>SCPO01001247.1_pt1:257500-831741 | contig 831741 bp, 968 predicted proteins | sample 6106821 | NCBI WGS metagenome assembly SCPO01 (sample SAMN10720448, study PRJNA508395) | human gut metagenome | isolation source: Participant 2 stool, 0 month | host: Homo sapiens | collected 2017
AAGTGAAGCAATGCATGCCTGCTGGGTAAATTGGAATAAAAGCAGTATATAAACGTGCAATTGGGAAGTGATTATTTACATACCCAAATACCTTCTCTACGAGCGGTTGATGCAACATAGGAGATTCTGTTTGTTGTACAAACAAGCCGTCTTTTTTAAGAGCTTTCAAGGTATTCTTATAGAACTCTTCAGTGAATAGACCTTCACCTGGACCAATTGGATCAGAGCAGTCTACTATAATTACATCATAATAATCTTCTGCTTCTGCCATGAAACCTATACCATCGCCAATTTTTACAGTTAATTTTGGATTGTTTTCAATCATAGCTTTAGCAATAGTTGGTAAATATTGTTTTGCCAACTCTACTACCTTGCCATCGATTTCAACCATAGTCACTTTTACGCAGTCGTGACGTACACATTCTCTAGCTACGCCACCATCACCGCCACCGATGATCAGTACTCGTTCAGGATTTGGATGTAAGAATAATGGAACATGACTCATCATTTCATGGTAGATGAACTCTTCACGTTCAGATGTTTGGAATACGCCATCTAATGCGAGCATTGTACCATACTCTTTAGATTTAAATACTTCAATTTTTTGGAACTCAGATTCACCTGAATATAATACTTCTTCTGCTTCAGCGCTGAGACGTAAATGAGGAGTTTGTTCCTCTGTAATCCATTGACTCATGTAGTACCTCCTACTTTTATACTACAATACGCACCGCAGATGATTGCGATGCGTATGTATATTACGTTAATTGCTCTGTTTCTTAATCTTTACGGCTAATATAACAGAAACCGCCACCTAAAATGGTATCTTTCATCCAATTCGCTAATGAAAAATCACGGATTTCACCTTCATCAAAGATGCCACAGCGAATATCATCGCCATCTCTAAAAATCTTGTGAATTGGAACCCAATGCCATGTATAAAGAGCCTTTTCCTTGCCCTTATGACGATTCAAAAACGCCACAGGCACATCTTGTGCCAATGCATCATGAATAAACTGAGCTGCTGCCTCTACCTCTACACGAGAAGCGCAGAACGGAGACACATTTAACATATGTACATCATAAGACTAGGCCTTTATCCTCTAGTAAACGAGTTAGACCTCGTTCCATCCATTGCGTCTTATAAACACCACCACCAAAGCGTGGCTTTACATATTTCCAAACTAAGTTCATCCGTTCTAAAGCAAGCGTTTGATCGGATGTGGTTTCTAAATCTAATAAGCCATCCCTAAATAGCGAATAACCCAATACTTGTGATGCCGATGTGGGACCACAACCAGACAGGCGTTGCCACTCATCAGTGAACCATTCTTGGTCATACCCATATGATGTCTTTCCGTCTACATCAATATATAGCCATTCCGGATGTTTAATAGATACATCATTCATGAGATTAACCTTCGATTACTTCAACAGTTTCCATGATAGCACCTTGATGGATACCATCAACTACGTCCATACCTTCAATTACTTTACCAAATACTGTATGTACACCATCCAAATGAGGTTGTGGTTCGTATACGATAAAGAATTGGCTACCACCAGTATTAGGACCACGGTGAGCCATAGACAACGCACCGCGTTCGTGTTTGTGTGGGTTACCAATTAATTCATCTTTAATTGTATAGCCAGGACCACCTGTACCGTTGCCATTAGGACAACCACCTTGTGCTACGAAACCAGGAATTACACGGTGGAAACGAAGACCATTGTAGAAACCTTTATTGATCAAATCAATGAAGTTTTGTACTGTGCCAGGAGCTTCTTTATCAAATAATTCATTTACAATATCGCCGCCGTCAGCCATATGGATTTTTGCTTTTTTCATTGTTCAGGTACCTCCAAAATTGTACGCAACACATGTGCTGCTAATATAAAACCTGCCACTGGGGGCACAAAACTACATGTTCCAGGGCTTGTTGCTTCGCCGCGGAACTGTGGTTTTGTTGGTTTTTCTGTAGAAAATAAAACTAATTGCTTTTTAATACCCCGTTTTTTGAGCTCCCGACGCATAACGCGCGCCAAAGGACATGTATGAGACTTATGGATATCAGCAATCATAAGTTTTTCCGGGTAAAAGCGATTACCGCCGCCCATACAGGAAATAACGGGGATACTTTCACGTTGGCAAACCTCGATAATATTTAGTTTTGCCGTTACCATATCAATAGCATCGATAACATAATCAACGTGTAAGCTTTGAATGAATCCAGGGTAATTTTCCTCAGTATACATAATATCATGAGTTTCTATCACTACATCTGGATTAATAGAAAGGGCTCGTGCCTTTGCTACCTCCACCTTACGCTCCCCAATTGTGTCATGAGTCGTAATCATTTGGCGGTTTAAGTTACTTGGTGCTATAGAGTCTCCGTCGATAAGAACGATTCGCCCAACCCCTGCACGTACTAGAGCCTCAAGAGCTCCACCGCCTACACCACCGACACCAAAGAGAGCCACAGACGTATCTTTTAAGGTTTTGATTTTATTAGGACCAACCAGCCACTCTAAACGGGTTAACATATATTCCATTAGTATTTCCCCGTCGGAATGATTTCTGTCCAATAACCGTCTGGATCGGCAATGAAGTAAATCCCCATATCAGCATTTTCGTAGGCTACAACGTCCATCTCTTTGTGTTTTTTAAGAGCTGCTTCATAGTCATCTACATAAAATGCCAAGTGGAATTCATTATCTCCCAAATTATAAGGGCGATCCCAGTCACGCAACCATGTAAGTTCTAGTTCGTGCTCTGTGTATGGACTTTTTAAATATACAAGGGTGAAAGCACCACTTGGATCTTCCAAACGACGAGATTCCTCAAGTAATAAAGCCTCTTTATAGAAAGCTAAACTTTTATCAAGATCCTTAACATTTATATTATTGTGAGCAAATGAAAATTTCATAGGACCTCCTTAATTAATTCCAGTATGTTTTCTGTAGGAATTCTCCTCTTTTAATAGTATCACATTTGGCAATTCTATAGCTAGTTAATAACAAATTTTGCTGTACTACCATCGTCACCACGTGTAACCTCTAAGTGGGCCGGTATGCGGGTCTTTAATTAAGGTACATGGGAAATCATACCGATGAGGCGTCCAGAAGATTGTAATTGTACCAATGTTTCCATGGCAAGTTCTAATGTATCCGGATCTAAAGTACCAAAGCCTTCGTCGATGAACATCGTATCCATATGAATACCACCTGCATAACTTTGAATGACATCCGCAAGACCTAAGGCAAGAGCCATCGATGCCAAAAAGGTTTCACCACCAGACAAGGTGTTCGCCGGTCTTGACTGACCTGTGAAAGCGTCCATTACGGCCAAATCAAGGCCTTGCTTACCACGGCCGCCACCGGTATAGTCTGAACGTTCCAAAGAGTAACGGTTACGGCTCATCGTTTGAAGCCGTAAATTAGCTGCATATACGACTTCATCTAAGATAGCCCCCAACACATAGCGCTCAAAGGTTACATTTTTAAACCCCTGTTCACCGCCATTTGCCAAATCATTTAGACGACTTAAGAAAGTGACTTCCTCACGGGCTTCGCCCATAGCCTTTTCCAGTTCTTCTAATGATGCTAATGTGGTTTCAATATGTTTCGTTTCTTTATCCCAAGCCGCAAGAGAACCTACCAAATTGTCACGTTGCTCTACTGCCGCATTATAGACCTCATCAGAGACTGTATCACTTGGCTTCACTACAGATTGAGCATGCTTTAAGGCCGCATCATATACAGCTTGAGCTTTATTGAAAGCCTCATCCAATGCGTGTAGCTCAGCTCTAAATATATCTAATGCCTTATAATCAACCTAGCGCAGCTATAAAATCATCTTCAGATAAAGAAGTCGATTGCAATGATTTTGTATATTCCTTATACATTACATCAAGGTTTTTATTTTCTTCCTGCACTTGGGCAGATAAGGTTTCAAGACGCCCCCGTTTAGCGTTGAGCTGCTCTTTAGCAGCATCTAGACTTGATTTACAAATCTTCAACTGCTCATCGTATGCTTTAATTTCAGTCTCTAATGATTCGATCTGTTTATGCCATGCATCAAGATCTGTAGTCGGCAACGTTTTAGATACAGCATCAATCTTAGCTTGTCCAGAACTAATTTGAACCTCTAAATTGTGTAAGTTATCAAGTAGTTCCTTATGAGCCATCTCCAATTTGCTAGTGTATCTTTAGCCGCACTCAGTCACCCTCATTTTAGCCATAGTCTTGCTCAACTGTTCAGTATCTTTGCGCAAAGCGGTGAGTCGATTCATTTGGGATGAGCAAGTCTTGTTGAATCAAAGCAAAATTATCTTCTGAAAAATCAGCAATAGCTGATTTAAGTTTAGAAACTTGTTCTTTAACTTCCTCATCTAACTCATGTAGACGAATAACTAACGTTTCTTTCTGACCAATTTCACTAGCTTGCTTTTGTAACTCAAGATCACGCACTGCACGAGCCTCTTCTATCTCCTCTTTGTAGGATATAACTCAGGCCTAGATGCTAACTGTGGATGCTCTGTAGATCCGCATACAGGGCAAGGCTCATTATCTACGACCAAATGAACGAGTTCAAAAGCATGCCCTTCTGCCATCAGATGTTCTAACCGTTCAAGCCGTACCGTTGAGTTCTTTACAGATTCATCTAGAGTTGATAAAGATTCTTCCTTAGCACTAATATCATTTTGAACCTTTTGTTTCTCAGCGACCAATTCAGAATATCGTTGCAAATGACTCAACTGCTCTTGGATGTGAGGAATAGACTCTAATGCTTTACTATTAGCTTGGAAACTGGTTTCTCGCTTCAACTAACTTAGCCTCTAAATCAGCTACTAGCTTGTGTTGTTCCTGTAACGTAGCGTCACTTTTCTCGCGGTCTTGAATTTCTAACTTGACTCTTTAATGTGGTCAATTCATGATTTAACACTACTAACTCATTAAACTTTTCTGACTGCTGTTGGAATTGAGCCAACGCAGTCCGCTTAGCTTGCATAGTTTCAGCGTGAGATTCTAACGTTTCATAATCCTCTGTACATTTAGACTCCTATTGAGCTGCGACCTCTACACTTTTTTTTGCATCTGAAAGTGCCGTTTTCAAAGTTTTTAATACAGCCTGTTTATCATCAAGTTGTTTATATAATTCATAGCTTGGTGTTAAACCGGTGAGGAACTGAACCTTTTCATTTAAACTAGACCGCTCCTTTTCTCTTCCTTTTACCAAGTCTAATTTGTTCGTAGCCTCAATAAGAGATTGTTGTACCTGATTATATAAGACCCACTCATTACGCAATGTATTGAACTGGTCCACTACAGCTACAGCTTTATCACGTTCAACAACAAGCGTATCACGATGAGGTTCTCTATCTTTCAAAAGCTCTCGTACATGCTCAATAGTTAGTACAGGAACTTCTTCATCATGCGGAATGGATTGCAGTAATGCAGATTGTTTCGTTAAATTTTCTTCAATGCCTGATTTTGCTTCATCGTAAGCAGCTTTTAGAGCATCTTGTAATCTTCGGTACAACTCAGTTCTAAAGAGAGTGTGTAATAACTCTTCCCGTTCACTAGTAGAGGATACTAATAATTTTCTGAACTCCCCTTGTGGTAGTAATACCACTTGTAAGAATTGATCTTTACGAAAACCTATAATTCGTTGAATCGTATCACGAATAGCAGCGGCAGAGGTAGCAATAACTTTCCACTCCCCATCTTTCATTTCGTATACAGTAGCACTAGCATTCTGCTCACGCATACCTGTACCACGTTTTTTAGCTAACAATTGTTTTGGCAATCGTTCAACACGATACCGAGCATCACCGATAGCAAAGGAAAAATCTACGCGAGTCATACGCTGAGGTTCTGCAAAATCACTACGGATAGCATCTGTTTTGCGCACCTCTCCACTAGGCTCACCATACAAGGCATACACCATCGCATCTAGTATGGATGTTTTCCCCCCCTGTAGGACCAGAGATGAGGAACATGGAATGGTTTTGGAGCTCATTAAAGTCCAAGGTAACCGAATCGCGGTACGGACCAAAGGCTTCTATAGTTAAAGATATAGGCTTCATTTAGTCCTCCTTTAGAATACGATCCCATACAGAGTTAATGTATTGTTGCTCACGCTCTGTTAATGGTTCTTTCCACACGGTTTCAGCAAACTGATTAAATAATTCGCGTTCGTTTAACTCTTTAAAAACGGCTTCATCCATATCTGCCATAGGAGTTGCCACGCGACCTCCTAAATCAATGGTCATGCATCGATGATACGCTTGGCGCAGCTTAGCCATCCCATCCATTATAGGCATCGTATCAAGCAATCGAGCCTGCACATAATCGTCTTTATGCTTAGCCTGTAATTCCTTATTATTTAGTAAGTCTTCAAAATAGCCTTCCAATATTACAACGTCGCGCTTCGCCTCTACAGGAATGGTGCCAACGTCTACTTGCCCCTTTGTATTCATATCAACAATGGTAAAAGACTTCTTCTGCGTATGCTCATCAAAGGAATACTTTAAAGGCGATCCACTATAGCGAATATAGTCTGCTCCCATTCGCTGAGGCCCATGCAAATGGCCAAGGGCTGTATAGTGAAAGTCTTTAAAGACTTTTGGACTTACTTGTTCACTACCACCGACAGACAATGTGCGCTCAGAACCACCTACTTCACCGCCCATTACAAAAGCATGACTAATGGCAATGCTGCACATACCCTTTGGCACTTGTTTGTACAAGTAGTCACTCCAGGCCTGATACATTTGATCGTAATTATGTAGATCTTGCTCCTCAGTTCCACATAGGAGGAGGGGATGCACCCAGACCTAATGCATCCCCAATGCGACGAGGCTCGCTAAAAGGCATAGGGCAAATGGCCACCTTACCGTCAGCCCCTTCAAATTCAAACGGTTGTAATGCGTGATGAGGGGATCCCCAAATATGGATTCCAGAACGACTCAACATAGAACGCCCTACCTCAAGGCGTTCTGCGCCATCGTGGTTACCGCTAACTACAAAGAGTGGAACCTTGTAGTCCATAGCAAGACGAGTAATGATAGAGTCCCATAATTCAATGGCTTCAATGGGTGGTACCGCCCTATCAAATACATCGCCTGCCAGCAAGATGCCATCGATTTTTCTTCCTTCAAAATAGTAAAGAACTGATGCTCCAACACATGAGCTTGGTCTTCGGTTAAGTACTGACCATAAAAAATACGTCCTAAATGCCAATCAGCAGTATGTAAAAAACGCATTTCATCCCCCTTTCCAGTTCTCCCTACACCTTATCTGAATGTAGTTATATAAATAATTATATAACTAAGACTACGTTTCAGCTTAATTATTGATTCTCTACAATAGAGCGCAACATAGCAATCTCTTTCGCATAGCCGTCTAATTCATTTGGTGTTTCTAAATAGAACGGCAATTTCGTCAATTTAGGATGTGTCACAATACGAGCAATGGCATCGATACCGATGTGACCTTCCCCAATTTTTTCGTGCCGATCTTTATGAGCGCCCATAGGGATTTTTAGAGTCATTCAAGTGAATGGCTTTTAAACGGTTTAAGCCTACAATACGGTCAAACTCATCAATAACACCATCTAGATTATTAACGATATCATAACCACCTTCGTGGATATGGCATGTATCTACACATACGCCCATGTATTCTTTTAATTTCACACCGTCGATGATGCGTGCAATTTCCTCAAAGCGAGAGCCGATTTCTGTACCTTTACCTGCCATGACCTCTAAGAGGACTGTTGTTTTCATGCCAGGGAATAAAATTTCGTTCAAGCACTCAACGATGTATTCGATGCCTTGGTCTACACCTTGCTTCACATGGCTGCCTGGGTGAAAGTTATACATTTGCCCTGGCAAATATTCCATGCGTTCTAAATCTTCCATCATGGATTGCTTTGCAAAAGGCACGCAAATCTTCCTTTGCAGCACATGGGTTATATGTGTAGGTGCATGAGCTAATAAGGTGCCAAAGTTATGTTCTTTCATATACGCACTCAAGGCTATTCATATCCTCTACAGTCGAGAGCACGCATACTACCGCCGCGAGGATTGCGTGTGAAGTATTGGAATGTATTACCTCCAATTTTAGTAGCTTCCTTCCCCATATTTAAATAACCTTTGCTAATTGATAAGTGACTGCCGATGACAAACATAATACTCCTTTATATTTATATAATTCTCTAAAAAACTTATTCTAAATACTATTAAACTATTAAATACTAAAAACAATGAAATAGACATATATAACTAATATAACCCCTACCGTGAAGGAGCCCTTCGCGACAGGGGTTATGTATTAATGGCTTTCTTTTTTAGCACACTCAGGGCATACACCTTCAAAGGTAATATGTTGACCTGTGATTTGATACTCGCTACCTTGATCAGCAATTGTTTTGATAGCTTGTAAATCAATGCCCATCATATCCTCTACCTTGTTGCAACGGATGCAACGAATATGGGAATGAGCTTGTGTGTCCCAATCGTAATGAGCGCGCTCATCACCTACTTCTAAAATTTTTACAAGACCGATTTTTTCAAAAATCTCCATCGTCTTGTACACGGTAGCCAAGCTCATGCTTGGATGTTCAGGGCGCAACGTATGATACAACATTTCTGCTGTTGGATGATCATGATGACCACGCAAGGCATCATAAATCGCAATACGTTGTGGGGTTACTTTGAACCCTTGGCTACGCAGAATTTGTGCGATATCCATAATACTCTACTCTACCTTTCTCCACTTGGAAATCTATAAGGCATCGACCATTATCGGCCATTCACAAGAAATAATTATTATTTATTATATCAAAATTCTCAATACTTATCAAGATAGATAGTATTAACTATTAAGTAATAAAAAATGTGGATTGCTCATAAGCAATCCACATTTTATTAGTCTTTAAAGTAAGGTTTGAAACCTTCACCTTGATGACGAGGTTTTCTGTCACCACGTGGACGATCAGATCTACGATCATCTCTGCGGCGGTCATCACGACGTTCACCTCTGCGGCCATCGCGACTACGACGAGGGCGGTCATCGCGACGACGATCTCCGTCACGGCGGCGATCACCATCTCTACGACGGTCACCATCACGACGGCGGCGGTCACCACGGCCACCTTCACGGCGACGGCGTACACGTAATGGTTTTTCTTCTGTAATATTTACAGGAGTCGTATCTGGTTCTTTTGTTAACAATTTAAGAGCCGCTGCCAATAGTGTTACGGAATCTGTATCATTCAACAATTCCTCTGCACTTGTTTTGAATGGTGCTAATGCTTCTAAATTATCTGTCATTTCAACGAGGCTTTCAATTGCCAAACGTTGTTGACCTTCAAGAACTTCACCTAAGGAAGGTGCACGGCGGCGTGCGATTTTACGTTTTGTTAAACGTTCGATAGCATGTAAATGCTCCATTTCACGAGGGATAACGAACGTGAAAGCTTGACCAGCTTTACCGGCACGGCCTGTACGACCTACGCGGTGTGTGTAGCTTTCAGGATCTTGAGGCATATCATAGTTATATACGTGAGATACGCCAGAAATATCAAGACCACGAGCTGCCACATCAGTAGCCACGAGAATATCGATGGTACCTTCGCGGAATTGACGAATTACGCTGTCCCGTTTTTGTTGAGACAAATCGCCATGGATGCCTTCCGCCATGTAACCACGTTTTCTTAAGACCTTCAGTTACTTCATCAACACGACGTTTTGTACGTGTGAAGATAATAGCAAGTTCAGGTGTTTGGATATCGAACAAGCGGCAAAGAACATCGAATTTTTGACGGTCTTGCACTTCGATATAATATTGTTCAATTAAGTCCATCGTAACTTGAGTCGGTTTCATACGAATCAATGTTGGCTCTGTCAAATATGTTTCAGCTAATTGTTGGATAGCTTTAGGCATAGTTGCGGAGAACAACAATGTTTGATGGTCTTCTGGGATAGCACCCAAGATTTTATTGATATCATCAACAAAGCCCATGTTTAACATTTCGTCGCCTTCGTCCAATACGACAACTTTCACATTGTCAAAGTGGATAGAACCACGATCCATATGGTCCATCAATCGGCCTGGAGTGGCAACGATGATTTGAGGGTTTTTTCAAGGCACGGAACTGACGATTGATATCTTGACCACCATAAATAGGTAGTGCAGTGATATTCGTGTATTGAGACATTTTGTTAAGCTCTTCAGCTACTTGGATAGCTAATTCTCGTGTAGGGGATAAAATAACTACTTGAACGTGACGCTCATTCCCGTCTACGCGTTCCAATACAGGCAAGCCAAATGCTGCTGTCTTACCAGTACCTGTTTGAGCTTGACCGATCATGTCTTTACCGCTCATGGCTACTGGGATAGCTTCCTGTTGAATTGGCGTAGGCTCTTCAAAGCCCATATCGTTTAACGCTCTTAGAACAGGTTCGCTAATCATTAATTGTTCAAATTTTTCTAACATCTAAATGTGTTTCCTCCTATCGCGCACGAATTATGCGCGTTAGAATAGTATATCATATTTCAAAGGTGAACGCTATAAAAGTAATTACGAATCAAAACTAAATGTGCTTTCTTCTCTCCCTTAACTATTCTATTAAAACGATTTCACCTGATACACAAAGGAAAACAAGGTATGATAAATGAATAGGCATATACAAGCATTCAACAAGTGCCCCATTGAATCAAAATTAATTTAGAAATTGTATGTTATTAATCAACTATATAAGTAAACATATGTTTTAGGTATAATATGATTAAAAGAACGTACTTCAAAATACCGCCAATAATTAAGCAATGTCTGTTAAGCAATTACGATTTAATGAACTTTCTAAAGTAGTATAAAAGGAATACCAATGAAACCATTTACTCTTAAAAGATTTGTATTACTACCGTTGATTATACTATCCCTCATACTAACAACGGGTTGTCATCTTTCTCTCACATTATAGTGAAGATGAGGTACAACAATATATAAATGAGAATTATCCTAACCTAACATATCACTTGGAGTCTCATAGGAACAATAGATGGCAAGTCACCTTTGATAAGTATCCCCAAATACCAATTGAAATATCTGAAGTCTTGCACACCTCTGCACCTGTTGTGCCACAAGTTGAGCGAATACTGATAACCAATATTCCGTTAATAACTGTATTCCCATTAATGAAAAACTATCTAACGGCAGAGGAGTTATCCTATGCCACATATGATACATCTTCTTTGTATATTGAAATGCCTATCCCCTATTCGGCTATACAAAATCAAGATGTAATAAACTTTTTCAATCGTATGGATCAATTCTGCAAAGAATATGCTTCAACATATCCAGACTTCAAAGAAAAAATATATATTAGAGTCATCATAAAACCATCTGATGGATCTGATGCACCGCAAGAATATAGAAAAATATTCCGCTTATCCCAATATTAATAAAAGAGGTACCCTCTAGGGTACCTCTTTTACGTATGAGACGACGTTATCATTTGATATTTTAGAATTATTATATGTGACATCATTTCATATTGTCATTAATCCTTACAACTCGTCTAAAGAAATCATATCCACCATTTATATAATCGCCCATTCCTACTTCCCTATCTTGAAAATATGGTGAAATAGGTAAATAGCCCCATATAACGCCTAAGCCTCCACATATATTGCGGCCACCATCTCCACCTTTATAGGAAAACTCATCATTATCATATACAATTTCTCTACAATACGGATCATCACCTATAATAAAGCCAAAAAAGTTTTCTTTTTCTAATGTATACTCTCCATCATTATCCATCCATTCCATATGTTTTAAGTTCATAGAAAAATCTATATTGTTTCCCCCAATTGAAAAGATAGTTCTACATCCCTTGCCAGCTAAATACTCCCACTCTCTTTGTGTAGGCAAAGAATATCTATTATCTTTTATATCCTGTAAAAGTTTCTTAAATGTGGTTTCTTCATAAAGTTTGCCACACCAATTGCTATCGTCTGTTTTATATAAACAAACAGTGTTGTGCACCATCACTTCAGAAAGTCCGGCTTTTTCGGTTTTCTATCATCTGTTGCCACTCTTTATTTTGTCTGAGTGTCTCATCTGAAATAGGTATCCAACAAGTTTCACTATACTCTTTTTGTACCAATAATGGATGGATTACAAACTCATCTTCTTGAGTAAAATTATGTTTAAAATACGTTTCTATGTTGGATAGTACCTCTTCATCTTCTAGTGTTTCGCTAATCTTAGTTTGAACATCGTCTTCACTAAAGATTTCCTCTTCATATCCCTCGACAAATGGATAGGCAAGCTCCGCTAAATTTTCATCATTAAAAATATCCTGAAATGGTTTATTTTTAAAATCAAACCCTAACGTAACAGTATCTCCAGGAACAAATACAAATTCTATACCATCATGTGAACGATATACCGCCGTATATGTGGATTTTCCAAAGGCAGTAAATTCTTTAAAGCATATTAATTCTAAATTATATATTTTTCCAATCTTATTTAATAATTCCATTCTATCGCTAGTAGATAACAAATCATATGGGGGATTATACAATTTTTTGATGGGAATAGGATTCATTAATTTGATACTCCTTATTTTTATCTAGTACAAATATTCACTTCACTATGCATTTACTCTATGTGCTTAAGTATTGCCTTAGGGTTTGATTTTCTAATGGCCCTCTCTAAACAACACGATTTTATATGGCTACAATTATAGCATACTGTATCCTTTCACAGATAATAAGCTATTGTTAATCACAAAAAGGCACCTCCAAGGAGGTGCCTCTTTGTTATAGTTTATAGGAGATTTATATTTTATTAATCTAAGTCGTAGAAACCAGATGGTTTATCACTCAAGTTAATAATGATATTTTTCATTTGAGTGTAGTGTTCAAGGATAACCTTGTGAGTTTCACGGCCTATACCAGATTGTTTATAGCCACCAAATGGTGCACCTGCTGGGATGGAGTTATATGTGTTAACCCACATACGACCTGTTTCGATTGCTCGAGCTACGCGGATTGCGCGGTTAAGATTTTGTGTGAATACACCGCCGCCAAGACCGTATAAGCTGTCATTAGCTTGTTCGATCACTTCTTCTTCGCTGTGGAACTTAATTACAACAGCTACAGGGCCGAAGATTTCTTCGCGAGCTACGCGCATATCGTTTGTAGCATCTACGATGAGTGTAGGTCTAATGAAGCAACCTTTACCAAGTTCGCCGTCAGTAACGCGTACACCACCAGCTGCAACGCGAGCACCTTCTTCTTTAGCTAGTTCTACATAGCTAAGTACTTTCTCAACTTGTGCTTCGTAAATCAAGGAGCCTAGTTGTGTAGATTCTTCCCACGGTAAACCAACTTTTACTTTATCAAATAGTGCGGAAAGTTCAGTTACGAATTTATCATAAATTGTATCTTGTACGAAGATACGGGAACCTGCGCAGCATACTTGACCTTGGTTGAAGAGGATGCCGAGCATTGCCCCATCAAGAGCTTGTTTCCAGTTTGCATCTTCAAAGAAGATATTCGCAGATTTACCACCTAATTCCAATGTAGCTGGAATCAAGCGTTCAGATGCTGCTTTATATACATCAAGACCTACTTCTGTAGAGCCTGTGAAAGCAAGTTTGCTGAAGCCTGGATGATCAAGGATATATTGACCAGATTTAGAGCCTTTACCAGTTACAATGTTTACAACACCTGGAGGCAAGATTTCTTTCAAAATATCACCCAATACTAAAAGGCTAAGGGATGTATGACTAGAAGGTTTAATAACAACTGTACAACCTGCTGCAAGAGCTGGTGCCAATTTCCAAGCGGCCATTAGGAATGGGAAGTTCCAAGGTACGACTTGACCAACTACGCCAATCGGTTCACGAATAATAAGACTCAAAGTATTTTCATCAAATACTTGTGCCGAACCTTCTTCTGCGCGAAGTACGCCAGCGAAGTAACGGAAATGGTCTGCGCCAAGTGGAATATCCACGTTCAAAGTTTCACGGATTGGTTTACCATTGTCATATGTTTCAACTTGTGCCAAGTACTCTTTATGAGCATCAATAGCTTCAGCAATTTTTAACAAGTAATCAGCGCGCTCTATTTGAGATACTGTTTTCCAAGTTTTAAAAGCTTCTGTTGCAGCGTCTACCGCTTTATCAACATCGTCTTTCGTAGCCTCTGCACAGATAGCGAGTTGTTCGCCATTAGCAGGGTTATATACATTGAATTCAGCGCCGTCAGATGCAGCTACCCATTCATTATTAATTAAAAGTCCATATCTTTCTTTAAGGTTCAAGCTCATAGCATTACCTCCTATTTAGGAACATAGATTGAGGAAGATTTCCTCTGTGATTTCATCATACTCCTTATATCTAAATATTTCAATCAGATATATCATTTTCGATATATCTGTTCTGCATTATTATACATAGTTTTAAGTTATATAGAAAAACCGCACCCTCAAAATCCATAGAGAGTGCGGTTTTGTGTACAATGACTTTTAGTCAAATGTATTTCTCAATAATACAATTCAATTGATACTAATTGTTTTGTCGACCACCATTGTTACGGTTATTGTTACGGTTATTGTTACGATCGTTATTTCGGCGTTGTCCGTTGTTATTTCTGTTTCGGTTATTATCGTTATTCTTTGGCTTTTCTGGTTGTAATGCTTTTACAGATAAACCGATACGATTACGTTTTACATCAACAGAAATAATTTGAGCTTCAATGATATCGCCTACAGCAAGCACATCAGATGGATGTTGACGGCTATTGCATAATTCGCTGCGATGTAAAAGACCATTAGTTTTAAGACCAAAGTCTACGAAGGCACCAAAGTCAACTACGTTGTGAACTGTACCTTTTACAACAGTACCTACTTGGATATCTTCAAGGCTTACCACGTGTTTTCTAGTAAGTGGTGCTGGCAAATCTTCACGAGGGTCACGACCTGGTTTTGCCAAAGCCCCTAAGATATCTCGTACTGTTGGTACACCCGCATCAAGTTTTGCAGCCATTTTTTCTGTATCAACAAGTGGTAATTTCACTTGTAATGCTTCCAGTTGTGCTTTATCTTGCAAATCTTTTAAGGTAAAACCTAATTCACCAATAATGCGTTCTGCCAATTCATAAGACTCAGGATGGACAGATGTATTATCTAGTGGATTTTTACCGTGTTGTAAGCGAAGGAAACCGGCACATTGTGTGAACGCCGCAGGACCTAAGCGAGGTACTTTCAACAATTCCTTACGGCTTTTAAACACACCATTCTCTTGACGGTATGCAACAATGTTTTTAGCCACCGTGCTAGAGATACCTGCAATATGTTGCAAGATAGCAGGAGATGCTGTATTGAGCTCTACCCCAACGTGGTTTACTACAGTTTCAACGACTTGATCTAAGGTATGAGTCAATTGTTTTTGGTTTACGTCATGTTGGTATTGACCTACGCCGATAGATTTAGGATCAATCTTAACAGATTCAGCCAATGGATCTTGTACACGACGTGCAATGGATACGGCACCGCGTATGGTTACGTCTAAATCTGGTAATTCATCGATAGCTAATTTAGATGCAGAATATACAGATGCTCCTGCTTCATTGGTAATGATATAGTGGCAATCTAATTTTTCCTCTTCAATCATGGTGGAAGCAAACTGCTCTGTTTCGTAGGATGCAGTACCATTACCAATAGACAAGAGAGTAACTTTGAACTTACGGATTTTATCAGCCAATACCTTTTGCGCTTCTTTGCGAAGCTTTCACTATTGTTAAATAGTAGGCACCGTAATCTAGCACATTACCTTGTTGGTCGATGATAGCCATCTTACAACCTGTACGGTAACCAGGGTCAAGGCCCATGATAACGTGGCCTGCCAAAGGTGGCTGCAATAATAGGTTCTTAAGGTTTACACCGAATACCTTGATAGCTTGCTCATCCGCATTTTCCGTCAACTCATTGCGTATATCACGCTCTAGAGCAGGGAAAATTAGACGTTTATACGCGTCTGCTACTGCAGCCGCTTTATAGTCTGCGAATATGGATTTCGGATTTTTCTCTAACTTTTGCACCATGTAAGCAACATAGGTATCACCTGGCACAGTAAGGGCTAACTTTAAAGCACCTAATTTTTCACCACGATTAACCGCCAAGATACGATGGGATGGCATTTGACGAACCGGTTCAGTATATTCTGCATATTGCAAGAACTGTTGTTGTACCTCTTCATCACCAGTCAACTCAGCTTGAATAAAGCCTTCGTTCCACATCTTTTTACGCAAGTAAGCCCGGAAGTCAGCACTATCACTAACGATTTCCGCTACGATATCAGAGGCACTTTGAATAGCGTCCTCTGATGTGGGCACCTCTTCTGTTACAAAGTCTTTTGCAATTTCTAAAGGATCACCAGAGGTAACTGTATCATTAAGGATCATGTCCGCTAACGGCTCCAAGCCTCGTTCACGAGCGATCAGCGCACGTGTGCGTTTTTTAGGTCGGTACGGTAAATAGAGATCCTCCAACTCTTGAAGCTTTGTTGCCGCTTCTAAGGACTTCATCAACTCGTCGGTCATCTTTTCTTGCTCTGTAATAGATGCAATGATTTCTTGACGACGTGTTTCCAAGTTACGCAAGTACTTAATGCGTTCTTCAATGGTACGTAATTGCTCATCTTGCAATTCGCCCGTTACTTCTTTACGATAACGCGCAATAAATGGCACCGTATTGCCTTCGTCCAATAATTCTACGGCAGCTTGCACCTGCTTTGGCTTAACATTTAATTCACTGCCAATAATGGCAAACATTCTTTCACTCATTTAGATGCCTTTCTGCGATAGGTTACAAAACGATGAGGATATTTGTTCTTTTCATCCACCACGCCATCTACTACAGAATCAATAGTAAAAGTCTCCTCTGGGAACTCTGGGAAATATGCATCCCCTTCAAATTCGTGGTCTACTTCTGTAATGTACATCGTATCCACGTAAGGCAAGAAAGCCTCATATACTTGAGCACCACCAATGACATAGGCCGCATCAAGAGCACGTGCTGCTTCTGCAGCCGCCTCAGGGCTATGGAATATCTTAACCACCTTCTGGCGCATCAAAACCTTTATCGCGGGTAATAACCCAATGCTCACGATTTGGCAATAAGAACGGCAAGCTTTCAAAGGTCTTACGACCCATAATGATGACATGACCTGTAGTTTTTTCTTTAAAGAATTTCAAATCATTCGGCAAATGCCAAATCAAGGTATTATCTTTACCGATTACACGATTATGAGCTACGGCTACGATTAATGCTAACATACTGGCCTCTTTCGATTAATACTATATGGCAACAGTCATACATATGATTCCATTTATCTATGGACATGAACTATACAGTCATACAGCAACAGCACAACTTACCTAGATGTTCATACCCGTCTAATGTAACGTCCTCTGGTGTGAAGTCATAGAAGTCTTTTACCTCAGGATTCACAATAATTTTTGGAGCTGGCAACGCTTGATCGCGACGTGCTAATTGCTCACGCAATGCTTCTACATGGTTTTCATAGACATGAGCATTGTTGATAACATGAGTAAATTTGCCAGGTTTAAGACCTGTTACTTGAGCGATCATGCATTGTAACGCTGCATATTGAGCGGTATTAAACGGAACGCCAAGGCCCATATCGCCACTGCGTTGAATGAGCATGCAGTTCAAGTAACCATCAGCTACATCCCATAGTGTTTCATACGCACATGGTTGCAATGCCATATCATCTAAATCTTCAATATTCCACAATGTAACAATCATACGACGGCTATCAGGATCTTCCTTGATAGTCTTGATGAGATTATCAAGTTGTTTGTACTTTGCAATTTGGTAACCATAGGCCTTACCAATGGTACCATCTTCACGCATCCACTCATCCCATACGCGCACGTTCATTTCTTGTAATTTGCGTACATCGTTAGATTGCATTTGCCAAATCCATAACAATTCTTTTACCGCTGTTTTGAAAGCTACAAATTTTGTAGTTAAAATTGGGAATTCCTCTTGCAAGTCAAATTGCATAATTTGATGTGGCAATTTATAAGTGGCAACGCCTGTACGGTTTTGACCATACGTGCCATGTTCTAAAATATTTTCAATAATACCGAGGTATTGTGTATCTGCTAGACTCATATATCCCCCTAAATCTATGTATAATACGTGAAATCATACTAACCTTATATCTTACAATATATAGTACTATCATACTAAAAAATACATAGTACTACCATATATACAGTAAAATTTATTATCCTTTATATTCTGCAATAGCCTGTAAAAAACTGAGGCCATATTTTTTCAATTTTGCTTCCCCTACGCCCTTAACATTGCCAAATTCACCTAATGTAGTGGGTCGTAAATTGGCTAGGTCAATAAGTACTGTATCGGGGAAGATAAGATATGGTCGAAGCCCTGCCTTTTCGGCTAAGCGCTTACGATGTTGTCGTAAATGTTCAAATAAACCACCTGACCCAGAATTAGATTTTCCTCGTAATGTAGTAGACGTAGACCGACTAGTACGAGATGGTACAGACACATGTTGCCTGATTTCCTCCACCTCTTTATGCCCACCGAGGACCTCCTCAGCGCCAGCCGTCAAGGATAGCACAGGATACTTACCTGAAGAACTACGCAAGTACCCAGAAGCTACAAATTGTTGGATGAGCCCTTTAATAGATTTCTCGTCTACATTACTTAGTAAACCAAATACAGGGAGCGCATCGTGGCCTGCCCGCATAATGCGGTCAGTTCGCTCACCGCGCACGATAGAAGTAATCATAGTGGCACCATAGCGCTCATCAGTGCCCATAATAGCACGAAAGATAGCCTTCGCCTCTTTTGTTACATTGACCTTATCACCGGAGCCTTTACAGGAACTACAATTATCGCAAGTAGTCCAAACGGTACTTTCACCAAAATAGTTAAGCATATATTTACGTAAACAATTACTACAGAAACAGTAGTCAATCATAGACTGTAACTTGCGGAGTTCCACCTCTTGTCGCTCAGGCGTCTCGATGGACTGTTCAATCAAATATTTATGAACCTGTACATCCTGCCCACTGTAGAGCAAAATACATTCTGCAGGAGCCCCATCGCGACCTGCACGGCCTGCCTCTTGATAGTAGGACTCCATATTGCGCGGCATCTGGTAATGCAACACATAGCGCACATTACTCTTGTCGATGCCCATCCCAAAGGCATTAGTAGCCACCATGACCTGCAGTTTATCGTCTGCATAAGCATTTTGCATCTCACGGCGCACCTCATCGCTGAGCCCCCCATGATAATGGCCCACCTTAATGCCTGCACGGGTTAGATTTTCATACACTCGATCTACATCCTTACGCGTCGCACAATAGATAATACCATTTTCGTTATCATGTTGCCGCACATAGTGAACCACATAATCCATACGCTTAGGTGTACGGATGACAGAGAAGGATAAATTAGGCCGATCAAATCCCGTTACATACACATTAGCCTTATCTAAACCTAATAGTTTCTTGATATCATTTTCTACATATTTCGTAGCCGTCGCCGTGAAAGCCCCTACGATAGGACGCTTCGGTAGTGAGTTGAGCCACTCACCGATGAGGCGATAGGACGGTCTAAAGTCATGGCCCCATTCGGAGATACAATGAGCCTCGTCCACAATGACTTGAGCAATAGGCAACGCGCGTAGCACATTACAGAAGAAATTAGAACCTAGTCGCTCCGGCGCAATATATAAGAGTTTAATCTTACCGCTACGCACTTCGTACATCGTTTTATTAAACTCCGCTTGCGTAAGCGTACTATTGATGAGCGCTGCTGGTATATTCTGCACTAACAAGCCATCTACTTGGTCTTTCATAAGAGAAATCAGAGGAGAGAACACGATAGTAAGACCCGCCTTACAGAGCGCCGGAATTTGAAAGCAAATAGACTTCCCTGCCCCCGTCGGCATGATACCGATTACATCTTCATTGCGTAATAAGGAGGCAATAGGGAGCCTCTTGAGCCGGTCTAAAGGAGGTATACCCAAAGTAAGTTTCTAACATGCGTAGTGCTTGTTGTTTTGTCACAACTGGTTGTTTTAGATTTTCTTGTTTTCTTGTCCCCTGTTGATCCATGAGTACCTCCTTTCACGTGTCATTTTTCCATTCTATTATTTTATCATATTTCGAGTATTTTCGGTTTATTAGTATATACGATTTATAGGTTAACCGTCTAATACCCAAGATGAAAGTATATGCTTAAAATTCGTATAGAAATCAATAGAATCTCACAAAATTTTTACACTCTAAAGTGCTAATATATGATACAATAAGAATTATTTATAATACTATAGAATGAAAATTTACCCTAAAATTTAACCTAAGGAGGTCTTATATAGGCATGACACAAGACAACTTAATGATTATCATCGCCTTTGCCTTATACCTAGGACTCATGATGTATATCGGGGTCTACTATTACAGGAAATCTAACAGCATTGGTGATTACATTCTCGGTGGCCGACAACTAGGACCATGGATCACAGCACTTAGTGCAGAAGCATCAGATATGAGTGGTTGGATGCTCATGGGTGTGCCTGGCCTAGCGTATACTACAGGTATTTCCGGTGTATGGATTGCCGTAGGTCTCACATTAGGCACATGGGCAAACTGGAAGTTTGTTTCTAGACGCTTGCGTAACCATACTGAGGTAGCTAGTGACAGTTTAACTTTACCGGACTATTTGAAAAATCGTTTCCACGATCAATCTCATTCGGTAGCCTTTATCTCCGCCCTATTTATCTTGATTTTCTTCTTGATTTATACATCATCAGGGTTCGTAGCAGGTGGCAAACTGTTCAACACCATCTTTGGTCTTGATTACACTGTATCTCTATTTATTACAGCGGGCGTCGTATTCTACACATTCCTCGGCGGCTTCCTCGCCGTATCTTGGACGGACTGTATCCAAGGGGCATTGATGTTCTTCGCTATCTTAGCGGTACCAATTACAGCTGCCATGTTTATGGGTGGTCCTATTGAAACATTCCAACTCATTCAACACGAGTTTCCTCAAGGACTTAGCCTATTTGGTGATCCATCCGACTGGTTCACATGGGTTATTGGCTTGATTTCTTCTCTTGGTTGGGGTCTTGGCTACTTCGGTCAACCTCATATCCTCGTAAGATTCATGGCTATCTCTGATGCTAAAGAGCTTAAGAAATCTACAAACATCGCCATGGTTTGGGTTATCTTATCCCTTATGGCGGCCATTGCAGTTGGCCTCATTGGTCACGTATATATGCTGCCAGATAAATTGATAGGCACTGATGCAGAAACTGTATTCCTTATCATGACAGAGCGTCTCTTTACACCATTTGTAGCAGGTCTCATCTGGTCTGCAGTACTCGCAGCTATCATGAGTACCGCATCTGCCCAGTTATTAGTAACAGCTTCCGCTATTGCTAATGACTTCTATGCGAATATCATTCATCCTAAAGCGAGTGATAAGGAGCTAGTACTCGTAAGTCGTATCGTAGTACTTCTAGTTGCATTGATAGCCATCTATATGGCAATGGACCCAGATAGCTACATCTTAACCATGGTTGCCTATGCATGGGCAGGCTTTGGTGCTGCCTTTGGTCCAGCCATCTTGTTCTCCTTGTTCTGGAAACGCATGACACGTCATGGCTGTATCGCTGGTATCGTAGTTGGTGGTTTAACAGTACTAATTTGGAAACAATTTGAATTCCTTGGTCTATACGAAATCGTGCCAGGCTTCCTCTTTTCTTCCATCGCTATCTATGTAGTGAGTATCATGGGTAAATTACCTCCTCGTCCAGTTCTTAAGGACTATCGCGAAGCAGAAAAAATGCACGTTCTATAAATCAGAAAACACATAAAAATAGAGCTAGTTGATTCATCGATCAACTAGCTCTTTTATTATGAGTATTGTGCTAAGCCTTCCTTAATAGCTTCTTTCACTTCTGCTACCAAGGATGCTGGTGAAAGTACTTTCACACTTTGCATATATTGAAGTGCCCAATACTTAAAGGCATCATGATTTACACGTACACGGCATACAACATCATCAGATGTGACGTTGGTAAATTCCACATTGCCATCGAACCAATCTAAAATTTGGTTTACAATAGACCGCTTTGCCTTAAAACTTACGGTAACGGATTCACCGCCGAACATGTAAATATGTTCTTTTACATATTGCGATACATTAAAGGCGCGTTGCTGATTATAGCCCTTTATCTCCCGTAAAGGTTTTCTACGCTCGCTCAGCACCGTAATGTGTGCAATTCGATCGACACGCAATGTAGACATGTCATCATAATTTTCATGGTTCCCAACTAGGTAATAGTGTCCCCGATTCATAACTAGTTGGAATGGATTGAATACATACTTTCGCTCCTTATTATCTGGACCGAGATTGATATGTAATCGTTTATCCACGTCAGGTTGGCAATAAGCCAAGGAAATTTTTCTTCCCTTTTGTATTGCTTCCTCTATGAGATCAATATTAAGGAATAAGTCCTGACTTCTATGAAGGTAACCCGTAGCACTTTCAATATCAATACCATGGGGCTTGAAATGAGAGCTACCCAATTTAGCAACACGACTAATTAAATCCTTACGTTGAGATGCGGTAATATGACGAGACGCCAAAATACCGTCAATTAATAATCTCAATTCCGAATCTTCAAAGGTATGAATCATATAAAATCAGTACGGCGAATAGTACCATCCGCTCCTACGGCAGACTCTTCACATTGAATACCAAAATCACCAGATTCATATAAATCATTTAAATGACGGCCTAAGGTCTTCCGATCGACGGATACCTCGTACCGCTCGGCTAATATACTGCGAATCTCCTCTTGAGATAAAGTATGATTAGCATCCGTTTCACTTTTCAGGATTTCTAGTATATATACTAGAACGGCCTTCTTAGATGCCATAAAAGACTCCTTTTACAAATAATACAATAAAAACAACATTGTAACTAATACAATTTATAGAATCATCCACAACACATCGGATGATATTTACAAAATACCCATACACATTATACCATACTTTTCATATATGGTTCATTTATTTCTCATTAATTTTATCGATTTACTATACTTTTTTAGCAAGATTAAATAACTAAATGTAATAATTATTAAATAATTCTAAACTTAATTATATAAAACAAAACCCGTTAACACTTTTTACATATAAATGTTATAAGTGTAACGGGTTTTAATTTTCACCATGAAATTAATATGAATGATTTTTTTAAAGCTCAGAATCCTAATACATTGTCAGTCCCTATTAAGAAATACCATCTGTTTTCTTATTTCTAAGGAAACCTAGATCTCCCATGCGCTTTGTCAGCTCATTATAAAAGGCTTCTGCCATCGCATTTTGGTGCTTACCAGTTTGCGATTTATCGGCACTAAAAATGGTATCTTTAATTTTTTTAGTTAAAGTAGACTTAGATTTTGGTTTATTCAACAACTCAATGAACATTAAATCTTCTTCAGAAATATCTCCAATAGCATCATTAAATGAATTCCCACCGTAAATATACTCACCACCACCATCAGCTATGGCTTTCACTAAGTTTGTAAATCGTGCCGGTACGTAGGATAGACCTTCCATATACTCTTGCTTTTCTGGGAATGTTTTATAGAAACGAATACCACCGCGTACCATATGCTCTACTACAGCTTTATATAGACTGCATACAGCAGGTTCCAATTCATCATCAGATGCATTAGCCGCCTCATGAGCCGCTTTTAAAATAGCTAATGCTTCAATCATGTTAAAGGTGCCACCATCCTTGATTAGCGCTTGGAACGTATCTTTTACTAAGGTATTTTCAAACATTTCCAAAGCCTCTTCATCAAATAGAATTTGGAAGGTAAAGTTATTTATTACAGTACGCACAGGAATTGTATTTACTTCAGCAGGATTTGACACAGCATAACTGATATCTTTCGCAGCACTTGCTTTACAGATAATAGACTTACGGAATGTGGTATCAAGCATAAAATCTAAATATTGCTCTTGATCTACTTGGCTGTTAGGCGCTAGTTGCTCAAGTTTGTCTGCAATGCTTTCATCATAAGTACGAACCATAGATAATGTAAGATCTGCATCACCTACATAAGCGAGATTATTAGCCTTAAGATGGTCATTAAATTGATAGAGATAACATGGATCATTATGAGGTTCTAAATGGTCATGACCTACATAATAGTCGTCCTTTTGCATAACGGAGCGCAAGGCACCGAGGAATTTACTATTACGTTCTTTAAGATTATCGTAGTTAAGGATTTGTGCACCTACCAAGCTACCCACAGTCTTACCACGCAATACCTTTTCCTTATGCGTAGATTCATCATGGCCACGATTAGCAAATAACATGAGCTGACGAACCTCTTCCATGGTATGCCAGCCTGGATAGGTATTATAAGATACGTAAGCAATACCATTATCAGCTAAATGATTGGAAATAATATCAAGCAATTTATCCTTCATTTCATCGCTGATCCAAGAGTAGAAACCGTGCGCAATAATATAGTCAAAGGTTCCCATGGATTCATCAAAATTCAAGATATCCCCTTGTACTAAAGATACATTATCAAGTTTTGCATCCCCGATAATTTTATTCCCCTTCTCTACTTGGTCTTGTGAAAGTTCAATCCCTACAAAGGTCGCTTCAGGATTGTGAGCTGCTTGGGAAATGATATTACCACCATAGGTAGCACCTAATTCAAGGACACGTGCTGTTTTAGCCGTTGGTGGCTTAAGACCTACAAGTGTACCATATGCCTCTAAATAGGCAGGTGTAGTAAAAGGAAATGGATAGGATTTATAGCCTAACTCTTTATATATCGTTTGTTGCATTTCTTCATTTGCCATTTGTGTATTATCCTTAGCCATATATACCTCTATATTTAATATTAGAATTATTCAAATATGTATTACTAACATTATGTATTGCTAGCATTATGTATTGCTAGCATTATGTATTGCTAGCATTATGTATTGCTAGCATTATGCACAGCTACTTATCATTATACCAAATTCCAAATATATTACCTATGTTTTAAGCAGTTGATACTTAAATAATTCAACAGAAGCTAGTGCGATAAACTAATGTATATCAAATCATTGATATACTATTTAGAAAACTAAATTTACATACAAAAGAGGCACCCTCGAAAGGGTGCCTCATATAGTTATCAGCCGTTAAATAACGAATTATTTTACGTCTTCAAAACCTTTTTGTAAGCGAACATAGCTTAAGCGACGTTCTTTAGCGTCTTGTTCAGTTTTAGCGAATAATTCTTCTGCAACGTCTGGAGCTGCTTTAGCCAAGGAAGCGTAACGTACTTCACCTTTAAGGAAGTCTTGGAAGCTTTCAGTTGGTTCTTTGGAATCCAAGGAGAATGGATTTTTACCTTCTTCTTTAAGTTGAGGGTTGTATCTGTAAAGATCCCAGTAACCAGCTGCAACTGCTTTACGTTGTTCTTCTTGAGCTTTACCCATACCAGCTTTAATACCATGGTTGATACATGGGCTGTAAGCAATGATCAAGGATGGACCTGGATATGCTTCAGCTTCTGTAACAGCTTTCATCAATTGGTTTTTGTCTGCGCCCATAGCTACTTGTGCTACGTATACATAACCATAAGACATAGCCATCATGCCAAGGTCTTTTCTTCTTAGTACGTTTACCAGAAGCTGCGAATTGAGCAACTGCTGCTACGTTAGTGGATTTGGAAGCTTGACCACCAGTGTTGGAGTATACTTCAGTATCGAATACGAAGATGTTGATGTCTTCGCCAGAAGCTAATACATGGTCAACACCGCCGAAGCCGATATCGTATGCCCAGCCGTCACCACCGAAGATCCAGTGAGAACGTTTGATCAAGAATTGTTTTTTCTCAAGGATTTCTTTCAATTCTGGAGTTGTAGCACCTTCCGCTTCGATAGCTGCTACTAAACGTTCGGAACGTTGACGAGTAGCTGCACCAAGGTTAGCAAATTCAATCCATTGTTCTAAAGCGTCTTTCAATTCGCCAGTAGCAGTTTCAGCAGCTTTCGCAGCCACTTCTGCTAATTGTTGACGAATTTTCTTAACACCGATGTACATACCATAACCATACTCAGCATTATCTTCGAACAAGGAGTTTGCCCAGGAAGGACCTTGACCTTCTTGGTTAGTTGTGTATGGAGAAGCTGGCATGGAAGCACCCCAGATGGAGGAACAACCAGTTGCATTGGCAATCATCATGCGGTCGCCGAATAATTGAGTTAACAATTTAGCGTAAGGAGTTTCACCACAACCTGCGCAAGCACCGGAGAACTCGAACAATGGTTGTTCGAATTGAGAACCTTTAAGAGTCTCTTTATTCATAGGGTTTTCTTTTACAGGAAGGTTAACACCGTAATTCCAAGCTTCAGCTTGTTCAATTTCAGTGTCGATGGAAGTCATTACGATAGCTTTGCCTTTGGAGATGGACAGATATCAACACAGTTACCGCAACCCAAGCAGTCTAATGGGGATACTGCGATACGGAATTGAAGATCTTTAGCGCCCATAGCAGGGATTGTATCGAAATGTTCTGGAGCCGCAGCCACTTCTGCTTCAGTTGCCAAGATTGGACGAATTGTAGCATGTGGACATACGAAGGAACATTGGTTACATTGGATACAGTTTTCTGGCATCCATTTTGGAACGAACAATGCAGGACCGCGTTTTTCGAATTTAGCAGTACCAGCAGGTAATGTACCGTCTTCGTAACCAGCGAATGTGGATACAGGAAGATCGTAACCAGCTTGAGCATTGATTGGTTGTGCAATGTTTTGAACGAAGGATGGGCAAGACTCACAACCAGGTTTTACTGTGTGGTTGCCTTCATCAACAGCGTTTTTCCAGTCAGCAGGAACATCTACTTTTACCAAAGCACCAACGCCTTGATCGATAGCAGCATTGTTCATATCAACGATATTTTGACCTTTTTTACCGTAAGAAGTTACTACGGATTCTTTAAGGTATTTAATAGCATCTTCTACAGGGATGATTTCAGTCAATTTGAAGAACGCAGCTTGAGTTACCATGTTGATACGACCGCCCAAACCGATTTCGGAAGCGATTTTCGCAGCATTGATGATGTAGAAGTTCAATTCTTTTTCTGCGATTTGACGACGTAATTTAGCAGGTAAATGTTCGTCCAATTCTTCAGGGGACCAAGTACAGTTCAATAAGAATGTACCACCTTTTTTGATGCCGCGAATTAAGTCGTATTCATGTACGTAGGATTGACGGTGACATGCTACGAATTGAGGTTCAGTAATCAAGTAAGGTAAGTTGATTGGATTAGTACCAAAACGAAGGTGAGACATTGTTACGCCACCAGATTTTTTGGAGTCGTAGTCGAAGTATGCTTGAGCATACATGTCAGTGTGGTCACCGATGATTTTGATAGCGGATTTATTCGCACCTACAGTACCGTCAGAACCGAAGCCCCAGAATTTACATTCAGTCAAACCAGGAGTTTCTACTTCTACGCCTTCAGCACGATCTAAGGACAAGAATGTAACATCGTCATTGATACCCAATGTGAAGAATTTCTTACCATTTTCAGCAGCTAAGTTATCGAATACAGCCACGATGTCTGCAGGGATAACGTCTTTGGAGCTCAAACCATAACGACCAGCGATAACTTTTACGTTACGGCCGCCGTCAACTACAGCTGCTTGTACGTCCAAGAACAATGGTTCAGCCAAAGCGCCTGGTTCTTTTGTACGGTCAAGAACAGCAATGCGTTCTACAGTTTGAGGAATAGCTTTCAACAAACGATCTGTTGCGAATGGACGGAACAAGTGAACGTTGATGAAGCCTACTTTACGACCCAATTTGTTGAGGTAATCAACAGTGGATTCTACTACTTGAGCGGAAGAACCCATAGTAACGATTACGTCAGTTGCATCAGGAGCACCATAGTAGTTGAACAATTGGTAGTTAGTACCAGCCAATTTGTTAACTTCGTTCATATAATGTTCTACAACGTCTGGAAGTTCCAAGTAGAATTTGTTGGATGCTTCACGATGTTGGAAGTATACGTCAGGGTTTTCTGCAGTACCACGAGTTACAGGAGCATCTGGGTTCAAAGCTTTTTTACGGAAAGCTTTAACAGCGTCCATGTCTACTAATGGTTTCAAATCTTCATAGTCCCAGATTTCGATTTTTTGAATTTCGTGGGATGTACGGAAACCGTCAAAGAAGTTGATGAAAGGTACGCGAGTTTTAATAGCTGTCAAGTGAGCTACTGCGGACAAGTCCATTACTTCTTGTACGGAGGATTCAGCTAGCATAGCGCAACCGGATGCACGAGCAGCCATAACGTCTTGATGGTCACCAAAGATAGACAAAGCATGTGCAGCCAATGCACGAGCAGCTACTTGGAATACACCTGGAAGTAATTCGCCTGCTACTTTGTATAAGTTAGGAAGCATCAATAACAAACCTTGGGAAGATGTGAAAGTTGTTGTTAATGCGCCAGCTTGTAAGGAACCGTGGAATGCAGCAGCAGCGCCTGCTTCAGATTGCATTTCTACAACTTGAACAGTGTTGCCGAAGATGTTTTTACGACCAGCAGCAGACCATTCGTCAATGTGTTCTGGCATTGGGGAAGATGGAGTGATTGGGTAAATCGCAGCAACTTCTGTAAAACCATAAGAAACGTGAGCAGCCGCTTGGTTGCCGTCCATAGTTTTAAATTTACGACTCATGTGATTATTGCCTCCTTAAGCGTTTAGCAAAAATAGAACACTTGCTTAATCTATCATTATGTTTAGGAATAACAACCATTACAAACTTGCGTACATGAAAAAATAATGCAATAATATATATGTTATATATAATACGGCATTATGTGTGAACATACTTTTTTGTAATGGGCACAACCATAATTCCTAATATCATAACTTGATATAGCCCTATAAACTAATTATAACGTGCTGGGCCCTATCAACGCAACACATACAGTGACTGTCGCTTTGCCAATATTGCTATTCATGCTTTACATAAAGTAATAGCTAGTTGCATTCTAGTAATAACTATTCTCATTTAGCTAGGTCACTTCCTATAACCAAGTTTTATTTTTAGGGGGTTAATTATGGATTTTCATCATTTGAAATACTTCGTTGAAGTAGCTGATCAAAAAAGCTTCAGTAAGGCTGCGAGGAATTTACACATCTCCCAATCTGCTATCAGCCGTACTATCAAAGCTTTAGAAGACGAACTTGGTGTTGTTCTCTTCATGCGTAATGCTAAATCTGTAGAACTTACTGATGGGGGTACCATCTTCTTAACCCACGCTAAACGCGTTGTGTTTATGTTTGAACATCTAAAAACTGATTTTGAAAATGAATTTCGTTTGGAGCAAGGTTCCATCCGAATTGGTATTCCACCAATTACAGATGCACCAATCTTTGCCCAATTATTAGGGGAGTTCAAAAAAGTATATCCACAAATTGAATTAGAGCTATATGAACAAGGTTCTAAAAAGGTTGAAATCAGCGTTCAAGAAGGTTTAATTGATATTGGTATCATCTGTACTAAACCAAACCCTAAAGAATTTGAATCCTTCTACCTTACGAGTGACCCACTTTCCGTTATCATTCCAAAATCCAGCCCTCTAGCGAAGGAAAAAGAAATTCGTTTAGAAATGTTAGCTGATGAATCCTTTGTATTGCACAAAGACGACTTCAACTTACATGACGAAATCATCAAAGCTTGTAAGCACACCGGTTTCCAACCGCATATCGTGTTTGAAACAAGTCAACGTGATCTTATGTTACAAACGGTTAGTGCAGACCTTGCCATCGCATTGTTACCATCTCGCCTCTGCCCTGAGGTAGGTGAAAACACTGAGGTTGGTTCCAAGGTTGTCGTAAGACCACTAGTGCCTGAAATCATTCATACCCTCTATGTTATTTGGAAAAAAGGTCATTACCTCTCTCACGCTTCTCGCTTGTGGTTAGACTTTGTAAATTCCAAATTACCATTACCTGGATTACAACTCGAGGATCGTCAATAATGAATAGAACATCTGGGCTCGCAGCTAAATTGCGGGCCCTTTTGAAAGCTAAAGAAGCTCCTATGTGGGGCGTGATTATTGTGCTGGTTATTGTTATAATCTTCCAGCAAATACAAATTTCAGAATTACAATGGCGCGTCGATGAAGACCATGATGGCTCCACCATCAATAGCGTAGCAGGTCGCCTATACATCCTAGAAGGGATGGCTAATAAACATGGCGATCAATTAGACGAAGTCTTTAAAAGTATTCGCCAACTCCAAAATGATGGTGCTAAGTACGACTGGGAGCTAAAACAACTACAATGGTTACACCCAGAACTCAAAGTACAACCGCCAGAGGCCAATCCACACCAATTCAAATCGACAGATTTAAACCTCGATATGAACCCTGGGAAAGTGCCCGATGTAACAAAATAAAATATGCCAGACACAGTACTTGGACTCAAACGAGTAAAAATAGGGTTATAGGACAAAAAGTGTGTGTGACTAATCCCAATAAGTTGGAAAATCTGTAGACATATGTAGCTCATTCCAAACAGGAGCATCACCCCATTGAGGGATTGAACGATCTATTTGGCAATAATCAGATAACCGTTTGTAGATAGCAGCAATCGATTCATCTGTAGGCATACAATTTAATATATCTGAAATAGAAAGCGGTCTTGGTGAGTGCATATAGCACCACCAATAGACCGCTTTTAGTCTTCTTTCAAGTGAAAGACCCCTATGAGCCCGTAACATACTTCTTAGTTGAGCATTTACTCCACCTTCAATACGATTATTTGTTGTAGGTATTGTAATATCAAAACATTCCAAAAAAGTAAATAAAGTTTGTTGTCTAATCAGACGCCATAATGATGATTCAGCCTTAAGCAAACGCTCATGTGTAGAGCGTTTGTTTCCGAATTCATCAATCGTCATTTCTCGTAAAAAATCAGAATATGTCATTCGCCACGCTGAAAGCTCATTAATCCATATAAAGGCTTGATCCATTGTTTTCACATTAAATAAAGCTTTGGCAAGACTATAAAGGTCCTTCCCAGCTAACGTTTTAGGTCTACTTGTCGTATATCGTCTAACCTGACAAAAAATGTGAAACAGGCATCTTTGGTGACTGCTATGAGGCCAAACTTTACGTAATGCTTTAGGCAAACCATTAGCACCATCAGACACAACGACTTTAGGTTCGGCAATCCGTTCCATTAAACACTGCCAAGCTCTAGCATGCTCATAACGACAGACATACCATCCTAGAACATGAGTATCATTGCAACAAATCAACACACATAAATTCCTAGCTAAGTAAATTCCATCAAGATATACCACATCATATACTTCTTCCACTTTTGGTGGCAATGGCCATATGGACCAAAATTTAGCGGTTTTACGCCTGAATGTACGACCTTTACCAGGCATATCAGCTTGAATATTGGTGCTGAATAACCAATTCAAGAATAGGCTTAACTCTTTACTTAAATTATTAATTTTAACGGTAAATGCCACCTTACAATGTTTGCAAAACCAACGCTGAGAACCAGATTTTAAAACACCGTGTTTAATACATGTTTCATTACAATCAGGACATTTTATTTGTCGCATAAACTCTTCCTCCATATTTGTTTATATATAGGAAGATATAACCTCATTTTAGTCAGTAATTACAAGGGGTGATTGATGTTTTCACCCACACTTTTTGTCCACCCTCAAACTTCTCCAGAAAAAGATTAAACCCTTATAACACTAGTAAATATCTAGTGTTATAAGGGTTTTCACACACACTTTTTGTCCTATAAGCCTAAAAATACTGTCTCTGGCTTTTTATAATAAAAGAGCTATACCTCATACATTCGCTACAATGTGAATGTATTAAAGATATAGCTCTTTTAATTTTGAAATTTGATTTAGGGCTACTTAGTCATCCTTGTGTTCCATAGATTTTGGAAGTGTTAAAATCAATAGACCTGCAAGGAACATGCATGCGCCCATTACGTAATAGCCTATTGTAAAGCTACCAGTATGACCATTGATAAAACCAAGCATATAAGGACCTACCCAGCCCCCTACGTTACCGGAAGAATTAATAAGCCCCATTGCACCTGCTGCGGCTGCACCAGATAAGAACGTAGTCGGCATGGTCCACCATACACCCATACCACCGTAAACACCAACAGCCGTTAAACAGATGAATAACAAGCTAATTTCTGGAGATGGACTGTGTGGTGTAGCAATAAAACCAAAGGTACCAATAAATAAGGTTGTAGCAATATGCCAACGTTTTTCATTGCGCTTCTCAGAGGAGTGACCACAGTATACTTGAACAAGTAATGCAGCCGTCATTGGGATAGCAATAGACCACGCTACCACACTTGGTGGCCATCCAGATAAACTTTTAAGTACTTGAGGCATCCAGAAGCTAAAGCCCCAGAAGCCAATAATCCATAAGAAGTAAATTAGAGATAAAAGTAATACTTTAGGATCTCTTAAGGCTTGCCAAGTTGTATATTTCTTAACCTCTTGTTTTTTAGATTCCTCTTTAGCTAATTCTTCTTTCATGTAAGCTTTCTCTGCATCACTTACCCAAGAAGCTTGTTCTGGTTTTTCTTTCATCCAGAATGCAAAAATGAAAGCAAAGATTACAGCAGGTAAAGCCTCTACGATGAAGAGTGTGCGCCACCCATGTAAGCCAAAGAATGTTGTATCAAGTAATACGCCAGCTAACGGACCACCAATGATATTAGAGAATAACAAAGATGTAAGCATTAAAGAAATAGCCTTTGCTCGCTCCTTCGGTAAGAACCAGTTAGGAATCAACAAGGAATATACTACGGGATACAATGACGCTTCACATAAGCCTAAAAGAAATCTGTACAAGTAGAATTCCCACTCTGTGGTCATCGTAGTCATGAGGACACATACAATCCCCCAACTAAACATAATACGTGCTACCCAATGCATTGCATTGCAGCGCGCAGCAATCAACGATGCAGGTACCTCAAACAATACATAGCCAATAAAGAAAATACCGGCGCCCATACCAAAAACCTCTGGTGTTAGCCACGGTAAATTTTCCTTCATTGTTAGTCCCGCATAGGCAATATTTACACGGTCTAAAAAGGCAATGATAGAAACAATAAATAATGGTAGGACTACATGGAGCATACGCCGACTCGTAAAATCCTTAAAATCGATAGCCTCACTTTGAGACTCAGTTACAGATGATGAATTCATAAGATTCCTTTCTACTTACTATGATGATACTTACCATAATATATTAAAAAAACAAATGTCCTCTGTCAATAATATTATATAGAATATAGAGATAACATTATATAATAGAGCAAATAAAAAGCACCTTATATCTGTATGTAAAGAACCTCTACAGAGATTCCTTCACAGTATATAAGGTGCTTTCATAGTCAGTAAAAATATATTATCTTCTATTACCAAAGATACGCAACAAGGATAAGAACAAGTTAACGAAATCTAGGTACAAGCTAAGAGCGCCAGCAATTTCAATGCGATCTAATATAGTTTCGTCTTCAGACAATGCCATTTGGGTTACGCTGTTTTTAATCATATTCATATCAACAGCCGTAAAAATAGAGAATACGACTACCCCAACATATCCAAGGATAAGGCTCACAGTGCTATAGCTAATAGAGCTAAGATATGGAATGGAGAAATAAGAAGCAGCCATGAACACGAGACTCACAATAATCATACCAAATACAGCGGCTAGCAAATAAGGTACGAAGCCAGATAGATTTTTCTTTGTTGTAAGACCAACAATAGAAAAAGCCACGAAAAATGCTAAGGCACCAATCAATGCTGGTACAGCAGCGTCCATGATACCATACGCATATGATACAAGGGATAACGTAACGCCATTCAATGCGCTGTAGATAAAGAACATTGCATATAGAGACATAACATTAGCTGTATAGGTGCGCATGCTAAATAAGAATACAACGGCTAATTCTACAATTAATAAGATATTAAAATTACTAGCTGCAAAACGTGCCCAAGAGGGATTCATTAACGTTGCAACACCAATACCTAGTGTCGTTAATAAACCAACAACCATCCATAGGATAGATCCCTTTAATCGTTGAGATACGATGCTTTCTACCAAAGCTACATCATTAGCATTTGGCGTTTGTGTCATATATGGATTCATAAGAACCTCCTTGCAATTTATAGTTTATATACTTCGTTATCTATCTCTATATTATACTAAAAATTCTTACTCTACGCCACAAAAATACATTGTATCAAACTGTTTTTTTATAAATTCAACTGACTTCAATTTATTCTAAAAGAGCTTTCATATTAATTACTACTAACAGGATCATAATCAGCAGGTACAGGAGCAACGATACTTACAAATACAACATCTTCCGTTCCAGTATTTTTTGCACCATGACATTCACCCTTTTTAGATACTATAACTTGCCCCTTTGTAAAAGGCACCTCTGTATTAGGCGTTGGATAAAATACACCCTTGCCTTGCAATATAACCCATATATCATCAGAGTGATGATGATAATGTTTTGGTAAGATTTGACCAGGTTTAATAACCCATACTGAACCACCTGTGGAATCAGTTTGATAAAATGGCGTCCTAACAGCTTTCTCCAAACTTTCAACTTTCACAAGTTCCATATCAAAAACACGTTGATCACTCATAATGCTCACACCTTTCATTGATTAACAACTACCGAGTTCCAGATGCGTATTCACCCATATTAATATCTAGAACCTCTCGAACGGGCTGGATTAAAGAATCCTCGTATTGAACCTTCCACTGAATATCCTGATTCATCTCGCCATTTTGTAACCCCGCAATGGTTTCCCCATCACCTATTATATTACCATGTTCGAAAATATAATTCAACACATTATAAGCATGAAATACTACATGATTAGGATCTACACCGTGAAAGTGATACTGTAAATCAGGTAAAAATAATGTACTCATACCCACAGAATCTACCATCATATCATTGGTACCTTGAATACTAAAATAACGCACATTTACAGCATAATAAATAAAACGAGTTACCTCTTTATCTGGATGATTTTCAATGGTTTCACGACTTAAAAACTTACGAGATGGACCAAAGATAACGGCCTTGCAAGATGGATATAACTCCAACAGCGCATCTACATATTTTACGAGCATATCAGCTCGTTCTTTAGGTTCTAAACCTGAAGCTAACATATCTGTAGCAAACACTCTATATTGGCATTCATCTAATAACTCATCTACATTTGGACAATCCCACACCTGACTACGTTCAAAATCATCTAGTACAGGTTTATCGATTTTCTCACAATTCGTCACCATTAAGGTCGGTGGAATATCGGCATCATTATCTTCATAATGAACCTTATAATTTTGAGGTGCGAAACCAGCAGATTCAGCTCCATAACTAAAGCAATCAACAGGGCCTAAATGCTTTGTAAATACATCTACCATTGTATCGCGGCTAGGCATATCACACTGCTCAGGCATTAATAACTCAACGAAAAACAATCCGCCAGGACGAACAGAGTTATCTGTTAGATCTTGTTTAAATACTTGGCTCATATGCTCTCTCCTAATTTTAACTATTTTTTGATGAATGTATCAATTTATACCATTTTACAATACCCTCAAGGATTAAAAAGCTATTTTTCTCTATTTTTTCTTTCACCCAACTATAAAGTTGATCAGATGAAATAATATGTATATTATCTATATGAGTATCCACTACAACCTGGTCCTCAGATGAAAATAAATATACCTCTTTATTCGGATTATCCTTAATTAGATCAATATATTTATTAGTATTTAATTTTTCATCCCCCTTTTTTACTTGAGGATATGCCAATTTACCATTAAGTGGGTTAACTAATACACATTCATATAACTCAGTAGCTATCTTATTAGTAGATGGAATTGCAATATAATTCGCCTTATCATATAAATACAAGCAAACCAAATCCTCACAATCTGATGGAGATAGGCAATTATAAAATAATTGTTTCGAAAATTGCAATAACAAGTTGAACATTACCAGCTAAATAGTCCATCAGGTCGCACAAGAATAAATCCTGTCCAGTTCGGCCTCGAAGAGTTCATCCGGTGTTCGGTATCCGAGAAGCTTCCGTGGCAACCCATTACACCAGAGTTCGATCTGAGCTATCTGCTCATTGGAATAGCTGTCGATCCGTTTTCCTTTCGGAATAAACCTACGAATTAATCCGTTATGGCGCTCCACCGATCCTTTCTCGCAGGATGTGTAGGGATGGGCAAAATAGACCAGTGTTTTACTCAGAGTCTCTAAATCAGATAGTGTCGAAAACTCGGAACCGTTGTCTGTGGTGATTGTCTTAAAGACATCATCCCAGTGTTCTTCAAATTGAGAATGAACTGTTGATAGAGCATTCATGACGCTGTTCGGATTACGACCGGGGATGCGAATCATCCAGTACTCCCTGGTCTTTCGCTCAATCATGGTCAATAGGGCATCATCGTTATTATTTTTTGAGCCGATAACAAGATCTGCTTCCCAATGTCCAAACTCCTTACGGTCATTTACAGATGCTGGGCGTTCTTCAATGCTCCGACCGAGAATTCGCTTATTTTTATGAACCTGTGTTTTTTTAGGTGACCTGCGAAGTTTTTCCGGAAGATCGATGTTCTTGATTCCAAGAAGTCCGAGATCAATGTAACCATAAAGTGTTTTTGTACAGACAATCTGATCTCTGGTGAATAATTCATTTTTCAAGGCACGGCCTACACAAGCATCAAGTGACCATCCTTCTTCGAAGAACTTCTGCTCTACAAAAGAGATGAAGTTAGATTTCTCGAAAAAGTCATAGTGCCGGCAGCATGACTGGCGATTTCGCTCATAAGCATCTTGACCAGCAGTGGCTTTATAACGGAGGATATTTCCTTTGTATAGTGACACAGTTCCGCGCTTGATCTCATTTCGAACGGTGTTCGGTGCGCAGCCAATTTCCTTGGCAATCCTGTTAGGACTCCATCCATCTTTGAGTCGAGTCTGAATCAAAACACGGCACTCAAATGTAAGATGTTGTCCTTTTCTGTGCTCATTTGCGGTATAATGTAAGTGGTCCATAGGGATTTTCTCCTTGTGAATAAAGTTTAGTCACTTACATTCTACCAAAGGAAGAGAGCCGTATGGACTTTTTGTATTACTTGTTCAACTTGATTTTACAATTCATCAAAATAATTGTTTTAAAGATTCATTGGACTCAACATTTACCACTAAAGGTTTTCCATTATAAATAAAAGAAGCATACTCATACATATAAGCTTTTCTTACACGTTGAAGAGTTCTACCTCGAATAAATGCTGTGGCAATAACACCTGGAACTTGACTCTCATCACCAATTGGTTTCCACTCGACATCTTCTATTTGATTTGCTGCATCATGTTCTAGTGCGTCAATACTAGGATTATATACATACCTTAAATTATTTCCAACATAACCTAAGTAATATATACCATTATCACGCATCCAAATATAGTCCCCCGGCTTCACTCGTTCTAAAGTCTCTACGGCAACTATCTTCTTACCAGCTTTAATATTGAATAAATTATACTCTTCAAGAACCTTATAATAAATATCTTTAGATTTAATACTAGCTCTGATAGATTGAATTTTATCAAAAGCTTCTGCATTATACGCTTTTATTTGATCATCATTGATACTCCACCCAACAGCTGCAATAGATTTTTCTCTACAATAAGTAGATATTTTTTTACCATCGTTACTATCTGTTCTTGTTTGTAATCTCCATACAGTCCCCATTGTGTTAACCTCCTAATTAAATAATACAAACTTCACACAATAAATACATTACCTTCTAATTTATAGTATACAGGATGATATTCAGTACTACAAATCGCCATCCATCGTTTTATAAACTTCTCAAAATCAATGTTATAATTACAATTTAATAGAATTTGCATAGAGTTTTGTAATAGATATACTCGTTCAATTTCTAATCTATCTATTAAAGAATTGCTTATGAGTTCACCCTTTACAACTTGTTTAAATCTTGCATATAAATAATCAATACACTGATTTTTATATCCAAGTTTATAATTGCTAGCCACAAATAAACTACGATATGATAATTCACTCGGAAGAAAAGATTCCCATTCTAGTATTTCATGTCCATCTTCAACCATTCTAATATACATATCATTAATATCGATATAATCTCGAATCCAACATTCAACCATTAAGTAAATATTTAATTCTTGCTCCATTAAGTCATCTATATAAAAGTCCTTTAATCCATCTATATCAAATTCTACATTAGCCCTATATTGATACATAGATATCCCCCCCTTAATATATAATCACATTCTTTTATATAGATATTATAACTTTATGAATGCCCAAATTTTCACCCATAGCATCATATTTAATATGTAAAAATCTCACATTATCCCCTCCCTATGGCCCTACAATTCATAAAAATACAAAGACCCGCTCCATGGTCCTCGGACTCATGGAGCGGGTCTTTGTATTAACTTATTAGCATGGGATGGTGAGTTGACAGCGGAATCCAAACAGACTCTACCGGGCTCCAATCCCTACTCAATTATAGAGGTTTACGAACCACGTCGATGATAGAGCCATCGCGGTATTCTACGATTGCCACGATATCTTCGTCTTTGTCAGACACAGGAATATCTTGTGGTTTACCTACTAAGTCAAATGCTAATTGTTGTAATTCTTCAATTGTGAAGATAGGCAAGTTGCTATCTTTGAAGCGTTCAATCAAATCAGTACGAGTTGGGTTGATTGCGATACCATATTCAGTAACAAGTACGTCAATGGAGGAGCCTGGTGTAATTACAGTAGCTACTTTATCACGGATCATTGGCAAGCGGCCACGGATCAATGGGCAAGTAATAACTGTGCATTTAGCACCTGCTGCTGTATCGGAGTGACCGCCAGAAGCGCCCATCAATACGCCATTGGAGTCAGTCATTACGTTTACGTTGAAATCAAGGTCGATTTCAGTAGCACCAAGGAATACTACGTCTAAGTAGTTAGTAGTGCAGTCTGTCCAAGGGTTAGCGTACATGGAAGCAGACATTTCGATATGTGCAGAGTTTTTATCCAAAGATGCTGCTGCAGTAGTATCGAATGTTTGAGTATCGTAAATAGCACGAATCAAACCTTCTTCAAGCATACCAGTCAAGATACCAGTAGCACCACCGATAGCAAAGCCAGCTACTTCACCGCGTTTACGAAGTTTTTCGCCGATGAATTTCGCCACAGTCAATGGAGCACCACCTGCGCCCAATTGGAATACGAAACCGTCTTTAATGATACCAGCTTGGTCAAGGAATTCACCAGCTAATTCAGCAATTTTGATTTGGATAGGGTTTTTAGTGAAACCTACCGCACCAGAAGCGATACCTTCTGGATCACCAATGCTTTCAACCTCAACAACATAATCTACGTCAGTTTGAGGAATTGCATAGTTGTGTACATAGTCAACTAAGTTATCAGTGATGATAACAGTTGTATCTGCATAGTGGGAGTCAACTTTAGCATAGCCAAGTGCACCACATGCGGATTTGCCTGTACGACCAGTAGCATTACCACGTGGGTCAGCTGTAGGAGCGCCCATGAAAGCTACGTCGATATGAACTTCGCCACATTCGATAGCACGAGCACGGCCACCATGGGAACGAATGATTACAGGGCGTTTCAATACGCCTGGGTTTTGTGTTAAGAATTTACCAAGACGATCGCGCAAGCCAGATGTTTCGATAGCTGTTACAGTACCATCTTGAATCATTTCTACTAAGAACTCATGGCATGGGGATAAGGAGGAAGACGCAATTGTAATGTCTTTAATACCTTTTGCTTGAACGCGTTCCATAACCATTTTCATTACATAGTCGCCATTGCGCAAGTGATGGTGGAAAGACAATGTCATACCATCTTTTACGCCAGCTTTTTCGATTGCTTCGTCGATAGAAGCAAGAACTTTATTAGTACCCACACGACTCATGTGTACAGTTTTACCTGCGCGATGAGCTTTTGGTTCGATTGCGAATTCACCTTGGTATACTTCGCGACCTTCTAGTGCTGGGATATTTGTTGGGATATCGCGACCTACTTTATTTAACATCGTATTCTGCTCCTTCCTCTAATTCAACTTTAATACCTGCTGCACGTGCTTTATCAACAACGCGTTGTGCACGAACTACGATAGGACCATCGATCATTTTACCATCTACAGCGATTACGCCTTTATTGTTGCGCAATGCATCTGCATAGCTGTTCAATACCTTAACAGAATGAGCGATTTCTTTTTCGTCAGGAGTGAATACTTCGTGGATAATTTTAATTTGGCTTGGGTGAATACAAGATTTGCCATCGTAACCCAAAGCTTTAATGAATTCAACTTCTTCGCGGAAACCTTGAGGATCTTTTACGTCGGAGAATACTGTATCGATTACGCGGATACCTGCTTCGCGTGCTGCATGAAGAATTGTTTGACGAGCGAACAACAATTCAACAGCTGGTTTGCTTTTACCAGTGCGAAGGTCAGCGCGATAGTCTTCAGCGCCAAGAGCGATAGCAACCACGCGAGGGCCATGGCAGATTTCACGAACATTGTACAAGCCACGAACGGATTCGATAGCTACGATAATGTTGATTGTACCTTCTTCCCAACCGTTAGCTTTTTCTACTTCTTCAATTTTCTTCGCTACGATTTCAACTTCGGAAACGTCCTCAGTTTTAGGTAAACGAATCAAATCAGGTTTAGCAGGAACGATTACATCAAGATCATCATAACCATAAGGAGTTTGTGTAGGATGGTTGATACGAACAACTGTTTCACCGCGGAACTTACGGGATTTCAAAGCTTCTGCAGTTAAAAGACGAGCAGTGTCTTTTTCTGTTACAGCAACGGAATCTTCGATGTCGATCATAATGGAGTCAGCACCGTGAATGTCAGCACTGTTAATCATTTTAGGTGTATTACCAGGTACGAACATCATGGAACGAGACAAGCGTTTTTTAGCAGCCTCTGTTAATGGATTTGTTTTAACTTCTGGGAATGTTTTATCGTTAGCCATTATGCTTTGCTCCCCCTTTCCAATGCGCCTAATACGCGAGCTTTAATTGTATAATCCCAAGCATTTTTATCTTGTACGATTACTTTTACGCCGTCAAAACCAGCTTCTTTTACTGTGTTCAAAACAACGGATTTAATTTGGTCGCCGTATTGGCGGATAACTTTGGATGTTAATTCGATTTCGATACCGCTAGCAATCGGTTCAACCGTTACTAATGCATCATTTTTTTCGTCGAAGCCAGCTTGTGCAGCTTTTACTAATTGTGCCATGTTGCATCCTTTCCTTGTGAAACATTTATAAAGTTCAAGTCTGTACAGGCTCGTCGCGAGAGCCCAGTACAGACGATGAATACTAACAATTAAATTCTAACACTCCATAGTGAAAGTTTCATATTACATGAAACCTGTGATTTTCCACCAAGGAATACCAATTACGTAGTTCAATACTAAACATACTACTGCAATCATTAAACCAACTGTCCACCAGTCTTTTACATTGTTGTAACCAGCGGAGAAGATGATTGGACCAGGAGCAGCACCGTAGTGAGTTACGGAACCACCATAGGAGTTTGTACCGATCAGAATGAATGCAAGTAATGTAGGATCGATGCCTGCGTTCATACCAACGATTAAGAATACTGGAAGCATCGCGGAGATGTATGCAGTACCAGATGCGAAGAAGTAACGAACAGCAACGGAAATAATGGAGATAAGGATAAGCATCATGAATGGATCTAAACCGAAGTTCATGTGAGCTTCTAAATATTTAGCCAACCATTCGAAGAATTTACCTTTAGACAATGCGGAGGATAAGCCCAAGATGCCACCGAACCAAATCAATGTGTTCCAAGCAGCTTTAGTTTTGAGCAAGTCATCCCAAGTAATAATACCACATATAAATGTAGCAATCATCGCTACGATAGCTACAGCTGTAGCGTCAATTTTGATATCAAATGTTGGAAGAATCCAACCAGTGATTGCAAGAAGCGCGATAGCAATAAGACCTTTTTCAGACGCTTTCATAGGTCCCAATTCAGCTAAGCCATCAGCGGCAATTTTCTTGTTGTCGATTTCTTTTACTGTCGGGCGTTCATACATGTAGCCTATAATTGGAACAAGCATTAACATGATAAAGCCTGGTACGAACATTGCTAATGCCCATTGAGCCCAGTTCAAAGATACTCCTGTCAATTTAGTAATAAAGTCAAGAGCTAAATAGTTTGGCGCCATCGCAGTTGCAAAGAAGAAGGATGTTACCTTTGTAGCAAAGTAACCATTCTGTAAGAGGTAAGCGCCTGCTTTTTTTGCAGATTCGCCAGGATAAGAACCAACCGCTTCAGCGATAGACAAGTTAATTGGATATACAATACCAGCCGCACGAGCTGTGTTGGATGGTGTGGCAGGAGATAAGATCATATCAAGGAATGCCGTAACATAACCAAGACGAAGTGTAGTACTACCAAAAGCGCGAACTAAGTAGTACGCAATACGGTGACCAAGGCCAGTTTTACCAAATGCAACGGATAAACCGAAGGCTGCGAAGATCAACCATAATGCTGTATTGCTGTAACCAGCCAATACGTCTTTTGTATTGCTCAATAAAATAGAAGATGTAGCAACACCTAATAATACTGTAATAGGAACTGGGAATGGTTTTAATACCAAGCCCACGATAGTAGCTAAATAAATACCGAATAATTTCCATACTTGTGGTTTAAGGCCTTCTGGTGTGCCCCCGAACCACATAAATGCGACGATGGCAGCCATAATGCCAATACGCCATAATTTGTCTTTCATGTGTGTCTTTCCCTTTCTTGAATAACTTAGGCATACATAAAATCATCTAGTCTTTAACAACGTAACAGCTCGCGACGTCTATTACATCGATTAAGTCTACACTCATTATAAATGTTTAAAAGAATTATGAATAATAGATTACCTTTATAGGGGTTATAAAAACTTTTATATCTATCAATCATACTTTTTATGCATTTTGAGCATAGTTTTGCAGCCCCAAATGAAAAAAATGCATGTATACGCCCTCAAAGGGGGTATACATGCACTTACATGGTACTGCTTTGCTCTTTCGAGACATCTTTATTATGAGCTATTATATCGAAAAAGTCCAATACTGAAATAGCATGGATAAACAGTTATAAAAGCTCATAGATATACTCTAATGCAAGGATTCTTATGCTTTATATTCTCTAAAAATACTATTATCTACTACGGTATGTTCTTTGTAGTAATTGCGAACATACTCAATAAATGTCTTTACTACTACTAGATTCTCCGCATCCTTTGTGTACACCATATTCGTATCACGTGTGATGCATTCACCGTCTTTATTGCGCAACGGACTTACATAAATATCTTTATCCTTGCAAGATCCAAGGCCCATATAGGTCAAAATTGACCAGCCAAGGCCTGCACGAACAAAGTGACGACAGGTACTCATAGAGTTTACATCCATCGCAACACTCGGTGGCTCTTCAAAATGTTCAGCGCACCATGTTTCGATGATGTTAGCTACAGACACATCTGTTTGGTATTTAATGAATGGCACCTTCTCTAACGACTCAGGTGGTACTAATTCTTTATAAACCAAACAATACGGCTCAGCCAGTAACAATTCAGATTTTCCAGATACATCATAGCCACCACGAGCAAAGGCAACCATACAATCGCCTGTATTGAACATTTTTACTACTTGATGGCTGAAAGCAGTCTTTACTTGAATATGAACATCTGGGTATTGTTCGCGGAAGGATTTCAATAAGGCCGGTAGCTCATAGTCTGCAAAGTTAATGGATGACGCGATTTTCAAGGTCCCTTGAATCTTACCAGACGCAGAGTTCATAGCATTCTCCAATGCCTCTTGATCTTGCATCATTCTTTTACAGTAATCATAGAAAATTTCGCCTTGTGCCGTAAGGGCAATCCCTTCAGCAGTCCGCAACAACAGAGAATGGCCCAAGGCTTTTTCCATATGACGCAACCGATAGCTTAAAGCCGGTTGCGATAAAAATAATTTTTCTGCAGCCCTTGTAATATTGCCTTCATCCACAACGGTCACAAAGGTTTGCCATTCTCTATCGTCCATACTATCTCCTTGTTATCGCTTATTACCAAAGATGCGCAATAAGGATAAGAATAAGTTAATAAAATCTAAGTATAGATTTAACGCACCTGTAATTTCGATGCGGTCTAAGATGCTTTCATCCTCCATCAAAGCTACTTCAGTTACATTGTTTTTAATGCGGTTAACGTCAATAGCTGTGAAAATGGAGAATACAACAACGCCTACATAGCCAAGCACGAGGCTCACTGTATCACTGAAAGCACTGAGTACAGCCCAGTTAAAGTAACGAGCCCCTATCATCACAAAAGATACGATAATCATACCAATTAAGGCAGCCATTACATATGGTGTTAAGGATGACAAATTACGTTTCGTAGTAGCCCCTACCACGGCAAAGCCAATGAAGAATGCCAGTGTGCCTACTAATGCAGGAATGACCACATCAAACACATTATATCGCAACGATATCAAGGTCAATGTAAGACCATTCAATGCACTGTAGAGGAAGAACATACCACGCAAAGTCATTACGTTTGCCGTATATGCTCGAGCACTAAATAGAACTATAACACCAATCTCTACTAATAAAATGATATTGAAGTTTTGGTACGCGAATCGCAACCAATTTGGATTTGCTAATGCAGCAAAGCCAACACCGATAGTTGTAAGCAAACCTACAACCATCCACAAGAAAGATCCCTTCAAACGTTGGGATACGATACTTTCAACTTGAGCAACTTGAGAGTTGCTAGGTCCTGTTACATTATATGGATTCATAGTCTCTCTCCTTCTATTAAGCATTTATATTTTGACTAGCCTATATTTCAACATATAATTCCGTCACGAAATTAGGCAGTCCCTATATTATAAAATTATTATCCCTAACTATCGAGCATTGGCAATGCCTGCAAACACCTTGCCTCGTTCGCCATCGATAGTTACCTCTTGACCTTCAAGAAGTACGTCATGAGCGTTTTTAGCGCCTAAAATTACAGGAATACCATAGGTAATGCCTGCAATAGCACTGTCAGAGGTATAACCATCTTCAACAGAGATAATGCCGCCTGCACGTTTTGCAATAGCCATTAATTCAGGCTCCATTGTGCCCACCACAAGGATATCGCCGTCTTTGAAGCTTTCATAATTGCCCTTATGATTAGCAGCAATGAACACAGTGCCTGTAACGGATTTACGCAAAATACCATTACCGGATAAGAGTACTTGGCCTGCAATATGAACGCGAATCATATTTGTAGTACCTGTCGCACCAGATGGTACGCCAGCCGTTACCACAACTAAGTCACCAGACTCAATGGCACCTGTACCAAGAGCACCTGTGATGGCCTGTTTAACCATTTCATCAGAGTTAACGATTTCATGACCTTTGATAGCCTCTACGCCCCAGCATAATTGCATGCGGCGAATTGTTTCGTCATGCGGTGTTACGGCAATAATTTTGCAAGCCGGACGATGTCGAGCAGTGCTAATTGCAGTATGACCAGATTCAGTACATGTCAAAATAGCAGCAGCCCCAAGGTTTTGAGCGATGCGCACGCTTGCTAAACATACAGCACTGGTAGTCGTCATATCCGCATCTTGCCGAGCACGGCTTTTGCTATCGTAAATAGCAGCTTGTTCTGTTACCTCAGCAATGCGTGTCATAGTCGTAACTGCCTCTACTGGGTAAGCACCATTTGCAGTTTCACCAGACAACATGATCGCATCCGTACCATCTAAGATGGCATTGGCTACGTCACTTGCTTCCGCCCGTGTAGGACGTGGATTTTGAATCATGGACTCTAGCATTTGGGTTGCCGTAATAACTGGTTTACCCAAGTCATTACATTTTTCGATCATCATTTTTTGAAGTACTGGCACCTCTTCGGCAGGAATTTCTACACCGAGGTCACCGCGAGCCACCATGAGGCCGTCCGCTACTTCCAAAATTTCATCGATTTTTTAACACCTTCAGCATTTTCAATTTTTCGCGATAATCTTGATATCTTTTTTCTCAGACTCAAGGATACGGCGGATAGCCACCACATCTTTGCCGCGTTGCATGAAGGATGCGGCCACAAAGTCTACCCCTTGTTGGCAGCCAAAGCGTAAATCTGCTTCGTCCTGTTCAGATACAGGTGGCAAGCTAAGCGCTACACCTGGTACAGCCACCCGTTTACGGTTACCTATTTCACCACTGTTTTGAACAGTTGTAACAATATTATTACCTTCGATAGCATCGATAATAAGCGTTACAAGCCCATCAGCCAAGAGGATTTTATCCCCAACAGACACATCGCCTACAAGACCTTTGTGGTTTACGGAGCTAAGCTCTTTTGTACCTTCCACATCATCAGTAGTCAATGTAAACTTTTGACCTTCTTCAAGGAATACCTTCCCCTCTTTAAATAGGCCAAGACGAACCTCAGGGCCCTTCGTATCGAGCAATAATGCGATTGGTTTATTTACAATCATCGCCGCATCACGCACCATTTGCATGCGTTCTGCTTGCTCTTCGTGAGATCCGTGAGAGAAATTAAAACGAGCCACATTCATGCCCGCTCGCATCATATCTTCTAAAATACCAAATTTATCCGTTCCCGGACCTACAGTACATACGATTTTTGTACGTTTCATGTTTCCTCCTATGAAAGTAATCTCTAAGATTTTTCATTTCTTATTATATATCGTGAAAGCTAGCTGTGCTTCACGCAACATAAGTTATTAAGTAGTAAATATATTTATTCGTGCCTTAATATCTACTTATGCATATATTATTGCACCTCTACAGAGCCGTCACCTAATATAGCTTCAATAGCCTTGATGGATTCATCGCTAGGGTCAAAGCACATGTTCGGTGGCAAGTTAATGCGCTTCCGTTGACGGTGCAAATATAGTGATGTTGGCACAGAGCCTGCGGTGTTTGTTAACAGCCGTTTTAAGGCTTCACTATTTTCAGGCGTGTCATATTGGCTATAAATGTGGATGGCCACATGTTTTGCCTGACTATAGTTTACCTTTAACGGCATAATGCGGTCTGCAATAATTTGCACACCCTTTTCATCCGCATCAACGCGGCCTTTTACCTTAACAATCATATCGACCGCAAGGAACTGTTGACTTTGACTAAAGACCTTAGGGAATGCCACTACGTTAGCCGCACCGGAATAATCTTCGATACGAAGAATGGACATAACCTCATTTCGTCTCGTCATGCGGTCCGTCTTATTTTCAATCAAGCCTCCAAAGGTAATGGTTTGACCGTCGTATTGCTCTGGATTTTCTACAAGAGCCCCTAGTTCAAATAAGCCCTCTAGCTCCTTCGCATAGCCTTGCAATGGATGGCCTGTAATGTAAAAGCCTGTATATTCCTTTTCATCCTTTAATTTATCGTCTTCCGATAAATCCTCCACATTCGGTATAGGGATGAAGTCAACGGACTCCTCTATATCCCCAAAGAGACTCATGGTGCCCATAGCGGCATCCTTTTGCTCTTTAGCACCTACGGCTTGAGCTTTCATACATGTGCAATAATTGGTTTCTGTTTTCCTTGAAACCATCCATGGCGCCACATCGAATAAGACTTTCAAGAAGTCGTTTATTAACAACCTTGTTGTCCACGCGTTTACAGAAATCTACGATATCGGTATAGAGGCCGTGCTCATTACGCTCACGAATTAAGCGATCGATGGCATTATCCCCTACGTTCTTGATGCCTCCAAGACCGAAGCGAATGGCATCACCTTGTACGGCAAAGCTGCGCTCAGAATAGTTAATATCTGGCCCTAGTACCTTAACGTTGTGCTTCTTACAAGCATTGATATAGTACGTCAATTTTCTGCATATTCTGCATGAAGCTAGTCATGGTTGCAGCCATGAACTCAGGGAAATAGTGGGCTTTCAGATACGCCGTTTGGTACGCAATATACGCATAAGCCGCACTATGTGATTTATTAAAGCCATAGCCAGCGAAGTATACGAGCAAGTCGAATACTTCGTTCGCAATGGACTCAGTAATACCGTTCGCTATGGAGCCTTGAATAAAGGACTCGCGCTGCGCCTTTAGAACAGATTCCTTTTTCTTACCCATGGCGCGGCGCATTAAGTCCGCTTGACCAAGGGAGAAACCGCCCATGGCGGATGCAATCTGCATAACCTGTTCTTGGTACAAGATTACCCCAAAGGTATCTTTTAAAATCGGTTCCAAGATAGGATGTAAATAGGTAACCTCTTTTTTACCGTGACGGCGGTCGATAAAGTCCGCTACCATGCCAGACCCCAATGGACCTGGACGGTACAAGGCTACCAATGGAATTAAGTCTTCAAAATGCTCAGGCTTAAGATCCATAACGAGCTTGGTGATACCTTCTGATTCGAGCTGGAATACACCAGAGGTGTCGCCTTTTGTAAGGATATCACAAGCCGCTTTATCATCGAGTGGTATTGCATCTAAATCGAGATCAATACCACGGTTCGCCTTGATGAGCTTTAAGGCATCCCCCATAACCGTCAAGGTACGGAGGCCTAAGAAGTCCATCTTTAAGAGACCTAATTCCTCGATGTTATCTTTATCGTACTGTGTTACAAAGCCTTCATCGTTGGCATTTTGTACTGGTACGTGGTCATCGAGAGGGTCCGCGGAAATTACGACGCCCGCCGCATGAGTGGACGAATTTCGCGCTATGCCTTCTAGCTTTTTACCAAAATCAAATAATTCTTTAACGTTTGGATCAGCTTCGTATAACGCTTTTAACTCTTTCCCTTGAAGAGCTTTATCTAAGGTAATCCCAAGTTCATTGGGAATCATCTTCGCAATGCGGTTCACTTCCGCCAGGGGCAAGTCTAGCACACGACCTACGTCACGAATGACGGCACGCGCTGCCTCAGTACCAAAGGTAATAATCTGAGATACACGCTCTTGTCCATATTTTCGCGTTACATATTCGATAGCTTGACCACGCTTTTCATAACAGAAGTCAATATCGATATCGGGCATGCTTACCCGCTCTGGATTTAAGAACCGTTCAAAGAGCAAATCGTATTTTAATGGATCAAGGCCTGTAATGCCAAGTAGATAGGCTACTACGGACCCCGCCGCCGAACCACGACCAGGACCTACTAAAATGTCATGCTCACGGGCGTAGCGTACATAGTCCCATACGATGAGGAAGTAATCCTCAAAGCCCATCGTCCCAATAACATCTAGCTCATAGTCGAGACGTTTTTGTAACTCTTCAGAGGTCTCACCATAAAGGCGTGGAATTTCCCGTTCACAAACCTTACGTAAATAGGTCTTAGACGTTTCCCCTTCCGGCACATCAAAGTGTGGCAAGTGATGTTCGTCGAAATTAAATTCTACATTACAACGATCTGCAATTTTTAAGGTATTTTCTATGGCCCCAGGAATATGCGAGAATAGCTGCGCCATCTCATCCCCAGACTTTAGATAGAACTCATCATTAGGGAATTTTAAACGGTCTACCTCAGCACGACGGCGGCCTGTAGAAATACATACCTTAATATCTTGTGCATCCGCATCCTCTTTTAAAACATAGTGGAAGTCATTAGATGCGACGATGCCAAGGCCGTATTCCTTGCTGAGCTTAATGAGCTCCTCTTGGGCCTTTGCCTCCTCTGGTAAGCCATGATTTTGGATTTCTAAGAAGAAATTATCCTTTCCGTACGTCTCGATATACCATTCAATGGAACGCTTGGCGCCTTCCATATTATCTTGCAAGATATACTGAGGAATCTCCCCTTGAATACAAGCACTGAGGGCAATTATGCCTTTACTGTATTGGCGCAATAAATCGCGGTCTGCACGAGGACGATATAACATCCCCTCCGTCGATGCTTTCGACACAATTTTTACGAGATTACGATACCCTTCCATCGTCTCAGCCAAAAGAATAAGATGTTTTAGTCTTTCACGGCTACGACCTTCGGGACGATCAAATCGGCTGTTTTCCGTTACATATACTTCACAACCAATGATAGGCTTAACGCCTTGGGCCATACATTCTTTGTAAAAATAAATGGCTGCGTACATATTGCCGTGGTCTGTAATGGCAAGGGCTGGCTGATTTAACTCCTTCGCACGACGTACCATGTCAGGCAAACGACTGATGCCGTCCAGCAAACTAAACTCTGTATGACTATGTAAATGTACAAATGGCTGCATGGTACACCTCCTTTAAGGGCGATGTGCAAAATACACGTTCAATGACTTCTTACGAGCCTTCCAATCTGGCAAAAACTGTGCTACTAGATTGTGAAAGTTCTTGGAATGGTCTAAATATTTAAAATGAGCAAACTCATGAACCATGACGTACTCAATATACACCTGTGGCCCCTCTAATAAACGGGTATTCATCTTGATGAGCTGCTTGGCTGGCGTACAAGAACCCCAACGACTCTTCATACGCTGCTGTTTTATGGTTGGCATAGGTACATCAATACCTTGCTTGTGGTAGCGTTGATACACTACCTTTGCCCAATGGACAAAGACCTTCTCCCCTAAATTACGCCAATAACTTTGCATTAATTTATGCTTAGCCTCAAAGGTCGTACCACGAGGTACCACCATAGTAAGGATGGCTTTTCCGTCAAAGCCAATATGAGGCTTTCCGTCCTGCTCAACTAGGCGCAATGTAACGGGAATGCCGAGGATAGATAAGCTTTCACCATTTACATACTGCAACGCATCGACGCGCTTGGCATTCAATGCATCAATCTTGTAACGAGCCCGCTCAATGAAGGGCATATTCTCGATAACAAACTTGTCCACCCTATAATCCGGCACATACCCATTCGCCGACACATGGATCACACCATCCCTGGTAATGCGCATGTTCATGTTCTTCACACGCTTGATGGTTAACTCATATTCAATTATGTCGCCATTATAGGTAATAGACCTAGTTGTTGAAGTATTCATACCTTTTATTTTATCATAAAACACTCATAAAATCGTAAAAATCTGGTGATTTTAATAGGAATTATTCGATATAGGTAAAATGATAAATCATAACCACCCGTAGAACGGGTGGTTTGCTCTGACCCTATAAGGGTCTTTCTCTAGTGGTGGCCCTCTAAAGAGGGCATTGAATGATCTGACAACCACTCTATTACCACTGGCTGCCCCCTACTCGGGGGCTTTTATTTTGCCTATTTTACTGGCTCACCCGTAAACGGGTCCGTGTATTCTTTAAAGTTTAATGTATCTTGCGCTATATCCTCTTGTAGTTGATTGCGAATATACTCTTTTATCGCTCCTTCATATCGTCCTACCGTATCCACATAATATCCTCTACACCAGAAATGTCTATTTCCATACTTATATTTTAAATTTGCGTGTTTATCGAATATCATGAGGCTACTTTTACTTTTTAAATATCCCATAAAACTCGATACACTTAAATGTGGTGGTATCGTTACTAGCATATGAATATGATCCGGACAGCATTCCGCTTCTATAATCTCTACATTTTTTCTCTTACATAAATCTCGTAAGATTTTACCTACATCAGCTTTTATCCGACCATAAATTATTTGTCTTCTATACTTTGGAGCAAAAACAATATGATATTTACATCTCCATTTACTATGTGATAAGCTTTTTACGTCATTCATTGACATTGAACCTCCTATGTTGAAATGTTGTGGTTGCCAGACCAACTTCATTCTATCACTAGGAGGTTCTTTCCTTTTCTCTAAGAATTTTTTACCGACCCCCAGTTTAACTGGGGGTTTAGTCATGCCTATTCGGCGTACAAAAACAACAGATAGCTGATTAAAGATAATCAGCTATCTGTTGTTTAATTTAATATTATTACACTCTAAGGTTGACTAATGACTAGCAACTCCCAATTCCCATCATATGGTCCGGTATAGAGTAAATCTCCACTAAATTGTGCAAAGCCAAATTGATAAGAAGTTATCCTTGAATCAGATACTTTACCTATCATCTTATTGCCTGTAATAGCTTGTAATGGAGGAATAATTAACTCTACAGTCTTTTCTTCTGAAAGATTAGATTTAAAGCGGATATGATTTCCCCAACCGCCACCTTTCATACGTCCACCTTCACCTATTTCAGTAATCTCTAGTTGGTCATTCTTTTGTATTAGATCTGTAGCAACCGTAATAAAGTTATTTACTCGTTCACGATGAAATGGTCGTTGCATGGAATCTCTAATATTGATAGTTACAAAAAGAATGGCTACCACTACTAAAAATATTAATAACAATTTTTTTCTCATATAACGCCTTTTTTATATTAAAGTATATATATAAAATAGCCCTTAACAATAAATACTTAAAGACCTAACTATGATGTTAGAACTTGGAATCTTTTATTATACTGCTATTAAAAAGAAATTCGGCTACCTTGTGATTTAAACCTTCCAGGCGCTTCTGACAATTTTTTATATATATCAAATGTTTCAGATGGACCTAAACTTTCAATCGGTTGTAATATCATATTATCACCGTAATACCGTTGTTGTAATCTAGTAAAATTATTTATAGTTTCAACATCTTCTGGATTTAAATAATATACAATAATTGTATTGCTCTCTTGATTGATAATAACATAGACATCATCATTCATCGCATAAATTTTATCATTAATAATATCCATCGAAATACCTTTATTAATGAGATATACACTGTAGGCCTTATCAAAAATTGTATTGTATCTGCTATCAACTACATACCGATACTGTAAATCATGATATAACCAACCCCCACCTATAAAGAGAAATAGACCAAAAGTAATTACCAATACCTTTGATAGCTGCAGTAAACTCTTTAAAAAATCTATTATTTTATTCATATTTATATAATTGTAATATTTCTCCATAAACTCACTATAATATAACAACCTACAAAAGCTTTTATCCCTAATAATGAATTATAAATGCAATATTTCTAGCCAATTGTTACGTGCTAACAGTACAATATATCCATCATTCTCTGAATTCTTTGTTACATATACTCTATATGATTCATTTTCATATACATAAAGAGACTTAGTTTGTTCAACTAAAATCCACTCCCCACTTAAGGGCTTTATTGATTCTATATCTTTATGTAGTGAATCTTTCTTTATACTTATTGATACACCTAAAGATAATAGATTTCTTCTGTTCGGATCATATACATCTCCATCAATTATATAGTGTTCCCGTGGAAAAGCTGCATTTAAAGCTTGTGTCAGTTCTATTCTAGACTGCTCAACAGTATCATTAAACAAAAACCTATAGCCTAATCCACAAATTAGCCATACGAAAAAACAGCCTATAAATGTGTACCAAACAACAGAATAAATTGTTTTAAATTTCATCGCTAACCCCTCTATATTGCCTATATACTAGATCTATCGAGCAGAGCAGCTAGAGAATTAAAGATATTCCCAGTTGCCACTTTCAATTAAACGCCGATATCTTATAGGAACATTCTCGTAATTATCTATTATCTTTATTCTTCCAATAAAATCATCATATTGTTTTTCATCCATATCAAATTTAAGATTTACAAACATATAGTGATCTAAATATCCATCATAAATAATATATTTTTGTTGAATATGATCAACTTGACCAATAAAAATTTGATGTTTATAAATTGATTTGTATATATGATAATTATCTGATTCTAAGGAGTTTATTAATTTATATGACTTGATACCAGATCCAATTCTAATCATTTGTCTGTAATCATACAATACGCCTTCATTATTTAACTGAATTAAATAATCTGGCTTTATACCAACCACACTTCCTAATTCGGCATGAAAAAACCAGGAATTCACTAGAAAATAGATACCAATTAAAAACAGTGAAAAAATATTTCCTAATATGCTAATTATTAGCAATCGCTTTTTCCACATCAGCTAATCAACCTCTACTTTCATTCACTCCAAATAATTTTCTAGCCCTATTTTATGCTCAGCTTTTAAGCTCATACTCTTTCTTGCAGTAACTAACTTAACAAATAATTCTTCTATAACTTCCTTATCCTCTTTACTAAATTGACTGTAATGATCTAAGACTATAATATTATCTTTTAACTGTTTGTCCTGATTTCGTTCATTTATTAGTTCATTAACCTCATACTCTTTAGATTTACTAGAAATCGTCTCATTAAGAAAATTATAACTTAATAAATTATTAGAATAGTACTTCCATACTTTACCAGTTTCTAAATCTATCTTAGTAATACTACCAAAATTAACATTATAGAATACATTTTTAGAAATTTTATACTTATCAATTTTCGATAATTTAGATCCTGTAGCTAAATTATAAATCCCACGTGTTTCACTAGAGAAAAAGAATGGAAATCTAATTATGTTACCCTCCTCTATAGGAATTCTTTCTTTAAAGTCTTCATAAAATTTGCCTTTCCAAACTTCCTGCTCCGAATCAGAAAACCTACTAAACTCAGGATACACATTGATAATATCATTTGGTCTGATTTCATTATGAGGCTCTTTACGTAATACAAATACATGATTGTTATTCAATTCATTATATACGCCAATACCACTTGTAGTTATATAATATATTTTTCCTCTTACCTCATCGAAACCAAGAACATCCGAGGCAATTATATTAGTCGGTTCTTTGTAATATATCATGCCATTCATACCAACTATCGGTCCCGAATACTTAATGAATGGGTGCATAAAATATGTAGTAAAAAAAAGCCAACCAAAAAAAACTATACCTTCTATTATTATTTTTCCTATGTGCATAAAAGATTATCCAATCAACGTTATTAGCAAACTTAAAATTATTTATCCCCATATGTTAACTCTAAGGATATTTCACCCTTAGAAGTTAGCGTATACACTAATCCCCAAAATGGCTTTTGATTATAGAGCTTAAAAGTCTCAATCATTGATAAACTTTTATTATTCAGATTTCCTCTGCTATGTTTTATTTGTCTCAATTATTTAAAGATTAAAGAAAACCCTAAAACAAAAGTGGCAACAACATATAAAATACCCGCATCTGCAATATTGCCTATAATATAAAGAATTACTCCTATTATAAACAAAACTATTCCAAAATTCATTTTACCCTCTTATTTATCAAATTCATAATAATTAAGCCAACTCTCCTTATTAGTTCTTGTTTGAATATTATAATAGTCAAAAGACCATAACGGTTCTAATAAAAATCCATCCATAATAAATCAATTCCTTCTTTGTAATATTAAAATCACCTTTTTAGAGGCTTTTTCGTTATATAATACTATAGTAACATCAGCTTTAAAATCCTTTCCAACTATATGATTCTTACTTATTTCATTCCATTCTATGTTTTCTTTTGAAAGGATTCTTTTTATATCATCAAATGTAATAGAATCATATATAATTTTAAGATTATTATCTTGATAAGCTCTACCAGACGCATAGTATTCTTCACTTACTTTTTTAAAAGATATATCTTCTAATTTTTGCTCGTATAATTGAAGGCTTTGCATTTGCTCCGGCCTTTTAATATACGCATGTAAAGATACAGATCCTATTAATAAAAACCCAAACAAAACAAACCCAATATAAAATTTAACAGTTAAAGGGGTTCGCTCTAATATAGATTTTACACCGCTCCATACTTTCATAATGTCTCCTTTAAGACTAGTTAATATTCAATTCACTTCTATATTTCAATTATATATTAAACCAACTTATATCACCAACGGATATTTTAATATTGTTATCTTTTATTTATTTTTATAGTGGGCCTAAAAAATACCAAAGTGTTAGCACGGGCATTTACAGTATAGTAATACAAAAGCACCATCTACCTAGGTCCGACTTATGTGTCGTTTCCTATTAGGATAGATGGTGCTTTTATAATTGTTCTAATTAAGTTCTTCAAATAAACATGTTCCACTCAATCTACAAGGTAATATAGCACTATTTTATATTTCGTCGTGCTGCCAGACTACCAGCACTATTAGCTAGTCCCGCCCGATTGATATGTGGGTTCCCATGTTTGTACGTTTTTGGTTTGCTACTTTTATCTTCTACCTTTGATTTCTCAAATTTAGTAAATAGATTATCTAGCTCGCGCAAGAGCGCACGTTTTTGTGAGTCTTTCAACTCGAATACATCACCTTTATAGGCGATGTATTTATTTTTGAGTACAGGACTGAGATCATAGATGGGCTCGTGTTGTTCTCCATTTACATCTAGCAGCTCATCCAAGGTCAATCCATAATAACGAGACAGGGCACAGAGTGTATCTAAATCTGGTTCGCGATACCCTGTTTCGTAATTTGAAAGCGCCGCATTACTGATACCTACGGCCTTTGCTACTTCGATTTGGCTTTTGCCCATGCGCACGCGAGCACGCTTTAAGTTCTTGTAAAACTGCATGTTCATCACCTACATCGATACATAAACAACTACAAACTATATACTTTTATAATAATGTATCACTGATTTTATAGTAGTGTATCACTCATTTTTATAGTAGTGTATCACTGATTTTTTTGAAAGCTTCATCAGCTACGGCTAATGTGCGTTCGATTTCACTGCTCTTGTGGCAGATAGATACAAAGTTACTTTCATAAGGGCTTGGCGCATAGTAAATACCATGGCTCAAGTTATGGTGGAAGAACATTTTGAATTGTTCTTCGTTGCAAGATGTTGCATCATCAAAGTTCTTAACTGGTTTATCAGTGAAGAAGATGGTGAACATGGAGCCTACCCGTTGTACTACAACAGGCACATTGTATTGTGCTGCCAAACGTTCAAAGCCTTCACAAAGGGCGATAGTTGCGTCTTCTACTTGTTTAAAAATTGTTGGGTCTCGTTGCAAAATGGAAAGCGTTGCAAGACCAGAGGTAACGGCAATAGGGTTACCGCTCAATGTACCGGCTTGGTAAATAGGACCAGCTGGTGCGATTTGGTTCATAATCTCATAATCTCACGAGAGCCTAGGCATGGGGAATATCGTTTTGAGCACCACCACTGCTAGCGCGGAAGCCACACATAACTTCGTCAAAGATCAACACTGCCCCATGAGCCTTAGTCACTTCGCGCAAGGTTTCTAGGAAGCCTGGTTCTGGAGGCACGCAGCCCATGTTACCTGCCACAGGTTCTACGATAATCGCCGCAATAGTATCGCCTATGTCGTCGAATAATTTGCGAACCGCATCAGAGTCATTGTACGGCAAAGTAATCGTATTTTCTGCTACGCCTTGAGGAACGCCAGGGCTATCTGGGACACCAAAGGTAGCAAGGCCAGAGCCAGCTTTTACCAAGAGTGCATCGCTATGACCATGGTAACAGCCAACGAATTTTACGATACGATCGCGACCAGTATAGCCACGAGCTACGCGCAAGGCACTCATAGTTGCCTCTGTACCAGAGTTAACGAGGCGGATAACCTCCATAGATGGCATGAATGCTTGTACCTTTTTAGCCAATTCTGTTTCTAGTAGTGTAGGCGCACCATAACTAGTGCCGCGAGGAATCGCCTCTTGCAAGCTTGCGATAACTTCAGGGTTCGCATGGCCCAAAATCATAGGGCCCCAGCTCAACACATAGTCAATGTATTCGTTATTATCGATATCATAAATGCGGCTGCCGCTAGCGCTGCTGATAAACGGAGGATTAGAACCTACACTACGGTAGGAACGAACAGGACTGTTTACGCCGCCTGGCATATAACGTTTAGCCTCTTCAAAGGCCTTTTCAGATTTACCGAGTTGGAACATAGTTCCTCCTTATTGTTGTAACCATTTAGCAATATCTAAGGCATGGTACGTAATGATGATTTTAGCACCAGCACGCTTCATGGAAAGCATTGTTTCCATAACGAGGCGTTCTTCGTCGATAAGACCAGATGCAGCAGCGGATTTAACCATCGCATATTCGCCAGATACATTGTATACCGCTACAGGTAATTCATAGCGGTCACGTGTTTCACGAACGATATCCAAATAGGACAATGCTGGTTTAATCATAATAATATCTGCACCTTCGGCGATATCGAGTTCGATCTGAAAGCTTCAAGCGATTAGCGGGTCCATTTGATAGGATTTGCGGTCCCCAAATTTAGGAGAAGAGTTTACAGCACCACGGAACGGACCATAGTATGCAGATGCATATTTTGCAGCATAGCTCATGATGGATACATTCGTGTACCCTGCCGCATCAAGGGCTTCACGAATAGCACCTACACGGCCATCCATCATATCGGATGGAGCCCACCATATGGGCACCGGCTTCTGCTTGGCTTACCGCTACTTTACAAAGCAATGGCAATGTTTCATCATTTAAGATTTCATGGTCATCAATCATGCCGCAGTGACCTGTAGATGTGTATTGGCACAAGCACACGTCAGAGATAACCAATAGGTTTGGTACTGCTGCGCGGATGGCTTTGATAGCTTGTTGTACTGGTTGGGACATATCCCACGCAGAAGAGCCTTGCTCATCTTTATATGTAGGAATACCGAAGATTTCTACCCCAAGGATCATATACCTCTTGAGCCATTTTACAGCTTCATCAACGGATAAGTGGTATTGGCCTGGCAACGTATCGATTTCTTTTGATACCTTCAGGAACGATAAATAATGGATAAATTAAATCAGTTACGATTCGGTACCGGCATTTCTGGATTGATACGCAAGCGGCGAGGACGGTATGTTAAATCGTACATGTAATCCTCCTAAATGTCCTTTACAATAGCATTTACTAAGCCATCAGTAGTATATACATCGCTGATGACAGCAGGTTTAAGACCTGCACTCATAGCCGTAGCAGCTGTGATAGGTCCGATGCAAGCAATCTTAGTATTGCCTAATAGTTTCAACGCATCATCGCCCAATAATTGGATTGTATTGGTTACTGTAGAGGAACTTGTAAACGTAATATAGTCTACAGTACCTGCAGTTAATGCATTTACTAATGCTTCTTGTTGAGATGTATCTTGTGTCGTTTCATATAAACGCAAAATATCTACATCTATATCGTGATGACGCAAAGAGCGTGGAATTACATCGCGAGCCACTTTTGGTTGAATAAGCAATACGGAATCGCCTGCCTTGAGTTCTTCTTCAAGAGCCTTTACAGCAGATTCAGCCTTGTAGTCTACAGGAATGATATCCGGTACGATGCCGTATTTTTGAAGTTCCCGAGCCGTAGCACAGCCGATAGCTGCTACTTTAGAATTACCTAATGCACGAGTGTCCTTGCCCTCTTTATAAAGAGCATCGAAGAAGTAGCGAACCCCTTCACCAGAGGTGAATACGATGCATTGGTATTGTTTTGTATTATTAATGATACGACGATCTTCATCAAATAACTCCAATGGAGATGTTTTAATCGCTGCCGCTTCCACTACATTAGCACCTTGAGCTGCTAGTTTTTCGCGGAATGCACTAGCTTGGGAGCGAGCGCGTGTAACTACAATAGTTTTGCCGAATAACGGTTTATTATCGAACCATTGTAATTTTTCACGAAGGTTAACTACATCGCCTACTACGATGATAGCTGGCGCTTTTAGTTGTGCCTTTTGCCACATCTTCAACTACATGTTCAAGGGTAGATACGAGAACTTCTTGAACCGTTTTTGTACCCCAACGAACAAGCGCTACAGGTGTAGAAGCTGGGCGTCCATGAGCTATCAATTTTTCTGCAATGGTAGGCAAGTTGCCAACGCCCATTACAAAGCAAAGTGTATCAACGGCTGTAGCAAGGCCTTCCCAATGAATACCAGATACTGCTTTAGTTGGATCCTCATGACCTGTTACAACCGCAAAGGAAGTGGCCATAGCACGTTGTGTTACAGGAATACCTGCATAAGCAGGGAGCTGCGATTGGAGATGTTACACCAGGTACAAACTCAAATGGTACACCTGCTTCACCAAGGGCCATAGCCTCTTCGCCACCGCGACCAAATACGAGCGGGTCGCCGCCTTTTAAGCGTGCTACGATTTTGCCTTCTTTACCTTTTTGTACTAACAGCTCATTGATTTCCCATTGGTGCATTGTGTGATCTTTACATTGTTTACCAGCGTAAATCAACTCTGCATCGGGGCGAGCCCATTCTAACAAATGAGCATCAGCTAAATAGTCATATACAATTACATCTGCTTTTCAATACATTCACGGCCTTTACAGTGATGAGTTTAACATCGCCAGGACCTGCACCGATTAGATATACCATACCTGTCATTTTATGATTCCTTCCTCTATGAGAGCATCCACAATATGTTTGCCCCCTTCTTCATATAAGGCTTTTGCAAGGTTTTTACCAAGAATTTCAGCTTTTTTCGCTGGCCCAGAAATTTCTCCTTCGTACACAGTTTTACCATCGAGGGATGCAATCATGGCCTTTAAAGTCAATTGACCTTTATCGATAGTACCATGTACCCCCATCGGCACTTGGCAACCACCATTTAACTGACGCAAGAAGCTGCGTTCCCCTTCAACAGCATAGCGTGTAGCTTCGTCGTTAATGGGAGCCAGCATCTCAAGCATTTCCGTATCATCAGCACGGCACTCGATAGCAAGTGCCCCTTGACCAACAGCAGGAATCATTTCATCCGCTTTAAATACTTGGGTAATTTGATCATCTAAGCCCAACCGTTTAAGACCGGCTTGTGCCAAGATAACGCCATCTAGTTTTTCTGTTTCAATCTTGCTCAAACGAGTTTGTACATTGCCTCGAATCACCTCGACCTTAAGGTCAGGACGGACATGTAATAATTGCGCTTGACGACGCAAGCTACTTGTACCGACGCGAGCACCTTCAGGCAATTTATCTAATGTTTTATACACGGGGCTCACAAGCGCATCGTAAGGCACTTCACGAGCAGAGATAGCACCAAGAGTTAGCCCTTCTGGCAACTCTGTAGGCATATCTTTCAAGCTATGTACGGCGATATCAATATCGCCTTTGTGCATAGCTTCTTCTAATTCAGCTGTAAACAAACCTTTACCACCAACTTGAGCCAGTGGTTTTCCAAGATACGGTCACCCTTTTGTATTAAAGTGAACTAGCTCGACCGTAATGTTTGGGTACAGACGTTGTAACTCTGCACTAATATGTTCAGCCTGCCATAGGGCAAGGGCACTTTTTCGCGTGCCGATTCGAATATGGTCTCTCATAGCCTTACCCTTCTTTCTCAAGATTAAACATATCTTTGAATAAATCCCAGTACAAACCTTCTTCCTCTGTACCAGCAATTTCGTTGAAGTGAATCATCGGTTCACGCAACATTTTGCGAATGATCATGCGACTCATCGAATCCATAACACGGCGCTCCTTATCGAGATGTCTGGCAATTTAGCCAAGGCGCGATGTAACTCACGACGGCGAATGCGTTCTGCTTTTTCCGTGAGTAGTGCCATCATTGGACGCACCGTCAAATAGCTCAATTTATCTAATAATTCTTCAATAGCATCGTGAATGATAGGCTCTGCACGACGAGCTTCCTTCGCGCTGTGCCTTATTTTCTTCGACTACACTTTCAAGAGAGTCGATATTAAATAGGTAAATACCATCCATATCTGCTACGCCGGGATCGATATCACGCGGTACCGCAATATCAATCATAACGATTGGTTCACCTTTGCGAAGAGAGGCAATTTTCTTTGCTTCACGTTCAGTAATAATATAGTGCGGCGCCCCTGTAGATGTGATGAGGATATCCGCATCTTTAGCGTAATCTACAAAGTTATCGAGTTTAACGGCCTTACCATTAAATCGCTCTGCTAAAGCCTCTGCCTTGGTAAAGGTTCTATTGGATACAAAAATCGTTTTTAACGCCCTTTGCTTGTAAGTGCGTTGCGGTCAACTCACTCATAGTGCCTGCCCCTAAGATGAGTACAGTTGCTTCAGATAAAGGTTTATCTAAGCTATCCTCAGCTAGGTTAACAGCGGTGTAACTAACGGATACAGGCGTATTAGCAATGCCCGTATTGGTACGCACCTTTTTACCAACACTAATAGCGCGTTGGAATAAAATATTAAAAATTGTGCCCGTACAGCCTGCGCTATAAGCCTGAATATAAGCCCCTTTTAATTGGCTCAAGATTTGACCTTCCCCCAACACAAGGGAATCAAGGCTCGCAGATACGCGGAATAGATGTTCAATACAATCCCGCTCTTCGTAGAAGAAGAAAGCATCTTCATCGATATGGTCTTCGCCTTTCAAATCTTTTAATACAGCTAACATGTAATCTTTAGGGAATTCTACACCTTCTAGTGCAGCATAGATTTCCGTTCTGTTACAGGTAGATAATATAACGCATTCTGATATACAGTCGAATTCATAGAGGCGGTTCAGTGCAGTAACTACCTCGTCTTTATCAAACGAAAAACGTTCACGCACTTCTACAGCGGCACTTCTATGATTTAGACCTAATACCACTAATTGCATGGTTTAGTTTCTCCTCTATAATCATCCACTCTCCCTTGAGAATGGCTTCAAAAGTTTCTACGGTCAGATGGTCTCGCCAAAATTTCTGTCGAGCCTCTGGGGTAGGAAGTAGTAACTTTACTTCTTCTCTAAATATTTTAAGTCTAGGCATAACCTTTTGCAACTGACCATAACGATTCATCATATCTTGCCTTACGAGGCGATTGATACGAGGTCCTACGTTATTAGCGCTAATAGCGATGTGAAGATCGCCTAGTTCAAGGGATGAAGGCACAGTAAATCTGCACGCCCTAGGGTCATCACTGCGATTAGTCCACACGCGGTGTTTTTTCCCCATCTCGTATAACCTATCGTTTAATTCGCCATTATCTGTGCAGATAAAGAACAAACTGCTCGTTATAATATGGTGTTCATCGTCCATTGTGAAAGCACGGTCGTACCAGGTGATACGATTATCCTTTACCCATTGGCTAATCCTATCTGTTACAGTGGGAGCGATTACCACAATGTTGCACGGCTCATCTATAAAGAGCTGCATTCGTCGCTCTGCAACCTCCCCGCCGCCAACGAATAGAATTGTATCTTCAATTGTAGGTTGAAATGTTATGGATACCATGGCTGTCCTACTATATACATAAAAAAATCGGCTTGATGGTCAAGCCGATTTTCAATTGCCTACATGAATCGTTTCAGATATACGCCGATACGCCCCTTACGAGATGTACCTGTAATGGCTTCTACCTTCATTCGGCCACGACCACGCATAGAGATCACATCCCCTTCTTTAACTTCTTGGGATGCACCCTTAGCTGGTTGCCAGTTTACTTGCAATAATCCTGCATTAATAGCGCTCACCAATTTAGTACGAGACACGCTAAAACCAGAACTTGCCACCGCATCTAAGCGCAAAGAAGCAACTGTAGTGCGAACTTCTTTAATTTTTTCTTCTTTTGGTGCAATATCCGATAGCTCAATAGCCTCTACAGATACAGAAACCATAGCAATTTTTGTGAAGTTTTGAATCACAAAGTCTGCTACGCTTTCATCCACCATAATTTGAGCGCCCCCTTGCTGAACGATAACGTCCCCAAATTTGGAGCGATCAATGCCGAGCCCCATCAAGGAGCCCTAGCACATCGCGATGGGTAAGCAATCGGAACCGTGGGTCCCAATTCACCTTAAGGGCGCGAATGCCCATGTCCACAGTACCGTTAAAGTCGCTATCTACAAAGGCGATGCGGATACGTTCCGCCCCTTCATAGCCTCCGTCAGCCTTAACGATAAGCTGTGGGTAGTTAGCCTTGATTGCGTCTGCAATGACAAGACCTGCAGGGCTTGTAAAGTCCGCCACGCGATAGGGGCGACCTTTTACAACCTGCTCAGCCAAGTCTAGCATGCGGCGAGCTTCCTCACCGCTACCACTGGCTTCAAAATATCGAATTAATTTACTAGTATCTGCCAAAATTATTTCCCCAATTCATTCGACCGAGCAAGACATGCTACTACGCCATCTTGGAGAGCACTGCGAAGTCCACCTTTTTCCATGGCACCAATACCGGCAATGGTCGTGCCACCTGGACTTGTTACTTGATCTCGTAGTACTGCTGGATGATTGCCACTTTCAAGAGCCATCTTGCCAGCACCATACATCGTTTGAGCCGCGGCCTTGATTGCCAAGTGACGAGGCAATCCGATGCGAACGCCCGCATCAGCTAAAGCATCAAGAATAACGAACATATAGCCAGGACCTGCACCAGATAGTGCGCCTAAGCGATCTAAATCGGCTTCGCTTACCACGGCCACTTCGCCGACAGCCTCAAATAAGGCTTGTACAGCGCGACCAAGATCAGTATGTACATCATCCCCAGCAAGAGCCGTCATGCCTGCACCGATAGAAGCCGGTGTATTTGGCATAGCTCTAAACCAGTTAGCTTGCGGAATCGCTGCATCCAATGTATCTAAGGTGATACCTGCTGCAACAGAAATCATAACAGTCCCATAAGGTACTTCTTTTAACATCTCTAATACAGATGGTAACACTTGTGGTTTGACGGCCAACAAAATGGTATTGTACTCGTTTACATTAGGCAATGTAGTAAAACCTACTACACCGAGCTCCTCAGTTAGAGCCTTACATTGTTCTTCGCGACGCACGAGAATGTGTGTATCACTTGCTTTCAACACGCCATGCTGTAATGCACCGCGCAATAGAGCGCCACCCATTGAGCCAACGCCGATAAATAAGGTTTTACCTAACATCGTTGTCACCACCATTTATAGAGAAATTATTTATTGTCCCAAGCGTATTCGTTTTGCTCAGTTTTGTTGCTGTCATTATCAGAATAATCAATGGAAATGTTTACAGGTACACACATGAAAATGTCTTTACCTACTTTTTCCAATTTGCCATCCAATGCAAAAGTCGCACCAGATACGAAGTCCACAATACGAGCTGCTTCATGAGGATCTGTATTTTCAAAGTTGATCAATACAGGACGCATGTCGCGCAATTGATGTGTAATATTTTCAGAGTCTTCAAATACTTTTGGTTCAATTACAACTACTTTCATAGCTGTTGGACGTTGTGTCATCGTAGATTGGCCTCCTACCTTGCGTGGATGAAATTCAGATGCGCCGGATACTGGAGCTACTGGAGCTACTGGTGTAGCTTCCGCTTCATATTCCTCTTCATCTTCATAGTCATAATCATCATATTCATAGTCATCATCATTTTTGCCTAAGAATAAGTTTTTTGCTTTGTCTAAATAATCTCCCAATGCCATTTGGATTTCCTCCTAATACTTAACGCTATCGATTATCAGGCAACCCAAGCCTTAATCATACACACGTTCCCCAAAAATTGCTGTGCCTACACGAACAATGTTAGCCCCTTCTTCTAAAGCGACTTCAAAGTCGTGAGTCATCCCCATAGATAAATATTGAATCTGCCCCTCTTCAAAGTAGCCTTTCATATCCTCATACAAGGCGTTTGCTACCCGGAAGATTGGACGTGCTTCCTCTGGATCATCGAAAAATGGCGCCATACACATCAAGCCCCGTACACGTACATGAGGCAATGTCTTTGCATAGTCTCGAATCTCTGGAAACTCCTCTACGGACATGCCCGTTTTGGAGGCTTCTCGAGCTACATTGACTTGCAATAATACGTCTTGCACCTTGTCGTGCTTTGTAGCGACCTTTTCGATTTCATCTAATAGTTTACGGCTGTCTACAGAATGAATTAAATCAAACATAGGCACCGCTTGACGCACCTTGTTGACCTGTAAATGGCCAATCAAGTGCCATGTTAATTGTGGGCCCTTATAGGTGAGCTGTTTTTCCTTGGCCTCTTGTACTCGGTTTTCCCCTACATGAGTCACACCGAGACTAGCCGCCTCCTCTACAGCTGACACAGGGTGGTTCTTTGTAACCGCCACTAACAATGCTGTATCTACGCGACCAACGCGCGCCATAGCATCTGCCATGCGCTGCTGTATTGCGTGTAGGGATTCTTCAATCACGTGAATGCCCCCTTCAATCTATATATAGTAATCATCAAATATATTTGTATAGACTATTCTATTATATAGTATTTAGCCTTGAATGTACATGATTTAGAGCTTATAAGCACCATAAATCATTGCATGGATATGCTAACAATCATCTGCTTGATTCTAATTATTGTGAAAGCTAATTGTTAGCGCTCTTGTAACATTCCAAAGAGTGCCATACGGCCTGTTGTTCCTGCTTCACGGCGATAGGAATAGCAGTCGCTTTCAGTTACACTATCGGTACCACCGATAGCAATATGTTCTCTAGGTACACCATTAACTATGAGTCCTTCGGCGATAAAGTTCCATAAATTAATATAGGCCTTATCTAATTTATCACCAGGATAGTTAACCACGTCAGCTGCGTTTCGCTCTGTCATAGCTCGCCAAGCTAATTCAAATCGTTTCCCTAGCTCTACGTCGACTTCAAAGGACTCAGGCCCAATACTAGGCCCAAGATATACATAACAATCTTTAAACTCAGTGCCGTAAGTTTCTTTCATAGCCTCAATAGTGAGCACCGGCAAATGACCAATGGCACCACGCCAGCCTGCATGTACTGTAGCAATAGCATGATGTTTAGCGTCGTAAATACCAACGCCTACACAGTCTGCTGTAAACAAGAATAATGGCACATTGGGTAATCTTGTAAATACCGCATCACAGTCAGCAATAGCCGTATCCTCCCCGAGGGCGCCAGCACCAACAAGGTTTTCCGTAATTTCTATAGCCTTAAGACCATGTACTTGATTACCGCAGGAAATACGCTTCGGATCAACACCTAAATGATCCGCCACAATAGCTCGATTAGCTCGTACATTCTGAGCCTCATCCCCTACGTGAAAGGCTAAGTTTAACGATTTATAAGGGGCCTTCGATACGCCACCATGACGATAGGTATCCCCCATAACGATAGGAAATTGTTCAGCCCATTTGGGTGCTTCATAGGACCAAGTACCGTGAGGTCCTTTTACATCTATACGTTTTACAGATTCATTCATGAGTATCTCCTATTTACACACACCACAACGTTTACAGCCTTGTACGCATGGCGGTGTATACGCTTCATCAATGGAGCGCTTCCATTCCATTTCAAGATAACCTTCGTCCATACCCATATCTAAGTGGCTCCATGGCAAGAATTCATCAAAGCTGCGTTCACGATAGTTCATTTCGTCCATATCTAGGCCTGCGGCCTTCAATTCAGCCTTGAAGGACTTGCTACCACGATCTGCGGCGCATGCAGCAATGACAGCGCCTAAACGGCGGTCACCACGAGCCAGAACGCCTTGAATATACGCCTCTTTTGGGGACTCTACGAGCACCTCGATGCGACGATTCTTTTGCAATGCCTTCTTAATATATTGCAGTTTTTTTTCTACCATTTTTTGATTGTCCATGGCCATCCATTGGAACGGTGTAAAAGGCTTCGGAATAAATGGATTAATGCTGAGCGTTAACCGCCCTTTACATCCCACCTCTGCCATATGGGCTTGCGTTCGTTCTGCAAGGCCTACGATAGCTTCGATATCTTCATCAGTTTCCGTAGGCAACCCAATCATAATATAGAGGCGCATATGTTGAATGCCAGACTTTGCAGATAATGTAGCAGCATTTTGTAAATGTTCTTCGCTAATGCCCTTATTGATGACGCGGCGCAGCCGTTCACTACCCGTTTCGGGAGCAATAGTAATCGTCTTTTGACCACTGTCAGCCAAGCCATCTACAACGGCTTGCGTTAAGGAGTCCGCCCGCAAGGACGCACAGGAATAGCGCATATCTTTAGAACGAATGTAATTAACTAACTCATCTACCTCTGGATAATCAGAAATAGCGGCCCCCATAAGGCCTACCTTTTTGCCTAATTTCTCTGCTCTATCTACGCCTTCTTTTAAAATGTCGAGAGGGCGCACACGAGGCACTCGGAAGCAGTATCCAGCCATACAGAACCGACAATGACGGCCACAACCACGTGCTACCTCGATGATATACATGGCACCAAACTCGGTATAGTTCGTAGCCACTACGGTTTCGCCGCCACTAGTGAGCATTTCAAAGTGGCGTTTAATCGTTGTTGGTGCACCTTCAGCAATATGGTAACCTTTAAATTCGCCGTCGTCGCTGTAAATTGGCACGTACAATGATGGTACATACACGCCAGATATATTCGCTAATTGACGCAAAATAGCATGTCGATCTAGACCCTCCATTTTGCCATCGCGAATGATATCTAGAACGCGGCTAACAATACCTTCCCCTTCTCCAATGATGAAGGCATCGATAAAGTCTGCAAAGGGCTCTGGATTAAAGGTAGCACATGGTCCACCGGCAATGACGATAGGATCAAATTCTGTGCGGTCTTTCCCCATAATAGGTACGCGTCCATGACGTAACATCAGCGGAATATGGAAATAGTCCATTTCAAAGGTCACGTCAAAGGCCACCACATCAAATTGATGCATAGGCCGCTGTGTTTCAACGCTCATTAACGGTGTCTTAGTCTTATCATATGCTTCTAATTCCTTTTTCTCAGGTAAGAAGATACGTTCACATACGCTATCATGGCGTAAGTTGATTTCCTCATAAATGATGTGAAGACCAAGATTACTCATGCCTACAAAATATGTATTGGGATAGACCATAGCCACCGTCTGCCCTGCATGAGGATTTACAGTAACTCGACTATCCTCGTCTTTATATAAAGCTTGTAATCGATCAATTAAATCTTTACGATTCACTAGTTTCCTTTCTCTGTTTAAAATTTAGAACGTTTTTTACGTTCATATGGGTAAATAACAACCTTGCCCCCATTGTATTCCGCAATATATACGTCCTTAATAGAATACCCTTGAGCTTGTACCTCTTGTTCAAGCCACTCTCTATCTTTTTCAATTACATCAAGAGTAAATTGATTAATTTGACCATCATCAATGAGGTCAAAACGAATATTATCTTCCCCAAATTGAACTATATTGAGTTGACCGTTTTGTTCTAATACAGCGCGTTTAACATCTGTTACATATTGAACACCTGCTACTCGAAGCTTTAACTTAAGCTCCGCCGCTTGAATGCCATAACGCATACATTCATCTGTTAAAATATGCCCCTTTTTCAATTACAATAACTGGATGTCCATCAAGAATTGTTTTAAAGAAACGAAGATTGCCTTTTAAGAATTTAAGAGTCATTACAAGAATAGTCCACAAAATGAGGACTAACATAAATTGTAAAATACCAATTTGGTCATTATAAATGATGCCACCGATAATACCACCAAGTACATAGTTTTGTAATTGGTCTAAAGCAGAGGTCGGGGCTAAGTTGCCCTTCCCCATTAAGTTAATTTGTAAAATAATCGCCAAGAGACCAATGGCGAGTTTGGCAAAGACCATCCCATAGACGGCCATAGCTTCTGTCATATGTGGTCCTCCTTATGGTAATACATCCGCTTTATCATGGATTCGATCTGTGGGACTAACCTTATATACCCGTGTAATCGTGTACGTTGAAAATTCTGGGTTAAATTGAACCTCATAATAAGTATCACTTACTTTTAAAATCATGCCATTGCGAATTTTCAAGGAGTTAACTGCTAATTGCTCACTTGGTACAGATCGCTCTGTACTAAAAGAATGTAAAAATTGAGCCATACGAGAAGAATCTTCAGAGTATGTTTTCATACGGTTATATTCTTGATATTCAAGGCCCAAGAAAAACACCACAATCAACGACAAGATAACCATTAAATCCCGATAACGACTCGTCAAGCCATTTCGTAGAACTTGTACGCCCAAAACGAGCAATGCTAATAAAACAGTTACTAAGATAATAAAGCCCCATGTTTGGTCCGCTACAGCTTGACTTTCAACATAGGCTAATGTGTAGAAATCCATATCGTTCTCCTTTCATAGATTATCCTTTATTATACCATATCTTGTGCCAATATTTTCGATATAACAATGTATGTCAACATAAAACATCCTATAAACGATAAAAAAGCGACCCCCTAAGGAGTCGCTTTCAGTAAGCATATGCTTATATAAGAGATTATCTAAAAAACTCTTATTTCAACCAGCTCATCAAGTTGCGAAGTTCTGCACCAACTGGTTCGATTGGATGAACAGCTGCTGCTTCGCGATGTTCTTTAAGGAATTTTTGACCATTTTTGGAATCAGCCAAGAATTCATCAGCGAATTTACCGGATTGGATATCAGCCAAGATTTGTTCCATCGCTTTTTTAGTATCTGCAGTGATTACGCGAGGACCTGCATGGTAGTCGCCGTATTCAGCAGTGTTGGAGATGGAGTGGCGCATTTTTTGGAAGCCACCTTCGTAGATAAGGTCTACGATCAATTTCATTTCATGTAAGCACTCGAAGTAAGCGTTTACAGGTTCATAACCAGCTTCAGTTAATACTTCGAAACCAGTTTTGATCAATTCAGTAACGCCACCGCACAATACAGCTTGTTCACCGAAGAGGTCAGTTTCAGTTTCGGATTTGAAGTTAGTTTCCAAGATACCGGAACGGCCACCGCCTACACCGGAAGCCCATGCTAATGCAACTTCTTCAGTATCGCCAGATGGATCTTTTTCTACAGCGTACAAGCAAGGAACGCCGGAACCTTCTTGGTATGTACGACGAACTAAATGACCAGGGCCTTTAGGAGCTACCATGAATACGTTTACATCTTCACGAGGAACGATTTTGCCGAAGTGAATGTTGAAGCCATGAGCGAATGCCAAGTATGCGCCTTGTTTCAAGTTTGGCTCAATATCGTTTGCGTAAACGTCAGCTTGTAATTCGTCTGGAATCAATACCATAACGATGTCAGCACCTTTAACTGCTTCTGCAGTTTCTTTTACTGTAAGGCCTGCTTCTTCTGCAGCTTTCCAGCTAGAAGAACCAGCACGAAGACCAATTGTTACGTCCATACCATTTTCTTTTAAGTTCAATGCATGCGCATGACCTTGAGAACCGTAACCTAAAACTGTAATTTTTTTGCCTTCTAATTTGCCCAAATTACAATCTGCATCATAATAAACTGTAGTACCTAAAATTTTACCTGCCATATTAGACAACCTCCAAACATATTCAATAGAATATAGACTAATATATACTGTACACAATCCAACAAATTTTTGCAAGATGTGGCGTACATTAATTTAGTATCAGTAAGCTAAATTTCAAGTTACTGATAAAGAAATTTGATTACTACCGAACAATCACCCATGGGCGATCATCTTTCCACACAACTTGTACGGGAATGCCAAACACATCAGACAGATTTTCATCTGTTAATACAGCGTGTTTCGGTCCCGCATGTATCATCTTGCCCTCTCGCAAGATGGCTACATGTGTAATCGCTGGTAGTATCTCTTCAATTTGATGTGACACATAGATAATCGGTGTCTGTTGCTCCGCAACCAAGTTAGCTACTGTACGCAAGAATTGTTCTCGCGCCAGTAAGTCTAAGCCAGAGCAAGGCTCATCCAAAATCAGTAAATCTGGATTTGCCATGATGGACCGTGCCAATAATACACGTCGCTGTTCCCCAGCGGACAAAGTATGAAAACGATGTCCTTCTAAGTGGCTTACCCCAAACTCAGCTAATAATTGCATACCACGCTCACGCACATCTGGTGCAACCTCTTGGTATATACCGATGCTACTGAAAGCACCAGAAATGATGACATCCTCTACAACTTGCTTATCTAAGGTAGACTGAAACTGTCCCAGAGCAGAGCTAACAAAGCCTAATCTCGATTTAATTTTAGGCCATGCATATTTCCCAAATTCATGACCAAAGACACGCAAGGTGCCTGTCGTTGGAATTTGGTAGGCCGGTATCATGCTGAGAAGCGTCGATTTACCAGCCCCATTGAGCCCTAAGAGGGCCCAATGTTCACCGTCCTCTATATGCCAATTTACATTATCTAGGATATGTCTGCCATCGCGACGAAAGCAGACATTTTCATAATGGAGTAATTCATTCCCCACTCTATCATCTCCTACATTTTTTCTCCACGGCTCATCGCTGTAATACCAGTTTTTGCAATTTCAAGGATACCATACGTTTCCATAATTTGGATGAAACCGCGCAACTTTTCAACACTACCGATGACTTCAATAATCATGGACGTAGGAGAAATATCAAGTACATTACCGCGATATACATCGGCAATTTGTACAATTTGAGAACGTGTTGTAGCCGTCGCTTTTACCTTGATAAGCATCAATTCACGACATACTACATCATGATCTTCAAAGACTTTAACCTTTACAACATCAATAAGCTTGTAAATTTGCTTTTGAACTTGATCTAAGATGCGGTCATCCGCCTCAACAGTGAGGGTAATACGCGCATAACCTGGCTTATTAGTAATGCCAGAGGTCATTTTTGTAACGTTAAAACCACGACGATTAAAGAGTGCCAAAATACGTGTACCAATACCTGGTGTATTTTTTGCAATTACTAAGACTTGATGTTCTTTAGCCATTATAGCACCCCTTTCTTACCCATCATGCCGCTTACAGTGCCGCCTGCTGGAATCATTGGCAATACATTGTCTTCACGCTCAACGCGACAATCTAGGACAATACTTTCATCAGACGTAATGTAAGATTTGAAATCTTTATTGAAAGTTTCCACATTATCGAGACGCGCCGCCTTTAAATTAAAGGCATCAGCCAATTTCAAGAAGTCTGGGCTCAATTCCAAATCTACATAGGAGTAGCGACGATCGTTAAAGATTTGTTGCCATTGACGAACCATGCCAAGATAACCATTGTTGATGATTACAATTTTGATTGGCAAGTTGTATTGACGAACCATCATGAGCTCTTCGCAAGTCATTTGGAAGCCACCATCACCTACAACAAGAACGACTTGTTTCTTTGGAGCACCTACTTGTGCACCAATAGCCGCCGGTAAACCATAACCCATTGTACCAGCACCACCAGATGTAACGATGGTATGAGGTTTTTTATGTGTTAAGAATTGAGCCGCCCACATTTGATGCTGACCTACATCAGAAACAATGATGGCATCATCTTTCACAATTTTATTAAGCTCAGATAATACATATTGTGGATGTAATTCACCATCAGTAGTTTCTGGAACAGCGATAGGATATTCCTCTTGCCACTGACGAATTTGATCAAGCCAGGCTTCATGTTTTGCGGGCTCCACAAGTGCGTTAAGTTCTGTTAATACTCGTTTCAAGTCGCCTACGATTGGTACATCGATTGTGACGTTCTTGTCGATTTCAGCTGGGTCGATATCGATGTGAATAATCTTAGCTTTTTTACAGAAGAAATCAGGATGACCTGTAATGCGGTCGTGGAAGCGAATACCTGCTGCGATAACAAGGTCTGCTTCATCTGTACTATTATTAGCTGCCACAGAACCGTGCATCCCAACCATGCCTAATGCTAGTTCATGATCACCAGGGAAACCACCAAGGCCTACTAAAGTATTCGTTACAGGAATATGAGCTGTTTCAGCCAATGCTTTAAGCTCATCTACAGCACCGGATTTCAATACGCCTGCACCAGCTATGATAAGAGGGCGCTTAGCATTTTTAATGAGCGTAGCAGCCTTCTTAATTTGACCTTGATGACCTTTATAAGTTGGATCATAGCCTTCAAGTTGAATCGGTACTTCATATAATTTATTGTATTCTGTCATGGATATTTTTTCTGTTTGAATATCCTTTGGAATATCGATAAGTACTGGACCTGGACGGCCTGTACCAGCAATAAAGTACGCTTCTTTAATGATGCGAGGTAAATCATGAATATCTTGTACAAGATAGTTATGCTTTGTAATCGGCATTGTAATACCTTGAATATCCGCCTCTTGGAAGGAGTCCTTACCGATGAAAGGACGACCTACCTGACCAGTAATGGCTACCATTGGTACGGAATCCATGTACGCAGTCATAATGCCTGTTACAAGATTTGTCGCACCAGGACCAGACGTAGCAAGACATACACCTACGCGACCAGATACGCGAGCATAACCGTCTGCTGCATGTGCTGCACCTTGTTCATGACGAACGAAATAATGTTTAATTTCAGGGAAGCTATAAATTTCATCGTAAATTGGAATGACTGCGCCACCTGGGTAGCCGAACATATCGGTTACACCTAGGCGATGCAATGTTTCAAGGACAATGCGTGCCCCATTGATTGTTTCTGCGCTCATAGGAACCCTTTCGACCAGCTATTCAGATAAAATCTCGCTGGAATTTAATCGTTTAATAATGTAACCATTATTTTTGAAAGTATCAATAATGTGTTTGATGTGTTCTTCACCATTTGTTTCTACAGTCACTTGCAATTCCACTTCATGGAAGCGGTCAAGGTTTTTAAACTGATTATGATCAAGTTTAATAACGTTTGCATCCGCATCTGCAAGCATTTCAGATACAGCAACCAATTGACCTGGTTTATCTGGAAGGTTGACAGAGAAAGTGAAGATACGACCACGTAATACGAGACCTTTATTGATCATAGAAGAAATCGTAAGTACGTCGATATTACCACCACTAACAATGGCTACTGCCTTTTTGCCTTTACAGTCTAATTTTTTTAGACCTGCTAATGGTAAAATACCGGAGTTTTCTGCGACTAACTTATGTTTTTCTACAAGCAACAAAAATGCTTCCATCAATTCATAATCAGAGACAGTAACAATTTCATCTACATATTTCTTAATATATTTTAATGTAGTTTCGCCGATTTGACGTACAGCTGTACCATCTGCGATAGTTGCCACTTCATTAAGTGGTACAGGATGATCAGCCTTTTAATGCAGCGATTGCACTAGCCGCGCCTTCCGGTTCTACACCAATAATCTTGATGCTAGGATTTTTTAATTTGGCAGCAGCTGCGATACCAGAAACAATACCGCCACCACCTACAGGAACTAACAATACATCTGCATCAGGCAATTCTTCGAGAACCTCTAATGCAATTGTACCTTGCCCTTCAATTACATCTTCATCATCGAAAGGATGGACGAACACATAACCGTGCTCTTGTTGTAATTCCATCGCTTTTTGGTAAGCTTCATCATAAATCTCACCATGTAGAACGACTTCGGCACCATATTGTTTTGTAGCATTAACCTTGATGAGAGGTGTATGTTTTGGCATAACGATTGTCGCTTTAATGCCTAGACGTTTTGCAGCAAGCGCTACACCTTGCGCATGGTTACCGGCAGATGCGGCAATAACGCCGCGCACCTTTTCTTCTTCTGTTAATTTTGCAATTTTATTATATGCACCACGAACCTTAAAGGAACCTGTTATTTGCAAGTTTTCTGGCTTGATATATACATCATTGCCACTTTCATCGGAGAACACATCACTGTGAAGCAATTTTGTTTTCACCGTGATTGTGCTTAATCGCTCACGAGCCTCCATAAAATCATACAACTTATGCATGTACTCTATCTCCTCTAGTTAGTATTAATGAAAATCTACTATTAGTCTTCAAATACTTCGATAGCACCTTGTGCTGCAGAGGATACATGAAGAGCGTATTTTTTAAGATATCCAGTTACATTGGATTTGAATGGTTTCAATGCTGCTTTACGACGAGCGATTTCGTCGTCAGATACAGCTAATTCCAATTTGCCGTTTGGAATATCGATGTTGATGATATCACCATCTTCAACAACGGCGATTGTACCACCTGCTGCTGCTTCTGGAGATACGTGACCAATGGATGCACCACGTGTAGCACCAGAGAAACGACCGTCAGTCAACAAGGCTACGTCTTTATCAAGACCCATACCAGCAATCATGGATGTTGGTGTTAACATTTCGCGCATGCCAGGGCCGCCTTTAGGACCTTCGTAACGGATAACTACCACATCGCCTTTTACGATTTTACCGCCTGTAATAGCTTCAACAGCTTCTTCTTCGCTGTTGAATACTTTTGCTGGACCAGAATGAACGAGCATATCCGCATCTACAGCACCAGCTTTTACAACGGAACCGTCTTCAGCAAGGTTGCCTTTAAGTACAGCAATACCACCAGTTTCGTGAACTGGATTATCCCAAGGATGAATTACGTCTTCATCAGCTACATAAGCAGCCTCAGCAATTTCACCTTGTGTTTTAAGGGCTACTGTTTGGCACTCCGTATGGAGACGACCATTTTCTGCTAATCGTTTTAATACTGCAGATACGCCACCTGCTGCATACAAGTCTTCGATGAAGTATACGCCAGATGGGGATAATTTAGATAATTGAGGTGTATTTTGAGCGATGCGATCAAAATCGTCTAAGGACAAAGGAACACCTGCTTCGTGAGCAATGGCTGGCAAGTGAAGTGCTGTATTAGAGGAACCACCTAATGCCATATCGAGTGCTACCGCATTTTCAAAGGCTTCACGAGTCATAACATCTTTTGGACGAAGATTTGCTTTTAATACTTCTACTGCTTGCATACCTGCTAATTTAGCAAGACGTAAACGTTCAGAATATACAGCAGGGATTGTACCGTTACCAGGAAGGCCCATACCAAGAGCCTCTGTTAAGCAGTTCATTGTGTTTGCTGTGTACATACCAGAGCAAGAGCCACAAGTAGGACATGCATTATCTTCAATGCTTGCCAATTCTTCGTCGCCCATTTCGCCAGTTTGGTGTTTACCTACTGCTTCAAACACGTCGGACAAACCAATTTTTTTACCTTTATGTACACCAGCAAGCATTGCGCCACCAGATACGAATACAGATGGAATGTTAAGGCGAGCCGCCGCAATCAACATACCTGGTACTACTTTGTCGCAGTTTGGAATGAATACCATCGCATCGAATGGTGTTGCCATTGCAGTTGCCTCGATGGAGTCAGCAATGATATTGCGTGTAACCAAGGAGTATTTCATGCCGATATGGTTCATTGCGAGGCCATCGCAAATACCGATTGTATTGAACTCGATTGGCATACCACCTGCGTTGCGGATGCCGTCTTTTACGGCTTGTACAATATTTTTCAGGCCTACGTGACCAGGGATAATCTCGTTGAAAGAGTTCGCAATACCAATGACTGGTCTGCCCATTTCTTCGTCAACGAAACCTAGAGCTTTTAGCAAAGATCTGTGTGGTGCACGTGCTACGCCTGTTTTTAAATTGTCACTTCTACAACTCATGTTAATCTCCTCACTTTTGAAAGCATCCACTTGGACGGCTTTCACAACGCATAAAAAAAGACGATTCCTATGAATCGTCTTAAAAGTTTACAAATGATATTCCTTTTGTTTACAGAATTCCTATATACATAAATAGACCTATGTACCCCTTGGAAAATATACACATAAGAAACAAACTATATAGCCAAAATCTTATTGATTGTATATTAACCCATTCGCGGAACTTCTAAGACAAAAACGTGTTAAGTTGTTGTTCATAATTCGAATGTCATTAATAATCACGACTAGCGCAATAATCAATAAGCTAATGACTAAACCTAACATGTTTCCTCCTAAAATAATCTGTAATATTAATCACGGAATAATAATAACACGTTACATTATCCTGTGCAAGATAATTCGCTATAAATTCTATAGATTCACTATAGTTTTTTCATGAAGTTCACCATACCTAAAAAACTATAGCAAAGCTAGTTAGGTATAAAAAATGTACATATAACACGAAAAAATCCCCCACCGTAGTGAGGGATTTTTATATTATAGGATACCAAAGATCCACATACCAAGGGCACCGCCCCAGAAATGGATGAGGAAGCTTACTACGGAAATGGCAAGCCCAACGCGCCACCACGTACCTTGCGGCACATAACCAGCGCCAAAGAAGATTGGCGTTACACCAGAGCTATAGTGAGTTAATGTACAACCAGGGCTGTTCATCAAACCAAAGAGCAAGATGGTAAACGGAATTGGTGCGCCCATAGCCACGAGAATGGCCGCAAAGGCGGAGAACAACGCGGTAATACGCGCCGTACCACTAGCGAAGAAATATTGGGAGTATACAAAGGTTGCAGAAATGATAAAGGATGCCCAGAACCAGTCAATACCAGCAAGATGCTGGCTAACAAAGTTTGCAAAGACAGCAACTACACCGAGTTTACCTAGTAAGCCTGCCATGCCAACCAAAGTGCCCATCCAAATGAGGATATCCCAACCAGTGCGCTCACCTAAGATATCATCCCACGTAAGAGAGCCCGTTACTACACATGCAAGAACACCCATCATAGCCACTACGGTTGGATGAAGCTTAGTCCAAATCGCAGTAGCCCAAAGTAAGATACAAAGCACAAAGATAATAGCTACAGAAATTTCGGCTTTTGTAATAGGCCCAAGAGCATCTAACTCTTTTTGAGCCATAGCCGCCGCTTGTGGAGTTTCTTTAATTTCTGGAGGATAGATTTTATAGATGAACCAAGGCATCAAAATCATACAAATCACACCAGGAATCACGCCCGCTTGGAACCATTCCCACCAAGAAATATCATAACCGAATAATTTCGCACCTAAGGACGTAATAAGTAGGTTACCACTACATGCGGTCAAGAAGATCGTTACAGTAATAGTGTTGATGGTATGAGCCGTCGTCATCAAGTACGCCCCAATGCGACGAGCTGTCTTCCCATATGGTTCAGAATCAAAAGCTAAGGAAATATTTTGTACGATTGGGAATACGATACCACCCCCACGCGCCGTATTAGATGGCGTCGCTGGAGAGATAATCAAATCCGTACAAGCTAATGCATAGGCTAGTTTTAAAGAACTTGTGCCGAAAGAACGAATCAAAGTATAGGCAATGCGCTTACCAAGACCAGAATTAATAATGCCTCTAGAAAAGAATACGGCCGCTACGATAAGCCACACATTCGCCTCTGCATAACCACCTAATGCTTGCACCATCGTAATAGACTTTGTGGCTACCGCTGCAACGATACCAAAGAGCGCCATAATGCCAGTTGGCCAAGGGCGCAAAATAAAGCCTACAATGGTAGCCGTAAAGATAGCTAATAAATGCCACCCTTCAGGCTTAATTGCCTCCGTGTGAGGCAAGAACCAGATCACTAAGCCCACCAAAACGGTAAGGGCCGCACGTGTAAAAGTATTCATAGAACCTCCATATCAAACTACACAAATCAACTATTACAGTTACCGTTACAGTTACAGTTACAGTTACAGTTACAGTTACAGTTACAGTTACAGTTACAGTTACAGTTACAGTTACAGTTACAGTTACAGTTGATTATAAAACGATATGGCGGTCATCACACATAACCGCCATATAGATTAGCAACTTTCTAAGAATTCTTTGATCTTAGGATTCGCCTGTAATGTTTCCATTTCTTCTGAGGATAATAATTTAACCTTATCCCGCTCTTGGTTTACCAAACATAAGAAACCAATATAGTCCCCTTTATTAGCGCGAAACTGATGAATTGTCTTGCCTGGAATTTCAATAAAATCACCAGACTCTACATCATGAATTTCGTCTCCTAATAAAAGCTGACCTTTGCCTCGGAATATCATAACCATATGCGTATGCTCGTGATATTCTAATGTGGAATAGCCTCCTGGCAAACATTCAAAATAACGGAATTGGCATGGAATATCATAAGCACCATCGTATAGCACTTGACGTGTTACATCTTTAAAAGGACTACCATCTTGTTTATATACCAAGGTGTCGACGCCATCCCACTTGAAATTTTTAGCATCAAACTTGCGTATCATATATTACCTCTTCATACAAAAAAGTGCTGCATCGAAACAGTGTTTCAATACAGCACCAAAGGTTCGATTATTTGAAGAAACGTTTCAAGGTTCCCATTAAACCATGACTATGTTGTTGTACACCATCTGCAACGCCTGTTACTTCAAAGCCAGTTTTTTCAATGGCCGTAGAAATAACCTCTACTGCAGATTTAGTAGGATCAAAAGAAATCGTTACCGTCTTATCATCTAAATTTACTTCTGAACTCAATACGCCTGGTAGCGCAAGAGATGCCCCTTCTACTGCTTCCTTACAGTTATTGCACATCATACCAGGTACAGTAAATACCTTTGTTACAACGCCATTATCTTCACCGCAACCACAATCTTTGCACATAGTAATACCTCCTATTAATCGTTAGCTTCTTTATGTTTATCGTCGTTTTTAGCCCCTGCTGTTACGTCGATAGTAGTCGCCTTTTTAACGGCTTCTTTCGTTTCATCAACAGCCTTTTTAGGACCAGAAATAGCATCCTTAAACTCATTGATGCCTTTACCAATAGCTTTGCCGACTTCAGGCAATTTACCAGGACCGAAGATAACTAGAGCAATCACTAATATAACTATTAATTCAGGTGTTCCTATAGACCCCATATGTATCTCCTTTATCATTACTAATACTTATATTCTTTAGTGTACATCATCATAGGCAGACTTGTCCACATACCAAGTGGCTTCTTGTGAAAGCACTGCCCCAGGTAGTACGCGACCAATGCGTTTTTCCCAAGGTAAATCCTCATAATCCTCGCGTTGGTACAACACCTTAGTAAGTGCGGTTTTCTTGCTTTCACCCGTTACAGTAAACCAAACAGCATCGGATTTAGCAAGGAAAGAAAAGGTCATAGAAATACGTTCCCATACCTTGCCATCCTCTACGGCCACTACCTCTTGATCTGCCACGCGAAGTGCATGAGAGCCTGCAAACAGCCCTGCTGTATGCCCATCTTCGCCTAGATCGAGCAATGCTAAATCGAGGCCAGATTTCTTGCAAGCCTTGAGCACATTCTTAATCTCTTTCTGATATTCCTCAGCCGCCTCTACAACGGTTCTAGAATCCGTATTAATTGGCAAGAAATGAGTCGCCCCTTTTGCCTTACAGAGCAAATGGGGTTTAACGCGATTAAAATAATTATCCTCGTGAGTTTGCGGCAAGAAACGCTCGTCAGTCCACACAAAGAATATGCGCTCCCAATTGAGGCGCTCAATATATTCAGGGGAATTAAGTAATTCTAACAAACCATTAACAACAGTGCCCCCTGTGATACCAACAATGCACGATTCCGTGCGGCTAATCTCTTCATTGGTAAAAGCAATGAAATCCTCCGCTAATGCTTGGACTACATCACTAGGACTGTCATAACATTTAATTGTATTTTGAGCCATGTAATAATGACCTCCTAAACTATTATAATAGTACTATTATATACACTTTTGCATCGTAATGAAAGCAAAAACCGATGTAACTCAATATAGGGAGCCACATCGGTTCGAATTATATTAGTAACTGCTTATAAATTACATGATATTTAGTACAATTACAAGAGGATAATTATTATTTTTGACCAAATTTAGGACGACGACGCTCTGTGAAAGCCAGAACCCCCTCTTTGAAGTCCTCTGAAAGACCTAATTCACATTGTTTTTCTACTTCAAATTTCTTGTATTCTTCCCAGCCAGCTAAGAAACTATTCCACATCATTTCCTTCATAACGCGGTAAGATTGTGCAGGACCTTTAGCTAACTTCTCTACAAGACGTCTTGTGGCCGTTTCTAGATCTTCTAATTCACAAACTTTATATACAAAGCCAAGTTCTTTACCTTTTTCAGCAGATACGGCTTCACCAGTCATAACGATATGCATAGCACGGTTCATACCAATAGCTCGAGTCAACAAGAATAAACCACCTGCATCAGGAGCAAGACCTACGTTTACGAAAGCTTGGATAAAGCGTACGTTATTAGCCGCTACAACAAAGTCTGCAGCTAACGCCATGTTGAACGCCGCACCTGCTGCAGCGCCTTGAAGGCTCATGATAACAGGTTTAGGCAAACGTTTCAGAGCCATAGAAATCTGAGCTACAAGCTCAACGATTTCAAATAAAGACTCTGTATCCCCTTCGTTTACAGCGCGTTCCATTTCTGTTAAATCGCCACCAGCAGAGAATACCTTGCCTTCAGCATTAATAAGCAATGCACGAACACTTTCATCGTTATGTGCTTGAGCTAAAACCTCAAGGATCTCCTTGCACATCTCGATATTAAAACCATTCGCCACTGTAGGCCGATTAAATGTCAACGTACCAATGCCGTTGTCCACTACGTATTGAATTGTATTATAAATCATATGATTTCTCCTATATGAAAATCTATTTTCGAAAAAATTCGATTATTATATATCTATTATAGGAGAATTAAATGTCCCTGTAAATGATAGAAATGCAAAAACACCTGCAGACATTGTCTGCAGGTGTAATAACCTGTATTCCAAATATTAACGTTTGGAGAATTGGCTTGCTTTGCGGGCTTTTTTAAGACCGTATTTTTTACGTTCTTTCATACGTGGGTCACGAGTCAAGAAGCCAGCTTTTTTCAAAGATTGACGAAGTTCGCCATCTACGTCCAATAACGCACGGGAGATACCGTGACGAATTGCACCAGCTTGACCGGAAGGACCGCCACCAGCTACAGTTGCGATAACATCGTATTGTTCAACTGTGTTAGTCAAATTCAAAGGTTGTTTTACGATCAATTCCAAAGTTTGGCGACCGAAATAATCATTAAGTTCACGTTTGTTAACAGTGATTTTACCTGTGCCCGGTACCAGACGAACTCTAGCAACGGAAGATTTTCTACGACCAGTGCCGTAATATTGTGCTACTGCCATTATATGTTCCTCCCTCTAGATTATCGTACGGAAATTTCTAATACTTCTGGTTTTTGAGCTGCATGTGGATGCTCAGGACCAGCGTATACGTTTAATTTACGGTATTGTTGTGCACCCAATTTATTTTTTGGAAGCATACCACGAACTGCCATCTCAACAACACGTTCAGGTTGTTTTTCAAGCATCATAGCCAATTTAGTGAAACGAGCACCACCTGGATAACCAGAATGACGGAAGTATTCCTTTTGCTCTAATTTTTTACCAGTTACGCGAATTTTTTCTGCGTTTACAACGATCACATGGTCACCAGTATCTACGTGTGGTGTGAAAGTTGGTTTATTTTTGCCCCGAAGAACTTTTGCAACTTCGGCAGCAAGGCGTCCTAAAGTTTTACCTTCAGCGTCAACAACATACCATTTCCGTTCGATTGTGTTCGGATTGGCCATAAATGTAGTTTTCATGCTGCATATCCTCCTAATAACGTCATAATTCTACCAAAATCAGCTTGTCCTTTGCTTCCGGGGCTAATGGAAACACGACTAAAGCTTACTCAAAATAGTATACAGATTTTATGGGGTTGTGTCAATTAAAATTTAGTACTTATATGCTGTCATCAAATTATTTTTTTAATATAGAATTACATTGCTGTATTACCTCATTCAACACGGTCTGATCCGTATTAAGAAGAAGTTTAACCCAATTATCACGCCAACTGCCTCCTAATTGAGCTTCTACTTTTATATGTCCATATGAATTACATATAATATGGACATAATCATCCGAATCAGCATAAGCAATACGAACTTCTCCATCTAATGTTATATATATTAATTTGAGTTGACTGATTAATTCTCTAAATTCATTTACAGTATAAACAAAGGTACCTCGACCAGAAAAGTCTCCACTTTTGATATATACACTAAAGGCAATACACTCTTCTCGTGGCTCAGCATCAGCGATATATTTTTCTTCTAACTCAACACGGATAATATCCATTAATATCTCCTCTAAATAATAAAAATGAACAGACCTCTTTATTATCCTTTATTAGCAAAAACCTACTTATATTACACATTACTTTATATTGTGCAGGAAATTTAAATATTTATATAGAATTATGAATATATAACATCAAAATTGATAAAAGTTTAATTGAGATTTTGTAAAATAATACATATTATATCAGTACATCTATAATCTAGGAGATGATGGTATGAATCTAGAAAACAAAAACTCATTTCTCTTAAATAGTGCTCTATTCTTTTCAACAATGGGAAGCACCGCAACAACACTAGGTTTTATAACATATATATTCAATACCACCCACAGTCCCTTTAATACAGGGGCAGTTACAATAGCGACATTATTAGTTGGAATGTTATTAGGCCCATTTTTAGGGATACTCGTAAAAGAAAAAGGCTTAATGTGGTCTATGGTGGTTCCTGAAATAGTTTCGAGTTTTATATTATTAATTTTTGTTTTCATAGATAACCTATATCTAGTATATATCATAGCTTTCCTTATAGGTTTTAATAATAAAATTTTAGGAATCGCTAGACTTTCTTTTGTACCTAATATTACAAATGATTTAGTCAAATTCAATGCACTGCTCCGATCTATTAATCGTCTTGCTTTGATAAGTGGTTCCTTATTATTTAGCGTTATAATTAATTACTCTTTAACGCTAGTATTCGTTATTGATGCAATTACTTATATTATTTCAGCCTACCTACTTTATCGTTTAAATAAAAATGTAAGAATACAGTCACACTCGACTATCTCCAAAAAAACCATTAGAGAAAGCATATATGATCGCATTCAACTTCTATTAAAAGGATATAAGTTATTATTCCTAAATAAAAAAATTAATTTTATAGTTTATTTGGGTATATTAGCCAGAATATTTTATATGTGTATACCTATTCTACTATTAATATTTATTAAAGATATCTTACATTTAACTGATAGTCAGTATGGATATACACAAACAATCTCTAGATTGGCATCATTCATTATTTTTGGAATTCTTGCTAAATATTTTACCATTAACTTAGCAACGAGTTTTAAAAAAGTTTTGTTCCCTCTTTTTATACTATATGGAGGAAGTATTTTTTGCATAGGCTATATAGAAACAATAGAACAACTATATATTCTATATAGTATATCTGAAATATTATTATTTACAGCCGTTGTTTTAGTTCATGCATATATACAATCTATTTTTTCACAAGAAGAGTTAACATTGGCTAGCGGTTCTGTAAGTACAGGCTTCTCTATTGGATCGATATTATCAATAACTATATTTACAAACTTAGCAAATATATTACCGCTACATGATATATTTTTTATATGTGGACTGGGGATAATTATAAGCACAGTTATTATAATAGGCTATACTCGATTAAACCAAGAAAGATAGATTTTATGATAATTATTTGATTTATCCTTTTATAAATAATACACACATAATAGGGTTATAGGACAAAAAGTGTGTGTGACTAATCCCAATAAGTTGGAAAATCTGTAGACATATGTAGCTCATTCCAAACAGGAGCATCACCCCATTGAGGGATTGAACGATCTATTTGGCAATAATCAGATAACCGTTTGTAGATAGCAGCAATCGATTCATCTGTAGGCATACAATTTAATATATCTGAAATAGAAAGCGGTCTTGGTGAATGCATATAGCACCACCAATAGACCGCTTTTAGTCTTCTTTCAAGTAAAAGGTCCCTATGAGCGCGTAACATACTTCTTAGTTGAGTATTTACATCAAAAAAGCCATAAATCAATATTAAAGACTAATATGCTCAACAACCATATAATTATCAAATAAGATGCTTGCCTAACATAATGTTTTCTTTGTGTAGTATATTCTATTCGTTTAATCTCTTTAAGATTATATGCTCGATATTCTAATAAGTGATTATGTATATTAAATGATAATAATACATCTAATAATACAACACCTAAGAGTATGCGTTCCGATATAGTAAACTGAAAGAAATCAACGGAGCCAATAAAGTAAGATGATACTATGAGTGCTAACGAAAACAAGATATTAACAAGGCTCAACCAATTATACCAAGCATAATCCCGACCTATTGTATAAGTTACAAAGCCATATTTTTTTAAGATTTCCAATAATACTTTTATAAGAAAATATATAAGAAAAATAATTAGAGATATCATCATTATAAGATGACTAAATGATATATTTTCAATATATGATAATAAAAACATATTCTACCAAAGTACCTCTTTAATTAAAACGGCCAATACTTTCTAGCTTTCTCTCTGCTGCAGAAGAAATATTCTATATTTACTTTCATTTAATTGAAAAATCTAAATACTCAAGATTAAGTACCAAACCATGTCCCTGTAACAAGCCGATATAATAAATACAAAACCATTATTAAAAACAACATCCCACTAATAAGCCTAAAAATCAATATCATAATTGGGTTTTCATTGTAACTGTTATCAGGAGAGTATAAGCCCAATAATAAAGGATTATATATGCCGATTCCAGTTACAATGAGACCAAATATACAGATATAAAACTGTGGATCAATATTTCGAAAAAATCTAATTAATTCACTCATTTATATACTCAAAATAATCTTTTAGTAATAATACAAACAACACAATATATACAAAAACCCGCAGTGCATAGCACTGCGGGCAATAGCGCCAAATTATTTGGAGTACAATTCTATCACCACTAAAAATCCTTATTATTATTGAGTTTATAGCGTTAAAACTTTTAAAAGGTTGAGTAACAGTTGAGCAACGTTCTAAACTTATAACAAGTTTTAACGATTTATATAATATATACTATTATATAAATTTAATCAATTTCTTCAATTTTGTAAGACAACAACAAATCATCAATAAGACCTCTTACACCTTCTTCGTTATATTCAACCGGGTCGAGGATAACTTCTGCTATCCAATCTGCAGTCCAAACATAATCAACACCTTCAGGCCATTTAAAATCAGGGAATTCATCTTGCATATCGCACTCTTCCCATTGCGCTTTATCCCACTTTCCTATACAAGGGGACTGTTGCATTTCACGATCATATATCATTTCCCATGCTTCTTTATAGGTTTCAACTGTTCCCATTACTTGATGTAAATTAGATGTGCAATTAATAACTTTTAACATTTTTGGTTCCTCCCCATATAGTCGTTCCATTCCATGGCGTGTTACAAGCCAATTCTTCCCTGATTTTCTAGCTTCGTCATCGGTAAATTGTTTATTTGCATATCGCTTTAAGCAGCATTGCTTAATTGAATCAGCCGGTACATTCCATCTTTCACCAGCCTCTTGTGTGGTCATTACATCCTCTAGTTTCATTACAGTACTCCTAATATTACTAATAGATTAAACACAGATAATACAAAGGCAATAATGCTAATTATTAAAGTTAATCTTGAAATCATATGCTCGCCATTGTTATAATGGTTAGGAAGAGTGGGGCTCTTTCGAGCCCCTGTGGTTACTGATTTAATAACTGTATTATCGCGATTGCTAGTTGGATAAATGCTGTTATTATCGGTAGCCACTTTTTTATTTTCTTCCTTACCTTCTTCAATGGCATCACCTCCTTCCCTATGTCTATATTATAACACGGAACCGTGTTATATGCAATAGTTTTTTAGTAATTTTTTACAAAAAAAAAGAGCCTACTGACCTTGTAGTGACCCCAAAAAGTTAGACTTTTATTTCCGAGTAACCTAAACTGGTTGCTCGGAATTTTTTATGCTGCAGTAGTAGCTAAACGATAGTCAACTGGACTTAGCCAGTTCAATTTTTCCTTAATTCGTTTAGTATTGTAATACATAATATAGTTTTCAATCGCCATTTTTAACTCATCATAACTATGAAAGGTATTGTCATAATACATCTCTTGTTTTAAGATAGCAAAAAAGTTTTCCATTGGTGAATTGTCGAGACAATTACCTCTTCTAGACATACTTTGAAATATGTTATGCACTTTTAAATTATGTTGATACGCTTTCATTTGGTAACCCCAACCACGGTCAGAATGAAATGTCCGTCGATACTTAGCATCGGCAGTCTTTTCAATCGCCTGTTGTTGTGCTGAAAGTATAGACTCAGCCGATGGTGTAGGACTTATACTAAAACTAATAATTTCAAGATTATATAAATCCATAAATGGATCTAAGTATAGTTTTCCAACTTTCAAAGCACCGTTTGCATCTAGTTCATAATACTTAAATTCAGTTGTATCTGTAGTAATTTTTTGATGTGGTTGACTGCAATAGAATCTACGCTTAATGCGATTAGGTGCAATCCGTCCTTTAACGCCTTTATATGAGTTATATTTTCGGCTCTTACGGGAGAATGCTATTACTTGCAGATTGAACTTTTGCATAATTCGTTGCAATCGTTTCTTATTAATAACAATACCTCGTGATCGCAACAAAGGTAACAATCTTCTATATCCATAGTTGGGATGGTCCTTACGAATATCTTCAATAGCTATTCGTATTTGTAGATCTGGATCTACTCGGTCAAAGCGCTGTTGCCAGTACATATATGTTGCTTTTGGAAAACGTAAGGCAGCAAGAATCTCAGTTAGTTTGAATTCTCTTCGGAGACTGCTAATGATTCTTGCTGCTCTTTCATTTTTCCGAGCATCCTCGAGGCGCAATCTCCTCAATTCTTTTAAATAGGCATTCTCTATTTGAGCGTAGCGTAATTGTTTTTCCAATTCTAAAATACGAGCTTGCTCTGGTGTTAATTCTTTTTTCTTCTTTTGGTTACGTGATTTAGTATGTGTGGTAATCTTTGCTTTTTCATCTGTTCGACTCATGGTAGGTATTCGTCCTTTCGGTCGCTCGACAAAAGCATTGGTCCCATATTTCATAAAATCCGATTTCCAGCGAGCTATTAATGAAGGATTATTCAGCCCATATTGTAATGCAATTTGCCGATACGATAATTCACTAGTTAAGTATGACTCTACCACAGCTAGCTTAAATTCTGAAGTATATCTTGTATTATTTCGCTTTCGACACAAACCATCTTTACCAAATTCTTTAAATGCACTAATCCAACGACGAACTTGCGATGTAGTCTTTACACCATATTTCTTAGTTAAATACTCATATCCACCTTCGCCGTTTAGATATGCGGTAACGACTTTTAATTTAAATATAAGGCTATATTTTGCCATAGAAAAACCGACCTCCTTAACGTTAAGATTTTTGGTCTAACATTAAGGGGTCGGTTCACCTAGATATTTTCTAAGTTAGTAGGCTCTTTTAGCTATTAGTGCGTGTATCCACCATTACACGCTATGGAGATAATTGGATCACCTCTATTTCATCGTCGAATCGATATTCCGATTATCGCTCCCGCCCCTATCACTTGGGATAGGTTGCGTTGCATCCGTAGACGTTTGATAGTTTTCTTGTCGTTCTCGACTTTGTTCTTCAATACGTCTAAAGAGCTCTGCATTTCGTTCAAGGTAACTTCTTGCTTCAGTAAGTCCACCTTGGCTGTTTGTAATTCGTTCTCCAATTTCGTGATTATATTGTGTGCTTCGTTCAACTCTTCCCTTTGCTTCATGACTAAGCTTTGAGCTTCGTTCAATGGAAGACTGGATGTCTCTATTAAGCTCAAGGCTTTCTCGTTGTTGCTTTTGAGCTCGTTCCACTGCGTTAAGGGTACGCTGATAGTCTGCTCCGCTTGGCTGGTGGAAGATATACCAGAGGCAAAAGACGGATAGGAGCACAATACCACCGATAACAGCATGGCGGTAACTAAGGCTATTAAGTAAAACTTTGATTTTGTCATACATCATACCCCTCCTGCGTAGTCAGTGATCCCCCTAGCAATAGCGCGAACGATAGTATCTAAGTCGTTATTAAGCATTTCCAAATCATCGTCATTATCGATGAATGCCATTTCGACTAACACGGCCACTGCGTTAGTTCCGTTAAGTACCCAAAGGTCATCACGTTTCTTAACACCACGGTCTACGGTGTTAATGCTGCGGATGATTTGGCTTTGAATATCATTCGCCAATCGTTGGCCATTAAAGGACTTATACAGTGTTTCAGTACCACGTGCCTGAGTATTGAACGCATTACAGTGGATAGATACAAAGATATCCGCATCAAAATCATCAGACACTTGGCAGACGTAACCGAGGTCATCGTCTTGTACAAGCACAGTTTGACATCCGGCTTGATTAAGGTATGTTTGGAGAAGTTGACCGGCTTCGAGTGCGACGTCACATTCACGACGTCCAGTACGAGGGTTAACTGCACCACTATCAAGGTTCACGTCGTGACCCGGATTGATACATACTTTCATTGTTACTCCCTTCTAGCTTATCAGGTATACCATTATTGTCCCGATCTATCCAAAGTGCTAAGAACCCAACAAGGGCAGTTAGTACAGACGGAATAAAGATATGGTCAATAATATTAATACCTGTGCTAATTAATTTCCCTGTTTCATCGGATACATACCCACTGGCAAATGCCATTACGTATTCGATGACTACTAACAATATAGGTACTAGCATGACGAGGACTAATGCCCTCGTCGCTAATACACCTGTAGGGTGGATGTTGGCCACCCTAACAGATTTAAATACTTTCTTAGCGCTATTTATGAGCCGAGATGTGATCATGTAGCTCCTCCCTTAACTCATTAATTCGCTTTTCCATAGATTCGAGTCTAGTGATCAACATCATAAAAGTGGCTGCAGACTCAGTACGTTCAATACGTGACTGTTTCATTTCGTCCTTTAATTCGCCTAGTGTATCAAACAATGCGTTCCACTTGCCTGTGAATTCTATGCTATCTTGTTTTCGTTGTGCTTCCAGACGGCCTAATAGAGGTACTATCAGAAGCCGATATCCTGCACCTGCTACTATGCCTACGATAGTTAATGTCGTAAGCAAGTCGTTCAACTCAAACTGCCAAGTCCAGATGATATGCACCTCCTCTTACTCTGTGCTAACTAAGTATGGATTATAAATGTTCGCTTTCGTATGTACCGCCATTCCATTCCATGTGGTCTTTAAGAGTTACTCTTACGCTTCTCTCGTTGGTTGTAATGGATACAGTCCCTTGATTAGTGCTAGTTTCTAAATTAACATTGCGAGGGTTTTTGATGATAAATGTTAAGCCGTCATATTTTTTAGTGGTTTCATCGCTATCAAGCATTGTTTTTTGTGTTTCGGAAATGATTTCCAATACATCAATATCAGCTTTAGTCCATTTACCTAGCCAATTAAAGGAACTGCCGTTATAATCAGCTAATTTCAACACTAACTTTTTACCGTATTTAGTAAATTTCGCACCTGTTGCGTCTGCGTAAGTATCATCTGCGGTTGTAGATTCTAAGCCTTTGATGTAGATAACACCTACTTCACGGTCTGCCAGGTCATAGTAAGATACTTTGATATCATCTTGGCCAAATGCTTTAATTTGAACCCGCATATTGTCGGATACAAACTCTTTCTTATCTCCGCCGTCAACGGAAACCTTAAAGTGTGGTTCCCCTTTGAGGTCTAAGAAAGTTTGACCTTCAACCGGTTGGAAGTATTCGAGTTGTTTGAAATCTACGTGGATAGTATCGCCTAACAGCTCTACTAATTTGGCGAGTACTGTATCTACGCTTGCATCAGGCAAGTACACGTTTTTACCTTTCAAGAGTTCCGCTGCTCGTTCAGCACTGCCCGCATCACCTTTAGGACCTTTTACGCTTTTGAGAAATTCACCATCTTGCTTTAATATTTGAGCCGTCTCTTCCGCGCTACCTTTATCACCTTTAGGTCCACGTAAGCTATCTAACCATGCTTGCTCATCACCTTTAAAGCCGTGAGCCACTGCGATAGCATAAGCAGATTTGCCTAAACCCTCTAATAACGGTAATGTAGTTTCCTTGTCAAATTTGAGTGTTAAAGTATTGTTTGTTTCAGCCATGATAAGTTACCTCCCCTTTAATCATGCATTGAAATGTCTGGCACGATCGTAATCGTACCTTGGCCAAGTTTTATCCAACGTTCATCATTATAAAGGAACGCGTCATAGATGTAATCGCCACCCTTTATTTTCTTATCCGCTGACTCTTGGCCAGAAATGTAAAACCTTACCTGTTTTGACTCTACCACAGAATGTAACTCTAATATCATATTGTCATAAAGGCGCTTGCGAATTTTACAAGCGCCTTTATATTGACTTAACGTCATATCGCTATCTGGCGGTACAACATAACTGATACTAAAGTCTTGTCCAGCGTAGAGTGTTAAATCTTGTTCGACCATATAGCCTCCTTTTTATCGTCTAATCTATGGCTTGTAACACTACTTTTTACCAATGACGAGAACGTATAGTTCCCCAAAGGAGATATGTTTATGATAGCCGTTATCGTCTCGATTGCTGAAATAACTATACCATATCGATTGGCAAACAGCCCTGCGACCATTTAGTCCAATGGTTGGCTTAGTATCGCGATATCCGCTCGATATATTAGACTGGAAATACATTGTGCAATAATCAATCCTTCGCCCATTAGCGATATCCCATTTTTCTCGACCATCTCTAGTACCTCCTGTTACATCACTATAATTTTCTGTCATTTTATAACCAACAGGAATAAACGTACATTGACCTTCGCTAAACCCTTCTGGTAGTGGACACCAGTCACCATGATGTACTTTATAAATTTGTACATCAATGTTTCTGATTTTAAAACCGGCTTGCATAATCGACTGAGCGTCAATACGTGAGCCTGTAATGTTAGCCCCTACGATGTTACCGTTAGCGTCAACTTTGAATGTGCCGGTTTTATTTTGGATCGTACCGCCGATAATCTTACCGCCTGTTACTTCACCTAGGTTAGCTGAGATAGCACTTAAAGAAGTAACATTTAACTTATCTGCAGACACTGCCTTAGCAGCTAACATCTTATTGGTAATGATGTTATTGTCAAACAGAGCGTCACCGGTTACGTGTAATAACCGACCGTCAATCCTAGTCCCGCCTGTGTATTGAGTAATGGCACTCATGACCTTATCACCGGTAATAACCTGTGATTTAATCGCATTATCTAGCTGAGTAATGCGTGTAGCCATGCCACTTGTAGCGTTGGTTACCTTAGAGTCAATACTACCGGCTAGTTGAGTGATTGAGCTCCTAACATCATCTAGGCTGTTATCGTATTCATCGACTGCGAATACTTCAATTTTATAAATCCATGCTATGAAGTTAGGATTTATACTTCTCTCGGCTTTATCCTTAAAGTATACGTAACCACATTCACGGTTGTACTTATCAGTACCTAGCCATTCCTTCCCATACTTCCAATAGAAGATATATTCTTCCGGCTTGTCGGTACCCTTGTTATCAGTTATCCACCCGCTCGTACCACCTTTACCAATATCATTATGGTTAAGGTGAATAGTCATAGACGGCTTAACTTTAGCTATCATACGAACAATGTAGGTATTATTGAGTTCGCCGAATAAGGATTGTTGTTTAGGCTTAATCTTGAACCCACCATAGCCAATGCTAGAGTATTTAGTATCGCCAGGTATAAGCCCTACCATACGACCACCTGTGACAACATCATCATAGATTGCATTAGCACTACCAAACTTTTGCGTAACTTGCTGGCCATCTTTTAAATACAAGCTAAGTTCTAGCTCAGATTTAAAGATTGGATCACGCATAAGTTGTGGCGCATGGCTCATAGCTTGTACAGCCTTAGCGTATTGGTTACTAGACTTATCTAGCTCATTAATACGTCTGTCAATATCTGCCAGGCCTAATGCTTCAGCGTTAATTAACGAAGGGTCAATACTAGCCGGTACAGAGCTACCGATAATATTGGAGTAAGTACCTTCACCAAACACATCGACGTAAGCGACTTTAACATCAAATACACCTGGGTCATGCGGTATCATATTTACGTTTGTAGTGACGAAATACTTCTCTGTACCGATGTAAATGTTAGCGCCTATACAAGTATCCGGTATGCTATCAAAGACCACGCTCACGCCTGTAATATTTCCTTTTACTTTGACATTCGTCGGAGCTTTAGGAACTGCAGCATTATAATCAAGTCTAAGCGCCGGACCATAACCTTTAACAGGATTGTGTGCGTAAACGAATACCGCACCTCTACGAGCCGATAACTTAATTTCAGAGCGGATATCTGTAGTCTTGGCTAGTAGATTATTGGACTGGCCAACATTACTATCAAGTCGAACTTCGTAGTAATCGATGTATGTATTCTCTACTGGGTCCCATGCAGCAACGATCGTCTTACCGATTTTTACTTCACCTCGTGCCGGTGCTTTTGGTGTGGCCACACTCTCAGCGGATACAGTTGCAGTAATACGAGCCTCAGCCTTTCCGCTTTCATTACCGGATGTATCAACAGCTGATAGCTTGAATTGGTAATTACCAGTATTTGGAATGAAGTACGAGTAGGACGTACCGCCTATATGTTTAATAAGGACTACATCATTACCATCGTATAGTGTGTACCCGTGTAAGTCAGCCTCTGTATTAGGTTCCCATGATAAGTGAAGTACGCTACTATTGACTGCATCCTGTGTCACTTTAAATCCTTTAGGTGTAGCTGGTGGTATTTCCTTACCACTCACATATACCGCACGCTCTACACCTTCATATGCAGCGCCAGCGTTATTGGTACATACAATCCTAACGTCGTAGTTGACGTCAGTTGCTACGCTTGGAATGGTTACGCTAGTAGCACTACCATCTAATACCTTGAACTGTTGCCACTCCTTAGCAGTTACAGGCTTGTAATACACGATGATATTCTTGGCCACTTTACCCCTTGGTAGTTGCCAAGTACCATTGATATCACAGAGTACAGTACCGTCCTTTAAAGTCTTAGTGTCAGCAAGTAATACTAAATTAATTACCTTAATCACATCAGACTTCGTTGTGTAGTCGATGATTGGTACTGATCCATCATCACCGGCGTACAACTCAGGATAGTATTCAATACAGGATATCTTACGAGTCATTTCAGAGTTAGATTTGCTAATAGACAATACTCTAAACGGTTTAGCCTCCTTAGTTGCCTCGCCATAGGTGTATAAATCGTCGGTCTGAATGACTGCATTACTAGCAAGTGTTAATGTCTTACCGGATACACTAGTTACGTTGTAAGACTCTAATGCATCCGTTTTAGCGTTGCGCACCATAAGTCTGTAAGTCTTACCTTGTTCAAAAGTAACCTCTCTATCAAGGATTACTTTATTACCTACAGCAGACTCTACACGACCGCCTTGCCCCCAGTCTGTCACATCATGCTGTAATAGGATTACATCCCCTATCGTGCACGCTATGGCGTCTGTAAAAGCTTCAAAGGTACAAGTACGCACCTCGTATTTATTCGCTCTTAGGTAGTGCTTGGCGTAATTGTAGGCTTGGTCTACATCTACACACCCCATAAGCTCGACTTGCGCCGGACTAGCTAAGGATGTAGTTACGTCATACTCTTCACTGAATACAGGGAGCACGTCACGCTCATAGTCTTTAGCTTTATTGAGGAATGATACCTCGATAGCATTTGCCCTAGATGAGGTAGCCTGGAACTCTTCCATAAAAGAATCCATCTTAATATTGCCTACAGTAAATAACTGAGTTGGTGTAGCCGCATAATCGTAAATACAACTGAATCGAGTACCTAAAGGTATTACCTTACCTCTACCTACATTCTCAGCGTATTTAAGTGCATCCCATACTTGGCTAGCATTGTCATAAATGTAGTTAAATGTAATATGTTTTTCTTCGCACTTATCAGCCCACGCCTTAAATGCGTCATATACAAAGCGTTCACGAGGAGCGCCTTTAACTACATACTCATCGCCAATCTTCCGACAATGGTGGAGGATATCGTAGCAAGCCCATGCCGGATTATTAGCCGGTTTAGACTCATACGCTCCAGTGTAGGTATTAAATACCCATACTGTTTTACGTTCCTGTATCCAAGTTACGTTTGGATCATTACCATTTAATTGGTCAGTCGCTAGTGCTTTAATACCGATAAGTACCTTTCCAGGATGAATGAAGTCATCATAGACAATCTGAGTTAACTGCGACCAATATACTTTGTTCACATGGCGGTTAGAATTACCGTCCTTATGTGCACATCGCATACGGACTTCATATTGTCCTGGTTCCTTTACATCGAACCGGAACACACGATAAATAGCTTTATTTGAACTATCCTTGATAACGCCAGTATATTGACTATTGTCGATAGACGTTCTTGAGTGACTGTTCCGTTTAAACCAACGATTATCTGTCTTTTCTAGCATGGCACTTTGGCCACCATTGTTACTAATCGGTAATGGTATCCACTCTGCAGAACCGACTTTACGATAGCCACCTTCAATAGTGACCGATGTTTCACTTAGTCCGCCCTTATCATTTGAGTAATACAAGCCATTAGGAAGTGATATAGTAACCTCTAACGCAGTAGATAAGTTACCTTGCGTTTGATGTATTGACCAGTCATTAGTGAGCTCGTACGTCAAAGGCTGGTCAGCATAGTTATCATTGAAGTTAGGGATAATCTCTTGGTTATTTGTGCCGAGTCTTACGTCGAGCTGAACTTCCTTATAGTTACCAATAGGGTTACCATTTAATTTTACGTCCGTTATAGCGGAAATAGGGCCCTCTCCGGCGCAGTATAATAGGTTAAGATATTGTTTTTCACCGTCGCTCGTTACATGGCGAGATATAAGCATACCCGCGCTTTTACACTTGCCATAAGTAATCGCTAGCGGATGGCCTTGGCCAATTACGGTCTGTGCCCCTTGCCACCCATAAGTAGCAGACTGCTCTGTATTAGAGTTATCTGTCTTAGGTGCAGCTATTTTAGATATGATCGCGTTACCAATCATACCTATAGCCATTGCTGCGAGCGTACGACCTAATACGCTTGTAATACCGAATATCGCACCGGAGGCAATGCCGGCAGTTGCAATAGATAAGCCAATAGATAACAAGATAGCGAATGCTTGCTTTTCAAGTTTAGGTAATACCACTACATAGGATTCATCTGTAGGTGATGCGGTATCCTCTACTAACTCACCATTAATGGAGTACACCCAGTTCCCTGGTTCAGTAAAATACTGGTTAAGTTTCTTACCTTCAACAAAAGGCACAAGGGTCTCTTGTCTAGTGGTAAGGTCGAATGGGTTTCGAGCAATTACTAATCTAATCATTTTGAGCCTCCTTGTGCCTGTACACTCCTAATATACGTTTTCTTAATCTGTCCATTGGTACGATACACACACCTGCATATTCTGTGGAGTGTATCATCTTACCTTCGCCTACATATACTGCGATATGATCAGCAGTATTACTGTAGAGGTTCATGACAATTATGTCCCCTACTTCAGGCTCCTTGACTTCGTGCCAAGGAGAGTTCATGTCTGGCCAATATGTCATATACGGCCCTAGTTGAATACCTACTCTTTTGTACACCTCTACCACAAGCTCCCAACACGGTAACTCTTTCCACGGAGTACCTACTAGGTTATTTAGAGTTAGACGCATATAAGCCCCCTTGTGGTATTGTTGGCTCACCGCCAAATCTAACGCTGTTATTTAACTCACGACAGCGTTTTAGAGTTTTGTTACATGATTGTGCGTACCCTTTGTATCCGCACTCTACAGACTTAAATTTGAAAGGACAGTAATCTTTCATCACTCGAACAGGAGGGAACCTACGAGAGAATGAGAAGTCTGTACCTAATGTGAACACTACCCAGTCTGCTTTTGACTGAGATGCATTGATGATGAACGTTTCTTCTAGTTCTATAATGTCCGGTAGGTTAGTATTGAATATTCGAATATTGACCTCACAATCTGTGAGGCCTTTATTCTTTTCTACCAACCGTTGGATAGTACCGGTTACATTCGCTACAGAGAGTTTAACGTTAGGCATCTGCTTAGTGTCCTCGTTGATATCCTCTAGCTTGAATGGGAAGGCAGTGTACTTCTTTCCGGCTAAGGTTAAGTCCTCTGTGTTATTCACAAGGAGGATATTCCCTTCCGGATGGTGAAGTTCAATAGCCATTACCCATGCTCCAGTGGAGGATATCTTATTTTTTTCGATGATTGATGCAGTTGATAGCGTTAACATCTAAGCCTCCTGTAATTGGATAGAACCATTCCATATACCGTAATCACTAGCGGAGAAGTGGAGCTGGTCCGCAAACCGTACTCTTACCTTCGCCCGTGTCTCCGGATGTGTCCAAAGGAATATCTCTGCAGTATTGACCTGGTCAAAGAAATTCCTTAACTTGATATATTCCGAAGTCGGTATCTTATAATTCACTGAATATGATCGTAACGCTTTTGTAGTTTTGCGATGAGTTAGCATCGTCATATTTTCTACCTGAACCTTACGACTCACATCAGGTGTTGTTTCATCGATGGGGTATATAGGCCATCGAATATTCGGAAATTCTAACATACCCTATACTGCGGCCGCCTTAATGGCGTCACGCATACCTCCTTTGTTTGTCATAAGACTAGATACTACTACATCAACTATCATTTGTTCGCCGTCAAACTTAGTTTCTTGTTGTTGGCCATCGAGTTGTTGGCCAGATTGATTGATGATATTAACCGTTACTTTATTCGCTCCTTCACCGCTAATCATCTTACGTGTTTGGCTAGCGTTGTAAATGCGATGAGAGGAGTTGAACTGTAAGAGCTCTGGACCATTCTCACCAACTAATGTCATACCCGCAGGAGCTACACCGCCACTTGCAAACTTACCAAAACTATTTCCTGTAAATGCTTTACTGAAAGAACCACCACTTGCAAACGAAGATACACCGCCACGACCGGCACCTATAGCACCGATACCGCTCACCACTCCACCAAATAGACTTTGTAGTTTAGGCTGTACGTACTGTTGGAAGGATAGGTTTACGAGCATTTTAAGGATACTGTTTGTAATATCCTTAAAGATATTTTTTAGCCCCTTACCAAAAGATTCAGTACCTGTAGCCATTGCTTCCAAGTGGCTAGTAAATGACGAGTTAATACTGCTCATCGTACTATCAAAAGTAGACTTGGCTAGGTCGCCATAGTTCACTACCTCTAAGCTATACTGTCTAGCACCTTCTTGTAGGCTAGTACGCAAGTTACGTCCGGCCATTTCCCATAGCTTTTGCTGAGCTTCAACGAGGTTCTTTTCTACTTGTAAGCGTTGAGTAGCGCTTAGCTGAGCTTCATTAAGTTCTCGTTGAGCGAATTCGATGTATGCTCGTAACTGTTCATTAAGTACTTGGTCTGCATCCGATTGGGATATCCGTCCAAGCCTTACTAAGTTAGATTGACGTTCAGAGTCCTCGTTGAGTTGCGTATAGGCTAACTCTCTGATTTTCTGTTCCGTATCAGCAGTAATCTTTAGCTTCTCGGCATTAGCTCTTTTTTCGGCTAATGTCTTATCGCCTACTGCTTTTGTATACTCACGAACGTTATCATCGATTTGAGCCTTTTGTGCTTCGGCTTCTGACTTTAGTAATTGCAAGCGATCGCCTGTGCGTTCAAGGTCAAGTTTTGAGATTTCCTCGTTCATTTTACGTACACGGATTTTTTGATTACGGTCAGCTTCTTCGAGTTTCTTTTGATATACTTCTTCGTTCTTAGCCTTAGCTTCTGCTACTAGGTTAGAGTTAGCCAACGCTTTAGCATTAGCTTGTGAATAAGTACTACCTCCAGATATACCGGCAAGTTTAGATGTATCTACATAGCCTGTAATCGCTCCGAAGTCACCTGTGATAGACTGCTTAGCAACTACCCCTGTACTGGAGTTAGCGCCTGTATATCCGCCATTACCGTCAGCAATAACGATGTGGTTATCACCAAGTACAACTACGCCATCACCGGCTTTAGGAATGTATCCGTCACCTTCTGGGTGCCATGCTCCGGCTTCTGCCGCTGCGTCCATAATAGATGGAACATATCTAGGTACATCCTTACCGAATGTAGCCTTTACGCTATCTGCGAATAACTTGCCACAGTCTGTAGCCCAATCACCATCTGCGCCTAATACGTAAGCTTTACCAAGTTGCGCATTGGCCGCATCAAGTACACCGGAAGCACTACCTGAGCTACTTATTCCGGCAGCACTTTGTAAGATGCTGAGTATATTTTTAGTGTTAGAGTCGAATTGATTTCTAGCTTGCGCCTTATCAATCTCATATTGACTACCGTCAATCTCTAAGGATTGAAGCGTTAAGGATTTAATGAGGTCGGTTAATCGGTCCGCTGCTTGCGACATTTTTTCTGCCGCTTGTGCTTGTTCTTTTGCCGCCTTCTCTTGTGCCTTAGCTCCATCCTCGAGGCCACCACTTAACTTATTAAGTACATCATTATTAGTAAGCCCATTCTTAGCATCGTCAATTTCTTTTTGAAGTTTCTCTTGCTCCTCTTCGGCTTTCTTCTTAGCAGCATCTGCCGCTTCCTTAGCCTTAATAGCAGCGTCGATTTGAGCCCCTTCTTCTTTCGTTGCCAAGCGATCGTTCTTGATAAGACCAAAGAATGAACTATCTTCAACCCAGTAGCGCCCATCATGGTTAGCCATATAAGCGGAGTTAGTACCAGGTGCGTTTAAATTCTTATGAGCTCTAAGACCGTTAACATCAACGCCTAGGTCTGTACCTTTGGTCTGTTCCTTATAGCGATAATCTAATAGTGCCTTACCGGCTAAGCCGATAGCGGTTGCTAATGCAAGCCAAGGTCCGGCGGCTGCTATAGTAGCCAATCTCATGAACTTCAATGCACTTGTAATGGATTGAATACCTGTGATTGCTATACTAGCTTCTAACCCGAATTTAATAAGGCCTGAAATAGCTTCCTTTTGTTCTGTAGCTAGATTGCTATAAGACTTCGTTAAGTCGATTGCACCTTGTGCATATTCCATAACCACCGGTAAGAGTTCTTGGCCAATCATAATAGCCAATCGCTTACCGGTCTGTTCCATATCTTTCAACTGACGATTAAATTGTGCCGATTTCTTAGCCGCTTCATCGTCAATAACAAGACCCATTGCCCTTGCACGGTCCTCGACTTGCTTCATGGCGTCTGCTGACATATTTAGCATTCCGTGAAGTTGGTATCCGGTTTTACCGAATAGCTCCATCTCAACTCGTGTCTTTTCAGCACCGTCCTTCATGTTCCTTAATCGGTCTTGAATGATTTTGAACACTTCGAGGGTATTCTTACCCTCAATCTGATCAATGCTAACACCTAGCCGGCTGAACATATCAGTCGCTAGTTTCCCTTCTGCGGATGCAACTTGCATTTTATCTTGTGCGTTAGATACTGCCTTCGCAAATTTAGCGAATGCTACAGTACTAACGTCAGTAGCTACACCCATATAGTTTGCAACGGAGAGGAATGTACTTGCTTGTTCAGCAGTCGCACCTGTTAAGGATTGCATCTTCTTAACTGATAAATTCCAAGCTAGTGCCTCTTTTGCGAGTTTAGAACCTAGACCGGCAAGACCGGCACTCGCACCTATGGCAAACATTTCATTCTTTAACTTTGAAAGCTCTGCAACTGTTCCCTTAGAGGTAGCGGCGATTTTCTCTAAACCGGCTTTTGCATTCTTATCGGTCAGTTGCACTACGATATCTACTACGTTATTCGACATCCTTATTCATCGCCTCCATTTCTAATCCCTCCAATATCCACATAAGACTAAATAACATCGGATTTAGATTAATGTTATTAATCTCAGCCACTGTACGTATAGCCGGATAGTCGAACCCGGCTAGTCCGCCTGAGTGGTAATTTCTTTGACTGCGTGATAGGTTATACAGTTTCATAGCCAGTTTTGAACCGAATAATAGGCGTGGTGGGTTAAAGTCACACTCGGAGCAGTCGAAGGACTGCTTTGTAGCGGTTTGTAATTCCTTACATCCCTTGCAGTACTTCGGCCTATCCGAGGACATCCACCTCCACGCCTCTTCTAGTTTTTTTCTGTTTCTTCTTGTAGTTGGTAAGTTAATGTAATGACTTCACCGGCGAAGTTCATTGCGTCCTTATCGCTTACAGTATTGAGTTGTTCGTCTGTGAGTTCGTACACATCTGTTAAGATGAAACGCATAATATCACGACTACGTACAATAGATGCTACTTGATCATCAACATCTACTGGACAATACACGAAGTCTAGACCGGCTTTGATTAATGCATCACGTTCAGTCCATGTAAGGGCTCTTGGTTTTAATTCTTTACCTTGAATATTCATAGTTACCTCCTAATGAGTTAGATTAGTAAGATGTTTGGCTATTAACCAATTCAAATACTACTGCAGATTGACCGACATCATCGCCATAATAGGCTTTGAATGGAAGTTCAATATTTACGCCTTTAGGACCATCGATACCAGGAGAGTTACGTTCGTAAATCAATTCTGGTAATTTAATAGTCAAGGAGTTAGTACCTTTAGTAAGCGTTAATTCTAAGCTAGACTCTGTACCGTTTACTGCTTTATTTAATAGGTCCATGTTTTGGAAGAAGGCTTTAATCGTGCCGGATACGCCGATAATACCTGTATCGATGTAAGTACGGAAGCCTTTACCACCGATAGCATAAGAGTCACCGTCCAAACCGAAGTCGATATCAAGACTCATGGACAATACATTCGCTACCGTAACGCCACCTTCTTTTATGGTGGCTTCGAGGTTTTCAAATGGAGTAAATGTAATAGTCTTAGGTGCAGTATCGAAGGGTACCGCTGCCATAGTTTCTTTACAGCCCATTACATCGATAGATGCAGTTAATTCAGAGTCACCACCGAAGTTTAAAGACATTTTATTCATGCGTACGCCACTGAATTGTTGGTAAGTACTAATGTCTTTATAACCTTGTTCAAAGGTAGCAGAAGGCATATCTGGACCAATTTTAAACAGGTGTTTCTTGCCAGACCCTTGTGCTGTTGTAGTTGGAGCACCAAATCCTAGCTTTAACCAATAGCCAAATCCTAATACATCAACTGGTGGCACGATGCTACCGGATGTATCGATGTTACCGCGACTAGGTGCCGCGGGATTACGTGTACCTCGAATAACAGAGGAGTCATTCAAGTTTTGGCTAGCCTTTAAAGAAGAACTAATAATAGGCATTACCACGCCACCGGTAGATGGTGTAGTACCGAAGTCAGTTTCAAAGGCCATTGTAAGAGAAGATTGTGCACCTTGTGCACGTTTAGCTACTGCCATGTTTATCCTCCTAATATTCAACATTACCGCCAATTACATGCGGTATTTCTATAGTGAGTGTGGCTTTACCTGGATATACAGGACGCCACGAGATATTGTCTGTTTCGTAGTCAATGTTAATGACTGGGTAGTTAGGGTTAACTGCCATGATACATTCGATAAGTAATTGGCCAAGTTCGTCACACTCGAACGCTCCAGTGTATTTCACTACACGTCCTTCACGTTCTGCCTCAGCTCTTACTATCCCCCATACGAGTTGGAGTGTGTAAGAGTAGGAACTCGCCAAGCCTTCGGACTTGTTATCCATCATGATGATCACGCACGGACAATCCTCTTCAAGAGGTGCTCCGGCATCATCATAGCCGATGTAAATAGTTAAGTCCTTTCCGAAGTGTTTCATGCAGTAGTCGGTAATCTTTTGATTATCCTTAACCGCTTCCGCCCATCTGTTAGCAATGACCGCTAGTGGAATAGTTTGCATTGCTACCTCACTTTATATGCTCGCCTGCTAGACGCAAATTGACTAGTTTTGCCTAGTGCATATTCACCGATTTTAGACTCTAGGTAAGGTACCAACTTAGGCTGTAAGGATGTTTTCATCGGACCAAACGTTTTACGAGGTTTAATCCTGAATGATGTTTTTCCTTTAGCAAGTTGAAAGCCACCGGCAAATAATGTCCTACGCATGGGCTCTGTGATTTGTTTTGTATAACCACGCTCAATCTGTTCGCCTAATCGTTTAGCAGACGATGATAACCACCCTACTTTTACGGATTGCGACTTGGCGTCGTATTGGTATCCAACTGCTCGGAACATTTTACCGAGTGGTGTGTATCCGACAGTTGTTTCCTTTACGCCACCGGCTATAAGTTGAGCTCGGGATTTAAGCCCCCAACTTTCCTTATACGCCTTACCGCCATCTTGATAGGCACGCCTTACTTTAGCGCCAAACGCTGCCTCAAATTGAGCCCTCATCGTAGGTGGCATGAAGTTAGCATATTTGTGGCCACCAGGTGAGCCGGATTTAATCCCGGCTTTAATTTCCTTCTGCATCATCCAACCGACTGACTTCATAGCTTTCCTTGTCCAATCCGGTTTAGTCTTAGCTATAAATTCAAGATACGGTGTAGCAGTGTCAGTAATGGTAATTGGTGAATTACTCATGGCCTTACCGTCCTAACGTTGGCCACAATTTCAAGACAGTGCATTTTAGCGTCGCTATCGGAGATATGATCCACATACCACTTCTTACCATTGATATAGATTACATCCTTAGTCTTAGGCAGTGGTACATCTTTGGTCCTAACCCATACCTTAGCCTTATCAGCTAATCCAGTTACAAACCCAGAACCTTTACCATCATACTCACCGATTTCAACGCTAGCCTTAATCTGCTTACCTTCATATGTTATTTTTTCGCCAAATACATCGAGTAAGGCGCTTTCATCATAGGTCAGCATATGTTATACCTCGTAGAGTGAATGCGGCCCGTGTGGACCGCATTTCATTAAAAATACAATAATTAGTTTTTCAACATTACTGTAACAGTATCTTGAGTTGCAGTCTTAGGTTCTACTGCAATACCCAATGGTTCACCTCCAATTTTAGCAGCTTTACCAGAAGCGAAGTTTACTGCGTCACCTACAGCGTATGTATCAGATTTATTAGCATCTACTTTGAATACGCCAGTTACTTTTAACGCGCCCATTTCGTCTTTCTTAATATCTGTTACTGCTACGCCATGAAATGCACCGGCTTCTACAATGTCACCGGCTTTTACATCTGCTGTTGCCACATAATTGATGCGGTCTGTTTCATATACGAATTTTGCCATATGTATTTACCCCCTAATTATTTACCTGCGTTTTTGAATACACCACGGAAGTCAAGAGCACTTACGCCACAGTCAAATGCTACTTTGTATTCGATACCGTCTACATCGAAGCCTTGGCGAGTTTCAAGACGTGGAGTTTCAACGCCGTTCAAGTAAGTTACTTCAATAGTGTCATGTTGAGATGCGTCAGCTACTAAGTACCATGCATCTGGATCAGTTAATTCAGCATCTGCTACAACTACGAAGCGACCTTTGTAAGGGTTAACTACACCGGAGTTCACACCGTCAACTGCTGCAGTAGAGTTAACGATTTGGTATGCAGTCATTTCGAGTTCTGGAGGAACTACCAAGTATTTAGGTGTGATGTTAAGAGTAGCATCACCAGTGATACCTTTTTGACGACGCATAGCAGTAATTGCTTTAGCGATTGCTTTAACAGATAATGCTTCACCTGTACCTGCAACGTTACCGTGCTTGTTGTCAAACAATGCTACGCCGTCTTGCATTTTAACGTTACCAGTTAATTGAGCGTATACCATTTTGTTTACTAAGCGCTTAGCAGCGGAACCGTATTTAGTAGCGATTTTGGAGAACAATCCTAAGTCATCATTAATGATTGCTTGACGAGTTAAGCTGAACAATTTACCATAAGTCGCTACTTTAGTACGAGCAGATGCTTCGCCTAAGAAGTCTTGTTGGAATTGGCCACCTTCTGGAACTAATTCAAGGTTACCTGCTTCAGATAATGCTACGCGTGCAGCTTCTTTGAAATCACGGTTAGAGCCTTTACCTGCCCAAATTTGGTAAGTAGTTTCTGCTTCGTTAAAGCCTACCATTACAGATTTATTAGCGAGGTTAGCCATGATAGCAGGGAATGTAGATGTAGAGTTAATAGCTTGACGAGCCAATTCCATGTTATCGCCGAAGTTAGCTTTCAAGCCTTCGCGTTGAAGTGCTTCACGTGCCAACTCAACCATAGAGTGACCACGTAATTCTTGTGCACCTGGTGCAGCATCTGCTACAGGGATACCTGCTGCCATCAATACTGCGTCTTGTGCAGCGGCGCGGAATTTATCGCTTTCAGCTTCGCCCATTGTTACGGACACGCCTTTGTTACGTGCACGTAATTGGTCCATTACCATTGCACGAGCTTCGTCAACGGATACACCCATTACGATTGCTTCGTCAGCACCTTCTACATCGAAGTCACGGAACAATGCAGTAATTTCGGAAGTACGTTTACGCTCTTGCTCCATAGCCTTTTGAAGGTCTGCTTGTGTCAAACCAGTTTCAACTGGTGTAGCCTTTACTTCTTCAGTTTTTACTTCTTCAGTTTTTACTTCTTCAGTTTTTAAAATATCTTTTGGATCCATACGTGTGTTATCCTCCTGTGTGTCAATACTTGTATGAATTTCTTCAGCACTACGTCCTACGCCCACCGTTGGGTCAGCAGGAACAGATACAATACTGATTTCTAAAGGTTCCCAATCTGTTACTACATATGTTTCTGGGCCTTTAAATCTTCCGTTACTAGATACAGAATCTTTATTCTCAAGGAATTCATATCGTTTAACGGAATACCCAACACTTACCCCTTGTAGCGTACCGGACTGTACCTTTTGGAATACTGTTTCGGATTGTTCATCTTCGTCAAAGCGCACTAACGCTTTACCGCGGTTATCTTCTATCCATACCTTTTCGATATGGCCTACAACTGCGTCACGATCATGGTTAAACAATACCGTGCCTAAGCCATTATTAAAGCGCTCAAGGTTGATGCACTCTTCGTCGTGGCAAAGGATTTCATCGCCTAGCCAACGGCGATATGGCGTTTCAGAAGAGAATGATAATTCTACTGTCCGACTATCGGTATCGACGTGGTCAATAGTAGTTTCTCGACAGTAGTTGCCAAGAATACTACGCTTTTGATGTTCACTCATTACTAGCCATCAGCTCCTTCCTGCATAGTGACATCGCCCATCGTTAGCGGTTGCAACTCACTGGAATAATCTAGTAACACCCCAAGCTCCTTGGCTCTGTCCTGTTCGAGTTTCCGTTGTTCAAGAACTTCTTCCCAATCACGTCCAGATGATGCGCACACATCCTCTAAAGTTGTAAGACCGGATTTAATAGCCTCTTTATTAGCGTTAACTTCCTTAACAGGGTCAATCCATGACCACCCTGGAGCAAGCCAAGCTACCTCTTGGTATTTGTCCTTGTTCGCTAAGTAGTCAGAAGGTAATTCACCTGCTAAGTAAAGAGCGTCAATAAAGGCTTTCCAAATCGGCATACAGAAGTGTGTGATTACAAATTTCTGCACTTGACGGAATGTCTTTTGGTCCTCTAACAAGTTTTGCCTTGCAGCTGAGAAATTCCCAGATATATTACGCGCTACGATGTCAGCGCTCATACCAAGACCGGACGCTACGCGTCTAGTCTGAGTTGCTGAATATTCGCTTGCAGTACCAGCGTTACGCTTAGGGTCTGCAAACTCGATGGACTCACCTGGGCTTAGGTGTCTAACCATACCTGGTGCCATTGTGATATTAGGTCTGCCTTTGCTATCTCTTGGTAGCATAGAGGTTTGTCTTGCGGAGTTTTGAGAGGTTACAAAAACACTGAAGCACGCTGCAACTCGTGCAGCAATTAAATCAGCATCCATATACTCATCGATATCGTGAATTCTACGCAATACTAACGCCAATAAGCTAATGCCCCTAATCTGAGATGGGCGCTTAGGCTTGAATAACAAAAATGCTTGGTCAGTTGTTAACCGAACCGTATCAAAAGAACGTAGCCCCATTGGGTCTGTTTGGCTTATGTGGTACGCTACTGGTCTACCATGTTCGGTAACTTCTACACCGTTGATGATATTATTCTTGCCGTTTGTGATACTTACTGCGCCAATGTTCTCAGCCTCTATCAACTGAATGGATAATGGTAAGTACGAGCCTTGTGAAGTTTTATTGACTAAAATCTCACCGTCGTACACCATACGTCTTAGAGCCATTTCTTGTAGTTCATAGAAATTAGAAATGCCCCTAATGTCAGCGTTTTCAGGTTCCGCCCATTTAGCCCATGCTTTCTCGATTTTCTTATTAAGATCGTTGTTTAATTTACCATTGCGATTGCGCACTTTAGCTTGTGGCACAATCCCTGCGCCGATTACATTTCGTAGCAGTGCAATTACTGCAGCTTCTGCTAAGTCACTGTTCATCTCGGCAGCTCTTGCTCGACCACGTATGATATCGCGTGAACCTGTTGCAAGTTGTTCCGCGGTCCCATACGCCGGTTGCCAATCACTGTTTAGCCTATCCATAGATGCCGCATCATATTGACGTAACGCATCGCGGTAAGCTTGGCGTTCATACGCACGTTGTGGACTTATCCATCCGATTACTTTATCAATAATGTTCATCGTCCACCCCATGTCACGAATGCGTCAGCTTGATATCCGTTAGACTCCTCATGTACTCGTTGCATTAGCGTTTGTTCGCGTGCATAGAGTACGGGTAAGTCAATCGTCTTGAATCGTTTACCACCAATCTGTAACTCGGAATATCCTTTAGTTTCGATATCCTCGATGACTTGGCGCACACGTTCAAGTTGTTCATTTACATCGCTCATGGTTCACCTCCTATCTAAACCAATGGCCAGTATTCCCTATGCCTCCGCTATAGTCCTCGTATGTTTGGACCTCTTCAGATTCCTCATAAGGTTCTGGCTCCATTAAATATTTAACGCCGGCAATATCTGCTACTGCTGCGTTGTAAGTACATGTATCAAGTAAATGGTTAACAGGATGGCTAGTGAGTGGTTTCCACTGCACTGTTACTGCCCCTGTTTTTACATTTCGGTGTTCCTGCTTTTCCTCTGACCTTAGATGGTCTGAGTACTCCTGCGGACAATCTTTGTATAAATGGATCGTGCCATCTTCGTTTATCGGTCTTACCATTCTAGCGAATATGAAGTCTTTCCAATAATCTGTATTCAACACGTATAGCTTTAATCCACCCACAACACCTTTCTCCAATGATGTCATTGTGTATGGTGCTGTCATCGTAGTATGGTTTGAAGATCCTTTAAGAGGGATACATACCTCTGGGAATCTTGAACAGAACTGATATACTTCGTCTGTTCTGAAGCCGGAGTCAATACCTGCTTTCATTATTTGACGAGGTTCGCCATACTCCGACGGATACTCTCGATGAATAATGATTTCCTCTAAATCATCCCAAGTGCTTGCCTGTCCATAATCAATTAGGTAAGACTTAACACCGGGAGCATAGGCCCTTACTTCCCACCAGAAGTGGTCGAGCTGTACGTCTACGGAAGCGATAAGCAATACCGCTTTATCCGGCACAACTCCGCTCGGATACGTAGATTCTGTAAATTGCATATTTTGCGTACTCTTAGTTTTAGCACTTCGCCAAGGTTCCGCTAGCCATGAATTAATAAAGTTCATTAACGAGGCAGGTGTACCTTTGGAAGTCTTAAACTCGTACGCAACGTCTCCGAACGTGACCCACGGCGAATATATCGACGATAAGTGATACGAAATTGAGCGGACTTTGCTTTGCGATGCATTTACCGCTTCCCAGGTTCCATGTCTTAACATTTCCATTTTGTGCTTATCGTGGATGTGTCCGCCGCAATGTTCACATTCGTAATACGCTGTATCACGTATCATGTCCGCATTATCGTTGTGTTCGTCTGGCCATTTTATCTGCTTGAACTTGAGGGTCTGCGACACTCCGCAATGTGGACATGGCACGTAATACTGCCTGCGCTCATTTGCATTCATGAGCGCCTGCCAAATATTACCCGACTCTACAGTAGGCGTGGATACCATTACTATTTTCTTGTCCACGAACGTTTTAGTACGTTCCTTTGCAAGTTTTATTGGATCTGCTTCCTTACCTGAGAAGGCGGGGTATTTGTCTATTTCATCAAAGAATAGATACTTGATTGACCGGCTCGATAGGCTACTAGGTGAGTTCGCCCCAACCAGTACCATATAATTGCCGTTGTTAAAATCCAATTCAAGCAGTTTACTATTCTCGTCAAAATTATCACTAATAGATTTAACCGATTTAATCATCGGTTGTACTCGCTTATCACTAGCAAATTTAGCGATAGTGTCTGTTGGGTAGACCATCATAACTGGTGATTGTGTTTGGTATAATGCATACCCTATCATGTTGAGTTCTGCTTCAGTCTTACCGATTTGCGCGCCAAAGCACAGTACAATCTGTTCAATCAGAGGGTCTGTGAATTTGTCCATAGGCTCTTTTAGATATGGAGTTCGATTCGTTCTCCATCTACCTGGCTCTGCGGATATATTTGTTAATACCCTGAAATTGTCAGCCCATTCTGATACGGTATATCGTTCCGGTGGTTTAAAAGCATCGAGCTCTTCCTGGAACCAATTAACTCTTGGCTCTGCTTTTACCGGTTTTGACTTCCGGCGTGTACTCGCCTTTGCGCGAGTAACTTTCGAGGTAGTCTTCGGCAACTTCGCTCACCACCCTTTCCACCGTCGCTCGTTCTTCTGGATCAGTGAACTCACTCCCTACTCGTTTACCGAGTTTGATGAGAGAGGACTTTAATTCTAAGATACGAGCAGACCATTCTTTCGCTACGTCTGCACGAGATACATACTCACCGTTTAACACGTCGAGTAATTTCTTTTCACGAGCAGCTCGAGACTCTTTATAGTCAGCTTCAGCAATCAGTTTTCGTGTGGCCGCCGATTGGTCTTTAGATTTATCCCCCTTGGCTTGGCCAAGATATACGAGAACTTCACGGAGGTTCCACCAACCCGTTGCAGCTTTAGGCATGCCCGATTTGTGGTGCCTAGAAATAATCTCAGGAGTTACTCGAAGAAGGTCGCATAATTGTGCGCTAGATACTAGCAAATCGCCTGCGTTATTAAATTTCACACGTGGTTTTTCACTCGTCGCCATAACTTCTCCTTTCTGTCCTTTGAGAATAAACTTTCAACTGTAAAAATTCTCCTACACAGAGACAAATATCGCGCGGAGCCGACCACCGCTGGTTTTATCGCTAGGGAGTACCTTTTATCATTCATTCTCAAAATAAAAAGACAAAAAGTCAATAATTAAACTTTTGAAGAAGTAAGCAAAAGGGACTACGTGGTTGTGCGTAGTCCCTAATGATACTTCTTGTGCTGTAAAGCCCTGTGGAGGTGTTGTACAAGAAAGGTATTCACTATGAACGTACCCTACAGTGTGTGGTAGTAGAGAACTTTCCCCGGTATTCTCTGCTCCACACTTGTAGCCTATCATAAGTGCTACCTCTAATTGCATATTGTCTTTATTTATTTTTAGAAAATACTTGACAAAAGCTTTTTACTGCGTTCCGTTGGATATTATATATCTGCGCTTCGCTATAACTCATATCCTCGATGACCTCCTTCATGCTCATTCCAAAGTAGTATCTGTTCTCTAAGAATGTACGCTCAATGTCATTAGGTATCTTACATATCAATGTCCATAGCTCATATCGTTCCTTAGACAGTGTACGAAATTCATTATTAAGGTCACGCTGTGCAGTGTTTAAGTTAAGCTGTTGCTCTGGAGTATTCGACCTTTCATCTTGTGCTTCCACCTCTAGGCGTTGCAGGTGTGACTCAATGTCCTTCATCCGCCTACGGCTATTCAATAACCGTTGTAGCTTCCTAACCCCAGGATGTGCACTCCCTGTACATGACGATCTACTCATAGGCATACCTACGATAAATGTGTAGGGAAGATAACCTGTTCGTCAGACTCAATCTTAATCGTAGCGTTCTTGCATTGGTCATGGACTGCTAGCATCATAGCGTTAACCAACAAAGGCGTGTGTGCTTCTGATTTAGAAAACTGTTTAGCAACTGCAGTCACTAACTTAGTAGCCATATAGATTGCAGACGTAGGACTTGCATTTTCAATAATGATGTCACAGGTTTCGCCTTTATCGTTAGACTCAACTATAAGTCGCATTGTTTTATCTTCCATAATAGGCCTCCTATACTTCTTGCCATTCTTGTAAGATTTCACTATACCGATACATCGTAGTATTAGTTAACTGATACGCAGCATCGTTTAAGTTATATCGATTAATCCACGCACGGTATACATCGGTTAAGTAGTCTTGTAACTCAGCCTTTTGGCTAGGTGTTACCATATTGTCATGAAGGTAGTACACCTCATCACCTTGGTCTAACTCATCTTGACATCGCTTAATATCATTCTGAATAACTTCATCTACATTGATGTGTCCTGGATATGGTACTGCACGACCCACAACAATAGTCATACCTTCACATGGTTTACACTGGTCAGCTATCCAATGTAGCTCTTTTAATGCTTCGTCCCAGGTATCACATACCATAATATATTCATGACGATCTAATGTGACGTACCCTCCAAATAGTGGCTTCATTTCATCACCTCATTAATGTACCTATCCAAATACCATCGTGCCTTTTTAAGGTCCTCTAGCTTATCGCCTTTAGAACCGGCACGTGCAATATACTTAATAACATTTCCTAGATGGAACGGCAACTGTTGGTCCTCAATGAAGTCTATAACCTCAATCTTGCCCTTGTTATAGTGAGCCGGATGGTCAACCGCATTAGAGATTGAGACAGGCTTCACGTCAGTGGTAACATATAAGTCTTTAGTGCTATCTGCGGTAATATAAGACTCAGTAGTTTCCTTTTTGGAAATAACTGGAGTACTTTCATTAACCTTTTTAGATTGATTATCTTTAGGTGTTGTTTTAGCTTTAGGCTCACTTAATGCTGCTCGGCACGTTGGACAATTAACTGCCGGTCTACCTTTGCCCGTTTGTTCAAACATCTTACCGCAGCGTTTACATTTAGTCTGCACCTTTACTTCTTTTACTTCTTTAGGTGGCTCTTCTTTAGGCTTATTTAAAATAGCCATCAATTCATCCTTAGCACATTGCTTACAGTACTGCTCGTCTTTCTTCGCGAAGAATGTACATCCACAACGAACACATTTTCTTGCAAGTAGCATAATTTAATCCCCCTTCTAAATCCTGTTTAATGCTTTCCATTCTTCTAATATGAAGATAGCCTTGCCATGTTTTGAGCATATTCAAATTCACCTTTACAGCCACGACTTGATTGCCAGTCTGGACATAGTACTAAAATGTCACAATGACTAAGTAGACCTAAGCAGATATCTAATCCTTTTTGGTAGTCATCACCAGTTAGATATACATACCCATAGTTATGGATAGGTGATACGTAGTCATGCTTTACATCATTAAGCACTAAATCGCCCATGATCACATCAATCTTTTTACGGTTGCTTTCCTTACCACCAAATGGATGAGCAACATATACAAGTTTTTTATTCATAGCTTCAACCTTTCACTGTAGTTCTTCTAACGTTTCAATATGAACCCATATCCCTGTGACCGGGTTCCAGTACTTTTCAGTAACTTCACTACACACCTGGGCGTCATCATTCCAATAGTTGAGTGAAGTCATACAATCTTTAAACAATTTAATAAGGTTATCTGTATCTGGCTTAGTGGTTTTCCATTGAGCCTTTTTACAGTTAGCCTTACCAAAGCACCACTTAGTCACCAATCTAATCGGACCTTGTATTGGATCCAATGGAGTATGTGGCGCTAGTTCTTCAGTAAATAGCTTTCTGATAGCCTTTACTTCAGCCGATTCATAGAATCGTGGAGTACCATTCTTAACAGTCACCCTTTTCTGTTGGTGGGTACCTGTTGGAACTTTACGAAGAGGAATGAAGAATTCAATCACCATTCTTTTCACCTCGCATAGCCATGTTACGTTCGTACTGAGCCTTCTCTTCTGCTTCCCATACTTCTACGGGAATCATGAATACACGATTGGTAATCGTATAGCTTTTTATATGGTGAGCATTTACTTCAACGATTGGAGCATGCTCATTATATTGTTTATAAATTGGTAACCAATTCATGTTAGCTATATGTTCGTCAACAGCTGGTCTAAGATTCTTGAATGATTTAGGTTTACGTTCATATAGATGGTCATGGTCACCAGGTATGTATACCCACCCAGTACATTTACTGCCATTCTCTTTCATGGTTATCCGCAGGCGTACCCATAATTCATTGGGAATCTTATTCACTGTAGTTAGATCTAAGGACATATTTACACTTTCCTATTCTATTTCTAATATGCTTAATGTTATTACCAATATAAGCAACTACATCACATTGCGATTTACGTTCTTTAGCCTGCTTATCCATTTTTGCTTTGTACATTATGTAGCTCACACACTTACCATGACAGCCGACTGTACGCAGCTCATAATTCTTACATGGAGTTTTCAAACTAATCACTCCTTTATGTAATCATTAATAAGATAAGTTTTAGTTTCTTGTACAACCCACGATTTATTTTCGTACCCATGACGCTTTTCCCATGCTTGAAATACTTTTGTTAATTCTTCACTTAGTTCGTCCATGTGTTCGTTTTTAACATCTTTCATGTAATCGTCTGACCATTCTGCGATTTCATCATCTAAGTTGTAATCACATACATTCCAAATTACACGCTCACCATCTACCTCTGGAACATATTGGTATGGATGACCGACTTCTATTGTTGTTTGTAATAACTCTTCTCGACTTAAACTACCAAAGTCTCCGTAGTCGTATTCGTTATCTACATAATCTGCAATAGCCATTTCAATGCTATCTTGCGGATCGCCAGCCACTTCATCATCAACCCAACAATATTTATTTTCATCTTTAACTAACATTCATTCACCTTCTAGCATCATATTCAAAATAACCACCTCCGAAGGCGGAAAGAAAAAATCGTTATGTAAGGTAAGAGAAATTTTAAAGGAGGAGGGTAGAAAGGGGAGACTTTAGTCCCCTTTTTACCCCTTTGAAATTTTTCTCTTACATCGGGAAATTAGGAAAGAAAAACCTATATATATATATAAGGTGTTTCCTCCCTATTGTTAACCCTCTAACCTATCTACAAGTTCACCTAATTCAACTTTATAAATTGGCATTTCTTTTAAATAGTTTCTTACGGTTCTTTCACTGACATTCATAATCTCGGCTACCCGTTTTATATCTGCTCTATTACCAAAGTTACTTTCAGCCGCAGCAATGTTAAACGCATCAACTAATTGCTGTTTCTTTTTCTCTTTAGCTGACTGCTTAGCCCTGTTCATTTTGTTAAGCCCTTTTTCTTGGGCATCCTTAAACATCGCCATAGATAAGAAGCCACTATCATCGACTTTATGAATAGGATATTCAAACCATAGATCAACAGGCTTGAACCGAGGGAACTCACGGAGCGTACCTTCCATTCTCCATGCAGTACATTGGCTAGTATCAACTGGAGCACCTTCAAGTTTATTTTCATCGAGGTTTTCGGCTTCAATTTCTAATAAGTCAATCAATGCATCTGGGTCACGAGCAAATACACCGGAGCCGGATGCACGGTCCATAGACCGTTTACCAGTTTGATTACCCTTAGAATGGTGGTGACAATAGATAACTGCACATTTCAGCTCAGTACACACCTTGTCAAATTGGTTACAGAAGTTAGCCATTTGATCAGCGCTGTTTTCATCACCAGTGATTACCTTGTAGATAGGGTCAATAATAATAGCCTTATACCCTTTCTTTTCAGCCCTACGGATTAGCTTAGGTGCTAATTGGTCCATAGGTAGCGACTTACCGCGAAGGTTCCAAATGGATATCTTGTCTAGGTTATTCGGTGCCAGGTGCAGTGCTTCATAGACATCCTTAAATCGATGTAAACATGACGCACGATCAAGTTCTAAATTTACATATAGGACTTTACCCTGTGCGCAGTCAAACCCGAACCATGGTCTACCTTCTGCAATAGAGATACATAATTGGATAAGTGCGAATGACTTACCGGCTTTAGATGGCCCTGCGATTAACATCTTATGACCTTCACGAAGGATACCATCAATTAAACTTGGTGCAAGCTCGGGCATATTATCCCAAAGTACTTCTAAATCTTCCGGCTCAGGTAGGTCATCATTGACAGTAGCTATCCATTCTTCCCATTCCTTGAATGACTCTTTACCAATATTCGTAGCGATTAAGAATTGCGGTTTACCGGCACGCATAACACCTGGCATACGTGATAACCGGCTAGGGTTTTTATTTTGTTTGTCAACCTTGAACCCATTCTTCTGTACGATTTGATAGAGGAAGTCTACTCGGTTACGGTACTCGGAATAATCATTGGCATCGATATGCACGATGGCATGGATACTTTTACCACCGCTATATACCATAGCTGCGATTGGTAACTCTAATTGCTCTAGGATGGCTTTTTGTTTACCAAGTTCCATATTGTCAGACTCGATAAGCGCGAATTTGAAAGATGCTACGTTATCATTCTTTACACCTTTACCATCTAATGCATTAAATCGTATCCATGCGCCCGCTTCTTCATCTAAGGTTCCTATTGCATCATCAACCTTTTTATTAGCTCTCAGAGCGTCTAAAATTTGATTTTGCGTACGTCCATAACTTCCTTTAGTTGGAGATTTAAGCTCGGTACCGTCCTTATCTTGATGGGTGTAGACAGTATTTACATAGCCAACATAATCGTCTGGCTCGAATAATGCTTGGAGGTACTTTGTTAAGTCCTCAACGCGTTGTTCTTGGGGGTAGTGCTTAGGGATTTCAATGTCAGATGCTTCCACCCAGGTCTTATCAATAATTTTGTATGGATCAGGATTAGCCATAACCATAGTTCCGAATGGAATAGCAGTTGCATCCCATTGAGTACTACGGTTAGATGTCCATCCATTTTCTTTAGCCATTTGAGTGATAGTGGCCCCTGTAATTTGTTTCCCTGTGTAAGCACCGAATGAATTCCATTTAGCTTCACATTCACCAGGATGGAACCGTTCACCGTCATTAGATGACCACTCCGCCCATACAAACATTGGATATCCTTCGTGATGAAGTGCAAGGCCTACGTTTAGCCATTCTTCGTAGGAGCAATCGACTGGGTCGATGTACTCCAATACTTCTCTTAAATCTAACTTTCTTTCTTCCATTTGCACTCCTTTATGATGGTTGGTACGTTGCAGGTTTAACTCCTTTCGGTATTCGCCAACCGCTAGCGCTAATACGACTTATCATATTAGACGCTTGTGTGTTAGTCCAAGTACCAACATTCTTAAAGCCTTTATTTTCTAAAAATCTAATTTGTTTCGGAGTGGATAACCCCTCCGCTTTACGTTTATGCAATCTATCGATGAGCATGGACGCTTTACCTGCATCTTCAATGGTGTCAGGATTAAGCCCAAAGTCCTCGATAGTTTTCTTTTGCTTGTCAGTAATGCTTGATACTTGCCACCCGAATGTAGGTACATAATGGGTTAGATCCTCAGCTTGAATAGAGAATTCAAACTGTAATGGGTCTACTAACTTAGCTTTTTTCTTACGCATTGCTGCAAGCTCTTTAGCAAGTGCTGCTTCACGTTCAGCTAGTACATCACGTTCAGCCTCTTCCTCAGCCTCCTCTAAGCCCATGCTTGAAGTTTCAAGTATCTCAGTCATCTTAATGGCCACATCATCTGACTTAGCTATTAAATGAGCAGGCCTACATAGCGAGTGCTTTTCGTAGTGCCATAGGAAGTCGAGCACCAATAAGTGGTCTTTTCCTTCGCATAACCTAGTACCCCGGCCAATCATTTGCGTATATAACGCTCTTGATTTTGTTGGTCTGAGTACGATTACGCAGTCCACACTAGGGCAGTCCCACCCTTCAGTGAGTAGCATTGAATTACAGAGCACGTTATATTTACCATTGGCAAAGGCATCTGTAATTTCGTTACGGTCTTTACTATTACCATTTACTTCAGCAGCATTAAATCCACGTTCAATGAGCATCTTGCAGAACTTTTGACTCGTTTCAATGAGTGGTAAGAACACCACTATTTTTCTATCTTTGTAGTCAAGTAATGTATCAGCAATTTGTTCTAAGTATGGATCTAATACTCTACCAATATCACCGGCTTGGAAGTCACCGGCGGTAATCTTTACATTAGTAAAGTCGATGTGTAGTGGTAATGTTTGCACTTGTATCTTCACCAGGTAGCCACTACTAATCGCATCACGTAGGGTATATTCATAAGCTAAGCTATCGAATACCTTGCCTAAGTTCTGCATATCCGACCTATCTGGTGTAGCAGTAACGCCGAGTATATCGGCTGTGTCAAAGTAGTTTAATATAGCTTGATAGCTACTAGATAAAGCATGATGTGCTTCATCTATGATGATCGTGTCAAAGTAGGATTTACTAAATAGAGCTAGTCGACTGTCACGGCATAGGGTTTGCACAGACCCAACTATGATGCGGTCCCATTTCCCTATGCATGACTGCTCAGCTTTCTCCATTGCCGTGGTCAGTCCAGAGGCTTGCATGATTTTATCTGACGCTTGTTGAAGTAGTTCTTCGCGGTGTGCCAGGATTAATACACGCTTGCCTCTACGGACTGCCTCCTCAGCAATCTTTGCAAAACATATAGTCTTGCGTTAACCGCACCCCGTTGGAAGGACCAACAGGGTACGTCTATTACCTTTCTCCCACTCTGACCATACGGCATTGACTGCCTCTGTCTGATAGGGTCTTAATTCCATTAGAAGCCTCCGAAGCTATCGCCTTTAGGCTGAATGAACTTCTTGATTTCGTTGGCTGTACCTTGTGTGCCGTCATTCTTATCATATAGGCGGTGGCTTAGTTCAAATTGACCAGTTTTGCCAATTAATAAGTCAGGATTTGCCATAAACTTTTCACCTGGTTTAGCTAAACCAGTAGCAATGAATACATTAGATACTTTCCACATCATGGAGGGAATCCAGTACAATCTTTCAGTGACTTTATTTTTACCTTGTGCGCCACCATCGGCCTCTAATGTGATAACTGCTTTAGGTGTGTTAGCCGGAATTTTAGCAGTGGCTACATCTGTATAGCCTTTTTCCACATTAGTAATAACGAATGGATATACACCTGCAGGAAGCAATGTAAATTCCTTTACCTCAGCTACTACTTCGGAGTTAAAACCTAATGCTTCTGTTCCTAATTGTTCAAATGCGCTGCTCATAATCTGTTACCTCGTTTCTTATTTATTAATGAATTCAACAATTTTGTTCCACATCGGAATTATCCAACCTGTTACGAACGCTGGATCATAATTTTCAAATGGAGTACCTTGTGGATATTTACCACGAGCTACTACTACGGACTGTACTTGGTCTAATGTCACACCATCTTTAGCCATTAAGTCTTTTAACGCTTTAGGGATAGCTGTTTCAACTAATGGTGTATCATCTTCTGCAGGTTTAGGTTCTTCTTTAGGCTTAGGCTCAGCCTTTGGTTCTGCCTTAGCCACTACTTCGCCAGTTTGTGCTTTCGCAGCTTCAACTACTTCCGGTGCGTAGTCCTCAGTGCTAGCATTGGCTAACTCATTAGCTGCAGCAGTTGGTAGTACATCATCTGGGATAACATGAGCGATTTGACTGTATTCAAATGGCATTACATCTGGTAATCCATGGCGGTTTTTAGCATCCCATGCAGGGGAATGTGTAGCGTACATTAAACGTTTACCATTGACTGCCTTTTTCTTATTAGTAGTCGATGTAATAATTTCATTCTTGTAGTTAGCGAAGAGTACCATATCCGCCCATTCTTTAATGAGAGGAGAAGTTTGGCTACCAGTTTTCTTCCCTAGCTTTAATTCAAAGCGATCATATGCACCTAGTTCGTCTGGTTGTTCAAACTTACGAATTTGTGTGTGTGCAGTGAGTACTACATTCATACCGGCATCGATTACTTCATCTAGGAGGTTAAGGAAGCGTCCCATTTCTTCACGTACAAATACATAGCCTGTACCGTAAGGGAACTCTTCAATACCTTTCTTTTGATGTTGAGCACAGATATGCTCTACACATAGTTGCTCAGCCCAATCGACAGTATCAATGACTAATGTTTGATAGCCACCTGGCATCATTGCAAATTCCTTTACGAAGGAGATAAGTATTGTCCATGATGTAGGCTTTTCAGTACGAGTCACGTCTAGGTGGTCGGTACTGCTTTCTGTATCAATGAATACTGGAGATGGGAAGTGGCTTGCGAAGGTGGTTTTACCAATACCTTCAGTGCCATACAGCACCACTTTTTGAGCACGTTTACGTTTACCTGTTACAATCTTCATTAAAATTCACCCCAATCATCTGTTACTTTAGGTTCTTCTGTTACATCTTTTTTAGGTTCTGCTTTAGGTTTAGATTTAGCCTTAGTAGTTTTACCTGTAGTGCTGAACTCTTCGCCCTTAATGTGGCCATCTTCAATGATTATGGAGCATTCATCAAGGTTGTTCGTAACGCGAGTGGCGATAACTTGTAGACCCTCTTTCTCCAACCACCCACCGAATTCTTTCATAGTATCGATGTCCATTTGTTCCATCTTATCCATCAATACGAAGCCACACTTAGGGTTAAGTGCTCTTACAATAGCTGTGGCCACTTTTAGTTGCTCAGCACCGCTCATGCAGTCCCATTGTTTGCCGTTGTAGATAAGTACGCCTTCCTGGATAGATAGACCAGGTAGTGGCATATCCATAGACTCAAGTAATTTATTCTTACGATCACAGATATCTTGAATGCTATCCGTCAACTCATCGTATTCCTGTTTAAAGTCTGCAGCTTCTTGTAGTGCACGTTGACGTTCTTGGTTAGCTCGTACTTTAGAGTTGATTTCGTCTACATTCTTGATTTGCTCTTCGAGTTCTGTTGTAGATTCATCCTCTAGGTCTTTAGCTGCAGTCGTTGCGATATCATAATCTTCAGCTAGTTGTGTTTGCTTAGCTTGAAGCTCTTCTAGTTTTCGTTGAGCTTCATCTACTAAGTTATTGACTGTTACCATCTGAGCCTTGATAGCAGACACGTTATTACGTTTCTTTTGATTCTCAGCATTGCGAAGTAAGATATCTTGTTGCTGTTTAATGAGTTCCGATGCACTAATAGGTTCCTGTGGAGCTTCATCATATGCAGGTAACTCTTTAGCGTATTTGTCTTTCTGAGTGGCAATTTGCCCTATAGAATGACGTTTAGCATATACCTCTTGGTATTCACCTTCGAGTTTCTTTAACTCGTCTTCTACGCCCAATAATTGAAGTAATTCATTAGCCTTTTCCTTGTCGCTCATTTCCATGAACTTAGGAAGGTCCAAGGCAAGCTGACCAATGAATGTATCTAAAATCTTTTGTCCAGATTTCTTGCCTTCTGGATCAAGTACCTTGAGAGTGCTATTAGCACCAGTCCGAGTTACTACCAAGCCATTGGATAGCTTTACTTCAAGTTTAGGTGGATTATAACTACCTTCACGTGCAGCACTGGAAGGTTCAAATTTAGCACCACCAAGCGCCCATGCGATAGCATCTAAGATAGATGTTTTACCTTGGCCATTCTTACCGCCTATAACAGTTAGGCCATTTTCTGTAGGTTCATAAGATACCGCTTTAACGCGTTTCACGTTTTCCAATTCAAAAGAATTGATTTTAATTTTGTCCATTATGTTTACCTTTCTTGTATTAGTAATCTTGTACTTGGAATATTGATTCGATTGGAACTTTAAGTCCATCTGCAATTAGGACAGCTGTTTTAAATCTAGCTACTTTCTCGTCTCTTAAATAGCTATACAGTGTGACGTAATGCACCCCACATATTTCAGCAGCACCTTGTACATTTAACTTTCTCTTAGCTAGCAAGGCTTTAAATTCATCATGCTTTAACTTATATCCGAATCTGTTGCCCCATGAGTTTTGCTTTATAGTCGTATGCTTAAATATGGAGTTAAAGGACATTCGTAGGTTTTTAGCTATGAGTTCTGCGGTAGATATGCGGCAACAGTCACCGCGATTTAACTTGATAATTCTAGGGCTAATACCGACTTCATGACACCATGTAACAAATCCGTATGGCGTTCGTTCATAGACTAACTCTTTTAGGTCTAGCCCCTTTCTTAGTACAGCCATGTGCATCACTGGATGTGGGCCACTATAATCTTTCATAACTAATCACCTCACCAAATAAAACGGGGATTTGCACTTGAAATATCGATGCTATGGATTGAGCAGTGTTATAGTCTACTCTGTTACCAAGTAGTAATCTTCGCATGGTAGACTTGGATAGCTCCGCAGCATCTTGGATAGCCTTTTGAGTTTTGAACTCATCTGACTTATCGTTCCACAGTTTGTAGAACACATCCTGGCGTAGTCTAAAATTTCTTTCAGTGCGTGCCATGCAATCGTTCCTTTAGATATTTAATGCGTTCATGTTGGTTAGCTGATATGATCAACAACCCACCTAACATGATTTGCATTAAGAATCCTCCGAATGATACTCGGTCAAGTTCTAGGGAGCCCATAGTTCCAATGATTAAGATAAAGCCGATTACTTTTATTACTGTAAGCATTTCTGTACACCTCACGTTATACAACTGTTTTTAATATCCATAAGCAGAACGCCAGTCCTACACCAACGGATATAAACATACCAAGTGTAAGTAGGATAAGTCCGAAAAGTTCTTTGAAGTTAAAGTCCATTTTTTTTACCCTCGTATGATTAATAAATGTGAGCTTCTTTGAACTCTTCATCAATTCGGCTAGCCGTCCATCCTAGCGTATTAGCGAGATAGAACCGGAAGCCTTCTTTATCAATGGAGAATGTTCTTCCCTTCTTACCTTGGCATTGCCAACATTGAGCGAATGGGAACTTGTCCCGGGCGATACATTCACGTACCGCCGTTAATGACCACCCTAGGACAGTGGCCATTTGACAAACTGCGATTGTTTTCTTTATCATGACTACCTCCTATTTAGTAACTAATGCTTTTAATTCAGCTACTTCCTTACGAAGTTGTTCAAGCTCGCCATTCTTAGCTTGTGGCTCATATTCGGAACCTTTACCTGTACGGAAGGCAGCATTGATATTGAATTGAGTTTCACCACCTAGTGTGATACCAAAGCCTAAGCGTACTTTTTCGTTAGGGCTATAAAACGCACCAAGTGCTACTGCATTTGCATTACGGTAATGACCATAGCTAATAGCGAAGTTGCCTTTGTCATCCTTGTTGTATTCAAGAGGATGTAAACCTGCTAATGCTGCAGAGCTTGCACCTAACTTGTTTATACGTTGATCCACGTTATTGAAGCGACTACCTAAGTTATCGATACGTTGGGTAGTATCAGACACACGATCATTTACTTGATTAATAGCAGTAGTATTAGCATCTGCTTTAGCAACTAAGTTATTTACAGTATTAGCTGTTGTATTTGCTTTGCCTTTAAGGTCTGCGATGTCTTTTGTATTTACTGTTACTTGACCTGTTAAATTGTTAATAGCAGTAGTGTTAGTGTTAACAGTACCTTCAAGGTTATTAATGCGGTTAGTGTTAGCGCCAATATTATTAGCATTTCGATTAATTTGTTGAGTGTGTCCATTCACTGTACCTCCAATAGTATTAATTTCATCTACTACTGCGAATAATTGGCTACCGTTGATAGCGTCCAAACTGTCAGCTTCTACACGGCCGGCGGATACATTTTGTAATTGTCTGTTATAGTAAGTTACACCGCCTGCACCTGCTCTAGCACGAGCACCGAAGCTAACCACACTTGCGGGTTGTTCTCCGGCGAAGATATGACGTGTTCCGTTGATATCGATACCATCTACACCTACAGCATCATCTGTAACAGAGTTTGTACCAATAGCTATGGAGTTTTGTTTGTCGGCAATAATGTTGTTACCCACACCTACTGCATCCCACGCAGTTACTACAGCATGAGTGCCTAGCGCCATTGCACCTTGGCCACCGACAGTACTGTTAGCACCAATTACAGTTTGTTCTTGACTGCTATCTACGCTTGTATTGTTATAGCCAATAAATGTACTTTGACCAGCGTTGATAGTACCGTTATTAGAACCGATTACTACGTTGTTATCACCTACCACGTTGTTGTCACGGCCAAGAACAATAGTGCTTGTGCCACTAACAGTTGTGTTCACGCCTAATGCAGCACTGTTATAGCCATTGACTGTAGGTGGAGTTGTGTTAGGCTCGACTGGGCCTGTAACTACGCCAGATGCGAATACGTTAACTGCCAATGCGGAAATGATAGATGTTGTTGCGAGTACTTTATTTGTTTTCATGGATAATTACCTTTCATTGTTGTATACTTAAGTTAATCGAATTATTATTTGATTGAGCCTCTTCGGTATTTGCGGTACCGAGGGGGCTATTTTGTACGTCTAGCGTAGAGTGTTTGACCATTTTGTCTAACAGGTAACGCCCGTTCCTTAGTGGTCATTTCTTGGTGCGTAGACACCAATGCGATTCTTACGCTAATTAGGTCTGCTACGCTTTGGACTTCTTCCAAGTAGCCATTATCAAGAGTACTTATGATGTATCTATCTAATGCTGCGACTACTGGAGCTATGTCCGGTACTTGTTGTTTCATAGTGAATACCTCAGTAACGGTTTAACCGTAATCAACTATAAAAAAATAATGTCATCATACGATACACCAAATACTTCTTGTATTTTTTTTATGTGAGGAACATCAGGATAAGAGCGTTTGCGCTCCCAATTTCCCCAAGTATCAACAGATACGCCAATTGCTTTAGATGTCGTAAGTTGAGACCAGTTTTTTGAAGCCCGTAACATCTTTAATGTATACTTCATAAGCTACCTCCTTTCTTGATAATCACTTCTTCTTTACAGTCATCATTCTACTACGGTTTATCCGTAATGTCCATAAATTAAACTTAAACTATCGTAAAATTTCCGTAAATTATTGATTTTATTACGAATTTATCGTAAAATATAGACATATTAATTAATATAATACGTTATAAAGAGGTTTTTCTATGAGTGATTTAGGTAATAAAGCTATTATGGCTGAAAACATTCAACGACTAATGGATAGTCGAGGAATAGATCGCAATAAAATCTGTGCTGATTTAGGGTTAAAGTATACTACGTTTACCGATTGGGTAAAGGGGAATACATACCCTAGAATTGATAAAATAGAATTATTGGCAAACTATTTTGGCGTTCCTAAATCTGAATTGGTAGAGAAATACACCGAAGGCTACTACACAGACCGAGAAGCCGCTGAGTTCGCCGAGTACCTACGCACACGACCAGGGGCCCGTATGCTCTTCTCTGCCGCTAAAGATATAAGTAAGGAGGACATGGAAGAAACAGTCAAATACATAGAGTTCTTAAAATCTAAGCACAAATAATACACACAAGGGAGAGTGGTAGTATTGGTTATTAACCTTATCTATTGTGACTTACCAAATGCTAAAGCGGTTTCTGAAGAGTCAGAGGATGTAGATACTCATAATATCTACATTAATAAAAATCTCCCCCATGAACGCATGAGGGAGGAAATAAAGCATGAGTTAAGTCATATTATTCATGATGACTTTTATGTAGATCATCATGTTAATTTAGTCGAGCGTATGGTTAGACTGTCTCAACTTGAAGATGGCGACCTTAACGGAATCGACTTTTATCATTATATTATTTAACACAGGGAGATAAAAAAAATGAAATTGCGTAAATTATTGCCTTTAATGGTTATGTTTAGTCTATCTGTAAGTACTTCTTTTGCCGCACAGTTTATCGATGTAACTTCGGATACGTACAACAAAATATGGAGTGTTGGCCAATCATATAAGACGGACCGCAAATTAGAAAATCCTGTCAATTACGGTGTTGAACTCCGGAGTGGCGCAGGCGGTGCGGCCGTATTAGTTACACCTGGCACAATCGCAAAGTACATTGCTTACTCTAAAGACGAGCGCCTAATATTTCCTGGAGAAGCATTTAAGAGCGCAGTAGTAAATAGCAATGACTATGTATATATTGCCACTTATGCAATGCATCTTAAGAACCCATTAGCCGGTACTGTAGTTCAACAAGTGCCATCGCAACGATTACTTATTGAGAAAGACGGCAAGTACATTATGCCTGAGCAGATGAGCCCTGTTATTTACGACGCGATGCCTCATAGCTATGCGGTCGTGTATTACGCTTTCTCTAAAAATGTAGTGCTTAACGCACCATATACAATTAAGTTCATCAACGGCAATGGCGATAAAATTGAAATCCCTATTACTACAGAAAAGATTGCGGATATCATTGATAAAGAAAATAACTTAGTATTTAAGTCTAATTAAATAAAAAAAATAAAGCGACACCGAATTAACGATGCCGCCGCTTGAAACCAAATAGCACGGGGTGGTGTATTTAGTTTTGCCTATACACATATTATACTACCTCCATGCTGTCTATGACAAGGAGGACATTCATTTATGGCTATGAAAAGAGCCAACGGTTCTGGATCCGTTTATAAAATGAAACATAAACCCTTGCGCAAGCCATATCGTGCAGTCGTAACGACTGGCTACGATGAGTCCGGCAAGTGTAAGCGTAAGACGATAGGCTATTATGCTAAATCAAAAGAAGCTTGGGACGCCTTATCAGAGTATGGTATCTACCCAGAGAAGTTCGAGACGAAGAAGGTACTGTTTAGTGAATGTTGGCGTTGGATGATAGCTGACAAAGAACGAAAAGGAATAGATGTCAAAAAAGGCGGATATTCGACCGCACAAGCGAAGTTAACATCGATTTGGAATAAACCTATACAAGAGATTAAACTCGTGCACCTACAGGCCATAATCGATGAAAATAGCCATTTAAGTCGTTCATCTATAGCGATTATATTAAAAGGCTTGAACGGTGCCTTTGAGTCTGCGATTAAAAACGATATCATCGTTAAGAACTATGCAGCACTCCTCGAGTTAAAACCAGCTGAGAAGTCAGACATACATAAGCCATTTACAGAGGCTGAAATTCAAACCATATGGAAGCATGCTCACATGGATATAGCCAAGCTCCTATTAATGTATATCTACTCCGGTATGCGACCCATAGAGCTACTATCCATTAAGCTTGAAAACGTGCACCTGGAGGAACGCTACATCATCGGTGGTGTAAAAACAAAAGCCGGCAAGGATAGACTAATACCTATTGCCGACTGTGTTATGCCATTTTATCGCGAAATTTACGCCAAGGCGAGCGTTTCTAAATCTGATACACTTATCCCTCATGGATACACTTCCAAGTACCTAGGAAAGCCGATAAAACGATTTTGTAAAGAAGTCGGTATATCTGACCACTTACCACACGATACTAGACATACGTTTGTAACCTTGGCCAGTAATTATGGAATGGATCGTTACGTGTTAAAAGCTATTGTTGGCCACACACAAAGCAAGGATATCACTGCTGATGTGTATACGCACAAAACGATTGAGCAGTACATCGAGGAAGTAAATAAGATACCCGCATCATTTGGCTAAAATGGTTGTGCAACGGTTGAGCAACGCACACAAATTTTAACTAGTTTTAAAAGAAAAAGCACAGTACCTATACGCATAAGTACTGTGCTTTCTGCATTTGTGAAACTGTATGTCTTATTTGGAGTACAATTCGACGATAAGTGTTTCGTTAACTTCGATAGGAAGTTCTTCACGTTGAGGAAGACGAGTGAATGTAGCTTTGAAGCCTTCCAAGTCTTTTTCAATGTAAGGAAGTTCGAAAGAACGAAGTTCTTGGAAATTAGTTTTGAACATTTCGTTGTCGCGGGAAGCTTCACGAAGTTCAATAACGTCACCTGGTTTGCAGGAGTAGGATGGAATGTCTACACGACGACCATTTACCAAGATGTGGCCATGGTTTACCATTTGACGAGCTTGACGAATGGAGTTACCGAAGCCGATGCGATATACAAGGTTATCAAGACGTTGTTCCAAAAGGATCAACATGTTTTCACCTGTAACACCTTGCATTTTTTTCGCTTTATCATAATAGCGTACGAACTGGCGTTCTAGCAAGTTGTAGTAAGCTTTAACTTTTTGTTTTTCTAATAATTGTGTGCCATACTCAGACATTTTTTTCTGACGTTGGTCTTTTTTGACGCGATTCAAGGCTTTTGCGTGACCGAATACGTTCACACCAAAGCGACGACAAAGTTTGAATCGAGCCTCTCTTCTCGTTGCCATGTGATTATCACCTCATAGTTGAATAAAAAACTTGTACCGACACATAATGGTACCCATGTATAATATCATTTTCATTTACTTATGTCAATTAATGATAATTGTGAAAGTTATTGAAATTCTAGAGTAATCAAACATTTGTGACAAATACTTATGCCTTTTGATTCATAAAGTACTCTGTTATAACTTGGTTCGGTGATTTAAAGTTTAAGACTTTCTGTGCAATGTTGTTATATCTATTAGCATATCGACTATGTGCTTTTAGAAAACTCTCCATACTATTAAACTTACGAGAATAGAATCTTTCACCATCTATTCGATGACTGCGCTCTACTTTTCCATTCTGCCACGGAGAAAATGGCCTTGTCGTCTTATGTTCTATTCCTAATCGTTTTAATACAATATCAAATAAACACTCTCGATCTTTTACTCCATAGTTTGTAAATTCACGACCATTATCTGTTTGTATTGTATGAATAGGAAATCCCATTTTGGCTTCTAAATTTAATAAGAACCGACTGGTATTAGTAACACTTTTTTCATCTATAATTTTTAGAATTCTCTTTCTAGAAAACTCATCAATAGCTGTAAGTTGATAGTAAGATTTTCCTTGTGTTGAAAAATCTAAACTCTCACGAGGTACGTATTTTATATCAATCTGAACCTTTTCTCCTGGATATGTTACTAGATCTGGTTTCCACTTGCTTTTGGAACAGATTTAACAACCTTTTCTCTTTAATATGACGTCTTATTTGTCGGCACATAGAGCCATATGAGCGTTCATAACCACGCTTCTTTGCCTCAACATATACTTGAGATAGCCCTTCATGTTTAAACTTAGAATGCATACGCTTAATAAGTATTAGTTCTTCCTCAGTATGTTGATTAGGATGAGAATGGGGTTTACGACTGTACAATCGAAGTGAATTAATAGTTCCGTCAAAACGCTTTACCCATCGTTGTACTTGTTGTCTACTAGTATGATAACGGCGTGCAGCTTCAGCATTATTTCCATGCTTTATAGCATATTCACATACTCGTTTACGAAACCGTAATTCCTCAGTTATAATAGAATGCATGAGAAGAAACTCCTTTTGTTATAATGTTTGGATTAAGCAACTTCATTATAACAGAGTTCCTTCTCATTTTTTATTTACTTGTCACAAATGTATTATACTCTTACAAGATAATTGTGAAAGTTATTGAAATAAGTGCATAATCACAATTTTTAATTAATCTTTTTTATGATAATAGTACACGCTATATCGATTGTGCATGCTTCATCATATTTTATAGATTTAGATGAAAAAACAATTATAGTATGCTACAATATGAATAAGTAAGGTAATAGTTATCATTGGATTCTTATTACAAAATTGGGGGAACAACATGAAAGAGTTACCTACAATGCAAGAGCTACAAAGTTTTATTACTTATAATAAAACAGGAAGCTTTACATTAGCAGCACAATCTATGAATATTACACAATCAGCTTTCAGCGCTCAAATGAAAAAATTAGAGCGTTTAGTTGGTGTGAAATTAATCTCCCGTTCTACAAGAGGTAGCCGTTTAACGCCAGAAGGCGAATTATTCTTACCAGAAGCAGAACAAGTTCTCGATACATTAGAACGTGCTATTCAATCCATCCGCCTAGCAAGCAAGGTGGAACGTCCGATTTTGAACATCGGTGTACTGCGTAGTTTAGGTGATATTCGTCTAAATGGTTACGTATCGCACTTCTTCCAAAATCATCCTGAGTTCTCTGTCAGCATCTATGACATGGAAGAAGAAGAGTTAATGCTCGACTTACGCGAAAATCGTATCGACATTGCTCTACTCTATTTACCAAATAACAAAGATATGTCCGCATACGAATCTACAGCTCTTAGAGAGGACGAATTCGTATACTATGCACCAAATTTAATAGAAGGCATGGAAACCGCTAGCTTGAAAGCGATTCAGCAACAACCTTTGCTCATGTATCCACCTAAATACTTCATGTATCGCACATTGAAAAACTACGTAGGCAATGGTCAACAAAATCTACACATCCGTGGTAGCCGCTTATCCAACCCTTACACAATGATCGACTATTGCCAAAAAAATAATTCTGGTTGCATCGTAGCAAAACAAATTTTAAACTCCTTAGGCATCACTGATGGTTTTGTACCTTTAGAAAAACCATTCAAACTACAAGTGTGCTTTGCATTTAAGAAAAATAACTCCAAAACAGAAACTATGCATACCTTTATGGACTATGTACATAGCGAATCACCACCAAGCTTATAAAAGCTAACTAAACCCCGTATACCTTTTAGGTGTACGGGTTTTTTTATACACAATACAACTCGATTCCATCACTAGATGCCATTACTATTAGAATCTATTTTTGAGTACATTTTCGCCTTCATTTTAAACAATTATTAATCTAAGGATATAAAATAATTGCTCTCTTCTAATCTAGGTTGTAAAATAGAGAATAGATTTCAATTAATGTAGTAGAATACAGTGAGGTTATTATGCTCTTATCTATCCTCTTCTTTATACTAGCAGGACTTGCTGAGATTGGTGGCGGTTATCTTGTATGGCTTTACATGCGCGATGATAAAGGCCCCCTCTATTTAATCGCAGGTGCTATTATTCTATTTTTATACGGTATCATTCCTACCTTCCAACCAGAAGCAAGCTTTGGCAAAGTGTACGCAGCATATGGTGGCGTATTCATCGCCCTTTCTATTCTATGGGGCTGGCTTGTAGACGGCTTGCGACCAGATACATATGATATCATCGGCGGTCTCGTTTGCATCGTAGGTGTATATATCATCATGTACGCACCACGGTAAACAGAAATATAGAGTTTCTCTATAAGCATTACAACAGAAGGAGTACAACTGTAACAGTTGTACTCCTTCTTTATTTATATAACCATATGTATTTTCTTATGATTGTATGTACTTTTAAATACTAAAAAACGGTCATCCGAAGATAACCGTTTGCTTTGGTGGACGATGACAGGATCGAACTGCCGACATCCTGCTTGTAAGGCAGGCGCTCTCCCAGCTGAGCTAATCGTCCATGTGGTGACCCGTCCGGGAATCGAACCCGGGATACCGCCGTGAAAGGGCGGTGTCTTAACCGCTTGACCAACGGGCCAGAAATATGGCTCCTCGAGTAGGACTCGAACCTACGACCGATCGGTTAACAGCCGATTGCTCTACCGACTGAGCTATCGAGGAATGTTTATGGAGCGGGAAACGAGATTCGAACTCGCGACCCCCGCCTTGGCAAGGCGGTGCTCTACCGCTGAGCTATTCCCGCATGTGGTGGACGATGACAGGATCGAACTGCCGACATCCTGCTTGTAAGGCAGGCGCTCTCCCAGCTGAGCTAATCGTCCATATGTGGTGACCCGTCCGGGAATCGAACCCGGGATACCGCCGTGAAAGGGCGGTGTCTTAACCGCTTGACCAACGGGCCAGAAATGGTGACTCACCCGCGACTCGAACGCGGGACACCCTGATTAAAAGTCAGGTGCTCTGCCAACTGAGCTAGTGAGTCAAAATGGCTCCTCGAGTAGGACTCGAACCTACGACCGATCGGTTAACAGCCGATTGCTCTACCGACTGAGCTATCGAGGAATGTATGGAGCGGGAAACGAGATTCGAACTCGCGACCCCCGCCTTGGCAAGGCGGTGCTCTACCGCTGAGCTATTCCCGCATACAGAACCGATAATTAATATAACATAATTATCAATCTGTCGTCAAGAACAAATTGAGAATGTCCTGACTGCCTTATAATAATATCAATTTACACATATAGTGTCAATGGTTTTTCCATGAAATTCCTGCAAAATTTTGATTTTACAACGGCCCTAATTAAAAATGAGGGATTATGTAATCCCTCATCTATTTAATTCCTATTTTCTAGGATTTTCGGTAACTTTGACTGATATCTCAACTAGTCTTATTCCCTATATAGCTTGCGTTAACCCATATTTAGCTTGAGTTCCCCCATATTTGGTTAGTGTTACCTTATCTTTAATTAATTTTTACCGGCTTGTCTGCCTTTACCGGCCCCATCTTCAGCAACGCTAACCTCGGCTTCAATGAACGTTTTCATGTCGTTTAACATATGCATCGACGCATTGATAATAGATAGCCCCATTGTTGACCCTAAGGCTTCATCGATTTGTAAGTGATAGTGCAAACATGGTTTCACACCTAGGAATCGACATTGTTCCTTATGAATTGGTTCCTCATAGGCCGCCGATGGGAATACATAGTCTTTTACTAATGGCTCAATGGTAACAGCCGCCAATACAGCAGCACCTGTTACGGCATTATCAAAAACGATAGCCATACGGTGACTAGCAGCTCCTAAAATAAAGCCAGTTAAAAATGCAATATCAAGACCGCCTGCAATATTTAGCAAATGTAATACCGCATCACGGCGCTCGCTTTCACTCAATGCAGACCAATCATCAACGGCAATATTAAAGCGATCTACAAAGGAATGAATATGAGCAGCCCGTTGTTCTACCGTAGGTCCACATTCGGTATGAACGAGAATATCGTCATAGGCGCAGCCCGTAATTGTAGCCGTCGTTACGAGGGAGTCAAGGAACACCCTTTCCCCTACGTTACCAATCGCCACCACTTGTAATCCATCAGCATGTAGTTTATCAGCATAGGTAAAGCCAAGCTCTAGAGCTCGCTCAAGTTCATCTTGAGAAATGACAGGTTCTACACCAAAGAAATGAGAGCCTTTACGAATGACTTGTTGATCAATATATTCTAGATCACTAGTATCTTGCTCAAGACCTACATTTACAACATGTACGTCTGCATTTAACTTAAATGCCGCCCCCTGCGTAGCCGTTCTACCTTCATTGAAACGTTTGATAGCGGCGTAGCTTTCACTACCATGCTGATTATTTTGAGGACCATCTACCAAGTGATCCGCTGCTACAATGAGTACACCATGGCGCAAATGATTGGGCTTAGGATTTGCCAAAATACCTGCAAAGCGTTCTGCTATAAGCTCTAAGGTTGCTAGGCTATAAATAGGTTTTGTTAAATTATCAATACGTAATCGGCACTCCTCCATGGAGGGTGCGTGCAATGGTTCTATGTTGAAAGTTCTCATGCCTCACCTCCTGTTATGGCCATATACATATGAACTGCAAGGTCCAGCATCCCCATTTGAACCGAACTACCAGAGGCCTCGCCTAGACAAAGCCCCAAATCTACATACGCTTCTAAGCCTAGATTTTCTAAAGAGGACTTCGCTGCCTTTTCGGCCGACAAATGAGATGCCATCACATAATCCATGACTTCTGGCACTAAGGTTTTAGCCACCAATGCACAAGCAGATGTATTGAAGCCATCGATGATAACTAATCCATTATTAGCGGCCGCACCTAAGATGACGCCAACGATACAAGCAAACTCAAAACCACCTACAGAGGATAAAATACCAATAGCATCGTCTTTTGGAATATCCTTATATTTTTCCAGCACATCATGAACGATACGCTGTTTTAGTTTGAGCCGTTCATCGGAAATATTCGTCCCTCGACCTGTAGCTTCTTCCGCAGTAAGACCGGCAAACTTAGCGGTCATAAGAGCGCTAGCAGTTGTATTGGAAATACCCATTTCACCGACTAAAAATACGTTAAAGCCTTCATCAATTTTCTCTTTTACAAGACGAATCCCTGCTTCAATGCCTTCAATCGCTTGTTCCCGCGTCATGGCGGGTTCTTCTACAAAGTTTTTTGTACCCATCCCCAGTTTATGACTTCGAAGGCCTGGAACCCAGCTCATATCCGCATCAATGCCCATGTCGATGACTTCCATTTGAGCACCACAGTAATTAGCTAAGGAATTGGCACCAGCCCCTTTTGGAATTAGGTAGTTCTGTGTCATACCAACGGTCGTTTCCTTTGGATACGCACTAACCCCCATATCCGCCACACCATGATCCGCACTAGCGATAATCATACATGGTTTTGGTACAGTCAAAGTCTCTTGATTTGTGGCAGAACCATATTGGGCCACTACATTTACAAGACGACCATATTGCTCTACAGGTGACGCTGTATTCCAGCTATCAATTATATGTTGTTCAATCTCTTGGTTGCGACCTACAATAGCGCCACAAGTTTCTTGTAACAAACTCATACGATCTCCCTTAACTAAATAATATATCGGTTTACTTTTTGAATAATAGCATATCTTTAAAATACTATTATGTTTTTATAATATTAGTATATTTTTAGAATTTTAGTATATTTTTAGAATTTTAGTATACACATGTTAGGGCATACACAATGTCACTTCAGCTACATAACCTGGATTGAGTTAGCTATCCTTAATTTGCCCCGTTAAATACGGCAACTTAGTGCGTATGTCACGACTGCGTTCCAAATAGGATTCCAATGCTTGACCTTCATCGTCTTGTGAAAGCACCTCTTTTACACGTTGTATTTCAGCTTCTATCCGAGTAAGCCCTTCAATGACATTGCGCCGATTACCGTAGATGATTTCGCGCCACATAGACGGCAAGCCACCGGCTACACGGGTGCAATCTCGGAAAACCACCTGCAGATAATCTCATGCGCAATTCTCCCAATTCATCACCACCAGAAACTTGCGTCAAAATGGCAGCTAGCAAATGAGGCATATGACTAACCATGGCTAGATATTCATCATGAGCGTAAATATCGACGAACTCAATGCGTGAACCTACGGCACGGCCCATCTCAGCTAGCTCCTCGGCTACCTCTTCGCTATATACTTCAGAGGCCTTATCCTCTAGGACGATCCATCCCATACCTTTAAATAAGTTTTTATGAGATACTTCGTAGCCACCTTTTTCTGAACCCGCCATAGGATGGACGGAGACAAAAATCGTTCCCTTAGGAATTGATTCATAGACAGCACGGAGGAAGTTTTCCTTCGCACTCGATACATCTGTTACAACTTGTTTTGGTCTAAATAGATGTGCCGTTTCAGTAAAGAGTCGTGCGTTTGTATCTGGTGGTAAGGAGAACACAACAATATCTGAGCTTTCAATCAATGGTTCTACCTCGGTCCAAGCAGCTTTCACCACCCCATCTTGGATGGCCGCATCACAAACCTCTTGGCGACGAGCATACCCTACCACCTCATAATCGGTGTAAGCCTTCAAAGCCTTTGCCAATGAACCGCCTAATAAGCCTAAGCCAATAATACCTACTGTCTTACTCATATAAACCTACTTTCACAATATCTAGTAAATTACACTCTCCTATGTAATGCTACATATATCTACAAACTATAAAAGGAATTAATTAAAATAACAGAAACGCAAACCTAAGCTTCAATAAGTCTCTTGTTTTTCCATTTACCGCTATACCAGCGATACACAAATAATAACCCCCGTAAAATTTCATCCACAGCCATAGCAACCCAAATACCTACGAGGCCCCAGCCCCAATATATGCCAAAGAGATATGATAGTGGCACTGCACATAACCACATGCCAAAGATGCCTACGAGCATTGGAGTTCGAATATCCCCTGCGGCTTGTAAACAAGATACCATAACGATATTTACGGCACGACCTAACTCAAGGAAGATTTCTACTAATAATACATTATGGGCTAATGATAAAATTTCAGGATCTGTAGTAAAGACAGAAAGAACAACATCGCTAACAAGATAGAAGAATGTAGCAAGACCTACGTTAATAGCAATGGCTAAAAACGTAGAATGCCATACGCGATTACTTACCTCCTCTTGGCGTTTGGCCCCCATCAAGAATCCAACGATTACCTGTGAAGCATTGGCGAGTGCTATTGTATATACATAGCAAAGCATAGCAATAACGGATACATATACCTTTGTATTGATTACTGCGAGTCCCAAAATATTGACCATTTTCATAATCATCGTTTGAGACAATTGATAACTCAATGTTTCGCCACCAGAAGGAACACTGATATGCAATAAAGACTTAATCGTATGCCACGGAAATGGTTTTAAGAATGTAAAGCTTACCTTTAAGGTCAATAATTTCTTAAAAGTATATCCAATAATCATTAGGCCTACCAGTTTAGATAGCCATGTTGAAATAGAAACACCTAATACACCAAGACTTGGTATTGGTCCATGTCCAAAGATTAATACATAATTCGTTATAATATGAATTACATTCATAACGAGTGCTATGTACATGGTAATACGCGTTAGTGAATGACCTCTAAACACAGCCACTAATGCATAGTACATAGCTTGTATCGGTAGGCCCGCCGCTACTATGGTCATATAGAGCGACGTATCACTCATCGTTTCTGGTGGTATTCCCAGCCATGTAAAGATCCATTCATGGCAAGTGATAAAAGAATACTGCCGCTATGGATGAAAAGAGAAAATTCATCATTAAGCTGACCGTACATACCTCTGATAGCTTGGACTGATTTCGAGCCCCTAAATACTGGGCAATCAAAATCGTCGTAGCTGTGCTCATAACAATGATGAGCATAATAAAGATATTTAAAATTTGATTGGCATTAGCTACCGCTGCTACCGCTTGAGGCGAGTAGTGACTCATCATCACTTGGTCTATATTACCTACTAACAGCTGTAGGAACACTTCGATAAATATAGGCCAACTCAAAGTCCAGATAGATAAACTAATCCCCTTTTCGTATGCTTTCATAAAAACCTCTGCAATGAATACGATACAATTGCAATGAATATCATACAATGTCCTTATTATATCACGTTATATAACCACATGGGACGAATCGCAGAAATCAATACATCAAAATCGGTCTCCATTAAAGAGCGACAATTACAATTAAACTACAGATGAAAGTTACATACACATGAGAGATACAAAAAATAGGATAAACAACAAAAACGTGTCACCCGAAGGTGACACGTTTTTCATGTAGATAAGCAAGTATCTATTGTGTTCTGCTAATGCTTATTTGAAGCCATTACAAAGGCTGTCGAATAATGCTTGGTCAGGTTTTACAACGTCTTCAGTCAATGGACGTGGGTGTGCGCCGCCATTAGCTGCTGCCAAGGATTTTTCGAAGGAAGGTTTAGATGTATTTTGGTAAATAAGACCAGTAACCAAACCATCTGTATCGCCCAAAGTTTTAAGTGCTGCTGCACGATCTGTTGGATCATAGCCTTCAGGCAATGCTACTAAGTGTTCTTTGAACCAGTCATAGCTGTTGCGTTTGTTGTATGTAACACATGGGCTAAATACATTGATGAAGGAGAATCCATCATGGTCCATAGCTTGTTGAATCAAATCAACAAGTTCTTCACGGTTGATCATGTAGCTTTGAGCTACGAATGTAGCACCTGCTGCAATCGCAGTTTCACAGATGGACAATGGGGACTCGAACGCACCATGAGGAGTTGTTTTTGTAACAAAACCGATGTCGGAACGAGGGGATGCTTGACCTTTAGTCAAACCATATACATGGTTATCCATTACAACGTATGTCATGTTTACATTACGTTTGAAAGCATGGATAGTGTGACCCATACCGATAGCGAACGCATCACCGTCACCGGAGAATGCGATAACTTCTAAGTCTTGGTTAGCAAGTTTTACGCCTTGAGCGTAAGGAAGTGCACGGCCATGAGTTGTATGAGCACCATAAGCGTAGAAATAACCACCGATACGGCTGGAACAACCGATACCGGAAATTACTGCTAATTTTTCTGGTGGAATATTTTTCGCTACTACAGCGTCAGTAATCGCTGCTTGAACCCCATAATGGCCACAGCCTGGGCACCAGTTAGGACGAATATCGTTTCTGTAATCTTTAGCTGTTGCCATATTATAGGACCTCCTTAATCGCATTTTTCACATAACTTTTTGTGAATGGATTACCATCGTATTTTAAGCAGCTAGAAATTTTATTTTTCTTATGCATGTTGATTTTAAACAAGTTAGTCAATTGACCAGTTTTATTGTGCTCTACGATAACTACTTTTTTCGCAGCATCAAAGAATGGTTGTAATTGTTTTGCTGGGAATGGTTTAATCAAGCGCAATTGCAAGTGGTTAACTTTAACGCCTTCTTGATCGAATTCAGCAACTGCTTCTTCGATAGCGCCACGGCTAGAAGCCATACCTACAACAAGTACATCTGCTTCGTCGTATTTAGCGTTGTTCAAGAATGGTTCGTAGTTATCAGCTACAGTTTCCAATTTGCGGAAACGTTTATCAGTTTGCGCTACGTGCATTGTAGGCGCTTCTGCTGGTTTACCTTCTTCGTTATGCTCTAAGCCTGTGGAAAGGAATAGACCATTTTTCATGCCAGGAATTGTACGAGGAGAAATACCATCTTCAGTCAATTCGAAGCGTTTGAAGTATTTAGGTTGTTCCAATGCAGGAAGTTCTGCTTCTTTCATCATTTTACCGCGGTTAATAGGTACACGGTTCAAATCGAAAGTAGGAACGGATTGTTTATTCAAACCTTGTTGTAAGTCAGGCATAAAGATTACTGGACATTGGTACATTTCTGCCAAGTTGAAAGCTTTTTGAATTTCATAGAAGCATTCTTCGATAGATGTTGGAGAAATTACGATACCGGAGTAGTCGCCATGTGCATTGTAGCAAGCCGCATCAATATCGGATTGCTCAACTTTTGTAGCCATACCAGTAGATGGGCCAGAACGTTGAACGTCGATAACAACCATTGGCAATTCAGCCATGGAAGCCATGGATAAGGATTCTGCCATCAAGGAAAGACCAGGGCCAGAAGTACATGTGAAGCCACGAACACCAGCGTATACGCCGCCCATAGCTGTCATGCATGCTGCGATTTCGTCTTCTGTTTGAACAACAGTAGCACCCAATTTATCCATGTTTTTAATCATGAATTCCATTACTTCGGATGCCGGTGTAATAGGATAAGATGCCATGAAACGGGAACCCGCTGCAATAGCACCAAGAGCACATGCTTCATTACCTAATAAGAACATTTGATCTTTCTTACCAGGAGCTGGCAATGTATCGATTTCAACATCGCCCAATTTTTCCATTACAAGGCCATGACCATCGTCGAAAGCAGCCAAGTTTTTATCGATAATTTCTTGGGATTTTTTTGCGAATTGTTCAGCAATAGCATCTTTGAACAACTTAGTTTCAAAGCCAAGAAGTGCTACGGACATGCCAAGTGCTACGATGTTACGCATCAACATAGAGCCTTGTTTCATCGCTGTTTCAGAGATTGGCAAGGATAAGCAATTGATTTTTGTACCTTCGTATTTAGAGAAGTCCGGTTTTACTTTACTATCACAAATGATGTAACCGCCATCACGAACTTCAGAACCGTGCATATCAACAGTTTCTTGGTCAAGAGCTAGCAAGAAGTCTACGCCTTCACCGATAGACATAATTTGTTCTAATGCTACGCGCAATGCGAATGTAGTATGACCACCTTTGATACGAGATGCAAATAAACGTTGGCTATACAAGGAATAGCCTTCTTTAGCGAGGATTGTCGCCATAATTTCGCCGCAACTCTCGATACCTTCACCTTGTTGGCCGCCCATTTTCCAGATAAAATCTTTACGTTTTTGCAAGAGATTCACCCTCCTTAGGATAAAAATTACACTGCTGACAAGAGTCTAACTTACTATTTTATATATGTATAGTACGAATCTGTCTTATATCGTCATTGTATCATGTATACTTTAGGTTTACAATGTATCATTTCTCATAATAATAGGTATAAATTAGAGCATTATAACTAAAACTTATAAGAGAAAAAGGATACTACTTTTTTCGTAGTATCCTTTTAGTATTTATGCTCATCGTTTCATAATTACTCGTTTAAAAAATATTCTATATGAAATTATATAGAATATTTATTCTTAAATTATATAGAATATTTATTCCGTAATACCTCTTGTTGTCGTTCCTCAGTAAAGAAGATTTCTTCTAAACATAAACCTTGAGCAGGCGCCGTTTTACCGATAACGCGACGGTCTTTAGCAGCTAAGTAGCCTTTGATATCCTCCACCTTACGGCGACCAAGGCCTACATCTACGAGTAAACCTGCAATATTACGTACCATATGGTATAAGAACCCATCGCCTACCACAGAAATAGTCACATGAGGTCCCTTACCCTCTACATGAATCCCCATAATCGTCTTAACGGGATCAGCCGGTGTAGAATTCGTCCCCTTTAAGGTCGTAAAATCATGTGTACCTAGTAATTCATTACCAGCAGCTTGCATGAGCTCAATATTGAGAGGCTTCTTTACATGCCAGTGATATCGTTTCGTCAACGGATTAGCAATGAGCTGATTATGAATCGTATATACATACTCTTTACCGTATATATTCCAACGTGGCTTCCAATCGAGTGGAATGTCCACAGCATCAAGGACCACAATATCTTTAGGAATATGAGCTATCATGGCACGGCGGAATATTTTCTACAGGTATAGCACCAGAGGTTTGAAAGGTACATACTTGAAACTTTGCATGTACCCCTGCATCCGTACGAGAAGCACCGTAGATTTGAATGGGCTCATTACAGATTTTTGATAAGCCATATTCTAAACAACCTTGTACGGTTAAGCCCTTATCATCAGGTTGCTTTTGATAGCCCGCTAAATCAGTGCCATCATAAGCAACTATGATCCGTATATTTCTCATAGGCCAAGCCACCACAACGCAATGAGTACAATAGTAACCAAAATAACAGCACCGACACCGATATAATCGACATAGGTCACTTGTAATTCTTTCATACGCGTACGATTTACACCGCCGCGATAACAGCGAGCCTCCATGGCGATAGCCAGTTCATCAGCACGTCTGAAAGCACTGATAAATAATGGTACCAATAAGGGCACCATATTCTTTGCTCGTTGAATGATAGAACCGGTCACAAAGTCTGCACCACGGGCTGATTGGGCTTTCATAATACGATCCGTCTCATCCAATAAAGTCGGAATAAAACGAAGTGCAATAGTCATCATCATAGCCAGCTCATGAGCAGGTACGCCAATGCGACGGAATGGATTGAGCAAATGCTCGATACCATCAGTTAAACGAATAGAAGATGTGGTATACGTCAACAACGAGGAGAACAAGATTAAGAAAATTAATCGTGCCGCCATTTGAAGGCCCATTGCCACACCATGATCGGTGATATTAATAATACCCCATTGGAAAATGGTATTACCAGGTGTCGTAAAAATGTGAATCCCCATAGTAAATACAATGATAATCCAAAGCGGTTTAATAGCGGTCCACATAAGACGTAGTGGTAAACGAGATAATAGCATGGCAAAGATTGTAAAACCACCTACAATGCCATAAGCTAGCGGCGAATCTGCCAAAAAGATGGCAACTACGAAAATAGTAGTAGCAATAATCTTTGCTCGTGGATCCATGCGGTGCAAGAAAGAATTTCCAGGGAAGTATTGACCAATAGTAATGTTATTTAACATGGCTACCTCCTTCTAGAATTGCTTGTACTGCATCATCTACAGATAGGACTCTGTTAGACACATCAAGACCTTGTTCACGTAAGTACTCCATTGTTACAGACACAGGCGGTACATCTACGCCAACAGCTTGCAATGCATCTCGATGATTATTAAAGATATCCATCGGTTCCCCATCGAGTACTATACGACCTTTATCGAGTACTACTAGGCGAGAGGCCATGCGAGAAATATCCTCCATATTATGGGATACAAGGATAACCGTAATTCCTTTCTCCTTATGGAGACGAATGATTTCCTCAAAGATTTCTTCACGACCAAATGGGTCTAGGCCTGCAGATGGTTCATCAAGAACTAAAAAGTCTGGATTCATAGCCACTACACCAGCAATAGCAACGCGGCGCATTTGACCTCCGGATAAGTGAAACGGAGATCGTTCTGCATAGGTATTGTAGTCAAGACCTACAAACTTCATAGCATCACGAACGCGTTCATCTACTTCATCAGAGCTAAGACCTAGATTTTTAGGTCCAAAGGCAATGTCTTCAGCGATGGTTTCTTCAAATAATTGATGCTCTGGGTATTGGAATACCATACCTACCTTGTGGCGCATCTTTTTAGCTTCCTCTGTGGAGGCACTAATATCTACACCATTTACGGTTACTGTACCTGTTGTAGGGTGTAATAAACCATTTAAATGTTGTACAAAGGTGGATTTGCCAGAACCAGTATGACCGATAACACCTAGAAATTCACCATTTTCAATAGTAAGAGATATACCATGAAGGGCTGTTTTTTCAAAAGGAGTTCCCATGCCATAGGTGTATGTAATATTATCTAATACAATCGCCATTAGTGAGATCCCTCCCCTCTTGCATCAGTTGGCAGTTCACTAGCAGGAACTTCTTCAACCTTAGCAGCCACATGATTAGAGTTTACTAATTGATCTGCCAGTTTTGAACTTTTAAGACCTTCTGCCAGTTCCTCATTGTTTATAATGCTGTTACCCACTTCATAACCTTTTGCATTTAATTTGAAAGCAATTTCAGAGGCTACAGGCACATCGAGGCCAAGTTCTTTCAAGGTATCTACATGGCTAAAGATCTCACGAGGTGTGCCATCGTGTAATTTCACACCATTTTTCATAACCACCACACGGTCAGCCGTAACGGCTTCCTCCATGAAGTGTGTAATAAAGACGATAGTAATGCCCTCTTCTTTATTGAGCTTATGGACTGTCTCTAAGACCTCACGACGACCTTTTGGATCGAGCATGGCCGTTGGTTCATCGAGGACAATACAATCTGGTTTCATAGCAAGCACGCCTGCAATGGCAATGCGCTGCTTTTGACCACCAGATAACAAGTGAGGACCATGTTCTCTATATTCAGTCATATTAACAGCTTCTAACGCTGCATCGACACGTTTTCTAATTTCATCACTAGGAATGCCTAGATTTTCAGGACCAAAGGCAACGTCCTCTTCTACGACAGCCGCTACGATTTGGTTATCAGGATTTTGGAATACCATGCCTACATGTTGGCGAATATCCCAAATATGCGCTTCATCGCGCGTATCAAAGCCACATACATTAACATGACCTTCGCTAGGTTGTAATAGCACATTAAAATGCTTAGCTAGGGTACTTTTACCACTGCCATTGGTACCGATAATACATACAAACTCGCCGCGCTTGATGGATAAATTCACATCATCTAATGCGCGTACATCATTGCCGTTTTCATCAGTATATATATGACTCATATGATTGACATCAATCATAATGTCTTTTTCGTTCATGAATAGCCTCTATCTTTCTAGTCAATTTCGTTTCTATGAAAGTATAACCTTTAAATTGTATATCACATTATTGACCTATTTAACAATCCACTTTATAAATTCAATATATATACGTTAACAATATATTCATCCTTTACGATAACTGCTAATATATTACGATATTGTACTAATCGATTGTACCATAAAATTGACAATAAAAAAACGGTGCTGCAACGTAAGTTACAACACCGTATGAGTTTGATTAAACTAACTCGATAATAGCCAAAGGTGCAGCGTCACCTTTGCGAAGACCAGTTTTGATTACACGAGTGTAACCACCTTGACGGTCTGCATATTTTGGAGCAATTGTATCAAACAATTTTTTTACTACACTTTCATCCATGAGGTATGCAAGAACTTGGCGACGTGCATGAAGATCACCACGTTTAGCCAAAGTTACCATTTGATCAGCTAAAGAGCGAAGTTCTTTCGCTTTAGCTTCAGTAGTTTCAATACGCTCATATTGGAAGAAAGATGTTAACATGCTACGGAACAACGCTTTACGAGCGGAGCTGTCGCGGCCTAATTTTCTGTACATTCGTCTTCCTCCTTATTCGCCTTTTTTTTAAGGTGAAAACCACCTGGATGATTGTTGAGTTTTTCCTCAATTTCATCGATGGATTTTTTACCTAAATTGCGAACTTTTCCTAAGTCATCAATGGTTTTGTCTAGCAAATCTGCAATTGTATTAATGCCAGCACGTTTCAAGCAGTTATACGCACGAACAGAGAGTTCCAACTCATCGATGGAAATCTTTGCTGGGCCGTCATCTACAGCTGGTTCTTCATTATCGGAACCTACTGGATCAACAACGATACCGCCTTCACCTGTGTTTACATCTACAACGTCTGCAGAGTGCGCTAATTTAGTGAAGTTCCCTAAATAACCAATCATAATGGCAGCAGATTTTGCCACTGCATCAGCAGCGGTAATGGAACCGTCAGTCCAAACTTCTAATGTAAGTTTGTCAAAGTCCATTTCATTGCCTACACGAACATCACTCACTTCGTATTTAGCACGAAGAATTGGAGAGAAGATGGAATCGATTGGAATACAACCGATAACATCTGTATCTTTTTTATTCTTCGTAGAAGGAACGTAACCTTTGCCACGTTCGATCACTACATCCATTACGAGATGAGCTGTTTCATCCATTGTCGCAATCACGAGCTCTGGATTCAATACCTCTACTTCTGGTGGGAAAGTTGTTCAGCCAAATCTGCAGCTGTTAATACGCCGTCCTTTTGGAAATCAAAGTGTACTTCCAAAGGTAATTGAGCATCTTCTTCAACTTTAATGCACAATTGCTTTAAGTTAAGGATGATATCCGTAACGTCTTCGCGAATACCAGGAATAGTAGAGAATTCATGAAGAACTCCATCAATTTTGATAGAGGTGATAGCTGCCCCATCCAAGGATGAAAGCAAAATTCTGCGTAAGCTATTACCGAGAGTGATACCATAACCACGGTCTAATGGTTCACATACGAACTTACCATAGCGACCGCCGTCGGCGATGTCCACTTTCTCGATTTTAAGTTTCTTTTCTTCGCTCATCAGGAACATCCTCCTATACAACACACGTTCATAGTTTAATTATAGCACCGTATCAAATCGGCCGCTATGAATTATACACGACGGCGTTTTGGAGGGCGACAACCATTGTGAGGAATTGGAGTTACGTCTTTAATGGAAGTAACTTCAAGACCTGCAGCTTGTAAAGCACGGATTGCAGCTTCACGGCCGGATCCAGGACCTTTTACGAATACTTCAACAGTGCGAAGACCATGTTCCATTGCAGCTTTAGCAGCTTGTTCAGCAGCCATTTGAGCAGCGAATGGAGTGGATTTACGGGAACCACGGAAGCCCAAGCCACCAGCGGAAGCCCAAGACAACGCGTTACCGTTTGTATCTGTCAAAGTTACGATAGTGTTATTGAATGTAGAACGAATATGAGCCGCACCGGATTCAATATGTTTCTTTTCTTTTTGTTCTAACAACTTTTTTAGCCACGCTTTATCCCTCCTTTATCTTATTTCTTTTTACCAGCAATTGCTTTTCTAGGACCTTTGCGAGTACGTGCATTCGTTTTAGTACGTTGACCACGAAGTGGTAAACCCATACGATGACGTTTGCCTCGATAGGAGTTGATTTCAATTAAGCGTTTAATGTTAAGTGCTTCTTCACGACGAAGGTCACCTTCTACTTTGTATTCAGCATCTAACAATTCACGGATTTTCACGACTTCATCTTCGGAAAGATCGCGAACGCGTGTGTCTGGATTGATGCCAGTTTTAGCAATAATTTCAGCTGCCAAAGTTGGACCAATACCATAAATATAAGTTAAACCAATTTCCACTCGTTTATCACGAGGTAAGTCTACACCGGCGATACGTGCCATCTAATCATCCACCTCCTATCAGATTATCCTTGTTTTTGTTTATGTTTTGGATTTTCGCAAATAACCATTACACGGCCTTTGCGTTTAATGATTTTACATTTTCGCATATCTTTTAACTGATGGTTGAACCTTCATCAGTACCTCCTTTGAGGACCCTATGCTTATTTAAAGCGATAGGTGATGCGACCACGATTTAAGTCATACGGTGTCAGTTCCATAGTAACTTTATCACCAGGAAGAATACGGATAAAATTCATACGCATTTTACCTGACACATGAGCTAATACCATATGACCATTTTCCAATTCTACTTGGAACATGGCATTCGGTAATGCCTCAACTACCGTACCTTCCACCTCAATAACGTCTTCTTTTGACATATCTTTTCCTCCGGTTACCTGTTTTATTTAATTAACCGCGGTTCTTCCCGCATAGTTAATATTTCAGGGCCGTTTTCTGTAACAACCACTGTATGTTCGAAATGAGCAGCAGGTTTACCATCTGTGGTAACTGCTGTCCAGTCATCCCCTAATACACGAACACGATGCGTCCCTAGAGTAATCATCGGTTCGATACACAATACCATACCTGGTTTCATAATAGGTCCTTGTTCAGGACTACCATAGTTTGGTATTTGCGGATCTTCATGCATTTCGCGGCCTAAACCATGACCTACGAAGTCGCGAACGACACCGTAACCATGTTTCTCACAATACGTTTGAACAGCGTGGCCGATGGCACCGATTCGGTTACCAACTTTCACTTGTTCAATTCCCTTGAACAGACTTTCTTCTGTCACTTTTAACAATTTCATCACATCAGGTTTGACGTGACCGATAGGAACCGTCACAGCCGAATCGCCGTGATATCCATCAATAGCTGATACAAGATCAATACTGAGGACATCACCGTTTTTAAGCTTGCGCTTAGCGCTCGGAATACCATGAACGACTTCTTCATTGACAGAAGCACAGATTGTTGCAGGGAATCCATAGTACCCTTTACAACTTGGTATACCACCGTGGCTGCGAATATATTCTTCGGCAATTGTATCTAACTCAAGCGTCGTGATGCCAGGTTTAGCCTTTTCTACTAACAAGGACAACGTGTCTGCTGTAAGCTTACTTGCCTTGCGGATACATTCAATCTCATGGGGCGATTTCAAAATAATCATAGATTATTTCTCCAACGCCTTAATGATGTCAGCAAATACTGCGTCTACATCTTGTAAACCATTAATTTCTTCATACAATCCGCTGTTGCGATAGTAGTCGATTAAAGGTTTAGTTGATTCGTCGTACACAGCTAGACGTTTCTGTACTGTTTCAGGGTTATCATCAGCACGATTTTCTAGAACAGCTCGTTCGCTAATACGTTTAACCAATTCCTCAGTAGGAACGTTTAAGTTAAGTACAGCGTCCAAAGAAATTCCTAATTCTTTAAGGATTGCATCCAAGGATACAGCTTGTGCTGTAGTTCTTGGGAATCCATCAAGAATAAATCCAGATTTGCAGTCATCTTTCACCAAGCGATCACGTACGATACCAACAGTTACACTGTCTGGTACCAATTGACCAGCATCGATATATTTCTTAGCCTCAACTCCAAGAGGTGTTTCGTTCTTAATCGCAGCGCGGAACATATCACCTGTTGAAATTTGGGGAATACCGTATTTTTCAATAAGTCGAGCTGCCTGAGTGCCTTTACCAGCACCAGGAGGTCCCATTAATAGAATATACATATTGTTTCCCTCCTATTTCACAAAGCCTTTATAGTGGCGTGTTACCATGAGCGACTCGATTTGTTGCATTGTATCAAGTGCTACACCTACAACGATCAAGAGAGCTGTACCACCAAAGTATACGCCTTGCACGCCTGTAATCGTACCGAGGAAATTCGGTATAATAGCAACGACAGCTAAGAATACAGCGCCAGCCAATGTAATTCTGGTCATCACGTTATCCACATAATCAGCAGTTGGTTTACCCGCACGAATGCCTGGGATAAAACCACCGTATTTTTTCATATTATCTGCCATATCTGTAATGTTGATAGAGATTGCAGTATAGAAATACGTAAAGATAAAGATCAATATTGCATACAATGCCGTTTGTAACGGCGTACCCCATGTAAATAGATCCGCAACTTTATGAACGAATTCATTGTCAATAAATTGCGCAATCGTCACAGGGAACATCAACACAGATGACGCAAAGATAATTGGGATTACACCTGCCTGATTGACTTTCAACGGCAAGAATGTAGAGTGACCACCGTACATTTTACGCCCTACTACGCGTTTTGCGTATTGGATAGGAATGCGACGTTGGCCTTGCGTAACTGCTACTACGACAGCAATCATCGCAATTGCAATTACAGCAAATAAGAATGCTTGGAACATGTTAATTGTTCCGTTTTGGATATATTGATAAATTGTTTCGAGACCATCTGGTAATCGAGCTACGATACCAGCAAAGATGATCAAGGAAATACCATTACCTATACCATATGCTGTGATTTGCTCACCAATCCACATCAACAAGCATGTGCCTGCTGTAAGAATGATGGCCACAACAAATACACTAAGGAAATCATTATTTACCAAAGCGTTGTTTGCTCTAAGAGCAAATGCCATACCTGCGGCTTGTACAAAGCCAAGGACTACGGTGCCATAACGAGTTACCTTCGCTATTTTCTTACGCCCATCCTCACCATCTTTACTCCATGCTTCAAACTGTGGAACTACAGATTGAAGCAGTTGCATGATGATGGAAGCATTGATGTAAGGGGTAATACTCATTGCAAAGATAGAGAACTTACTAAGCGCACCACCAGCAAACAAGTCTAATAGACCGAATAGGTTACCGGATGTAAACAAAGATTCAATGACAGATGCATCTACACCTGGTACTGGAATGTGAATGCCCGCTCTAAACACGGCAAACATCATCAATGTGTACAAAATCTTATTACGCAACTCGGTAATCTTAAAGATGTTTGAGAGGCTATCTAGCAAACTAGATCACCTCTACTTTTCCGCCTGCTGCTGTGATTTTTTCTTCAGCAGATTTAGTGAAGCCATTAGCGATAACAGTCAAGTTTTTAGTTTCCAATGTACCGTTACCTAAAATACGAATACCATCGCGTACATTTTTCAAAATGCCAGCTTCAATAAGAGCTACTGGATCAACTGTTGCACCGTCTTCAAAACGGTTCAATTGTTCTACGTTAACTTCAGCATATTGTTTAGCAAAAAACGCTGTTGTTGAAACCGCGTTTTGGTAAACGACGATAAAGAGGCATTTGGCCGCCTTCAAAACCGGAGCGAACGCCACCGCCAGAACGGGAGTTTTGACCTTTTTGACCACGACCAGATGTTTTACCCAAGCCAGAACCTAAACCACGGCCTACACGAGTACGAGCTTTTTTGGAACCAGCTGCTGGTTGTAATTCATGAAGTTTCATTCAGTGCACCTCCTTATCAGTATTAAACTTCTTCAACTTTAACTAAATGTCTAACTTTGTGAAGCATACCTTCGATTTGAGGTGTTACTTCTTTTACAACTTGAGAATTAGTTTTTTTCAAGCCCAAAGCTTTAACTGTCGCGCGTTGATCTTCAGGACGACCGATTAAGCTTCTTGTTAATGTTACTTTAACTTGTGCCATTTCTTGTCTCCTTATTACGCGTTATAGATTTCTTCAACGGTTTTACCACGAAGTTCAGCAACTTCGCTAGCGCGTTTCAAATCTTTCAAACCTTCGATTGTAGCACGAACCATATTGTTAGGGTTAGAAGAACCCAAGGATTTAGTCAAGATGTTACGAACACCAACCAATTCCAATACGGCACGAACAGGGCCACCAGCGATAACGCCAGTACCTTCAGCAGCTGGTTTCAAGAATACGCGGCCTGCACCGAATACGCCTGTTACGCTGTGAGGGATTGTACCATTTTTAATAGCTACGTTTACAATATTTTTCTTAGCATCATCGATACCTTTGCGAATTGCTTCTGGTACTTCCGCTGCTTTACCTAAGCCAACGCCTACATAACCGTTGCCATCACCAACAACTACAAGAGCGCTGAAGGAAAAACGACGACCGCCTTTAACTACTTTGGCTACGCGGTTGATGAATACTACTCTTTCTTTAAGATCAAGACTGGTGTAGTCAATTCTCGCCATGTCTATAGTTCCTCCTTCTTAGAATTTTAAGCCTGCTTCACGAGCACCTTCTGCAAGGGCTGCTACGCGACCATGGTAAATGTAACCACCACGGTCAAACACTACTGTGTCAATACCTTTAGCGATAGCTTTTTTAGCAACTGCTTCACCAACAGCTTTTGCAGCAGCTACGTTACCACCATAGGATAAGTTTAAATCTTTATCTAAAGAGCTAGCAGCAACCAAAGTTGTACCTGCTACGTCATCGATAACTTGAGCATAGATGTTGCCTAAAGAACGGAATACGTTCAAACGTGGGCAAGTTGCCGTACCAGAGATGTGACGGCGAATACGAAGATGACGTTTTGCTCGAGCGATATTTCTACTAGATTTACGAGGCAAGATATTCACTCCTTTCATTCATATAGATGATATTACTATTTACCTTTTGCACCAGCTTTACCAGCTTTACGACGAACAACTTCGCCTTCATAGCGGATACCTTTACCTTTGTAAGGTTCTGGTTTTCTCCATTTACGGATATCAGCTGCTACTGCGCCTACAACTTCTTTGTCTGCACCAGACACAATAATTTTGTTAGGAGCTGGAACGTCAATTGTAATACCAGCTGGAGCTTCCATTTCTACTGGATGAGAGAAGCCAAGTGTAAGAGCTAATTTATTGCCTTGTTTAGCCGCTCTGTAACCAACACCGTTGATTTCAAGAGTTTTTGTGAATCCTTCAGATACGCCTGTTACCATATTAGCAACAAGAGCGCGAGTCAAACCGTGAAGGGAACGATGAGCTTTATCCTCGGAAGGACGAGCTACTGTAATTGTGTTACCTTCTACAGTGATAATCATATCTGGATGCAAATCGCGAGATAATTCGCCTTTAGGACCTTTTACGTTCATATGATGGTTATCATATGTAACAGTAACGCCTGCAGGGATCTCGATAGGCATTCTACCGATACGTGACATTATTTCTACCTCCTATTGCTACTATTACCAAACGTATGCGATTACTTCGCCACCAAGACCTTCTTTACGAGCTTGTTTGTCGCTCATAACGCCTTTGGATGTAGAAATAACTGCGATACCCAAACCACCAAGTACACGAGGAAGTTCTTCCTTTTTCGCGTAAACACGTAAACCAGGTTTGGAAATACGTTTAATTCCTGTAATAACTTTTTCGTTATTGGAACCATATTTCAAAGTTACTTTTAAAGTGTTTTCTTCTTTTTCTACGTTCTTTACGAAACCTTCTTGTAAAAGGATGTCAAGAACAGCTGCTTTCATTCTAGATGCAGGAATGTTTACCGTTTCATGAAGTGCAGCGTTTGCATTACGGATGCGCGTAAGCATATCCGCGATAGGATCGGTCATTACCATAATCTAAAAACCTCCTCTCGTCTAATATTACCAGCTGGCTTTTTTAACACCAGGAATTTGTCCTTTGTACGCCAATTCACGGAACGCAATACGGCTGATACCGAATTTACGCATATAGCCGTGAGGACGACCAGTTAAGTTGCAACGGTTGTGCAAGCGTGTTGGGGATGCGTTTGCTGGTAATTTGGACAAGCCTTCATAATCACCTGCTGCTTTTAACGCTGCACGTTTAGCTGCATATTTTTCAACGATTTTAGCGCGTTTCTTTTCGCGTTCAATCATAGATTTTTTAGCCATCTATATGTTCCTCCTATTATTTTTCAAAAGGCATACCGAATTGAGTCAACAATTCACGAGCTTCTTCATCTGTTTTAGCACTTGTTACGATAATGATATCCATACCAGTAACACGTTCTACCTGATCATATTCGATTTCAGGGAAGATGAGCTGTTCTTTAAGACCCAAAGCGTAGTTACCACGGCCATCGAATGCAGTTGCGCTGATACCGCGGAAGTCACGTACACGAGGTAATGCCGCATTGATCAATCTATCAAGGAATTCATACATGCGTTCGCCACGAAGAGTAACTTTTGTACCCAACGCCATGCCTTCACGAACTTTAAAGTTCGCAATGGATTTTTTAGCTTTTGTGATTACAGGTTTTTGACCAGCAATAATAGTCAAGTCATTAACTGCTGCTTCCAATGCTTTTGCATTGCCTACTGCATCACCTACGCCGATGTTGATAACGATTTTTTCCAATTTAGGGATTTCCATAACGTTGCCGTATTGGAATTTTTCTTGCAAACTCTTTTTAATTTCAGAGTTGTATTGTTCAAATAAACGAGACATTTATTTAGCTCCTCCTTTCCTGATTATTTAAGTACTGTACCAGATTTAACTGTAGCGCGAACGAATTTACCGTCTTTGCCTTCAACTTTTTTGATACGAGTAGCTGTTTTAGTTTCTGGGTCAACAACCATTACGTTAGAAACATGGATACCAGCTTCTTTAGTAACGATGCCGCCTTGTGGGTTAGCTTGGGAAGGTTTTGTATGACGTTTTACAGTGTTAACGCCTTCAACAAATACGCGTTCTTTTTTAGGTTCAGTTGCGATAACTGTACCTTGCTTACCTTTATCTTTACCGGAGATAACAACAACTGTATCGCCTTTTTTGATTTGTAGTTTAGCCATATGCTGCGTTCCTCCTTCTTATAATACTTCTGGAGCCAAAGAAACAATTTTCATGAAGTCTTTTCACGAAGTTCTCTTGCTACAGGTCCGAAGATACGAGTACCACGAGGGGTCTTGTCATCTTTAATAACTACTGCTGCGTTTTCATCGAAACGAATATAGGAACCGTCTTGACGGCGGATACCTTTTTTAGAACGAACAATAACAGCTTTGACTACGTCGCCTTTCTTGACAACGCCACCGGGTGATGCATCTTTTACAGGAGCAACGATTACGTCACCGATATTGCCGAATTTGCGATAAGAACCGCCCATGACTTGGATGCACATAATACGTTTTGCACCAGTGTTGTCGGCAACATTCAAAATTGTTTGTTGCTGGATCATCGTCTATTCCTCCTTACATCAGTCTTATTTTAGTCTTTCAAGAATTTCAACAACTCTCCAACATTTATCTTTAGAAAGTGGACGAGTTTCTACAATTTTAACTGTATCGCCAATTTGGCACTCATTGTTTTCATCATGAGCTTTGAAGCGTTTTGTGCTAACCATTGGCTTGTTATATAATGCGTGAGGTACTTTACGTTCAACAGCAACAACAACAGTTTTATTCATTTTGTCGCTAACAACTTTACCTACGCGGACTTTACGTACGTTTCTTTCTTCTGCCACGATTTTAAGCCTCCTTTTCAAACTTTAACAAATCTGTTATTATGCGTTTTCAGATTTAAGTTCAACTTCACGTTGTACAGTTTTAATACGAGCGATTGTCTTCTTAACTTCACGAATGCGCATAGGATTTTCTAATTGACCTGTTGCAAGCTGAAAACGGAGGTTAAATAACTCTTCCTTAAGACCGGAAACTTTTTGTTCCATTTCGGCAGCGCTCATATTGCGAATGTCATTAACCTTCATTTACGTCACCACCCAATTCTTTACCCTTAACAACAAATTTGCATTTGATTGGAAGTTTATGGCTTGCAAGACGCATAGCTTCACGAGCTATAGCTTCTGGCACACCGTCCATTTCAAACATTACACGACCTGGTTTAACTACTGCTACCCAGTATTCAGGAGAACCTTTACCGGAACCCATACGAGTACCAGCTGGTTTAGCTGTAATTGGTTTGTCAGGGAAAATTTTAATCCATACTTTACCACCACGTTTGATATAACGAGTCATAGCAATACGGGCAGCTTCGATTTGACGGTTAGTGATCCAAGATGGTTCGCATGCTACCAAGCCGAACTCACCATGAGACACTGTATTACCGCGCATAGCACGACCTTTCATACGGCCGCGGAATTGCTTACGATGTTTTACGCGCTTTGGAATAAGCATTACTTGCCACCTTCTTCCTTCTTAGCAGGTTGTTTTGCTTCTGGCAAAACTTCACCTTTGTAAATCCATACTTTAATGCCGATACAACCATAAGTTGTATGAGCTTCAGCAGTACCGTAGTCGATGTCTGCACGAAGTGTATGCAAAGGAATAGAACCTTCACGGTAGGATTCGCTACGAGCGATTTCAGCACCGCCAAGACGACCGCTTACCATGATTTTAATACCTTTTGCACCTAAGCGCATTGTGCGACCTACAGCTTGTTTCATTGCACGACGGAAGCCGATACGGCGTTCCAATTGGCTAGCAATGTTTTCAGCAACTAAAGTTGCATCCATGTCTGCTTGTTTAATTTCTGCGATGTTAACGTCCACTTGTTTGTCAGTGAAACGAGTCATTGCTTTTTTGATATCTTCGATACCAGCACCACCACGACCGATAACCATACCTGGTTTTGCAGTGTGGATAGTCAATTTAATACGTTTATTTGTACGCTCGATTTCAATGCGGGAAATACCAGCAATGAAAAGGGTTTCTTTCAAGAAGTTACGAATTTTTACGTCTTCATGAAGATTAGCAGCGAAATCTTTATCTGCATACCATTTTGCGTCCCAATCTTTTACGATACCGACACGCAAACCGTGTGGATTAACTTTTTGACCCACTCTGTTTCCCTCCTTCTTAAGCTCTTTCTTTAACTACTACTGTTACGTGGCTAGTGCGTTTCAAAATTTTGAAAGCTTGACCACGGGAACGAGGATGAATGCGTTTTAATGTAGGGCCTTGATCAACGAAGATCTCGGATACGTAAAGATTGTCAACATTCATATCGAAATTATGTTCAGCGTTTGCGATTGCAGAACGCATAACTTTTTCTACTACATCAGCGCCAACTTTCGGAGTGAACTTCAAGATGGCAAATGCTTCGCCGATGTTTTTACCGCGCACTAAATCAGCAACGATACGGATTTTACGAGGCGCGATTCGGATATGTCTAGCGATTGCTTTTGCTTCCATGTATTATTCCTCCTATTTTTCTGCCTGTAGATTTTTCGTCCTTACCATGACCTTTGTAAGTACGTGTAGGAGCGAATTCACCTAATTTATGACCTACCATATCTTCTGTAATAAATACAGGTACGTGTTTGCGACCATCATGCACAGCAATTGTGTGGCCTACAAAACTTGGGATAATAGTAGAGGCACGGGACCAGGTTTTTACAACTTTCTTTTCGTTAGTTTCGTTTAAAGCTTCAACTTTCTTAAGCAAATGATCTGCTACGAAAGGGCCTTTTTTAATAGATCTGGACACTATTTTATCTCCTTTCCTTTATCCTATTTTGTACGACGTTTAATGATTAAGCTGTTAGAAGCTTTTTTCTTGTCGCGAGTTTTAACACCATGTGCTGGTTTGCCCCAAGGTGTAACAGGATGTTTACGACCAACAGGAGATTTACCTTCACCACCACCATGTGGATGGTCACAAGGGTTCATTACAACACCACGAGTGCCAGGACGAACGCCCATCCAACGATGACGACCAGCTTTACCAATTACTTGGTTGCTGTGATCAGTGTTACCAACAACACCAACTGTTGCACGGCATTCTTGACGTACGCGACGCATTTCGCCAGATGGTAAACGAAGAATAGCATAGCCATTATCTTTACCCATCAATTGAGCGGATGTACCAGCGGAACGAACGATTTGGCCACCTTTACCGATTTTCAATTCGATATTGTGGATTTGTGTACCGTCAGGGATATTAATCAATGGTAAGCAGTTACCAGGTTTAATATCAGATTCAGGACCGGAGAAAACAACGTCACCAACTTTTAAGCCGTTAGGAGCTAAAATGTAGCGTTTTTCACCATCAGCATAGTTAAGCAAAGCGATACGAGAAGAACGGTTAGGATCATACTCGATTGTTGCTACTTTAGCTGGAATATTATCTTTAGTACGTTTGAAGTCAATAATACGGTATTGACGTTTATGACCGCCACCTTGGTGACGAACTGTCATTTTACCAGTATTGTTACGACCACCTTTTTGAGAAACCTTAGCGAGCAAGGATTTTTCCGGTTTGCTTGCTGTGATTTCGTCGAAGGCGGATACTGTCATAAACCGGCGACCAGCGGAGTACGGTTTAAATGATTTAATTGCCATTAGTGGGCCTCCTTACAACTAGACTCTTAGACACCTTCAAAGAATTCAATGGATTCGCCAGCTTTCAAAGTAACGATAGCTTTTTTGTAATCGCTACGTTTACCTTGTGTACGACCCATGCGTTTAGTTTTGCCTAAAACGCGAATAGTAGCTACTTTTTCTACTTTTACATTGAAGATTTTTTCAACTGCTTGACGGATTTGCACTTTATTTGCAGTTAAAGGCACACGGAAAGTGTATTTGCCTTCTTCCATAAGCATAGTGGATTTTTCGGTAATAACCGGGCGGATTAGTACATCATGTAATTGCATTATCCAAGTACCTCCTCGATTTTTGCGACAGCGCCTTTAGTAATGAAGAGCTTATCGTAATGAAGAAGATCGAAAATGTTCATACCTTCGCAAGCCAAAGCTTTAACACCTTGAATGTTGCGAGCGGAACGTTCAACATTTACATCACCTTCAGTGATGAACAATACTTTTGCATCACCAACGTTGAAGCTATTGATAATGTTCAACACTTCTTTAGTTTTAGGAGCTGCTAATGTGATTTCTTCCAAAACGTATAATTCGCTATTATTCACTTTATCGCTAAGAGCAGATTTAACTGCTAAACGTCTAGCCTTACGAGGCATAGCTTTGTAATAGCTGCGAGGTTGTGGACCAAATGTAGTACCGCCACCAATCCAGATTGGGAACGGCTGGAACCGGAACGTGCACGGCCAGTACCTTTTTGTTTCCAAGGTTTACGGCCACCGCCACGAACCATACCTCTAGTTTTTGTTGCATGTGTGCCGAGACGTTCGTTAGACAATTGACGAACTACGGCTTGATGCATTACGGCTTCGTTAACTTCAACGCCGAATACTGCATCGTTTAACTGTATTTCACCGACTTTAACGCCGGATTGATTATATGTTGCTACTGTAGGCATTACATAATCCTCCTTTCGACAAATGATTATTTAACAGGTTTAACCGTGTTGCGAACCATAACCAAGCTACCTTTAGCGCCTGGGATACCGCCTTTAACCAATAAAAGGTTACGTTCAGCATCAACTTTCACAACGGATAAGCGTTGTACGGTAACTCTGTAACCACCCATTTGTCCAGGGAGTTTTTTACCTTTGTATACCTTACCGCCGCCACCGGAGATCATAGGACCGATGGAACCAGGTTCACGGTGAGATTTAGAACCATGAGTTTCAGGACCACGGGAGAAGTTATGGCGTTTAATTGTGCCAGCAAAACCCTTACCTTTACCTGTACCCACTACGTCCACCAATTCACCTTCTGCGAAGATATCAGCTGCCAGAGTTTGGCCTACTGTGTAGTCAGCTGCATTTGCAACGCGAACTTCGCGAAGATATTTCACTGGAGCTACGCCAGCTTTGTCGAACTGACCTTTTACAGGTTTTGTTAAATGTTTTTCTTTAATGGAACCGTAACCAATTTGTACTGCTTCGTAGCCGTCTGTTTCAACAGTCTTAACGCGCACTACAACGCTTGGGGTAGTTTCCACTACTGTTACAGGAACTAATTGGCCTTCAGCTGTGAAGACTTGAGTCATTCCTAATTTTTTACCCAAAATAGCTTTAGACATTATCGCACCTCCTTATAGTTTTATTTCAATAGATACACCAGCTGGTAAATCTAAACGAGTGATAGCATCTACTGTTTTCGAATTTGGTTCAAGAATATCGATTAAGCGTTTATGTGTACGCATTTCGAATTGTTCACGAGAATCTTTGTTTACGTGTACAGAACGAAGAATTGTGAAGATATTCTTTTCTGTTGGCAATGGAATCGGACCAGAAACCATAGCGCCATTTCTTTTTGCAGTGTCTACGATCTTAGCAGCGCTTTGATCGAGAGCTTTGTGGTCGTATGCCTTAAGGCGAATACGGATTTTTTGCTGTTTAGCCATTATTAATAATTCCTCCTGTCGTCCATTTCGTGAATGGGCTGCTCCATAGAAATTCTCCTCCGCAGAGGCAACCTTCTACTTCATAGTTTAAAAACACAACACGAGAGCGGCATTAGCTGCCGCTCTGAGTGCTGCATGTATTGTGCTCAACGCATCACTACGATGAGCATAAAAGGTTAAATTAACCTTCGATTGCAGTTACAACGCCAGCGCCTACTGTATGGCCACCTTCACGGATTGCGAAACGAGAGATCGAAGTGATCAATTCGATATCCATTGTTACGTTATCGCCAGGCATACACATTTCTACACCTTCAGGAAGGTTTACAACACCTGTTACGTCTGTTGTACGGAAGTAGAATTGTGGACGGTAGTTGGAGAAGAATGGAGTATGACGGCCACCTTCTTCTTTAGTCAATACGTAAACTTCTGCTTTGAATTTTGTGTGTGGTTTGATGGAACCTGGTTTAGCCAATACTTGACCACGTTCGATGTCTTTGCGGTCTACACCACGAAGCAATGCACCAACGTTATCACCTGCTACTGCAGAATCCAAAGTTTTGCGGAACATTTCAAGACCAGTTACTACGTATTGTTCAGCTTTTTCTTTCAAGCCTACAACTTCTACTGTGTCGCCTACGTTTACTTGACCACGTTCAACACGGCCAGTTGCTACTGTACCACGACCAGTGATTGTGAATACGTCTTCCACAGGCATCAAGAAAGGTTTGTCAGTATCACGAACTGGAGTTGGGATGTAGGAGTCTACAGCGTCCATCAATTCGTCGATTTTAGCTACATATTGAGCATCGCCTTCCAAAGCTTTCAAAGCGGAACCTACAATGATAGGTACTTCGTCGCCAGGGAATTCGTAGGAAGAAAGAAGTTCACGAACTTCCATTTCTACCAATTCGATTAATTCTTCATCGTCAACCATGTCAGCTTTGTTCAAGAATACTACGATTGCAGGAACACCAACTTGACGAGCCAACAAGATGTGTTCGCGAGTTTGAGGCATAGGGCCGTCAGCTGCGGAACATACCAAGATAGCACCGTCCATTTGAGCCGCACCAGTGATCATGTTTTTAACATAGTCAGCATGGCCTGGGCAGTCAACGTGTGCATAGTGACGGTTAGCAGTTTCGTACTCAACGTGTGCAGTGTTGATTGTGATACCGCGTTCGCGTTCTTCTGGAGCTTTATCGATCATGCTGTAATCTTGGAAATCAGCTTGGCCTTTTTCAGCCAATACTTTAGTGATTGCAGCAGTCAAAGTAGTTTTACCATGGTCAACGTGACCGATTGTACCGATGTTAACATGCGGTTTCGTACGTTCAAATTTTTCTTTAGCCATTTTAAATTATCCTCCGAGGAAAATAGTAATTCTATTAATCTAATGTAAGATTAACCGTTTTTCTTTGCTTGAATTTCTTCAGCAATTTTCTTAGGAACTTCTTCGTAATGATCGAATGTCATGGAATAGTTACCGCGACCTTGAGTTTTGGAACGAAGGTCTGTTGCGTAACCGAACATTTCGCTCAATGGAACATATGCTTTGATATGTTGGTTACCATTGCGAGCTTCCATGCCGTCCATGCGACCACGGCGAGAGTTCAAGTCACCGATAACGTCGCCCATGTATTCTTCAGGAACGTCTACTTCTACGGACATGTATGGTTCAAGCAATGCAGGATCTGCTTTGCGAGCACCTTCTTTAAAGCCCATGGAACCAGCGATTTTGAAGGCCATTTCGTTGGAGTCAACGTCATGGTAGGAGCCGTCAAATACGATAACTTTGATGTCAACCATTGGATAACCAGCGATAACACCGGATTCCATAGCTTCTTTAACACCATTTTCAACAGGTCCGATGTATTCACGAGGAATTGCACCACCTACGACCTTATTTTCAAATTCGAAGCCAGCACCTGGTTCTTGAGGAATCAATTCCAACCAGCAGTGACCATATTGACCACGACCACCAGACTGACGTACGAATTTACCTTCAGCTTTGACAGCTTTACGGATAGTTTCGCGATATGCTACTTGAGGTTTACCTACGTTACATTCTACTTTGAACTCACGGTTCATACGGTCAACGATGATATCCAAGTGAAGTTCGCCCATACCGGAGATAATAGTTTGACCTGTTTCTTCATCAGTACGAACTTTGAAAGTAGGATCTTCTTCTGCCAAACGAGCAAGAGCTGTACCCATTTTTTCTTGGTCAGCTTTTGTTTTAGGTTCAACAGCAACGGAGATAACTGGTTCAGGGAATTCCATGGATTCAAGGATTACAGGATTCTTTTCATCACACAAAGTATCACCAGTAGTAGTATCTTTCAAGCCTACAGCTGCAGCGATGTCGCCAGCGTAAACCATGTCGATTTCTTTACGAGTGTTAGCGTGCATTTGAAGAATACGGCCGATACGTTCTTTTTTACCTTTTAGTGGAGTTGAAAACGTAAGAACCGGATTCCAATGTACCGGAGTACACACGGAAGAACGCTAATTTACCAACATAAGGGTCAGCCATGATTTTGAATGCCAATGCGGAGAATGGCTCTTCATCGGAAGAAGGACGAGTTGTTTCTTCTTCAGAACCAGGAACTACACCTTTAATGGCTGGGATGTCGATTGGAGCTGGCATGTAATCGATTACAGCATCCAACAACATTTGTACACCTTTGTTTTTGTAGGAAGAACCACAAAGAACTGGGAACAATTGGTTAGCAATAACTGCTTTACGCAATGCTGCTTTCAATTCTTCTTGAGTAATTTCTTCGCCTTCCAAATATTTCATCATGATATCATCATCTGTTTCAGCGATAGCATCGATCATCATTTCGCGACGAGCTTCTGCTACTTCTTGATATTCAGCTGGGATATCAGTGATTTCAAATTCTTTACCGTCATCGGATAAGTAAATTTCCGCTTTCATAGTCATCAAGTCAATGATACCTTTGAAAGTATCTTCAGCGCCGATTGGCACTTGAATAGCTACGGAATTTGCACCTAAACGGGATTTCATCATGTCAACTACGTTGAAGAAGTCAGCACCTACTGTATCCATCTTATTTACATAAGCGATACGAGGTACGCCGTAGTTAGAAGCTTGACGCCATACTGTTTCGGATTGAGGTTCAACGCCGCCTTTAGCACTGAATACCGCAACAGAACCGTCAAGTACACGTAGAGAACGTTCTACCTCTACAGTAAAGTCAACGTGACCAGGAGTATCGATGATGTTGATACGATGATCTTTCCAGTGACATGTTGTCGCAGCAGAAGTGATTGTGATACCACGTTCTTGTTCTTGCGCCATCCAGTCCATCGTAGCAGCGCCTTCATGTACTTCGCCGATCTTATGAACGATACCTGTATAGTAGAGGATACGTTCTGTAGTTGTTGTCTTACCAGCATCGATGTGGGCCATGATACCGATATTACGAGTTTTTGCTAAGGAAAACTCTCTTGCCACAGTTGTCACCTCTTATTACCAACGGAAATGAGCAAATGCTTTATTAGCTTCTGCCATTTTATGAGTATCTTCTTTTTTCTTGATTGCAGCGCCTGCATTGTTGAAAGCGTCCATCAATTCGCCTGCTAAGCGTTCTTTCATAGTGCGTTCACCACGAAGACGAGCGTAGTTTACAACCCAACGAATGCCGAGGGTTTGACGGCGATCAGCACGAACTTCAACTGGAACTTGGTAGTTCGCACCACCGATACGGCGAGCACGTACTTCAAGTACAGGCATAACATTTTTCAATGCTTGATCAAAAACTTCCATTGGGTCTTGACCCATTTTGGAACGAATAATTTCGAATGCATCATATACGATAGTTTCAGCAATGCCTTTTTTGCCATCGTACATAACTTTGTTAATGAAACGTGTTACTAATTTGCTGTTGTACACCGGATCTGGAAGTACATCACGTTTCGGAACAGGGCCTTTTCTTGGCATGTTCAATTCCTCCTTTATACTGATGTGTGTTAGTTTCGTTTAATGGCTAAAATTATTTTTTAGCTTTTTTCGCGCCGTATTTGGAACGACTTTGCATACGATTTTGTACGCCAGCTGTATCCAATGCACCACGAACGATGTGATAACGCACACCTGGAAGGTCTTTTTAACACGACCGCCTCTGATAAGTACAACACTGTGTTCTTGTAAATTGTGACCAATGCCTGGGATGTAAGCAGTTACTTCAATAGCGTTTGTCAAACGTACACGGGCAACTTTACGAAGCGCGGAGTTTGGTTTCTTTGGAGTAGCTGTGTACACACGAGTACATACACCACGTTTTTGTGGAGATTCTTGAAGCGCAGGAGCTGTAGATTTTTTAGTCAAGCTCATGCGACCTTTGCGTACTAGCTGATTAATTGTTGGCATTTGGGCACCTCCTTTCCAAATTTGAGATTTATAATTGATCCGTCATAACAAAGTGTTACATCGGATATTACCGAAATTAACGAAGGATACCTACCGCTGTGGCTCGCACCTTAATGCGACACGCACGACCAAGGTCATCCATAGTGTGCTTATCATTCACAGGGATGCCCTGTGCTTCACAAGCATTTCGTATAGGTTCAACTACACTTTCATCACTATCATGTCCAACAAACACATAGTTTACAGTTCCTTTAGCAATGTTTTTCAACGTTTGCTTGGCACCGATTGTTTTGTTCATCGACTTCAGATGGGCAATGTCCATAGTAAAATTCTCCTTACGAAACTATGCCACTTAGGCATACTAGCCCCTGAGCACTATGTAAGTATATCAATTACACTAGCCATTGTCAAACGTTTTTCAAGGCTCAACACCGCTATACAACTGCATTTTATGTGTACACGTTTCCGTGCGTTTCATTACACCGAATCATATAAAATATATGTAATTTTATGCAAATTTCGTTATTTCATACTCATTTTTATACGCAATATTAATATTATGTGCATTAATCACATTTTATGTATGCATAATTGATATAGCACAAGTATAAGTAACCGAATTTTAATGTATTTTATTTAAAGTGCAACTATTATAAGTGAATAGTACTTATATATAAAAAGAGCGCGCCCTAAGGCACGCTCTTTTAATACCCCTATAGATTATTCTTCTACAGCTGGTTCTTCAGTAATATCAATAATTTCAGGTGTGTTTTTCACAACCTCAATTTTGCGGTAACGGCTCATGCCAGTACCTGCAGGAATCAATTTACCGATAATTACATTTTCTTTTAAGCCCAATAATGGATCGATTTTACCTTTGATTGCAGCGTCGGTAAGAACACGTGTTGTTTCTTGGAAGGACGCAGCAGACAAGAAGGAATCCGTTGCCAAAGCGGCTTTTGTAATACCCAATAACGTGCGTTTGCCTGTAGCAGTTTCACGACCATTAAGAGTAAGACGACGATTTTCTTCGTCAAAGGTATTAACGTCTACCATATCCCCTGGAAGCATATCTGCATCGCCAGCTGTTTCAATTTTAACTTTATGAAGCATTTGACGTACGATAACTTCGATATGTTTATCGTTAATTTCTACACCTTGAGATTTATATACTTTTTGTACTTCATATACGAGGTAACGTTGAGTAGCTTCAGTACCCATTACGCGCATAATATCGTGAGGGTTGATAGAACCTTCAGTCAAACGAGCGCCCAAGGATACAACATCACCGTCTTTAACGATAATGCGGGAACCATAAGGGATGAGGTAATCAAGTTCAATACCATCTTCACCAGTAATAAAGATTGTATTTGTACCTTTTTTACCTTCGTTAGGTACAACGCGAACTGTACCTTCGTTTTCTGCGATGATCGCATTACGTTTTGGTTTACGCGCTTCGAACAATTCTTCGACACGTGGCAAACCTTGTGTAATATCGTCACCTGCGACACCACCAGTATGGAATGTACGCATTGTTAACTGTGTACCAGGTTCACCGATGGATTGGGCTGCAATAATACCTACTGCTTCACCAACTTGAACTTGGTTACCAGTACCTAAATCGCGACCATAACACTTGCGACATACACCATATGGGCTGCGGCAAGTCAATACGGAACGGATTTTAACTGTTTCATAGTGTTTTACAACTTCATCAGCCAATGGTTCTGTGATTTCACCGTTAAGAGGAACGATTACTTCACCAGTTTCCTTATTAACTAATTCTTCAGCTGCAATACGGCCTACAATACGATCTTTTAACGGCTCAATAACACCAGTACCTTCAACGATTGCTTCCACTTCGATACCGTGGATTTCATTGTTGCGCACTTGTACTTCTTTTACATCGGAGTTAAGAATCGCTTCGATACCTTCTTCAGTGAGGCGTGTATTAGCAGGGAAGATTTCTACGCCTTCGCTATCAACAATTGCTTGTACAGTATCCTTGTTCAACATATTTTGAACCATAGTTTCTTTTAATGTTGCACGGATGCGTTCATCGCTTTCACCAAGAATAATTTTTTGAACCAAATTAGTATGGTTGATATCGCTATCAGAGCCTAAGTGAGCACCACGCAATGCAACAGATGTAACACCGGATTCTGCGATATCCGCCAAGCATTGTTCGTCCAAGATAGTTTCAGCAGGAACAACAAGTTCCCCTGTTTCTACGTTCACTACATCTTTATCTAGAACACGACCAATGAGCTTGTCTTTCAACAATTCCAAAGCTTGACGCGGAGATGTAGCCAAACGAGCACGTTCACGAACGAGATCGATACCTACAACATCACAATCATCCTCACGAACGATAACGTCTTGAGATACGTCAACAAGACGACGAGTCAAGTAACCAGAGTCAGCTGTACGAAGAGCTGTATCGGCCAAACCTTTACGAGCACCGTGAGAGGAAGTAAAGTAATCCAATACAGTCAAGCCTTCTTTAAAGTTTGCTTTGATTGGTAAGTCGATGATACGACCAGATGGATCGGCCATCAAACCACGCATACCAGCAAGCTGACGGATCTGTTGTTTGTTACCACGGGCACCAGAGATAGCCATCATGTAAACAGGGTTGAAGCCATCTTTGTCGCGCGCCATATTATCCATCATGGCATCAGTAACATCATCTGTTGCTTTTGTCCATAATTGGATAGTTTTACGGTAACGTTCTTCTTCTGTAATAAGACCACGACGGTACATACGAGATACTTTTTCTACCTCTTGTTCCGCTGTGTCTAATAAGCCAGTTTTTAACTTCTGGTACTTTAATATCAGCAATAGCTACAGTCATACCTGCGCGACGAGCGAAGGAGTAACCTAAGGATTTAATACGGTCCAAAAGTTCTGCAGTTTTTTCATTGCCAAACAATTGGAAGCATTGGTCAACCAATTTACCAACTGTTTTCTTATCCATAACCTTACCTAAAGAGTAAGTGCCATCTTCACGTTTTTCATATTGCCACAATTCTGGGAATAGCGCATTGTTAAAGATCAAGCGACCTGCCGTCGTTTCTACACGGCCATGGTCAGGTAAACGGATATAAAGAATATCTTGCAAGCCAATAATATGATTCGTATGCAAGCATTACTTCATCGTATGTAGCAAATGTTTTTAGCGTTATCTTTAGTATTTTCACGTACTACTGTTAAGTAGTATGTACCCAAGATCATATCCTGAGATGGTACTGCTACTGGTTTACCATCTTTAGTGGACAAGATATTGTGGCTAGAAAGCATCAATGTACGAGCTTCTGCTTGTGCTTCTACGGACAATGGTAAGTGACACGCCATTTGGTCACCGTCAAAGTCGGCGTTGAAGGCTGTACATACTAATGGATGCAATTTGATAGCACGGCCTTCCCAAAGAATTGGTTCGAAGGCTTGGATACCAAGTCTATGCAATGTAGGGGCACGGTTCAAGAGAACTGGATGTTCTTTGATTACCTCTTCCAAAGATTCCCATACGCCAGGGCCAATTCTTTCAACTTGGCGTTTAGCTGCTTTGATGTTGGATGCTTGACCGCGTTCTACCAAACGTTTCATAACGAACGGTTTGAACAATTCCAATGCCATTTCTTTTGGCAAACCACATTGGTGCATTTTAAGTTCAGGACCTACTACGATAACGGAACGACCGGAGTAGTCAACACGTTTACCGAGCAAGTTTTGACGGAAACGACCTTGTTTACCTTTAAGCATATCGGACAAGGATTTTAACGGACGGTTACCAGGACCTGTTACAGGACGACCGCGACGGCCATTATCGATCAATGCGTCAACAGCTTCTTGAAGCATACGTTTTTCGTTGCGCACGATAATATCAGGAGCACCTAAGTCTAACAAACGTTTCAAACGATTGTTACGGTTGATAACACGACGGTATAAATCATTGAGGTCAGATGTAGCAAAACGACCACCATCTAATTGAACCATTGGGCGCAATTCAGGCGGGATTACAGGAACGATGTCCATAATCATCCACTCAGGGCGGTTACCAGATTGACGGAATGCTTCTACTACTTCTAAGCGACGAACTGCACGAATTTTACGTTGACCACTAGCAGTGTTCAATTCTTCACGCAATTCAGCATTCAATGCTTCAAGATCAAGTTCTGCTAAGAGAGCTTTTACAGCCTCAGCACCCATGTCGATACATACGAAGAGAACTTCTTCTGCAGCACCTAATTCATAGCGCTCTTCACGAGTTAATTCTTCATATTCTTTATCTGCTTCTGGGATTGTTGCATCATCGCGAAGAGCTGCATTGTAGCGCTCTTTGCGTTGTGCTTCACGAACAATAGCTAAACGTTCATTTCGTTGAGCTACTGTTTCGATTACGACGGATTTACCACCAATAGTGTAACCGTCTTCGTTAAATTGAGCTTCATATTCGCGGTATTCTTGCTCGGACAATAATTGACGTTTTGTCAACGGAGTACCAGCTGGGTCTACTACGATATAGGAAGCAAAGTATAATACGCGTTCCAAGGAACGTGGGGATACGTCAAGGATAAGGCCCATACGGGATGGGATACCTTTGAAGTACCAAATGTGAGATACAGGAGTGGCCAATGCAATATGACCCATACGTTCACGACGTACTTTTGCACGTGTAACCTCTACACCACATTTGTCGCAAACTACGCCTTTATGGCGAATGCGTTTATATTTGCCGCAGTGACATTCCCAGTCTTTTGTTGGTCCAAAAATGCGCTCGCAGAATAGACCATCACGTTCTGGCTTCAACGTACGGTAGTTAATAGTTTCAGGTTTCTTAACTTCCCCATGAGACCAAGATAAGATCTGCTCTGGAGAGGCTAAACCGATTCGCATGGAATCGAATTCATTTACGTCTAGCACTACTATCGCTCCCTTCCTTATAGATAGTTTTAGTCTTCATCGTTAGAGGAGTCGCCCATTGGGAACGCCAATTGGCTAAGGATATCGTCTTCACCACCGTTGTCAGCTGGTGCTTCTTCCTCTACTTCTGGTTCTACTACAGTTACTTCATCAGTTTCTACTGCACTGCCTTCCATAACTTCTTCAATACCAGTTTCTACCACTTCATCTTCGTCATCAAGTTCTTTCATAACAACTTCTTCTTGATCTTCATTCAAGATTTTTACATCAAGACCAATACTTTGAAGTTCTTTGAGCAATACCTTGAAGGACTCAGGTACACCTGGTTCAGGGATGTTTTCGCCTTTAACGATTTTTTCGTATGCTTTCACACGACCAACAACGTCGTCAGACTTAACAGTTAATAGCTCTTGAAGTGTATAAGCTGCGCCATATGCTTCGAGAGCCCAAACTTCCATTTCCCCGAAACGTTGACCACCGAATTGAGCTTTACCGCCCAATGGTTGTTGTGTAACAAGGGAGTACGGACCTGTGGAACGAGCATGGATTTTATCATCAACCAAGTGATGGAGTTTAAGCATGTATACGTAACCAACAGTTACACGGTTATCCATAGGTTCACCAGTACGACCATCGTACAATACTGTTTTACCATCATCGGAACGACCAGCAATGCCTAATGTTTCAAATACATCTTTTTCATGCGCACCATCAAATACAGGTGTAGCGATATGAATACCTGCTACATCTGGTTTGGCATGCCATATGTTTCATAGTCGTAACCAAGGCCTTCGAGTTCATGACGAATTTCAACGCGTTTAGCACGAGCAGATTCAATATGGTTCAATGTAGTTTTAACTTTATTAATAGCTTCTAATTCTTCTACAAGTGCAGGATCCATTTCTGGAGCATCCTCTTCAGAGTCAAAGAATTCTACATGAAGTGCATTGTATTTAGCTTCAATAGCTTTAAGTTCTTGATAACGAGCTTCGCCGCCAAGAGCTTCAAGTTTCTTTTGCGCTGCAGATTCTACATGACCAAGAATTTGAGATTTCAAGTCGATGATTTTTTCATCGATGTCGAAATGAGGAACTGTCACATCTTCTTTAGCTTTTGCTTCTAATTCTTCAATTTCAGCATATAAGCCGCGAATAGCGTCAATTTGTTCCCAATAAGATGCATCAGTACGAGCTTCTTTCAATACATTTTGAATGTGAAGGTCTGTAGCTTTGATTTTCATACCTAAGCCTTGAACAGCCCAACCCAAGTGAGTTTCAAGAACCTGACCGATGTTCATACGAGAAGGTACGCCCAATGGGTTCAATACGATTTGTACTGGAGTACCATCTGGAAGGAATGGCATATCTTCTTTTCTCATAACGCGAGAAACGACACCTTTGTTACCATGACGGCCCGCCATTTTATCGCCTTCGTGAATCTTACGTTTTTGAGCGATATATACGCGAACAAGTTTATTTACCCCTGGTTGTAATTCGTCGCCGTTTTCACGAGTGAAGACTTTAACGTCTACTACTTTACCAGATTCGCCATGAGGTACGCGCAAGGATGTGTCGCGAACTTCACGTTCTTTGTCCCCAAAGATAGCGCGCAATAAACGTTCCTCTGGAGTAAGTTCAGTTTCGCCTTTTGGTGTAGCTTTACCTACGAGGATATCTCCAGGGTGTACTTCTGCACCAATGCAGATAATACCTTCTTCATCTAAGTTTTTAAGTGTGTCATCACCAGTATTAGGTAATTCGCGAGTGATTTCTTCAGCGCCTAATTTAGTGTCGCGCGCATCACATTCGTATTCTTCAATATGAATGGATGTATAGATATCTTCTTTGCAAAGTTCTTCACTAAGCAAGATAGCATCCTCGTAGTTATAACCTTCCCAAGGCATGAACGCTACAAGAACGTTATAACCTAACGCCAATTCACCGCCATCAGTAGCAGGACCATCAGCCAATACTTGGCCTTTTACAACATGGTCGCCACGATTAACGATTGGTTTTTGGTTAAAGCATGTGGATTGGTTAGAACGAAGGAATTTGTTCAAACGGTATGTATCAACACGACCATCGCTATCGCGAAGTACGTGGATTTCATTACCCCAGCAACGTACAACTTTACCAGCTTCACGTGCAAGTACGCAAACGCCGGAGTCAGTCGCTGCTGTATATTCCATACCTGTACCAACAAGTGGAGCTTGTGCACGCAAGAGTGGTACCGCCTGACGTTGCATGTTCGCACCCATCAAGGCACGGTTAGCATCGTCATTTTCAAGGAATGGAATCATAGCTGTACCGATGGATACAACTTCTTTTGGACTTACGTCCATATAGTCAACCTTATCAGGTGTAACTTCTAATACATCATGACCACGACGACAAGCTACATGTTCAGTTGTGAAGTAACCTTCCTCATCAAGTGGAGAGTTCGCTTGGGCAATTGTCATGCCTTCTTCTTCATCTGCTGTCATGTATACAACGGAATCAGATACACGAACCTTGATAACTTTGTCTGCATCTTCACCTGTACCATAGATTTTTTCAACCTTACGGTAAGGAGCTTCGATGAAGCCGAACTCGTTTACTTTCGCGTAGTTAGACAAGGAGTTGATCAAACCGATGTTTGGACCCTCTGGAGTCTCAATTGGACACATACGGCCATAGTGAGAATGATGTACGTCACGAACTTCGAAGCCTGCACGCTCACGAGATAAACCGCCAGGACCAAGGGCAGATAAACGACGTTTGTGAGTTAATTCTGCTAATGGGTTTGTTTGGTCCATGAACTGGGACAACTGGGAGGAACCAAAGAATTCTTTGATTGCTGCCACTACAGGACGAATATTAATCAACGCTTGAGGCGTGATAGATTCGATTTCTTGAATTGTCATACGTTCACGAACAACACGTTCCATACGAGTCAAACCAATACGGAATTGGTTTTGCAACAATTCACCTACGCAACGAAGACGACGGTTACCCAAGTGGTCAATATCATCTGTATGACCTGCACCATCCATAAGGTTGAGCAAGTAAGAGATGTTAGCAATCATATCTTCGCGAGTTACTGTGCGGTGATCGAATGGCAAGTTGCAGTTGTTGCAGATAACTTTGGACTCTACACCATCGTTATTTACGATGTAGAATTCAGCAAAGCCTTCACCATCGAATACATGGCTATTTGCTACGATATCAAGTTGTTCTTCTCCAACTTGTACGCCTGCATCAAGGATTACTTCGCCAGTTTCAGGATCTACGATAGGTTGAGCCAATGTGTGACCCAACATACGTTGACGCCAGCCAAGTTTTTTTTTTTTTTTTTAACGACCAACGCGCGCCAAGTCATAACGGCGTGCATCGAAGAACAAGTTATCGAACAAGTTACGAGCAGACTCTACTGTTGGAGGCTCGCCTGGACGCAATTTTTTATAGATTTCAACTAATGCTTCATCAGCGGATTGAGTTGTATCTTTTTCTAATGTGCGAACGATGCGCTCATCATAAATTGGCAAGCCATCTTCATCAGTTTTACCGTTCCAGAAGAGGTCAAGGATGCTTTCATTAGTATCCCAACCTAATGCACGTACCAATACAGTAGCTGGTAATTTACGGTTACGGTCAATACGAACGGCAACAACTTCGCTTGCATCTGTTTCAAGCTCGATCCATGCGCCACGGTTAGGAATCACTGTGGATTCATATAAACGATTACCCATGGTATCGATTTCTTTACCATAGTAAACGCCTGGAGAACGTACCAATTGGGATACGATAACACGTTCTGCACCATTGATGATGAAAGTACCTGTATCAGTCATCAATGGGAAGTCGCCCATGAATACTTCTTGTTCTTTAATGTCCATGTTTTCTGGATCATTATTTACCAAGCGAATATTTACACGAAGTGGTGCTGCGTATGTAGCATCACGAGTTTTTACATTCATTAATATCATACTTAGGCTCACCTAAGCTGAAACCTTCGAAAGAAAGTACTAAATTACCTGAATTGTCTTTAATCGGAGAAATATCGTTGAAAATATTTTGTAAACCACTCTCCAAGAACCATTCATACGATTTACGTTGAATGTCCAATAAATGCGGCATTTTAATAACTTCGTTAATTTTTGCATATGTATAACGAGTTCGTTTGCCTACCTGTTCAGGTTTGAACATATTTGCTTTCACCCCTATCAAACACACTGGTCTACCATTTTCTATAACGGCATGGAAAAGACATCTTTCAGGTCTCAGTTTTCCTGCTCGGGCAACGTCAAATAAAGCAAGGTCCATTTCATTTTTTAAAATAACCTTGCTTCCCATTAACCAAGCACAACCTTGGAAGAAAACCTCATCACTATTAAAGTTATAGTTTTTACATCCAAAAGCAGAAAACGCTACTTTTGCAATATATAATTTTATCAGTAATAAAAAAGACTGTCAACCAAAAGGGTTGACAGTCTTTCATTTTCATTCTTTGTTCATGTATCAAAAAACTTACTAAATTAGTTGCCTTTTTGTTTTAACAATTTTGCACCAGCAATACCAGGACGAGTCATTTCTTTAGGAGAAAGAATATGATTGATTTCATCTTCAGTCAATAAACCTTGATCTAAGATGATATCGCGGATAGCACGACCTGTTTCATATGCTTCTTTAGCCAATGCAGATGCAGTTTCGTAACCAAGGTGTGGTAACAATGCTGTTACGATACCTACGGAACGGTTCAACCAGTATTCGCATTGTTCGCGGTCTACTTCAAGATCTACGAGCAATTTATCAACGAATGTATTTACACCGTTTTTGAGATAGCAAAGGTTATTGAACAAGTTGTACGCCAATACAGGTTCCATTACGTTCAACTCAAATTGACCATTTTCTACAGCCAATGTAATAGTAGTATCATTACCGATAACTTGGTAACATACTTGGTTCAATACTTCGGCGATAACAGGGTTAACTTTACCAGGCATGATGGAAGAACCAGGTTGGCGTGCAGGTAATTTTAATTCCCCAATACCACAACGAGGGCCAGATGCCATCAAGCGGAAGTCATTCGCCATTTTAATCAATACAAGTGCAGTTACTTTCAAACCACTGGAGATATCTGCAAATACGTCTGTGTTGTTTGTAGCGTCGATCAAGTTTTCCGCAGTGTAGAATGGTTCACCTACTACTTCGCTAAGTTCATAAGCTACATCATGAATGTAGTTAGGTTCAGCATTAAGACCTGTACCAACTGCAGTGGCCACCCATGTTGATTACATGTGCACCTTCAACGGCAGATTTAATACGTTTAATACCACGGCGAATACCAGATGCATAAGCACCCATTTCTTGGCCCAATGTAATTGGCACCGCGTCTTGTAAATGAGTACGACCCATTTTCAAGATTTCGCTGTATTCTTCAGCCTTTTTCTCGAGCTCATCAACGAGGCGTTGCAATGCGTCAAGTAAAGGTTTGGATTTAATAATAGCACATACTTTAATTGCTGTAGGGAACGCATCGTTTGTGGATTGCGCCATGTTACAGTGATTGTTAGGGCTTACGATATCGTAGCTACCTTTTGGATGACCTAAAATTTCACAAGCGCGGTTAGCCAATACTTCGTTCATGTTCATATTTACAGAAGTACCTGCGCCACCTTGAATTGGGTCAACTGGGAATTGATCGGCAAATTGACCTTCAATTACTTCGTCCGCAGCTTGAACAATTGCTTTACCAATAGATACATTGAGACGACCAGTTTTCATATTAGCCAAAGCAGATGCTTTTTTAACCATCGCCAAAGCTTTAATAAAGTCTTGGTCTAAATGTTTTCCTGTAATATGGAAGTTTTCTAAGGCACGAATAGTTTGTACGCCATAATATAGCTCATCAGCTACTTCTAACTCACCTAGGAAATCATGTTCTTTTCTCATATTAGATCCTCTTTCCACTATTTCATATATTTAATGACATTTTGATGAAATAATTTTATCTTATGCGCTCATTATAGCATGTATCTTGTATACATAAAAGTCATTTCATGTATCCTGAACAAACAATATTCTATACAATATTTATTTCGGTAATTAAATATACTATATCAAGACAGGTTTTGAATATAACTATCCCTATAGTACAATAGTATAAACTATGTAAGTAAGGAGTATTGACTATGAATTATCACGCACTGCGTATAGGCGCTTTATTTTTACTGACCGTCCTGAGTTATGGTTTCTACAACGCCTATTTGCCTATCACCGATCCAGTCGAATCAAACTATGTACTCTCTGCCATTACCATGCTAAAACACAACTCCTGGATATCGCCTATGATATATGACCAAGTGTGGTATGACAAACCACCTCTCACCTATTGGGCCCTTATGGTAACATACAAACTATTCGGCATATCTGACTTTACATCGCGGATACCAAATACACTTATTGCTGGTGGCAGTGTTGCGCTTATGTACCACATTGTGTACCGCATGTCTAAGAATGTCTCTATCAGTGTACTTTGTGCCATTCTATTAATGAGCACACTACAGTTTTGGTATATATCACATGCCGTTATAACCGATGGCTTCCTATTCTTCTTTTCACCTTAGCCATCTTCGGCTATTCTTATCTAGCTTTACCAAGAACGATAAACATTCCATGGTGAAAGCCTATGGGGCAGCAGCCTTAGCGGTCGTAACTAAAGGGCCCGTTGGTATTGTTCTTGCCTGGATTAATACTATTACTATTTACGTATGCGCACGGTTGTAGTACAAAGATAACGATGATTACTCACTTGCTAAGGATATTACATTACTATTTAATCCTTTAGGTCTATTGGCCTTTATATGTATAGCTAGTCCTTGGTATATTGCTATGTATTCAATACATGGTGAACAATTTATTTCTGGATTCCTAGGGCTTCACAACGTAGAGCGAGCCCTTGTGTCTGAGCATCCAAAATTCAATGTATGGTATTATTACCTAATCATTGTCCCTCTTTCTCTATTACCATGGACACCAGGTATATTTACCGACTCAAAAGCATCAACTGGAAAGACGATTTTGATTTATTCGGTATTATATGGTTTGTAGTTATAGTTCTATTCTACTCATTAGTAGCTACGAAATATATAACCTATACGCTACCTGCTATTATTCCATGTATACTATGGGCAGCAGTAGGTAGTTAATTAGATAAAGAGCAATTCAATATACTGAAAAGATTTAATTATTGGGTTACTTTGCCATTAGGTATTTATTATATAATTTTCACATTTGCTACAGCCTTTGATAAAACCCAATACCACTAATCATTGCATTAATCACAATAGTATTATTTACACTATTAGCAAAACAGTATAGAAACAAGAAGTTACCATTATCTATATTTAGCTACACCGTTAATCATTTTATATACGGCTATTACGATAACGGTACTCCTATTTTATATGACCAATCAGGCCTTCAATTCAAACCATATATTGAATCTAATACACAACATACTTATATATATGGTACATACTATACATCGATTTTGTATTATACCGAAAATACACCAACACAAGTATTTGTACATACTACAGATAACCCCCTATGGACAGCAGGAAAAACATTAATGCCAACCATAACACTGGAGGAATTTGACAGAAGAGTATCTGCAGAAAAAGGTGCTATCATTATTGTACCGAACAAATATAGTAAAGATTTTACTAATTCTCCAACAAATATAATGGCAAAATTGTGAACAAAACAAAATTAGAATATATCAAATTCAGTAACTAAACAAAAGGCGTACCCAAGGGTACGCCTTTTATTATGGCTAGAATTATTTCAATTCTACAGTTGCGCCAGCTTCTTCCAATTGAGCTTTTAAAGCTTCAGCTGCTTCAGTAGCTACGCCTTCTTTTACAGGTGCAGGAGCGCCGTCAACGATAGCTTTAGCTTCTTTCAAGCCAAGACCAGTTGCTTCACGAACAACTTTGATTACGTTGATTTTGGATGCGCCAGCATCTTTCAAGATTACGTCGAAGGAATCTTTAGCTGCGCCAGCACCAGCGTCGCCAGCTGCTGCTACAGCTACAGGAGCTGCTGCAGTTACGCCAAATTCTTCTTCAATTGCTTTTACAAGATCATTAAGTTCAAGAATAGTTGCTTCTTTTAATTCAGCAACGATGTTTTCAATGTTCAATGCCATTTTAAGTATCCTCCATAAATTAGTTTATTGTATCAGTCTTAAGCGACCAATTGATAATGTGCAGAAATTATTATTCTGCAGGTTTTGCTTCTGCAACAGCTTTGACAGCGTATGCAACGTTGCGAACAGGAGCTTGCAATACGGAAAGCAACATGGAAAGCATACCTTCGCGGTTTGGAAGAGATGCAATTGCTTTAACGCCTGCAGCGTCCATAACTTCGCCTTCAACGATACCAGCTTTAACTGTAACAACTTCTTTATCAGTTGTTTTGATGAATTGTTCGATTACACGAGCAGGTGCAACAGCATCCTCTTTAGAAGTAGCCAATGCAGTTGGACCTTCTAAGTGCTCAGAGAAACCTTCAAGATTCAATTCGTTTGCAGCGATACGAGTCAAAGTATTTTTGATTACTTTGTATTCAACACCTTCAGCCAACATTTTGCGACGAAGTTCAGTTGCTTGAGCAACAGTCAAACCAGTGTAACCAATCAATACAGCGCCTTTTGCTTCAGAAAGAGTTTCTTTCATTTGAGCAACGATTGCTTTCTTTTGTTCAGTGACAGCCATTAGATTACCTCCTTGTAGATTTTTTGGTGCTCTATGTACTATCTTAGCGTAAAAAACGACCCCATCGCACGCGATGAGGTCGAACTAGTCCTAGGTTGTTCTAGTGTCAGCCTCAGCGGGCGGATTTTCATCCATTATACATACCAGCCGTCTACAGCTAAGAGACATATGTGATTATTGCTCTTTTGTAACGTTGCTCAATTTGAACACGTTCAAAGGCACACCAGGGCCCATTGTAGCGGACAAGGTTACAGATTTAATGTATTGACCTTTAGCTGCTACAGGTTTAGCCTTGATAATAGTATCAACGATTGTACGGTAGTTGTCAAGTAATTTTTCTTCATCGAAGGACGCTTTACCGATGGAGCAAGAAATAATACCTGCTTTATCAGTACGGTATTCGATTTTACCAGCTTTGATTTCGTTTACTGCACGAGCAACGTCTGGAGTTACTGTACCAACTTTAGGGTTTGGCATCAAGCCTTTAGGACCCAAGATTTTACCAAGACGGCCAACTTGACCCATCATGTCTGGTGTAGCAACTACTACGTCGAAGTCGCTCCAACCACCTTGGATTTTAGCTACTAACTCTTCAGAACCTACGAAATCTGCACCAGCTTCTTCAGCTGCTTTAATATTGTCGCCTTTTGCGAATACAAGAACGCGTTTAGTTTTGCCAGTACCATGAGGCAATACTACTGCACCACGAACTTGTTGATCAGCGTATTTAGGGTCGACATTCAAGTTGAAAGCGATTTCAACTGTTTCATCGAAATTTGCAGTTGCAGTTTTCTTAACCAACTCAATTGCTTCTACTGGTTCGTAGAATTTACCAGCTTCAATAAGTTTTACTGCTTCAGCGTATTTCTTACCTACTTTTGCCATTATAATATCCTCCTTATGTGGTCAAACGGGAATTCCCTCCCACCGATTTGCGCGCTTATGCGCAAGTCGTACGCTTATTAGTCAACGATTTCAATGCCCATGCTGCGAGCAGTACCTTCTACCATGCGCATACCTTGTTCTACGGTATTAGCATTCAAGTCAGGCATTTTCAATTCAGCAATTTCACGAACTTTATCGCGACCTACTTTTGCTACTTTATCACGGTTAGGTACACCAGAACCTTTTGGAATACCTGCAGCTTTTTTCAACAATACTGCAGCTGGTGGAGTCTTAGTGATGAAGTCGAAGCTACGATCTTCATATACGTTAATAACTACTGGGATAATTAAGCCAGCTTGTTTAGCAGTACGTTCGTTGAATTCTTTTGTGAAAGCAACGATGTTAACACCTGCTTGACCTAGTGCAGGACCAACTGGTGGTGCTGGAGTAGCTTTAGCGGCTTCAATTTGTAGTTTTACTTGTTTAACTAATTTCTTAGCCATGGGTAATTAAACCTCCTATGCTTATACTGTGGTGGTAACGGATATACATCCTCCCACTGGCAACCAAAATCGATTGCTCTTTTTTAGAGTTATATTTATATATTAAAGAGCTTTCTCAATTTGAGAGAACTCTACCTCTACCTCGGTATCTCGGTTGAACATTTCTACGTTAAGTTTCAATGTTCCTTTTTCAGGGTTAAGTTCGGTAATAACACCTAGTTTATCTTCAAAGGCCCCGGACGTAATGCGTACCGTTTCACCAACTTCGACATCGACGTTGATGGTTGGTTTCTTATCCAAGCCCTGAGACTTAAGTATATGTTCTACTTCGGAATCAGAAAGTGGAACTGGTTTAGTGGCAGAGCCAACGAAACCTGTTACACCTGGCGTGTTGCGCACAACATACCAAGAACGGTCGTTAACTTCCATTTCAACCAATACGTACCCAGGAAATATCTTACGTTTTACTACTTTTTTAACCCCATCTTTTCATCTATTTCGTCCTCAAGAGGTACCAAAATACGGCTAATCACATCTTGTAGGCCCATAGATTGAACTTTAAGTTCAAGAGTGGTTTTAACTTTATTTTCGTAGCCTGAATAGGTATGAATTACATACCACTTCTTATCTGCTTCCATGTAATGGCCCCCTTATCCAACAAAGTGCAACAACGTATTAAAAAGTTGGGCAAAGACTGCATCAAGTACATAAATAATAAAGGCGATAAAAATAGTCACTAAAAATACTACTATTGTATAATTGATAAGCTCTTTTTTTGTTGGCCAGACTACTTTTTTTAGTTCAGCTTTCACACCGCGGAAGAATTTTCCAAATCCACCACGCTGCTGCACTGCTGAGTTAGACTTTGCCATTTTTTTCACATCCTCAAATCAACAGGTAATGAATGATAAGAATTATTTTGTTTCACGGTGTAATGTATGTTTACCGCAGAATTTGCAATATTTCATCATTTCAATACGATCAGGATTGTTCTTTTTGTTCTTGTTCGTTTGATAGTTACGTTGTTTGCAATCTGTGCAAGCTAAAGTAATGGCATTACGCATCCGGATACACCTCGCTTTATATTTACTAATCTGTCTCTTGTACTCGAAAACGCTCGACTACATACTAAAGAAATATATCATACGTAGCAAGCGATGTCAAGAATTTGAGCAACTCAAAAAAGCCAGGCACATGTACCTGACAGGGATAGTATAACAAAAAATGGCGTTCCTTGTCTATAAAGGAACGCCATTAATATGGTACTAAATTAAGATTTCTTCGTAAATAGAACTTTTACAATTTGCCAGAAGAATACTACAGCACCAACAATTAGAATCGTATCACCGATGAGACGAGCCCACCGCAAATTTTGTAACAATGGTTGTTGCATAAATTCTTCACTGCGCGCAAACCATAAGCCATTTGTGATACTAGCCCAGGATTGGATAAGACCGATTGGCAACAAGCTAATAAGCACCATTAATGCAAGCCCTATATTGAGAGCCCAGAACCCGAACTTCATCAATTTATCGTTGAATTCTACTTCAGGTCGAATATAACGGGCAATAAGGAATACAAATCCTAGACTTAAGAAACCATACACACCAAACAATGCTGTGTGGGCATGTACTGCAGTTGTATTAAGACCTTGGATGTAGAACAAGGATACAGGCATGTTGATCAAGAACCCGAATACCCCTGCCCCCACTAGATTCCAGAAGGACACCGCAATAAAACAATACACAGGCCATTTTAGACGATGCATCCAAGGAGCACTATGAAGACGTGTATAGTTTTCAAAAGCTTCATAACCTAAGAGTACAAGTGGTACTACTTCTAACGCAGAGAAGGATGCGCCTGTTGCCACGATAGTGGATGTAACACCTGTGAAGTATAGATGATGGAATGTACCAGGGATACCACCGATGAGATAAATAGCCCCAGAAGAGATTGCCGCAACTGTACCAGCACGATACGATACAAGCCCTAATGTAACAAAGATAAATGCCATCAATGTAGTGGAGAATACTTCGAAGAAGCCTTCAACCCAAAGATGGATTACCCACCAACGCCAATACTCCATAATCGCCAAATGGCTATGTTCACCATAGAATAACCCTGGACCATAGAAGATACCTACCATGATAACGGAGAATATGAAGGCTGCAATGAGGTTTTTATCCCCTTTTTGCTTGAAGGCACCAATAATACTACGTATCATGAGTACAAGCCAGAATAAAATACCAATGTATTCAATCCACTGCCAAATACGACCCAACTCGATATATTCGTAACCTTGGTGTCCTAGAAGGAAATTCCACGCTGCTGGAATTTGATGTGCTACGCCTAAATATGTACCAGCGAAGGAACCTACTACAAGAACTACAAGAGCCCAGAATAAGATGTCCACCCCAAGCTTTTGATATTTAGGATCTTTACCACCATTAATGATTGGTGCCAAGAATAGACCAGCACTCAAGAATGCCATAGCAATCCAGAACAAAGATGCCTGAATATGCCATGTACGCGCAATAGAATAAGGGAAATATTGCGCTAATGGAATACCATAGAACGCTTGACCTTCTACAGTATAGTGGGCAATAATCCCACCCATTCCCAATTGGAATAAGAACAATGCTAGGATTGTAAACAAATATTTACCTAATGCACGTTGAGATGGCGTTAACGTAATCTTGCTAATTGGATCTTCTGTTGGCGGAACCAATGCATGGTCATCATCCTTTTTACCAAAGGCCCATAACCATACAACTACACCAATGCCACATAATAAGATAATAACACTCACAACAGACCATGCGATACTTTCAGGTGTAGGATTATGATCCAACAAAGGTTCATGTGGCCAGTTGTTTGTATACGTTGCATCTGTACCAGGACGTTGCGTAGATGCCATCCAAGTAGTCCAGAAGAAGAAGCGTGCCATATCAATGCGATCTTGTAACTCAGGTAGTGTGTTATCCTTCATCGCAAAATGATCACGAGTCAATGTTAAATCAGGATTATCACCGTACAACTCAACAAAATAACGACCAGTTAAATTCATTGCCGTAATTCGTTCTGGAGATAAAACAACAGTTCCATCTTCACGGACTGCACTACCTAAATACTCTTTTTTCACAACTTCTTTAACAGCTGCTTGTTGTACAGGTCCCAATTGGTCATAAAGAACTCCAAAGGCCTCTTGAGATTTAATATCCAACATCACGGATACTTCTTTATGTAACCAATCTGCTGTCCAGTCAGGCGCTTGATATGCGCCATGACCTAAAACGGTCCCTACCGATTGACCACCTGTAGATTGCCATGCCGATTGACCATGTAAAATATCTTCCTTAGTGAACAAGACCTGTCCATCTTGAGATACATACGCAGTCGGCACTGGCGGTGCTTGATGATACACATCAGTACCTAGATAACCAAGAATAGAAAACCAATAATAAGAACGGCTACTACGGCTATCCAATACTTTTTGTATTCACCCATCACATTACCTCCTTTTCTATAAAAAACACAAAAGGAGAGCCTTTGCTCTCCTTGAGATTATAGTAGCACTATTAGTAGAATAATTCTGTATCTTTGGTAACAAATACAACAAACAATATATAAATTAATACAAAAATAGGACCCCAATTGGGGTCCTATTTACTACAAAGATTATGAATTAACCTTCGATTTCAGTTACAACGCCAGCGCCTACTGTATGGCCACCTTCGCGGATCGCGAAACGAAGACCTTCTTCGATAGCGATTGGAGTGATCAATTCGATATCCATTGTTACGTTATCGCCAGGCATACACATTTCTACACCTTCAGGAAGGTTTACAACACCTGTTACGTCTGTTGTACGGAAGTAGAATTGTGGACGGTAGTTGGAGAAGAATGGAGTATGACGGCCACCTTCTTCTTTAGTCAATACGTATACTTCTGCTTTGAATTTTGTGTGTGGTTTGATGGAACCTGGTTTAGCCAATACTTGACCACGTTCGATGTCTTTGCGGTCTACACCACGAAGCAATGCACCAACGTTATCACCTGCTACTGCAGAATCCAAAGTTTTGCGGAACATTTCAAGACCAGTTACTACGTATTGTTCAGCTTTTTCTTTCAAGCCTACAACTTCTACTGTGTCGCCTACGTTTACTTGACCACGTTCAACACGGCCAGTTGCTACTGTACCACGACCAGTGATTGTGAAAACGTCTTCCACAGGCATCAAGAAAGGTTTGTCAGTATCACGAACTGGTGTTGGGATGTAGGAGTCTACAGCTGCCATCAATTCGTCGATTTTAGCTACATATTGAGCGTCGCCTTCCAAAGCTTTCAAAGCGGAACCTACAATGATAGGTACTTCGTCGCCAGGGAATTCGTAGGAAGAAAGAAGTTCACGAACTTCCATTTCTACCAATTCGATTAATTCTTCATCGTCAACCATGTCGGCTTTGTTCAAGAATACTACGATTGCAGGAACACCAACTTGGCGAGCCAACAAGATGTGTTCACGAGTTTGAGGCATAGGGCCGTCAGCTGCGGATACAACCAAGATAGCGCCGTCCATTTGAGCCGCACCAGTAATCATGTTTTTAACATAGTCAGCATGGCCTGGGCAGTCAACGTGTGCATAGTGACGGTTTTCAGTTTCGTATTCAACGTGTGCAGTGTTGATTGTGATACCACGTTCACGTTCTTCTGGAGCTTTATCAATCATGCTGTAATCTTGGAAGTCAGCTTGACCTTTTTCAGCCAATACTTTAGTGATTGCAGCAGTCAAAGTAGTTTTACCATGGTCAACGTGACCGATAGTACCAATGTTAACATGCGGTTTCGTACGTTCAAATTTTTCTTTTGCCATTAGGATTGTATCCTCCTTCACAAAAACAAATTACATTCTAGTATTAATATAATATATTAATCCTAATTTATCAATGGAATATAAGATTCCTTTATACATTATTATACCATATATAGAAAAACTTCTAAAATACAAATATTCTTCTAAAATAAAAACTGACAAATGTAATCCTTACACTCATCAACTTCAATTTGTATTTTATGAAGAAATAAAAAAATCCTCACCAATGTGAGGTTTAATGGTGGCGGCACACGGATTTGAACCGCGGACACACCGGGTATGAACCGATTGCTCTAGCCAACTGAGCTATGCCGCCATGTATGGAGCTAGTGACCGGGATTGAACCGGTGACCTTATCCTTACCAAGGATACGCTCTGCCGACTGAGCTACACCAGCACAATGAACGATCATTTCACTGTGGTTTTTATGGTTGCGGGGACAGGACTTGAACCTGCGACCTTCGGGTTATGAGCCCGACGAGCTACCAACTGCTCCACCCCGCTATAAATGGTGGAGGGAGAAGGATTCGAACCTTCGAAGTCGAAGACAGCAGATTTACAGTCTGCTCCCTTTGGCCGCTCGGGAATCCCTCCAAAAATAAAATGGAGCTGGCGATAGGAATTGAACCCACAACCTGCTGATTACAAGTCAGCTGCTCTACCAATTGAGCTACGCCAGCATCATTACGACAAGATGTATTTTATCATCCGTCTCACTAAGTGTCAAGAACTTCTTAAAAAACTTTTTTGAATTGTTTTTTTGTTTACTGCGGTAACCCTTAGTGCTTAATCATAATAACATGAAACGATACCCTATGCAAGTATTTTTTCTAAACTTTTTAAACTTCATTTTTTCCTCATTGGCAATCATAGATAAAGATAGATAATTGCTAATATAGCCACTATTATCCGATAGTACCCAAAGGAGGATAAAGACTGGTACAGCCATGATAAACGAAAAATCAGCAGCAGCTCTTCGAGTACAACCGATTAACATGCCCCTGCAATGGTAGCGCCAGACCGAAAACCCAGGCCACAAACAGAGCATTTGATAGAGCCCAATCTGGAAGCACCAATTTGAATGAACACTTCAAACACATCCGCATGGGCACCTTCAAAATTAAGCATATGCCCAATAATAATCATATGCCCTGTACTAGATACAGGAATACATTCTGTTATACCTTCTATAACACCTAAAATGAGGGCAATTACATATTGGTCCATGATATCACCTACCTTTTATATGTGGTCATACTCATGGCAATATATAATGCCCTCAGCAATCAATATAACTCTATTAATCAATAACCATAACACGATCAGGCTTAGTGATTGTCACTACCGCATGTTTTGGATCATTATTGTGTTCTAAGTACAATTGATCACCTTCGAGATGACCACGCCAACCTACAACAATCGGATATGTTTTACTAATAGTCTTTAATAGTTCAAGAGGATTTAAATTTAATATCGGTGCAAACAATACATTAATACCATCGATAAGAACAACTTCTGTATCACTGCGACTTAATGCACGGCGGATTACTTCTTCTGCAAGTTGTGGTCTTTCATCACGAGGTACTAATAAAAACTCTTCTTCAATAAGTTGTTTTGCCTCTAAGTACTTCCACCCTTTTTGTTCAGATAATTCACGAATTAACAAACTTTTACCAGAACCAGGACCACCAACGATAAACAATATGCGTTCATCATCATCTTGAATTTGTTCCCAACGTTCTCTTACATCTTGAACTGTAACCATATCCCTTGCCTCCTCGCTGTAACCATTCCTACTTAACTGGACGGTCAGATAACATAACGGATTTGATATATTGGTTTTTATCATCTAGGGCAAACTGCAAATATGAGTCGCTTGCCGCTGGATTTTTATATTCATATACAGTAGACGTTCCCGTATTTGTTGTAGATTCAGCAATACGAGTAGGCATACCATATACAAAGAGCAATAAGTATTTAGTATCCCCCATCGCAATGCCGCGACGAGTAGGTGTGTAAATATTTAATAGAACACGATTGATGAGATTTTTTTTATCAACACTCACGCCATATTCGTTATAACCAATAAATGTGGACCCAAACAACATACCTTGATGTTTCCAATCATTATTGGGATCATTAACAAAATAATCATTCAATTTATAGCCACGCAACACAAAATCATCAGCAGTCAATTTACCTGCTTCAAAATCATATACTGGAGCTTTAGGCAATCCAAATCGCGGCCATACTTGCCCACTAATCATATCAACAGCCTCTACATTGCTTTGTTTGATGGTGAAAGCAATATATTCTTTCTGTTGTCCTAGCATAGATTGTTGTTGGCTATTATTATTTGTATTCTCTATCGAACTATTAAATTCCTTTTTTCGAGACCATGAATTTTCGGAATGACCTTCATATAGGAAGATATAACTTTCATTTTTTCAAGTCACGCCACATCGCATTAGGACTGCCATAGGCAAATACCAATTCCATGCGCGTACTACCCACACCTATATCGCGTACAGTGGGGACGCCTTTTTTCGTACTATGAATATTAGTAATAGTATTTGGCTCAAAGAAATAGGTAGCCCCTTGACCTCGCAATTGATTATTTACTAAACGCTCTTGAGTAGGTCCCGTATATACGGTTACCTCCAAGTTTTTCATATAGTACGTCGTAAAGTTATCACGCACTACCGTTTTTTCTACATCTTTAGGTGCTACAAACTGATCACCTAAGCGGTACCCATCAATGGCATAATCATCTTCAGACCCTAAAGCTGGCAAATTATTAGCCGTATAGGACTTGCCGATATCCGCCAAATTATTTTGCGTTACACTAGGCAAGGATCCTTCATTTTCGCTAGCTGCTTGCCAAAATTGTATGGAATCACCAAACTCGGTAACCGCCATTTGTTCGGCCAACCAACCTGTTTTTGTGTTTTCCTTTCTTTATTTTTGTATCAATTTTAACGGCTTTAATCGGTGCATTATCTATATATGCAACAGACTCAGCCGCAGTTCCGGCTTCTACAGTTGTCTTATTATCCGTATGTGCCGCATCATTTGTATCCTCTGTAGCTTCTACAGCCGTCGGTTTCACTGTGGAAATAGCCGGTTCTGCCGCATACCCTACCGTTGTAGCAGATAGGCCAACTAAAAGTGCCGCTACAATACGGCTTTTAATAGAATGATTCATCGATTACTCTCCAATTGCGCACGCAACCATGTCAACCATGGCTCTAACCCATTATGGGCCGTGCAACTTACTTCAAAAATCTCTCCTGTTGGATTCAAATTACGTATATCTTGTATGGCCTTATCTTTTTTGAAAGGTACATAAGGCAATAAATCTATCTTATTAATGAGAATAGCCTTTGACTCTTTAAAGATTAATGGGTATTTAAGAGGCTTATCTTCACCTTCAGTAACAGATAATACAGTTACCTTCATGCTTTCACCAATCTCAAATTCTGCAGGGCATACAAGGTTACCTACATTCTCGATAATGATCATATCCAGTTCATCAAGATTTAAATCACCTAGTGCATCTTGAATCATTTGTGCATCAAGATGGCAACCTCCCACTGTATTGATTTGAATAACAGGAACGCCTAATTCATGAATCCGTTCCGCATCCTTAGCAGTAAATAAATCACCTTCAATAACAGCAAGGCGGTAATCTTTTTTCAAATCATGTAAAGTTGCCTCTAACAGAGATGTTTTACCAGCCCCTGGAGAACCTAATAGATTAAATACAAAAATATTTTTTTCCTTAAACAACTGTTGTAAGGACTCTGCAATGGCATCATTTTTTGCCAATACATTAGTTTTAACTTGAACTTGCATGCCTAACCTTTCTATCAATCGATATCCATGGAGGTCACTTGTAGTTCGCGGCCACCAATGGTTTGTACGAAATGACTGTCACAATATGGACAGATAAACTTATAATTTTCTACAGGAAATGTTTTATCACAATCCAAGCACTTTCCTTCAATAGGAATCGTATTAATTTCAATACGTGAGCCTTCTGCTGCGCTCCCCTTTGTAACGGCTTCCCAACAAAAAGAGCGAATCTGGTTCCACGCCACTCATAAGACCCAAATCGAGTTGAACAGAATGAATCACAGATGCATCGTGTTGGCGCAATGTATCGAGGGCTACATCAAGTATGCCTTCTGCTATAGACATCTCATGCATGGTATGCCTCATATACAGCTTCAAGCATCATAGTAGTCGTTACAGAGCCTACACCACCAGGTACTGGAGTAATTGCAGACGCAATATCTTTTACCGCTTCATAATCAACATCGCCTACCGTCTTACCTTCTAGTTCATTAATGCCTACATCGATAACAACAGCACCTGGCTTAATCATATCTGCTGTAATCATATGAGCACGACCCGCTGCAGCAATAACGATATCGCCTCGTTTTACTTGCTCTGCCAAATAAGGAGTTCTAGAATGGCACATTGTAACAGTACCATGTGCACCAAGGGTCATAAGAGCTACTGGCTTGCCAATCACTTGGCTACGACCGATTACTACCACATGTTTCCCTCTACAGGAATATCGTAGTGATTCAAAATTGCCATGCACGCCTTAGCAGTACAAGGGGCAAAACCCCCTTTGCCAGCAGTTACAAGGCCAATATTGTACGTAGTTAAACCATCAATATCTTTTTTAGGATCTAGCATATCAATAAGAGCCTCTGTATCAATGTGTTTAGGCATCGGCATTAACGGTAAAATCCATGAACAGCCGCATCATTATTTAATTCTTGCAATGCTGTAACTACTTCATCCTGTGTAGCCGTTTCAGGTAATTCCTTTAATACAAAGCCATAGCCAAAATTTTTAGCTGTTTTTTCCATAAATGTAGCATACATATGAGCCCCATGGTCTTCACCAACGAGTAATACTGCCATAGTAATTACAGAGTCGCCTACTGCTGCAACTTTTCTTGTAAAATCGCCTTGTGAGCGTCTGCTACTGCTTTACCGCGTAATTCGATCATTTGTATCTCCATTCATTCAAACTATCTATAAAATAAGGTGCCTCCGGAGAGGCACCTAAGTCTCTTATTCTATTATATAACGAACTGTCTATAATTTCTAATTATGACCGAATTCGTTTTATCTACGGAAATGAACAGTAATTGCTGTACCAGCCTGAACAGTTGTACCGCTACTTTCATCTTGAGATGTAGCCGTACCAGTTCCATCCGGTTTAAAGGCAAGTCCCGCCTTATGTAACCAATCACGCACTTCACCATAGGTAAAACCAGTAAAGTTAGGCAATGTAACAGAACCATCACTTCCCGGTTTTGGTTCAGGTAGTGTATTAGCAGCTTTAACAGCTACTGGTGTACTTTCTTTAACATACGGACTCATTTGGTAATACCGTACAAGTTGAGATACGATGTCCTTAAATACAGGGGCTACAATTTGACTACCATAATAAGAACCCTTTTGTGGGTCATCAATAACGACAAGAACTACAAATTTTGGATCCTCTACAGGGCCAAAGCCAATAAAGGACGCAATGTATTGTCCGTCGAGATAACCGCCATGTTTGGTATCTAGTTTTTGCGCCGTACCAGTTTTACCGCCGAAGTGATAACCTTCTACCATCGCTTTTGTACCGCCACCTTCGGATACTTCTTTTTCTAGAATATCTACAATGGTTTTAGCTGTTTCCTCCGGAACTGGTTGTCCCACAACAGATGTTTCAGTCGTACTTGTTACATCGCCTTGAGAGTTACTATAAGACTTGATGATATGTGGTTTCATCATAGCCCCACCATTAGAAAGTGCACCAAAGGCGCGAACCATTTGTAATGGTGTAACTGCAATACCTTGACCGATGGACATAGTCGCAACGTCTAGCTTACTCATATCCTCTGGATTATACAAAATACCTGCTCCTTCACCAGGCAATTCAATACCTGTTTCAGAGCCAAAGCCATAATCACGTATATATTTCGAGAGAATATCTGCGCCTGTTAATGTACCAATTTCAGCCATACCAGTATTAATAGAGTACTTCAAAATATCTAGAAAACGAACAGGACCATATCCCTCACCATTCCAGTTTCTAATGATATGTCCATTGGCAGCGAAGGCCCCTTTATCGTTATACACAGTGTCTAACTTCCATTTGCCTGCTGCAAGAGCTGCAGATGCAATGATAGGTTTGAATGTAGAGCCTGGTTCATATAAATTGGTAACCGCAATATTTTTGAAAGCCTCTTCACCACTTTGGTTGTAGTTATTAGGATCATAACTTGGACGATTGGCCATCGCTAATATTTCACCGTTCTTTGGATCCATAACGATAACGCTGGCATGCTTAGCTCCTGTATCAACCATCGCCTTATCAAGAGCGCGTTCTGCAATAAATTGAATTGTTGCATCGATGGTTAAGGTTACGCTTTTACCCTTATCTGGTAAAATTTAGATAATACGGAACCAAAGATGGCATTCCCTTTATTATCAGTAGCTACAATTTCTTGTTGTACGCCCCCCTTTAATTCGTCATCAAGAACCATTTCTAGCCCATCAAGGCCTTTATCATCAGTACCGACAAAGCCTAATACTTGTGCCGCTAAGACACCATTTGGATAATAGCGCTTAGATTCTTCAACGAAATTGAGGCCTGCAATATTATTATCCTTAATAACTTGTTGTACCGCTTTTGATTTGTCTGCATCCATCATACGATTCAACCAGACAAAGGCGGTATCCTCTTGCAAAGCTTTCACAATATTCTCTTTTGACATCGTTACGTACGGTGAGATGAGATCCGCAATCTCTTGAGGAGACTGCTTAATCATCTTCGGATCCGCATATAAAGATTTTGTAACTACACTCATCGCCAAAGGCTTGCCATTACGGTCATAGATTGTACCGCGCGGCGATTGTAATTTTCTATCTACTTGAACTTGTAATAAGTTTTTCTTCTCTAGGTCAAAGGTATCAAAGACCTGTAACTGTGCTAAACGCCCGATAAGGACGAAGGCAACGGTCATGAGTATGGCAAGGCACCACGTAGTGCGACTCCAATCACTCATGCGTAATAACGCTTTATTTAATAACTTCATCATTTCTCCACTGGACGGCGTAACTTATGGTCTAATGCATCATATAATGCATCTGGTTCATTGGGAATCACCCCATTTTGAACCTGACCTAATAAATACTGCAATCCTTCCCCCACTTTTTTCCCTGCAAGCTTAATAACTCGTTCGTCATAATTTAAATCCTTTGTATGGATAGGCATCTCTAGGCTAAGATCTGCCATACATTCACCAAAGGCTAAGGTACCATCAGTCGATGCATAAGGCTTCCCACAGCCTAACACATCGGCAGCACAAACCTTAGATAATTGTTCCCATGCAATTCGCATAATTTGACTATCTCGAAACTCACCGCTGCGAGCCTCTTTACGGATCCACTTCTTCTCATTAGCTTCCCCATTTTGTACAAAATAGTGAAAGCGCATATGATTTTTTACAATCCAAGCTACACGGCGCACAAAAGCCTTAGGGTAACCTAAACGAGTAAGCAAGTTTTCTGTCATTTCAGCACCTAATGTATCATGGCCACGATCCGTTAAACGTCCGTTAATAACAGCTCGTACCGCCGGCATCCCCTTTGCTACATCGTGTAACAGTGCACCCCAACGTAATATCAAATCTGGTTCTGTATGAGATACAACAGCTAATGTATGATACCAACCATCAAATTCATGAAAGTCTTTTTCTTGTGGTAAATTCACAAGATGGTATAGCTCTGGTAAAATAGGTACTTCACGAGCGACACCATTTTCTACAACGCGACAAGAGCACTCGGCCAAGCGAGATTGTACTAATACATCAAGGCCCTTAGCCACAGCGGGCTCTAACATGAGTCGGTCCAGTTCACTACGGACTCTCTCAAGAGATAACCCAGGCACACGATAAAATGCCTTTGGCATAGCTTCTAATAAGTCTTCGGTAGGTAAGAAATCTAGCTTTGCTACTAAGCGGCATGCTCTAAATAATCGCAATGCGTCTTCTTCAAAGCGTTGCTGTGCATTGCCAATGGTTCGCAAAGTCTTATGCTTGATATCTCGACGTCCCCCTACTAGGTCTATGACCTCACCAAAACGATTCATAGCCATGCCATTGACCGTAAAGTCGCGACGCAACACGTCTTCCTCCAAGGTATCGGCATAAGTAACTTCTTCTGGTCGATGACTATCTGCTCCATATCGTTCAGTGCGATACGTTGCAATTTCATATTGCTTTCCTTCTAGTGTAGCTACTACTACACCAAAGGATTTTCCTACTAAGTCTGTCGTTTGAATATCTTGACCGCGTAGGACTTCAATTACCGTATCAGGGCGTGCAGACGTCACAATATCAAAGTCATGAGGCTTTTGATGCATCAAAATATCGCGCACTGCTCCGCCAATGATATAGGCTTCATAACCTGCTTCTTCCAATACAGTCAATATTCGATTGGCCTGTTCCATCATGCACACTCCTTTCCGAACTAGTCTAACTTTTATTTTACTACAAATGAAAGCATGAAAAAAGTGCAATCCTATAAGGATTGCACTCGTTCTGCAATAGCTGTACCCGTCGGTGTTACCGCAAGGCCGCCATCACTTGTTTCACGCAATGCTGCTGGCATAGCGCGACCGATATTATTCATTGCTTCAATAACTTCATCTGGTGGAATTTGACTTTCAATATTCATCAAAGCTAATTCAGATGCAGTAATGGCATGAACTGCATAGAAACCATTACGTTTAACGCACGGTACCTCTACAAGCCCTGCTACTGGATCACAGGCAAGGCCCAATAAGTTTTTCATGCACAATGCGATAGCATGTCCTACTTGACGAGGCGTACCACCCATCATTTCTACAATGGCACCGGCAGCCATACAAGCGGCTGTACCAATTTCTGCTTGGCAACCGCCAACGGCACCAGCCACACAAGCGCGATTCGCTACGACATTACCAATACCAGAAGCAGCCAAGAAGCCCTTTACCATAGTTGCTCTATCTAGCTTATAATGGTCCGCTACTGCTTTCACCGCGCCAGGCATAACACCACAAGATCCAGCCGTAGGGCACGCAACAATGCGGAACATCTTTGCATTTGCTTCATTAACAGCAATAGCATAGGTCATAGCTTTGTACGCAATATCACTCATAAATCTTGGCGTTTGTCCATTAAGCTGTGCTGCCTGGCCACCAGACATACCAGACGCTGTTTTTTCTGCATAGTCTATACCATCTTGAATAGAACCTTCAAAGATGTCTAAACGATGCTCTATTTCACGAATAACCGCTTCTTCACTGCGGTCATAATTTTCTAATTCATAACGCAGCACTACTTCGCCAAAGGAAATGTTATTTTCCTCAGCTAAGCGAATAATATCTGCAATTGTATCGTATGCATAACTCATCATTCGCCCTCCTATAACGCTTCAAAGGTCATCACGTCTTGAATGCCTGGACACTCGCGCATAAACTGAACGGTAATAGGATTTACTACTGTATCTGTAGTAATGACCATCACTGCATCCTTGTGCTTACCCTTCCGAAACACGCGCATAGTAGCGATATTAATATCGGACTCACTCAATGCTTGGCTCACAAGAGAAATGGCACCAGGTCTATCCTCATGAAATACGACAAGGGTAAACTCATCGCCCGTAATGGACATATCATTGCCATCAACCTCGGTAATCATGATTTGACCACCACCAAGAGAACGACCAATAACAGTCATATGACGATTATGTTCATCGTACATATCAAAACGAACTACATTAGGATGGCCTACATCAAGAGGAGACTCGATAAAATTATACTCCATGCCCTCTTTTTCAGCTAATTTATGAGCAACACGAATATTCGTATCATCCTCTTTAAAACCTAATAAGCCACCAATCAAGGCACGGTCTGTACCATGGCCTTTATAGGTCTTGGCAAAAGAGCCATATAAGGTTAAATCTACCTTTTTAGGTGTGGAACGGAAAATGCACCGCGCCATCTTACCTAGCCGCGCAGCACCAGCTGTATGCGAACTAGACGGGCCAATCATAACAGGCCCTATAATATCAAAAATACTATTCATATACGCCTCTATATACACATAAACAATGTGAGAAAATTCTTACTTTACCTGTAGTATAACAATCGATATTAATTAATGTCTATATGCACATTAGAGGTATTTTTGTTTGTCCTAAATGGACAAACAACTTATTCAAGATGCATTAAACTTCTTTAACATCTCTATTTTTTAAGAAAATATAAAATACATTTCTATATTTTCTCTTTCAACTAATAGGTCCCATCCCCTAAAGAATTAATATCAGCAATAATATTAAAAATAAACATTAGGATAAGGCAAATTATTATAGGGAGAACAGTATAAAAATCCCATTTTGCCTTTTTTATAAGTACATCCTTTCTTTCCTCATCCAATGCTGAATCTTGAATAATAGCCCCTCTTCTTAGCCACAATTCTACAAGCCAAAACAGGGCTCCTGTTATGCTTAATATTTTAGCTACAACCCATTGATAATATGGTGTATTTAAAAGAATGAACCAAAAAATACCAAACCCAACTTCCGTATAAAGCATTACTTTAGATCGTTTAAATCGTTTAATATTAACTTTCTTTAGCTCAAAATAAGGATGCTTTATAAAATAGAGGCAGTATAAAAACATTAAAAACAGTGAAATACCAAACACAGCGCCCCCCTATAAAACTACAAATCATTACGTAAAAAGAAATAAATACCGTTACGAATAATTATATAAGTAGAACTCATCTAGTAGCAACTCAATTCCCTGCCACCCCATTACTATTCTCGTAAACGTTGTTCTAAGAGTTTGTATATTGATGGGACTTATGTTCCACAAACGTTTTACTAATGGGCACCACCTATTGAGGGCCGAAACGCGTCTATCTCCCAGCACATACTATTTTGGGAAAATCTATCAGAGAAGTAGTATATTGATGGGACACCTCCATATCTACAGTTATAAAAAGGAAGGACTATACTTATGCAGCGACATCAGGTCACGAGGAGCAAGAAGTATAGTCCTTCCTTTAACTAGGTTGTAGATACGAAACTGGGCCACATCAATATACAGCCACTAACAGATAGCTTTACAAAATAAAAAACGCACCTTAGGCGAACCTAAGGTGCGTTATTTATAACAACAGTCCTAAATCATAAAAGAGAGGGGAAGTAGGACTGTAGTTAATAAGTTAATGGATCCTATTAACCCAAGATAGCTTTCAAGTCAGCTTCTGGAGTTGTAATTGGATGTAATTGGAATTTTTCTACCAAAATGTTCAATACATTGCTGGAGAAGAATTTAGGCAAGGAAGGTCCGATGTAGATGTTGCGGATACCCAATGCCAACAATGTTAACAAGATACATACTGCTTTTTGTTCGTACCAGGACAATACCAATGTTAATGGCAAGTCGTTTACGTCACATTCAAATGCACCAGCCAAAGCTACTGCTACTTGAATAGCGGAGTAAGCATCGTTACATTGACCCATATCAAGAATACGAGGGATACCACCGATTTCACCGATGTTAAGGTCGTTGAAGCGGAATTTACCACAAGCCAATGTCAATACTACAGTATCATCTGGAGTTTGTTTTACGAATTCTGTGTAGTAGTTACGGCCTACTTTAGCACCGTCACAACCACCAACTAAGAAGAAGTGTTTGATTGCGCCAGCTTTTACAGCGTCGATTACTTTATCAGCAATACCCAATACTGTACCGTGACCGAAACCAGTAGTTACTTCGTGACCACCGTTGATACCAGTGAATTCTTGAGCTTCTTTGTAGCCGCCCAATTCGATTGCGCGTTCAATAACAGCGGAGAAGTCTTTAGTGCCATCAGCTTTTTCTTCTACGTGTGCACAACCGTCGAAACCTACCATATCTGTAGTGAAGATATTAGCTCTGTAGTTTTCTTTTGGTGGCATAATGCAGTTTGTAGTGAACAAGAATGCGCCAGGAACGTCAACGAATTCTTTTTGTTGGTTTTGCCATGCAGTACCGAAGTTACCTTTCAATTGAGGATGTTTTTCTCAATTCAGGGTAAGCGTGGCAAGGTAACATTTCACCATGAGTATAGATGTTTACACCTTTACCATCAGTTTGTTCCAACAATTGATTCAAGTCGTGAAGGTCATGACCAGTTACAACAATGAAAGGACCTTGTTCTACAGTCAAAGGTACTGTAGTTGGTACTGGAGTACCATATGTTTCAGTGTTAGCTTTATCAAGAATAGCCATGCATTTCAAGTTGATTTGACCGAATTCCATCAACAAGTTCAACCATTCTTCAGCACTGTGGTCTTTAGCGAATTCTACCATGCCTTTGATGAACCAAGCATCAACTTCAGGATCATGGAAACCAAGGCGTGCAGCATGCCATGCATAAGCAGCCATACCACGCATACCTAACAATAATGTGGAACGAAGGGATACGATATCTTCTTCACCTTTCCACAATTGTTCCCAATCGAAGTTTTGAGCTGCGCTATCGATTTTTGCATGATAAGCGTTTACTTCGTCGATGAATTCTTGAACGCGGTCTTCAGAGAAGTTTACGTTTGTTACACACATGAACAAACCACGCATTAAATAGTCAACGCCTTCTTTAGTTTGGCCTTTTACGTCTAAAGCGCGTGCTAAACCAACTAAAGCAGCAGTTAATTCGTCTTGTAAGTTAGCAACTGGTGCAGTTTTACCACATACACCTTGTACAGTACAGCCGCCTGGTGCTGCAGATTGTTCGCATTGATAACAGAACATGCTCATTTAAAAATCCTCCTTTGCGAGACTTCCTCGCATTCAAGCTAGATAATATAAAACCTATACATTACACTGATGAATTATCAGGTGTCTGATTGATTACATTTGAAAGTATAACGTAAAGATGATACAATTTCTGTAGCTTGAGCAACAAATAAAAAACTTTTTCAAAATTTTTACCTGGCTCCCCTTTCGGAACAGGTAGGTCGTTTGACCTTATACTATTATTATACAAATAATCATTTTAATTTACTATAGACTTCGTCACATCGGAGGCGACCATGAAGCAAATACTTTCAAATGACATTATCAACCAATATCTACCTACCCTAATTAAATGCCCTTTATTTAATAAGTTGGGCGAACCTGAACTACGCAGTTATTTAAATAATGCGAAAGTTATTGTGCATAGCTATAAAAGAAAAATGATTTTATTGCCCTCTCTGGGGATCCTATGGAAGGCATTGGCGTTATTCTCGAAGGCAGTGCGTTACTGACACGTGAAAATGTTATGGGCCAACGCGTTATTATGGCTAACCTTGAACAATCTGATATTTTTGGTGAAGCATTACTATTTAGTAAACAACCATTATGGCCTGCTACGATTAAAGCTACAAAGGTTAGTAAAATTATGTTCATTCCTCTTGAAACATTTATTGATACATTGCCTGATTGCCAACAATGCCAAACCAAAAATCTTGTCCAACCTATTGGAGGATTTGTCTGAAAAAGCTATTCTCCTCACAAGAAAGGTTCATTATCTTACCTTGAAAGGTATGCGCGAGAAGATTTTCGCGTACTTAACAGACATTTATAAACGTCAACAGTCTACAACAATCCATTTGCCACATAACCGCGAGCAAATGGCAGAGGTACTCAATGTATCTCGCACAGCACTTAGCCGCGAACTCGGTCGCCTAAGAGATGAAGACATTATCGATATTACAGGCCGTACAGTAACACTAAAAGACGTAGAAGGAATCGAAGAATTCGGTTTTAACAGCTTCTAGCATATCTTTTAACCTATAATAAAACTAAATAATATACAACAAACGAAAAAAGGTCTCCCTATAAAATCTAGGGAGACCTTTTAGTATACAGTTATTATTTCTTTTGTATTAGTTCTTTAGTGTTAATTTTTTAGTATTAATTCTTTAGTGTTAGTTCTTTACAATTAATTTTACACATTAGAACCAATGAGATAAATCGAATTCTTCACCAATCGTAGCTTTCACATGAGCACGACCTAAATATAGGCCAAGTAATGTTAAACTGATTTTAGACATAGGCGTATGATCAAATACATCTGCTAAATCTAAGAGAACTGGAGAAATATCATCCATAATATCACGTGCTTCTTGGCCTCTGAAAGCAGTCGGTTTACTCTTCATAAGAGCGATGAGATCTCGTTGTACCATAGAATCGGAAATGCGAGTTTGTCTAAAGAATCGTGGTGCTAAAGACTCATCAACCAATGCCAATTTATATAGATTGGAGTTCAAGCTACGTACTACATAGCGCGGATCCACACCATGACCATCGGTAGCACGGAAGAGTTCCTCCTTGGAGAAACCACGATAATTGAACACGAATGGATAAGAATTGGATAATACTTGGGCTAATGTAATCGGTTCACGTTCCTCTTGTGTACAGCGTAAGTAATCTAATTGACGGTAGAAAGAATTATTTTGAGGTAAATCAGAAATAAATGGCTCAATATATTTCTCTACATAATGTTGGAAATGAATTAATCCATAATTATTAGAGTTTCTAGAGTATTGTAGCAATAGTGTCAATGCCATGACTTGAAAATGACCTAATGTCAAATGTGGCAATACACGTAACGCATCAAAGGCTACAAGGTACGGAGTACTAGACTTAGGTGATTGTACTACATCTAAGAACGCACCTAAGGCGGCGGATTTCATCCACTCTGTATTCGTCGCAGCATAAGCCTTTTGCATACTCATCAAGGCTTCTTGAATAACAATATTATCAAGAAGTGCGTTGACTTCAGCTAACTTTGTAATATTAAGAGCTGCTAATGCATCTCTTGTAATAGATTCCACATAATGTTGTGTATCCCCATGCAACACGCCGAAGGCATGAACAAATGGCGCGATTGCCAATTCAATACATTTATCTTCATGTGCCGCTTTAGCCCATTGCCCTGTTGGTACCTCTTCTTCAACCATACTAGCGGCTGCCAATTGAGCCTCTATTTCTGAAGCATCAAACAAGCGCGTTTCATCCAATACAGATGGGCCTTCTGCTGTTTTAATCTCATCGACCCCACCAATCATTTGTGTAGCCTCAATATTCTCTGCTTCATCAGCTTCAAGAGCCTCTACAGATTCGCCCATAGCAATCGTATCCTCTACAGAATTAGCTCGATTGCGAAGTTCATCTGTAACAGCATCAAGAACAATCGTCTTATCCATCAATGGAGTGGCATGATGCTCACCATTAGAGAGTCCCACATTAGAAACTGCAGGCATTACAATAGTTTCATCCATACCAGGTTCTATCGAATTATATTCTGTATTTTCTAGAGAACCAGAATTCTCTGGAGCAGTTTCATGCAAAATAGATTCAGCAGAAACAGATGTATCTTGAATAGGTTCTTGTTCTTTTAAGTCCGCTTGACCTGATTTAGTCTCAGTCTCGCCTACATGATGACCTAAGGCCAAGGAATATCCTGTTTCGGAGTCTTCCACATGTAATTGATTGCCATCTCGTCGGTTATAAGATGTATCTTCATCAGTTACCATAGATTCAGAAGCATTATGATCTTCATTATCCTCTAACACAGATGCCGTATACACATTGGTTCCACCTTCATGTGTAACAGTTACATCGCCTACCCTAGATTCATTAACGGACTTTTCTCTATGATGTTCACCATCAAACTTAGTAACAGATCTATCATGGTGCTCATCTTTAGCTTGGCTTTCACTATCATTACGATTAAAAACGGCGTAACAAATGGCAAAAAATCCAAGCGCCACAACAGCTAATACAAAATATGGTATTACGTTTGACATACTATCCCCCTACATCAACGCTTCATTATATGCAGCACGTTCACCACCAATGCTCTTAGGTCGAACACGACAAGCAGTTACATGGGCCCCACCAATTTCTTTAATACTGAGTCGCACTGGTACGGTAACATGTTTCATATGCATACCTATGAAAGTGTCCCCGATGTCGATACCTGCATCAGCTTTAATAAATTCAACCATCACTGGATCGTCAAAACGTTCATAGGCAGTAACAGCCATGGCTCCACCTGCATGACGTTGAGGTACTACATTAACCTCTTCCTCCCATGTTACTGCACTACGTTCCATAACAAGAGCTCGATTAATATGCTCACAGCATTGAACGGCCAAATTAAGACCTTTAGCTTTAACAGCTTTATATATTTCATCAAATAGGATCTGAGCCACCTCAATGTGGGAATCAGTGCCAATTTTCTTACCCATAACTTCGCTAGTGGAACAACCCACCACGAATAATTGACCTTCTCGAACCTTTGCCAAATCTAGTAATTCAGCCATCGCTGTACGCACTGACTGACGAATAGTTTCTACAGAAGTCATGATATCGCCTCACTCACTCTGAATGTATAAATCTATATGTATATTATCACAAAATGGATAGAATCGGTAGACTTTACTCTACTAAGCAAAGGTGAATCTAACATAATAATATATAAACTATAAAAGTAATTTCATATATTACTATCATACTAATAAACAATGTAATAATCATTAAATATATACATGTACAGTGATAGTTATTGAATATCATAGATAAAAAAGAGGCTTGCATTAGCAAGCCTCTTTCAATCACTCAACGGTGATATTAGATTTTTCTATAAGGTTTTTGGCCTTGTTCGTAGAAGTTGTTACCTTCAGTATCGCCAACTACGATGCAAGGGAAATCTTCAACTGTCAATTCAGCCAAAGCTTCTGGACCAAGTTCACCATAAGCAAGTACTTCGTATTTTTTGATGGATTTTGCAATCAATGCTGCAGCGCCACCAACTGCTGCGAAGTATGTGCAACCATTTTTCTTCATGGATTCAACTACTGCTGGTTTACGGGAACCTTTACCGATCATGCCTTTGATACCTTGATCAAGCATTGTTGGTGTAAGCATCCATACGACCAGAAGTTGTAGGACCAGCGGAACCAATTGGGTCACCAGGTTTTGCAGGTGTTGGGCCAAGGTAGTAAACGAATTTGTTAGTCCAATCGATTGGTAATTTTTCGCCACGTGCTAAAGCTTCAGTCATAACTTTATGAGCAGCGTCACGAGCGGAGTAAATTTTGCCAGTGATAAGAACGCTATCACCAACTTTTAATTTACGGGAAAACTCTTCATTATATTCTTCAGTATTAATGCGAATTGTTTCAGCCATTGTAATTACCTCCTACCGATTAAAGTACTACGTGTTTATGACGAGCAGCATGACACATAATAGTAACAGCAACAGGAAGGCCGGCGATATGAGTTGCACCCCATTCGATGTTTACACCGATACAAGTTGTTGTGCCGCCCAATTGTGGACCGATACCAGTTTTGTTAACCATTTCCAAAATTTCTTCTTCCAATTTTGCATACTCAGGATCTTTGTGAGGAGTGCTAATATCGCGAAGCAAAGCTTTTTTGGACATAACAGCTGCTTGGTCCATAGTACCACCAATACCAACGCCAAGTACGATTGGAGGGCATGGGTTAGGGCCAGCATGTTTTACGATTTCAAGAACTGCATTTTAACGCCTTCAACGCCATCTGCAGGTACCAACATAGCTACGTCAGATTTATTTTCAGAACCGAAGCCTTTAAGTTCTACGTTGATTTCTACTTTATCGCCAGGAACGATATCGATGTAGATGATTGCAGGTGTGTTGTTTTGAGTGTTTTTACGGTTGAACAATGGTTCTGCTACAACGGATTTACGAAGGTAACCTTCTACATAACCTTGAGCAACACCTTCATTGATAGCTTCTTTAAGATCGCCACCAACGAAATGAACATCTTGACCTACTTCTACGAATACCAATGTCATACCAGTATCTTGGCAGTATGGACGATCTTCAGCATCAGCAATTTCTGCATTTTTGATGATTTGATCGAGAACGATGCAACCAACTGGAGACTCTTCTGTTTCACGGCCTTTTTTCAAGCCTTCATAGATGTCTTTTGGCAAGTGGTAAGCTGCGTCCATACACATTTGACGGACTGTTTTTGTGATTTCAGATACTTGAATCTCGCGCAAGATAATCCCTCCTCAGGAACATAGTTGAATATTAATTCTAAATTACCGTGAGATAACTTTTAACTCTCAAGTGTATAAGACATATGTTTCTCATACACATCGAGATTAACTCTATGCATCAATCGTAACACACAACATACATGCTTTCAACGGCTTAACTATACAGTTTTCTCAATGCTTTTTCATGTTTTGAGAATTATTTTCATGAATATCGTTGTATATATTTCGGTATTTCAATAGTTCTTTTTCATCATATTTTCGACTATAAAAACTATATTTCAAATGTGATAAAAGTCATAGTTAATCATAGGTTGAAAGAATTTTTATACCCTATATCTTAATCCACTTTTAGAGGCCAAAATTAGGTTGAAATCACCGTATAAATGCAGAGTATATCTAAGATGATAAATACACTTTCAGACTACTTGATATTATTTTTCAAATAAAAGGTTTAAACTTTTTTGTAATGCATATGTATACCGATTATATTCAATATACTTATATTGCTAACTCTTAGTAAAATATCCCTCAAGATATCTCTATAAACACAGTATTTATCTGTGTTTATTCATTTATATAGATTATATTAATTTTAATGACTTGCTTATCAAAATTTTTAATAATTGATTTTTTGTATAATGTTATGTGTTTTAGTCATAGTTAACGTCTTTTGATTTATAGTAATTTTAAAAAAAACGCTTGCTTTTATAATTAATCTAACATATAATAACAATCGTACCATTCCTCGATAGCTCAGTTGGTAGAGCAATCGGCTGTTAACCGATCGGTCGTAGGTTCGAGTCCTACTCGAGGAGCCATTCTGGCCCGTTGGTCAAGCGGTTAAGACACCGCCCTTTCACGGCGGTATCCCGGGTTCGATTCCCGGACGGGTCACCATATGGACGATTAGCTCAGCTGGGAGAGCGCCTGCCTTACAAGCAGGATGTCGGCAGTTCGATCCTGTCATCGTCCACCAGACCTAGAAGCAAGCATAAAGCTTGCTTCTTTTTTTTGTATATGTGATATAATAATACTAGTTGTTTTGTTTGTGAATTTTAAAGAGTCTTATTTAGAGGAGGAACTATGTTTCATACATTCGGACGCTATAAACGTTCGCTACTTACAGTACTAGGTGTACTATTGGCATCTACACTCGCTACAGCAAGTGCTGCCACTATTAATATGAGCCAGTTAACATCAAATACCGCTCAACCAGTAGTCATTAACTCTATGCCATCCAATGTAGATACGACTACCCCTATATTACAAGCTGATAATAATGGTCAACCTATTTTGAAGGTTGCAAATACACCTGTTTCAACTCCAATTGTTGGAACACCTGAAAAAGCGACTATCAATACTTCTAATTCTAATTATGATGGTCACTTAGAGAATTTCCCTAGTCGCAAAGTTACAATTGTTGTACCTGCAAAATTGCGCAACGAAAACACCGCCCAATTAGGTCGTTACATGACAGACCGTCTATCTAATACGCTTAAGTATCCATACTATGATACAGCAATCGTAAGTACTAATACGCCAACAGCTGAAATTAGAGCTGTTGACCTTGCACAAATTGCAGCTGCACAAAATTCTGAAATCGTTATTATGCCTGTACCATTACAAGACGTATATGTACAAATCAATGGTGTTAATAGCCCATATACATATAATAATGATGATCGTGAAATGTACATCGCCGCAAAGGTAAATGCACTTTTATATTATTACGATGTGAATGATCAAGTAATTCACACTGTACGCAGTGGATTCAATCAAACTGATGATTCCTTAACAATGCCAACACATAAGGCTGTATGGAACAAAGTTATGACTGTATTACTTGATAAATTACCATACAAACGTATTCCAACAGACCGCGACCGCTATCAAGCACCTGGTATTAACTCTGAATCTCCAGTAGTACTTGATTTCCAAGTAGAACAACCTAAGAATACAGCGTATTCCTTAAAAGGTGTTAGCGTATTATAAGAGACACTAAAAAGACCGTTAAGCAATTGCTTAACGGTCTTTTTGTATTCACCTATTAACGATACATAACTTAGTGAATCAAGCCGATTAATCTAAGTTGATGCTCTGTAAAACCAGCATTTCTTAAAAGTGCAGTAAATGAACTACGGAAGGAATCAGATAAATCGCTTACGTAATAAATTGAATCATCATCTTTTGCACTTGCTGTACTTGTATTAGTAGTCGCAGCATATTTAGCATTATTAGCTTCATTTTGTTTAACCATGTTAGCTCTAAAAGCATCATTTGTAGGAGTTTCTACTGGTGGGCGAACCGAGTCAGTATATTTATAACCATAAGATGCGTCTACATGTGTTCCTAGTGTAGATGCACCAAAACAGCATGCTAATACAGCAAAAGCAATGAAAGATTTTTTAGATACGTTCATTAGAAAACCTCCAAATTAACACAATAAGTCATTAAATTTAAATGACAAATTTTAGTATAAGCAGATGACCTTAATGTTAGATGAGTGTTTCCTATAAACAAAATGAAATTCTAGAAAAAGGCTAGCCCTATGGCTAGCCTTTTTCTTTATAGTTGTTTAGTTACATGCAAGCGCAATAAGGCACGTTTTAATGCAGCTTCTGCGCGTTCTACATCAATATCAGGTGTAGGATTTGATAACCGACCTTCTGCACGTTCTTTAGCTCGCGAGCACGTTCCACATCAATAGATTCTGGATCTTGGCAATCTGGTGTTACAATACTCACCTTATTATGTTCGATTTCACAGAAGCCACCAAATACGGCAAGTTCACGAGATGTTCCATCTGGTTGGTCTATGCGTAATGGTGCTAAATCTAATGCAATAATCATAGGTGCATGATTTGGCAAAATACCAAATTGACCATCGATAGCTTTACCTACAAAGAATGTAGACTTGCCTTCGAAAACAATTGCATCAGGTGTGATGATCTGTAGGGACATAGGTTCCGCCATGGATTATTCCCCCTTCTCTTGCATTTCCTTTGCTTTTTGAATGGCTTCATCGATGGTACCAACCATGTAGAATGCGCCTTCTGGCAAATCGTCATGTTTACCATCAAGGATTTCTCTAAAGCCTCTCAATGTTTCGGACAATGGTACGTATTTACCAGGAGAACCAGTAAATACTTCAGCTACGAAGAACGGTTGACTCAAGAAACGTTGAATCTTACGCGCACGAGATACAGTCAATTTATCTTCATCAGATAATTCTTCCATACCAAGAATTGCGATGATATCTTGTAAGTCGCGATATTTTTCAACACTTCTTGAACTCCACGAGCTACTGCATAGTGTTCTTCACCAAGTACATGAGGGTCCAAAATACGGCTTGTAGAGTCAAGAGGATCTACGGCAGGATAAATACCAAGTTCCGCGATGGAACGAGACAATACTGTTGTCGCATCCAAGTGAGCGAATGTCGCTGCTGGAGCAGGGTCAGTCAAGTCATCGGCAGGTACCTATACAGCTTGTACGGAAGTAATGGAACCTTCTTTGGTAGATGTAATACGTTCTTGTAAAGCCCCTACGTCATTTGCCAATGTAGGTTGATAACCTACAGCAGATGGCATACGACCTAATAACGCAGATACTTCAGAGCCCGCTTGATAAAGCGGAAGATGTTATCGATAAACAAGAGCACGTCTTGTTTCTTCACATCACGGAAGTATTCAGCCATTGTAAGGCCTGTAAGACCAACGCGCATACGTGCCCCAGGTGGCTCATTCATTTGGCCATATACAAGAGCTGTTTTATTGATAACGCCGGACTCTTTCATTTCGTTCCACAAGTCGTTACCTTCACGAGTACGTTCGCCTACGCCGGAGAATACGGAGTAACCACCGTGCTCTGTGGCAACATTGTGAATCAATTCCATAATTAATACGGTTTTACCTACACCGGCACCACCGAAGAGGCCGATTTTACCACCTTTTACATATGGAGCGATAAGGTCAACGACCTTAATACCTGTTTCCAAGATTTGAGTATCTGGAGAAAGGTCATCAAATTTAGGTGCTGGACGGTGAATAGGCCATTTTTCATCAGCTACAACTGGAGCTGGATCATGGTCTACAGTTTCACCCAATACGTTAAAGATACGACCCAACACGCCTTCGCCTACAGGAACCGCAATTGCAGCACCAGTATCTTCAGCATCCATATTACGGGTCATACCGTCAGTAGAGCTCATCGCAACACAACGTACAGTATCGTCGCCTAAGTGTTGCATAACCTCTACTACAATTTTTTGTCTATCATGTGCCTTATGATCATGGTAGATGTTGATGGCGTTGTAGATGCTTGGCAAATGACCAGCATCGAAGCGCACGTCTACAACTGGGCCAATGACCTGCACAACTTTACCAATATTATTACTCATCGACAAATGTCTCCTTATTTATTGCAAGGCATTAGCGCCACCAACGATTTCAGAAATTTCGTTTGTAATGCTAGATTGACGTAACTTGTTGTATTCAAGACCTAAGGAATCAATGAGTTCCCCTGCATTATCTGTAGCAGATGTCATAGCTGTCATACGAGCACCACAATTCACTTGCTGCAGATTGCAACAATCCATTATAAACAGTAATCTCTAAATATTTTGGTAGCAACGCCTCCAAGACAGATACAGCAGATGGCATGAAATCATACTCTTCGCCCTTTACCTCATCTTGTGGTTGCTCTATCGGCAACAAGCGCTCAGCCTGTGCAATTTGCGTCATAGAATTTACAAAACGTGTATAGATCATGATGACTTCGTCAACTTCATGACGTTCGTATAGTGAAAGTGCTTCATGCATAATGGCACGGGCATGTTCATAAGAAGGTTTATCAGAGAAGCCTGCATAGGACTTATCGATATGAATTCCTCTAGATTTCATGCTGTCTCTAGGCTTTTTACCTGCCGTGATAACACGGTATGTATCGGAAGATTTACCATGCAATTGTTCCATAGCAAACTTGAACACATTAGACGAGAATGCCCCTGCAAGGCCCTTATCGGCACCTACTACGATATAGCATGTGCGTTTTATAGGGCGTACCTCTAACAAAGGACTGCTAAAGCCTTCTAAATCACTATTAGACATATGACGCAAGATTTGCCCAATCTTCTCTGCGTAAGGACGAGTACCTTCCGCTTTCGTTTGCGCCTTACGAAGACGAGCAGAGGCTACCATCTTCATCGCTTTTGTAATTTGTTGCGTATTGGTAACACTTTTTATGCGCTTTCGCAAATCTTGTGCACTAGCCATACATTACGCCTCCTTATGAGACACTAATGTATGCGTAGAACCAAATGCTTCTACACATTCTGGGATTGCTTGTTTCAATAGATTTTCAGTATCTTCGTCAATTTTCTTAGACGTTTCAATATTTGTGATGATTTCAGGATAGTTAGCTTTTATATAACGTAAAAGTTCAGCTTCAAACGCTAAAATATCATCCACTTGAATACTTGCTAAATATCCTTTTGTACCAGCGTAAAGATTAATAACCATTTCTGCTACGCTCATAGGTTCATATTGACCTTGTTTTAACATTTCAGTCAAACGTTCACCACGGTCTAATTGTGCTTTAGTAGCCGCATCAAGATCGGAACCGAACTGAGCGAAGGCAGCTAACTCACGATATTGAGCAAGGTCCAAACGCAATTGGCCTGCTACTTGTTTCATCGCTTTAGTTTGCGCACTACCACCTACACGGGATACGGACAAACCTACATCAACCGCTGGGCGGATGCCAGAGTAGAACATATCTGTACCCAAGAAAATTTGACCATCAGTAATGGAAATTACGTTTGTTGGGATGTATGCAGATACGTCACCTGCTTGTGTTTCAATGATTGGCAACGCAGTAATGGAACCACCACCAAGTTCTGGTGAAAGTTTAGCAGCACGTTCTAATAGACGGCTGTGTAAGTAGAATACGTCGCCTGGATACGCTTCACGCCCTGGTGGACGACGTAATAATAGAGACATAGCGCGGTAAGCAGCCGCTTGCTTAGTTAAGTCATCATATACACAAAGTACATGTTTGCCTTTGTACATGAAGTATTCACCCATAGCAACACCTGCATACGGAGCAATGTATTGTAGTGGAGCCACCTGTAGAAGCACTAGCAGAAACGACGATTGTATAATCCAACGCACCTGTTTCTTCTAATTTTTGTACTACACGAGCTACGGTAGATTCTTTTTGACCAATAGCTACATAGATACAAATTACATCTTTACCTTTTTGGTTGATAATTGTATCAAGAGCAATTGCAGTTTTACCTGTGCCACGGTCACCAATGATAAGCTCACGTTGGCCACGACCAATTGGTACCATCGCATCGATAGCTTTCAAACCTGTTTGCAATGGTTCATTTACAGATTGACGATCCGCAATACCAGGCGCTGGATGTTCTACAGGACGACGTTCAGTCGCTTGAATAGCACCCTTTGCCATCGATAGGCTGCCCCAATGGATTTACTACACGACCAATAAGAGCATCACCTACTGGTACGTCCATAATTTTGCCAGTACGGCGTACTTCATCGCCTTCTTTAATCAAGAAGTCGTCACCTAATAGTACGGCACCAACATTATCTAATTCTAAGTTCAAAACCAAGCCATATACGCCGTGTGGTAACTCTAACAACTCACCAGCCATGGCTCTTTCAAGACCATAAATATGGGCGATGCCATCCCCTACGTCAAGAACAGTACCCACGTCATCGACATTGAGGTCAACATCATAGTCCTGAATCTGCTGTTTAATTATAGCAGTGATTTCTTCAGGCTTCATTTTCATATATACCCATTCACCCCTATCTAATAGAGTTCGTTCTTAATAAAGATTTTTCTAATTCCTCTAAACGGCGAGCTACAGAGCCATCAATGCGTTTATCCCCTACTTGGATAACGATACCCCCCATAATGGATGGATCTTGACGCACAGATAAGATGACATCTTTTCCTGTTACTTCTCTTAGTTTAGCTTGTACAGATGCTTCTACATCAGCTGTAATTGGTTCAGCTACTGTTACAGTAGCTTCCAAAATACCACGTGCTGCACGTGATTTCTTAATAAACGCTTCGATAGTCGATGCTATATAGCGATAACGACCGCGCTTAATCATCACATAAATAAAGTGTAGAGCAACTTTATCGATACTAGAGTCAAAAATTTTACCAATAAGCTTAATCTTTGCATCTTCTGTAACGATTGGATTCTCTAGAAATGAACGCAACTCAGGTTGATCAACCATTACGGATGCTACATAACCTAATTGCTCCTCCATGAGTTCCAACATATTTTGTTCTTGAGCTAATTCAAACATAGCCGAACTATATTTATCTGCTACAATTTCTATGCTCATCGTATCACAACCCTATCGTTTTACTATCAAGTTGACGAATAGCGTCTTCGATCAATTTTGTATTAGTTTCGCTGTTCATATCTTTAGCAACAACTTTACCAGCCATAGCTACAGACAAAGAAACAACTTCATTGCGTAAACTATTCATAGCACGATCACGTTCGATTGCAATATCTTGGCGAGCACGATTTTTTTCTTGTTCAATTTGTTCGCGTGCTGTCGCTAATTGTTCGCGTGTTGTATTTTCTGCTTCTTGAACTGCTTTTTCAACAATTTGTTGTGCTTCTTGACGCGCTTTAGCAATTTGAGCAGCATAATCAGCTTTAAAGCCCTCTGCCTCTACACGAGCTTTTTCTGCAGCTTCTAAGTCTTTAGCAATTCGTTCTTTACGTTCTGTCATCATAGCCAATAATGGTTTATATGCAAAACGAGCTAATAGCCAAACTAATATAAAAAAGTTCAACATTTGAGCAAGAATCGTTCCAAGGCTTAAGTCAACCAAGGTTATTCCTCCTCGTTATTATCTGAATAACAAAATAAATGCTACTACTACACCGATGATAGGCATCGCTTCGATCAAACCAATCGCTACGAACATAGTAGACATCAATTGACCACGCAATTCAGGTTGACGCGTAATACCTTCAATTACTTTGCTAGATACAAGACCGTCACCGATACCTGCACCAATGGCACCACAACCTACTGCGATTGCTGCTGCTAATGCGAATAAACCTTGAGCTTCCATAATATATCCTCCGTAAAAAATTAATGTTCCTCACTAAGAGCCATCCCCAAGTAGGAGGCAGTAAGAACGGTAAAAATAAAGGCTTGAATAATACCAATAAATAAACTAAAAGCAATCCATACCCATGGTACCGGTACAAACCAAGGCAAATTGTACAATACTTCTAACAGAATTTCACCAGCTACTATATTACCAAATAGACGGAAGGCAAGTGTAACAGGTCTAGCAATCTCTTCAAAAATATTCAGTATTAGCAAAGCCTTATAAGGTCGTACGAAATGCTTGAAATAGGATAAGCCTTTAACTTTAATCCCCATAACCCATACTACTAATGTGCTACATAGAGCTAATGCAACAGTAGTATTAATGTCGGATGTCGGTGATGTTAAAGCCTTAAAGGTAGGCATTAAACCTAATTCATTTCCTACAAAAATAAATAAGAAAAACGTAAATAACAAGGAACTCACCATTGGCCAATGACGACCTAAGTTCGGAGCTAATTGCCCCTCTAAGCCTTCCAATATAGATTCAACTATATTTTGCAAGCCTACAGGCACCAATTTTCGTCCCCGGGTGGCTAGTACTGTTATCAGTATTACAATAGCCATAGTAACCCATGTAGCAATTAGAGTATCCAAATTAAATGTCAACCCCAACCACTGCACGACTTCATGGTGTCCCGCATGTAATTCCACGTTCTCAACCCCTTCCATAGACATAATAAAAAACTAATATACTTACAATAAATATAAATATAATATATATGTATCATCATACATCGTTATAGATATATAATCAACACTTGAAAGGTAAACAATTCTAATTACTCATGAATGTATTGTGTATAATGCATTATTGGAATATATCTATAATTTAACACATCATAAGATTAGAAATGTCGACTAAGCCACCAGTAAACAACATATAATGCGGGCTGAATAAGTGCGACACCAACAAACATGCTAATAGCCTCTATGCCGGGAATTCTTTAATCCTAAGACTACTAATGAACCTACTAACATAAGACGCCATATCATCTGTCTACGAGCTTTACGAACGGCTTTGTAAGGATCCCCTGATACAATGGATTGACCATGTAAAGCTAAACTTAGCAAGTAGAGTACCATTATAAGAAATCCCCCAAAACCATCCCCATAGATACTGTTCTAGGCCACATAAAACTTGTATTATACCGCCTAAAAAGGCAATAAAAAAACAAGTTAGTAGCACACGCACTATGAATTTAATATATTGATTCATATATACCTCACTACTTAACTTGTTTATATAACATATAAAAACCTGTTATAGCTCCAATAAGACCAAATACAATCATACATAACGGTTCAGTTCTAAACCAACCATCCAGTATATATCCAATCCAAATGAAACCACCTATACAGAAAACGAGTGTGAGCCCCGCCGATGTTGCCATGGCGAGGGCTTTCACAAGGTCCTTATCCATATTATTTACCAAACCGTTCAGGACGATTAGAATCGCCTAAGAACTCATGGCGCAACGCTTGAATAATGCGTTCAGATGCTTTGCCGTCACCATAAGGGTTAACGGAGTTCGACATCAATTTATAAGCTTCTACATTGCTCAACAATTCATGAGCCGCTGCGTGTACTGCATCTTTATCAGTACCTACTAGGCGAACCGTACCAGCTTCAACAGCTTCAGGGCGTTCTGTGGTATCACGCAATACGAGAACCGGTTTACCAAGAGCTGGCGCTTCCTCTTGAATTCCACCTGAATCAGTAAGAATCAAATAAGATTTAGCCATCAAGTTCGCAAATGGTTCATAATCAAGCGGATCAATTAAGGTAACCCGTTCTACAGAACCAAGTTCCTCTTGTACAACTTGGCGAACCTTAGGATTCTTATGTACAGGGAATACCACTTGAATATCTTCAAATTCATTAATTAAATCGCGAATAGCTTGGTACACGTGGCGCATAGGCTCACCCAAGTTTTCACGTCGATGTGTAGTAACAAGAACTGTACGTTTTTCAGGATCCAATGCATTGATAGCAGCATCATCAAAAACATAATTATCTTGCACTGTTGTATCAAGGGCATCGATAACAGTATTGCCTGTTACATATAGATGATCTGTATTGATGTTTTCTTTTTTAAGATTGCTTTCAGAACTAGCTGTTGGTGCAAAATGATAGGTTGCAATAGAACCAGTCAATTTACGATTCATTTCCTCTGGGAACGGAGAATAAATATCTCCAGTACGAAGACCTGCCTCTACGTGACCTACAGGAATTTCTTGATAAGAAGGACGCCAAAGCACCTGCAAAGGTTGTTGTTGTATCACCATGTACAAGAACTACATCAGGTTTAGCTTCTTCTAATACATCTTTAAGGCCCATCAATGCACGGTTTGTTACATCGTACAATGTTTGACCTTGGCTCATAATATTTAAGTCGTAATCAGGGGTAATATTGAACAAGTTTAGTACTTGATCGAGCATATCGCGATGTTGTGCCGTAACGGTTACAATCGGCTCCATATCTGGTGCTGCTTCTAGTGCTTTTACAAGGGGAGCCATCTTGATAGCTTCAGGTCTTGTACCAAAGATTGTCATAACTTTTAACATAGTTGCCTCCAACATAGTAGGATAGAAAAAATGGGGCGCCGTGCGCCCCACATATGGTTATTTCTTATGGGAATCGTCAGATTCCTCTAATGCTTTTGCCAATTCTTCACGATCAAAGGAAATAGTTTCATCTGAATCGCTGCGTTCAATTGTAGGACGTGGTAATGGATGTCCAGCCGCATCACTATGGGTAATAACACCAAGGCGACGAGCCACAAAAATACTGCCTAAGAAGATAACGAGTACCAATGCAATACCAATCCAAGCATTGACCTCTGCTACGATGACGGACACGCCACCAAACAGAGCTGTTACAGCATACATCATTAGCACCGCTTGTTTTTGAGATAAACCTTGAGCTAACAAACGATGATGCACATGGCCTTTATCAGGCTTAAAAATTGGACGACCGCTGATTTTACGGCGTACGATAGCAAATAATGTATCCAGAATTGGTAAGCCTAGTACGATTGCAGGAACTACTAATGCAATAGTAGCTGCCGTTTTAACAGCACCCATTACAGAAATAGCTGCTAAAGTATAACCGAGGAGCATGGAACCCGTATCACCCATGAAAATTTTCGCTGGGTTAAAGTTATACCGCAAGAACCCTACTGTTGCACCTGCTAGTGCAAGAGATATACATGCTAAGTCAGTTTGGCCAAGTTGTAATGTCATAGCGCAAACAGCAATACAAGCAATAAAGGAAATCCCTGCTGCCAAGCCATCAAGTCCATCGATAAGATTTACGATATTCGTAAATCCTACAATCCAGAAAATAGTCAATGGAGCAGCCCAATATTTAAGGTACACCACACCACCCCAAGGAAGGTTGATAAAGTCCACCCGAATATCATAAGCCACCAAAATTGCAGCTGCTATGATTTGGCCCATTAACTTAGTCTTTGGCTCAATCTGTTTAATATCATCCCAAATGCCAACGAGCACAAGAATAACTGTACCAAGTACAAAGCCAAATAGTTTATGGTCATGTGGGATAGAGCCATTAAAGAGGACCGATCCTACATAACCGAGAAAGATTGCTAACCCACCAAGTCGTGGAATAGCACCATGATGCACCTTTCGGGCATCAGGTTTATCTATTGCCCCTACAGCAACGGCAAAGCGTTTTACCAAAGGGGTTAGTGCAAAGGTTATGATGAGCGCCAGAGCAAAGGCCCACACATAATCGAGCACATAATCACTCATAAGACACCTCCAACAACTGGGTTATAAACACAATTAATTAGTTAAGCTACGAATAGGTGCTGGAATACGACCACCACGGGCGATGAACTCAGCTGCACTATATGGACTCACTTCAATAATTGGAGCGTAACCTAAAAGGCCACCAAATTCAACAACTTCACCTACTGTTTTGCCAGGTACAGGAATTACACGAACCGCAGTTGTCTTATTATTAATCATACCAATAGCAGATTCATCAGCAATAATTGCAGAAATTGTATCCGCTGTTGTGTCTCCAGGAATAGCAATCATGTCAAGGCCCACAGAACATACGCATGTCATAGCCTCTAATTTATCGAGGGATAAACTGCCACAAGATACAGCATCAATCATACCCGCATCTTCAGATACTGGAATAAATGCACCACTGAGACCACCTACGTGAGAAGATGCCATAAGGCCAACCTTTTTTCACCGCATCATTAAGTAATGCAAGTGCCGCAGTCGTACCATGACAACCACAAGATGACAAGCCCATTTCTTCAAGAACGTGAGCTACCGAGTCACCTACAGCTGGTGTTGGTGCCAAGGACAAATCAATAATACCGAATGGTTTACCAAGACGACGAGATGCCTCTTGTGCTACTAATTGGCCTACACGAGTAATTTTGAAAGCGGTACGTTTAATTGTTTCTGCTACAACATCAAAGGACTGACCACGTACAGATTCTAGTGCGTGTTTTACAACGCCTGGGCCAGATACACCTACAGAAATAGCACTATCACCCTCAGTAACACCAAAGAAAGCGCCTGCCATGAATGGATTATCCTCTACAGGATTACAGAAAATAACGAGCTTAGCACAACCAAGAGCATCATTATCCTTTGTAAGTTCTGCCGTTTTCTTAACGATAATCCCCATATCGCGAACTGCGTCCATGTTGATACCAGTTTTAGTAGAACCAACACCTACAGAGCTACATACGATATCTGTAGTTGCCAACGCTTCTGGGATGGAATCAATCAAGATGCGGTCAGCCCGTGTAGCACCTTTTGTTACAAGAGCGGAGTAACCACCGATAAAGTTAACACCTACAGTTTTAGCAGCACGATCCATCGCTTCTGCAATTGGTACATAGGATGTTAAATCACTACCACCTGCAACAAGAGAGATAGGCGTTACAGAGATGCGTTTATTAATGATAGGAATACCAAACTCGCGCTCAATATCCTCACCAGTAGACACAAGATGTTCAGCTTCTTTTCGTAATACGATCATAAATGCGATCACATAGTTCTTTACCAGAACTAGATGCACATTCTAGCAAGCTAATGCCCATCGTAATAGTACGAACATCAAGCTTGTTGTCATGAATCATCTGATTCGTTTCTAAAATATTGTCGATAGATAACATAGTGCCTCCTATCCTACACGGTGCATGCTTAAGAAAATATCAGCATGTTGTGCACGGATTTCAACACCAAGTTCTTTACCAAGTGTAGTTAAAGCCTCTTGAATAGAGGTCAAATCTTTTATATCTTCAGACTTTGTTTCACACATCATAATCATATTGAAAACGCCGTCAAGAATGGTTTGATTAATAGACATAATATTTACACCGTGATTAGCAAGTACTGTACTAACCCCAGCAATGATACCGACGCGGTCAACGCCGACAACGGTAACAACTAATTTCATAACATCACCTTTTCTGAGCACTACAAACTATTTAACCCCTATAGAGTATTCAATAAACTATATTAATATATTATATCACATTTATTACTTTTCTACGGTGAAATCTTCATGAGTTTTCACATAAAAACGGTATTTTATACTTCGTCGGATAATGCAGCCGTTACGATAGCCTCTCCTGCTGTCAATAACGCCACTAAGCCTTTATCCCCTTTATAGCTTTCACCATAGATTTTATACAAATCTTCTGTGCCAGACGGACGCGCCACAAACCAACCTGTTTCAGTTTCTACACGAACACCATCGATTGGCATATCCTTGTACAAGGACGTAGTACGTATATTAGTAATAGGATCTCCGTCTACCTCAGTAGCGGTAATGGAGCTTGCATTCAACTGCTTCAACTTAGCCTTTGCCGCCTTTGTGCACGCCGCATCAATACGACCAAAGCGTGGATCTCCACAGCCTTCAACAATATTGTTGTAAAGTCTATCAACAGTGGCCTCCCATTACGGCATATATTTCCATCGCCAATAAGAGCCATTACCATGCCGTCTTTATCAGTAGTCCATACGGTGCCGTCCTTTTTGAGGAACGATGCCCCTGCAGATTCTTCCCCACCGATGCCAATCTCACCATCAAATAATAGGGAGCTAAAATATTTAAAGCCTACCGGAACCTCATAAACCGGAATTTCTTTAACAGCTGCCCATTTATCAATCATCGTAGTACAAACAACTGTTTTCCCTACCCCTTTATCAGTCCAACCACGGGTCGTAAACAAATAATCTGCAGCAACCGTAAGGAATGCATTTGGAGAAGCAAGGCCCTCTGCAGTAACGATACCATAACGGTCATAGTCTGGATCATTGCCAACAGCGAGATCATAATTGCCAATTTGTTTAATGACATCCGCCATCGCATATTCAGAGGAACAATCCATACGCACCTTACCATCATGGTCATAAGTCATAAAGCTAAAGGTTGGATCGTACTCATCATTGATGATATCCATATTGAGATTATATCGTTCTTTAATAGCCCGCCAATAACCGAGACCACTACCACCTAATGCATTGACAAGGAATCTTAGGCTTAGCACTTTGAAGAGCTTCTATATTGATGATAGAAGATAACTCTTCAACATATAAACCCTTGTAATCATACGGAACCTGTTGATCTGGTTCAATATTATCAATACTAATACGTTTGAGCCCTTCTAATTCACAATAAGCACGAACGTACTCATTGGCACGGGTTTCAATCCATTTCGTTATCAACGTATCCGCAGGGCCACCATTGGTAGCATTATACTTAATGCCCCCATTATCTGGCGGGTTATGGGATGGTGTAATAACGATACCATCAGCCTTATCAAAATGACTTTCATTATACCGAATGATAGCACGAGACACTGACGGTGTAGGCACAAAGTCCATATCCGCATCAACCATTGCAACTACACCATTACCGGCAAGGACCTCAAGCACTGTTACTAATGCAGGCTGAGATAAAGCATGTGTATCTTGGCCCACAAAAATAGGACCTGTCGCACCAAATTGTCCACGACCATCACAGATAGCCTGCGTAATAGCTGCTACATGTAAATCTGTAAAGGTACCATTCAACGAGGTACCACGATGACCAGATGTACCAAAGGATACGAGTTGTGTCGGATCCATTACATCCGGTGCATTATCAAAATATGCATCCACCAATGTTTGCACATCAATAATATCTTGTTCTTGTACAGGCATACCTGCTAATTTATGAGCCATAGGAACCTCCTAATCTCAACTGTATATATCATTCATAAAATATTATATTTACACATGATTAAGATGAGATGACAAATACTTACTTATTGATTGTGTACAATCTCTGTATTGTCCTCTTGTGTAGTACTCTTATCTTTCAACTGTTCACATACTTCAGTCGGTATAATAGGCTGCGTAAAGCCTTGACCAATAACCTCTTGTGCATCGGTTATCAAAATAAATACATTTGGATCGGCCTCTTGAATAACCTCTTTTAATTTATTTACTTGCAAGAGATTAACGGCTACCATAACGATTTGCTTTGGCGTCCGTGTGTAGGCACCCACACCATTAATAATAGTGGCTCCACGGCCAACCTTTTTGATGATACACTCGCAGACATCATCGGTACGATAGGTAATGATGAAAGCTACCTTTCGTTGATTAAATCCGATAACCACCTTATTCGTAATGATGGTATACACATAGACACTAATAAGTGTGACCGCTACGGCTTCAAGGCCAACAACACCAATTGCAGCAACAAGGATAGCACAGTTTATGGCACTATTAATGGACCCCATTTGAAGTCCATAATATTTGCGTACAATGAGTGCAATAGGATCAAGCCCACCTGTGTTACCGCCTACACGGTACACAATGCCAAGACCTACACCAGTAGTAATACCAGCCATCATGGAACTCAACAAAGGATCCTTAATAATCATGTCATATTGCAAGAAGTTAAATAAATCAACCATCCAAGACAGCATCAATGTGCCATACAAGGTTTTGATAACAACACGGGTGCCCAGCCACTTCCAAGCAGCCCAGAATATAGGAATATTTAAAATCATATTCCAAGAACCAACGGATAAGCCCGTTAAATAATACAAAATCAAGCCTACCCCACTAATACCAGTACTCACCAATTTGTGTGGCAATACAAAGGCATCAAGGCCGGCACCAAATATGGCACATCCAAGAATGACCATAAGGCTTTCATAGATAACACTTTTATACTTAGCGAACATAGCTTCCCTCCAAATTGCCATTTCACTATAAATATTCTATAATGAACTAACTAAAACATACGCTATTTACAATATATTTAGTAATAAAACAATATGCGTATACAAATTCATCATAAACCACTTAATGGTTATTTTCAATCACTTTATAAGAGTATAAAATAAACATATAAATTGCATATATTCTGTATGTTACAAACGAGGCTATCATGAGTAAAAGTTTTGAGCAACTCGGTTGCAGTAAAATCAATATTGGACTTGCTATTACGGGCAAGCGTGAAGACGGATATCACGATATCGACTCTATCTTCCAATCCATTCGCCTTAGCGACTCCATTTATTTTGCGAAGCATCATTCCGTAGTTTTCTCCGGTGGCGCTCCAGAATTACCTGAGTATATGCAAAAAGCTCGTTACTTACGGGGAGGAGAACCTTGCCCTCAAAGCATTACGGGCACTACAAGCTTATACTGGTTGCAAAGCGGGAGCTGCCATTCACCTATTAAAACGAGTACCTATTCAAGCAGGTCTTGGCGGTGGTAGTGCTGATGCGGCTGCTATGTTAGTAGGTCTCAATCGATTCTGGGACTTACGACTTACCCAAGAGGAACTTTTACAAATCGGTGCTACTCTTGGATCCGATGTGCCATTCCTATTGCAAGGTGGTACAGCACGTGGCACGGGGCGTGGTGAAATATTAACGTACGGAAAATCTCCAGATCCACATTGGTTATTACTAGTAAAGCCAAAGGTTTCTGTATCAACTGCAGTTGCTTATGGTCGCTTCACGAATAAGTCCATAGCAACAAAACAAACCATCGATACAGTCCAACAACACCTAGAAAACAATGACTTAAAATCAGCATTTCTTACTAGTGCTAATACATTTGAAGAACTACTCTTCCCTGACCACGAAGAACTTGTCATTTGTAAAGAATTCTTCACTAGTCGTGGATATCCAACGATTATGACTGGTAGTGGTCCTACAATGGTGGTATTGCTGGATAAACCAATGGAAGCATTACAACTACAAGAAGAGATCAAAGCAGCAGGCTATGATTGGCTATCGCTCATTACAAAAACATGTACACAGGAGGACTTACCATGACAAAACGGTTACAACCAATACGCTTAGATGCGTATAAACCTCTACGCGAAGTCGTAAGTGAAACATTACGTCAAGCCATTCAAGACGGCGTGTTAAAACCGGGCGAACGCCTTATGGAAATTCCTCTAGCTGAAGAACTCGGTGTGAGCCGTACACCAATTCGCGAAGCCATTCGTAAGCTTGAGCTCGAAGGTTTTGTTGTCATGGTTCCTCGCCGTGGTACATATGTAGCCAATATATCGTTAAAGGATATTACTCAAGTATTCGAAATTCGATCTGCCCTGGAAGAACTCGCAGCAGGCCTTGCTGCCGAACGCATAACCGAAGAGGAAATCGAAACACTAGAACGAATGCTTGTAGAGATTGGCGACCATATGGAGAATAAAAATATGGAGTCCGTTGTAACAGCAGACGTGGAATTCCATGAAGTACTATATCGCGCATCTCGTAACGAACGTTTAGCAGATATCGTACACAACTTGCGGGAGCAAACCTATCGATTCCGTAGCTTCTCTATGAATCAACCGGGCCGACTAAGAAAAACATGGGAAGAACACCGTCAATTGGTAGAGGCCATTGCTTCACATAATGCTACTCAAGCTCGTAAGTTGGCAAGAGTTCACATGGAACATTCCGAACAAACCTTATTACAAGGTATGGAGGAATCACCGGAATTCACTAAAGCTTAAAGAAACATCTTAGTTGCTATACAATAATAAACTATTAATAAAATCCTTCACTCTTGTGAGGGATTTTGTTTTACATAGTCTATAGAAATTGATACAATATCATTAATAATTATAAGAATTCTTTTTATGAGAAAGGAGCGTTTTTATGGAAGCAATGCTCAATGATGCTATTTCTACCATTAATGGCTATTTATGGAGTTATTTCATCATCTTTATCCTCATCGGCGCAGGTCTCTTCTTTACGATGACAACGAATTTTGTACAAATTCGTATGATCAAAGAAATGGTTCGCCTCGTAATCAATGGTGCAGGTAGTTCTACAGAAAAAAATCATGTATCCTCATTCCAAGCGTTCTGTGTTAGTACCGCATCTCGTGTAGGTGTTGGTAACATCGCAGGTATTGCGATTGCTGTTGTACTCGGTGGTCCTGGTGCTATTTTCTGGATGTGGGTTATCGCTCTTATTGGTGCTGCTACAGGTTTCATCGAATCTACATTGGCACAAATCTACAAAGAACCTGTTGCTAAAGGCGGCTTTTACGGCGGCCCAGCATACTACATTCGCTATGGTTTAAACAACAAAGCATTATCTGTTTTATTTGCAATTTTGATCAGTATTACATACGGTTGGATTTACAACTCTGTACAAGCTAATACATTAGCTGCCTCCCTTCAAGTATTTAACTTTGATGTATCCTATACCGGTGCCGTAGTAGCAATACTTCTTGGCCTCATTATTTTTGGTGGTATTCATCGCGTTGCAAAAGCATCTGAAATTATCGTTCCTATCATGGCTGTACTATATATTGCTACTGCATTATTCGTAGTTATTATGAATATCACTCAATTCCCACATGTTATTTATACTATTATTAGCTCAGCCTTTGAACCAGTAGCAGCAGGTGGTGGCTTATTAGGTGCCACTGTAATGAATGGTATTAAACGTGGTCTATTCTCCAACGAAGCTGGTGAAGGTTCTGTGCCTAATGCAGCGGCTACTGCAGCTGTTAACCATCCTGTTGAACAAGGTCTTGTACAAGCATTTGGTGTATTCCTTGATACATTTATCATTTGTACAGCTTCAGCATTCATTGTACTCATGGTTGGCGACTATAGCACAACAGGTTTAACTGGTGTTGCTCTAGTACAACATAACCTTGAACAACAACTCGGTTCTTGGGCTCCAACAGCGGTAGCAATCTTTATCGTAATGTTCTCCTTCAGTTCCTTAATTGGTAACTATTACTACGGCGAAATTAATATTAGCCACTTAACAGAGAAGAAATTCTATCTTCATTTGTTCCGTATCGGTGTAATCATCATGACATTCGTAGGCTCTATCGCCTCCTCTTGATCTAGTATGGAATTTAGCCGATTTATTCATGGCCTTCTTAGTATTAACTAATATTAGTTCCATCGTACGTATGGGACGTACTGCAGGTCTTGCTCTTGATGACTATATCAAACAACGCAAGGCAGGCATAGAAACACCTGTATTTAACCGTTCTGTTCTTAATCATACATACGGTATCGTATGGTGGGGTGACGGTCAAACTACAGACTCTTCTGTACCTCCTACTCCAGTGGAAGCTACAATGGAAAAATAAAATATATTCTCTTATGAGACCGGTGAAAGTATATTTCATCGGTCTCTTTTTGTAAAAGTATCCATTTATAGTGTAAAAACTACGATTTATATCTAACTCCAGGAGTGACTATTATCACAGTAAATATCTATATTCTATACACTTTTCAAGCATTAAAAACTATAGAATATAGTTATAAAATTATAAAGGGTATTATGTATACAACGTCGAATACTACAATATGTCTAAAATTAGCAAAACTTAATTTACTCTTATATACAGGAGGTTATTATGAGTGGTTATAATCCTTATGAAAACATGCTAAATACGTTAGATGTAGCAGCAGAAAAACTCGGTTATTCTCGCAGTGAGTACGAAGTATTACGTCATCCTGAACGAGAACTAAAAGTAGCTGTACCTCTTCAACTAGACAATGGTGAAGTTCGCGTATACGAAGGTTACCGTTGCCAACACTCCACGTTGCGTGGTAGTGCTAAAGGCGGTCTTCGCTTCCATCCTGACTCCGACGAAAACGAAGTTCGTGCATTGGCAGCTTGGATGACTATTAAAAATGCTATCGCTAATATTCCTTATGGCGGTGGTAAAGGCGGTATCAAGGTTGATCCTAAAACATTGAACCCTCGCGAATTAGAACGCTTGACTCGTAACTTTGTACGTCGTATTGCTCCTATCATTGGCGTAAATACTGACGTACCTGCACCAGACGTAAATACAAACGCCCAAATCATGAGCTGGATTGCTGATGAATACAGCACATTAAAAGGCGAATGGAGCCCTGGTATCGTTACTGGTAAACCTATTGAAGTAGGCGGATCCTTAGGTCGTAATGAAGCAACTGGTCGCGGCTGTCTCATCGCATTACAAAGCTACCTCGCTAAGAAAAACTTAGACATTAAAAACCTTACTGTAGCAGTTCAAGGCTTCGGTAACGTAGGTTCCGTAGGTGCTCGCCTCATTGCGCACAAGCAGGCGCTAAAGTTGTTGCTATCGGCGACGTAAGCGTTAATATCTACAACCCTAATGGTATTGATGTGGAAAAAGCATACGAATATGCTAACTCCCATGGTCGTTCCCTTGAAGGTTACAGCGAGCCAGGTATGACTACAATTGGTGCGCAAGAATTATTGGCTCAACCAGTTGATGTATTGTACATGGCAGCTCTTGAAAACCAATTGAACAAAGATAACATGGAAAACATCCAAGCTAAAATCATCTTGGAAGGTGCTAATGGCCCTACTACTAATGATGCAGACAAATACTTCTATGAAAAAGGTATCGACATCATTCCTGACGTTCTTGCAAACGGCGGCGGCGTAGTTGTATCCTACTATGAATGGGTCCAAAACAAAGCTAGCTTCTACTGGACTGAAGAAGAAGTTAATGAACGGTTAACTAAAAATATGCAAAATAGCTTTGAAGCAGTTTGGGAAATGCAACATAAATACAATGTACCTCCTCGTCAAGCAGCGTACATGGTTGCCCTTGAACGCCTCGTAGTAGAAACTAAATGGCGCGGCTACAACTGCTAATACTTTCAACCTCCATAACATTTAGCCATAAAAAAGGCGTAAGCTCACATCGAGCTTACGCCTTTTTATTTACCTATGTACTTTTTATTTGAAAGCACCTAATAAAGCAGCCATGCTAGGACGGCTGATCAATGCTTTCACTAAAATAGAGCCAAGCACTGCTGGAATTGTTTGACCTACGATAAGGTTCAATACCAATGGCCAGTATGGAAGACCAAGTAATGGGCTGAGCCATAACGGTACGCATAATGCTGGAACAAAGATGATTGGTAGAATTGCCCACCAAGCACTAAGGCCAAGCTTACGCATACCTACGATTATACCTGTTGTTAAAATACCAACGCCAAAACCTCCCATCATATCGAGGATACCAAGACCACCGAATAGGAAGTTAGAAATGAGGTTACCAATCCCCATGGGAATGACCAAAAACGGAAAGGCATAAGCAAGTGCATATAATGATGTTGCTATACGAATTTGATACGCTCCGAAGGAAACGCTTTGCGTTAAATATAGTACGACGATGTACAATGCCACAACCATGGCAGAAATAGTTAATTTACGTGTAGTAATCATAACACTCACCTCCTCAAATAAAAAAAGCATGGCAAAACTACCATGCTATAAATGCTTATGAATTTCCGTAGTTTTGTTTAGAGACAGGATGGTTTCAAACTGTCTTATTTAGTTGTCGCCTTTAGGCAGTTCTAATATTAACATATATCTAATATTTTCGCAATCAATTTGGTTGTAGGCGGACTTATATGTAAATCTACTATTAGTGTTAAGCTGGTAAGGACGGGGTGTCAGGAGATACCTTTCCTCATCGCTCCACTGGCTATACGGTCATCGGCCGAGGGCCTCGACCTGCCAAAGTCGCTCTTTGAAAAGGTATTTTCTTCCACTGCGAATTTAACTAATCAACATTACAGATACATAGTGACGTAAAAGGCCGCTTTAACTCAGCATCCCCACATGATAAATAATATGGTATATTACTATCAAAGCCTCAACTAGCTAAGCCAAATTAGTGCGTAAAAGGTCCGCCTATTTTCAAATATACAATCTTATCTATTAGTTTATATGCAAAGTAGCCGCCTAAATGGCGGCTACTAATATAATCCAGTTTTAGTGGATGTAGAGAAATTCCATTATTGTGCTGGGTCTTCAACGCCGTTGGCGCGGAATGCTTCGGCTCTGTCGATACAGGTGCCACAGTGTCCGCATGGTTTGTCGCCGCCTTCGTAGCAGGACCATGTTAGGTGGTATGGTACGCCGAGTCGTAGGCCTTCTTTTACGACGTCTGCTTTGTTATGGTTGATGAATGGTGCTTCTAAGGAGCATTCTTTACCGGATCCTTCGAAGATAGCATCACCCATAGATTTATAGAAGTGTTCTGTACAGTCTGGGTATGCGTTACCAGCCGCATCATCGCTATGGGCACCATAGTAGATATAGCCGCAGTCTAGAGATAAGGCTAAGGAAGCCGCCGCAGATAGGAACAGGCCATTTCTAAATGGCACATAGGTGCTAACCATGCCTTTCCTCCTTCTATCTCTTGTTGTTCCTTGTATGAACCTTTAGGTATTGCCTCTGTGGATTGGGTCAATAAAGAGCAATTGCTGAAGGCAAACAATTTAGTGCCATCTATCGTTTTACCTTCAATTCCATAATAAGCGAGAATAGATGTAGCAGCCTCTAGTTCTTTACTATGTTTTTGACCATATTGAATGGATAACGGCACTACATTGTCTTTGCCAAATCTTTCAATAGCTAGCGCTAAACATGTAGTACTATCAACCCCACCGCTAAATAAGACAACAGCCTTTTGTTTTTGAGCCATAAGGTCTCCTTTCACCTATTACAACAGCCCCATCCTAAGATGAGGCTGTAGATTATACTTTCAATATATTATAAATCGATATCTAATTCTACTGGGCAGTGATCAGAGCCAAAGATTTGTTGGTGAATTTTAGCTTCTTGAATTTTGTCGTCAAGACGTTTAGAGGTGATGAAATAGTCAATTCTCCATCCCGTATTTCGTTCACGAGCCTTGCCCATATAAGACCACCAGCTGTATTCTTCAATAGCATCTGGATAAAGATGACGGAATGTGTCTGTAAAACCAGCACCTAATAGTTCGGTCATTTTTGCACGTTCTTCGTCAGAGAAGCCTGCATTTTTACGATTTGTCTTAGGATTTTTAAGGTCGATTTCTTGGTGAGCCACGTTAAGGTCACCACAAAGAATGACTGGTTTTTTCTCATCTAATTCAAGCAAATAGTTGCGGAATGCATCTTCCCAAGTCATGCGGTACTCAAGACGAGCCAATTCACGTTGGCTATTTGGCGTATAGCAGCATACTAAATAGAAATTGTCATATTCAGCAGTAATAACACGGCCCTCTTGATCATGTTCTTCAATGCCGATACCGTTAGTTACGGACAACGGTTTAATACGCGTGAATACAGCCGTACCACTATAGCCTTTTTTTACAGCACTATTCCAATATTGCTCATAGCCTGGCAATTCCAAAGAAATTTGATCAGGTTGCAATTTTGTTTCTTGTAAACAGAAAATATCTGCATCCAGTTCGTTAAAGGATTCCATGAATCCTTTTGTTACAGCCGCACGAAGGCCGTTTACATTCCAAGAAATTAATTTCAATGCTTACTCCTTATTCTAATAGTGCTTTTACATACTAATATAGTTTGTGAAAGCCTCTATTTCAACAATTTCCTTATATTTATTTATGCTAGCAATTATAGTATGTTATACAGTTTAGCTAGAAAATTGTACATTACTATTGTTTGTGTTTCTTTGCATGTCTTGCTTCCGCACGAGCCTTTCGAGCGTTTTCGTTTGCTTTAAGATCACTTTCACGTTTTTCACGGAAATAATTAGCTATGGAAGATAAAACAAGAATTACCAACACCGTAACATTAAACATGCCGGGCCCAAAGGTATAGATGTGATAACACAAATAACCAAACGCAACAAGGGTTAGTAGATGTTTTAAAATTTTCATTTGCCCTCCTGTATTATCGTAATGTTTCTACACCAGTCTTAAGTGGGAAACCATCATAGGTTACCCAATCACTAGAGCTACCAACATATAAAGCCGATTCAAGCCCTACTTCGCTCATAGTTAACATCGCATTACATGCGGTTACCTCCTGAGCCACAGTAAGTCACTACAGGTCTATTTTGGTAGATTTCATTATAATACTGAGCTTCTAAATCTTTTACAGACTTAGGACCATCTACGGTATAACCACTTTCATAAAAATGATTAACAGCACCAGGAATGTGACCAGTCATGCCATCCATCGTATCTACTTGAGATCCATCGTAACGGAATGGCGCACGAGCATCGATGATAACATGGTCACCACTTTCACTAGCCTTGAGAACCTCATCACGACTCATAACCATATGCGTTTGCAATTCATAGTTAAAAACTGTCGGTTCTGTAGGCAGCGGAGTAGGATCTTTAGTTAGAACATGACCTTCCTTAACCCAACGTTCAATACCGCCCGACAATACGCGCACATCAGATAAACCCATGTAGCGCAACGTCCACCATAAACGTCCCGCCAAAAAGAGCCAAGAATCATACACAACGACCTTGGAATTGCGAGTGATGCCATAAGACTCAAATGTATGAGCCAAACGCTCCATATCTGGCAATGGATGACGACCGCCATGCTCTCCCAAAGGACCTGTTAAATCCTTATTTAAATCTACCGCATAAGAGCCTTTAATATGGCCTTGTTTATAATCTTGATAGCCTCGAGCATCTAAGATGATAACCTCATCGAAACAAGCTAATACTTCTTTAGGAGTGATAAAATTTGACATATGTACTCCTTTCTTTTTATTATATCGAAAAATACAAATCTGATAATATTATTATATAACGATATGAAAGTATGGACAATGAATATGAAAATATAATTTAAACAATACGCCGATATGTTCTAATAGCTCTCTCACATTACAAATATCCTATCCATACAAATAAAAGGTACACCTATATAGTATTATAGGCGCACCTTTATATTGTATGCTAATGTATTTCAATTATAAAAGAAAAGAATTCCCACAACGTAAACATATATATGTATGCTCCCAGTCGCGACGTAATCCTGGATATGTATCTCTATTCCATACATATCGTTGATATGTTTTGTAGATTAACAACGCATATACACCAAAATAAATGATTAGTGAAGCCTCATGTTTACTTAGACCGGAAATCCAAAGCAATAATACGAGACCAAATTGAATCGCAATCCACCACTTTAAAATAAATGTAGCGATTGATTTTTTCATCGGAGGTTTTGCCATCATAGAAAGTGCTGTTTGTTGAGTACCTACAGTATTGCCAATACCAACACCTACTCGACCACCAGCACCAATACCTACGCCTGTAGTTACACCATTTACATTAGAAAAGCCACCAGCATAAGCAATATTATAACTTTGAATATTTTCCGACTGACAATATGGACACACGTATGTATTCTCGCTCATAAATCTCTCTCCTATTATATTTCAACATATTATAATAGTTTATATCCTACTTAGAATTAATGAGAAAGTAATGAGAACTACAATATTTTTAAGACTAAAAAAGCCTCTATCAAGGATAGAGACTCTTCGTAATTAAAAGATAACTTTATAATATTGTTTAAATGCCTTTACTGAGATAATATACGCACTTGAAGTAGCATCAATCTTTTGAAGCTCATCACATAATAAAACTAGAGTTTATACTAATACTAACACTAATAATTATAAACGTTTAGAGATCGCATCTACTGCATCAATATCAGCAGGTAACCAATCTACTGAGTATAAATTCTCTTTTGAAAGCCATTTAGCCGCTTCATGTTCTAATAGAGTAATATCAGAATCATTTACCAAAGAACATAAATAACAATACATTGTTAAATCAAACTTCTCATACCCTGTATATTCAACAGTAATAATATGTTCGAGAACAGTAATCTCAGCTTCTAGTTCTTCATGTATTTCTCTTTTAAGTGCTACCTCATGAGCTTCGCCAGGCTCAACCTTACCACCTGGAAACTCCCAACCATCTTTTAGATCACCATAACCACGTTGAGTAGCTAATATAGTATTATCTTTTTTGATAATTGCTGCTACAACTTCAATATGTTTTCGTTCTTCACTCATATATCCTTACCCATTAATAATATAATCATAAATATCATCCCGTACGGGCACTTCAAGTTGATACTCTAGCTCTACTGCCGTAGTACCATTTGCCATAAAGATTTCTTTAGCTCGTTCTCGTCCTGTAGAATGAATAGGGCCCAAATAGTAAAACTCTTTAGACTCTTCATCATCCTTATTCTTTCTCATAAATAAGTGCATAGAAACCACCTAAGGCATCAGCGTTAAATGCAGTCTGCACATCATCAGAAGAAAATGATCGTTTATTTTTAGAAATAGCTTTCAATAATCCTGGATTTTCAAATCTATCTTCATACTTAATAGTATCTTGAATATCATCTGCTTTATGATAATTGATGAATACAGGATACGTCTTTGTTTCCTTATGGAATTTATATCCCCCAATATTCAATGGCACTTCATTTTGAGGCCATTCTAATAATTGGCACACTTGTTCATAGGTATACTTTTCATATAAAGCAAAAGGAGTATTCGGATAAATCTTACCTTTATATTTATCATCAAACTGTTTCAAACCATAGGCAACAAGTTCTTGCACTTGCTCTTTAAAATTACTATTTTCTAATGCAGCTTTAAATGCTTGAGATATTCCATAACGACCATTAGATAATTCAATAAATACACTATCTTCAAATGTTTTTTGTGCCGCTTTCACACCGAATTGATTTGTCATAATATTAATGAGATTAATTCGCCCATGCTCAGATAATTCTACATTATATGTATTTAAAAGCTCATTAGATACATATGTAATAACATCCTGCTTTCCTTCTAATAATGCTTGTAACACTAATAGCTCTCGTACACGTATTCCTGTTGTTAGTTTTTGAGATATAAAATGTAACATCCGTTCCTGAGCAGGTGTGAATGATACATCATAATCCTTATCTTTAATCTTTTTCAAGAAATTATGATAGGACTTAAATTTATAAAAAATTCGACTTACATCAATAGAACCATGTTCTGCAAAATCAGAAATTCTAGGAATACGACCTAATTTAAAGCGCAAATTAAAATAGGCTTCTTTTATTAATTTCATATCAGAAAACTTTGCTGTATCAATAGATTCGTAAATACGTTGTTTCGCAATTTTATCAAAATGTACTGTTGAGCTACCAGGGATAATACGATTACCTGCTTGTACATATCGACGCAATGTATCTTTGTTATAACTTCTATCACCAGATAGTGCCAAGGGAATCATGAAGTTATTTGTATAGTTCCCAATAAAATCTAGGATAACTACATATTCCTTATCTTCAAACTTACGAAGTCCACGTCCTAATTGTTGAATAAAAATTATTGGGCTTTCAGTTTGACGTAACATAATAACTTGATTGATTTCAGGTATATCAACGCCTTCATTAAATATATCCACAGTAAATATATAATCTAACTGCTCATCAAGTCTACCTTGATACTCCCCGGTCCCTGTTAATCGAGCAATCGTTTTCTCTCTACTTTCTTGGCTATCCTCACCCGTCAAGCTTACCGTGCGATAAATCCCTCGCTCATTAAAAGCGTCAGATAAAGCCTTTGCTTCAAAGCGATTACTGCAGAATACCAGGCCTTTTACTCGACTACCACTATGTCCAAAGTAGCGAATCTTCTCAATAATTTTATCTACACGCTCCTTTGTGGACAAATTAGAAAAAGTAACCTCTATATCAGTAATCGGTTCGTCTGTATCAACCCATAAGTCACTAATACCAAAATAGTGGAATGGACACAATAAATCTTCCTCTAGAGCCTGTTGTAATCGAATTTCATAAATAATATTATGATCAAAGAGCTCATATAAATCATAACCATCAGTCCGCTCCGGACTTGCAGTCATACCTAATAGAAACTGTGGTTTAAAATAGTCGATAATACGTTGATAACTTTCAGAGCCTGCACGATGTACTTCGTCAATAATAATACAATCAAAAGTTTTTGGATCGTATTGTTTCATTACATCATAACGCCCCATCATTTGCATTGTAGAAAATACATGGGTAGCATCATATTTTTTAACATTACCAGATACTAACCCAAACGTTATAGATGGATCATTATAAACCCGTTCAAAACTTGCCATTGCTTGTTTTGCTATTTGTTCGCGGTGCACTAAAAATAGAATTCTTTTCGGATTCATTTCACGCATCGCAAAGGCTGCTGCATAAGTTTTTCCTGTCCCCGTAGCAGAAATTAAAAGTCCTCGTTTAGCCTGATTAGCTCTTAGCTCATTAAAGTTGGCAATAAACTGTTGTTGCATTATATTAGGTTCTAAAGTAGGTAAATCAACTTGATTAAACTGTTCCGCTACAGACCTTTGAGAAGAACGCTCTGGACGAACCCATCTAGGCTTATACCAAGGAATAAACTCTTCATAAGGAATGGCAAATTCTGAATGCCAATACAGCTCAAATTCCTCATTAATCTCTCGAGCATAAGTATCGCTACCATGTACTTCAGAGCGGGTATTCCACTCTCTATTGCTCTTTAGCGCATTAATAGTTAAATTAGAACTACCTATTATAATTTGATAGGATTCATCTTTCCTAAAAATATATCCCTTTGTATGAAAACCATGTCCACTACCTTGAGTAGTACAATATACCTTCAAATCAATATTCTTTAGATTACCTAAATCTTCTAAAACTTGTGGACTATTAAAACCAAGATAATCTGTTGTTAATATGCGACCATGTACACCTCGATCTTCTAACTCTTTAAGTATTGGCTTTAATGTTAGTAATCCTTCTGGTGTTATAAATGCTACAGATATTAAAAACTCATCACAATTACGCAAGCCATCTTCTATAGCAGATAGCACATTGCGCCCTTCCCCATTTGCTATGAGTTCTGAAGATGTAGCAAAGTTGAGTAAACGATTCGATTCTGACATAAAAAACTCCCCACATAATAAATACTATACTTGCTATTATACCAGCCGCAGCTGCAGCGTCTAGAGAAATATATTTTTATGCAGAATAGCTTGTTTATGTAAAAGCCTTTTAAAGTTATCCCTCTACAAATCACTAATTATAAATATTAATATATGTTCATATCGAATGATTTCATCTATTCCTTATGATTCTCCGCTCTACACGTCTTTTTTGGGACGTAAGTTTATGATATAATATAACTAATTACTCTTAGGGGCGTAGTCCGCCCAAACGGATCCAAAAAGAGTTAGTGTGTTTTCAAGGAGCGTGCGCAGTTGAAAAAGGGGTACATCAAGTTAATAGCAGCTGTTATACTTGGCATCGCTATTATCGGTGGTGGGATCTACGGGGTGTATACACTCTTGTCATCCAATACAACGACAATTTTATATCGATCAACCGTTGACGACAAGATCAACGCTATCCGACCTTATATCGTCGCATTAGACTCATATAACGCGTACAGTGTAGCCTATGCAAATCAATTACAACCAACTCTTGAAGAGTTACGTAATGGGTCCCATAACACGACGATTACATTACCTAAATACAAAGATCTTAAAACAGCATTAGAGGCTGCAAAGCAAGATAGCCCTACTCCATACGAAGATGTAAACCAATCAACTAATGATGTATTAGCAGTGCTAGATCAATTGATTCCTGTTGCGGATCAATTGCAAGCCTACTATGTAGAACGTCGTTTTGAAAAAGATAATTTCAAAGGTAGCGATGAGTTAGCGGCACAGTATGTACCTCTAGCTGAACAATTCTACGCTACATACAATGCTTTAGATTTAGCCTTAGATAATCGTAATAATGAGCTCTATACAGAACGCATGACTGAATATCAAGGTGAAAAACGTGAAAACGCAGTTAACTTCATCGAGTTAAATCTCATGACGGCCCAAACAATCGATCTTATCGATCCAGATGGAAATACGGATACCCAAAAGGTTGAAGCAAACTTGCAACAAATCACGCAACGCATCAACAAATTACAACCTGGTACAACATCAGAAACGCAAAATGCAGTTCGCGAGTATCAAGACTCTGTAAAAGAGTTTGTCGCAGAGGCTCGCAACTATATCATCATCAATTCTTCCTACGGCGAAGCATATACACAACTATTCATTAAATATAACAAAATGGTTGGCAAAGCAAATGTCGTGAATATGGCAGAACTTGATGCAACAGAGCAAAAGAAAAAATAACTAACTACAAAAAGAGGACTAGCCGTGGCTAGTCCTCTTTTGCTATGTCTACAACTACGTTAAATTATATTAACAAGTTTCATTACTATAGGTTTATATAATAAAATTATTTCCGTTTTAGGTCTTTCGTAATAATATAGTATTCAGATGGAGATATCTTAATACCATCGATATTGTTATTCCCTACAATATTAATCTTAGGATATCCAAGGAAGAGTGCTATCGAATCATCTAGCATCAATTGTTGTGCATTGATCAACGCATTACGACGCACTAATGGATCGTTGGCACTTTCACCAAGAGCTAACAATTCATCGAAACGTGGATTGGAGAATCCAGAACCATTTGCCTCAGCACCGGTCCCCCAGTATTGTTTCAAGAACCATACAGGTTGGCCAGTATTAGCAGTAACTACACTAGAGATGAGCATATCGTAATCCCCAGATTGCGCCAATGTATCAATCACAGCATAGTCTATGATTTTAATTTGTAAATCTACACCGATTTTTTTGTAGTCCGCTTGTAATGCCTCTGCATATAATGGCAATTCTGGGCGAGATGTATAGGCATAGAAATCAAGCACTAGGTTTTCACCATCTTTATCTACAATCCCATCACCATTTGTATCAATATAACCTTCACGTTTAAGTAATTCTTTAGCACGTTCAACATTATATTTATTAGGATCCCGCAATTGATTGAATCCATAATCAACGGACGGTGGCAATGGAGCCTTACCGGCAACAAAGGTATCCTTCATAAGGTTCTTTGCATAGGACTCACGATCTGCTCCGGCAATGAGAGCCGCTCGAAGATTAGCATTCTTAAGCTTGCCTTTTTGACTCATCCGAACGAATACATCACGTAAAGATGATTCTTCATAAATAGTAAATTTCTTATCGTTTTGGAAGATACCATATTCGCCAGGTCCAATGCTAACGGCCATATCTACATCACCCGCTTGCAATGCCATAGCTCGTGTATTGGCATCGTTAATAGATGGAATTTCAACCTTAGCAAAGCCTGGCTTGCCATCCCAATAGTTATCATTCCGTGCTAGCTCAGCACGCTCTTTTGTAAATGATGTCACTACATAAGGACCAGTACCAATAGGACCTTCCTTCGTAATATCACGACCATTTGCCTCTGCTGTCACATCCATAACAAGGAACAATGGATCCCCCAACAAGTTTGGCAAATTATAATAAGGCTTATCGGTCTTAATTGTGATCTCTTGACCATTAGCCGTCATTTCAGTGTAATTAAAGAATGTTTTTGCCCGTTTACTCTTCGCAAAGGTTCGTTCCAAAGACGCCTTTACGGCCTCAGCAGTAAGAGCATTACCGTTAGAGAACTTAACCTTATCATTGATGGTGAAAGTCCAAGTCAGCTTATCATCACTTTGCTTCCAAGAGGATGCTAACCAGGGTTTAGCATTCATGTGATCATCAAATTTTATTAGAGTTTCCCCTACACCATATCGTACAACAGCCCAGCTAAAATAGTTCTAAGTTTCCCTACCACATCATTAGATGAATCGGATGATTGATTCATACAGCCTACAGTACCAAGGACCGTAATCCCCAGCATCATAGCAATCAGTAACGCCTTACGTAATCCTTTCATTCACACACCTAACCTTTCTCTATATGTATATGTATATGTATATCATTTCATATGAGCATATTTTAATTATACCCATAGGGGTATATTGCTTAGTCAACTATACTATATATTAAGTATTAACACAATCATTTTTGAGAAAATTTTCGATATATTTATATATGTGAGCAAATCTGTATAGATACGTAACATACAAAAATAGCAGTTAGCGCTAAAGCTAACTGCTATTATATATGTACCTACTGTATTTTACCCATATTAGTAGGGCAAATCCTCTGGTTGAATACACTAGGCGATTGCTACAATGAGAGGTCTGATAAGTTGTATTAAAGTCCTATGCTTCTACAGCCGCTTCTTCTAAAGTAAGTGGCTTATGATCTTTGCCAATTTCAAAGATAGAGCTCAATAGAACCTTTGTATAAGGATGTTTTGCATCTGCTATATGGAATGCATCTAGCTCTTCAACGACAGCACCTTTATGCATAACAACTACCTTATGACACATCGTGCGAATGAACGCAATGTCATGAGCAATGAATAGGTATGTTAAGTTTTTCTTTTTTTGTAAACGCGCTAGTAAATAGGCGATGGAGTCTTGTACAGACACGTCTAGAGCACTAGTTGCCTCATCTAGAACAAGAATTTCTGGTTCAAGTACAATGGCACGAGCAATAGCTACACGTTGACGTTGACCACCAGACATTTCATGAGGATAACGATGCATGAACTCTCGAGGTAGGTCTACCATTTCAAGATAGTCACCTGCGATTTGTTCTTCTTTTCCTTTTTCAAGAAGCCCAAAATTGTATAACGGTTCAAGGATAATATCCTTTACCTTCATACGCGGATTGAAGGCTGCAGATGGATCTTGGAATACCATTTGAATTTTCTTGCGGTATTCTCTCGTTTGCTCAGAGTTCATATGTTGAATCTCTACACCATCTACATAAATCTCGCCTTCTGTGATAGGCAGCATCTTCATAATCATACGAACCAAAGTCGTTTTACCAGAGCCAGATTCCCCTACAATCCCAAGGGACTCGCCTTTTTCTAAGGTGATATTAATACTCTTACACGCTTCGAGCTCACCACCAGTAGGAAGTGGGAATCGTTTACATACATTTTTTAATTCTACAGCGTAGTTAGTCAATGTAACGACCTCCTTCCAATGTTGGTACAGCATCTTTTAATTGCTTCGTATATTCATTAGATGGGTTTTCCAAAATGTCTTGCGGTGTACCCGCATCAACAACACGACCCTTTTTCATAACAATGATATAGTCGGACATATAGGCCGCTACACCAAGGTTATGCGTAACCATTACGATAGCAGAATTATGCTCTTTAGCAAGTTCTAGCATTTGCATAACAACTTGTGATTGTGTTGTTACATCTAAAGCAGATGTAGGTTCATCACCAATTAATAACGCAGGATCCAGCGCTAATGCCATAGCAATGCCCACACGTTGGCGTTGACCGCCGGATAACTCATGTGGATAACGGCGCAATATATCTGCCCCATTAGGGAGAGAAACAGATTCTAATAACTCAATTGCTCGTCGATCACATTCATCATTGGTAATTTCTATATGAGATTTAAATAATTCTCTAAACTGTTTACCAATGCGAACTATTGGGTCTAAAGCACTACCACTATCTTGGAAAATCATGGCCATATCTTTACCACGTATAGCTCTCCATTCAGACTTAGATAGGGTGCGAAGGTCTTGACCATTAAAGAGCATTGTACCATCTGTGACCTCACCACCTACAGGCAATAAACCCATAAGGGCCCGGATCACGGTAGTTTTACCGGATCCAGATTCCCCTACAATGGTCAATACCTTACCGCGTTCCAAGGTAAAGTTTACATCCATAACAGCAGGCACACCTTGGTACGCGATGCTAAGGTTCTCTACAGTTAGTATGTTTTCTGCCATTATAGCTCCTCATTATTTTGTAATTTTATTAGTAATCCAGTAGTAGTCACTTGGGTACATGACAGCACCTTTCAAGTAAGAACCAGTAACGATATTAGTTTTAGGGTAACCTAAGAACAATGCAGCGCCATCATTCATCAATAATTGTTGAATTTGGATTGCATAGTCACGACGTTTTGCAGGATCAAATTCAGTTTCAGCAGCATCTAATAATTGGTCAACTTGTGGATTGGAGTAACCAGAACCGTTTTGAGGGTTGGAACCATCCACATTAGTATGCCAGTAGTTAGCTAAGAACCAGATTGGATCGCCTGTATTAGCAGTTACGATGTTGGAGATAAGCATATCATAGTCGCCATCTTGACCCATTTTATCGATCAAGTTATAGTCAACTGTTTTGATTTTCATGTCGATACCCACTTTTTTAAGGTCTGCTTGAACAGCTTCTGCATAAAGTGGTAATTCTGCACGAGAGTTATATACTACGAAGTCAAATGTCAATGGTTTGCCATCTTTATCAAGGATGCCGTCCCCATCAGTATCTTTCCAACCATCTTCTGCTAATAATTGTTTAGAACGTTCAGGGTTATACGCATTAGGATCTTTCAAATCTTTGAAGCCATAGTCCATGGATGGTGGAATTGGTGCGGAACCAGGAATGAATGTACCTTTTAACAATACATCAGCATAGTTTTTACGGTCTGTTGCGGAAATAACTGCAGCACGTACTTTGTCATCACCAAGAACACCTTTTTGGTTAATACGAGCCAATACTACGCGAAGAGATGCGATTTCATCAACCTTGAACTTATCGTTATTTTGGAATAAACCAATTTCACCAGCACCGATGTTAACAGCCATATCTACGTCGCCAGATTGTAAGCTCATAGCGCGAGTATTAGGGTCATCGATGGAAGGAATTTCTACAGTTTTAAATGGTACTGTACCATCCCAATAGTTTTCGTTAGCAGCCATCTCAGCACGTTCTTTTGTGAAAGATTTAACTACGTATGGACCTGTACCAATAGGACCTTCCTTGGCAAAGTTACGGCCATCTTTTTCAGATTGTACATCAACGATTAGGAACAACGGATCCGCTAAAAGGCCAGGCATATTAGGATATTCTTTTGTTGTATGAATTACCAATTGTTGACCATTAGCTTCCATAGAGTCATATTCGAAGAATGTTTTTGCACGATTGGATTTTTCAAAAGCCCGTTCGATAGATGCTTTAACTGCTGCAGCATCAACTTTTTTACCATTAGAGAATTTCACCTTATCATTGATTGTGAAAGTCCACGTTTTATGGTCTGGGGATACTTCCCATTTAGATGCAATCCATGGTTGAGGTTTCATTTGTTCGTCAAACTTAGCCAATGTTTCGCCTACACCATAGCGCATAACAACCCATGCGAAGAAGTTTTCTGTAGGTTCTAATGTGGATGCGAAGTTAGTTACACCAACTTTTAAAACATCCTTATTAGCAGCACCATTATTATCAGAGCCGCAACCAGCGATGAAGGAACCCATCATTACAATGCTAAGACCTGCTAAGAGGGCTTTTTTCCAAGATTTTTTCATGTAAAATCTCCTTGTACCATTACATATAAACATAAAACATACACATCATGACCACTACAATCTACAATAGTCATAATGGAAAAACCTTATCACCGCCTATTTATATAACAACTTTCACAACACAACCTATAAATAAGCATCACACGTAACTAACCTTGGTTCTTAGGATCCACTACGTCCCGTAAGGAATCAGACCAAAGGTTAAAGATAGCAACTACGATAAGGATGGACATACCAGGGAAGGCCATCAGCCATGGACTGGTTTGTAAATATTGACGACCTTCGTTAAGCATAAGGCCCCATTCTGGTGTTGGCGGTTGAGCACCAAATCCAAGGAAGGAAAGACCTGCTACTTCAATCATGATAGCCCCAATATCAAGTGCCCCTGTTGTAACAACAAGAGGAAGGATATTGGGAATGATATGACGTCTTAGAATAGTCGTTGTAGAGGCCCCCATCATGACAGCCGCCGTTACATACTCTTCACCGCGAACTTTCAACGTCATAGACCGTACAAGACGAGCATATTTTGCCCAACCAACTACAGATAGCGCTATAATCGTATTCACAATGCTACCACCCAAAATACCAGCAATAGCAATGGCTAATACTACGCCCGGGAAGGATAGCATAATGTCCGCAAGACGCATGAGGACCATTTCGATTTTCCCGCCGAAATAACCGGCAACGGCACCGATAATAGTACCAATGCTTACCATGATAACAACGATACTGACACCCATAAACAAGGATAACTGTGTACCATAAATGATGCGAGACAATACATCACGACCAAGCTTATCTGTACCAAACCAATGTTGACTACTTGGCGCTTGTAATGCTTGACTCAGATTTGAGCTAAAAGCATCACCCGGAGCAAGCCATGGTGCAAATATAGCTATGAGAACTACCACAATCATCAAGGTGCTATAGAAAGAGAACAATTTATGTTTTTGAATAAATTCTGCCATTATGCTCTCTCCCTTTTCAATCTAGGGTCTAATAGGATATATGACGCATCAACTAATGCATTGATGCACATATAGGCTAAAGCAACCCACAATACAAAGCCTTCGATCAATGGATAGTCGCGCATGGTAATGGCATATACTGCCATATTCCCAAGGCCAGGCCAGGAGAATACCATTTCAATAACTGCAACACCGCCTAATAACCAACCGATAACAACGCCCAGTATAGTGATAAGTGGTAATACTGCATTAGGCAAAATATGACCGAATAAAATTTTCAGCTCACTCACACCACGAGCACGTGCGCCGATAACATAATCCTTTTGCATTTCTTCAAGAATAACGAGACGAACTTGGCGCATGTACTTGGACCCGACTACAACAGCTAATGTAACGGCTGGTAGAATTACACCGATAGGAGTTACACGAGAAGATGCAATAGGAACAAGTCCTAATTTAAGGCCAAAGATATAAATCAGTACAAGGCCTAACCAGAATGATGGCATAGACACGCCTACAAAGGAAGCAACGCGCAACAGATAGTCGATCCATTTGTTTCGATTTAAGGCGCTTATAATCCCTGCCGGCAATGCATAGAGCAATGTAAATACTAATGATGTACCTGCTAGCATAACTGTCCCTGGCAAAGCCTCCAACATACGATCTACAACAGGCTTTTTAGCAGAGTAACTCATCCCTAAGTCACCGTGTGCAGCATTCACAACCCAGTTTGCATATTGCACTAAGAACGGTTTATCTAACCCAAGCTGAGCTCGAGTTTCATCGATAAGCTCCTGAGACACGATAGTATCTGCCGTTTCTAGTAACATCGTAACTGGATCGCCTGGTGCTAAATAAGTGAGACAAAATGTTAAAAAAGTAATGCCAAACAGTGTAACAATGAATTGACCTAACTGTTTAGCAAAGCGTTTGCCCATAGGCGCCTCCTCCTATACTCTCTAAATACTACAATAATCTAAATGAACAACTAATATGCTTATCTCTCCCGATATAGCAGAGGTGCATATAGGAAAACGACAAAAAAGGTTAGTCCACCTGACTAACCTAAATTAAGTATAGTATGTACAATACCATACATTTAGAGCAGGCTTTCTGACTCATGATTCATCGCAACATTTCGGCCTTCCCAGTTTCCCAGTGACCCTATAATGAAACCTTGCTCCTCATTACAGCTATTTGCATAGTATGGGATTTACACCCATTTTCCTCTTTTACGCTCGGTGAATACCGACACTCACTAGTTCATTCATTTTTATCGATTATAAATATACTATATTAATATCCTATTTACAATACGCATACCCCTTAGGGGTATGCGTATATCGTAGATTTTAAATGTAATTTTTATACTAATAAAAATTATCGATTACTGAACAAGTCTCTATTTATGTATAAACCCATAAAAATCACTTTATATATATGATTTTTTCCGTATTAACTGTATCCAACTGTATATATATTAATTATTATTATAATGGTAATTTTCTCATAATTTTTTTTATACATACCGAAAAAACTCTTAATCACTTTAGCAACTATCAATTATTTATAATTAATAAAACCTTAATTAATAAGTCTGATTAATATACCAAAAAGAGGCTGTTATCTAGTAACAGCCTCTTATAAGACGAGAGTTATTTAATTAATCGATACTTTGTTGTAAGCGGTGTGCTCTGCGTGTATCCCACGCTTTACGCAAAACATAGATCACGAAACCGATGCTTACCGCTACTGCACTACCTACCATAGCATCAAAGCCACAGGCGTAGATTGCATATAAACAGTAGATAACGCCTGCGCCGAACACGTAGTTGGAACGTTTAATGCGGCTTTCAGCTACACCAGCCATACGCATCATTGTAGGTACTGCCAAGATGCACAATACATACGGTACTACGTTAGTTACAACCGCTAAGTTTACTAAGATTTCAAATTGCTCACGCAAGGAGTCGCTTGCAGTGAACAATGTAAGTAATGTTTCAACAGCGAGTAAAATGAATACGCCACGAACAGGAGCGTCTTTGCTATTTACACGAGCGAATACTTTAGGGAAGTAACCGTGTTCCGCTGCGCTTTTGAATACGCGAGACAATGTGAATTGCCAGCAAAGTAAAGCACCAAAGCAAGAAATAACCATAGCAGCCATAACGATGTTTGCAATTGTATCATTGAACATGTATACGAATGTCAAACCGAATGGTGCGTTAGAATTTAATAAGTCAACGTTAGGAACGATACCGGCCATAACGTTTGTGGACAAGATGTAAATCACCGCCACTGCTAATGTACCTGCCACAGTTGCAATAGGTACGTTTTTCTTTGGATTCTCAACAGCATCAGCATTAGCCGCTGCGGACTCAAACCCTAGGAAGCCCCACAAAGTGAGGGAAATGGATTGTTTTACTGCATCGTAAAACGGAAGATCATTTGGGTTCCATGCCGCCCAATAAATAGACGGATCAAACCAATACCAGCCGATTGTACCGATTAAAAGAACCGGAACAATAGAGCCCCAAATAGTCATGTTGCTGAGTCGACCTGTGAAGCGATTACCACGGAAGTTCAAAATCGCTGCAAACCACAAAAGCACAATTGTTACTTGGCTTGTTTGTGTTGCATTAAGGTCAACACCAAAGAAAGCTGCGCCATAACCTACGGCAGAAACCGCGATGGCGATATTAGCAATGATGAGAGATATGCTGTAAGCATAGCTCGCCATAAAATGTCCAGTTTTACCGAAGCGGTGTTCTGCATAACCGCCCATGCCCCCTTTATTTTGGGAGAACATACCCGCTTGAGCAAAAATATACGCTAGTAAAAGCGCACCCACAGCTGTTACGAGCCAAGATAAAACTGAAATAGTACCAACTTGAGCCAAATTAGTTGGTAACATAATGATCCCAGCTCCTAGCATATTGGCTGCTACCATTGTGGTTAGCTGGAATACAGACATTTTTTTAGCGGTGGTTTTCATGTATCAATCCCCTTTCAAAAGGTGAATTTTTTCTCGTCCATAATTCACTTAAATATAATATACCGCTAAGTAAATTCAGTTCGTGCTGTGATGGGCTTGAATGTGAATTTACCGTTGTTATTCTTATTACGAATTAAATAATAACACCTATGAACCCAAAATGAAAGTACTTTATTGGCGGACAAGCATTATTACACGAATTGAATAAATTATAGTTAATTTATCATCTAAAACGAACAGAACTCATTTTAACAATGACAGGGTATATTTTTACCCCATTTTATTCTGTGTATATATGTGATTTTTACTATCTATCATGGTTATAGTGTCGTAGCACAAGACTATTGTTTTCTAGCAGTCCACTGTATACGTACATAAATTTACACCATTTTAATAGTAATTTATCAATTAGAATGACTCTTTTCTAGAAATTATCTATCATTCAAATAAAAAAATCGATATACACATAAGCTTAAAGGTTAATATAAAGAGCTTTAACATAAGACTTATATGTATATCGATCTTAAATTTTCAATGTCACAAGTAACTATGACTCTGAATGTTACTCTTGTACAGGATGTGGCCCTAAATCAAAACATTAGGCTTACTAAAGCAGTTATGCTTGCACAGATTCAACAATCGCTTTCCACTGAGCAATTTGTTTTTCTTCTCCGGCGATAACAGCTTTACCATTGTTCCGTTGTCTTTCCACACATTCTGGAGCAGTACCAGAATAGTTGTTACGGCCAGCTATGCAAGCTTCGATGGAAATAGCATCAAGTATATCTGCATCAAAATGGTCGGATATAGCTTTAAAATCCTCAACAGATAAATCAAGCAATACGCAACCTTTTTCAATGCAATGATGTACAGCATTACCTACGATTTCATGAGCTTCACGGAATGGAACGCCTTTTTTCGCAAGGTAATCGGCCATATCTGTAGCATTAGAGAAATCATCATCAAGGACAGCTTTCATATGCGCCCCATTGACCTTCATGCCACGGACCATCGCCGCATTAATGGACAATGCAAAATATACTGTATCGATAGCATCAAAAATGCCCTCTTTATCCTCTTGCATATCTTTATTATATGTAAGTGGCAAGCCTTTTAATGTAGTTAATAAACCTAACAAGTGGCCATAGGTACGACCTGTTTTACCACGAACAAGTTCACATACGTCAGGATTTTTCTTTTGTGGCATAATACTAGAGCCTGTGCAGTGAGCATCATCGAGTTCAATAAAATTAAACTCATTGGTAGACCACAAAATCAATTCTTCGCTAAGACGGCTCAAGTGCATCATCACAAGAGATGCAAAGGACAAGAATTCAACTACATAGTCACGGTCGGATACGGCATCCATACTATTTTCGTAAATACGAGAGAAGCCGAGTAGCTTTTGCGTATAGGTTTGATCAATACCGTATGTAGAACCGGCTAAGGCCTCCTGCACCAAGTGGCATGATGTCTGCGTGTTTGAAGACCATCAACAAACGGTCAAAGTCACGTTCTAGCATAGAGAAGTATGCCATCATATGATGACCGAACAATACAGGTTGTGCCCGTTGTAAATGCGTATAGCCAGGCATGATAACATCGCTGTATTTTTCAGCCGTTTCGATGAGGGCTTTTTGCATATCTACGATGAGCTCGCCCATTTCTACTACGGCTTTACGCACGTACATGTGCAAATCTACTGCACATTGATCATTACGGCTACGGCCTGTATGTAAACGACCACCTGCTTCACCGATATCATCTGTTAGGCGCTTTTCAATATTCATATGAATATCTTCAAGAGCTACGGAGAATGGGAACTCCCCTTTATCGATTTGGCCTTTAATCTTTGTTAAGCCCTCAACAATAGCATCCCGATCTGCGTCGGAGATAATATTTTGTTTTGCCAGCATTGTAGCATGTGCTTTACTGCCTGCAATATCTTCGGCGTACATCCGCGCATCAAAAGCGATAGAGGATGTAAAATCCTCTACCGCTTTATCAGTGCCTTTTGTGAAACGCCCGCCCCACAATTTAGCCATTATTTACCTGCCTTTTCTTTCATCAATGCATTAATTTTAAGAGGTAAACCGAACAAGTTGATGAAACCAGCCGCATCAGCTTGGTTATATACATCGTCTTCTTCGAATGTTACGAAATCTTCGCTGTACAAGGAGTATGGAGAAGTTGCACCAGCAGAGATAATGTTGCCTTTGTACAATTTAAGTTTTACTTCACCAGTTACAGTTTTTTGAGTTTTATCAACGAATGCTTGCAAAGCGCTCATCAATGGTGCGAACCACATGCCATCGTATACGAGTTCAGCGTATTTGTTAGCAATAAGTTCTTTGTAGTGGTATGTAGCTCTGTCGAGGCAAAGGTATTCAAGTTCTCTGTGAGCATACATAATGATGGATCCACCTGGGTTTTCATAAACGCCACGGGATTTCATGCCTACTAATCTATTTTCAACGATATCTACAACGCCTACACCATAGTGTGCACCGATTTCGTTGAGTTTTTCTAACAATTGTAAAGGAGTACCTTCTTGACCATCTACTGCTACAGGTACGCCATCTTTGAAGGATACAGTTACATAACCAGCTTCATCTGGAGCTTGTTCAGGAGTATGTGTTACCAAGTACACATCATCTTTAGGAGCATTTGCTGGATTTTCGAGATCGCCGCCTTCATGGGACAAATGCCATACGTTTTGGTCCATGGAATATGGATGGGATTTCGTAGCTACAACTGGAATATCATGTTTAGCTGCATATTCCATGCAGTCTGTTCTGGATTTCAAATCCCATTCTCTCCAAGGAGCGATGATTTTCATATTAGGAGCCAATGCTTTGATAGCAAGTTCGAAACGAACTTGGTCATTACCTTTACCAGTCGCACCGTGAGCGATAGCATCAGCGCCTTCTTTTTTAGCAATATCTACAAGGATTTTACCGATTAAAGGTCTAGCGAAGGATGTACCTAATAAATATTTGCCTTCATAAACTGCACCAGCTTTTACTGTTGGCCATACATAATCTTTTACGAACTCTTCTTTAGCATCAACAATGTACGCTTTAGAAGCACCAGATTTGATTGCCTTTTTTCTCAACTGCATCATAATCCTCAGGTTGGCCCAAGTCTACGCACACTGCGATAACTTCAGCGCCATAATTTTCTTTTAACCAAGGAATGATAACAGATGTGTCTAAACCACCAGAATATGCGAGTACTACTTTATTTGCTTTACCCATGATAACACCTCATAAAAAACTTACTATGTATTTAAACTCATATAATCAATATTGTATCAGATAATTGTGAAAGCACCGTGGCATCTAGCTCAACGGTCATTCCCTCTTTCTGACAAAAAATAGTATACACCTGTATAATTATAAATGCAAGCATTGTTTTTATTCAATTTAGTAATATGTTTCGGAATGTAACAATCTTCGCAAAAAAATCTCTGTTCGCCAATTAATTATTCATTAGCAAACAGAGATTATAAAATATATCCAATTATTCATCCACAAGGCCCAAGTCTTGTTGGTATGCATAGTCCGCTTCCGCTTGTGTAATCATGCCTTGGTCTACCATTTGTTCAAGTACCAGTTTTTGTCTAGCCTTAGCCCCTTTATAGTTCGTATAGGGATCCAAATAAGATGGTGCATTAGGTAGTGCTGCAAGGAGTGCACTTTGCCCTAATGTCAATCGGCTTGGGCTCGTTCCAAAGTAGCCATGAGCAGCTTCGTAAATGCCGTAGTAATTATGACCATAATACACAGTATTTAAATACATAGTGAGTATTTCTTCTTTCGAGTAGTAATGTTCCATTTCACTAGCAAGGATTGCTTCCTCTACCTTACGACTCATGATGCGTTTTGATGAAAGGAAGAGATTTTTTACTACTTGCTGTGTAATAGTACTACCCCCCTCTACAGTTTCACCTGCTATAGTATTGGTATAAAAGGCGCGAATAATACCGAGCACATCAATAGCTCCATGTTTATAGTACCGCTTATCCTCAATGGCGATAAGTGCATTCTTTGTATATTCTGGAATGACATCACCCTTCACCCAGTGTTCTTTAGAAACACGTTGATTAAGGGCCGCCTCTACCTTTTCTTTAAATGTAAATATTCGTATGATACGATCCGTACGGCTGAGGGTATCTTCACTTTGTTCTATGCGTTTTTCAACAGTTGTGTGAGCCTTACTTTCACGATCTACACCTTGAAAGCTATGGTATCCGTCATATATAAACATGGCCAATATGATGACCACCACGAACACCACTAGATTTCGAAGGTAGCGAAACACTTTCATTGCTTTCACCTATTTCATAAAGGACCATAGTATACATACAGTTATTAACTAACAGTATATACAACGCCTTATATACATATACTACTATAATGTGTATTAAATGTATTGTATCACATCAATCAAGAAGAAGATATGTATAGACCTTGCTATATAGCTGTTAGGAAAAGAATTCTAACAATATAAAAGAGAGAATCTTACTATTTATAACCAAGCGTATATCTACATATACAGATTTTATTCATATTAGGTATACTTATTAAGTTGTATTATAAACTTTACATGGAGTATAATAGTAAAGATGATAAAAACATGCCCATTGGAGGAGTATTATGAAACAATGTATGGATTCCGAAAATCTACATCGTCGATTGCGTAAAATCCTTGGTCAAGTGCAAGCTATTGATCGAATGATTGAAGAAGACATTCCATGCGAAGATGTGTTGAGCCAAATTAATGCAGCTAAATCTGCACTACATAAAGTAGGTCAAGTAGTTCTTGAAGGACATATCAACCACTGCGTGCGAGATGGTATCGAACACGGTGACGTAGAGAAAACCATTAGCGACTTTACAAAAGCTGTAGAGCGTTTTGCAAACATGGGAAAATAAAGAAGAGGCTAAGAGGCCTCTTCTTTTTTACCAAAAACAAGGCTCTATTAAATCGCGAAGATCCCCCGAAAAAGCAAATAGAAATCAAATCTGATTAAAACATCCATCATATATGGCTCAAGAAAAAAGGACTCTACATTCGTAGAGTCCTTTATATTACCACAAAGTATTAGTCGTGGTTAGTTGTTAAGAATTCGCTCAATGCAGCGAGTGCATCATCTTCGTCAGCACCGTCAGCTGTCAATGTAACAGATGTGCCTTTTGTAGCGCCCAAAGTCAATACAGTTAAAATGGATTTAGCATCAGCTATTTTACCGTTAGCAGCGATTGTCACTTTGGAAGCATATTTAGCAGCCAATTGTGTGAAAGCTGTAGCAGGACGAGCGTGTAAACCAGATTCGTTTGTAATTTCTACTGTTAATTCTTTCATGGTAACCTCTTTCTATCTCGATAGGCAGAGCCTATCTCTTATGTTCTAATAGATATATTGTATCAATTATAAGCGTATCAATTCAAGTATATTAAAAGTTATTTACTATATACTGATTCGCTTACCATTTATCTTTAATCTATACAGAATTATAGTAAACCTTTTTCGGCTAGTACAGATTTAGCATATTCTGTAATTTCTTCAGCTGTATCCATAGCAAGCGCTTTATTAGCCACCTCTTCACATTCTGCTTTAGAAACGGAACGCAAGATTTTCTTAATAAGAGGTATAGATGACGCTGTCATAGAGAATTCGTCAAGGCCAAGGCCTAATAGAATCATTGTGGCTACAGGGTCACCAGCTAGTTCACCGCACATACCTGTAATTTTACCTTGTTCATGGCTCGCATCGATAACATGCTTGATAAGACGTAAGACACCTGGATGCAATGGTTGATATAGAGAACCAATAGACTCGTTCATACGGTCTACCGCCAAGGTGTATTGGCATAAATCATTTGTACCGATACTGAAGAAGTCTACGTATTTGGCCAAAATTGGAGAAATAACAGCCGCCGCTGGTACTTCGATCATAATGCCAACCTTGATATCCTTGTTGAATTCTTTGCCTTCAGCTGTAAGTTCTGCCTTACATTCTTCGAGCATAGCATTCGCTTGTTTCACTTCTTCTACGGAAGCAATCATAGGGTACATGATGTGAATATCGCCAAAGGAACTAGCACGCAATAACGCACGTAATTGTACTTTAAAGATATCCGGACGGTTCAAGGAAATACGAATTGCACGATAACCAAGGAATGGATTCATTTCAGTTGGCAAATCAAGGCATTTCAACTCCTTGTCACCGCCGATATCCATGGTACGGATGATAACAGGCTGCCCCTGCATATCTTCTGCAACTTTTTTATATTCTTCGAACTGCACATCTTCTGTTGGCAACTCGTCGTTTTCCATGTACAAGAATTCTGTACGATATAAGCCAATACCTTGTGCGCCCATTGTAAGAGCATGTTTAGCATCTTTAGATTTACCGATATTGCCAAATAATTCTACATGATGACCATCAGTTGTTTTTGCTTCAAGATTAGCAGATTCACGCAAGCGTTTCAATTCCTCTTGGTATGCAGCCGCTTGATTTGTATATTCAGCCCAATCCGCATCAGATGGATTTGTTTCCACAATACCATCTGTACCAAGTACAACTGCTTTCTCGCCATCTACGAATCCTTCAATATCGCCAACACCCATAACAGCAGGAATTTCCAATGTACGAGCCATGATAGCTGCATGAGATGTAGGGCCACCAGCAGCTGTTACAATGCCTTTAACCACATTTTTATCTAAAGAGGCCGTATCAGATGGTGCCAAATCATGAGCCACCAAAATAACCTCCCCAGAAATATGGGATAAGCCACGTGGGTTCATACCTAACATATTGCGCATCAAACGATCACCAATATCTTTGATATCTGCACCGCGTTCACGCATATATGGATCTTCCATGCCAAGGAAGATATTCGCAAAGGTTTCAATAGTTTGAGCGGTAGCCGCCACTACATTAGTATGGCTAGTCTCAACGAGGGATTTAATACCATCAGACAAGGATGGGTCTTGCGCAATTTGCATATGAGCTTCGAAAATAGCCGCCTCTTCAGGGCCCATATCTTTCAACGCCTTTTGACGAATTGTATCTAATTGCTTTAAGGTAGCTGCCATAGCAGAAGCGAACTTACCAATTTCCGCTTCTACCTTATCCTCTGCTACAGTGTAATCAGGAATGACAATTTCCTCTTGAATATATCTATATACATTGCCTACTGCAACGCCACGAGATCCAGAAATCCCTTGAATTCGCATATGTGTTCCTCTTTCTATTACGATAAACTACATTACTCTATATTCTATCATTTCTCTGACAAACAATAAAGTAATAGAGCCCTTTATATCCGCCTATTTAATCGTCCCACATGGGTTATTTTTCGCTTACTTTCGCTATAATTTTATAAAGTTCCACCACATAATTAAGGGTCATTTATGATATAATAATATAGAATATATAATAATATACATATGAGACTTTCACGGGCTTCATGGTGAAAGTCTTACTTATTGATAGGAGACTTTATGAAATTAACTAAAATGCATGGTCTTGGCAATGATTTCATCCTCTTTGCCGGCCCTCAAGGTGCTAACAAGGACTATACTGATTTGGCGATTCGCCTTTGCGATCGTCGTACTGGTATCGGTGCTGATGGTCTTGCCATTCTAGTTCCTTCAAAAACCTGTGATGTGCGCATGCGCATTATCAACTCTGATGGTAGTGAAGCAGAAATGTGCGGCAATGCGATCCGTTGCTTTGCCAAATATGCTTACGAACACGGTGAAATTACTAAAGAAACTTTCACCATCGAAACCTTGGCCGGTGTAATGAAACCTACCTTAACCATTGAAAATGGCATCGTAACGCTAGTTACAGTAGACATGGGCAAACCATTCTTTAAATCTCAAGACATTCCTATGAATGTAGATATGGATAAGGTTATCGACGTAGACCTTGACGTAAACGGCGAAACCGTAACGGTCAGCTCCGTATTGCTCGGTGTGCCGCACACAGAGGTGTTCATCGACGATATTACAAAAGCACCTGTAACAACACAAGGGCCTATCCTTGAAAACACGATGCGTTCCCATCCAATACAAATGTTAACTATATCGAAGTAATAAACGACAAGCATATCAAGGTGCGCACTTGGGAACGTGGCGCAGGTGCTACATTAGCATGTGGTACAGGCTCTTGCGCCTCTGCTGTTATGTCCTTCGAAAAAGGCTTAACAGGCCGCGAAGTAGATGTAGAGCTCTATTTAGGAACATTACATATTTCATACTTGGAGGATGGCACGGTGCTCATGACTGGCCCTGCTGAGGAAGTCTTCGAAACAGAACTTCCTATTGATTAAAATGAAGTGGTTACAACTCATATTAAATGCGTTTCTAAAGTATCAACAAGGCCGTTCTCTAATGCCGAAAAATACGGAGTCGCTCATAGGTTTACTCATATCTATCCTAGTAATTATCATCGCCGTAGCTAACGGTATTGCTATTGGTTACGCCTTGATTGTGGTATGGTGCATTATGGCTTATGTGTTCTACCGCAAAGGGTACCAACCAAAGGAACTACTAAACCTATCATGGACAGGTGCTAAAACCTCCATTGTGGTGATGCAAATATTCCTGCTCATCGGTTGGCTCATCGCCATGTGGCAAGCTGCAGGCGTTATCCCTATGATTATCGCCACAGGCATCGACTTGATTGATCCTTCTATCTTTATCGCTTGTGCCTTTTTATTAACAGCACTAGTGAGCATGCTGTTAGGAACTGCCCTTGGCACTGTGGGTACCATAGGTATTGTACTCATTACGATGGCAAGAGCTGGTAATATTCCAGAGAATATCGTAGCAGGTGCCATCATTGCTGGCGCTTACTTTGGGGATCGGAATGGTCCTTTATCGTCTAGCGCCTCTCTCGTAGCAGCCTTAACTCATACAAAGGTATCGACTAACATTCCTATTATGTTTAAGGATGGTCTACCAGCACTTGTTATTTCTACAGTGCTCTACCTAATACTATCCCAGTGGTTCCCTCTCAACTATGCAAATAGCTTACTGTCTGATACGATCCACTTTGTGTTCAACATCGATTGGACCTTGTGGATTCCTGTGATCATCGTCATTGGTCTGTTACCTTTGAAAGTATCTATCCGTTGGCCTATCGGCCTTAGTGCATTAGCAGCGGCAATTTTGGCTTATACCAATCAGGGCGCTACCCTTTCTGATTTAGGCTGGTATACCTTAACAGGCTTTGAACTACCACATTATAATCCACTAGCAGATATCATTCACGGCGGTGGCTTACAAACGATGTTCATCCCTACCCTTTCCATTTTTATGGCAACTGCCATTTCTGGCATGCTCGAAGGGGTTGGCTTCTGGAACGATATTCGACAACTATTAGAGCGAGCAAAAACACGAAGCGATGTATTTGCTGCAAACGTAGGTCTTGCCTTTTTAACAGGTGCTGTAGGTTGTAGTCAAGCTATTGCAGTAGTGATGACCCACTCTATTATGCGCATTACCTACGCACAACGAGGCATTCAGGACGAAGATGTGATGCTCGACTTTGAAAATAGTGGCATCGTCATTGCTCCATTACAACCATGGAACATCGCTGCCTACGTACCTGTAGTTATGATGGGTACTAGCACCGCTGGCTATGTACCATTCGCCTTCTTCCTATACCTCGTACCGCTCCTTTACTGGTTACGACTACGGAATCAAGATCAACCAATTATACGTTAATTACAAAATCAATCAAATTTACACTAATTACAAGATTAACCAATCATAGGCTAATTCATTTATCTTAAAGGGGAATTTGTATGATTTACACCATTACCTTTAACCCAGCCCTCGATTATATCGTACGTCTTGATCACCTCAAGACGGGCACCATTAATCGCACCACACAAGAGTACGTTCTCGGTGGCGGCAAGGGTATCAACGTATCCATCGTGCTCAACAACCTAGGCATGGATACAACGGCACTCGGTTTCATTGCAGGCTTTACAGGTGAAGAAATTGTTACGCAGCTCAATAGCTTCGGCGTAAAAGAAGATTTCATTCGACTCCGCGAAGGATTAACCCGCATCAATGTTAAGGTGAAAGCTTCTGATGAGGAAACAGAGATCAACGGCCGTGGACCAATTATCTCGGACGACGAATTAGAAGCACTTTACAAACAGCTTGATACATTGACAGATAAGGATACACTAATCCTTGCAGGCAGTATTCCTTCTAGCTTACCAAGCGACATGTACGAGCTCATTATGGAGCGCTTACAACATAAAAACATTCGTATCGTCGTAGATGCTACAAAGGATTTACTTACACGAGTATTGCCATATAAACCGTTCTTGATTAAACCTAACAATCATGAGCTTAGCGAAATCTTTGGTCGCCCCCTTTCTACAAAGAAGGACCTCGTAGAAGCTGCCAAAGCATTGCAAGAGAAAGGCGCACAACATGTGCTTATCTCCATGGCTGGTGATGGAGCTATCTTGGTCGCAGCTGATGGCACTGTATATACGAGCCCTGCCCTAAGGGGACGCTCGTAAATTCTGTAGGCGCCGGCGATTCCATGGTAGCAGGCTTTATTACAGGCTTTGAAAAGACAGGGGATCTACAAGAGGCACTTTACTGGGGTATCTCCAGTGGCTCTGCCTCCGCTTACTCTGAAAACCTCGCTACACTGGCAGAAGTAGAAGTATTACTTTCACAAGTACGAGTTAACTAGTTTTACATTTTATTTGCATCAAGGAGTACACATATGCAAATCACTGATTTATTAAAACCTCAATCCGTCCTGCTAAATGCGGACCCTGTTACAAAGGCCGACGCCATTTATACCTTAGGGGAATTAATGGAAAAAGGTGGCAACCTCATCGATAAAGGTGAGTACTTAGCAGCCGTTTTCGCTCGTGAAGAATCTGGCTCTACCGGCCTTGGTGACGGCATCGCTACACCACATGCTAAATCTGCAGGTGTAAAAGAAGCAGGCCTAGCAGCTATGGTTGTGCCTCACGGCGTAGACTTCGAAGCACTCGACGGCCAACCTTCTCGTTTATTCTTCATGATTGCTGCCCCTGAAGGCGCTGCAGACACTCATGTAGAGGTATTGAGCCAATTAGCTATGATGGTTATCGACCCTGATTTCAAAGAAGCCCTCATCGCTGCACCAACTGTAGAACGTTTCTTGGAACTCGTAACAGCTAAAGAGCAAGGTAACTTTGACCCATCCGTTGAAGGATATATCAAACAACCAGAATCTCAAGAGACTCCAAGTATTACCGATGCTATCGAAGCTAAAGCTACGGAAGCTATCGAAAAAGTGGCTCCTAAGATTTCTGTAGATAAACCGCACTACGATGTATTGGCTGTAACTGGTTGCCCTACTGGTATTGCTCATACCTACATGGCTGCTGAATCTTTAGAACGAAAAGCCAAAGAAATGGGCATTTCCTTAAAGGTTGAGAAAAATGGTGCTTCTGGTGTTAAAGATGCTCTTACAGCAGAAGAAATCGCTCATGCTAAATGCATCATCGTCGCTTCTGACCGTCAAGTAGAAATGGCACGCTTCAACGGCAAGCCTATGATTCAAACAAAGGTTGCGAACGGTATCAATAAAGCAGAAGAGCTTTTAACAGAAGCAATGGCTGGCACAGCACCTGTATACCAAGCATCAGCGGCAGACCGTGAAGCTGCTGAAATCGCTGCTAGCGCATCTGACAGCGTAGGTCGTCAAATCTACAAACACTTGATGAATGGTGTATCTCACATGTTGCCATTCGTTATTGGTGGCGGTATCTTGATTGCCCTTGCGTTCCTATTCGATACATTCGATCCTGCGAACCCTAAAAACTTCGGTTCCGGCACACCTTTATCTGGTTTCTTAATGCAAATCGGTGGTGCATCCTTTGGCTTCATGTTGCCAGTATTAGCTGGTTACATTGCTATGAGTATTGCTGACCGCCCAGGTCTTGTAGCTGGTTTCGTTGGTGGCTTATTGGCTAACCAAGGTGGCTCTGGTTTCCTTGGCGCATTAATTGCCGGCTTTGCAGCAGGTTATTTAGTATTATTAGTTAAAGAAATTAGTATCTGGTTTGCCTCAAGCATTGGAAGGTACAAAACCAGTTCTCTTCTATCCTGTACTTGGTGTATTGTTCATAGGTCTTGCCATTACCTTCGTAATCAATCCTCCTGTATCTGCACTTAACCACTGGTTAATGGACTCCTTACAATCCATGGGCACTACTAGCCGCGTATTGTTGGGTCTTATCTTTGGTGCTATGATGTCCGTTGATATGGGCGGTCCTGTAAATAAGGCGGCTTACGTTATCGGCACTGGCGCACTTGCTACTGGTGAATATGGTATCATGGCGGCTGTAATGGCAGGCGGTATGGTTCCTCCATTGGCAATCGCTCTTTGTACAACATTCTTCCCTAGCCGCTTCACAGAAGCAGAACGCAAATCTGGTATTACAAACTACATCATGGGCCTTTCCTTCATCACTGAAGGGGCTATCCCATTTGCAGCAGCTGATCCAGTTCGCGTATTGCCAGCTTGCATCATCGGTGCTGGTACAGCTGGTGCATTATCCATGTTCTTCGAATGTACATTACGCGCTCCACACGGCGGTATCTTCGTAGTACCTACAATCGGTAATCCACTTCTATACCTTGCATCCATCGCAATCGGTTCCGTTGTGGCTTGCTTCATCTTGGCACTTGTAAAACCAAGCTAAAAAAATAATTGTGAAAGATAGTTTAATACTAGTACATATATCAAAAACGTACATATTCTAAATAAGTGCATATAGCAAAAGGACTAGAACCTTAGAGTTCTAGTCCTTTTCTTATGCAAAACACCCTATACCATTCATGATATAGGGTATTTTTGATGCAATAAGTTATGAACTAATCACTTTAAATTTATTTATATTTTTCTAAGTTTATTTTCTTCGTACTCATCCAGTATTCATCTATACTTCTATAAATTGTACAAATATATCGATTTATGTTAAACTATATAAATATAAATAAATTTTAAAATTATAAATTATTTTTTTCAATTCTAGTTCGGAGAGTAATTCATGAAATCATCTAGGAAACGTAAGGTTACTGCTGCATTTTTTGCAGCTGCAGCGTTGGGTGGTGTTGCCCACGCAGCCCCTACCCTCAACATGAATGATTTGGTAGGTTCGAACACTACCACTGAATCAACGGCTCAAGGCAATAATAATATTGCTATTCCAGTCGTACGACCTATGGCAACTCAGCCTACCCCTGTAACTACACAATCAGTTCCAAAGGTAACACCATTAATACCGCGTGTACGTCCAGTACCTGTAAACGATATTGCAAAAGCTTTATCAGATCAACAACGGGCTGTTTCACAACCACAATATGTTGTTAACAAACAAACTAATGCTGTCATGGAACCAACATTGGCCATGCATAGCTTGATGAACGTACAACGTAAAACTGAACCTGTTACAGTACAAAAACAAGTTGATGGCAAACAGCAAGTGCAAACGACACAGGTACAACGTACTCCTGTAATGGTTCAACAAGAATCTACAACTCCTTTAGTTATTGCTAATACAACTCAAACTAAAGCTGTTGTAGCAAAACAAAAATTAACTATTCGAGATATTCAACGTGCAGAACGTGAAAGATTAGCTCAATTAGCAGCAGAAGAAGCCGCACAACAAGAAGGTACAAGCCAAGTTGATCAGCAAATGGTTGCTCAAAAACAAGCTGAAGCTCAGCGTCAAGCTGCAATTCTAGCAGAACAACAACGTCAAATGGCTATGCAAGCGGAACAGCAACGGATTGCACAGCAACAAGCTGAGGCTCAACGTCAAGCGGCTTTAAAAGCAGAACAAGATCGTATTGCAGCTCAACAAGCTGAACAACAACGTATCGCTGCCGAGCAAGCTGAAGCTCAACGTCAAGCAGCTCTAAGAGCCGAGCAAGAGCGTATCGCTGCACAGCAAGCTGAACAAGCTCGTATCGCTGAAGCACAACGTCAAGCTGCTGAGCAAGAACGTCTTCGTATCCAAGAGGAACAACGTCGCATTGCACAACAACAGGCCGAGGCTCAACGTCAAGCAGCTTTGAAAGCTGAACAACAACGTATTGCTGCCGAGCAAGCTGAAGCTCAACGTCAGGCGGCTTTGCAAGCGGAACAACAACGTATTGCCGCAGAGCAAGCTGAGGCTCAACGTCAACAAGCGGAACAAATAAAAGCTGAAGCTCAACAAAAGCTCAACAACGTATCGCTGAACTGAACAACGCTCGGAACAACAAGCGTGAAGCTCAACTGGCTCAAAAAGCTGCCTTAAAAGCTGAACAAGAGCGTATCGCTGCTGAACAAGCTGAGGCTCAACGTCAAGCGGCTTTGAAAGCTGAGCAACAACGTATCGCAGCAGAGCAAGCTGAAGCTCAACGCCAAGCTGCCTTTGAAAGCTGAACAAGAACGTATCGCTGCTGAACAAGCTGCTCACCAACGTGCAGAAGCTGCTGCTAAAGCTGAGGCAGAACGTCAAGCGGCTATAAAAGCTGAACAAGAGCGTATCGCAGCAGAGCAAGCTGAAGCTCAACGCCAAGCTGCTCTAAAAGCTGAACAAGAACGTATTGCTGCTGAACAAGCTAAAGCTGAACGTGAAGCAGCACTCAAAGCTGAACAAGATCGCATTGCAGCACAACAAGCAGAAATGGCAAGACAAGTTGCAATCAAAGAAGAGCAAGAACGTTTAGCTGCTGAACAATTAGCAAAAGAAGAAGCTGAATCCGCTGCTAAAGCGCAGGCTGAGGCAGAAGCAAAAGCTAAAGCTCAAGCTGAAGCTGCCGCTAAAGCTCAGGCTGAGGCAGAAGCAAAAACTAAAGCTAAAGCCGAAGCTGAGGCACAAGCTAAAGCTCAAGAAAATAAATTACCTCAATCTTATGTAGATGCTCGTAATGAAGCTTCCACAAAAGGTGCTGGTGTAACGGAAGAAAAAAATATTCTTTCTCAACCAATAGAACCACCATTGCAGGCCGATACATCTGCGAAGATTAGCCTTGCTTTCGACGTGAAAGAATTATGAATCTATGTCTACTACTGTAGATAATAAGGAAATCAAATATCGCGCCTTCGAATATATCCCTTACGTGGCTAATCCAATCGATATCGATCAACAGTACATGAACATTTATGTACCAGAAGAATACTTCAACAATGGCACTATAAATAGTTACAATACGCAAACAGCCCCTATCTTCATGCCAAATGCGGTAGGTGGTTATATGCCAAGCCAAGCTATGACTCCGAAAGTAGAAAATGGCAAACCTAATAGTGTTCTTTACGCATTATCCCGTGGCTATGTAGTAGCTTCCCCAGCTACACGTGGTCGTACCAATAAAGCATCCGATGGCAACTTTATTGGTAAAGCGCCTGCAGTTATTGTTGACTTACAAGCTGCCACAGCATACTTACATGCTAACGATTCCACAATGCCAGGTAATGCAAATCGTATCATCACTAATGGTACAAGTGCTGGTGGTGCTGTATCCTTATTGCAAGGTGCCACTGGTAACAACTCTGACTTCCAACCATATTTACAAGCATTAGGGGCTGCTACAGCGGCAACCAATGTATATGCAGTTTCTGCCTATGCACCTATTACAAACCTTGATGCAGCTGATATGGCCTATGAATGGAGCTATAAAGGTATTACATCTTTCAATAAAGTAACGATGGGCCAAAGTGAATTGCCTCAAGCCAACGCAGGTGGCAATACAGCTCCTCCGCAACGTACAACGCAACGTGTAAACTTGAATGCTGATGATGTAGCATACTCTAACTTACTAAGTGAACACTTCCCAGAATACGTAAACAATTTACAATTGCATGACTCTATGGGGCGTGTATTGAAACTAGATAAGAATGGCAATGGTACTTTCAAAAATTATGTGAAAGCATTCATCATCGATGCAGCAAATAAAGCACAAGCTAAAGGTACTGATTTATCTAAACATACATACTTTGTACGAGATAATAAAACAGGCGCTATAAAAGATATTAACTGGGAAGCTTATAATCAATTTGTAAGTCGTTCTAAAGCACCAGGTGCATTCGACTCCCGTTCTAATGACTCTGGAGAGAATAATCTATTCGGTACAAGTGCTACAGATAATAATCACTTTACAATTACTGCTGCATTACACGATACAACACCTAACCAAGATGTATACGTAGAAAATGCTAAAATCGTTACTATGATGAACCCAATGAACTATCTCGGTTCTCCAGCAGCGACAAATGCACGCTACTATCGTATTCGCTATGGTACAGCTGATAGCAATACATCCGTAGCTATCCCATTGATCGTAGGTACACGTGCTCAAAACCTTGGGTACAACGTAGATATGGCAACACCATTTGATGTAGATCATTCTGGTGACTATGATTTAGATGAATTATTCAACTGGATGGACAATATCGTTAAAAACGGTAGATAATAACAACTAAATACATACCATAACATAAAAGGAGCTACCTAGTAGCTCCTTTTTCTTTATGCCAAATTAAATATCTCTAAAATAAAGCTCCAGTATGTTAAGCACAAAAAAAAGCCCCTCTACCGAGGGGCTTTGCTATATTAGGAAAGCATATTCACAGCTTTCACCAATCATATTCTATTATACTTCTGGGAATAATGCTGTGGACAAGTAGCGTTCACCTGTATCAGGAAGAATTACTACGATGTTTTTGCCTTTATTTTCAGGACGTTTAGCCAATTCTTGAGCAGCCCAAAGAGCAGCACCAGAGGAAATACCAACTAAGATACCTTCTGTATGTCCAAATGCTTGAGATGTAGCGAATGCATCATCGTTAGTTACTTGGATTACTTCATCGTAAATATTAGTATCCAAAGTATCCGGAATGAAGCCAGCGCCTAAGCCTTGGATTTTGTGAGGACCAGGTTTGCCATTGGACAATACTGGGGAATCAGTTGGTTCAACAGCCACAATTTTTACGTCAGGGTTTTGTTCTTTTAAATAACGACCTGCACCTGTCAAAGTACCGCCTGTACCAACACCAGATACATAGATATCTACTGTACCATCAGTATCTTGCCAGATTTCAGGGCCAGTTGTTTTATAGTGAATTGCTGGGTTTGCTTGGTTTACGAATTGGCCCGCTTCGATTGCACCAGCAGTAGCTGTTACGATTTCTTTAGCTTTTGCAATGGCACCTTTCATACCAAGAGAGCCATCAGTCAATACAAGTTGAGCACCATAGCCGAGCATCAATTTACGGCGTTCGATGGACATTGTTTCTGGCATTACGATTACAACTTTATACCCAAGAGCAGCACCAACAGCGGACAAACCGATACCAGTGTTACCAGATGTTGCTTCTACGATTGTACCACCTGGTTGTAATTCACCAGATTCAACAGCCGCTTGGATAATTGCTGCAGCGATACGGTCTTTTACAGAGCCACCTGGGTTGAAGTATTCCAATTTAGCAAAAATATTAGCATCTGCGCCGTATTTTTTACCGAAACGTGTAGCTGCCAATAAAGGTGTTTTACCAATTAATTCAACGAAAGATTTTGCAATATTAGACATAATAGTCACTCCTTATTAAATAGAACCATCCCAATTATCATATTTTGTATCAAGCTTAGCGTAAGTCCCATCAATTACATCTTGAAGAGTTACGTTTTCTAGATAATCATGAATATAGTTTTGTAATCCTGCCCAGAAACCAACAGTTCTTTCATTGATTACTGTATCAGTACTCACCCCTTCATCAAGAGTAGAGATGATAGCCATGGATTCTTCCGTAGCAAGCAAAATTTCAATAATAGTGTACTCTTTAGGGCTTTTAGATAAGCGATAGCCTCCGTATTTACCACGAATACTATCCACTAGGTTAGCGGCACCCAAACGAGCCACAATACCCTCAAGGTATTTCTCAGATATACCTTGTCGTTCTGCAACGGATCGCAAGGAAACCGGTTTATCTTGACCTTCCTCTGCTAAATCGATGAGAACCATCAATGCATAGCGACCTTTTGTGGAAATCCTCATATATCTTGCCTCTCTTTATAAAAGTTAGTGCTAACACACCCCATGTTATAAAACACTCATCCTACTTCATTTATAAAACCTTGTGTATATCAATAGGAATTAATTTCATTATAGACCACTAAATCTAAAAATGCAAGAACTTATTTCCTACTTTTACAAGGGGGTATTTAAAACCCTTATATTTATTGGCCTAAGCCTATATTATTGATTTATTTTATTCTATTATTAGACTAGCAATCACACCTATCGAAACATTAATTATTTTACATAACACAAAAGGACCAGCCCGAAGGCCAGTCCTTTTGCGTATAGTTTGTAGTTTGTTATATGAGGTTTACCATGATGAATTGGAGAGGGTTCATCTGGTATTGGGACTTACCGTATCGTCAGGAAAACGATGCGCGCCCGTTTTGTCATTTGAGGAGTTGTCTAGATTATTCTAGCGTCTAAGTTATTTCTAAATTAGATTTTACCTACTAGATCAAGACCTGGTTTCAATGTGTCTTTACCTGGTTTCCAACGTGCAGGACACACTTGGTCACCATGTTTTGCTACGAATTGAGCCGCTTGTACTTTACGAACCAATTCTTCAGCAGAACGGCCGATACCCATATCATGGATTTCAGCTGTACGAACGAAACCTTCTGGATCTACTACGAATGTACCACGATAAGCCATAGCAGATTCTTCTTGGAATACGTCGAAGAAATCAGCTAATTCATGTTTTTTATCAGCTAACATGTAGTACTCGATTTTATTAATGCTTGGAGAAGCATCAGACCATGCTTTGTGAACGAATTCAGAGTCACAAGATACGGAGTAAACTTCGCAACCTAGTTCTTTCAATTCTGCATAAGAGTTTTGTACGTCTTCTAATTCTGTAGGGCAAACAAATGTGAAGTCTGCTGGATAGAATACGAAGATGGACCATTTGCCCAACACATCGGTAGTACTAACTTTTACTAATTCAGGTTTTTTGAAAGCATCTAGAGTAAATTCAGGAAGTTGTTTACCAATAATAGACATATTATGTCCTCCTTAATTGAGTTCCAATGTAACAATTATATTATTATCAGTGTACTTATCACCAAATCTATATCTATATCTATATTTATATCTATCTTTGTCTATATAATAACAAATATCATTCAAGATTGCAAGTGTTATTTTTAAATTTATCGATATATTTTTCCAATATTTTTCGATGTAAACAAAAAAAGAAGAAAGATGCTCATTTCTGAGCATCTTTCTTCTTTTTACGTACTACAATAGATTTACTATTTACAGTGGCATTATCAAAAGCGATTAAACCTGCTACATTAGCAAGCCCTCTCCGTGCTATATGACCAGTTGTAGATTGTTCTTTTCCCGATTTACCATATACAAACTGCTCTAGTTTAAGTGCAGCTAATATAAATATACCTATAATAGATAAAATGGATCCCATTTCTATTCTCTATTTTTTTAGTTCCAAAATCGCATCTACGAAACCGCGGAATAATGGATGTGCATTATTTGGACGGGATTTAAGTTCTGGATGCGCTTGTGTACCAATGAAGAATGGATGGTTTCTTCACTTCAATACTTTCAACAAGGCGACCATCTGGAGATGTACCAGAGATAACAAGTCCTGCATCAGTCAATTGTTGACGATATTCATTGTTGAACTCATAACGGTGACGATGACGTTCATAAATCAAATCTTCACCATAAGCTTCATGAGTTTTTGTACCTGCTTCTACTTTACAAGGATAAATACCAAGACGCATTGTACCGCCTTTTTTATCTACATCAACTTGATCGCTCATCAAGTCGATTACTTTGTATTTAGCATTTTCGTCGAATTCGCTAGATGTAGCACCTTCCATGCCACATACATTACGAGCAAATTCCATTACTGCAGATTGCATGCCAAGGCATAGACCGAGATATGGAATATTATTTTCACGAGCATATTGAATTGTACGAATTTTACCTTCTACACCACGGGACCCAAATCCACCAGGTACGATGATACCTTCAATACCATCAAATACCTCTTTAGGATCTACAGATGTATCATCAAGTTCTTCGGAGTCAATCCAACGAATATTTACTTTAGTACCCGTAGCAATACCAGCATGATCTAATGCTTCAACTACGGATAAATACGCATCATGTAATGCTACATATTTACCAACGATAGCAACTGTAATGTCTTTACTAGGGTTCAAGATTTTATGAACCATTTCTTTCCATTCAGTCATATCGCAAGGGCGTTCTTCAAGGCCTAATTTTTTGATAACAATATCATCAAGACCTTGATCTTGCATCATCAATGGCACTTCATAGATGGAGCTGCAAGTTTGGTTTTCAATAACTGCTTCTGGTTCTACGTCACAGAATAAAGCAAGTTTTTCTTTCATTTCATCAGAAATGTGTTTTTCGCTGCGGCATACTAAGATATCTGGTTGAATACCAATGCTGCGCAATTCTTTTACGCTGTGTTGTGTAGGTTTAGTTTTCAACTCGCCTGCTGCATTGATATAAGGCACCAATGTTACGTGAATGTAAAGTACATCATTACGGCCTACTTCTTTTTTCACTTGGCGGATAGCTTCCATAAATGGCAAGCTTTCAATATCACCTACAGTACCGCCGATTTCAGTGATAACTACATCTGCGTTATCCTCTTTACCTACGCGGTATACGTTTTGTTTGATTTCATTTGTAATGTGTGGAATTACTTGTACAGTGCTGCCCAAGTAATCACCTTTACGTTCTTTATTGATTACAGACCAGTACACTTTACCTGCTGTAATGTTGGAACGTTTACTAAGGTTAATATCGATAAAGCGTTCATAGTGACCCAAATCGAGGTCAGTTTCAGCACCGTCATCTGTTACGAATACTTCACCGTGTTGGTAAGGGCTCATCGTACCAGGGTCAATATTAATGTATGGGTCAAATTTTTGAATCGTTACATTGAAACCGCGGTTTTTAAGCAAGCGACCCAAGGATGCTGCTGTAATCCCTTTACCAAGAGAAGAAACAACGCCGCCAGTTACGAAAATATACTTAGTTGCCATGATGCCTCCCACCTATTACATTTTTTCCGGAGCAGAAATACCTAAAATACCCAAGCCTTGACGAAGTACGAGGGCAATCGCTGTGATTAATCCTAGACGAGCTTGTTGCAACGCTGGATCTACGCCAATGATACGACCTTGACGATAGAAGGAGTGGAACATGCTTGCCAAATCGAATAAGTAACGAGCAATACGATGTGGTGCACGATGTTCGGCAGATTGAACGACCTCTTCTGGATATTCAGCTAATTTTTTAATCAATTCTAATTCCATTTCGCTTGTAAGCGTTGTGAAATCAGTTTCACTATAATCACCAAATGCAATGCCTGCTTCACGCACTTGGTTGTAAATGCTGTGAATACGAGCATGAGCATATTGGATATAATATACTGGGTTATCATTGCTACGAGATTTAGCCAAGTTAATATCAAAATCAAGTTGACTATCTAGAGAACGCATCAAGAAGAAGTAACGAGATGCATCTACGCCAACCTCTTCAATCAATTCATCTAATGTAACGCTATCGCCGCTACGTTTAGATAATTTAACGAGTTGTCCATCGCGGAACAATGCTACCATTTGTAACAATAATACTGTTAGTTTATCTGGGTCATACCCAAAAGCAGCCATAGCAGCTTTTACACGGCATACATAACCATGATGGTCAGCGCCCCAAATATCAATCATTTCTTTGAAGCCACGGTCATATTTATTGCGGTGGTATGCGATATCTGCCGCTAAATATGTAGGAACTCCATTATCACGAATAACTACGCGGTCTTTATCATCGCCATAGTCAGTAGATTTCAACCACAATGCACCGTCTTTTTCATACACTTTGCCAAGAGCCTTTAACGCCTCTACAGAGTGATGAATTTCATCAGCTTCATGAACAGTACGTTCAGAGAACCAATTATCGAAAGTAACACGGAAATTGCTTAATGTTTCCTCTAAGCGAGCTAATTTTTCTTTTAAGCCCTCTTCTTTAAACAATGCTACACGATCAGCTTCGTTCATAACATTTAATTTATCGAAGCCTTCTCGTTCTGCAATAGCTTTTGCAGTCTCGATAATATCAGGACCACGGTAGCCATTTTCAGGGAATACTAGAGCCCCTTCTGGAATATCGAATTCAGGCATGGAACCATCTTCGTTGCGTTTAGGTGGGAACACTAATGTAGCACCTTGCAACTCTTGGAAACGGTACTCAATGGAGATAGCCATATTATCGATTTGGTTACCTGCATCATTGATGTAGTACTCGGATTGTACATTGTAACCTGCTGCACGCAACAAGTTTACAAGCGCACTACCATACGCAGCACCACGACCATGACCGACATGTAACGGACCTGTTGGGTTCGCACTTACATACTCTACTTGAATCGTATCACGTGCACGCAATGGTTGAACACCATACTGATCGCCAGCATTTAAAATAGCTTTCAACGTATCGTATACCATATCAGATTTCAAGAAGAAATTGATGAAACCTGCACCAGCAACCTCAGCGCGTTCGAGCCAATCAAAATTCATATGACTAATCAAAGCCTCTGCAATAGCACGAGGATTTTGACGAGCTACACGAGCAGATTGCATTGCAATGTTTGTAGAAAAATCACCGAATTCTTTTTGAGGTGGCACTTCGAGAACGATTTCTGGATATTCCCCAGCTGGTAAGCCACCGCTGTTAATCGTATCTTGTAATGCCTGTTCAATCCCCGATTTCAGGATTTCCTTCATTTCCATGCTCTGTATCCTCCCGCACGTCTATATCTAACTGATTATAAAATTGCCATTCACCTTCGACGGAAATATCATATCCTAAATGAACATGACCTACGCCTTCGTGAAAGTCTACTGTTAATTCATGAGTATTCACGGCCATGTGCAAATCACCATACGGCGTTTCATACACGGACTCGCGCTCTTCACCACGGACGTATTGATGACGCATATTGACCGCCCCTGTACGAAGCAGCACAATCGAATCATCATGGATTTTAATGGTCGTCTTTACCCCATCTAAGCCAGTCACACTAGATTCTTCGTAACGCACATACTGGGCATTACCCTTTTCATGTGATGTACCTGGGGAAATCAGTTCCACTACGGTATCCTTGCCGTCCATATCTCGTTGTACACTTTTTACGGACACTAGAACCCGCTTCATTTTTCAACCTCCATGGCAGTAATTAATCATCATATTATACCATAATCAAAGACTATTTTGCACCCTCAATGAGTCGCAATTTCTTAGTCTTTGTCATCTGTTTTATGGCATATTCTCTACGTTGTGCATCTTGTTTATTGTGAAAGCTTTCAGAATACACCAATTCAACAGGACGTCGCCCCCTCGTATACTTAGCACCGCCTGGAATAAGCCCATTATGAGCCTCTATACGGCGTTCAATATCGGTGGTCCACCCACAATACAAGGAATCATCTGCGCAACGCACCAAGTACACATAGTGCCGCTCTTCAGACTTAACCTCCTTATTTGCCATTTTTTGCATCATCAGTAATCGGTTCCAACGTAATAGTATTGATGATTACTGGCTCTACTGGTTTATCATTGCGACCAGTTTTTACTTTGCCGAATTTTTTCAACTACATCCATACCTTGTACTACGGTACCAAAGATAGTGTGTTTATTATCTAACCAATCTGTAGGTCCCAATGTAATAAAGAACTGAGAGCCACCTGTATTAGGGCCTCGGTTTGCCATGGCGAGAACGCCCATTTTATTGAAGTGTAAATCATTGGAAAACTCATCAGGAATTGCATAGCCTGGACCGCCAGCACCTGTACCATCTGGATCCCCGCCTTGAATCATAAAGCCTTCGATAACGCGGTGGAATGTAACACCATTATAGAAAACCTTTTTTCACTAGGTAATCAAAGTTTTTTACTGTAATAGGTGCTTTAGAGCCTAACAATCGAACTTTGAATTGACCATAATTTGTATCAAAAATGGCGTATTCATCAGCAATTGGTGCGTTAGAGAAGTTAGGCATAGCTACCGTTTCTGCTTTTACAGTATTCCCTTGTGGTTGTTCCCCACTTTTTGTACCACATGCCGCTGTACCAAGCATTGTAATCCCCAACATTGCGCATAAAGCCAAGCGTTTCCAGTTCATAATTCCCCCAAAATATTGTTTATACTAACATGTATGTAAAATTCACATAGAAAAGCCGCTCAACCCGTGAGCGGCTCTTTTTTAGTATATCATGTTTTAGAGAAAATTTGGTTTAAATAATTATTAAATTTACCAATTTATATAACCTTATACTTTCAGTTATATATTATCCATTATTTACCATCAAATTGTTCTGGGTTCGTGCTATTATAAGTATCAATATAAGCATTGAAGGATTGAATCATGCTATCAAGGTTATTATCGCTTGGATCAGCTAGTACTTGACGTACGGAACCGATTACGGAGTTGTAACGATCAGCAAGTACTTGGCCACGGTCGTTGTTTATACCTTTTAACAAAGCTTCAATGTCACCAAGTTCTTTTTCCACAGTAGCTTTATCAGCTTTTTGAGGAGCTTTTTCAAGGTTTTCTACAAGGTTAGTCAAGCGAAGCGTAGATTCCATTGCTGCCGCATAACCTTTCTTGCCTTCTTTTTTCAATTTTTCAACTTGTTTTTGAGTTTGTTCATTGTTAGTTTTTGTAAGAACATCACTAAATTTAGTATACGCTGCATCAAATTTTTCTACAGAAGCTACATATTTAGCAGCTAACTCTTTACCTTTAGCACCGCCATCGTTCATATAGGCTTTAGAGTCATTATAAGCAGTCAACTCTTTATACACTGGCACTAATTCATTAAGAACGTTCAATAGATTGTCCGCGTTCTGCATCAAGATCTTTGAATGTAGAACCTTCTTTTTTAGATTTTTCCAAAGCGTCTTGCAATCTGTCATAGTGAGGTTGGTTAGTAATAGCACCTTCTTGGAAGCCACCTTTTAATTGAGCCAAACCGTCTGCTTGGAATTGAGCAAATGCCGCATTATTGCTATTGAACTGGTTAGTTGCATCGATGAGAGTATTAAGCTTTGCAGCCGCCTTCTCATCATTATCACCGACTACAGAGGATACAGCAGAGCCAAGATTACTTACCTTATTAACACTACAACCAGAAATCAATAGACCTGTCGTCAGGGTTGCTACACATAGTAAAGTGGTAAAAAATTTGCGTTTGTTATTCATGACTTCTCTTCTCCTATAAATACACAAGTATGAATCTAAGCGCATTATACTAATTAATCTACCACAAATCTGTAGCTACGGTTACCAAACATTATAATTCACATAACTTACAGGAATTAACTCAAACTAATCAATCCACTTGAAATGCTTACACGCATTATAAATACCATCCTTATCACAGTCGGTAGTGATATAATCGGCTTTTTCTTTCAATTCAGCACGTGCATTCCCCATGGCAATATTAAGCCATTCTGGTCTAAACATAGACAAATCATTATATCCGTCACCAAACACTACGGCTTGATTAGGTTTCATACCAAAATGATCAAGCATATTGCGAATACCCAAAGCTTTTTCCATTGGTTCATATAAAACACAGCCATCGCCATAACGAATGAGCTTATGCGTCATATGCTCAATTTCTTTTTCCTCTTCTTCCCCTTCTTTAAAGAACACATAAATCTTATAAAACTCTTCTACATTATGAAAGTCAAAATTAGGATCTACTGTCGTTTTAAAAACATCCCAATTCGGATGCCAATCTAATATTTCCTTATACGGCGTAATTCGGCCTAATTTATTCCGATCTGTTACAGCCCAAGGAATATTATGGGACTCTAAATATTCCAAATAGTTAATGCATGCATCACGATCCATGCCAATCATGGACACTAGTTCATTATTAACAGTAACACTATGTCCGCCATCTGCCACAAAATCTGTAAGACCTGCTTGCTCAGCAAAACGCTTTGCATCTACTTGGATACGGCCTGTTGCTAGTGCCACCCTATGACCACGGCGCTTTAATTCATCTAAGCTATATTGAGCACTGTCAGGGAATTTTACCTTCCGGCCACACAGCTAAGGTATTGTCTATATCGAAAAAGAAAAATTTCTGTTCCACAGGCCCTCCTAATCACGTCCGCTCATTAACTTAAATCGCTCTTTCTGCTCTACATCAGGATATTTTTCTTGATCCACATCACTCAAAAACATATCTAGTGGTCGTACATATAAGTCACGTTGATCATATAATTTTTGATACACTACGAACTGTTCACTCGTTTCCGAATGAGTTGCAACATCTAACACATAATAGTACATGCCTTTAAAATGACGATATAAGCCACCCTTTACAATTTTTCGCATTTATAACCTCATCACATAACATACACAAACGGTTACAAATTATATTAATCAAGAGATTCCATGTATTGAATAGCCTTAGTCAACATATCTGCTGTAATTTTGTACGGAGATACATCAATATCATGAACAGATGTAGCCTTTTCAACAATTTGAGGAATATGCGATGCAGTAAGACCTAACTGTGAAAGTTTAGTAGGCCAACCTAATTCGCGGTATATTGGCAACCACCGTTGTAATTCATCCATTTGTTGGTCAACGGTTAACAAAATAAGTAAGCCATATGCTACCATTTCACCATGCAAATGGTTTTCTTCTGTTTCTTTATTAGTAACACAGCCATAACATACAGCATGAGCCATATTACTATTATATGCCATAGGAACACAACCCGATACAATACCGGTAGTAAAGATAACAGTCATAGCAATGGTATCAAATGCATCACTACGTTTTTTAGCTTGACTGTCTTTATAGGCTTGTATACCATGTGCTAAAATTGGTTCACTACACATAGAAGCTAGAGTAAGGCCTAACTGAGTATTATAATCTTGCTCACGATTGCGAGCAGAAAGATGAGTTTCATAGTGTTTTGCAATAGTATCTCCCATTCCCGCCCACAAGTAACGGCTTGGTGCTTCTACGAGAATATCAGCATCAATAAAGCAGTGCACAGGAGGATGATTTACAAAGGCTACGTCATCAAAAGTATGCTCTGCAGTGTATACAGCTGCTACTTCTGACGTTGCAGCACAAGTAGAGGCAATGGTCGGAATTGTAAAGAATGGTTTATCATCTAACTCTAGAGCTACTACTTTTACCGTATCCATGGCCTTACCGCCACCAACAGCAAACATAAAGTCCGCATCTTTTACAGAAGCCATTTGTGCAATTTCCTTACCTCGAGAGAAAGTACACTCTCCACCAAAGTGAATAATATCTAGCACTTTAATCCCTGCTTTATCAAGCACTGGACGAATGTGTGGCAAAGCTTTAGAAAGAGCTGTCTCACCACCAATGATAGCTACAGACTTACCATATAATTTTGTAAATTTGGGAATAGCGTCAAACACCTCATGACCGCCAAAACTATAACTAGGTAAACAATGAGTACTACGCATAAAATCTTCCTTCCTTCTTTCATTATCTATATTCTTATTATAGAAACTTCTACTCACAAAATCAATTTTATATGACAACCCTTAAGACACTAAAAAGGTTCTATACTTTCACCCAAAACGAAAGTATAGAACCATTAATGATATTATTTATTTTCGGACACAAGACCTTTATGGATAAGACCTACAACGAAGCCTAATACCGCAAAGCTCACCCAGCCCATCCCAGCAGCCTGGAATGGAATGTATTGAGTAAAGAGCTGTTCCAATGCAACAGGTGCAATACCTGCCGTTTCAAGACCAGTCATAAGAGCAGAGATCATTGTGAAAGCCATTGTCCATGCGTATACGCAACGACGACCACCGAACACATTGTGAAGAAGTGCTAACAAGATGATTACAATCGTTAACGGATACAAGAGCATCAACACTGGAATCGCTGCACTGATGATTGTTTTCAAACCGAACATGCTAAGACCAAATGCTGCTACGGAGAAGATTACTACATATAATTTATAGCTAATCTTCGGTGTCAACTTGTGGAAGTACGTACCACAAGAAGTGATAAGACCGATACTTGTAGACAAGCAAGCTAGAAGAACGATGATAGCCAAGATAATTTGACCGAATTCACCGAACAAGTAGTTAGCACTTACGGACAACACAGGAGCACCTGTATCAAACAAACCAAAGCGTTCAACACTAGTAGCACCAATGTTAGCGATAAATACATACACAATACCAAGAAGAGATACTGCAATAGCACCTACTTCCATTACTGTTTTTGTAATAACCGCACGAGATGTAGCGCCGCTAAGACGAACAAAGTCGATTACAAGAATAGCAAATACTACGGAAGCCAACGCATCCATCGTATTATAGCCGTCCAAGAATCCTTGCAACACAGCTGTAGGTGCATCACCATAAGCTGGTTGTGGCACTGCATAGCCGCCTAGCGGAGTCATAAAGGATTTAATAATTAACAACAGAATTACAAGTAGTAATGCTGGTGTCAAAATATTACCGATACGATTAACAAGCTTTTGTGGACTAATGGATAACCACAAAGAAACACCAAAGAATAATGCCAAGAAAATTGGTTCCATATTCATGCTTAAACCTTCTGTGAAAGGTTTAATTGCAATTTCATAAGCTACAGTACCAGTACGTGGCGTCGCAAACATTGGACCGATACTCAAGTAAAGAGAAATTGTGTACAACAAGCCATAAATCGGATGAACACGGCTCGCAAGTTCTTCAACATCTTTACAGGAGGAGTACCCCATCGCTGCAACACCTAAAAGTGGAAGGCCTACACCTGTTAATATGAAGCCGAGCAAAGCCCAACCTACGTTATCACCAGAATGTTGACCTAAGGCCGCTGGGAAGATCAAGTTCCCTGCCCCAAAGAATAGGGCGAATAACATCATGCCTATAGCCCAATAGGCACGGGCAGATAATTTATCATTACCATTCATAAACGTAACCCCCTTCAGGTTATATATAGAAATAATATTACTATTATAATCCTAATGAGGATATGTATGCAATAAAAATATTCTTGTTATGACATATTAGCATGACGTTATTCCTATAAGTAAAGGGAATTAAATATCCGCCTTTTTGATGTGAACTTGCACATCATAGAATGTACTACCCCAACCTTGATCCGTAGGTCTGTCTGCTGTAAGTACATTAATACCTACATTAGGATCACTAGATTGTGATTGCCACCATACACCAAGGGTTACCAATGTACCTCGTTGTACATCTTCATCGTAGTAACCTTTAATTCTTACACTACCACGTTGATTATAGATTTCCACTTCGTCGCCATCATTAATGTTATATACTTTTGCATCTTTAGGATTGATGCGTAGTTTCATCAATTCAGGATCATCAAATTCGAGTTCACAGAAGCTAGAATCGAGAATACGAATATCGTTACCTATGATAAGCCAGAACGGTGCATTATCTCCATATGGCGGCAAATAACGAATTAATGGTTCCACATCATGTGGATTATATAGCTCTATTTTTCCCGATGGCGTTTTAAAATCTAATTTGTAATTTTCAGGCAATGTCATCTCTACAGGTTCACCTTGGAGAATTAAATTTTGATCATCCTTAGAAATACGGTGCGACGTACTTACAATTTGGTCTATTAACTCTCGTTCACTATGCTTAAAGAATTCATCTGCAAGTCCCATACGTTTAGCTAATTCGGAAATCACTTGCCAGTTAGAGCGGGATTCGCCAATAGAATCGATTAATTTATAACCCGTTCCTATTGTATAGTGCCCATAGGAGTTATATATATCATCATGTTCTACTGATGTTGTGGCGGGCAATACAATATCCGCGTATTTACATGTGTCAGTAAAGAATCGTTCGTGAACAACTGTAAACAAATCATCTCTCATCAAACCTTTTCGCACCACATTTTGATCAGGTGCTGTTATGGCAGGGTTACTAGAGAACACATAGAGACTATGAACTGCTGTACCTGATGGATTTGTAAGCATTTCGCCAAGTTTAATCATAGGCATCAATCGCTTGGCTGGTGCAGCAACATGAGCCTGCTGCATAACTTCTTTGCCAACAAACTTACTGCCACTAGCACTGGATAGCAAACCACCGCCTAAATATTGCCAAGCACCAACTACAGCAGGTAATGCATTAATGGCGCGACAACTCATGGCACCATTCCCATAGCGAGACAACCCACTGCCAAGACGTATAAATGGAGCCTTAGCTTTAGCATATGCATGAGCAAACTCAGTCATACGCTCTACGGAAACGCCACAAAGTTCAGATGCTTTTTCCGGTGTAAAGTCAATTAACACATCATTTACAAGCTCATCATAACCTTGTACATGTTTCTTAATAAAATCTATATCTACTAAACCGTCTCGATGAATAATATGAAGCATACCTAACGCTAAGGCGACATCACTACCAGGTTTTACGTAAATATGTTCATGAGCTTGGTTAAAGGTATAGGTTTTATGAGTATCAATAATCCAAACTCGAGCGCCATTCCTGTTTTGCCACGTTTACATCATGTAAGATATGAACGTCGGTAGCAGTGGCATTAATGCCCCATAGAACAATTAAATCACTATGTTGTGCCTCTTGTGGTTTAATGGCCAGTGTATCACCATAAACAGATTGAAATCCTGCCTTTTTTGCAGGGGAGCAAATACCACGGTCCTGGTCTGTAGCACCAATGCGGCGGAAAAAGTAATCCGCTGCTGGGCTTTGAATAACCTCCCATAGTTCCGGCATAGGAGTAGCGTAAAATACTTTCACTGCCATGAGTACTAATAGTGTCTTTAAAATTATTAACAATGATATCTAATGCCTCATCCCAGCTGATACGCACATATTGGTCTTCACCGATTCCTTTTCTTACCAATCCGTTTCATTGGGTACTGTAAACGCAATGGAGAATGAACCACTCGTTCATAATGCGCCATCTTAGGGCATAATGTGCCTCTTGTAAAAGCATGATCTCTATTACCACGAACAGATACCACTCTGTTGTTATCTACCGATACGATTAAACCACATGCATCTGGACAGTCATATGGACATACTGATTTGTATTCTTTCAAAATAAGCACCTCGCTTATAAATTATATAAACTATAGGATGTATATTTATATTATATTACAGCATTGTCTGTATAAGTGTAACCTTTAATACATTTTCTAACTTTGTAAAGATTAAGAATACTGCATATATTGCATAACAATACATTCAGTTATCACAATACGTTAATATACTCATCAATAATTTTTTATATATAATACTGAATATTTCAAGTTTTATCGATGTTTATCCATTCTCATTCTTACTCAAAGCCTAAACAGATATACTAATAAGCTCTATAAAAATACTGCAAATCTATAAAAAAATTATGCAATCATAACTAAAAGTCATAACCATATAGTTTTAGGTATAATCAGTTGTTTCAGTAACTGCCCTAGGAATATGTGACAAACATCACCGGTACGTATGCGTATTTAGTAATGTGTTTCAGACTGTAAGACTATTCAATCTCACATCTTTCTGTGCTATACTGACATTGTCATTTGAGAGGATATAGAGCTCACAAAATATCATTTAAATTTCATGATATTTTAGAGTGATGTTACTATATCAGGTACATATTTTCTGAAAAGAGGTTTTAACGATGGCAGACGCAAAAAACACTGTGTTATTCCCTTATGAAACATTGAAAAAATTAAGCATGGACGCTTTCCAAAAATTCGGTTTCTCCGAAAAAGAAGCTGACATCATCCAAGACGTACTTTTGACTTCCGACTTGTTCGGTATTCAAAGCCATGGTATGCAACGTATGGTTCGTTACCACAAAGGTATCACTAATGGCTTGATCAAAATCGACGCAAAACCTGAAATCGTAAAAGGAAACTCCAATTTCCGCAGTTATCGACGGTCATGATGGCATGGGCCAATTGTTGGGCCACAAAGCTATGGAAATGGCTATCGAAAAAGCTAAAAAATCCGGTGTTGGTATCGTATCCGTACGTAACTCCAACCACTATGGTATCGCTGGTTACTATGCTAAAATGGCTTCCGACCAAGGCTTAATTGGTTTCTCTTGTACAAACTCCGAAGCAATCATGGTTCCTGTATATGCTCGTAAAGCTATGCTTGGTTCCAACCCTATCGCTTGGACTGTACCAGCTGATCCTGTTGACTTCTTCTTCGATTGCTCCACTACAGTAGTAACTCGTGGTAAACTTGAAATGTACAACAAAATGGGCAAAGCTACTCCAGATGGTTGGGCTGTTAATAAAGACGGCGTTCCTTCCACTGACGCAGCTGAAGTATTGGGTAACATCTCCCGTCATGAAGGCGGCGGTATCCTTCCTTTAGGTGGCGCTACAGAAGTTCTTGGCGGCCACAAAGGTTATGGTAACGGCATGATTGCTGAATTATTCTCCTCCATCTTGTCCCAAGGCGGTACTTCTAACAAATGTATGGTTGGCGGTAAATCCAATATCTGCCACGGCTTCATGGCTATCAACCCTGAATTCTTCGGTGACCCAGCTGAAATCAAAAAACACTTCTCCCAATTCTTACAAGAATTACGTGAAGCTCCTAAAGCTCAAGGTCAAGACCGTATCTACACTCATGGCGAAAAAGAACATGAATCTGTTGCTAAAGTTAAAGCTGAAGGCATCCCTGTACTTAACGGTACAATGCTTGAAGTTCAAGACCTTTGCAATGAATTAGGTTTAGACTTCAAATCCTACTTCGGCGATTATGTACCAGAAGCTCCTGCTACAATGTTCAAAGGTAACTACTAATACCTAAGACCTTACAAAGGCCCTAACACGGACATGTAGTCGGTAAAGAAGGGGACATAAACACTGTTTATGTCCCCTCTCTTATATTCTTAACCTCATGTGTAATGAGGTTAAAAAATTTTTAAGAGATATATCACTTTTTATGATAAGTATATCTGTTATTTTATTGTAAGCTCTTTATTTTAACTGAACTTTTACAACTTAATACAATAGCGAATTACTCATCAATTAAATTGATTAAGCTACATCGTCCTGTTAAGCATATATTTTTATTTTTCTTGAAAGGATGATTTTAGAAATGAGTGCTATCACCGTTCTATTAGCGCTATCTCCAATCATTTGGTTGATCGTAGCGTTATCCATCTTGAAATTACCTGCATGGCAAGCAACAAGTGTTGCTGCAATCGGTTCTTTCATCATCGCTATTACAGCATTCCAATCCGATCCATTTATTATGGTCACTGGTGCCCTTGAAGGTGCCGCTTTGGCAATCTGGCCAATCCTATTAGTTATTACAGCTGCTATCTTCGTTTATAACTTGGTAGTACATACGAAAGCAATGGAAACTATTAAAACAATGCTTTCTTCTGTAACATCTGATACTCGTGTACTTGCATTATTACTTGCATGGGGCTTTGGTGCCTTCATGGAAGGTATGGCTGGCTTTGGTACTGCCGTTGCAATTCCAGCTGCTATGATGGTTGCCGTAGGTTTTGACCCGCTAAAATCTATCATCGCATGTCTCGTTGCAAACTCCGTACCAACAACATTTGGTTCCATCGGTATTCCAACAACTACTTTGGCATCCTTAACTAGCCTTGATCCAAGCCATTTAGGTACATTCATTTCCGTACAATTATTCTTACTTAACCTTATTGCACCATTCTTCGTTGTTATGATCATTGGTGGCGGTGTTAAAGCGTTAAAAGGCGTATTCCTTGTAACATTACTTTCCGGTTTAGCATTAGCTATTCCTGAAACTATAATCAACGCAGTAATGGGTCCAGAATTATCCGTAATCTCTGCATCCATCGTTATCATGGCAGTTATCATTATCTGTGCAAAAATTATGCCTCCTAATGATCCTGAATACGCAGTTAAACAAACTGGCGAAGTTCCTAAAGTTTCCGGTGGCGAAGGCCTTGTAGCTGCAATGCCATTCATCTTAATCTTCGTATTATTATTATTAACTTCCAAATTGTTCCCTGCAATTAATGGTCCTCTTGCTTCTATTAAAACATCTGTACCTATTTACCAAGGTCCTGGTGCAAAACCTTACACATTCGTATGGATTGCAACTCCTGGTATCATGATCTTCATCGCTGGTATTGTTGGTGGTTTCATCCAAAAAGCAAAAGCTGGCGAAATCTTCGGTACATTGGGTTCCACAGTTAAAAACTTGAAATTTACATACCTTACAATCATCACAGTTGTTATGACAGCTAAATTGATGACTTACTCTGGTATGACTGCAGATATTGCGAAAGCAATGGTTGCTGGTACAGGTTCCTTGTATCCTCTATTCGCTCCTATCGTAGGTGCGTTGGGTGCCTTCTTGACAGGTTCCGGTACAAACTCCAACGTATTGTTTGGCCCACTTCAAATCGCTGCAGCTCAAGGCTTAGATCCTACAAACTGGGAAGACCTTGGCTTCTGGTTGGCAGCAGTTAACTCCGGTGCAGCTGGTATCGGCAAAATGTTGTCTCCACAATCCATCGCGATTTCTATTGGTGCCGTAGGTCCTGCTTTGAAAGCATACCTAGAAAACCACAAAGAAATTAACGCTGAAGAAGCTCACAACTTAGAACATGAAATCGAAGCAAGCGTTATCATGAACAGCGCGTTCAAATACTTCTTGATCTTCATCATTATGCATGGTTGTATCTCCTTCTTCGGTCAACATTTCATCCATGAAATTCACCACTTCTTCTTCTAAGATTTGGTAACATAAAAAGAACAGCTCTTAATGAGCTGTTTTTTTTTATTGCCACATATAAAATATACAAATAACACTGATTAATGATAATGCAATTTAGAATTCATTAATTTGCTACATATTATTGTAACAATCTATTAATAAGCCTCTTGCTCTACTTCCCATTTAGTAATGGTCCCAGTATCTGCATCAATTTCAAAATCATATTCATAACCATTATAATGTATTTCACCTTCATACTCTAAACGGCCATTCTCATAATCACGGTTGAATTCAGTTACATTTGCAACTGTTGCACCCGGTACACGTGCCAATGCACTTTGCACGGCCTCATCAGAACTAATTGCTTCTACAGATGAAACCGTAGCAGTCCCGATTACTACAATTGCAGCTAACACAAAACCTTTTATTAAATATTTCATATAATTCTCCCATCGCCAATAAGTACATTGATTTTTTTAGATGTAATTAATATACTAATTGTAATCTATAAATAGAGATATAGCAAACTCAATATTTCATATAGATATTTTTTCTCAATCATGGTAAAATACATCGTATCAAATAGAAAAAATTAAATGCAGTCTGCGAAGTGCGATTCGCAGGCTTTTATTTTTCCCATTTTAAGATAGGAGGGTTATATGAATCAAGAAAATTCTGCTAAGGTTTCCTTTATCTTGGTAGTATTCCTTGGCATGTTAACAGCTATTACACCGCTCGCAACAGATCTGTATTTACCGGCATTACCGATTATGCCTGGCGAATTAAATACAACAGCATCAAATATTCAAATGACCATTGGTGTTATGACCTTTGGTGTTGCTTTTGGCCAATTATTTGGTGGTCCTATTAGTGATACAATGGGGCGTAAGGTACCACTCATTATAGGTAATTTACTATGTGTTATTTCTGGCCTTATATGTGCCTATGCACCGAGTATCGACATACTTTTACTAGGTAGATTCCTACAAGGTTTAACTGGATCTGTAGGTGTTGTAATTGCCAAGGCTATCGCTCGAGACTTTGCTTCTGGTCAAGAATTGACGAAACTTTACTTCGCCTATACTTATGATGGTTAACGGCCTCGCACCAGTCCTTGCACCTTTAGTAGGCGGTCAACTGCTCTTATTCACTACATGGCGTGTAATCTTTGTTATCTTAGCAGCATTCTCTGCTATTTTATTGCTAGGTTCTCTTCTTTTCCGTGAAAGCTTACCAAAGGAAAAACGCGTTACTGGCGGCCTTGCTACGGCTATAAAGAACTACTTTACACTGATCAAAGATAAACGTTTCCTGGGACAATCTTTAATTCAATTCTTTGCTTTTGGCGCTTTCTTTGCCTATATCTCAGGTTCATCCTTTGTATACCAAAATATTTTCCAACTTTCAGCCCAGAAATTTAGTTATCTTTTTGGTATCAATAGCTGCGGCATTATCTTGGCCAGTGCCATTAGCGGACGAGTAAGTAATGTCGTAACATCTCGTCAAATACTTACATTCAGTCTATGGGAACTTACAATTGGCTCTTTACTATTCTTAGTAGCCATGATTTTTGAATGGTCTCTCATTCCTGTAACAACAATCCTATTCTTTACTGTATGTACAGTATCTCTATTCGGTTCCGCCTCCTTCTCTATGGCTATGACTAACTATGGAAAGATGGCAGGCAGCGCCTCTGCCATACTAGGCTTTGCAAGCATGTTTGCAGCAGGTATTGTATCACCATTAGTTGGTATAGGTGGGGATCATACGGGGATACCAATGGGGATTACAATGCTAGTATGTGCAGTGCTTTCCTTATTGTGCTTGTATGGTTTGGTAGAAAAAGAATAATTTATTTTATACGTTTCTGTAAGCCACACAATGGGGCCCAACTACAACAGAATAATATTAGTATATAAATAAGAGACCCCTTTCCTTGCTCAGTACGGCGCTACGCTTCGTAAAATCGCTTCGGAAAGGGGGCTCTTATTTATATTAACACTACCTGTAGAGGCGTCCCATTGTGGGGCTATACAGCTTAAATTAAAATCTGCTAATTCTTTTTTACAAATACACTATGCACAATAAAGGAAAGCACCTGTCCAACTGATTGTAGGAAAAAGAACACAGCCCTTTTTCCGTTAGATATATTGTGAATTTTTTGTAAATAATGAGATAAATAACCGATGGAGCTATTAGATATACAGTAGATGGATCATTTACATTTTATAATGGGACATCTTCATAATTTGCATATATAGAAAAGAACACAGCCCTTTCCCACCCTCTCCGTTAGGTGTATTGCGAATTTTTTTATAGTAAATAATGAGATAAATAACTTGATGGAGCTATTAGGTATATAATAGGTTGGATTATGTACATTTTATAATGGGACATCTTCATAATTAGCGTACATAGAAAAGAATACAGCCCTCTCTGCAGCGATTTTACGGAACGTAGTGACGTACTGAGCCAAGAGAGGGCTGTATTTTTTCTATACTAGTAATATGCAGTTGTATTCGGGCCCCATTATAAAATGTAAGGCACCTTATCGCTTATTTACAATAGCTCCATCGAGTTACACAACTATTAGTTTAGCAAAAATTCGCAATACACTAACTACTTACTCGAACATTGTCGATAGTAATAGTTTTAGTCGATTTGCTTGGTTTACTGCACTGGAGCCTGGATCGTAGTCGATGGCAGCAATGCGCACGTCTGGGTAGGCAGCAGATAGTGTTTTAACCATGCCTTTACCTGTAACGTGGTTTGGTAAGCAGCCGAATGGTTGCAAGCATACGATTTGTTTAGCCCCTTTTTCAATGAGGTCAATCATATCGCCTGTGAGGAACCAACCTTCACCGCATTGGTTACCAAGACCAATGTAGTGAGCCGCTTCTTTTGCTACTTCTGTCATACGTTGTAGAGGGTCAAAGTTTTTAGACGCTGCTACTGCTTTAGCGTATGGCAAGCGGTAGAGTTCAAGGGCTTCACGAGCCAATGTACCAAAGAAGCCAGATAGCCATGTACCATCAAGGTGTTTAGCACGATATGTACTGTCCATTGCGCAGTACAAGAAGAAGTCTAATAAACCAGATGTAACGACTTCGCCACCTTCTTTTTCAATGAGTTCATTGATATGGTTGTTAGCACTTGGGTGGAATTTAACGTAAATCTCCCCTACGACGCCAACGCGAGGTTTTTGTACATCTTTATTGACCGGTAAATTATCAAAGTCATGAATGATTTCTTTGATGTACTTATTATACTGACGAAGGCTGGCAGATGTAATGTTTTCACGTAATTTTTTAATCCAGTAATCACATAATGCATCTGTAGAGCCCGGGTTAGTTTCGTAAGGACGTGTAGCCAATACGCATTGCATGAGGGCATCACCGTAAACAACGGCTTGAATCATGCGATGTAAGAAACCTTTTGTCAATTTGAAGCCTGGTTGACGTTCCATATCGCTTGCATTAAGAGATAGGATTGGCACTTGTTTCATACCAGCGTCAATCAATGCTTTACGCAAATAACCAATATAGTTTGTAGCACGGCAACCACCACCTGTTTGAGAGATGATAACAGCTGTTTTATCGATATCGTATTTACCAGATAATAGTGCAGACATGAGCTGACCAACAACGATAATCGCTGGGTAACATGCATCATTATTGATATATTTCAAGCCCACTTCAATATCGTCACGCGTTGGAGCTGGCAACATTTCAAAGTTATAGCCTTCATTTTTGAGGACTGGATCTAAGAGGCTAAAATGCAATGGTGACATTTGTGGCACCAAAATTTTATAAGTCTTACGCATTTCCTCTGTGAATACGACGCGATTATAATCGTAGGTTGGTAATTGCTCTTCCACCACTTCTGGTGCTTCTGGGTTGTGATGACGACGCAAGCTACGTTCCATTACAGATTGCAATGAACGTAAACGGATCGTTACAGCCCCAAGGTTTGTACCTTCATCAATTTTGAGTAGGGTATGAATTTTATGGTTTGCTGAAAGTATATCTTTTACTTGATCCGCTACGATAGAGTCGAGGCCACAACCGAAAGAATTAAGTTCTACGATTTGGAAGCCTTCTGTTCTACTTACGAATTCAGCAGCGCGATATAAACGGCTATGGTAGGACCATTGGTCTACAACACGTAAATGCTTGATTTCATTGCCTAGTGGAGCAACGCCATCTTCTGTAAGAACAGCCATACCAAGGGAAGTAATAAGCTCTGGAATACCGTGATTAATACCGGAGTCCAAATGATATGGACGACCAGCTAATACGATAGTAGGAATTTGTTCTGCTACGAGGCGAGATACTGTTTTCTTCGTTGTTTCACGGTAAGAAGCCTTACAGTTTTCTTGTTCTTCCCACGCTTTTTCAACAGCGTTAGCAATATCTTTCTTCTTGAGATTCAAGAAGTCCAATGCTTTCACAAGAGCAGGAACAAGAGATTTCTTATCAGCTAATGGCAAGAATGGTGCGTGGAATGGAGTATCCCCCAGAACCTCCTGCATGTTGTTTTTGATAAGTTCTGGATAGGAAATAACCATTGGACAATGGTAATTATTGTCGCGGCTAAATTCCTTAGGGCCATGTTGAATACAAGGGTACCAAACAAAGTCTACTTGTGCATTTGCAAGGTCACGAATATGACCATGTACCGCTTTTGCTGGGTAGCAAGCTGTATCGGATGGAATCGTATCAATAGCCTTGTTATATTGTTCCTTTGTAGTGTAATCGGAAAGAATTACTTCATAACCAAGTGTATTAAAGAATGTAAACCAGAATGGGAAATCCTCATACATGTTGAGGACGCGAGGAATACCTACGCGCATTTTACCTTCGAACTCTGGAATATTTTTCTTCAAATAATAGTCGAAGTAACGACGCAATTTAACGTCTACTAAGTTAGGAACTGCTTTGCGTTCTTCTTGAATCATACCGCCCGCACCGCGATCACAACGGTTACCCGTTACGTAGGTACGACCATCAGAGAAAGCATTGATGGTAAGCATACAGTTATTGGAGCAAAGTCCACAATTACGCATTGTCGTAGATACTTGTAAGGAGTTAAGACCATTACTATCGAGCAAAGTACTTTTTTCCTTTTGTAACTCTTCTGCCGTTTCAGCTGCAAGAAGGGCCATACCATAAGCACCCATCAAGCCAGATACGTCAGGACGAATTACTTCTACGCCCATCAATTTCTCGAAGGCACGCAATACGGATTCATTGTAGAATGTACCGCCTTGTACAACGATATGATCACCCAATTCTTTAGGGTCTTTCACCTTAAGAACCTTATAAAGAGCATTTTTAATAACAGAGTAAGCAAGACCTGCCGCGATATCTTGTACCGTAGCACCTTCTTTTTGAGCCTGCTTAACCTTAGAGTTCATAAATACAGTACAACGAGAACCCAAGTCGATTGGCAAAGATGCCAATAAACCTTCCTTCGCGAATTGATCGATTGGAATGCGTAGACCGGATGCGAATGTATCGATGAAGGAGCCGCAACCAGAGGAGCACGCTTCATTCAATACGATATCTTCGATATAGCCATCGCGAACCTTACAGCATTTCATATCTTGACCGCCGATGTCCAAGATAAAGGATACATCAGGGCAGAAGTAACGAGCTGCACGATAGTGAGCCATTGTTTCTACTTCGCCAATATCGATGCCAAGGGCGCGTTTAAGAAATGCTTCACCGTAACCAGTTACACCAGAATGCGCAATATACGCGCCTTTTGGTAACAGTTCATAAATCTTCTCGATCATTTCACGAGATTTTTCTAATGGTTTACCATGGTTAGGACCATAGTGAGAGAAGATAATTTCCTTATTACTGTTGATGAGAACTACCTTAAGAGTGGTAGAACCAGCATCAATACCAAGGTAACAAGGACCTTGCGCATCTTCAATATTCGCTTTTGGCGTTACTGCCTTAGCGTGACGAGCGCGGAATTCTTCTAATTCTTGTTCATTTTTAAATAGAGGTTCTACACGATCTGTAGCCTCCATAGGAATACCGATGAGGGCACCAATTTCCTTTGTTAATTGACCAACCGTAATCTCACGACAGTCTTCTTTCATCAAAGCCGCCCCTAAGGCGATGAATAATTCACCGTTTTCAGGGATAATGCGATGTGCTTCATCTAGTGCTAAGGTATCGCAGAAACATTGACGAAGTTCGGACAAGAATGTTAACGGCCCACCAAGGAATGCTACATTACCTTCAATTTTATGACCGCATGCAAGGCCCGCAATTGTTTGGTTTACAATAGCTTGGAATACGGATTTTGCAATATTTTCATGAGATGCGCCTTGGTTTAACAAAGCTTGTACGTCTGTTTTAGCAAATACGCCACAGCGTGCTGCAATTGGATAAATCGTATCAGCATTCATGGCCAATTGGTTAAGACCAGATGCATCAGTTTGCAATAAAGTCGCCATTTGGTCGATGAAAGCACCTGTACCACCTGCACAAGAACCATTCATACGGTGTTCTGCCGTTTGACCTAAATAGGTTACCTTCGCATCTTCACCACCAAGTTCGATGATAACATCAGTTTCTGGATACAACGCTTTTACAGCACGTGTTTCAGCAATAACCTCTTGCACGAATGGAATGCGTACCTTTTCAGCCATCGCCATACCACCAGAACCTGTAATACATACATGAACTTGATCATTTTCATGGCCCACTTGAGCCTCTTGGAGCAAGGTATATACGGTGTCCAAAATGTTTGCATAATGGCGTATGTACTTTTTATACAAATAATTATCGTGTTCGTCTAATAGTACAACTTTAACCGTTGTAGAGCCCACGTCAATACCCATGCGTAGCATGTGTTGCATAAATACCTCTCTTTTCAAAAAACGTATGACCACACAAGATCATACTCATATTGTGAAAGTAGTACATTGAGCATGAATCTAAAATATAATGCACCAAACATCTAATTAAACTTAGATAAGGATAGGCTTTCACAAAAACATCTAATTTTTTAAATATCCTATACATATTATACAACAAATGTAGATAAAATCTATGTTTTTCTATATTCCAATGAGTTATATGGAATATGACTAAACTTGAATAACACCTCTACATTGAGATAGGATGTAAAATTAATTATATCATTCTAAGGTGAAAAAAGGTGTACCTAATAGCACATAACTTAAGCAATAAATAGGTAAATATTATTTCTATTTCTATTTCAATTAACAAGAATAAGGGGATACAAAAAGAGGCTTCTATGAAATCATTGAAGCCTCTTGTATTTGTATTGTTTATTATATACTTTTGAGTTTTATTATTCACTCTATATAGGTTACAAAATCTTTTTATATAATCCGATAAGATCATCATGGTTAGCTGGGTATGGATTAAATCGATAACACATATCCTCTAGTGCTCTATCTGCCATGAGGTTAAGTTTTGGTTCAGATGTAGCCTTATCTACACCAAATTCAGTCAGTGTCATTGGACATTCTAAAGTTCGTTGTAGTTTTACAATCGCCTCTAGTAATGCACCTATTTTATCTCCATCGGATGCTTTATGCGATGCAAAGCCCAACTTAGCAGATAGATGGGCATATTTCTTGGCCACCTCTTGGTTACGAGAGCAATTAAATCCAATCACATAAAGCAAAAGCATACTGTTAGCTAGTCCATGAGGTACATGAAATTGCCCACCCAACTGATGTGCCATGGCATGAACGAGACCCACGCCAGCCTTGTTAAAGGAAAGTCCTGCAAGGCATGATGCTTCGTGCATTGACATGCGATCTTGGTCTGTGGCTGTTGACTTATAACATTTTGGTAGGTATTCAAAGACAAGCTCTATCGCTTGTTGTGCCAACGCATCAGTAAAATTATTTGCCGCCGTTGCTACATAGGCTTCAAGCGCATGAACAAGAACATCCATACCGCTAAAAGCAGTAACATTTGGAGGCGATGTTTTTACAAATAATGGCGTTAATAATGCTTCATCTGGTGATACCGCATCATCCATAAGAGGATATTTAATTTGTGTTTCGCTATCTGTAAGAACAGCAAAAGAGGTCACTTCTGATCCAGTTCCACTAGTAGTAGGAACAGCAATAAAGGATTTGATATCCATATGCTTTAACTTACGACCAAAGTAAGCAATGCCCTTACTCATATCGATACAGGAGCCCCCACCTATGGCAATGATTACAGTTGGTTTAATGCCTTCCATAAACTCAATACCCTTTACTACATGCGTAATCGGTGGATCAGGCACTACATCAGTGTAGATGGTTACCTTATTTTTACTGTCCATTAACCCCATCACATACGTAAGGCTTGGAGAATCTTTTAAAAATGGATCGCATATGATAAGGATAGATTCATTAGAAAATACTGTAAGACGATTCAACGAATCTGGCCCTGCATAAATTTGGGTTGGAAAAGTCCATTTATTCATATGCTCACCACCTATCGAATATTAAATCCTGTTGTTAAGCAACATCTACGACGTCGTGCAAAGCAACGAGCCGATGTAGTAGATTCCCCAGTAGGTGTAGCAATTGTAAAGGTTGTCGTACCCTCACCACTAAATCCAAGCCCTGCATAGGACGGACCATTCTTAACAAAAATGGAAGTTTTCATTTTACGAGCCATCCGGTTGAGGCGTTCCATATTCAAGGAATGCATTGTGGCCGTATGATGTAAGCCTGCTTCTAACATCAAGCATACATCAAGACCTTCGTCAAAGCTATCTACTGTAACAACAGGTAAAATAGGCATTAACATCTCAATTACTGCAAAGGGATGATTTTTTGGAGCCCGCATGATAATTAACCGTGGATCACCATTGTACGGAATATGTGCTGCATCAAGAATAACGCTTGCATTTTTACCGACAAATTTTTTATTTGGTGTCCCATTCGGCAACACTGTTAAATCGACTAGGCGTTGAATATCCTGTTGATTTTCAAGGAGAATACAACCTGCTTTTACCATTTCTTGAACTAGCTGTGGCTCAATTTGACGCATGGCTACAACGCTCTTTTCAGCGATACATAGAATATTATTATCTAGACTAGCGCCGAGAACAATATCTTGAGCGGCCTTTTTAATATCTGCCGTTTCATCTACAAAGGCCGGTGGATTGCCTGCACCAGCACCGATAACCTTTTTACCACTTTGAAGCGCTTGTTTTACTACGCCAGGACCTCCAGTAACAACTAATAGGCTCACATCTGGATGTAGCATCATCTCTTGAGCAGACTCAATAGATGGCTCTCGAAGTGTAACAATAAGGTTTTCAATGCCAATCGATTTAGCAATAACTTGATTGAGCTCACTAACAAGCTCTCGACTCAAATTCTTGGCGCCTGGATGAACGCTAAAGAATATAGCATTTCCGGCCGCCAGCATACCGATGGAATTACATATTAATGTTTCTGCCGGATTCGTACTTGGCGTTATAGCACCGATGACACCATAGGCTGATAATTCATATAATGTCATACCATTATCACCAGTTTCACACTCTGTAACAAGGTCTTCTACGCCCGGTGTTTTATTTAGTGTAAGGTTTAATTTTAGTACTTTATCCGCAACGCGACCCATCCCCGTTTCGTCAACGGTTTTCTGAGCCAACTCTTGCACTCGTGGACGCATAGCAGCACGGATGTCTGCTATTACCTTTTCACGGGTTGCCAAGGTACAATCTTCAAAGCGTGCTTGCGCTGCTTTTGCAGCTTGAATTGCTTCATCAACCGTATCAAACACACCTGGCTCAACTTGACCTCTAGGCGCTTGTTTAATAGGTTGTGATGAGGCCATTTCTTGCTTTTGCCCCTGTAATATATCTATAACCATGGAGCGGATCATTTCTTTCAACTGTGTATTGTTTTCCATCATGAACCTCCATATAGGTTGCATTGCTGATGCAATGACCATGTCAACTAACGGTGTCCACAATCAAGGATACATTCATGATGTGACACAATAACTAGGTTTAACTCTGGCACCAGCTATTTCCTATACAATTATTTTTCAAAACTATCAATAATACCCACAATAGCGCAATCTACTGCGGTGCCTTTATCATCTTCGAAAATATGCCGTGCCGATGAGCCTCGAGTTAGAAGCACATATTCACCTTCACCAGCACATACTGTATCGACGGCGATTTCTATGCGCCCCGTCAACTCTTGTTCTCCATCGAGAATATCTACCATCATCAGTTTCATTCCCTTTAGAGATTCATGCTTTTGAGTAGATACGATACTACCCACAACTTTACCGACTTGCATACTTCTCGTTCCCTTCAATTATTGTGATACCTAAGCGCTCGATTTCATCTCGAGCAGCCATGGTGAACCGTTGTCCCCTATATATGACGATAATAGACTGACTTTCACAAGATCTAACAAAAGAGGTCGTTATCCACGCTTGATGACTGGCATATATAGGACGACCAAATTTATCTAGAAATTTGATAGGCCAATCTAGAATGACTGATGGATTCATCAACGAGGTTACAGGAACTGCTAGGTGTATCGTCACCTCACAGTCATACGCTAATGCACGATGTAAATAGGCAACCCAAGGCACCAATGTATCGCACATTAACTCTCGTAAATGACCATAATCTATACCAGCGAAAGAAATGAGTTGGTTCTGCAACAATATATGCTCATCATAGCTATTGCACTCTGTGACCATAAACGTAGCAGTGGATGTCATGCGCTTTTCTAGGCGTTCTAGCACCAGTTTAACTAATGCATCCATATTAATGCTCACTTCCCATGGCAATCCCTAAGGGCGTTACAAACTCTGGGTATAATGGCTTATCTACGGGTAATCCTATATATTGACTGAAAGTTTTTGTAAACTCCTCAAAATTAGAAGCACCACCTACAACAACAATGGGAGTCCCCTTTTCATAGCCACCCTCTTGTAACGCACGCTTAGAAATAGCTGCCATTTTTTCAACCACAGGCCGTATGGTTGCATATACATCGCGTTTATTCGCTTCATTGCGCTTATAAGCTTCCGCTTCAGGAATAGAGATGCCATAGGCCCCGCTAATTACAAGATTCATATGGGTGCCGCCTGTAGGCTCATCTACGGTATATACAACTCGGCCATCTTTTAAAATGCTTATGCCCGTAGTACCACCACCGACGTCGATAACAGCGCCATCGGTGATTCCGAGCACATTAGCAGCAGCGGTAGGCTCGTCTAAAATGCAGGTTACTTCAAAACCGGCACTTTCAAGAACATGACCTACTACCTCTTTATTCTTGCCTATCGTTCCAGGTGGAACAGCTGCTGCGGCATATACAAGCTCTGTACCTAAGGCGGCTTCCGCCTTAGCCTTTAGCTCTCTCGTAATCGTAACAGCTCCCACATAGTCAACTACAAGGCCATCTCGAATAGATTCGTTGTATTCAAAAGCACCATATATAGGTTTACCTTTATCGTTTACTACGGATAGGACAATAGATGATGTACCAAGGTCGATGCCTACGCGTAAATTCTTTTGATTATGCGAGCTCACTTGTTTGGACTCTACAAGATCAGAGAACTCTTGCAAGGTATTATTTGCCTTTTTCAAACCTTTCATCATATCACCTACTTTACTGTACAATTCTCGCCATCACTGTACCTTGTACATTGGCAGCGTTTGCCTCATCTGTATCAATATGGAGTTCTAGGACAAAACCGGGTACGGCCCGAACGATGACATCACCAAATACAGTGGTGCGCTCTGGCGTTTGAAGTTCAACATTAACGCTATCGCCATCGTTTACATTAAGCCGTTTTGCATCATCAGGTGACATATGAATATGTCGTTTTGCAACGATACAAATAGATTTTGTAATCTCCCCGTTTTCAGTACATAGAGTAATCTCTACGGCTGATTCTAAATGACCGGATAGCACAATAGGAGGTTTTATACCCAATGTACGAGCATCGGTCAAAGATACCTCTACTTGTGACTGTTTTCTAAGAGGACCTAATACGCGGACATTTTGAATGACCCCTTTAGGCCCCACTAAAGTAACTGTTTGCTCTGAAGCAAACTCTCCAGTTTGTTTTAAGTCACTTTTTTTAGTAATAGCCCGGTCAGGGAATAATATATCCCAGTCCTCCTGACATAGATGGACATGTCTATTGCTCACACCTACGGGAATGGACGATTCGAACATGGCTTCGATCACTTCTCGTACGATAGCACGAATCTGTTCCCGATCCATAAGCTATTATCCTTTCTTAGGTAAGATCAATTCTACATCGCTATGAGGGCGTGGAATTACATGAGTAGATACTACTTCACCTACTTTTTGTGCTGCTGCACAGCCTGCATCAACAGCTGCTTTTACAGCGCCTACATCACCGCGAACCATTACTGTTACAAGACCGGAACCGATTTTTTCAGTACCTTCTAATGTAACGTTAGCTGCCTTTACCATTGCGTCAGCCGCTTCAATTGCGCCTACTAAACCTTTTGTTTCTACCATGCCTAATGCGTTATTCATGATAATCTCCTTTATTATTTACTACTTTATTTCTTTTTAGTGTTTTTCTTTGGTGTTATTTTCTTTGTACCTGTTGATTTAGAACTTTTCGGTTCTATGATCTTAGATACTATCTCATCTAATACCTCAACAACCTTTTCATCTAATTGGGGTTTCTCTGTTTCATCAGCTACCTTAGCCGGCTTATCTGTAAAATCATCATTAAAGGATTCGACTAAGCCTTCTGCAGGTCGAGGAATTACTTTGTGAGCTACATACAGGTTCATACCTTTTGTAATCGCCACACCTGTTTGAACAGCTGCTTCAACAGCTGCCACATCACCAGTTACCTTTACGGTCATCCAGCCAAGTCCTCTCGCCTTTTCTATTCCTATGAGCCGTACATTTGCAGCTTTAACCATTGCATCTGATGCGGTGATAGCCCCCAGCAAACCAGCTACTTCTAGTAACCCTAGTGAATCTTTCACCATGCCACCTCCCGACGTTTATTCATTAGATAATGTAAGCATTACCTTTGTTTTTAGGTCTTTCTCCCATAGTTTCTAGTAACGCTAACCCCACATCACGTGCTGCTTTTACAGCTTGTTTAACAGCGCCAGAGTCACCAGAAATTAGTAAAACAACTTCATTTGACATATCTGAGCTCGATGGAGACTGATAATCTACCACATCTACATTAGCTGATTTAACTGCTGTATCTGCCATAACTACACCTATTGCTGCTGGGGCACCTACTAATAACCCAAAGGCTTTACCTTCTGGTGTCCCAAAAGCAGTGACCAAGGCTTCTCCTGCACGCGCTGTATATTGGACCTCCACATGGCCTGCGTCATTCATATATACTTCGCCAAAGGTGCGTTCTAATTCACGTAATGCTACTTCCACAGAACGTCTTACATCGGATACGTCATCACCACCAAATATGATAAGGGAACCAGAACCAGCGCCACCTTTCATATCACGGGCCAGTTCAATGCTAACAATCTCTGTATTCGTTGCTTTTACAGCTTCATCAGCGGCCATAATTTGCGGCCCTGCACCTGTACGTGAACCTAAGATACCGATGGATCGATATGACTTAGTGAGCTTCATAGCTTCCAATACTTGACTGTCTACATTGGCAATTACGAGACCAATCGTATCGCCTGTTGTAGTGCTACCTACGTGTTCAGTAATCATAGAAGTTTGTAGTTGACTTACAGCAGGTGAACTTACAGGTGCCGAAGCACATGATGCATTACTAGTCGCGCCTGAAGTTTTGCTAAAATCAGCACTATCGATACGCATCAAATACGCGCTTTAAAATCTCATCTACCAGACTATTAGTATCGGCCATAATTATTCACCCTTTGTTGGTAAAATACCTTCTACATCTTTATGTGGTCTTGGAATTACATGAGTAGAGATAACAATGCCTACCCGTTCTGCAGCAGCTGCACCTGCGTCTACAGCAGCTTTTACAGCACCTACATCACCACGAACCATAACCGTAACGAGACCAGAGCCAATTTTTTCATTGCCTACGAGTTCTACATTAGCTGCTTTAAGCATTGCATCAGCTGCTTCAATAGCGCCTACTAGGCCCTTAGTTTCCACCATACCTAATGCTTCTTGTGTCATCTGTTTTCTCTCCTTTTACAAAACATAGAGCAAAGATTACAAATTTATTTTTCTAATAGTTCCACCATAGTACCTATATTCATAAAGGCAAAGTGCGCTGTTTTAAGTAGTTGTACCATGAGTACAGCACCAGTACCTTCACCTAACGCCATTTGTCCATGGATTGGAACTTCATCAAGACGAATATTTGCATAAGCCAATGCTGCGGCCATCCCTACCTCGCGAGAATAATGAGATGGAATACCGTATAATGGAGCGTCTCCATTCATTTGAGTAGCACAAGCCATGGCAACGGCTGTAATATATCCATCGATTACAAATGGGATATGTAAGTCTGTACAAGCTACCATAGCACCTGTAATCGCGGCTATATCAAAGCCACCTACGCGGCTGATTACCTCTTTAGGACTATTTAAGTGCCCCTTATGATGAGATAATGCAGTACGTACAAACTCTCGTTTTTGATTCATATACGCCTCTTCATCAGGGCCAGACCCAGGACCTACAGTTATCCGTGGATCTAGTTTTGTAAGCCCACTCAGGACAGCTGCTGAAGTAGTCGTATTACCAACACCCATTTCGCCAAAGGAAAATAGATTGATACCCGATTCTGCATAGTAAACAACTCGGTTATATCCAGCTTGGTATGCTAGGTCAAACTCTTCAGCACTCATAGCAGCACCATCTAATATATTCTTTGTGCCTTGAGCTACCTTTCGATTGACTCCAATACCTTGTGGGCACGCAATGCCTACATCTACCACTTCATAAGGAATATGGTTAAAGATACAGTAATTAGCAACTGCACTTTTACCATCAATCATATTCTGAGACTGTTTGCGAGTAATCTCATAGTTATAACCGATTAGACCATCTACGGAAATACCATTATCTGCAGAAAAGATAATATGCTGAGCCTGAATCTCAGGTTTCATATCTTGCCAAGCGAGACACATTTTTTTGAAATATCGTTCCCATAGACCCAAGCTTTTTGGAATGATCGCCTTATTTAAAATAAATTGATTAAGTTGTTCTTCAAACACTTTGTCCATGGAAAAACCTTCTTTCAACTAATCGTATATGTAGTTACATAATTGTTTTAACGACTCTTCGTCGTGAACTGATATTTCAAAAATATTAGTGGCTCCCGCTAGTTTAAGATTGCGCCGAGGCGCCTCAACATCTTTACCCGTGTCCACCTTTGATACAACCCCTATAACCTCGCGGTTTAAGGAGTTTCCAAAGTTTGGTGGGAATATGGTTGTTTCATCACCTGCAGGAATCATGAAAATCACTACGTCCGCATCATAGGCGTGCAAGATAATGCCTCGATAGTAATTAGGATTCTCCATATATTCTCCAGGGGTATCGATGAAGTTTCCCACTCTCGTTATGGCTTGTGTCTTATGATACGTAGCCGAGCCATGAGTAATCGTATCTGCTAATGTAGTCTTACCACAACCGCTACGACCTACTAGAAGGATGCGTTTTTCTTTCTTTTCGGTGCTCATAATTACCCTTTCATTAGGATCTTGTTAAATCCGTTGGAAAGAATCCTAATATGCGTTGCAGACCTTCAATTACGCTGCGCAAAGCAGATTCAACAGCAGATACATCACCAGTTATGAGAAGTGCCCCCGAAAATCTATCGATGAAACCGATTTCGATATCACCAGATTTACTTGCAATATCGGCTGCAATAATGGTCCCTTCGCCAGGTGTTATGGTAAGAATTCCAATGGCATTGCGTCCTTTTTCCTCAAGCCCCATTTTTCTAAATAGATCTGGCTTAGGATTGGCAATAACATGAGCTATTGTAACCTGCTTTCCGGGTACAAACTCTTGAATGATGCGCTGTTTTGCATCAATTACCTCTTGAAAGGCCATATAATCTCCTCCTAATGTAATATGTATTCTTTAAACTATACTGACATGTTATAGTTTGTCGTTGTTTTATATACTCTAGCTATAGTTAAGGCGCCACTAATTGGAAGAACAACACGGCTAAGCCTGCCCCAATCAATGGGCCAATAAATGGTACCCATGCATATTGCCAGTTCGCAGTTCCCTTATTAGGAATCGGTAATAAGAAATATGCTAACCGTGGACCAAAGTCACGAGCTGGATTTAATGCATATCCAGTAGTTGCACCAAAGGACATACCAATGGATGCTACCAAAATACCGATGACCATAGGTGCTAAACCATCAGCCATTTTTCCTAAGCAGAGAATCGCTAGCATAAACATAAATGTTGCTATAATCTCAGATATCAAATTGAAAGGTTTATTATCGATGGCTGGACCTGTTGCAAAAATCCCTACACAGTTTCCTTCGTCAGGACCGGTTACTTTAAAGTGTGGATAATAGAACAATGCAGCAATGGCAGCACCTGTAAAACCACCTGCAATTTGAGCTATGGACATTGGAATGACTTGATCCCAAGGGAATATACCTGCTACAGCAAGAGCAAAGGTAACGGCAGGGTTCAAATGCCCCGGGCCACCAAGTGTAATCCCTACATATACACCAAAGGCTACGGCAAATGCCCATCCGAAGATAATGTGTAGCCAGTTAGTACCAAAAATACTAACAATGGTTTTCTTTAACAAGATAGATGCATTGGTAGTATTACCAAATGCAATTAAAACGGCTGTACCAACAAACTCACTAATATACATTTGCGTTACGTCCATTATTTTCACCTCATTGAGTTAACAGAGATTGTAATGCATGAGATGCAATGTCCATATCCTGTGCCACGGTACCACCGCTAATGCCGAGTCCACCAATCATTTTTCCATTAATCATGATTGGATATCCGCCACCAAAGGTGCAAATTTTACGGTTTACCATGGATTCTATGTTGAATAGATCGCCATCAGGCTGTGCGCTTGGATGTATTTCATGAGTTGCTGATTTAAGCGCCACTGCGGTGTACGCCTTTGCCTGTGCGATGTCGTTACTGATGAGCAATGCATCTGACATACGTTGGAAATACATTAATATACCGTTTGCATCTACTATAGATACAACGATAGGTACGCCTATGGACTGAGCGTAGTCCAATGCCGCTTGTGAAAGCTTCGTCATAATATGTTCTAACTCTGTTCCAGTTGACATATCAATAACTCCACTTTCAGCAGTATGCTCTATATTACTTACGCATTGATTGCTTTCTGTCAGTATTTCCTCACGACTAGTTGCTACACGTTCTGAAACGCGTTCTACAATTGTTTCTACAAATTGTATATAGTCTTCCATGCGAGCCATGATATATAGAGCATCAGATAGTCGATTAATAAATTTACGAACCTCATCGCGAATAGGTTCTACAGAACCTAAACTTATAAGCAATCGTTCACCACGACGACAAATAGTACGCGCCACGTGTAGCTCTGCAGCAGATAGATAATTTCCGCTTAATATAAAGCTATGTTGCTGTGGCAATCGATTAGTATAGTCATCGATCATGTATTCCAATTCGCTTATATCTTGTTGTGAAATTAGATTACTACTTTCACTTAGATTTTCCACATGAGGCGTGGCTACCTCCGCACATAAGCGGAATAGCTGATGTTGTAATGTGTGAAGCACATGTTTATTGTCTGGTGAGACGACTAATTTCTCACATACACTAACCTGTGCATTTAATTCATCAAAGGTTCCATATGTGTCCACACGAAGTGAATTTTTAGGTACTCTAGTGCCATCAAATAAGGCCGTTGTACCTGCATCACCGGTTTTCGTATAAATAGCCATATGCACCACCTCTAAAGTTAGTTAGATTTAAAAAGCTACTTCCAATCGTTCATCGGAAACGAAAGGATTACCTTTTACAAGGCGGGCTGCATTGACACCTAAGGTGCGTAAGCTATCTGGATATTGAGCATAACCCGTAAGTCGATAAATAAATTGATGCATTGGTATGTTTTTATAGGTCAACACAATCGCCTCATCATCAACGCCTATCCCAACAGATAAAGCGGAATTACGAGATGCTAGGTCAGCCAATGTCATATGCGTACCACTATGGGACTCAATGACAACAGGTAGACCTTCCTCTTCAATTCCATATAGAACGGGTTTTAGTATATCCTCACTGATATGCTCTGTAGCATACACCAATATGGTTGGCTTACTGACGATACTTTGATCCATCATAGGCCTCCCTTCTGTACATAGGATAATACCAATCCTGTAGCTACCGCATTTCGTGCCCCTTCAATGCCTCGAATATTGCCTCGCCCCGCTACTAATGCATATTGTGAAAGTGCATCGGTTACGAGTTGAGGAATTTCAAAGTCTAATGCAGAACCACCTACGATAACTACGAATGGTATATCTCGCACATTATGAGTAGGACTAACAGATGCCAAAGCGCGGAGTGAGTTTGTGACAAATACCCGTTTCTTTGCAGTTTGACGAACACGCTTAATCTTTTCTAGAGGGATATCTCGCTCTACAGGAACGAGCCCATCTGGCGTTATGATAACAACGCGTCCAAACAATGCTGCCGGAAGTGGTTCATTAAAGAACTGTACTGTTCCATCTTCGTGACGAATGTGATATACACTGAGTACTTGAGCCAATGGATCTCGTTTGATGGCTTCTGCAATATGCATATCCTCTAAACCAAGTTCAGAATTGATCAGCATAGTTACCATATTTCCTGCTCCTGCAAGATGAATGGCTTTAATTTTTCCTTCTTGGTTAATGATAGATGCATCAGTTGAGCCTGCCCCTAAATCGAGTATGGCCATTGGTTTTGCTGTCCCCGGTGTAGTCAAAGCCCCTAAGATAGCTGATTCAGCCTCTTCACCACCGATTTCAACTGGTACGCCTAACTCTTTTTCTACCTGCTTTGCAATGATTTCCATTTGTAGATGATCTGACTTAACCATGGAGGCAATGCCTACGGCTTGTTCCATAGAGAACTCACCTGCAAGGCCACCCTTTACATTGATAGGAACAGCTACATCTACGGCTAGCAAGTCTTGGATGAATACATCTTGCGGGGATTTATTCGTCAATTGAGCCATTGTAAGGCGAACCTTTTCAAGCATGCCACCTACGTTCGTACCTGCTTCACCACTGATATCATCGATAGGATGAACAGATTCGAGGGTTTCCATAATTCTCTGCCCCAGCAGATACATCGACGGATACAGTTCGATCATTCCCCATAACAATGATGGATCCTGCCGGTATTACCCGCTCCTTAACGTCCCCTGCTGGTGTTTTGATGACTACAGCTGAGCGATTTCCGATAAGAGCTCTAGCGATAGGCACAATATTCTTTGTTTCCTCTGGTGAAAGCTCAAATACAGTGGCAATCCCATAAGGATTAGATAATTGTGATACCACTTGTCCCGGTTCTACAACCTCTACAGCAGAAAGCATGCCCATTGGGATTTTATCGATATACGCAACCTCATCTACGATAGGAATTTTATGATCCAATCGATTGTTAACGAGTACGCCGTCATCGGCTTGAAGGATAGCAGCTCGAATATCATAACCTCGCTTACAGTACGCATTAATAAGCTGTGCTACCAATTCAAAATCGATAATCTTTGGAGCTACCACGATGTATGGCTGACCTTGTGGCTTATCAATCAGTTGCTCAATGGGAACCGTATAGCCTACGCCAAGGCCTAAACCACCTGGTGTTTTAGGGTTGTGCCCTATCATGGTAGATTCCGTAATTATGGTTTCTGTAATCGTTTCCATGGCTACATCACCGATAACTGGTGTAGCCTCATTAATGCGAACTAAGTCAATATCTCGTAGTGTAAGATTAGCAGACCTAATTAGCGACTTGAGGGCATCCATGAGACCTACGATATTTTCGCGTGTTCCTTTAATACCAGTGGTACTAGCGATGGCAGAAGATAAGAACTTTACCTCTCCATTACTATGAATTTCGGCCAAGGCCGCTTCTGTTGTAGAGTTTCCGATATCGATGCCAACAATTCGTTTCATAATGACATCTCCTATAGGTTAATTATCACCTTTTAATTTTTTACGACGTTCGTAATTTTCTGCAGCTTCTCGTACAAAGTTTGCACAAATCGGAGCCCCTAAACCATCAAGTTCGCTAGCAATATCTAACAGTTCTTGTTTGGAAGAACGATATGGACGAAGTGCATTGTACATTTCAAGTAAACGTTTATCACTTACCTTCGTCATTTCTGCAGCGCGAGAGAAGTTGAGTTCAATTTGATCTCGAGCCCCCAGCCTTAGCAATTTGACCTTGAGCTTTCAAAATAGATGGAGAAATTTTTCAAATCGTCCATTGTGATATGTCCGGCCATTACATTATCCATCGTAATATGGCTTAAGTCTCGACCTTGACCAAGATCAATCCATTCTGGATGTTTTTTAGCAATCGGATAATCCTCGATGGTAACTATCCTATCTACTGTATTAGGTGTAGATGATGTATGAGGCGCAGAGTATTGTGTAGTATTTCCCTTTGCCCCTTCTATTTCAGATACGATCTGCCGAATTAAGGCTTCTAATTCGTTAGCCATAGTAAACCTCCTTATACAGTGACACGAACTTCATCAGCTGGCTTACCTTTTACTACATGCTTAGTTTCCTTGATATGAAGCAATGCAGATAATGCTTGGTATTTTGGACGAGCCATTTGATCGTTCAATGTTGGTACTGGTGTTGGGGATTCGCCCTTAGCATATTTAGCAGCATTTTTACCGATAGCACGGTATGTTTCAGCTGTTAATAGAGGTGCTTGAGGGAATAATTCCAAATTTGAAAGTGGTTGTAAATCGCGTTGGTGAATCAAAGTAGTACCTTTAGATTGAATACCGATGCATACACCAGATCCAGAAATAGAATCGCCTTCAACGGCTACGGCCGCTACGTCAGAGGAACGGTATACGCGAATTACACGAGCTTTTAACCCTTCTTCTTCGATACCAGCTACTAATTGACGAATTACCTCTTGATGCGGTACACCAACGATAGTTTGTCGTTGACTACGGCCAAAGGCAGGGCCAACAGCAATAACTACTTCATCTGCGCTTGTACCAGGTTGTGCAGGGCCACCAGTTTGGAGCCAGCTATCGTCACCAGTTGGATCTTCATGTCTAGGAGCCGCACTTGGTGTGCTTTTACCAGCACTAGCCTTGAATTGTGGTGCTTCATGAACACCACCCATTTCTTGTAAAACGTCTAGGATAATAGAACGTAATACATCTCTGTTAATTTCAGCCATCATGACACCTTATATATCCGTGGATCAATGGCGTTTGGAATATCTTTAATGCGTTCCCAATCTTCACCTTCCACACGATAACCTGTGCCAACACCTTGATAGTCATTTCTATTGTTAATCGCGGAGATAACATTGAAATCACGGTCAAAGATGGCCGATGTTTGTAAGTAATCGCCGGAGATTTTTTGTTTTAATAGATTCAAAATACTTTGTGCTACATCAGGATGACCTTCTTTAGCTAAGCCTTTTACAAAGTCAATACCTGTAACACCGCGATTCAACAAATCTTGAGCCGCTTTAATATCTGCAACCTTGTCGCGAGGAGGCATATCTTTAGAGCCATTCGCATAAGTAGCAGCCTCTACCTCTTGATCTGTAATCGGAGGCAACCCCAATGCTTTGAACAAAGCTTGTAGTGCACGAGCCGCTTTATTACGAACTGCTACTACTTCTTCTTCACGAGCAGGAATAAGACCGCCATTTACTTTTAGGTCACGTTGGATAACTGTCCAGTCATCATAGTCCTCTGCATCCCAGTTGGACCCAGCAAACATATTGTCATAGTTTGGTGTAGAGCTATAGCCAGAGCAGATAAAGTCAGTACCTGGTGCAAATTGCATCAATGTACGAGCTGTTCTACGCAAATCAGAATGACTGAATGTTTGGTCATTACTAGATGCACATTCAAGGTCGAGCATAGCTGCTACAAGGTTTTCTGCTAATACAGCGCGGATACCAGAAGGTACGGCTGCTGGAATACCGATACAGCTTACAGAACCATTTTGGATACCTTGTACGCCAGCGCCTTTTGTGATGTATAGGCAACGGATTTCAAGGTACAACATAGATTTACCTTCTGCTTGGCCCATTTGTACTTCAGAACCTGTACCAGAGGTGAAGCGCATTTTAAGACCACGAGATGCATAAGCAGATGCGAGGAATCCTTTAGACCAAGGTGTGTCATCACCATCGGTAAATACGTCTTCTGTACCATATACGGAAATTGTTTCTGCATAGGCTGTGAAGCCACGCATGCCAAGTTCTAACTCTGTCGCTTCTTCCAAGGAACATTGAGTCAATACGCCTGGTCGACCACATTGAGAGCCTACGAGTAAGCTAATCGCATTGAGTGGTGCGTAACGAGCAACGGCTACTGTTGTTTCTTCTTCTGCGAATCCACGAAGTGCACCTTCCGCAGCATCCGCTGCGATTTGCACTGGATTATCGTTTACGTTCGTTACATGGGCTTGGTTAGCCATTGTACGACGAGCACGCATTTTTTGCATACATTGCATCATTTCAACAACATTCATAGAAGAAACAACTTCCAACATTTTCGCTGGAGTAATAGATTTACAAATCTTAACGATTTCTTCACGAGGTACTGATGGTGTAAGCATCATATTAGCAATCTCTTTTGAATCCTTTGCCATCGCTTGAGCACCATCGAGAACAATACCGTAGTTTGCAATAAATGTATCGATAAGAAATCTTCGCGGCGTTTACCATCGAGTTCAACGATGCGACCACCTTCGATTTTGAGGCTAGGCTTTGGATCTTGAGGAGATTCCATGGCTATAAAACCTTCCTCTACCCATTCCTTTACATAACCATCCTGATTAACAGGACGTTGACTTAAGATTTCGAAACGTTTTGATTTCATAGGGCATACCATCCTTTCAGATTAGATATAGGAAGGGGCTCCGTTCACTGGTTCGTCACCCATCGTACTGAGCAATTGTTTACCTACTTCACGAGCAGAAATAACCGCTTGTCGTACAGCCCCAGAATCGCCAGAAATCTGTAAAATTACTTCGTTAGAATTACTTGTACCTGCAGAAGGAGATGCATAACCTATTACATCAACGTTTGCAGATTTAACAGCTACATCGGCCATAACTACACCAATAGCTGCTGGAGCACCTACGATAAGACCAAAAGCTTTACCTTCGGGAGCGCCAAATGCTGCATTTACTGCATGACTAGCGCGTGCTGTATATTGAAGTTCAATATGACCAGCATCGTTTGCGTATACATCGCCAAAAGTACGTTCCACTTCAGCTAATGCTACTTCAATAGCTCGTTTTACATCGGATACATCATCACCACCAAAAATGATTAACGACCCATGGCCTGCGCCACCTTTAGTATCACGAGGTAATTCAATGCTAACAATTTCAGTATTGGTTGCTTTTACTGCTTCATCAGCAGCCATAATGTGTGGGCCTGCACCAGTACGAGCGCCTAAAATACCGATGGAACGATATTTTTTCTTTAGTTTCATCGCATCTAATACTTGTTGATCTACGTTAGCAATTACAAGACCAATAGTATCACCAGTTTTACTAGTCCCTACAAATTCAGTTAATCCACATGTTGTCGCCATAATACCCTCCATACGTATAATGAAAGTATCAAAGTATCTATGTACAGAAAACTATGTTGCGGTATACCATTTTATATTTTTTATCATTTCTTTAACCATTCATATGTATGCAACCCTAGATTCTGTACACCATATATTGCTATAGAGCATGCCTTGCTTTTCAGTCACAACCCATCGGACTCAATCCTTTCTAAATACATGTACTATAAGGCTTTTATCTACCTTTATTATAAAAATTATTAAATGTAACTTTTTTATGTATATTCGTAAAATGCGATTTTTCTATTACTAAAATACGACAATCCTGTTATACTTATACATATAAAAGCAAGAAATAACTTAATTTTATAGGTATATGAATTTTAGGTGGTATGTCACTTTTCTCTTTTCTCAGGTTTAGAGCCTTCCCTTTAGATAGAGAGCAAGTAGAGCTATTTAACGGTGTGCTTACTAGACCTCTTAACACATTTGTGATTGGAGGTTTTACCATGATTTGTACGAATGAAGATACTAAGCTTATTAATGAAATCATGCGCGATTTTACAAACATAACAAAGATTGCGGCTATTTTTGTTAATAATCGTGGAAAAGTGTTATCTCAAGAATATAACTTTTCTCCTTTTTGCAAGGTTGTAAGACGCAATCCAGCTTACGCCAAACGCTGCAATCAATGCGACTTATATGGTGGACTAGATGCTACAAAAGAACTATCCTCCTGTCCGTACCGCTGTCATATGGGCCTTATAGATTTCTCCGTGCCCATCATGAAAGATGGCGCCATCTTAGGATTCATTATGGCAGGACAAACAAAAACAGAAGATACAACAATCAAACCTATTTTTCCTACCCAAACCGATTGGCATGATGATACCAAACTTCGTGCACTATATCAGGCATTACCAGTTCTTACAGCAGAACAAATCTACAGTGCTACAAAGGTTTTACGGATTTTGGTAGAGCACTACTTCCCATTTAACGATGCCATAGCAGAAGAGATGCCTTATGAACAATTGCCAGACTTTGTGGAGTCTGAACGACCTATTAATCGTCCAGAAATTCGAAAGGCTATGTTATATATAGAAAAAAATCTGGGCAAACGAGTGTCGCTCAGAAGGATTTCGGAACATATTCATTTAAGCGAGTCCTACTTCTCTAAGATTTTTAAAGATGATACGGGACTTTCAGTAGTGCAATATATAACACTATTGCGCATACAAGAAGCAAAAAAACTATTAGTATATTCCCAACTAACAATTAATCAGATTAGTAAAACATTGGGCTATAACAGAACTAGTTATTTCTGTAAAATTTTCAAAATGGCTACCACTGAAACACCACATTCATATCGGAAAAAATATGCAAAACCAATTCATGCATAATATAATAAAAAAGGCGTAACACCAATGGTGTTACGCCTTTTTTGTATCTATAGAGTTTGTCATGAGAAGGTATTGTATCAGATACATATAGTATTAACGATCAATTAGAACGCTGGGATGATAGCTCCCTTGTAGTGTTCTTCGATGAACTTCTTAACTTCTGGAGATTGTAATGCTTTAGCTAATTTTTGGATAGCTGGTTTATTTTCATCACCAGGGTTAACAGAAAGAAGATTTGCATATGGAGAGTCAGCTTTTTCTACGAATAAGCCATCTTTTGTAGGATTAAGACCAGCTGGCAACGCATAGTTAGCATTGATTACTGCTGCATCTAAATCTTGAATAGAACGAGGAATTTGAGCTGCTTCTAACTCAGTAATTTGAATATTTTTAGGATTGCTAGTTATATCGAATGGTGTGTTAGTCAAACCAGTTGGATCTTTCAATGTTACTAGACCAGCACTTTGCAACAAGAGAAGTGCACGAGCACTGTTTGTTGGATCAGATGGAATTGCTACTTTTGCGCCATTTGGCAAGTCTTTCAAGTCTTTAATTTTTTGAGAGTAGATAGCCAATGGTTCGATGTGAACTGGTGCGAAGCTTACAAAGTTTGTACCATGATCTTTATTGTAGTTATTTTGGTAAGGTACGTTTGCAAAGAAGTTTGCATCTACTTCATGGCTAGATAGAGCCATATTTGGTTGGATGTAGTCTGTAAATTCAACGATTTGTAAGTCTACACCTTCCTTAGCCAAAATAGGTTTAACTTGTTCTAAAATTTCAGCATGAGGTACAGGATTTGCGGCTACCTTTAATACCTCTTTAGAGCCACTAGAGCTCGCGTTATTTGTGGAAGAGCCACAACCACTAATCAATAAGGACGCACCCAGTACGGCCGTCGCTGCTAATGCTAACCATTTTTTCATGTAATCCTCCTATCTACGATGAAAACCTACATCTCGGACGAGGACTCATACGTATACAACATTCGTAGACATTATAATAAATCTATTTTTCTTATCTTGTATCTACATTTGATTATTTAATAATTTCGATGTAGTAAGTATAGCAATTTAATTCCTACTCGCATAATAGATTTTATATATGTAATAATATAACTTTAATCTATAGCAAGATAAGAGTAATTACATTTAGCTATGCCAAGTACATAAAAACGGTACTAAGATGATTCCCTGCACTACTAGGTAATATACCTAATAGGTACAATCAATCTTAGTACCGTTATACATATCGATCTATATTATAAACAATCTAAGCAAAATCCAAAAAATCAACTTATAGAGTTGACGTTGTTTGCTCCACAGAAATAGTTACAGGCGCTGATAATTTAGCCTCTAACCAAGCTTTTATTCGTTCTGAATCTGCATCAGATACAGCGGATGTAGTATGGATGATCACCATATAGCGACTCGCTTTAGGCTGTTCTAGATTATCTATTAAAGGCATACCTTCCACTTTGCTTACAAACGGGAATAACGCCTTTGCTTCAGCTTCTGTCGTTTTCATAGTATTTATAGTTTCACTTACTAATTGATAAGTCGGCTGGTATAGATTATTCAAGTTTTTATATGTTTCAAGATTCTCTGAAGATTTATTCAAGTTCGTCTTATCCATAGTAGATTTTTTCTCATCTACGCTATTAACAAATCGTAATGTATAAGGCTGCAAGTACTCATCTTTCTGTAACTTATCATCCAACTGGGCTTGCTCCTCTGAAGTCACAGGAGCTCCTATAACTACTATGTTTACTAGCTTATTCGTTTGATCCAATGAATAATCAATTACTTGTCGACGTCCCTCTTGATTAATATCATTCTTAATAAACTGCTCCATATGATTTGACTCAGAATACTTGATGGTCATATCATAGCCTGCATAAATACTTGGTATAGCCATAATAAGACCAATCACGAGAAATATTAGCTGGTTACGACGATTAACCTCTTCTACTTGTTTATGGAATGGCAAACTATATACACCCTTTAAAACAATAAAAGCTGCAAAGAAGATGAAAAATGCATTTATAAAGAATAGATAGCCAGCCCCAATGAAATATTGCCAATTTCCATTAGCCAGTCCATATCCTGCCGTACATAGTGGGGGCATAAGTGCAGTCGCAATCGCAACACCTGGTATAACATTATCTAAGGTCTTACGCGTTTGCCCAATAATCCCAGCTAACCCACCAAATATAGCAATGAATACATCAAAAATATTCGGTTCTGTACGCGCTAATAGTTCAGATGTAGCCGTCTGAACGGGAGAAATATAAAAATATAAAGCAGATGCCAAAACAGCAATCGTAATCTGTAAGGACAATCTTAAAATACCGCTTTTTACAACTGTAAAATTAAGCGTAGCAAAGCCAAAAGCCAGTTGCTAAAATAGGTCCCATCAACGGCGATATAAGCATAGCACCAATAACAACTGCCGTACTATTCATATTCAACCCAATAGAGGCGATAAATATGGAGAGAATCAGGGTAACCAACGCAGGTCCCTTAATCTTAGCCCCACCTATCAACCTTTTAGCAATAGTTGCATCATCAGCGCGCTCAAAATGTATATCAAAGTATTTATTTAGTTCCATTCTTTCTCCCTATAATTTCATCAAATCTGCAAAGGTCCCTACATTTACAAACATATGCTGTGTCGTTTTCAACATTTGAACCATTAAGATAGCTCCTGTCCCTTCCCCCATCGACATGTGGGCTTGAATAGGAACCATGTCTTGTGTAATATCTACCTCTGCTAAAGCTAGCTCTGTGCCTTTTTCGCGGGAATGATGTGACGGCAATGCATAGTCTGTAATGCGCTCGTTCATATGTACCGCACAAGCTGCCGCTACAGCTGTAATAAAGCCATCAATGACAAAAGGCTTTTTAAACTTAACACAAGCCAGCATAGCCCCAAGAATAGCAGCAATATCAAAGCCCCCTACATGGGCTACAATTTTACGAACTCTTTCAACTTCACTATCAGAAACAATACTAGCCTTATGCTTATCTAATACAGCGCGCACAAAATCAATTTTTCGTTTCATCAAATCTGGTTTATTCGGCCAAGAACCAGGTCCTACTGTTTCAGTGGGATCAGCTCCAGTTAAGGCAGACAATACACAGGCAGAAGTCGTCGTATTACCAAGTCCCATTTCCCCAAAGGAAAACAAGATTGACTCCTTGCTCTACATAATATTGAACCCGCTCATAGCCTGCTTGAAAGGCACTATTAAATTCATCCTCAGTCATAGCAGAATGGTTTAATATATTCTTTGTCCCCTTTGCGACCTTGCGATCCACTCCGATACCATCATCTGAGGCAATTCCTACATCCACAATTTCATAAGGAATGTTGTTAAAGTTACAAAACTGTGTAGCCGACGAACGACCCAAGAGCATATTACGCGACTGCTTTTGCGTTACCTCATAGTTATAGCCTACATAGCCTTCCATATTACAACCATTATCAGCGGAGAATATGATATGCTGTGGTCGAATTTCACCACTAATCTCGCCCCAAGCAGTACAAATCTTTCGGAAATAATCTTCCCACAAGCCTAGTCCACCAGGGATCAGGCATTTCGGTTGAAGAAATCTATTTAATTGTTCCTCAATTGGTAATACTGACTTATCTTTCATTCTAATCTCTAGTCTACACAGAATATGCCAACTAGCCTTCTATTAATTCGATATTTTTCTATATAAAAGTATAACACAAATTATATATCTAGTAATATAGGTTTTGTACTAGTACTCATATATACGAATTATCCTCTCATCAGGGAATAATCTATGCTTTTTAGCCTTAAACTCTGGATTGTTATTAGAATCAAAATATTCAATCGTGTTTCTTAACTGCTCATGAGTAAAAGGACTCGTACTTGGATTATATACCAGCTGATTAAATACAGCATACCGTCCATCATATGCAGCAAATAGTAAATTAGATTCCTTATCTGGATTGTATGAATCCACTAACATTCCAGGCAAGCCATTATTCCATACCGCTGAATAAGTAGGATTTTGTAAATCATCAAAGATTCCCCACATACGCCAATATACTTGCAATGTGTGATAAAAATTATACTCTTTATCTACAAGTACCTTATTTTCTATATCTTTACTATCAGGATGATCTACATCTAAAGGAATAATCTGAATAGAATACCAAATATCTCCTATCTCATACACTATAAAAATATTGTTATCTAACATATAGAACATCTTCAACTCTGCACCTTTAGGAATGCGGAATGTCATGCCTTTACGAGTAATTGTGTCTGTATATGAATCTATATCCTTTAAACTCTTCTTACAAGGAACCTTCCTTCCCACAGGATACGATAAAAGAGTAGTCTTTTTCTCATCATGAATGAGCTTATCCGTTGAATGATACAATCTGCCCCGAACTAAACTAACTTCTTCAGCATACGTTTTTTCTTCACGTAAATACCCCTTAGCTATGTCCTCTGACTTCATTCTTTCCAAATGTCTTTGTAAATCAGCTTCAATCTTATCATTAGTTTGTTCACTACTAACACACTTCTCTTTAGCACTACCAGAAATATCACTTTGAGTAACCGGCTCTTTTGCATGTACTTGTGAAGCCATAAGACTTAGCATTAACAGTGCAGCAATGTATGAATATATTCTTTTCACAATACAACTCCTTAGCTTTATAACAACCACTACAATCAACTTCAATCTCTACTAGTATTGTACCTTTTAATACTTGTAGAATCATCAAAGGGGCTGTAACAAAACAGCCCCTTTGTTCCAAATTTTATATACAAACTCTGCCCAACTCTAATGATACATATCTATATCTACAGTAATCATTCGCGTTCGTTCCGGATTAAACATAAAGTAAATCACTCTTGGCTGGTCATGATCAAAGTTATGGTAAACAACATATACTACATATTTCTCAGCTGATACTCGAGTGCTATAATAAAAATCTTCATTAGGATCATCACCGACACTCTGGCTGCCATCAATTAACCAGGGAAATAATTTCCAGTTTTGTCGTTGAATAGTGATAATCTCATAATAATTCTTTATGTCACTAACCAATACATTTTTATCTTTTGGATATGTAAACGAATTAAGTACTTCAACTGTAGTATCTTTATCCCTGCCATTTATAAACGAATACCAAGCATTAGATTTAACAGTTTCCTCATACCTTGAAATCGTTGCTTTATCACCATCTAATACTAAACAGCTTTGATTCCCTCCCATTCCAATTACTTCAGCAGAAGAAATCACTTTCAAACTCTCAGGTAAAAACTTAGGTGCTTGTAATGGAGACGGAATATACCCCGCCTTAGATGAAGGCCATGTAGAGTGCCACCGTTGAGTATCATAATGGGATATTCCTACAGCAGAAAATACTAAAGTAACAGCTAATGTAGGAAGCATACACAGAAAAAAGATAACATAAAAATATGATAAAAATCTTTTACGTACAGTTTTCTCACTATCAATAACTCTACATTTTTCAAGCAATAATACAATCGTGGCGATTAATAAAATCAGATAGTACACCCCAGAATACGAGATATAATCTGAGAAGAAAAATGTTAATACCCAAAGAATTATAAAAAACCATATACTCTTTCTATAAGGATTAGAAAAAAACAATTTCTTTAAGTAAATTAAACACTGTTGCATTTACGATCTCCACAACAATACCTACTCAAATTACTTAGATTGATAAAACACAGCCCATGTCCCATCATTACTAATTAACAATTCCACAAAATGAGGTCTTTTAGTATTCCCATCATCTACAAAGACATATAATCTATGATTTTCGAGTAGAATTATAGGTGTCGTTCACCACTGTTTTTCGTTTCTTTTCGAGGTGCAAAGCGTAGCCACTCAATAAAAGTCCGTTCTGGCAAATTAAGGGATTCTTCTTCTATACTCTCTACAATACTATAGCTATTAGGGTGAGATATAAAACGCTTTTTCTCCCCAGTATCTAAATCACGTAATACACCATCCGCATCAATTTGCGCTGTATAGGCTGCATTTTGCTTTGCTATTGCCTCATATTGTGCAATTACTTTAGGGTCCCCCTCAAGTACAGTATATCTCTCTGGATATGCATTAGCCCAAGCTAAACTACTACGAAAAGCAGACGCTCTATAAATACCGTCGGGAAGTTTTCCTGGTCGTTTTAACCCCTCTGGTAGTTCTCCACTATTAGGCCACCCCTGAGTCCAATCCATGGTACTATACTCGAAGGAATCAAATTGCTCAATGCTTGTTTTTAAGTCGTACCTAAACCAATTGCTTAATAACCAAGAAAAGCTAAGGGTAAAGGCAATATACAAGCACCAGGCCAACTGAGTGTGCCTTTTTTCAGATATAGACTGCTTCTTAAAGCGCCTATATTGTAGAAATATACTCGATAGTATCGCTATACTAAAAACAATATATGTAATAGGAGCTATGTTAAATAGCACTACCACAATTGCAAACAACACGCATAGCAGAACTGTTAATAAGCCATAAAATCCTTCGAACAAAACTCTCTCCTATAATGGACAACACTTAAAACATCTTCAGCACTTAAAACATCTTTTTATACAACGCTTCAATATCTTCACGGCTTATTTCAGCTACTGTATTAGCTATATTGCCTGTAGCTACAACGTATACATTATCTACGAGCCATGGAATGTCTTTTTTCGTAAATCCTAATTCTGTAAGGTTTGTAGTAAGGCCTAGGTCATGTACGATTAAGCGTAATGCTTCGCCTAGTTCGGAACCATCTCCGTGGTTAAATATCCGAGCTAAGGCACCAAATTTATCAGGGTTTGCACTCCATGTATATTCCACCGCAACAGGTTCAATAATAGCAAGGCCTACACCATGGGTAATATCTTTAAGGCCACTGGCTGGATGTTCCATACCATGTGCTAATGTTACACCAGCTGTATTAATAACCATGCCCCCAATGGTGCTTGCTAATGTAACAGCTTCCCAAGCTTTTGTAAGTTGTTTTTCGTTGAGTACTGCTGGTTTGCCTTCAGCCGTTGCTTTCACATGTTTATATAGTGGTACAAGGTATTGTGCTAATAAGGTTACAGCATAATGAGCTAACGCATCGGTAAAAGGTTGCGCCGTTTTAGATGTATACGCCTCGATGTTGTGGCATAGTGCATCAAAGCCTACAGATGCCAATACATGAGGTGGCATCGTACCCATTACAGCAGGGTCTACAATAGAAACCTTTGGCACAATAGCATTGCAGCGTAAGGATTTCTTATCACCTGTTTCAGGATTAGTAAGAACCACCAAAACCGTTGCCTTCAGAGCCTGTACCACAAGTCGTTGGAATAACAATAAGAGGCAATGCATTATCACTAACTTTACGGTTGAAAATATAGTCGTTAATATCGCCATCATTAACCGCCATAAAGGCAATGCCCTTTAGCACAGTCCATGATGGAACCACCGCCGATAGCAATAACCATATCACAGCTTTCAGATTTAGCTAACGCAGCGCCGTCTAAGGCTGTCGTGGTCAATGGATTGGCATCTACTTGATCAAACAATACATGACCGATATGAGCTGCATCAAGCTTTGCTACCACCCGGTCATATAAACCAGATTTTTTAGCACTAGTACGACCAGTTACAATAAGTGCTTTCTTGCCGTACGGTGCAGCAAAATCAGCAACATTATCTACTTTATTCCAACCGAATTGGATATTTACAGGTAAAAAATAAGAGAATTCCATGTGATAACCTCTTTTCTTTGAAAACTAGTTCTTAGTGTTATTGTAAAGGATATTTAAAAGCATGTAAAACCTCATAGGGCTTTCACCAGAAAACAGGTATACTAATAATAAGAGGGGGTATTTATATTTATAGAGGGAGAGAACATCTATGAAATTTGCTATTAAACATTTATGGTCTTCGCTGCGGAGACCTTGCAACGCAGTCACCTATATTGCTGGCATTAATTGCCGTATTTTCATGTACACCGTTGTATATTGAACAAGATTGGTTTGCCGAAATCGACATTAAACTATACTCACTGTATTTCTTTATCGTTATATTACAAAGCTATATAACAAGAACCCGAAAGTTTTCCATTTTATATACCTTATTAAGTATCGGAATCAGCGTTGGCCTTTATATGATTCACGAAAGCTACGGCTATGTGCGGAGGTATTGAACTGGCTACGGAAAATATATCGTACCTATGGCTGTACTCCATGATTGCCTTGTATTTCACATCGCCTAGTGAACACTACATCGGTGAAATCATTAACCGCATCAAACGGATTGGCATCACCCTTGTTACGTCTACGCTATATAACATTGTTATCATCATGAGTTTATGGTTCTTCTTCATCATCGTGGACCAACCATTCAGCTTTGAAGAAACCATTTTTAAGGTACTCGCATCCATTAATATGTTCATTTGTCTATCTATGGTATGTTCTTACAAAGAGGATTCCCGCAGGTCCTCCAGCACCAAACTCATTTTTTACTGTTGTATTCGGCATCATCTTGCCTAAGGCGTCCATTATTACAGGCATTCTAGCTAATATCTATTTGGTCTTGATCCTGTTAGGGCTTCGAGAGGATACGCGTTTCTTCTATACCTATTATCCGTATGTAGCCATTTTCTACCTATTCTACTTGGCTAGCTTTAGATCTAGTGAAAGTAGCAGAACACAGCAAATCCTATGCTTCTTGTTCATTACGCTAACTACACTGTGCTTAGCTCTTATCGGTAAACGTGTGATTAATGAACCAGTTCTCTGGCTCAATACGATTTACGTGAGTGCATTCAATTTAATCTTCTTAGTACACAATGTATACTCTCTTGTGAAGGGTTTAAAACCATCTGTACACACAACAGTTTTGGCTCTTGCCTTAGGTGCTGTTCTCTTGACGCCATTCATAGGATATACAACGTATCGTGAATTTGTGACCTATACTAAAGTCGATGGCGAATGGCATGCAAGCCTACCAATATCTGCTACCTTTGACTCTAACTTCACAGACTACGGCACACCATATGTCCCTGTAGATGATTTAAAACTGCCAGATACAAACCCAATAAACGGCAGACGAGTTGAATATATTAATTTTGATGCTATAACTGCACCAAAGGTTATTTCGATTGCAGGATACGATAAATACATTGAAAACATCGAGTTAATTGTATACGAACAAGATCTTAAAGAATACCAAGTAGAGTCTGCCAACTTCGACTCCATCTCCTTCAAGTTCCTCAACAACGGCCTTGATTTAGAGGTGTCTCTACCAAATGGAGTAACAGAGGTTCATCATATTTATGATAAGTTCCTTACAGTCGATAAAACAGCTATCGATCCGGTCATTATAGAAGGCAATGGATATAAGTTATTAATTACGTCGTACTTCATAAACCAATTCGATACGCGTAAACTTAAATTTAACGTACTTTATAATTAAGCATATAATACAATATAGTAATAATTACAACATCATATATAATATGACAAAAGCAGTACCCCACAGGGGTACTGCTCTTATTATTATCCAAGCTTTGTAAGGATATCTTCAGCAAAGTCTTGGGCCGCTTTAAAATCGTCTTCATTTGGGTGTACTGCAGCTTGTTTATGTCGTGCATCGCGATCAGCAGATTGACCGTGGCTATGCCCTTTCGGGAACATCTTGTACATCATTTCGATAACCTTAGGATCTACCTTACCTTGGCAGATGAAGGTTCCTACAGGCTCTACGCCATCAGGTAAACAATTTGCTGCATTAATTAAGCTCTCCTTAGCATGTGCCATTTGCGGTGGTACGCCAGCTGTTGCAAACAGAGCAATGTGAGGATTATGCAATGTGCCTAGTACATCACGGGCCTCTTTATTAGCTGTCCCTTTATCCACCCAAAATCCTGCAAATACAAGATCATAGGATGATAAATCGGACGGCACTTCTTTCATAGATACACATGGTGTACCTGCAGGCAATACGCTAGTAATAGCCTCTGCCACTTGTTTAGTATTTCCCGTAAGGGATGAATATATAACAATAGACTTCATGTCTTACCTCCTATTTACTATATATCTATTATAGGACATATATGACATGCTTTTAATAAAATAAATCACAATAGTATATAGAACGATATAGAACGGAATTTTATATAGTGCCACGTACTATTTTACTATTCTCAAAAGAGATATAGCATTCAAAATCATCATATATGCATCCCATATAGTTTTTTCTAGAATTTATAACTATATCGATAAATTTAAGCATACTATATTTATAAATTTCTAAATGTCAATATTGAATGTATAGATTTTTTTCGCTATAATCGTAACATAATGTATAAGCTTAGTAGGAAAACTACAACATATAGTAGTTTTCTTATTTTTCTGATTAGATTTAACTTAAAAATATTTTATACTTTTCAGTCTAATCTTATATATGCTTAGATTAACAGTTTTATTACTTTTAAGACTCAAGGGGAACAGTAATGGAGATTATGATCAAGAAACGGGATGGCCATTTCGAGCCTTTATCCGTTGAAAAAACGAAACGTATGATTGCCTTCGCATGTTTGGGGTTAGATTCTTGTGATCCACTAGAATTGGAGTTAGATGCGAAGTTACAATTCGTTGATGGCATGACTACTAAAGAGATTCAAAAAACTTTAGTACAAACAGCTATCGAAAAGGTTATCTCTAAAAAAGACGACGGTTTCGGCAACCAAGTTAATAAAATGAACCAAGATTGGCAGTTTGTAGCAGCTCGCCTCTTCTTGTTCGATCTCTATAAAGAAGCAGCTATCACTCGTCGTTATAAAGCATTCGGTTATGGCAACTTCCCAAATCTTGTACACATGCTTGTAGAAGAGAAAAAATACGCTGACTTCTTCGTTACAGAATATACACCTGATGAATTGCAAGAGTTAGGCGATTACATCAAACCTAAGCGCGACTACCTCTTCAACTATGAAGGTCTTAAATTATTGGCTGACCGTTACTTGGTAAAAGGCTTCAACAAAGAAATCTTTGAATTGCCACAAGAACGCTTCATGGCTATAGCAATGCACTTGGCATTGGTAGAGGGCGAAAACAAAGTAGAATACGCTAAGAAATTCTACGATTTGATGAGCCAGTTAAAAATGACAACAGCTACACCTACATTGGCAAATGCAGGTACACCATTCCATCAGTTGTCCTCTTGCTTTATCTCTGGTGTAGATGATAACTTATGGTCCATTTACGACGTAAACAGCAAGTTCTCCCGCGTATCTAAACACGGTGGTGCTCTTGGTATCTACCTTGGTAAAGTTCGTGCATTGAACTCCGATATCCGCGGTTTCAAAAACTCCTCTGGTGGCGTTATTCCTTGGATCCGTTTATACAACGATACAGCGGTTGCCGTAGACCAATTGGGTAAACGCAAAGGCGGTGCTACAGTAACACTCGATATTTGGCACAAAGACTTCTACGAATTCGTAGAGCTTCGTACAAATAATGGTGACGACCGTCGTAAAGCACACGATATCTTCCCTGCTATCTCTGTTCCAAACATCTTCATGGAACGCATGATTGGCCGTGAAAACTTCACCCTCTTCGACCCTCATGAAATCTTGGCTGTAAAAGGCTATGCTCTAGAGGACTTCTACGACACAGACGATAACAAAGAGTTCACAAAACGTTACCTTGAATGTGAACAAGATCCGAACTTACACGGCATCGAAGTGCCAGCACTAGACATGATGAAAAAAATCATGCGCTCTGCTGTTGAAACTGGTACACCATTCATCTTCTTCCGCGACACTGTAAACGCTGCAAACCCTAACAAACATGCAGGTATGATTTACGCGTCCAACTTGTGCCATGAAATTGCACAAAACGTTGGCTTCACAAACCTTGCTGAAGAAATCATCAACGAAGACGGCACTATCACTACAAAAACAAATACAGGCGACATGGTTACATGTAACTTGAACTCCATCAGCCTTGGCCGTATTTCTGACGAAGAATTGGAAGAAAATATCGCTCTTCAAATCCGCATGTTAGACAATGTTATTTCCATCAACCAAGCACCAGTTCCAGAATCTCGCATGACTTCTGATAAATACCGTGCTATTGGTCTTGGTACTTCTGGTTACCACCATTACCTTGTAAACCACGATATCCAATGGGAGTCTGATGAACATATCGAAGTAGCGGACAAGTTGTTCGAAAACATCGCGTACTATTCCATCAAAGCTTCCATGGAATTGGCGAAAGAAAAAGGTGCATACCCTGCATTCAAAGGTTCCGAATGGGAAACTGGTGAATACTTCACACGTCGTGGCTACACATCCGATCGTTGGAAACAATTGGCTGCAGACGTTGCAAAATACGGCATTCGCAATGGTTATTTGATGGCCGTAGCTCCTACAGGTTCTACTTCCAACATTGCAAATACTACAGCTGGTATCGACCCTATCTTCAAAAAATTCTTCATCGAAGAGAAGAAAGGTTCTTTCACACCAAAAACTGCACCAGACTTGAACAACAAAACATTCTGGCTCTACAAAGAAGCACATACAATCGACCAACAATGGTCCATCAAAGCTTGTGGCGTACGTCAACGTCATATTGATCAAGCACAATCTTTCAACTTGTATATCACACCTCAAATGAAAGCGAAAGAAATCCTAGATCTTTATGTTGAGGCCTATAAACAAGGTATCAAAACAATCTACTACATCCGTAACCAATCCCTTGAAATGGATGAGTGCACTAGCTGCTCCTCCTAATACGAGATGTGTATATAAGTCTGATGACGACCTATAGCAGTATAGGTCGCATCGTTGTATAAAGGAGTCCTACTATGGATAAAAAACTGATTTTCAACGAACATGGTGAACGTGGCACGCAATCTATGATTGGCGGCAACACAACAAACCTTCGCGAATGGAACCGTATCAAGTACGACTGGGCGAACCAAATGTACCGTACAATGCTCAACAACTTCTGGATTCCTGAAGAGATTTCCTTGAACGAAGACGTTAAGCAATTCCCATACTTAACAGATTACGAACGCCGTGCATTTGACAAAATTATTGCATTCTTGAACTTCCTTGATTCTATTCAATCTGAAAACTTGCCTAACTTAAGCCGTTATATTACAGCATCTGAAGTGGCATCTTTATTAAATATCCAAGCATTCCAAGAAGAAATTCACGCTCAAAGTTATTCCTACATTTTGGACACTGTAACAAACCCTATTACACGTGACAAAATCTATGACGAATGGCGTACAGATAAGACATTGCTTGCTCGTAATCGCTTCATCGCTGATGCATACCAACGTTTCAGCGACGATCCTAGCGAAGCAAACCTTATTCATACAATCATTGCCAACTATATCTTAGAAGGTATTTACTTCTACTCTGGCTTTAGCTTCTTCTACACATTGGCACGCCAAGGTAAAATGACAGCTACATCCACTATTTTCAAATATATCAACCGCGACGAAGTAACTCACCTTGTATTGTTCCAAAACATCATCCGCGAGTTACGTCGTGAACGCCCTGACTTGTTCACTCCTGAACTGGAAGCGAAAATCACTGATATGATTCGCCAAGGTGCAGAAAACGAAATCGCTTGGGGTCAATACATCACTGATGATAAAATCCTCGGCCTTAACAACGTTCTTATCGAACGCTACATCAAATACCTTGCCAACATCCGCTTAGAAGCAATCGGCTTGCCTCATCTATACCCTGAAATCAAAGAAAACCCTATGGAATGGATTGAAAGCTTCTCCAACTTAAATAGTACAAAAACTGACTTCTTCGAAGCAAAAGTTACAAACTATACAAAAGCAGCAGCATTTGATTTCGATGATTTAGAATAATAAAAAAAGATAAAAGAAAAAGTGATTCTCACGGTGGGAGAATCACTTTTTTCATTATAAAGGTTATTCAGTTAATAACGGTTAGCCAGCTGTATATGGGCCGAATCGACCTGCAAATAGATAGGACCCCATTTTACCAAGTTTGGCAGCAAAGATAGAAGCTACGATACCTAAAATAATCATAATCCATGCGTTATCAGCATTTACACCGTTAGCAATAGCGATGTAGGCTTGTGCACAGGAAAGAATAAAGTAGATAACTGTTAAGTAAATCTTTGCTTTAGGAATTTTAGATGTTCCTTGTTTTGTAACGTAATTTACTACCAATATAACCAGAAATACCACCAATAATAACGAGAAGTGGTAAAATCATTACTACTAATGTAATGGCAGGAAATAATACATTTGCAATAGATGGAATCAACAATGCAATAACAGGTACTAAGAAAGAAGCTGCTGTTGCTGCGATTGGGAAATGTACCGCAATTGGATGTAAATGAAGATCTAGCAATTTTTCACGTTTTGGATTAATGCGACGTGGCTTGTAATCCATCCAAACGGTTGGAGGAAAACCACATGTTGGACAAGGTTGATCCCTGTACTTAGCATCCTCAATATATCCGCATACACGGCAAATTATCCATTCGGTACCTTGTTCAGGTGTTGATTTAGCTGCGGTAGAACTTGTTGCTGCCGTAGCTGCTTTTTGTTCTGCTGTCATAATGAAATCTCCTTACTTAAGAAAATCTATATATTTAAATAATGATTATTATTTAATTATATTATACCATAATTCACTAAGTAAAAAGTAAAATTTATATACTTATCAAAAAATTAAATATATTGTAGTACTAACGTACCTATAATCAAAAGTAGCGGTATTTGATTTCGATAAATTAGAATACTAAGAAAAAAGATACCCAATCCAGATTTTTGAATTGGATATCTTTTTATCGTTTATATTTAGAAATAGTCCCCAACGCCACCCTCGTTTTTACAGTCGACACATGGTAATACATTGTAAATTGTATCAATACATTTGTGCGCAAATAGGCCTACACTGTAGATTCGCATTCGCCCCATGAATGTATTCATAAAACGCTTGGTAAAAGCAAAAGTTTTGTGTCCACCCTGTATCAAACTACCAACTATATAGATATTAGCTTTCAATCAATTCGGTGGTCCAGTTAGCAGACTGTAATAGATTGTCTAATAAACGAACTTGTTTTGCGATGTAATCAGCTTCTTTTTGGATATCTTTGACATTGACGGTCGGGATTAATTTGATTTCAGACCCTCTCGCACGAAAATTGATACTACCTGTGCTAGACGCCAATGTCCGATAAGCACTTAGACGCAATGCAGCACTATCTTTTTCCGCAATAATTTCAGTAATAGAGCGACCTTCTACAATAGTTTTGCAATTTGTTAAATTAATATGTGCAATTAACTTTTGTAGTCTAGTTACACATTGATCTAATGTTTTTAAAAGCTCTTCAGGATTCTCATTCGGTGCTTCCCCTTCTTGCACTAAACTATTTTGAGTCAAACGAAGCTCTAAATCGCTAATTTTATAATTCAAATCAGACGTTCTTGTAATGCTTCCGCTAGTTTCATAAGCTCTCACCTCATATTTTGAAATATATGGATATTAATATACTGACTGAACTAATACAAACTATTATATTTAGTATCTAGTTTCTTATAATACTTTCCGCATCATCACATGGGGACAGCTTTCATCAAGGTATTCCTCGCCTTCTGCCTTATAGCCAAGGGATTCGTAGAATGGTTTTGCCTGTACTTGGGCCGATAAGGAGCAGGTCTTAAATCCATCGCGGCGAATGCCGTTTTCTGCGGCCATCATAATTTTAGTTCCTAGATGTTGTCCACGATATAGCTTGCGTACCGCCATGCGACCAATATGCGCATCTCCAGCTACATCGCTTGGAAAATATCGGCACGTACCAGCTGGCTTACCATCTATGGATAAGAGTACAAACTTTGCAGTCTCATCGATTGCATCAAACTCGTCTTCAAAACCTTGTTCCTTCATAAACACATCGATACGAATTTGTTTTATTTCATCAGTAATATGATCTAAAATTTGAATCACCATATCGTCTCCACTGCTACTCATATATCGCTATTTGTGTAAAATTATTTTTGTTATCCATAGTTACTATCATTGCCTTAGTTAAGTAAGGTAATGAAAACGCCTAACGTAATGAGGTGGCTAGACCTCTAACACGTTAGGCGCATCATTTTTACCCAAATTTTAGATGAGCCTAACGCTACCGACACGTTGATTGGCTCTCTTTATAAACTCATTATACTACAATTTAGTCAGGAATAGCAAAAATCATTTTTATACAAAAAGTCTTATTATATCTGCATTTCAAATAATTTATTAAGCACATTGTTTTTAAAACTTCTATGAAATTCTTTTTTAGGTATTGCATAATTTTATCATTTGGGTTTATACTATACCCATAATTTTTAGAAAGGAGCAACCAAAGATGACTAACCAAATTAGCACAGCTACAAAACAATACTTTTATTGGTTCTTTATCCAATGTACGGGTAAGGAACTATTTGTGGTACGCTAATTAAGATTTAGTCATTGTTAGTTGCTTAGAATAGTAAAAGGGCTACCCGTATTAGACTACGGGCAGCCCTTTTTTGTTTGCTATCCCGTATGGTGAGCCCTACTATTCACTGTAGTTTACAAGGAGGATTTATCATGATTATCACATTGAAACAAAACGCAGCAGAAACAGAAGTATCTCGTTTACGCAGTGAATTAGAGGAAAAAGGCTTCATTATCCACCCTGTAGAAGGCGCACGCTACAACATCTTAGGTCTTATCGGCGATACAGCATCTCTTGATGCTCGCCAAATCGAGTCCCTAGATTTCGTAGATAAAGTAACTCGCATCCAAGAACCATACAAAAAAGCAAATCGTAAATTCCATCCAGATGATTCTGTAATCAACGTAGGTGGTACACTTATCGGTGGTGGTCACTTCGCAGTAATGGCTGGTCCTTGCTCCGTTGAAACACCTGAACAAGTATTAGAAACAGCAAAAGCTTGTAAAGCAGCTGGCGCCACAATCCTTCGCGGCGGAGCTTTCAAACCACGTACTTCTCCATACTCCTTCCAAGGTATGGGTCCAGAAGGTTTGGAATTGTTAGAGCTAGCTAAAAAAGGAACTGGTCTACCTATCGTTTCCGAAGTTATGGATATCTCTCAATTACAATACTTCGATAATGTAGATATGCTTCAAATCGGCGCTCGTAACATGCAAAACTTCACACTTTTAAAAGAAGTAGGTAAATTAAATAAACCAGTTCTTTTAAAACGTGGTTTATCTGCTACATACGAAGAATGGTTAATGGCTGCTGAATACATCATGTCAGAAGGCAATGAACAAGTTGTATTATGCGAACGTGGCATTCGCACATTCGAAACTAAAACTCGTAATACATTAGACGTGACAGCAATTCCTATGATGCATGAATTATCCCACTTACCAATCATCATGGACCCTAGCCACGCTGCTGGTATGAGTCGTATGGTTCGCCCACTCTCCCTTGCATCCGTAGGTGGAGGTGCAGATGGCCTTATGATCGAAGTTCACAATGATCCATCCAAAGCATTATGCGACGGCCCTCAAGCATTACGTCCAGACCAATTCACTAGCCTTATGAAAGAAATTATCGCATTGCGCCAAGCACTGGTAGAATGCACTAAATAATCTTAAATAGCACACAAATAAGCTAGTATCCGTTATAATAGGTACTAGCTTATTCTTTTATGAAAGGAACTGTTATGACTCGCATTCATATTAACGCGTCCACACCTTATGACGTTGTCATCGAGGAAGGCGCTTTACAACGCATCACCGATTATATTAAGCCGTTAAAACCAAATTGTCGTGTTATTCATCGTCAGCGACAGCAATGTGGCACCTCATTATTTGGATTCTGTGAAAGCTAATATGGAACGTGCGGGTTATACTGTTTGTGATTATGTATTCCCTGCTGGGGAAAGCTCCAAAAAACGCTCATCAACTCATCGATTTAGTAGAATACATGGTAGCCCAATCGTTAACGCGTAAAGATTTACTTATCGCTCTTGGCGGTGGCGTTGTGGGTGATATGGCAGGCTTTGCAGCAGCTACCTACTTGCGTGGTATGGACTATGTACAGGTTCCTACATCCCTATTAGCCGCAGTAGACTCCTCTGTAGGTGGTAAAACCGCGGTCAATCTCGAAGCGGGTAAAAAACCTTTGGGGTGCTTTCAAACAACCTATACTTGTCCTCTGTGATCCTAGAACACTTAACACCTTGCCAGACATGGAGTGGAAAAATGGTTGCGGGGAAATTATCAAATACGGTTTCCTCGATGTACCAGGGTTATTAACCCAACTCGAACATAAGCCATTAATAAAGCATCGTGATAGCGTGAGTGCCGTCATCGCTCGTTGCGTTCAAGCAAAGGCGGATATCGTAGAGCAAGACGAACGTGAATCTGGTGTTCGTGCCCTCTTAAACCTCGGTCATACCTTTGGTCATGGCATCGAAAAAGCGAGCCACTTTGAAGTCCACCATGGCTACGCCGTTGCCATTGGCATGGTCCTTATGGCACAAGGTGCTGTCAAACATGGAGAATTAGATGCAGAGGCGTTAGACAAATTAAAGGTCCTCATCGAAGCACACGATTTACCAACCACTACGACCATACCAAAAGAAGAAATCCTAGCAGCTGCTAAACATGATAAAAAAAGTGAAGGTGCTACCATTAAAATCGTAGTTCCTACTAGTTATGGTCATAGCGAGCTCAAGGTTGTCACCCACGAGGAGTTAGCAACCTATCTTGATTAAGATAACTTATCTATTACGATTAAGTTATCTAAGATTTCTAGCACCTACAACCTGTATAATTGTTATTTGTAATATAAGGTTTACCTAATATTTAAAGGAGATTTATATGCATTCCGTAACGAACGCCATTCCTACAGGAACGATTGCGTCCATCCCAGCAAAGGCACATGCACACCGCGCATTAATTTGTGCAGCCCTTGCTAACTCTCCATCTACTATACTACTAAGCCGTACCTCTAAAGACATCGATGCTACTATGGACTCCTTGCGAGGCTTAGGTGCTCACGTAGTATATGAAAATAAAATTGTTACCGTTACTCCTGGCCCCGCTCCTGCAAAGGGCAATGTAGTACCTCACGAATCAGGAACTACATTACGCCTTTTATTGCCTGTAGCAGCATCCATCTGTAATGATGTAGATGTAGATGCCAAAGGTCGTTTACCAGATCGCCCACTCGAACCTATGCTAGGTGAAATGAAAGCGCATGGCGTAACATTCTCCCAAGATAAACCGCCATTTACTATGACAGGTCGTCTTCAAGGGGGCAATTTCTCCATGGTAGGTGATGTAAGTAGTCAATTCTTCTCTGGTTTATTGTTGGCAGCCCCTCAAATCGGCTTATCTACTATTACCTCTACTACGCCACTACAATCTAGCGATTATGTAACACTAACTACTGAAACAATGCGAGATTTTGGTGTCGAAGTAGAACACACTTTACCAGACAGAAACATCAATGAGGCTTTCACTGTACCATTTGGTGCGTCCTTCATAGGTCGTGATAATTACCAAATCGAAGGCGATTGGTCTAATGCAGCGATCTGGATGGTAGCCGCTGGTATGACGGGCAAACCAATTACGATTACAGGCATGAACAAAAACTCTGTACAAGCCGACCGCCGCATCATGCAAGTTATGATTGATGCTGGTTGTGATGTTGTATGGGATGGTATGAATGTAACGGTCACAGGTCGCGCTTCCAAGCCAATTCATGCCGACCTCGAGCAAATGCCTGACATGTTGCCAGTTATGGCAGCCCTCGCCTGCTCTATCCAAGGTGAAAGCTCCTTTATTAAGGGTGCTCGCCTACGCTTAAAAGAATCCGATCGCCTTGTAGCTGTTGCCAATCTTGTAAGAGATCTAGGTGGTACCGTTCGCGAAGAAGGCGATGACCTATACATCATCGGTAGTGGTATACTTAAAGGTGGACATGGCGATTGCGTAAATGACCATCGCCTCGTTATGGCCGGCACACTGATGGCCCTCATCAGTGAAACCCCTGTTACGTTACAAGATAGCGAAGCTATCACAAAATCCTATCCAGACTTCTTTGAGGACTGGAATTTACTGGGCGGTAATGCACAACCAGTTTAGATTTCTAATTGTATCTGGTTTAATCTAATAGATAATAGAAATAGTACGTACTATATAGTAGGAGTTAATATAATGGCATCTAATTTCGGTAAAACCATACAGGTATCTACCTTTGGCGCCTCTCATGGATACGCTATCGGCGGTATTGTTGAGGGTCTACCTTGTGGACATACCATCGATATCGATGAGTTAAAAGCCTTTTTAAAGCGCCGTGCGCCAGGGCAAAATCAATTAACAACACAACGTAAGGAAGCCGATACACCTGAATTTTTAGCAGGTATGGTAGACGGCATGCTCAGTGGTTCTCCATTGGCATTTATGATCCGCAACACATCTCAACACTCTAGCGATTATAATAACCTTCGCGACATTCCTCGCCCATCTCATGCAGATTTTACAGCTCGCATGCGCTACGGCGACAAGGTAGATATGCGCGGTGGCGGCCATTTTTCAGCGCGCCTTACAGCTCCGCTTTGCGTAGCTGGTGGCATCGCTCTACAATTATTACGTGAAAAAGGCATCGAAATCCACGGCCATTTAAAACAAGTGGGAACGATTCAAGATACTCCTATCAACATGGTTCACCCAGATATGAAAGCATTAGCTAGCATCGCTACAGAGCCAATTGCTATGGTTGATCCACAAAAACGTAACGAAGTAGAAACCCTTGTTATGAACCTCAAAAAAGATGGGGACTCTACAGGTGGTATCGTTGAAGTCGTTGCTACAGGACTACCAATTGGCCTTGGCAACCCAAACTTTGACGGTATCGAAAACCGATTAGCTCGCGTAATCTTTGGGATACCCGCCATTAAAGGCGTATCCTTTGGCGGTGGCTTTGATATGTGTGCACAACTTGGTTCCGAAGTGAATGATGCTTTCACCATGGACGGCGACAAGATTACAACGACGACGAATAATAGCGGTGGTATCCAAGGTGGTATTACCAATGGTTTACCACTCGTTATGCAAGTGGGCATCAAGCCAACACCATCCATTTATAAAGAACAACATTCTGTGTCACTTTCACAAAAAGAGGACACATTGCTCACAATCCAAGGCCGTCACGACCCATGCGTGGCGCTTCGTGCAGTACCTGTAATCGAAGCTGTTACAGCCCTTGTTATTCTTGATTTCTTAGGAGATATTGACCATGAACTTAGATGAAGTACGCGTTAAAATTAACGACATAAACGACCAAATGCTCGCCCTCTTCAAAGAGCGCATGGAACTCTCCAAGGATGTTGCGGCAGCGAAAAAAGAAATGAACAAGGCTATTTACGATGCCAAACGGGAACGAGATATCCTCGACAAAGTAACTCGAGATGCAGGCCCGGACCTCGACCTATACGCACGCCGTTTCTTTGAAGCATTATTCAGCTTGAGCCGTACGTATCAATCCGAACAATTATTCCAAGATAATGAGTTCACTGTTAAAATGAAAAAGGCTATTGAGCAATCCCCTACCTTGCCTCCACAACGTGGCAGCGTAGCTTGTGCGGGAGTATTCGGCAGCAATGCGCAAGTGGCGTGTGATAAATTATTACCACTCAGTCAAATTCACTATGTAACAGGATTCCGTGCCGTATTCGACGCTGTTGAGTCTGGAGAATGTCAATTCGGCGTATTACCTATCGAAAACAGCTCCAATGGTTCTGTAAAAGAAGTATATGATCTTCTAGAAGATCGTAAATGCTATATCGTACGCGGTACTCGCCTATGGATTTCTCACGATTTACTCGTGAAAAAAGGCACAAAACTAGAAGATATTCACACTATCATCTCCCATCCTCAAGCGTTGGGCCAATGCAGTCACTTCCTAGAGAAATTAGAAGGCGTAGAATTGCGCTCCTTCGATAACACGGCTCGTGCAGCACAGCTCGTAGCGGCTAGTGACGACCCAGGTGTGGCAGCTATTGCAGCTCCTCAATGTGCCGACTTATATAATTTATCTCCATTGATGCGCAATATCCAAAATAGTGATAACAACTATACGCGCTTTATCTGCATCAGCAAGGACTTCCATGTATACCCAGGAGCTAATAAAATCTCCGTGGTAACTACAGCAAGCCATGCTCCAGGTGGCCTTGGTACATTACTTACCAAGTTTGCAAACATCGGCGTAAATCTTACCAAACTTGAGTCTCGCCCGATTGTAGGTCATAATTTTGAGTTCTTATTCTACCTCGACTTAGAAGCATCCCTAGCAGATCCTAAGGTATTGTCTGTTCTAGCAGAGCTGCATACATCACAAGATAAATTCCGCTTACTAGGCAATTACCCTGAAAACTAATATACTTATATGTACTAGTCCCTATAAGAACATATATAGTACAATTACATATAGTTATAAAACTTCAATGGCTAATAGGTACCAGCCTATTAGCCATTCTATGTATATTGACCTAGGAGGTCCTATGAAATTTGGTTTACTTGGCCGTACGTTAGGCCATAGCTTCTCCCCTCACATTCACAGTGCACTAGGGAATACAAATTACGAATTATTTGAGCGCGAACCGAGCCAACTACAAGAGTTCTTCGCGGATCCAGAATTACAAGGTATCAATATCACTATTCCCTTACAAGGTAAATGCCCTTGAAGCTTGTGATGTAGTAGACCCTCGCGCAGAACGCATCGGTTGTGTGAATACGATGGTTCGCAAAGATGGTAAATGGCACGGCTATAATACTGACTACGATGGTTTCGTGTTTACTCTACAACATGCTGGCATTGATGTATCTGGCAAGGAATGTATTATCCTTGGCGATGGCGCTTCCTCCGCTACCGTTCACGTAGCTCTTGAAGACTTAGGAGCTAAGAACATAGTTCATCTCTCTCGTAAGACGGCACCATTCTATGGTGATGCGCCTAATTACTACGAAACAGCACAGATTATTATTAACTGCACACCTATCGGTATGTACCCTCATAATCCAGCTAATCTTATCGATATTACGCAGTTTTCTAAATTGGAAGGCGTTGTAGACCTCATCTACAATCCACGCCGTACGATTTTACTGTTACAAGCAGAAATGATGGAAATTCCTCATTGTGATGGCTTGCCATTCCTTGTAGCTCAAGGCGTTGAGGCGGCTAAACATTTCCAAGGTGAAAGCTTTGGTACAAAGGAAATTGAGCAAATCTTAAGCGATATGCGCCGTGAAAAGGAAAACATTATCCTCATCGGCATGCCTGGCGTAGGAAAAACTACAGTCGGCAAAGCGCTCGGTGAGGAAATGGGCCGTACTTGCGTTGATGTGGATCATGAGTTAGAAAAAGAAATTGGAGCCATTTCCACATACATTACAGAACAAGGGGAACCAGCCTTCCGTGAAAAAGAGGCGGAAATGATTGCAAAATTCGGTACCCAAACAGGTCTTATTATTTCCACTGGCGGCGGCTGTGTCACAGTGCCTAAAAACTTCGCACACTTACGCCAAAACGGTCGTATCTACCAATTAACACAACCAGTAGAAAACCTATCTACCTCTGGTCGTGTTCTCTCTAGTGGTGGCATCGAACGCTTACGCGAACTAGAAGCAACGCGTACACCAATGTATGAAAGCTTTGCTCAATGCATCGTAGAACATAACCGCAATGCACCAGAAACAGTGTCGACTATCCTAAAAGACTTTGAGTCAAATTTATTGTAAGAGCTTATATATCAAATTTGTAAAATACTTTACATCTGTATTTCTAGATAAAACTAAAACTCATATCATGACATCAATGATATAAACTGAAAAGCAGTAGCTATCCTTAGGATTACTACTGCTTTTTTATTTCCCCTATGTATTATATGTATTTGTAAGAAAACTACATGTGCAATTACAATGTAATTACAAATAGAATTAATTAGCTTAACAAACTTTTAATATAAAATCAATAATATAACCAACGAATTACAGTCACAAGCCAAAAGAATACTAGGAGAGATACTATGAAAACTGTAAACCTACAAGTCCGCATCAACGAAGATCTAAAACAAGAAGTATCTAGCATATTAAAGGCACAGGGCCTATCCTACACCTCTATGCTAGATGCCCTATTCCGTCAAATTATCAAAGAACGTCGTATCCCTTTCGATATTGCTTTACCAACAACTCCTACCGAATAAAACACCAACGCCAAGTACACTCAAGAATGACGGCACCTACGAACAACCCCGAAGAACATTAAAGGCCTCAGATACTATAAATACGTACGGAACATCAACAGAAAACGAAATAGAAATATCCTTTGACAAAATTGATAAAACAGGCATACTCAATATCCGTATAAACCCTAAAGTTAAGACACTAACAACAGGAATATTAAAAGAAATGGGATTAACTATATCACAAACTGTTACACTAGTTTCTAAACAAATACAATTCGCTAAAGATATTCCTCCGACTATTCATCGCCCTGAATGGATTGATGCTATAAATGATGATTTATGGACAAAAGAAGAGTTCAACAAAAGAATAGAAATAGGTCTTAATCAGGCTGAAAATGGAATTGGTGAACCTGTAGAAAAAGTCTTTAATGAACTCCTTAAAGATTTATAAGTAATGAATACATTACAGGAAATACAAAACATATAAAAAAGTCGGCTTTCGCCGACTTTTTTAATGTACTTTTACGCGTTTATGTTGTTGTTCATCGAAGACACCATCTACGTCGATGGTATCAAGAATTCGTTTTAATTCATGCACATCAATTTGACCTGGTGCTGATGCTTTGCCAGCGGAGGCAAAGGTCATAGCATTACCAAATAGAGCACCTGCAGTACGTGTAACAGCACCGAGTGGACCCATAGCCATCGTAATAACTGGGTCTGATGGATATAAGGCTTTTACTTCAGCAGTTGCTTCAAGGAGGGTTAATACATCCCCTGTTGTATTAGGCATAACAGCCATCTTTGGCACGTCGGCTAAGAATTCTTTCATTTGAAGAAGACGATTTACAATAACTTCATGACTTGGGGTTCCATGAAAATCATGATTACTCATGATAATTGTAATGCCATGTACCTTGGCAAACTCAATGGTCTTGAGCATTCTATCTTGATCAAAGAAGAGTTCAATATCAATAGCATCTACCAATCCAGTAGGAATGATGCGCTCTAACATAGTGAAGTAGTCTTGTGAAGAAATGGTTTTCTCCCCACCTTCACCTTTCGTGCGCCATGTAAATAACAAGGCACGACCTTTTAATTGAGGCTTGATGAGCATTAATAATTCAATAATAGCGTCAATGGAGTAGGCCCGCTCGTAATAGTCAATGCGTAGCTCCACTACATGACACGGTGTATTACATGCAACCGCAGTAGCATCTAAAATTTCTTTCATTGTTGTGCCCACAATAGGAACACATATCTTTGTACCCTTTTCGCCGAGTACAGCATGACCGATACGGACCATAATAACTCCTTTCCGTCCCACAGGGTGAGACAAATGACTTACCTTAAACTAACTATATACCAATATTTTGGTAAAAGCAATCAATCCGGCTATATTGGATTGCTATTCACAAAAAGCGTATGAAAGCCCGTTATTATGCACTAAAAATGTATTCTTAGATTATCGATTAACATAATTTTTTGTTATATCCTATTTTCTCGGTCTTATTAAAATTGGTCATATTATTCAATCCTGATGAGTATATCTAATCTCTCTAAATAAAAACTCCACACATAATCGTGTGGAGTAATCATTTATAGCATTATTCGTGCTTGGCAGATAGTTTTCTAGATTGGAATGCCATATATAGCAATAACAAGCCTGTAATACTAAATACATAGGATATACCTATATAAGTGGATACAATGCTGGCAAATACTGGTCCTACCATAGAACCAAATTGTTGAGCCGTCGTAGTCATACCAAACATGCGGCCTCTAAAACTTGGATCTGTATTGAGGGTTACTGCAGCACTCAGAGATGGGTTAATACCTACAATACAAGAGCCAATGAGTACTTGTAGTACGCCAAACCACCAAATACCTACTGGCAAGCTTTGGAGTAAGAGGACAACACCACTCCCCATCATACAGTAGGAGATAGTCTTAAAATAACCACGGCGTTCACCAAGGCGGACCCATAGGTTCGTCGTTAAGGATCCTGCTAAGCCGCCGATACTGAGGATGGTACCAGAAATAATAGCGGCCCCTTCCATAGTGCCTTGCATATCTCCTACATAGAGGGCCAAAATAGGTTGCAACATCATAATAGCGCATTGCATGAAGAAGAATATCCAAAGCAATCGTACTAATACAGGCTGTTGTTGAACCGCTTTAAAGTCTTCACGTAAGGATGTGGATTTAGTAGGTTGAGCAGCTTCTTCTTTTCCATCGGCACCTACAGCATGTAATTTGGGTTCTTTCACAAAAAATAATACGGCCAAAGTCGCAATAAATACAGCAATACCAGATACATAAAATACAGGTCGCATCCCTACAACACTCTCAACAGCGCCACCTAAAAACGGGCCAATGACATTGCCTAAGATAAGACCGGTTTGAAATATACCTAATGCTCTACCAACCTGTTTTTCATCAACACTAAGGGACACCATAGTCATTGCCGCTGGATAGAATCCATTAGCAAAACCAACGAGGGCACGCCCCATGAGTAATTGATATTGGTCTGTAACTAAGCCAATTAATACATAACAGATAGCGATGGCAAAGCCAGCACGCAAGGCCATCCGTTTTTTACCTTTATTGTCGGCAATCTTGCCCCATATAGGAGCCATAATGCCTGCAATGAGAAAGGTAATACCGAAAACGAGACCCGACCAAAGAGCTACGTCAGCCTTTGGAACGCCTAATTCTAAGAGATAGATAGGCAAAAACGGAATGATCATTGTGTAACATATGGCTAGCACTGTCATGGCCGCCGTAATAATCCATACATTGCGCATGCCACCGCGAGCGTCATATGTAGTTGTACTCATTCGGTCCCTCCTTTCATATATAAAAGTATATAGAAAGATACTTTTACATTCTATATAAATAAGAGTCGCATATGATACGCGACTCTCTCATTTATTCCGTTGGAAACTTGTGATCCATTACATCCTGTAAGGATACGCGTTCCATAACATGACGGAATTCATCTTGCAAGTACTGCCACAATGGAGCAGTCAAGCAATCGTTAAACATCGGACATGGCTCTACATCGTCTTCTAAGCAAGATACGAGAGCAATGGAGTCCTCTGCAGCATATAAAATTTCATATACATTGTATTCAGCAGGTAATTTCACCAAGCGATATCCACCGTATTTACCACGTCCACTTTTAACGAGGCCAGCGGAAGATAAGCGAGATACAATCCCCTCTAAGTATTTATCGGAAAAGCCTTGGCGTTCTGCAATCTCACGAATTGGTACATTTTTTTCTACCCCGTGCTCTGCAATATCCGCCAATATCCGTAAGGCATAACGCCCTTTTGTAGATATTTTCATAAGTTAACCTCTAAGTCATTTCATAATATATTTATAGTATATCACAAATTCATACAAAAAATGGTGGGAAATATGATACACTATACATATATCAAAATATTTTATTTGGATATTTTTTTAATTTCATATAGGAGGATGTTATCTAATGTTAGATAAACTATTTCAACTCAGTGAACGCGGTACAACTGTTAAAACCGAAATTTTAGCTGGTATTACTACGTTTATCACGATGGCGTACATCCTATTCTTGGCGCCTAACATTCTTAGTCTCGGAGGGATGGATAAAGATGCAGTCCTCATCGCTACTGCCTTAGGTGGTGGCCTTGTAACGATTGCTATGGGTTTATTCGTAAACTATCCGATTGCCCTCGCTCCAGGGGTTGGCCTCTTAGCCTTTTACTCCTTTACCGTAGTTCTCGGTATGGGCGTATCCTGGCAAACAGCATTAGGTGCGGTGTTCATTTCCGGTCTCGTATTCCTCGTATTAACACTTACGTCGATACGCCAAATGATCGTTGAAGGCATCCCAGCCTCTATGAAGGTTGCCATTACCGTTGGTATCGGTCTCTTCATCGCTATCATCGGTTTGAAATTATCCGGCTTGATGGCTATCTCTATTAGTTTGTCTCCAAACTCCTTAGGTCAAGTTGTGCAAACACACGGCAACTTAGTACCCCCTGCGTCCGAAGCGCTCTTAACGCTTGGTAATTTGCATAGTGGCGAAACATTGTTGGCTCTATTCTCCCTCATCTTTACAGCTCTATTAATGGCTCGTAAAATTCAAGGGTCTCTCTTGATTGGTGTGGCAGTAACAACAATTCTTTCCTATGCTACTGGCCTTTCCACAATGCCTGAGAACTTCACGGTATTAGCAGTACCAGATTTCTCTAAAGCAGCATTCCTTCAACTAGATATTCCTGGTGCGCTACACATGGGCTTAATCACGATTATCTTCTCCTTCACCTTCGTAGAATTGTTCGACTCCATGGGTACTTTGATTGGTACGGCTACGGAAGCGAAAATTGCAGATCCTAAATCTGGTAAATTCCCAGGTCTTGGTAAAGCTATGACTGTCGATGCTATTGGCGTTAGTGCTGGTGCATTGCTCGGTACTTCTACAATTACTGCCTTTGTTGAAAGTGCGGCAGGTGTAGGTGCTGGTGGCCGTACAGGCTTAACGGCTGTCACAACAGGCGTATTATTCTTAATCTGCTTGTTCTTGGCTCCAATCGTATCCCTGGTACCAAATGCAGCCACATCTCCTGTGCTTATCATTGTCGGTGCCCTCATGTTAGGTGCTATTCGCAATATCGACTTCGATGATTGGACAGAAGGCTTCCCTGCATTCCTCGTTATCGTTTTGATGCCGTTCACATATAGCATCGCTAACGGTATCTCTGCAGGTCTTATTGCATACCCTCTACTCAAAATTATTGCAGGTCGTGCAAAAGAGGTTAACTGGATTATGTACGTATTGGCGGTACTCGTCATCATCCGCTACGTATTCTTCTAATTACCGTATGCTTATAATCAAGCTATTAATGAAAGTAACATTTGATTGCTATAATCACTAATACGCTGAGACCAAAATGTATGTAAATTACATATACTAAAAGAACCTATCTCCAAAGATATTAGTAATATATCTATGAGATAGGTTCTTTTTATTATGTACTATTTTCGATAAATACTAATGCTCTATGATATCAAAAATTGTACTATACATTCTTATTACTATTTAGTATTAACGAATTGTTTTTACACCAATTAAGTCTGTACGACTTGGATCGATATCTTTTAATGGCACTACATGATTTCTATAAAAGTCTGCTTCAGAGGCTTTCACAGGCACTTGGAAGAACAAGAAATATGCCATATTATCCTTGTACCACGTAACACTGCGTACTAAGCCCTTATCTACATCCCCTGTATAGTGAACCTCCCCTATTGGAGTAGAGTCGCTCCAATGTACGTCATGATACTCCAATGGAATATATTCTTCAGGCCAAACCGTATCCATAGAGTAACTCATGCGGAAGACCATAGTATGAGTTACCCAACGGCCACTGCGTTCTTGATACTCTTTACCTTGCTTCCAATATACAGTTTCTAATACATCATTGTCATAAAAATGTGTAGCATAGTATGTATAGCCAAGCGGTAAATAACTTGGTACAGATACGTCATAGGACATCTTATGAGATGCATTAATTACACCGCTAGGTAAACCGATGGTTTTGCTGGTAAGTATAGGCCACACAGAATTCGTATGTGTACGCAATGGTAACCCAATCGTTTCATAAGGAGGCCAATCCGGGTCATCATTTTGTTTAACCTTTTTCGCATCGTTTTCTTCAACATTTTGCTTATCATTGCGGTCACCACGTAGTCGAGTATCATCAATGGCTACGTTACTCACAGGACCTACAGAGTCTATAATTTTGCTTACAAAGCTTTGGTTTCTTGAAGAAGCAAAGTAGAGCATATACACTTTGTGATCTTTTTCCCAGTAAGCGATTTGAATAGCGTCTTTACTATAACCTAACGTATGTACAGAAATTCCATTAGGGGTAGTAAAGCTAACTGCATCCTTAGCGTTGTACTTTGTCTTTTCTAATATAGGAGTTACCACTGTATCGATAGCCCAACCCATGCGATATACAATATCTGTATTAGAGAAGGTTAGCTTCGGACCATATTCTCCATCACGACCCGTTTCCGTATATACAATTTCTAATACGTCATGATCCTTAGCCTTTACATCACGTACTGCATAATCTTTAGGTATATAAGACGGAACTTGTATAGGATAGCCAAATTCCTGCGCGGTACTCTCAATATTAGTTTTAACTAAATCATAATCATCAACTTGATCATACCAACGATAACGATCAGAGAGTTTTTTATTATCATCGATGAGCTTTTTATTATCTATATCTACATCTCGTTCAACAGGAACGGTATTGCCATTTTTATCTATTAACGGGTATGTAGCACTAACTGGCTGCACCCCAAAGGTACTTACTGCCGTAGCCATCGCGGCACATAAAACAGCAGATGTTATTATTTTCTTCATATTCTCTCCTCTTCGAGCGGTTACACACATTTTCGCTTTATTCCAAATAAATTGCTACGTGAGCTATCTATTTTTTACAGGCGCCACATGTTCCTTATAGAATTCAGCATCAACTGATTTCACAGATTCTAAGAACAATAAGGAATATGCCCTACCGTCTTTTGTCCACGTAATGCTACGGATCAGTTGCGCTGCTGGATCCCCGGTGTAAAAGACTTCGCCAGATTCACCTTGTTCAGACCATTCAAAGTCCTTATACTCAGCAGGAACATACGATACATCTTTTACATCTTCCACTGAATAGCCCATTCTATAAACGAAAATACTACCAGAGTTTCTCTTCCCAACTCGATATGTTTGGGAATTTCTTATAAAATATACAACCTCTAATACATCATTTTTGTCTTGCCGCACTGTATAGATTTCATAACCATAAGGGATATAACTAGGTGCCTCAGCCTCATATGGAAGCTTCTTTGCTGCCTCTAATAGTTTTCCGTTAAAAGTATGCGCCTTTTTTGTATTCTCTATAGGCCAATCATGAAAGTGCCACTGTAAACTATCAGTTCTAGGCTCTACATTTTTTAAATTATGTCCTAGCTTAAGTGCTTTAGTGGATCCAGCCTGATCTGTAGTATCAGGAGTATCTAGCGTTTCTGCTGTGGCCATTCCTACAGATAATAACCCAGCAGCTATAGCAGCCAAAATGGAGTTACATATTAATTTTCTCATATTCTCTCCGCTTATAAAATTTTATAATATACTTCACACATATAATGATATATTTTCTTATTTATATCAGAATTAAGAAACCTATTCTGTATCCCTAGCTACTTCATAAAACTTTTATCTTTCCTTTTGTGAAAGCATAGGCATCATCAACGAATGTATCTAATGCTTAAGTTCGATATAAAAAAATCCTACTGAACGCTATATCATAATAGAGTTCAATAGGATTGTTGTATCATTATTTAGTTAATGGAGGCATAATAATATCTTGTTCAAGTTGTCTTCGTCTTTTTGCAGTATAGTCTACCACTTTTATTTGTACTACGCCCACAGAGTTTACCATGGCTTCTGTAAAAGTAAATTCACGTCCTGTTTGGTGTTTCATCAATACTTGTAAGCCATGAGCCTTTTCATCAATTCTCTCTAAATAGGTAGCCTCTCCACGACCCATCACACTAGAGTAAACCGAGCTATATTTACATGGTATATCTCCACCTGAAACGAGGGCTTCATCGCTACCATCAATTTCAATAAATACATGGGGATTCGCTTGAATCAAACTAAACTTTTTCCCCTCATAATGGCCATGTACATAGATATAAAGTACCTCATCTATAAATTCATATCCAAAATGTAGGGGTACTACGTAAGGGTAATCACCATCCATCATGCCTAGGTGAATGATACGAGTGCTATTTAAAATGCCCTTAATTTCATCTATATCTGTAACCTTGCGATCTTGTCGTCTCATAATAGTCTCCACAGTTTTACGTAAAAAATAATCTATGTATCATTATAGCAAATTTTAGAAATCTTTTAAGGCTAAGTATTCTCTTAAAATGAATAATTTCTCTTTTATTCGTATATTAATAATACTATTTCTCCTATGTGTCCACTGTATAAATACATTTGACTTTTTGTAATAGATACTGTATTATAAGAAAATAGTTTTATTGATTCTATAGATTATAAAAGCTATGGTCATCCATGGCTTTTTATATTTGTAGATAGTTTGTAGAAAAGAGGTCTTTACTATGTCTGATACGCATCAGTTAAAACGGGGCCTTAAGAATCGGCACGTACAGTTGCTCGCCATCGGCGGTGCCATCGGTACAGGCTTGTTCTTAGGCTCCGGCCGTGCCATTCACTTGGCAGGTCCATCCATTATTTTCGCCTACCTTATTACAGGTATTATCTGCTTCTTCATCATGAGAGCATTAGGCGAATTATTATTGTCTAACTTGAACCACCACTCTTTTATCGATTTCGTAGAAGATTATTTAGGTGATCGAGCAGCCTTTATCACAGGATGGACATACTGGTTCTGTTGGCTTTCACTAGCCATGGCCGATTTAACAGCCGTAGGCCTCTATATGCAGTTCTGGATACCGTGGCTGCCTCAATGGATACCCGCCCTTGTCGTCTTAGTAGCATTGCTATTAATGAACTTAACAGCCGTAAAGTACTTCGGTGAAATGGAGTTCTGGTTTGCCTTGATTAAGGTAATTGCCATCATCTCCCTCATTATCATCGGTATCATCATGATTGTCACAGGTTTTACTACAGATGCAGGCGTTGCCGCCTTTAGTAATATGTGGAATTATGGGGGCTGGTTCCCGAACGGAACGATGGGCTTTATTTTATCATTCCAAATGGTTGTTTTCGCTTTCACAGGTATCGAGCTCGTAGGTTTAACAGCTGGTGAAACAGAGGATCCTGAAAAGGTTATCCCTATGGCGATTAACAACATTCCATTACGCATTATTTTGTTCTATGTGGGCTCTTTGGCTATCATCATGAGCATTTATCCTTGGACAGCCGTCAACCCATCTGCTAGCCCATTTGTGGCCGTATTTACAGCAGTTGGTATTGCAGCCGCTGCAGGCATCGTAAACTTTGTAGTTCTTACATCTGCTGCATCTGCAACAAACTCTGGTATCTTTAGTACAGGCCGTATGATTTACGCCCTTGCTAAACGCGGTCATGCGCCAAGCTCTATGCGCCGCTTAACACACAGCAGTGTACCATACCAAGCAACGATTTTCTCAGCTGCAGTACTATTGATTACGGTTGTACTCAACTATGTAATGCCAGAAGCAGTATTCGTTATGATTACATCTATCTCTACATTCTGCTTCATCTTTATTTGGGCCATGATGGTTATTTGTCACCTTAAATATCGCAAGAAAAATCCAGAATTAGCGGCACAATCTAAATTCAAAATGCCTCTATTCCCAGTGATGAATTACATCATCCTTGCATTCTTTGTTTTCATTCTAGGTATTCTCGCCTTAAACGAAGACACTCGAATTGCCCTCTTGTTTACACCAATTTGGTTCGTTATTCTCTGGGCCTTCTACTCCATGCTTAATACAGATGATGAAGATGCTCTCAGTGAGGAACTTATCGAGATGGCTGGTGTAAAAGAAATTTACAAAAAACCTAAAAAAGAAGATTCTGACGATTACATAATCTAACACAAAAAGCCCGTGCTATGCACGGGCCTTTCTCTTACTTCATAGTAGGGAAGTTTTGTTGTTCATACTGTTGTTGATAAGCAGGTAAATTACTTGTATCTTCGCCATAATTAAAGATTGTCTTAGTACGATATCCGCCTTGGGTAATGATAAGATCAATGGAGGATGGTACCTCTTGACCATTTTGTTGTAAATGATTTACTAATTCTTGTAGAGCTTCAACTTGTCGCAACGAACCAGTCATATATTTACCTTTGGATAGGCCTGTATTTCTAATGACTTGGCCATTATATACTTGACCATTTTTATCTGTGTAATAGAATCGTACAGCTGATTTATCTCCTGTAGGTACAGCTTTAATATAGATGGTTTTCCAATTTTTCTTAACCATCACTCTTGTCGCATCTGCTAACTTATTAGATAAACGTTGTGTTTCTTTATTTGCAGATTTAGATACACCATTGACTTGCTGAATTTCATCATTCATAGGCATATCAATAAGTGCCATACTAGGATCTTGTTGTACCTTTTTCGCATCTGCAGGCTGAACCGCCAACACACCAACGGCCGCCATTACAGCTAACGTTGTAAGAGCAAATTTCTTCATTATATCTCTCCTCAGATAGGATTCCTTAAACAAATTATATTTTATACAATACATTATACGCATTAGGCTATTTATTATCAAGCCTATCTTATTTTTCAGGACCATTATTCTTAATTATTTGATTCCAATGTTCAAATCTTGCGATATTATAACCCATATCCATATATTTAATATTAAAAGATGTAATAGACTTAAGATCGTTATAAAACTCCATCTCATCAGTATTAGTATTCCAGAATACCATCATATTTTCATATACAGGTATACCATAATACTGTTCAGCTTTTAAAAATTCAAATGGTAAATTCATGTTAGGCTTCGCGTAGTTAAGAGGACTAACAGTAAGCAAATAGGTATCTCCTACCTTACCATTCATGTATAAATCTCTAGGAATTAAAGAGTCTGATATTACTTTATCTTTTTGAATACCATGTTTATTCTTTTTCTCTTGTCGAACAGAGCCTTGATCAGTATTGACTATTTTAGATGCAGATAAATTTGTATCTATAATATATTTTCCATCACGATTAGAGGCTATAATTTTTCCATCTACATAATCTAAGGAAGCAGAAAATTTATCTAAATCATAACCAATAACATTAGAAACTAAGGATGTGTCAGTAATCTTAAAAATTAAAAGTGGATACAAATTCATATTAGAAATTGCATCATTAGAGCGTGCAAGAAGATATAATTCATTATTAACGATAAGAGAGTCAAAAATATAACAGTTATACTCTTTCATAATAGGCAATACATCAACTACATAAGATTCAGAGTAATTACTTGCATTTATAACGGTTAGGCTTGCATTAGGATTATGATTAAGATCAACTGTAATATCTTTCTCTAGAATTATCCCTTGTTTCGGCAAAATACGTATCTCATTTCTCGTACCACTAAAGTGCAAAGCACACAAAACAAGAATAAGGAAAATAATAAAACTTACAATATAATGTTTCTTTATCCATCGCAACATAGAACCACCTCTCTCTTACTTATAGTATAGCTAACTTTATAGTCTAATAAAAGAAAAAGACTTTTACCAATTTTTGACCAGATATTCTATCAATCATCGGTAAAAGTCTTTTATCTTATAACATAACTATATTTTTTGAACTAGTTACTAAAGTCAGTATCCACAATAGCAAATTGTGTATATTCAGGGCAGCGTTTTTGCATTTCTGCTTTAATTTTTTCTAATGTACCATGCGGATCTTCTTCGTCAAAGTCAAAGATAATATCGTAGTAGATAACTTTCTTTTCTTCTTGTACGTAGAACGCATGTACTTGTACTACATGTGTATATAGACTTACAACTTGGTCGAGAGCTTGTCTTACTTCAAGCACTTCTAAACTTGGTTGGTTTTCAGCATATACGCCAACGGTCATAGCAATACCAAATTTTTTATAAAGATGAACGGCGATACCTTTTTGTTAGTGGATGAATATCTGCCATCGTCATCGTATCTGGCACTGTAATATGTACGGAGCCAATTGTTTCACCAGGTCCGTAGCTATTTAATACTAAATCATATACACCACCCACATTTGGATGTTGAGCGATAGTTTCTTTAATATCACGAATTAAGTTATCATCTGCGCGAATGCCAAGCAAGTGATTATACATTTCTTTTAAAATGTCATAAGCAGCTTTCAAAATTAAAACAGAGATAGCCGCACCTACATAACCTTGAATATCAAAGTCAAAGAAGAATACTAAAGCTGCAGATACCAATGTAGCAAAGGTAATCACCGCATCAAAAAGAGCATCAATACCAGACGCTACGAGCGCATCGGATTTGTATTTCTCGCCTTGTGCCTTAATATAACGGCCCATCACTACTTTCACAACGATAGCCACGGCGATAATCGCCAAGCTTGGAATATCAAAGGTAGATACCTCAGGATGAATAATTTTTTCTATGGATTCCTTGAGGGATCCAATACCTGCACCAAGGATGATAAAAGCAATAGCCATCGTAGTCATATATTCGATACGACCATGACCAAATGGATGCTCCTTATCGGCACCTTTAGCTGCTAATTTTGTACCAACAATGGTCAGTACAGAGGACAAAACGTCTGTTAAGTTGTTTACCGCATCAAGGATGATGGCGATAGAGTTAGACGCAAGGCCTACAATCATTTTAAAAATAACGAGAACGACGTTACCTATAATACCTTTTATACTAGCAAGCGTAATCCCCCGATTACGTGCTGCACTATTTTCTTGCAAAATCATATTAAACTACACCTCTTACATTCAATTCACTAAGCTATAAATCGAAGCCTATCGATTTATTTACATTCCTATTATAGCTTATCAATTATCATTTGTCATTATATTTTTTGAAAAATTTTTATAAAATCGTTGATTTTACTGAATTATCAATAATTCTCATTTCTCAATTAGGGTGTTTGATGTATTGTGACTTCACAATCTATAGTGTAGATCTATTATTAACAAACTACTATCTAATTATTAATAAATAATACATATTATGTACTTCTTGATACTTATCTAGTGATAAGTATCAAAGTAATTAGAGGTAATTATGCGGTAACCGTAATACATTCGCCTGTGCGCATGTGTGTAAATACAACCTTTTGGGCACGCAATTGGAACGGCTGCCCCGTTGGTTGTGCGCCATATAAGGTATCCCCTACGAGAGGGTGACCAATATGGCTGAAAGCCACACGAATTTGATGTGTTTTTCCTGTGTACAAACGGACTAAAACCTCTGTATATCCACATTCTTGGGAGTTATGCACAGATTTGTCCACATTTTGACCACTTTTATCCACATCTGATAGTTCAATATCCACATTTTTTGATGCTATATCCACAGAATTTTTGGACTTATTCACAGAGTTATCCACAGGCTGTGATTGATGTCTATATAGGACGGAATAATCTGTACGAGTCTCTTTTCCCTTAGGATTTACTTCGTAATGAATCCCATCAGCACTGCGTTCCATAGATAATACCAAGGAATCTTCATCAGCTTCTACGATACCTTCCACAGTAGCCATATACCACTTTTCAAAGGTATTATCATCCATTTGCTGTTGATAAAGACTTTGGGCTAAGCCACTTTTAGCAATCACAATACAACCCGTTGTATCTCTATCTAAGCGATTCAAGAAACGTACCTTTCGCTTAATGCCATGTTCTTTAAAGTAGTAAGCCACACCATTGGCAAGGGATACTTGGCCTTTGGAGTTTACTGTCACACCAGCCGGCTTATCCACAATGAGGAGATCATCATCTTCATATAAGATATATAGATTCATTTCAATTGGTTCATGATCTATTTTTTCCTTCGCCATGGCAATCCAAATCTCGTTACCTTCGGAGATAACATCCTTTGGCGTTGCTTTATGGTCATTGATGTGGATTAGTTTTTCCTCAAATAACTTTACCAAGGATTTACGAGGATATTTTGTATCTAGTACTTCACCTAATGTAACATCCTGTTTTTCACTACGTGCAGCGTCTATATCTGCGACAGTTACGGTCCACAAAATATCGTCGGGACGATGTGTTTTTCTCGCCATTAGTATCTCCTTTCTACGAGTTCATTGTCTCGTGGCATATAGTTCAGTAGCGAGCTTGGTTGAACCACTCGGCCACGTATAGTGGTTTGTTCAAAGGTAATGGTCAGCTCTTGCTTAGGGCGCGTTATGGCCACATAGAACAAGCGCTTTTCTTCATCTTCACGCCCTTCTGCAATGGCAAATAGGCTTGGGAAGGTACCTTCGTTGAGGCCTGCTAGGAATACATGGTCAAACTCGCTCCCCTTTGCTTGGTGGATGGTAATGATAGGAATCCGATCTTCGTTTCGTACCTGTTGAGCTGGCTCACCTGCGGTAAGCGCCGCCATCTGCAAGATTTGATTTAATCGAGCTAACCCAGCCGGGCCCTCATAGGCAGCATCTAATTTTTCCATAATGCGATACAAATCGCGTATATGCTCTACCTTTGCCGCTTCCCCATGGGATTTATAGTATTCTAGAACCCCCATTTGATTCATAATGTACGCCAATAACTTCGTTGGTAATTCCGTATAGGCCTTTCTATGCAACGTCGCCATTTGGGACGCAATATTGGTGAAAGCAGCCTTATACTTGTTAATTGCCACCATACGACCAGTTGTTGTAGGCACGATATTTTCTTTTACTGCATAAATTAAAAGCTGTGCAGTGGCCAAGATATCATCCATCGCATTATGCGTAGGCTCATGATTGATAGGGAACTCAGAGGCTAGAAAGCCCAATTTATGGTTTGGCAAATTAGGGTAGAAGCGACGGTAAATATCGAGTGTATCATAGATAGCCTTGAACTCTGGATTACCCAAATTATGGCGTGCCAATTCATTAGTAAAGATAGTCACATCGTAGTTTACATTGTGGCCTACGATAATGGCATTCTTAGAGAATTCCTTAAAGGCTTGTAGCACTATAGCTGGCTCTTCGCCGTGTTCTTGTAAATACGCATCAGAAAAGCCGTGTACCTCTTCGGATTGTCCCACGGGTACCCCTGGGTCAATAAAGCGTTCAAAGGTTTCTAGGACCTGCCCATTTTCATCGATGCGGATAGCCGCAATTTGAATGATACGATCCTGGGACGTATCGGTACCGGTACTTTCTACGTCATACACCACAACCTCATGATTTTCTAACCCACTGACGAGCTTCGCATAAGGCTCTGCCTCAAAGATAGGCATATCCATAAAGTCCGTCAATTTTAAGCCCACTTGACGCGTCTCTGGGCTTTCAATGGCTGCAATACGAGCGTCACCGATGCCGGCAACATAGCGTTTTATAATGCGCTTAGCGCTGACGGAGTCATTCGGGTTCATAAGCAATTTAAAGTAAGCCATAACGTCTTTGATTTCTTGGCGTCTAAAAAATTTAAACTCATCAATGATCATAAAGTGACGACGTTCGTCTTCAGGTTTTTCATTGTTGAGGCGTTCAAAGGAGTCGCTCAGCCGTTGCGCCTTTTTATTATCTCGTACGAAAACGCCAATATTAGCATCCTTTGGCAAGGCGCAGATAGCTTCATAGATATAGCTGCCCTCAAGATAGCTAGTTTTTACAGCCTTTTAATGAGAACAGGTTTGCCCTTTCTTTCACTATTGGCACGAGGCAATTCAGTATATACAGAGCCTACCAGATCAGGGAACATATTCTGCAATGTTTTGAAAGCCATCGTAAAGAGCGTCCAGTTAGAGCGGTAGTTTTCATAGAAGATGATTTTTAAAGGCTTAAAATCCGCATCAAACTGCTTGAGCAAACGGAATGGATCGGACCCACGCCATTCGTATATGGTTTGGAAATAGTCCCCACATAATAGGACGTGATTACCTTCCCACAGCATTTCAAGTACCTTGTACTCTAGTACGCCTGTGTCTTGCATTTCATCAACAGAGATATAGCTATAACGGCTACGCCAACGCTCCCGAACTACAGGGTCTTGGAATAGACGATGAACACCACAGATAAGGTCCGTAAAATCTAGACCATGTACGGAGGCTAAGCTTTCATCATAGGCAGCAATCCATTCGTGACCATGGTTTAAGAAGTCATGAAGTTCACTGTATAGCACATTGCCAAAGCTAGAGAACTGTTGCTCAATAGCAGGACGTTGTTCCTTTTGTAAACGCTCAATAGTTTGTTTATAATCGCCTACGAGATCATCAGAATAGAACCCATATAAGGAGCGATATTCTTTTACCATGCCAATGATGTTGGCAAAGGACATTTCTCGCAATTTACCTGGACGATACGGTTCAGACAATTCCTTGCAATCCTCTTCATCAAAGATAGTTACATCCGTATACAAGGTTTCATTGCGCTTCCCCTCTTGTTGGAGCACGAAAAAGCAAAAGCTGTGGAATGTACTAACCTCCACAGCCTTTGCAGGACTGCCTACGAGCGATTGAATGCGGTCTTTCATCTCGTTTGCCGCCTTGTTCGTAAAGGTCAAGCACAAGATATTCTCCGCCTTCGCATAGCCGCCCTCGATGAGGTGAGCCACTCGATAAGCAAGTGTATTCGTTTTTCCCGTCCCAGCGGACGCTAACAAGAGGATATTCTGTTCAACTTCATCAATAACGCGTTGTTGTTCACGATTGATAAGCATGAGGTCCTCCTATTTTAAAAAGCCGTACCATCCGGCAGCAATGAGCATTGGAATAGGGCCTAGAATTGCTGTTAAAGCCCATACGCCCAAACCAATATCCATAGGAATATTGAGGATATGAACGCATACTAAATACGTCAAAATACCAGTTACTGCATTCATAGCCACTCGTTTAATGGTGAAAAAGGCTACTTTGAAAGCAATGTAGGCTACAGCAACGGATACAACCGCCGAAATAATCGGTGATGCTAATAAAGCTCCCATATTATCCTTTCATCTCTTGGCGGTTCACTACGGCACCGCCTAACGTTAATTCATCGGCATATTCGATATCGCCACCCACAGGAACACCGCGGGCAATGCGCGTTACCTTAATGCCACTTGGACTTAATAAACGCGCCAAATAGAGAGCTGTCGCCTCCCCTTCTACATCTGGGTCAGTAGCGAGGATAACCTCTTGTACGACACCATCCCGAAGGCGGGCAATCAATTCTTTTACGCGAATATCGTCAGCACCGATGCCCTCCATAGGGGACAAGGCACCTTCCAATACGTGATATAAGCCCTTATAGTCACCACTGCGCTCGATAGCAATGACATCGCGAGATGTTTCAACGACCATAATTGTCGTTTGATCGCGGTTCGGATTGCTACAGAATTCACAAGGATCTTGAGCTGATAAGTTAAAGCAAATAGAACAGTGACGCGTAGCCTCCCTTCGCTTCTACGATGGTTTCCACGAGTCGGTCTACCTCTTCCTTCGGCATTTCTACCAAATGATAGGCCAAGCGTCTAGCCGACTTGGAGCCGATACCTGGCAAGCGGCGCAACTGCTCTACGAGCCGTTCTAAAGCATTTGTCATTTAGAATAAACCTGTTGGCAAGTTAAGACCACCAGTTACTTTGCCCATTTCTTGAGCCAAGAGGTCGTCTACTTTTTTACTAGCTTCGTTTACAGCCGCCATCACTAAATCTTCTAACATTTCTACGTCTTCAGGATCAACTGCCGTTGGATTCAATTTCAAGGACTCGATGATTTTTTCACCGTTCATTACAACTGTTACAGCACCGCCACCAACGGAAGCCTCTACTGTACGAGTTTTTCAATTCTTCTTGCATTTTCTTCATATCTGCTTGCATTTTTTGAACTTTTTTCATCATGCCAGCCATATTGCCCATACCTTTACCAAACATTGTAATTCCTCCTTTTAGGATCTACGTCCTATACTAATATTCTAATTGATTTATTCTTCGATAACCTCAACAATGATGTCGTGATCTTCAGATAGTTTCTCTAATGTTTCTGCCAAAAGAGGATTGTTTCGCTCCTCTTCCGTCATATTTGCTGGGTCCCATGCATATTCACGAGCCACCGTCACACTATCGATAGGTGCGACCTCAATAGGTGCTTGTGAAAGCATTGCATGTCCATCACTTTGATAAGGGGTTCCCTGTTGCAGTTCGCCCCCATTAGACTTTGGGACAGCTTCCACCTCAATATGCGCACCGCTATCCATAGAGCGTTCTAAGACTTCCCCATCATCGCTAATAACAGTGACACTATCTAACGGATGTGGTGGTATGTCATCTAAGGATGATACATAAACTTCCTCCATATCGTCTACAGGCACATCATCAAAGGAATGAACAGGAATATCAGCACCAGTTGAGGCGCTTACAGCAGCACCGCCTGTCTTCTTCGCCAAGAAGGCCAAAGCCGCCGCCTTTGCTGCATCTACTGCTGCGGAATCGGGCTTGCTTGGTTGCTCATCATTAGTTAAAGTCCATTTGTGTCGGCTGTGCCCCAGATGTTGTATGTACATCTACCATTGGCTCTTGTGGTCGTTGCGGCGCTTTTACTTGGCGCTGCGTCGTACTACCAGAGGCCTTTTTGTAATCTTTATAGACCTGTGTGAGGGCATCAACAATTTCTACATGTACCGGATAGCCCAGCGTATAGGTGAAAGCATCTGCCGCTTCTGCTAAGTTTACTTCGTTGGTCATTACATTAAGATGTAATGTATTTTTGAAAGCCATAACAGCCTTGCTTTGGTCTACGTATACAAGTTGACCTTGGCCGATAACGGTAGAGGTCATATTGCGATTGCTGTCCTTCAAGTATTTAATGACATTGGACTGTACATTGCGATACTCTTGAGCAGACAAGATTTGATCACTAATAATAGCCTGTGTACTAATACCTTTTTTACCACGACCTTTGGCTTGATTTCTAGCCGATTGTTCTGGCGCACTGCTTGTACTTGGTGGCGCCATACCAATACCGCCCATTGGAGGCGGAGCCATGCCCACGCCATTCATAGGAGGCGGTGTACTACCAGGCGCACCCATAGGTGGAGGTGTCATGCCTACACTCGCAGGCGGTGGGGTCATCCCCTACTCCACTTGGGAGGCGGCACAGTACCAACAGTACTATTTTGAATACTACTCATGGAAGCATTCTGTACAGCATCATTATCTACAGGAACAAAGCTATTGGCATAACCACTTGGTGGTCCAAAGGAGTTAGCACCGTAAGCAGGTGCAGTTGCTACAGATGGGCCTCGTTGTTCTAATTGAGCCATGCGGTTCAATAAATCATTTCGTTCAGATCGTTCTGAAGACTCTAGTGCATATACACGGTCTTCTAAGCTTTCATCAACAGAACCTATTTTAGCACAAAGTACTAAAAGGCCCATTTCGATAATAGTTCGTGGATTATCCACCTGTTTTGCATCATTCATGATGGATTGCGCACTGCGCACATATTGATTAAGCTCATTAAAATCGATACTTTCAGCTTGAGCTAAAAACTCAGCCTTAAAGGCATCATATACCTTGAGCTCATCCGCATCAGGAGCGACCTTACCAACTAGCAAGGCCCGCACGTGCAGAATGAGGGCTTCCATAATCTGTGTCACATCACGACCTTCTGCTAAGGCATCGTGAATATAGGACAACAATTTGGGACCATCCCCGTTGCGCAACGCATCTAGGAAGTGAATTATCCATTCTTTGCTAACAAGACCGATCAGCTCTTCTACTACTTGCGGCGTAATAGTTCCTGTTGCCATACCGGCACATTGGTCTAAGATACTCAACGCATCGCGCAAACCGCCGTCTGCATGAACAGCGATGAGCTGTGCTGCTGCAGGATCTAATCCAAAGCCTTCCTTTTCCGCTACATAGGATAAACGCTGTGCGATATCATCAGACGTAATGCGTCTAAAGGTATAGCGCTGACAACGAGAAACGATAGTAACAGGCAATTTTTCAATTTCTGTAGTAGCAAAGATAAACATAACGTGAGCCGGTGGCTCTTCGATAGTTTTTAAAAGCGCATTCCACGCCTCAGTTGTGAGCATGTGGGCTTCGTCGATGATGAACACCTTTTTACGGCCTTCAACCGGCATGAATTTGACGCTTTCACGAAGAGCACGCACCTCATCGATACCACGATTGGATGCAGCGTCGATTTCAAGAACGTCCATAGACTGACCGCTCAAAATCGATTTACAAGCACTACACTCGTTACAAGGATGATCCGTTGGCCCATGCTCGCAATTGATAGCGCCCGCGCGAAAATCTTGGCCATACTCGTCTTACCAGTCCCTCGCGGACCAGCGAACAAATACGCATGAGCCACCTTATCCTCACGGATAGCGCGCATCAACGTATCCGACACCTGATGCTGACCAACAACATCGGTAAACGTCTGTGGACGATACTTACGATATAGCGCAATATATGCCATTGGAACACCCCCTTTTTCCGAAAATTACAATACTTTATTATACCATATTCACGGAAATCTTACTCATTTTATAGAGTTCTATCATTAATTTATACGACCCATTCCTCTATCAATTAAGCATAAAAAAAAAGCGGCCCCATAGGCCGCCTTGCAATATTCGATCACGACAGCCCCGGTTTCCCCGTGGCACATGAAGGTTACCGCTTAGTGCTGCTACCTCTCAGTCCTGACACGATTCACAGGCCCCCATTGCACAGGCCCGAGAACTGCCATGATCCAATATTGCAATACAAATATTATACATGAAAATACCTCTATAGTCAAAACACATCCCCTCATAATCCCCTCATTTATCTTTAATATTAAAATAAATTTTAGTATAATGATTATATGTAAGTCACGTATGTCCTAATATAAACTTATTTCTAAAAAAGTATCAATATTAATTATATTATAAACTATACACACTAGATACTCAGAGTTAATTTTTTCAATACCTTATTTACTCTATCACTAGACTTTTGAACTTGGAAACTTTATTTAATGTAAGCAAATTTCCCTCTATTTAATTTATGCCAAATAATACTTATGTTCTTTTATAGACACTCTATCTTTAAGCTTTATTCCTATCAATCACTCTTAACTCAATAATGTACATTAAAAAGAAGGTGAGCCTTATGGATCTTAATATTGATCTAAATCTACCAGAACCCATAAATAAATCCTTAAACCCTATTGCAACTGCAGCCGGAGAAACATTCGCCAATATTTGGAATGCTTGTTTCGCACCAGTTAATTTATGGGCACAAAAAAGAATCATTAAACATGAACAAGATTTTTTAGAGTTTAAACAGTCTGTAGAAACTCACTATACCAATATTCCTGATCAATATAAAAGTGAGCCAAATTTAAGTATTATTGGGCCAGCTTTAGAGGCATCAAAATTCTATATCGAAGAAAAATCGATTAGAGAAATGTTTACTAAACTAATAACAGCTGATATGGATTCACGCAAAAAAAACAATCTCCATCATTCTTTCGTTGAGATTATCAAACAACTCTCACCACATGATGCCTTATTATTATCCAAGCTCCCCAAAGTAGGTCCCATAGGTGAAATTCGTTTATATCATAAAGATGAAGCAACTTACTCGTTGCAAACAAAAGAAGACTTAATTATTATTCCTAATATTCCTGAATTAATAAATATTGATACCTCTATATCAATAAATAATCTTAATAGATTAGGGTTATCAAATAAACCATATCATGAGTCTTGTTGACGAAAGTTGTTATGCACCTTACGAGAATTTAGCTGAATTTAAGAATGGATTACTTTTAGTTGAAAGCAATCCAGAGTTATATACTAAAGTAGAGGTTTATAAAGGAATGTACTCAATCACGCCATTCGGAGATGCCTTTAAATCTATTTGTATCTAATTCAAGAATTCTCTTTTCTGCTAAGAAAAACATTTTATCACAAAGTAATCCTAACATTTTAATCAAATGATTATGGTTTAAAGAGTTTTATTAAGCTAGAATACTTTTAAAACAAAAAACATTCAAAGACTATTGACATCCCATTTGGAATGTTTATCTCAAAACTAGTCAAAAATATTAATTATAAATATTATAAAAGAAAAAAATTAGTATTTCGATTGTTCAAGCATAATTAAACACAAATTATTATAGGCTTATAATGATAATCTTTTATTAGTTTGATATGCACAACAAATTCCAAAAATAAGTTCCAACTATAGATAGATAAAACTAAGTTAAAAACATAAATTTCAATTATCATATATTATGTAATTTTATTTTTATCAATAAATATATTGGGAGGTAAAAATGCCAATTAGAGATTTTCCTACACCTCATATACCACCTAAACTACCAATAGTTAATGTTATCGATAAACTTATCCGCTCCAAAACATTCTTAAAAAATTCAATCAATGGGGATTCATCATTATCACGATTTATTGGATACTTACAAAACATCCCAAATCCTACAATTCTGATATCCGCATTAACAGTCCAAGAGGCTGTACTCTCGTCTAAAATAGAGGAACAATTGCAACTATTGAGGATGTTATAAACAATACTCCATCTACCGATATTATAAAAAATGATATAAAAGAAATTGAAAACTATATAATAGCTATACAATATGCCTTTGCTGAATTCAAAGAAAAAGATATTTCTATAACAAAAAATATGATTTGTGCCCTCCATAAGGTTTTGCTATCTGATAATGTGAGAGGTGCATCTAAAGCTCCTGGGCAATTTAAAACGGAACAAAATTATATCGCTAATAAAGTTCTTGGTAATTTTACCCCTTTGCCGCCTTATTTAACCGAGGAGTATATTGAAAACTTAGTTGATTATATCAACTCCGCAAATGAAATTACACACTTAATTGCAATTGCAATTATACACGCACAGTTCGAAATGATACATCCATTTAAAGATGGAAACGGCCGTGTCGGTCGTCTATTAATTCCATTATATTTATTTATTAAAGGATCTATTCCATACCCTGTCTTTTATATCAGTCGTTACTTTGCCGCCAATGACAATGAATATAAAGAATGCCTTCATAATATTTCTCAAGCTGATATCAGTTCACCTGCCTATTATCAAGCATGGGAAGATTGGATTTCTTTTTTTGGTGTTGAAGAAGAAAGTAGCCTCCATATTCAGTCTGCGAAAAATATTATTGCCCTCTATAAAGAAATGATTGAGCATGTAAAAAAAACAGAACATATACAAATTATCGATTTTATTTTTGATAAGTTACGTGCCAGACCTAGCGAAATTATTCAACATACACAATTAGGCAAAACTGCTGTTTATGGCACACTAAATCTATTAACTGATCTAGGCTACCTCTCTAAAATAGGGTCTCCAAGGAAAAGTATATTTATCTTTACCAAATTAGTAGATATTTTAGAATAGTTTTTAAAACGCCTACTTTAAAAACTTATTCAAAATAAGTTTAAAAAAATACCATTTTAAAAACTTATTACATAGTAAGTATTAAAAGACTATTTTAAAACTTATACTCATATATTTAATAATTTTAGTTTGATATAAAAAATCAAGATCAGAAAAAAGATAATCTATTATCATAGCCAAAGAACTTTCTTTCCCCACATAGAAATTTCTTTTATGATTTATAACTATCCATCAAACTATTTAATAATACAAAACTCCCACTAGTTTTAATCAACTAGTGGGAGTTTTGTATGAGCATTATTTTATAACTCTATTATGCATATTTTTCTTTGAATGCAGCTAATTGCGCTTCTTCCAAGGATAAGCCTTGTTCTTTATAGCGTTCAATAGCAGCGTGCATTTCTTCATATGCTACAGGTACAACTTTTGTAAATCTGTTTACAAAGTTATTCCAGTTTTCAAGGATGTGACGGCCTTTAGTGGAGTTAGTGTGCAAAACGTGTTGTTCTACTAATTCTTTAATCCGTTTAAGGTCATCATTATTAGCAGGACGTAATTCTACTAGACCTGTGTTTACATAACGTTCATCGCAATCAAGGATGTACGCATAGCCACCGGACATACCTGCTGCGAAGTTACGACCAATTTTACCGAGTACAAGAACTTCACCACCAGTCATGTATTCACAACCATGGTCGCCTACACCTTCCACAACGGCAGTGATACCACTGTTACGAACGGCGAAACGTTCACCAGCTACACCGTTGATATAGGATGTACCAGATGTGGCACCATAGAAGGCAACGTTACCGATAAGGATGTTTTCATCCGCTTCGAAAGATAGAATCTCTTAGGCGGATATACAGTGATTGTACCACCGGATAAGCCTTTACCGAGGTAATCGTTTGCATCCCCTTCAAGTTCTAATGTCATGCCTTTAGGAATGAAAGCACCGAAGGATTGACCTGCAGAACCTTCAAAGTTCAACTTGATTGTATTATCTGGCAAGCCGCTTTCACCATAACGACGTGTTACCTCAGAACCAACCAAGGTACCTACAACACGGTTAATGTTGTTGATAGCCAATTTAGCGCGAATAGGTTTTTGGTCCTCAATAGCAGGACGGCACATACGCAAGAGCTTGGACATATCCAATGTGCGTTCCAATTCGTGATCTTGGTCAACAGTGTGCATGTGGCCTACAGAGGAATCAATGTATGGGCGGAACAATACACGTTTAAGGTCGACGCGAGACAATTTGAAGTTATCGTCTTGAGATTTTTGACGAACAAGATCGATACGACCTACGAGTTCAGCTACGGAGCGAATGCCTAAGCGAGCCATGATTTCACGCAATTCACGAGCGATGAAGATCATCAAGTTCTCTACGTACTCAGGTTTACCTGTAAAACGAGCACGCAATTTTTCATCTTGTGTCGCTACGCCATAAGGACATGTGTTGAGGTTACATACACGAGCCATTTTACAGCCTACAGCAACGAGTGGTAATGTACCGAAACCAAATAACTCAGCACCAAGCATAGCCGCAACAGCTACGTCAAAACCAGTCATCAATTTGGAGTCTACTTCCAATTTAACGCGGTCACGCAATCTGTTGAGCATCAATGTTTGATGTGTTTCGGACAAGCCTAATTCCCAAGGCACACCAGCGTGTTTTACAGATGTACGGCCTGCCGCACCTGTACCACCATCGTAACCAGAGATTAAGATATTATCTGCTTTTGCTTTCGCAACGCCAGCAGCGATAGTACCTACGCCAGCTTCAGATGTTAATTTAACGGAAATGCGAGCATCTTTGTTAACGCATTTCAAATCGTAAATCAACTCAGCCAAGTCTTCGATGGAGTAAATATCATGATGTGGTGGTGGAGATACGAGTTCAACGCCAGGAGTGGAGTGACGAGCTTTTCCCGATTTCAGGGTATACTTTCTTACCTGGCAATTGACCACCTTCGCCTGGTTTAGCACCTTGTGCGCATTTAATTTGCAACTCTTTTGCATGAATGAGGTAGTTTGCAGTTACACCGAAACGGCCAGATGCAATTTGTTTTACTTCGGAGTTCATGCTGTCGCCATTTGGCAATGGTTTGAAACGAGCTACGTCTTCGCCACCCTCACCAGAGTTAGATGTAGAGCCAAGACGGTTCATAGCGATAGCAATCGTTTCATGAGCCTCTTTACTGATAGCACCATAACTCATAGCACCCGCTTTAAAGCGTTTTACGATGGATTCTTCAGGTTCAACCTCTTCGATAGGAATACCGCCGCCCACTGGGTAGTTCAATTCCATTAAGGAACGCAATGTTACATGATAATCGTTGCGAATCGCTTTAGAGTATTCTTTATATTTTGCATAATCGCCGTTGATAAGGGATTCTTGTAAAAGATCGATTGTTTTAGGGTTGAACAAATGCTCTTCCCCATCTTTTACAGGGCCATACCAACCACCTGGTTCAAGCACAGATTCGTCGGATTTGAAAGCACGGTCATAACGAGCCAATGCTTCATTGGCAACGCCTACAAGACCAATACCGCCAATACGTGTTGGTGTATTTACGAAGAACTTATTAATAAAGTTGGTGTTCAAGCCCAAAGCTTCGAAGATTTGTGCACCATGGTAGGAACGAACTGTGGAGATACCCATTTTGGACATAACCTTCATAATGCCGCCTACAGCTGCTTTAATGTAGTTCTTTTCTGCTTGTTCAGGTGTAATATCACCAAGACGTTTACGAGCTTGTAAATCGCGTACAGTTTCAAGAGCCAAGTAAGGATTGATAGCTGTTACACCATAACCGATCAATGTACAGAAATGATGTACTTCGCGAGGCTCACCAGATTCGAGGATAAGACCAATTTCTGTGCGCAATACTTTTCTAATTAAGTGATTATGAACAGCTGCTACAGCTAACAACGCTGGAATTGGTGCATGATTTTCATCGACTTCACGGTCGGATAAAATCAATACATTTTGCTCTGTACGTGCTGCTTCTTCTGCTTTTTCGCACAATTCAGTCAACGCATCACGCAAGCCATCCGCACCCTTAGTTGGGTCGAAAAGGATTGGCAATGTAACAGATTTCATTCGACGGCAGTCAAGAGCCTTAATGGACGCCAATTCTTGATTTGTAAGAATTGGTGTACGCATGGACAACGCATAGGTACCAGCTTTATTAGGATCTGTTAAGTTACCAGAGTTACCAAGCATAACACGAGTAGATGTAACCATTTCCTCACGAATAGAGTCGATTGGAGGATTTGTTACTTGCGCGAACATTTGCTTGAAGTAGCTGTATAACAATTGTGGTTTATCAGACAAGATAGCAAGTGGAGCATCGGCACCCATTGCACCTACAGGGTCTTTACCATCTTTTGCCATAGGTACGATCATACGTACAAGATCTTCTTGAGTATAACCAAAGGCTTGTTGCTTTTTGAACAAATCGTCTACTTTTGGAATATCGCTTTCATCAGCTTGCGTAATTTCAGACAAGTGGATTACGTGCTCTTTTACCCATTCATCATATGGCAATTCAGTAGCAACGCGTTGTTTGATTTCTTCGTCGGAAATGATACGTTGTTCTTCAGTATCGATGAGAAGCATTTTGCCTGGTTCCAAACGACCTTTAGCGCGAATATTTTCAGCATTTTCGTTTACTACACCCACTTCGGACGCCATGATAACGCGATCATCAGTTGTTACATAGTAACGAGCAGGACGTAAACCATTACGGTCAAGTACGCCACCGATAACAGTACCATCAGTAAAGCCCATAGCAGCAGGGCCATCCCATGGTTCCATCATGAAGCTATTGAACTCATAGAAATCATGTTTTTCTTGGCTCATGAGATTATTGCGTTCCCAAGGTTCAGGGATCATCATCATAATCGCATGAGGCAAGGAACGACCTGTCATGTGCAAGAATTCCAAAGTATTGTCGAACATAGCGGAGTCAGAACCGCTGTCATCTACTACAGGGAATACCTTTTTAATATCTGGGAATAATGGAGATTCCGCTTTACCTTCACGAGCATTGATCCAGTTTACGTTACCACGGATTGTGTTGATTTCACCATTATGCACTAAGAAACGGTTAGGATGCGCCCGAGCCCAGCTTGGGAATGTATTCGTACTAAAACGAGAGTGAACCATTGCCAACGCAGATGTAAAGTCAAGGTCGCTCAAATCAAGGTAGAAGTCACGCAATTGACCAGGTGTTAACATACCTTTATATACGATTGTTTTAGAGGACAAGGATGCAATATAGAAATCACTAGATAATTCCTTGCTCAATGGAACAATGCGTTTTTCTGCTAATTTACGAATAATATATAATTTACGTTCAAATTCTTTGTTATTAGTTACGTCTGGGCCTTTGCCGATGAGGATTTGAATCATCCAAGGGCGAATAGCAGCTGCTTCTTTACCAACCTTTGTACCATCAACTGGTACTTCACGCCAGCCAAGAACAACTTGACCCTCTTCGCGTACAACCTCTTCAAAAATGCGTTTTTGCTCGTTACGGAGGCTTTCATATTTATGGGCAAATATCATACCTACGCCGTACTCACCAGCTGCAGGCAAGTTGATACCAAGCACTTCGCATTCGCGTTTAAAGAACTCATGAGGAATTTGTACCAAAATACCGGCACCATCCCCTGTGTCCTTATCGGCACCAGCACCACCACGGTGTTCAAGGCGCTCTAAAATACGCAAACCATCATCGATAATATCGTGGGATTTTTTACCTTTAATATTAACGACAAAGCCCATGCCGCACGCATCCTTTTCAAATTGGCTGCTGTACATACCATTGGCTTCGAGTCTAGCTTGATCTAGACGTTGTTGCTCGATTGTGCTCTGATTCATATCCATAACGTGCACTCCTTCATATCACTTGATCATCCCAAGCGCTGCGGCATCGTTCCGTTCGGTCTTGGTGAAAGTATAAACTATAAACTACTTCTAAAGAATCCATTCTGTAGTGATATTATCGTTTGTAACCGTCCATAACCTCATCTAAGTTTTAAATTCTATAGAATTTTTGTCTATACATAGTATACTCCTGTCCACTGTGAATTGAAAATATAAAAAAAACATAGTCCATGACTTTAAGTCATAGACTATGCATTTTTATCACTATTGTTTTTTGTATACACGAATACACAATCATCAATTGAGCTTTTTTTGTTTTACGTGGCACGCTCTGTGACCACATCTAGCAATTGAGCTTTCTTTATTTTACGTGGCATGCTCTATGACCACATCATCATATAAATTATAATTGATAAAAATTAGAAAAGCAATTATTACTTTTCATGTCCAAAGTCATCCCCTACTTCACAGTTTACCGTTATAGGCTCGTCCTTACCATAGGGTACAAAGGTGAGTTCTGACGCATGTAAGCATTGACGTGTATAGGGTTTATTGCGTGCCCCATACATGGCGTCTCCCACAATAGGATGACCAATGTGTTCCATGTGCACGCGGATTTGATGTGTTCTGCCGGTTAATAATTTAAACTTCAATAGCGTATGTTCGCCTTCGTGACCAAGAACGGTATATTCCGTTTGAGCTGGTTGACCAAATTCATCGATGACACGGCGATTATCAAATACTGGATCAACACCAATAGGTTCATCAACTACGCCATCTTCGTTAATACAGCCTTCTACTAAGCCTGTGTAGATACGGTCGATACGACCAGCTTGTAATTCATCAGTGTAATATTGCTGAGCTTCCTTTGTTTTACCAAAGAGAATACAACCAGATGTGTCTCGGTCAAGACGATGTACAGGGCGCACCTTGTGAACTACACCTTTTTTCGCATAATACCCAGCCACATAGTTACTCAATGTACCAGATTTAGTTTGTCCCGCTGGATGAACAAGCATGAATGGAGCTTTATCAACCACCAAGGTATGAGCATCTTCGTAGAGAACTGTAATAGGACCTTTTTCTACATCGACGCCATAGTCCTTATCCTGTGGTAATTCCAAAGTTAATACATCACCCTTTTTGAGGGAGCGCTGGGAATGGGCTACACGGCTATTTACTTTCACCCGTTTCTTGCGGAACATCATTTGAATATCTCGAGAGGATAATGAAAAGCGCTCCTTTACATATTTAGAAACCGTCAATTCTGTTGGTTCTTTCACCGTATACGTTTTCCAGCTCATATTACCACCATTCGTTAATATATGTTTTTTGTTCAGGATAGAGAATATCGAAGAATTCTAGCCATTCCTCATTAGCTGAAAGTTTACCTTCAAACGCAAGATCACGAGCGGTTAATGTGCCCATTAAGAGTTGGCTCAAAGCACCGACTTCAACAGTAATATCTACGTCCCCATCTAATGTGTCAGACACCTTTTTAACAGTTGGTGTCAATGCACCGCCATATTGGACTTCATAGCACCCTTCATTCCACTCACAAAGGCTATCTTTCACACCAAAGGTCATTGTAATAGGCATCATCAAAGCCTCTGGGTTTACAGGAATGGCTTCGAAGGCAGCTTTCACATCCACAATACGGCTCATCATGTACGGCATTGTGGAATGTCCGCTTTTACCATCTGGATAGAAGCGATAGTATGTATCATGAAGGCCCTCATTCCAACGAATAGTAGTACCTTGAGAACGGTGATTATAGAAGTAGTTCAACAATGCTCGTTGGGCACGACGTGTAGTGTAAACTAATTCGGATACAGGAATTTCTGGTTGACCTAAGCGATATACCGCATAGCCTTCAATACTTCCTTCATCATTGCGCACTACAGCGATATTCACGCCTTCTGCAAAGAAGCTGCCGAGCAAGCGTTTCCATTCCTTTTCACCGCGCTCTGCATAACCAGAAAGACGAGCTGTATATGTTTTATATACAGGATCAAGCAATGTCCATTGGTCAACGCTATTAAGTAAACCAAAGCTCAAGGATTTATTAGTCATAGGGCGCAAGTCCTCAAGAGACATAGTGTTCACCCATTGATGAGCATAGAGTTCCCAACCATATTGTTGGTAGAATGCAGCCTTGGAAGGCATCAAAATCGTCAATGCTTGACCTCGGTTGCGAAGTTCTTCAAGAGAAGCCTTTAACAACGCACCACCTACGCCACCACGACGAGCCGCTGGATGTGTAGCAACACCTACCATATAGCTTGTAGGCAATACAGCACCACGAACATTGATATTATATTGACGCAAATGAACGGTACTCAATAATTGATCTTGTTCAAGACCAACCATTGTATTTTCTGGTTCATAGCAATTTGTAAAGTAATATTGGAAGAATGGATCTTCCTTTGGTTCAAAGCAGTACGCCCATAGATTTTCCACATGTGGCGTATCTTGAGCTGTTGCAATTCTATATTCCATAAGTATATCCTCGTTATAGTATAAAAACCACGCTCTATCTGTGGCATCACCATGATGATACAAAATATAATCAAATAGATAGGCTAACACTTCTATTATAACAAAAATGAGCTATGAAGCGCATCGACTTCATAGCTCAGATTTTTATTTACCGCCTGTTGCATTATCTGCTTCATTAGCATATACTGCGTCATATTTTTCAGCAAAATGATCTGGATTGTAAGATTCTTTTGCTTGGCGAAGACCAGGCAAGCCCATGTCTTCTTCACGGTTGATGAATTCTACTTCGCTAAATTCATGACGAATGAATTCATTATTGATTGCTTGATACAAACCACGGATATCTGGATTTGCTTTTTCAATGTGAATCAACGCCATTTTATCATTCAATAATTCACCGATACTGAAAGCTTCAACGCGGCCAAACAATTTGATGGCGCCACCTTTAAGGCCTAGTGTCTCCCAATTATCGAATAATAAGTTGATAGCAACCAATTCATCTTCGATACCTTCTTCATGATGAGTTTCTACCCAAGATGCTGCTGTTTCGCGGCACAATGGAATGATATCTTCTGTAATTGGCATATATTCATAGTTAGAATATTGCATGCGGAATTGGTTCAAATGGTTTTTCTTTTGACGGAACTTTCTTACCAGATAAGTTGATAAGATCTTCAGATTTGTAAATGTATTCGTAGTTGTCGCGGTCAGGTGTAAATTCATAACGACCAGGACATAACTCTTCCATACGCTCTTTTACAACTTTGCTAACACCTTTGAAACGGAATGGCAAATTATTTTCTACGAACCATTCTTTAGCGCGTAACAAACCATCAAGGAACTTTGCATCTTTACCGGCAAACGGAGGCAATAGGAATGGTTCACGTTTACCGCCACCTTGGATGTACAATACACCGTTTTCCTCAGCCCAACGAATACCATACGCATCTTGCCACATAAATAATGTAGTAAAGCAATTATCAGATGCTTCGTAATGATGTTGTTCAAAATATTTGTCGATTAATGGTTTGTCTCTTAGTTCAAAACGTTTAAATTCTAAAATAATAATCCCTCCTATCAAATTCCTCGGTCGAGGTATTTACCATGGGTACCTATAACCACATGGTCGTTCATTATAATTTAACAGATTCGCCTAATTCAAAGTTTCCGTCGGTTGTAATTACCTTATCGCCTTCGTTTAGGCCTGAAATAATTGCTACATTATCGTCTTCTGTCATACCGACCTCAACGACACGTACGTCAACTGTATTATTTTCAGTCAATACATATACGTATTTGCCGTCTTGGTTTTCGCGAACCGCTTTGCTTGGTACAGTGAGCATCTTCGCTTTTATATCTGACTCGATGATGAGCGTATAGAATTCGCCAGCCTTGATAAGGCCTTTGTCATTGTTGAAAGTAGCTTTCACAAGAACGCTTGGCACATTTTCTGGCTGAGTCACATCTACATATGTCAATTCACCTGGTAACTCTTGGTCACCTACCTTGAGGAGTACCTTAATACCCTTTTTAGCATCTGGTGTACCCAATTTCATCGCCGCATCACGAGGGATGCTAAGAGAAGCTACCATTGGTGTAGATTGTTGAATCATCATGAACGGACGATCTGCAATGGCCATTTGACGGTCTTCATTGTAAATAGCAGTCACTGTACCAGCTATAGGCGCTACGATTGTAGATGCTGCCATTTGTGCAGATACTTGAGCAATTTGAGCTTGGATAGCTGCCGTATTGGCACCACCACCGCCACCACCAGTTGTTACTGTCGTAGTTTGTGGCTGAGACCGCTCTACAATGCGATCATATTCTTTTTGAGTAATCATACCCGCTTCACGCATCTTTTGAGCTTGTGCTAATTGACCACTATCCACAGATGCTGCCGTCGTAGTTGTAACGGATGTCGCATAGGACTGAGCTTGAGGCTTGTGCTAACTGACCTTGTAAGGATGCTAGCTGTTGCTGTAAAGCCGATGTATCTACAGTGGCCAAGGTTTGACCTTGTTGTACTTGATCGCCTACTTTTACAGCATACGCGACCTGCCCGGTCAACGTCGGTGTTACCGTCGCCTTGTTAAGAGCTGTTACATTGGCATCATTATGGATCTGTAGCGGCATATCCTTGTATGTTACATCAGCAACGGATACAGTTTTCGTACCGCAACCAGCAATGGCCAAGGCCATCATTACAACACCAAGCATAGCAACTACAGAATAAATTCGTTTTAATTTCATTCTGTCACTTCCTGTCATATTGATTTTTATCAATACCTTAGTATATCATAAAATCAATTAGAATTGTATGAAAGCTAATTCCTTTAATTTATGGATATAACGGAGGTTCTTATGGAAGAACGGATGGACTTTAGAATATTAAATAACGGCAGCTTCATTCCTTCTATCGGTTATGGCACTTATAAAACAGGCACCGAAGGAGAAACGGAGCAAGCCGTTTGTAATGCACTTGGCGTAGGTTATCGATTACTTGATACAGCCGCTTACTACGGCAACGAAGAGGCCGTTGGTAGAGGTATCAAAGCATCTGGCGTTAATCGTACAGATATCATTATTACTACAAAAATTTGGCACACCGACGCAGGCTACGATAATACAATGCGCGCTGTTGAAAGCTCTCTAAAGAAATTAGACACTAATTATATCGACATCATGCTCGTACATCAACCTCTGGGCGATTATTACGGTTCATGGCGCGCTATGGAAGAGTTATACAATCAAAACGTATTGCGTGGTCTAGGTCTCTCTAACTTTTACGAAGATCGCCTCATCGACTTGCTATACCACTGTAATGTAAAGCCTGTAGTGAACCAGATTGAGTGCCACCCGTTTAACCAACGTCAGTCCTTATTACAATTAATGCGTAAACATCAAGTAGTAGGCATGGCGTGGTCTCCATTTACTCGTGATCGCCAACCAATTTTCGACCATCCTATCATCAAGAGCTTGGCTGAAAAGTACGGTGTCAGCAAACATCAAATCATCTTACGTTGGCACATCCAACGCGGCATCATTCCATTGCCAAAGGCAAATAACGTAAGCCATATGGAAGCTAACTTTGATGTATTCGACTTCAAGCTTACTAACATCGACATGGACGTTATGGAATTATTAGATCAACAAGACTTCTTGGAAGACCACCACACGGCACCAGGTTTAGAAAGATTATTACAATTAAAATAGAATATAAAAATAAAACCACTTATACTTCTGCCCCAAAAGGTTAGATATAAGTGGTTTATTTATTTTATTGCACTTTATTCTATTTAGGCACATTAAAGACGGCTTGTATAAGTATCATATACACTACAGTACCTGCACCAATAGACATGAACATATTTCGCTTCCATAGGTGCATGCCAACGGTTACTAATAAAGCAATAAGTTCTGGAATGCCATAAGGATAGGAAAGCACAATTGTATCTTTAAAGGTATATACCACAAGCATCCCCATAACAGCTGCAGGCAATGCCTTACCTAAATACTGTACAAAATCTGGTGCCTTTTTACCAGGTGGGAAAATAAGAAAAGCGGAGAAACGTGTAAGTAATGTACCTGCTACGACAATGGCAACAGTAATAACCATTTCTAAACTAGTCAAGCTGTACACCTCCCCATTTGTACGCTACATAACATACTACGAGCATACACCCCATAGAAGCAAGCATAAACAAGGATTTTCCCGTCAACAAAAGCATTGCTACTGCTACAACGGCTCCAACAGCACCAAAGCCTCGAATATTATTACTTTTAGCATTAAATAACATTTCAAGGAATATAACAATAAATAATCCAGGTAGCACAAAGCCAATGCCACGCAAATCTACAGATGCTAATAAATCGCCGAACAAGCCCCCTATAAAAGTGCTCACCACCCAAAAGGTATAATTAAGCCACGATACATGGAAGTAGAACCATTTTTCATCCACATCATCGGGCAACTTCGTAGATACATTAATTGCAAAGCTTTCATCGCACATCCAGGCAACGGTAGGAAACCATTTCCACCCCATATTCACATATCTCTGTAATGCAGATAAACCATAGAAAAAATGGCGCCCATTAACAAACAAGGTCAGCATAAAAGCATTTACAGGATCAAAGCCTGCCATCAGCAGCCCAATAGTTACGAACTCCATAGAGCCTGCAAAAATTGTACTAGCCAAAACAGGGGCGGTCCACCAAGGTAATCCCTGACTGGTAGCATACAAGCCAAAACCTAATCCAAGGAAGAAGAAGCTGAGCCCCATAGGAATCATAATAGGAAGTGCAAAAGAAAATGCACTTCGATGCTTTATGTCACTCAAAGGATTTTCTCCTTTCGAAATCATACATTATCTATTATGTAAACGTTAATCAAGACTAATCTTAGTCCTCTCTAGACGATAAAACTAATTTGAATAATAATAAAAGACACCATATAGTGTCTTTTATATAAGCTATTTTATTATACATTGTATATAATTAGTGTCAAATTTTGATGGCTTTAACCAAATGTATTATAAAGCACGTGTTAAAATTTCACGAGCTACTTCTGGTGTTACATCGCCTTTTTCACCAAGTTTTGTCATGCCATGATCTTCTAATTGTTTCACAATTTTATCAACTGCTTCTTCGCCTAGACCATAGTCTTTCAAATGTGTAGATACGCCAAGGGACTCGAAGAATTCACGCGTTTTAGCGATAGCCTTCTCTGCTTTTTCTTCGTTTGTACCTTCTGTGATATGCCATACACGTGTAGCATATTGTGCCAATTTTTCAAGCTTGTCTGCTTTTTTCACTTCTAACAATGCAGGTAATACGATAGCTAATGTAATCCCATGGTCGAGATGGTACGCCGCAGTTAACTCATGACCGATAAGATGTGTTGCCCAGTCTTGTGGCACGCCGGCACCAATCAAGCCGTTTAATGCTAAGGTAGAGGCCCACACGTGGTTGGCACGAATATCGTAGTTTTCTGGATTTTCTACCGTTTCTTTGCCGATTTCAATCATAGTTTTTCAAAATACCTTCGCTGAAACGGTCTTGAATACGGCCCTCTACAGGATATGTTAAATATTGCTCTGTGGTATGCACAAAGGTATCAATAACGCCATTCTTAACTTGTTTTTCAGGCAATGTGAAAGTCAATGTTGGATCAAGCATGGAGAACTTAGGGAATACTAAGCTACTGAACACAGGATATTTACCATCACCATAAGTAATAACGGCACCATTGTTCATTTCGGAACCCGTAGCAGGAAGTGTCATAACTGTACCAAATGGTAATGGATTTGGCACCATTTCCACTGGAACCTCTGGTACACCAGCTTTCATAACCTCAATAACAGGACCATCATAAGTAGCGCCCATAACGATAAGTTTTGTAGCGTCTACTACAGAACCGCCGCCTACAGCAAGAACGAAATCTACTCCATGTTCTTTAATGAAAGCTACCGCACGTTCACACGTTTCAAGAGATGGGTTTGGCTCAATACCGCCGAATTGCTCTACCTTACGATTACCAAGTGCCTTTACAATGCGGTCAATAAGACCACTGCGCACAGCAGATCCACCGCCGTAAGTAATAAGCACCTTTGCATCCTTTGGAACCAATGTATCTAATTCATCTAAACGATCTTTACCAAATACGATATGTGTAGGGTTATAAAAATCAAAGTTAAACATAAAGACCTCCTAAGTATTATGTTTGTATTCCACCATTTTAATTGTATAAAACTTATCTTTATTATATCATATTTCGATTTTTTTAGATATATCTAGATAACGCTACTTTCGATTACTTAATAACTCTACTTTACAATCATCGTAAGAGCCATAGTTTTAATCTATAGCCAACCCCTATATTTTTATCTATATACAAAACCCCATTTACATGATAGGATATATCCATTATATGTATATAGAAAGGGATGTTCACATGAAATTAAAAAAATTTATTGCCCCTCTTCTCGTTGGCGTTTTAGCATTCGCCATCGCAGGCTGTGGCACAAATACAAATCAATCTAGTCAGACACCAAAGGAAATTAAAATCGGTGCTACCTCTGGTCCTCACGCTCAAGTGGCTGAAGCCGTTGCAAAAGAGGCTAAAAAACAAGGTATCGACCTTAAAGTTGTAGAGTTCTCCGATTATGTAACACCAGATAAAGCTCTTGCTGATGGCGACATTCAATTGAATGCGTACCAACACGTGCCATTTATGGAAAACTTTAACAAACAAAATGGTTCCAACTTAGTAGCAATCGGTAAAACTCTTTTAGTGCGTATGGGATTATATAGTAATAGTGTACATAGCGTACAAGATGTACCTGAAGGCGCTACGGTTTCTATTCCAAATGACCCTACTAATGGTGGTCGTGCATTAGTATTATTAGCTAAAGCTGGATTAATTACGTTAAAAGATGGTGTCGGCTTCAAAGCAACTGTTGCAGATATCACATCTAACCCGAAAAATATAAAGATTCAAGAATTAGAAGCAGCTCAATTACCTCGTAGTCTAGATGATGTAACAATTGCAGTTATTCCAATGAATTATGTACAAAGTGCTGGCCTTAGTGTAGAAAAACAAGGCTTCTTCTTCGAATCAAAAGATGAACCACTAACAGTTATCGTACTTGCGGTACGTCGTGAAGACAAAGACAATGAAACTTACAAAAAAATTGCAGACATTTACAAATCTGATGCAATTAAACAATTCATCAACGATACTTTCAAAGGTAGCATTACCTCTGCAAACTAAATAAACAAGAACCGACCTCTATCAAATTAGAGGCCGGTTCTTTTATTTATAATGCCAAAAAGCGATACCCTAACTTTTTTTAGAGTATCGCTTTTATTTTATTCTTTAGTATCAATCACGTTTATTCTTCAGTGTCGAATGTAACGTCCAATGGTTGGCGTTCCACAATGTTGCGGTAACGAACCTTTGGATAGCCCATCAAGATACCACCAGCAATGATTTTATCCTCAGGTACACCTAATAGGTCCAATAATGGTTTATATTCTGCTTCTCCAGCATGTTCAAAGAAGCCTGCCCAACAAGTACCTAACCCTAATGTTGGTGCATACAACTCTGCATAAGACAAGCAAGAATGACCACTATCATGAGTACGATGAATATCCTTTTTAGAACCGATAGCCACTACTAACGCAGGCGCATCGCGCAAGATATATTCCTTACCTTTATCCACTTCAGCTTGTGCTGCACGAGCATAAAGACGCATAATGGGCACAGTTTTTGCAGCTAAATGCATCCACTCAAGAACGAGATCTGCAATGCGGCGCAGCTTTTGTTTATCCCGAACAACAATATAGGAAATACCTTGTGTATTTGTCGCTGTTGGAGCCATTCTCGCAACGTTTAATACCTTGCGAATAAGCTCAGCAGGAACTGGTTTATTTTGATAATTACGAATAGAGCGACGGCTGCGTAAGAATAACTCAGCTTGCTCTGGTGTTAATTTTTGTTCTTTTGTGATATCAATTTGCTCTTTACGTGGTGTCATATCACTATCAAGAGCAAGTGTAGGGCATACAGAAATACAATGCCCACAGGAGATACAACCTCCTTTGCCAGTTACAGGTCCATTTTCGGACATCACTAGCAAGCCTGTCGGACAGTCAGCTACGCAAAGGCCGCATCGTGTACAGACTTCTGTATTGACGGTAAATAACATCTGATAAATCCTCCAAAAACTACTATAAAATTTATTATAACACAATTAATCGAGGGTTATCTAGGCGACGTACTCTTTTGAAAATCAGCCAACCTATTTTGATGGGGCCCCGTTACATTTCGACAACCTAGTAAAAAGTACCAACCTTAGCTAAGTATATTTATAAAGACGTCCCATCAAAATAGGTATATCAACCGTTAAATACGTAACCCCTAGATAACCTGATTAATTCCTATAAAAAAACTTTATAGTAGTGGCGGGTCTAGGACTAGCCTGCGGCTATATGCAGATTGAGTAAATATCTAATGTAGCTTGTGATGAGGAATCAGCAATATATGGTGGGCTATTAGTCGCTTGCTATGGGACTGGTTAACTTTACTAGGTAAGGACGGAGCAAGGAGATACCTAGTTTTATTTTTAATTGAGTTGTCGTAATGAAACGGGGCCCCATAGCAAGTGACTTAACTACAGCTTATATGGTGGGCCCCATCACAAGCGGAAAAAGCATTTACTCAAATGCTTTTATAAGTTCCATGTATTCCGCTTTGTGTGTCATTCTCCAGGTTCCAAAGTCTGGTTCTGGAGATTGGTTAAGAATGTTAGCCAAGGCTTCTAAGAATTCTGGGATTTTTGTGGCTACAATATTACCTGCCATTTTACCGAAGTTTTCAGAGCCCATATGCTCAGAGCCACCGTCTACGAGGATAAAGGCTACTGTAGGTTTCTTATCTACTAGTTTTACAGCACCATGAAAGCCAATTTCACCGATTTGGTGTGTACCGCAGGAGTGTGGACAGCCGGAGATGTGTAAACGAGGTAGTTTTCTTGTATCTATGCCTTTTTCTTCAAGGTGTCGGAAGATGTCTTTTAAAAGACCATTGGAGTCTTGCATACCGATTTGACACACGGTAGAGCCTACACAGGATACGGAACGGCGGAAGTCATTTTCTGCACTGTCATCTGTTAATTCTGCAATTTTACGAGCCTCATCAGCAGTAAGATTGATGAAGAACAATGCTTGGTCTGGCGCGATACGAGCCTCTACTTGATCGAGTGTTACTGCATAATCAAGAGCAGCCAATAAATGTTCCACATTAGCGTCGCCACCTGCCGGATGGTATTCTACATAGTATAAACCTTCTTGTTTTTGACGGTGAATACGATCATTTTCCACCGAATTGTCACGCTTACCCGTTTTCGTAATTTCATACGCATAGTCAGCTGGATTAATGGTTAATTGTTCAACTTCTTTCACCATTGCCAATGTTTCTTCATAGGTCTTGATGAAAGCTTCAGCCCCGCCCATTTCAGCAGGCATGTAACGGGTACGAGCCTTACCGCGGTTTTTGAAATTGCCATGGTTAGCAAAGACCATAAGCATAGCTTTCACATGGTACAATACATCCTCAGGTTGCACATCATGTGCCACAGGAATACCAATGCGAGGATTTGGGCCAATACCACCACAAGCGTATACATCAAAGGTATTATGTTTTGTTAAATTGAAACCAAGGTCCTTGAATGTAGCATGAGGCGTGCTATCAAAGCCATTGTCGATGCCCATTTTAAACTTGCGAGGGATTTTGATATAGAACATTTGCTCTAGAAGGAACTCGCTAATAGCCGTTGCATACGGTGTAATATCTAATGTTTCACGAGGATCAATACCGCGTAAAATGCTCGCCACTACATTTGGATTGTCCCCACCAGCACCGCGATTATAGATACCGTGATCATAGCATTCTTTATAGAGATTTAAAATTGTATTGCCATCTAAGCCATGCATTTGCAAGCATTGGCCGGTAGTGAAATGTACGTGTTGTAAGTTATATTTACGAATAGCATCTGCTAAGAACTGCATGTGCTCGCGCGTCATACGGCCCTCCATTAAAGCGCCAACGGCTCATACCGGAGTTAGCACCGCGTTCAGCGTAACTACCATAAGCACCAGATTGGCCTTTATAGTCTGCAATAGACATTTCTTTCTTATAGAATTTGTGCGTCATATCTTCAAACTTTGGATAATCTGCAATTAATCGATCTTTCAATTCTTGTGTAATCATACTATTACCCTCTTGGCTTATATTTATTAAGCATAATACAAAACTTTGTAATGGTAAGTATACCATATATGCATATGTATGTTAGTAGCTAAGCTCACAATTTTAATATCAATTACAAATAACGCTCTTTACAACCTGTAATAATAATCACTTTTAATTAGAGCTATGGAAAATCCTAATCGTACAAAAAAAGAACAGCCCAAAGGCTGTTCTTTCATTGTTATTACATTCTATTGTTTTGAAATAATCCTAAGTCTGCCTATTAAACTCGACCTTCATTAGGATTGTTATAGGCATCTTTATCAATAGTCCCCATAATTTTATCTACTACGAGAGCATTTGTTAAAGAACCAGATACGTTCAAGCATGTACGGCCCATGTCGATCAATGGATCGATAGCAAGAATTGGGCTGATGGATGTGAAGTACGCACCAAGACCTGTACCACTAAGGGATACGGATGCAGCCATTGTAGCTGTACCTGGAACACCAGCGATACCAACGGAACCGATAGCGATAACGATAACACTCATGATGTACATAGTCAAATCGAACGGAATATTTGCTACATTAGAGATATATACAACGACAAGTGCTGGGAATACGCCGGCACAACCTTGCATGCCCGCAGTAGTACCAAAGGATGCTACTGTATTAGCTGTTGTAGCATTTACGCCAAGACGTTTTGTCAATGTTTCAACAGTCAATGGCAATACGCCCATAGAGGAACGGGATGTGAAAGCTAACAAGAGCGGAGCTTTTGCTTTTTTAAAGTATGTAATCGGATTGTAACCAAAGCTAGCAATTAAGATAGCTTGAACAACGAACATAATCAAAAGACCAACGTAAAGCAATACTACGAATAGACCCATGTCTAAGATAGCTTGCAAGCCACGTGTTGCCAATGTAGATGCCAACAATGCAACTACGCCGTATGGCATAAGACCAATAATGAAGTCTGCTACCCAAGAAATCAATTGATGAAGTTCATCAAATAACTTAGTGAAGATTTCCATGCTATTTGTGCCTGTTTGCTTCAACAAACGAGCAACGCTACCCAAGATAATAGCAAATACTACGATGCCAATAACATTCGTTTCAGCAGCTGCTTGAATTGGATTGCTTGGAATCAAAGCACGGAATGTATCCACCATTGGTTTGATTTCGCGAATCTTTTTACCAGATTCAACCACATCAAAACCTTGACCTAAACCAAAGGCATTACCCAAGATAAGACCAACGATAGCAGCAACAGCTACCATGCCAAGGTTAGTAGATACCATGGCAACTACTAACTTTTTAAGGTTAGCACCCGCCTCCATGTGCAAGATAACATGGACGATAGAAATAAATACAATAGGAATAACAAGCATACGAATCAAATCGATGAAGCCGCCCCCCACTAGAGAGAACCACTTAGTACTTTCTTTGATGTAAACCACTTTAGATGGATCATCTGGGAAGCCCGCAATGATTTGAACTGCAATACCGAGTATGGCACCAACAATGGTACCAATAATAACGAGATTACCGAAGGATGTGCCCTTGCGTTGCAACACATAAATACCAATTAACGCAAGTACAAACACTGCGATAATACCAATACTTAGTGGATTGCTTAACATGAGGTAATCTGTAAAGAATGGAATATTCATAATACACCTCTTTTAATTCATATCACAATAATAGGTTATGAACTAAGTATAGCATGTATCGAAAATTTTGCAAGTAAAACAATTCAAATTTTACAAGTTTATCTATGCAGAATCCGCAAGCTCCATAAACATGTTAACTTCCATCGCTCTACAGAAGCCTATACAGTTCCAAGAGAGCTCTACATCATAATAGAAATCGACACATATAAAAAAAGGTGACCTTCCTAAGGAAGATCACCTTTAAAGTGATTCAGTTATAGCTATACCTAGTTAATGTATTAGCGCTTAACCAAAACGTAAGTTACTTGGATAGGACCATGAGCACCATCTACAGTAACCAACTCAATATCAGCTGTACGGGATGGACCAGAAATCAAGCAGATATTTGTAGGGAATTTGGATGGATCGTTATGATAACGTTCAGCCAAATGTTCCATAGTTTGAGTCATACGTGGATTGATTGTATCAGTGTACAATACAGCAATATGTGTTGTAGGCAACAAGCTGATAGCACGGCCAGATTCTTCACCAGATGCTTGTACTACAGTAGCTGTTTCAGCAATACCGCAGTATGGGAATGTAATACCGATATCTGCATTGGCAGTGTTGGAGATACATTCTTCACGGCCTTTAGCTGGGTCCCATTGGAAGTATGTACGAGTGCCACCATTATTAGCTGCATCTTGTTCGAATAATTCTTTTAATTTATATTCGTCTACTTCAGGAGTGCTTGGGAATACAACCTTACCATTGCCCCAGTCTTCGATAGCTGCCAAAATTGTTTCACCTAATTTATCAGGTGTAGTTTCAACGAATTTTGTACCAACACGTTGACATTGTTCCTTAAACATTGTCAAAATTTGATCTTGATTCAAATCTTTGAACATAGTTTCTTGAGGACCATGGCTGTAATCAAAGTCCTCTACAAATGCAGGGCACATTTCTTGATCACGGCCTAATGCACGAGATAAACGTGCAATAAATTGTTTACGTTTAGCTTCATCCATTATTTTTTCTCCTTCTTCTTGTTCTTTTCATGTTCAGCATATAAGTCACGGAATTTCTTGAACTTCAATGTACCCATTTCTTTAGATTTAGTCCAGCCGTTCATAACTGGAATAGCTTGAGTCCATGTAGGCATATTGCCTTCTTTATTACTAATCAAGTTCATACCGATAGCGCCAGCTTTTGTACCAAGGTCGAATAATGTGGAGTTACCAAACATCTTAGCCGCTGCAGTGAAGATTGCTTCTTCTGCTTTTGGACGAGTTTTTTCGATGTCAGCCATAATATGACGGTGTTCCATCAATAATTCATGCAATGGAATAGCTACTGGACAGTTTTCTGTACATGCGCCGCACAATGTGGAAGCGTATGGAAGATCGCCTGCTACGTCGTAACCTTTGAACAATGGAGTCAATACAGCACCCATTGGACCTGGATATACGGAGCCATAACCGTGACCAGAAATGTGACGGTATACAGGACAGATATTCATACATGCACCACAACGGATACAACGTAACATTTCTTGGAATGTACCACCTAAGATACCGGAACGACCGTTATCGATAATGATGATGTGAGTTTCTTCAGGACCATCAGCTTCGCCAGCACGACCAGGACCAGTCATCATGGAGAAGTAGTTGGAAATTTTAGCACCTACTGCAGAGCGGTTCAACATTTCCATCATTACGTCAAGAGCTTTGAAGTCAGGAACGATACGTTCTGTACCTAAGAAGATTACTTGAGTCTTAGGAATGGAACTAGCCATACGACCATTACCTTCGTTGGAAACGATTGTGCAAGTACCAGATGCAGCAACTGCAAAGTTACAACCATTAACACCTACGTCAGCTTTCAAGAAGCGTTCACGTACATAACCACGTACGAAGTGAGTCATTTCAGTAGGGTTTTCAGTACCTGTATAACCTAATTTTTCAGCGAAGATTTCACGGATTTTATTACGTTCAAAGTGAAGGCCTGGTACTACGATGTGAGATGGTGGGCTCACTGCAGTTTGCAAAATGAATTCCGCCAAGTCAGTTTCGTTTACTTCGATACCAGCTTCTTCAAGAACTTCGTTCAAACCAATTTCTTCAGTTAAGATGGTTTTGGATTTAACGATCATTTTAGCTTCACGTTCACGAAGGATATCCAAAGCGATTTGAGTTGCTTCTTTATCGTCGAATGCAAAGTGAACTTTAGAACCAGCTTTTTCAGCGTTTTCAACGAATTGGTTTACATAGTAATCCAAATTGTTAAGAACGTGATCACGAAGTTTAGCTGCTTCTGCGCGGAAATCTAACCATTCAGGAACGTCCGCAACTACTGTATTACGTTTATCATAAAACACGTCTTGTGCTTTTTTAATAGCTGCAACTTTGAAATCATCAGCCAAACATTCTTTTATACGTGTTTTATAGGGGCGATTGTCATATATAAGTGCCATGTCGTCTCCTCCTTAACGGCAGTTCAAGATTTCAGCAATATGCATTACTTTGATACGGCGATCGATTTCGCCTTCTTTGTGAAGACGGTCAAGCATACCTGCGATGTTCATCAAGCACGCTTGGTCAGAACCGGAAATAACGTTAGCACCTGTGCCAGCGATTTCCAATGCTTTTTCGCGTGTCATAACTTCACTAATTTCAGGGTTCTTAACGGAGAATGTACCGCCGAAACCACAGCAACGGTCTGCACGTGGTAATTCAATCAAATTGATATCTTTAACATTTTTAAGGAGTTTGAATGGAGGTTCTTTAACGCCCATCAAACGAGTAACGTGGCAAGAAGTATGGTATGTAACGGATTCGTTAAAGCGTGCGCCAACGTCCTCTACACCCAATACATCAGTAATGAATTCAGTGAATTCATAAATTTTGCCGCTTAATTTTTCTGCGCGAGCCAACCACTCAGGTTGATCTTTCAAGAAATGATGATATTCATCACGGATTGCAAATGCGCAAGAGCCGGACATGCTGACTACATATTCAGCGTTTTCGAAGCATTCGATTGTATTCTTAATTGCATCCATAGCTGCTTCGTTGTAACCAGAGTTAGTGAACATTTGGCCACAACATACTTGTTTCTTAGGCACTACGAGCTCGCAGCCTAATCTTTCAAGTACTTCTACACCAGCCATGCCTACATGTGGGTAGAACATGTCAATCAAACACTGTTGGAAAAGATGAATTTTCATATTATCGTCCTCGTCTTTTCTAGTACTTAACCTAATAAAAAATTTTGATATGTATGTGTTATGGCAAGAATTCTAGTGAAAGTTTTTCAATAATTTTCTGCCCGAAACATTACTTATGCTTTCAAATAAATATTCAAAAGCTTTATCGATATAATTATAAATTAATCATATAGAAAATGTCCAAAGAATTGCTATATTAGTATGTACCCTTTTATTTCTCATATCGTTATGACTTTTTGTAATAATAAACATTGTATTTTATCACATATCCCTACTTATTTATAAATTATTCTCGTAAAAGCCCCTTAAACTCTAGATTTTGGGAATGTTTATCATTTTGTATTTTCCAATGGTTCTCATATCGTTATTTAACTATAATTCATTGAATATTTATATAAATAGGCTTTGAATTTCAAATTCATGTAATTTTTATCCTTATATATTACATTTTCTTATAGTAGTGTATAAATTTAAAAAGTGTTATAATTTATTTTATATAAGTATAGTTTGAAAGGAGCCTTTTCAATGAAACTAAATAAATTATCTTTATCCTTGGCAATTACATTAGCCCTCGGTTCCACATTCGGCATGGCTCACGCCGAAACAACTGCGGCGCACGCAAAAGCCGAAGTATCTAATGTTGCTACAAAAACTGATACTGCAGTTAAAACTGATGTTAAACGTGTAGATACATCTGTAAAAAATGATGCTAAACGCGTTGATACGTCCGTTAAAAACGATGCTAAACATGCAACTACAGTTGTAAAACACCGTACTAAGCATGTTGATGCATCCGTTAAAAGCGATGTAAAACATGTTGATACAGCTGCCAAAAATGATGCTAAACGAGTTGATACATCCGTTAAAAGCGATGCTAAACGCGTTGATACATCCGTTAAAAACGACGCTAAACGCGTTGATACATCTGTAAAAAATGATGTTAAAGAAGATGCTGCTAAAGTAGAAGGTAAAAAAGCTGTAAAAGCTAAAGAAAACTTACCTGCTGGTGTATATCCTGACACTAAAGATAACTGGGCTCGCGATGCTATCCAAGCAATGACACAAGCTGGTTACCTTTCTGGTTACGCAGATAACACATTCAAACCTGGTGCTCAAATCACTCGTGAACAAGCAGCTGCTATTTACGGCAAAGTATTACAACATAACTTAAACGAACAAGAATTAGCTGATATCGTAACAAAAGAATCTTCTACATCCTACTCTGACGTAGAAGCAGATCGTTGGTCTAGCTCCGCTATCAAATTGGTAAGCGCTGCAGGCGTAATGGAAGGCACATCTAAAACAGCTTTCACACCTAGCAAAACTATGGACCGCGAACAATTCGTAGCATCCGCAGCAAGCTTGGCTAAGAAATTAAACCTTTCTACACCTGTAAAAACAGAAAAGGTTACTTTCAAAGACGAAGCTAGCATTTCCTCTGCTTACTTGGCAGATATTCAATACATGGCACAACGTGGCATTGTAGCATCTGGGGCAACAGAAAACTTTAACCCTAAACAACCTGTAACAAGAGCACAAGCGGCAACAATCTTGAACCGCATGCTTAATGGTGCTGGCCTTGCAACACCAAAACATACTACAACTGAAGCTAAAACTGAAACAGCTGTAAAAGAAGATGTAAAAAAAGCTGATACAGCAGCAGAAAAAGATGCATCCAAAGTAAGCAAAGACGCAAAAAAAGATGTAGCTAAAGCTGACAAAGCCGTAAAAGCTGATGCAAAAAAAGTTGAAAAAGACGTAAAAGGCAATAAAAATACAGCAGTAGCTCAAAAAACTGAACCTACTCGCACAGTTCGCCCTGTTCGTCGTAGCACTTTAAAAGCACTTGATCAAAAACAACAAGCTGCTTTAGAAGATAAAGTATTCAATGAATTGAATAAAACATATAAAACAGAAGATGCATTCCAAGATTACGGTGTAATGTACTGGCGCGACAATCAATTGCACGTAGCATTGAAAACAGATAGCGATATCTCCACAGTAAAAGCTAACCTTGCTGCACGTGGTGATTCTACTGTAAATAACTATGTTGTAGTTGAACCATCCCAATACAGCCAAACAGAATATGATGCAATCGATGCGAACTTCCGCAACTACTACAACAAAAACGAAAAAGCTGGTACAATCCTAGCTACATTCCCTGATGTAGAAAACAACCAACTTTATGCTGTTGTAACAACTGCATCTAAAGAAACTCAACAAGGAATGTCTAAATTATTCGGTTCCAAAGTAAAAATGACAGTTAAACGCTAATAGGCGTTCACTCAACTAGCCAAGGCAGCGTATACGTTTAGTATTACGCTGCTTTGTTTATATCACTATGCATGCCTTATTATTCGCTATATAATGGATATAGATTTTATTGTTGGTGAAAGTTTATATTCTTCGGCTATAGAACATTAGCCGTTTACCATAATTAGGAAGGATTTTTATGTACAAGAATACCCCTTATGTATTACGTGCCCTTGTTTTAGGCACACTATTAGCTACAACAGGCCTTAGTTTTGTGTCTGCTAATACTACAACTCATACTCTTGCAGTAGCCTCCACAAAAGCTGAAGCGTCTACAGTAGGCAATACAAAAGCAGTTACACCAAAAACAGATGTTTCTAACGTAGAAGCAACTAACGTAGAGTCTCCTAAATTTGATGCTGCTAAAGCTGCCACACCTATAGTAGTAAATACATCTATCGGTACGCCTCAAGATATTCAAAAAATCCGTGCCCACATCTTCTCTGATGTACCTAGCGATTTCTGGGCTGCCAACTCTATCAGTACTGTAACAAAAGCAAATCTTATGAAAGGTTATTCTGACGGTACATTCCGACCTAACCAACCTATGACTCGTGAAGAAGTAGCTGCTCTCTTCAACAACATCACAGATGATGGTACAGCAGCCTTCTTATCTAGCAAATTTAAAGATATTACATCTGATCGTTGGTCCGCTCTTGCTATCGAATCTGTAGCGCGCAAAAATATCATCAGCGGTTATGGCGATAACACATATAAACCTGAAAAATATATGTCTCGCCAAGAATTTGCTGTAGTAGCAGACAACTACATTCACTACTTAGGATACACAACAGAGGATCCAACAGCACTTGATAGTATTGCTTATGGAGACCAAAAATTCGTAGCTCCTTGGGCTCAAGACGCAGTTCGTGAACTTGCATACCTTGGTTTCACAAACTACGCTCCTGGCACATTGTTCAACCCTGAAAAATATGTAACTCGTGCTGAAGCAGCTGAGATTGCATACCGCATGACACAAACAGAGCAAGCACTTGCCTTCCACAATACATTGTTCAAACAACAAGTAGAAAGCAAAACAGCTACTATTATCGACAAAACATTAGGCTATGGTAATGACTTCACTAAATTCCGTCAAGACGGTGCCCTCTTCTGGGATGGTGGGAAAATTACATGCTTCTTTAACAGATAAGAAAAAAGCTGATGCTGTGGCGCATGCAATTTCTGAAACTCAAGATCCACAACTTGAAAGTGCTCTTGTTGTAGCTCAAGGTAAATTAAATCAAGCGCAACTTGAAGATTATCAATCCGATGCTCTTGATTTATACAAAGCTAAAGAGCCAAAAGGTAATATCATTTCCATCCGTCCTAATGACGATACAAGCGCTCTTATCATCACAGCAGACTCCGTTCAAAAGGACACTGTGAAAGCTTTCAAAAAGAAATTCAAAAACAATGTAGTCGTAGAATTACCACAACCGGAGACAGTAAAAGCGGATGCAGCAATCCAATTCCCATTGCCTCCACGCGTAAACTACTACGATACAACAAATAAATAATTAAATAAACTCAATAATAAAAAGCCGTGTTCTTACACGGCTTTTTGTTGTATGCCCATCAAAATGTATGATAAGACTACTATTAAATCTATAATGCAAAAAAAAGAACCGCCCCCAGAGGAGCGGTTCTTTCACAATTAAACAGCTGTTACTATACACACATAATCGAATTCACACAGTTCGATTATTTTTTTGTTACATCATTTTGGCGGTCACGTAGATTACCAACTGGTACATATACGGTACCTGCACTGTGGATTGTATCCACGTCTTGTTGCAATACCATTACAACAGAATAGTCATCAGTTGTGTAGAATTCAGTAGGCATTTTTTCGATGTTTACTTCGCCGCCCAATTGATTCTTCACATCTTGATTATTCTCAATAGCATTCACTAATTCTTTTTTGTTAAGACCACCAAGGTCATACAAAGATAATTGACGACCTGTTGTAGTGTTGAATGTGAAGCCTTTTACATAGTTGACGCCATTAGCATCACGATCACGCATTGTATACGTATGAATCAATACACTGAAGATACCATTTTTGTCTGTTTTAACATCGTAGTACATAACTACATTTGTTTTATCAGATTCTTTGGTATTCATTTTTTCTACGTCGTTTTGTACTTTAGCAACGTATTTTTTGATAGTATTATTGATTGCTTTTTCTACAATTGGGCTAACAGATTTAACTGTTGGGAACACTAGATCAAGATGATCTGTTGTGGATTCCACTGGAGATACAGCCACCTCTTTGCGGTCCATATAGCGGTCCGCATTTGGTGCTACTACTTCAACTGCATCGCGATCAACCTTAGATGCTACAGAGCGCAACGCACGGTTTTGCTCCGGTGTAGCAGTACTAGAGATACGGTATGTTAAATCGTTGCGATTTACTTTATTCGTATCAGCTTGAACTGTTTGCACTGTTGCAGTGTCTTTGGTTACAGGAATTTCGCTTGCTGCGAAAGATACTACTGGCAATGCAGCAGCCATCATGATGAGTACAGACTGTTTTAATTTCATTGTTTACCTCTTATTGTTGTTCTTGCTCAGCTTTCATTGCTAAAGCTTCTTCTTTATTGAATTTGTGAGTTACAACACGACGAACAAGGTAGAGACCAGAGAATGCAAATGCAAGCAATCCTAACCATTGTGCTGTGCTTTCAAAATCAGGACCTACTAATTCAAGTGGAGATTCACCGCCACCAGTTGTAACAGACAATACAATAATAACAGCTATGATTACACCAATCAAGCTTTCACCAACAATCAAACCAGAAGCGAAGAGAACGCCACGGCGGTTAGATTGTTCAACATCGTACTCAGCGAGTTCGCCAGCACGCATTTTAGCACGAGCTACTAAGTAACGGCCTACGAAGTAGCTAATGAAGGAACCTATAATGAGAGGCACTTCCAATGTTGGTGGTAAGTAGATACCCATACCAACTGCCAATGGAGGCAATGTTAAGGAAGCTGTTGTGCTCTTAAGAATCAAGTTAACGATAATTGCTACTACGCCAACACCAACGCCGATCAAGATATAATCCCATTCCATGCTGGAGTTGAAGATACCTTGAGCGATTGTAGTCATCAAAGTTGCTTGAGGTGCGGATAATGCAGCATTAGGATCCATTTCAGCACGTGGTAACGCACCTGTGAAGCCGTATGCTTGATAAAGCAAGTTAAGAACTGGAGCAATTGCAACTGCACCGGCTACGGAACCAAGTAACAACGCAATTTGTTGACGCCAAGGTGTTGCACCAACGAGTTGACCAGTTTTCAAGTCTTGCAAGTTATCGTTAGAAATAGATGCAATTGCGATAACTACGGAGGTCATGAAAATAGCCATAGCTGTAGCGAATTGAACCCCTGCTTGTGTAGCGAACAAGTTATTTTCAGAAGCGATGAAGTACACCACCAAGGAAGAAATAATAGTCGCCAAGATACCAATACCAGAGATTGGAGATGCAGATGTACCGATAAGACCTGCCATGTAACCACATGCAGCAGCTACGAAGAAGCCGATTAGCAATGCTACGAGAACACCTACGATAACAAGTGTCCACATTAAGCCTGCGCTAATAGGTACTGCAGAAACGAATTCCCAGAATGTGAATACTAAACCAATAAGAATAACTGCGAACACGCCTAAAACGGATTTTGTACTCATATCTGTATCCATACGATGCAATTCGCGTTCACTAGAACTGCTGTTCATGGATTTAACAGAAATTTTCATACCTTCGATGATAGGTTTGATTAATGTAATCAAAGTCCAAATCGCTGCGATACCGATAGCACCCGCACCGATGAAACGAACTTTAGACTTCCAAACAGCCATTGCAAACTTAGCAGTAGCACCGCCATCTGGAGCAAAGATATTAGTGAAATAAGGTACGAAGCCAGCCCACGCGATGAGTACACCAACTAGGATAGCGATACCAGAAGCGATACCGATAAGGTAACCAGCACCTAACAACGCTGTAGAGAAGCCCAATGGAATTTGAGTAATACCTTTGCTACCTACAGGAAGCCAGAAGCTCATGCTGTCCCCAAGAACTTTGAAGCCGTTCGCACAAAGACTGATAAGACCAGCTACCAAACCACCGGATACGATATCGCCCATACCGGAGCTAGATTGAGGGCCTTGGCCACCATTGTGAGAACCAACCTTCAAGATTTCTGCTGCTGCACGGCCTTCTGGATATGGTAGATCACTATTTACTACCATAGCACGACGCAATGGAATGGTGAATAACACACCAAGGGAACCACCGCATGCGCAGAGCAAGAATGTTTGCCAGAACGGGAAACCATTCCAATAGCCAAGCATAAGTAGACCTGGCAAGATAAAGATAATTGCGGACAAAGTACCAGCTGCGGAAGCCTGTGTTTGTACCATGTTGTTTTCAAGAACGTTAGAATCCTTGAAGAAACGTAAAATTGCCATTGAAATAATGGCTGCCGGAATGGATGACGAGAATGTCAAACCAACCTTCAAACCGAGATATACGTTAGATGCTGTAAAAATAACAGTAATTAATGCACCAAGTAGCATCCCACGTAGTGTCAGTTCCGGCAGATGAAGGTCATGGCTCATAAAGTCATGTTTCATAAGTACTTACCTCCTCTGTGAAACTAGAGCTTACAACAATATAATAAGCTACTTCCATTTTATCGTGTTAAAGCGATGATTTCAATATATATGCGATATTTATAATGTATACATATTTCATTAGTAACTAAAAAAGGTACTAAAAGCCTCCAAAGCCACCAACCTCGCTACGCGGGGCCGCTAAGTCATTTTTGGACTATCGCCTTTCCCCTCTCAAATCAACCTTATATGAAACATGTATACAAATTAATATAAATCATCGCATATATATGGGGAGAAGAAAAAAGCTGTATATGCACAAATCGCATATACAACTCTCTTCTATATGAAAATAGAAATCATTATCTTTCATCCTGTACAAATATACAGGATTTTATATAATTAAAGTACCGATGATAAGGTCGGCATGTCTTTTAAGGAGGTTGTAAACATTATGGAAACAAGAACTGAATATGATTCAATGGGACCAGTCGAAGTCGACGCTAGACGAATTTACGGACCTCAAACGCAACGCTCATTCAATAACTTTAAGATCGGTGACCACCGCATCCCTATTGAACAAATCAAAGCGCTTGCGCTTGTCAAAAAAGCATGTGCTTTGACTAATGCTAAGTGTGGCGCAGTAACTGAGGAAAAAGCGAAACTCATCGCTCAAGTAGTAGATGAAATCGTGGAAGGCAAATGGAATGATGAATTCCCATTAACAGTATTCCAAACAGGTTCTGGCACACAGACTAATATGAATGTGAACGAAGTAATCGCTCACCGGGCTAAACAGTTAGATGAAAGCAACCCGCTCCATCCTAACGACGATGTAAACCGCGGCCAAAGTACAAACGATACATTCCCTACGGCAATGCATATCTGTGCATACTTTGAAATTACAAAACGCGTAATTCCTGCATTAGACGGCCTTATCGCATCCTTCGAGAAATTGCAAGAAAAAGGGCAAAGGCTTACAAAAAGTTGGTCGTACTCACCTACAAGACGCTACTTTCATCATGATAGACCAAGAAATCAGCGCCTTTGTGGACGGCTTAAAAACTGCAAAAACTATGCTCCTTCAAAACGCTGACTACCTACTCGACGTAGCCCTTGGCGGCACTGCGGTCGGCACAGGTGTAAACACGCCTAAAGGCTATCTAGACGTTATGGAAACTGTATTGCCAGAGGTAACAGGTGCTCCATTCCGCGTGAAGAACAATAAATTCCAAGGACTCGCTCTTAAAGATGCGTTCATGATGGCTCACGGTGCACTTAACACATTGGCTACAACACTATTCAAAATCGCTAATGACGTTCGCTTCTTAGGCTCTGGCCCTCGTTGCGGTTACGGCGAATGGCATCTACCTGAAAACGAACCGGGCTCCTCCATCATGCCAGGCAAGGTAAATCCTACACAATGTGAAGCCTTGACCATGGTATGTGCCCAAGTATTTGGTCATAATACAACTATGACACTCTGTGCAGGCAGCGGTGCGTTCCAATTGAACGTATACATGCCTATCATGATTTATGATTTTGTTGAAAGCTGTCGCCTCCTCGCAGATGCAATGAATTCTTTCACAACACACTGCATCGACGGTGTCGAATTTGTGCCTGAAAAACTTAACTTCTTTGTAGAACAATCCCTTATGATTGCTACATCCTTAACACCATACATCGGTTACGACAAGAGCGCTAAGGTTGTAAAAGAAGCATACAAACGCGGTTGCTCTATTAAAGAAATCATCTTGGAAGAAAAACTTATGACCGAAGACGAATTTGCTGAAGCAGTTCGCATGAAATAAAATCTCTCTCATCTTCATGACATATCTCTAACATCCTCTCATACCTCAAATGAACGGAAAAGCCCCGATACGTTTTCATATCGGGGCTTTCTATCTTTAATCTTATATTAGCTTATTAACTTTTAACAAAATTAGCGCAGACATTATGTAAGCAAACATAAAAAGAACTACATATATCTGTTTTTTTCTAGCCCATTCATAATAGCGACTATGAGGTGGCTGTTTTAATAATACAGCTAACACAAAAATAGGCTGCAAGAACCACACCAATACAATTGGCACAGCGATGTAATCTAAGAAATAAAACATGCTAAACAGCATAAACGGGTATGTAATAATTGCCGACCAGGAAAAAACTTTCATAAAACCATAATCAGAATTAGCAATTAAAGATACTAATAATGGTGAAAGCTTTTTCCTTAATAAGATTTTATAAATAAGCCAATATAAAGCAATCCACGAAAAAAGGATGGCCTCTAAAACTAATGGTAAATGTATATGCACAAATGCTAACCTCTTTTACGTCTTAAATAGTTATAAATATAGTTCCATACCACATAAAACAAAAGTATTAATGACATATGCGATGACAAAGAAATAAAAGTCTACTTCATCTTCAATCAACTCTGGATTTGTGACAAGACTATATGGAATACATATAAGTAAAAAAAGTACTAAGCCTCGCACAAAATAATTATATATTTTTAAAAACATATTCTCACACCAACCTTAAAACTTTAGCTCTAATATCTCATAACTTTTATAGCTATTAATATCATAAAAAATACGATTAGAAAAACATATGTCATATTGAATAGATTATTAATCTCTTTAAATCCATTTTGCTTAAATGCTTGCATTAATAGCTTTACTTGTTTACGCGCAAGTATATATATAAGTATATGGAATACTATTACCGCTAGTATTGCTGCTTTTAGATTTCCTTCGTATCCACCAGTTATCATTGCGCTAATAAGAGCTATATCCATAAGAATAATTGGAATAGCACATATAATAACTCTGTAAATAAAAAATTTACTATACATTAATCTACACCTATAAAATAGATCTACAAGCTAGAACGCTTCGATCTAGTCAATCATTCAATTAAATACCATCCACAATAATATAGCGGTTATGAAATATAAATAATACCGAAAAACCTTTGCATTAGAATAGCTTTTTGAGGATTTAAGTTTAAATGTTGCAATAATCTCAACAATAACTAAGATACCCATATTTACATAAAGTAAACTAAGGTAATCAACTAAATCGGGAATAAAAAATGTCTGCACTATAAGAAAGAGACTGACCGGAATCCCTAAACCTAAAAAAAGACCATATAGAGTTGGGAATTTCAACTCCATATTACTTTTTAATATATAGAGTCTAAACAACCTATATAAATAATAAGCCAAAAGGCCTATAGGTACGCCGATTTTATAAATAGACAAGGACACCATTCTTTAATACACTCTCTTCATTAATCAACACAACTAAAAATTTTAACTCTAATATATCACAAATTTTATATAAGTTCATATTATAAAAAGAGGTATTATATTTTCATATACAATACCTCTTTTAGTTTATACCCTATGGTTTTCTAATATTTTATAAGGTTTATAGTCATTAGCAAAGACAAAGGATATGATAAAAGCCATTTGTTTCGTATTTAGTAGTTCATAGGTCTCGTCAAATGTATCATTCTTGAATGCTTGTATTATCAGTTCTTCTTGTTTGCTAAGTTCCAGGTATATATCTAAATGGCATCCAATTGCCACTAGTATTGCTATTTTGAGATATCCCTTATATATATCCGCTGTCATATCATAGAGCAGAGAGATATCAAATAGAGCAAGTAGAATGATACATATAAGAAATTTATGGATAAAAGATTTACTATACATGATTGTATCCCTATAATGAGCTCACTTCTTTTTTATTCTAAGGAACTCATCTTTAATTCTAAGCTACTCCATCAAAGAATGTAATGACTGTAATTTCTCGTGGGCAGTTGATACGGATTGGGAACCAGTGTCCTGATCCGTTATTAACGTAGCACACGCTTTGTTCTTCTACGTATCGACCTTTTGTATATGGTGTACCTGTTGGTACCAACGGCATGCCCATGAATACGATTTGTCCACCATGAGTATGACCAGAGAAAGGGTCAACGGAATTTTACGTTCAATAGCTTCTTCAAAGAATTCAGGGTGATGGGCCAATAGGATAACAAAGGCATAGTCGGGAATGCCAGATAAAGCCTTATCAATCATAGCTTCACGTTTTTCTTTTTCTCGATCATTGTCATACGCAACACCTGCAATATATACAGGTTGTTTACCGCCCATAATTTGAATATTGCTATTCACAAGAATATTCATCGGTGTATTATGTTTTAGTTCGTCTAATACCTTATTTACATCGTGATGGTATTCGTGATTACCTAAGATGAAATCTACACCATCAGGGATTTGTTTTGCAAATGTTGTCAGTCTTTCACAAACCTGAGGCAACCACGCTAGTTTATCGATTAAATCACCAGTGATAACAACGCGATTAGGCTTTTCTACAAGGGCGAGCTTTAAAATTTCATCAAGATCATCTAAGTCGATGCTTGGGCCTACATGAATATCGCTGAGTTGAACGATTTTATAATCCTTTAACCCAGTCGGTAAGTTCGTATAACCGAAGCTTTCATGAGTAACCTCAATCTCATGTTGACCTACATAGGCAGCATAGCTAGAACCACCAATTGTTGCCAACGGTACCACTGTTGCCGCGGTTCTAAAGAAGGCGCGACGGCCCGATCTATTTTCCTCTGGCGTTTTGCTCCAAATTTTATTAACCGCCCAGTATAGTAAACCTAGGACGATGAATACAGGAATAGCCAAGAATAAGCCAAAGAGAAAACCATAACTTTCAGTACGGAATAGATTCATCAACGGATAATACATCGTTCCGTATAGATCCACTTGATTGAGTATATAGTATCGGATGGCAGCGAACCACGCACCGATAATAATTAGATAACCTACCCAAGCAGGCCATTTCTTTTTGGGCTTCCACAAGTTGAGGAATAGAGCCCAAAATCCTACCAATCCTATTACGAGGATAGCAGAAAAAATGATATTAAATAGAATTCTCATTCATTGCTCCTACAAATTATTTTGCCATCTCCGTCAATTTACCATGAGGACCTGCCCAAGCATAATCAGCAAACTCGTCGCGCTTGATGAGCATCCAGTCCTTTGGCAATTGCTTTTGGATAGCTCCAATTGTTATATTTTTAGCATCCCCTGCGTACGTCAAATCGCCGCGGAATGCTTTCATAAACCATTTTCGATGAGAGAAAATATGTGTTATTTCTTTTACCAATACAGGTTGTAAAACTAGTTCAAAACCTAGGTCCTTAACTAATTCTTCAAGGCATCGTTCACCTTCGTCAAAGGTAGATACCATTTCCACCGAAGGGAATTCCCACATGGACCGTAACAACCCACGATTCGGGCGTTTATGCAATAGATAATAGTCTTCGTATTGCAAGATACCTACAAATAGAGGCACCTCTACAACCTTCGTTTTCTTGATGCGCACAGGTAATTTGTCCGTATCCTTATGTTGGTATGCTTCGCACATGTTTACAATAGGACATTCCCCACAGCGCGGAGTTTTTGGAATGCACACAGCAGAGCCAAAATCCATTAAGGCTTGGTTAAAATCACCAGGCCGATTGTGAGGTAATGTTTCCTCTACAATAGCAGTTATGGCCTTCTTGCCTTTAGTGCTCAAAATATCATCAAAGATGTGATATAAACGAGCGTAAATGCGCAGCACATTGCCATCTACAGCTACCTCTGGTTCGTTGTACGCCATGGATAGCACAGCCCCAGCTGTATAAGAGCCTACGCCCTTCAAGGACTCCATCGTCTTGCGGTCACGAGGCACGATACCACCGTAGTTTTCCACGACGTCCTTTACACCAAGGCGCAAGTTGCGAGCACGGCTATAGTAACCAAGCCCTTGCCAAGCGTGAACCACCTCATCCTCAGTAGCCTTTGCTAGGTCCTCCAAGGTTGGGAATAAACGCATCCAATTGTCATAATAGGGCTTCATCGCCTCAATGCGCGTCTGCTGGCTCATCACCTCAGACACCCAAATCTTATAAGGGTCTCCACAATCGCGCCACGGCAATTCCCGTTTATGCACATCATACCACGCCAACAGCTGTGGCACCCACTTAGGGTTCTTTTTATCAGTCATATTACCTCAAAATATTATAAACTTAGGACTCTAGTACCACTTTCATGCCTATTGGCATATTACAAGCCTATTGCATATATGTTGCAGCCAATAAGGTACAAATTATCCATTAATATACAGATCAATGGGCGCCAAGTGTTCGCTTTCAAGAACGGTATCCACAGTGATCAGATCCATCTTATCTACCGTACTGTTGTCTCGGCCAAATACGATAGGCCCTTTTAACTTCTTGCCTTCTAGCAGCATCGGTAGCCATTGACGGTCACCATCCCACATGTGCTCGTAAGGAATTTCGTCAACCGTTAGCCAATGAGGCTCCATCTCTTCCGTTTCCTCTACATTGCCTGTGAAAGCACGCAAAAAGTACACATAACCTACATGGGTTAAGCTTTCATCAAAAGGAAATTGAAAATCAAAAGCAGCCACACATTCTAAGTCTTCTGGGCGACCATGAAGGCCAGATTCCTCAAACAACTCACGGATAGCACAGTCTCGGAAGCTTTCACCAGCCTCGAGTTTACCGCCAAACCCATTATATTTATCAGCCCCGAAACCACGTTTCTTACGACCTAGCAATATGCGATTTTGTTCATCAATAGGAAATACGAGCGTCGTCGGTTTCATAAGGCCTCCTTAATCGTTAAAATAATACCCTATTATTATACCATTATTTCATGTACGAATGGGCTAATTATGGTATGATTAAGAGTATAGATTTTCTTATACGGAAGGAGGCACATGATGAATAAACCACTACGATTTAACATCGCACTAGGGCGCACAAAGCCTGTAAATATTCGCAACGAAGAAGTGCGCTGCCCCTTCTGTGATCGTTCAAAATTAACGGATATTCTAGATACATCAGGTCATATCATATGGCTCATGAACAAATATCCTGTATTAGATAAAACATGGCCAACGGTTATTATTGAAACAGAAACGGACGAAGGCGAATTTTCTACATTGCCTGCCGATAAAGCGGCTCGTATTCTCCAATTTGGCCTAGATAAATGGCGTGAAACACGGGAACGGAAAGAGTTCAAATCAGTACTCTTCTTCAAAAATCACGGATACATGTCTGGCGGTTCTATCCGTCATCCTCACAGCCAAATTATAGGCCTTGAGGATTATGATTACCACGAAGATATTACGGCTCAAAATATGGAAGGCTGGCTCTTGTACGAAGATCAAGATGTGCGCATCACCTTATCTACACAGCCTATAATTGGATTCTTTGAATACAATATTCGCTTCAAGCCAGATGCACCGGTTCGCTCCGTTGCATTGCGTTTACAACAGGTATTGCGGTATGTATTGCGCAGCATCGCCAATTACAGCCAGTCCTATAACTATTTTGTATATAATCTTGAAGACGGCTGCGACTACATCAAGGTTGTAGCCCGTTATGTCACAACACCACTTTACGTGGGTTACAAAATTCCTCAAACTTGCGACGAGGAGCGCGCTGCAAAAATCATTCAAGACATTGCGCCGTACTTCCACGCTTCAAAATAGTTTTACTTATACATATTGTATCTAAATAATTTTGATATATTTGAAAGGATGTTTATGAAAGTATTTGCCATCGGCGATCTCCATCTATCTGGCAATCCTCCGACGAAGCCGATGGATATTTTTGGCCCCCATTGGGATAACCACTGGAGCCGCATCAAAGAAGATTGGATTGACCGTGTAACAGATGAAGATATAGTCTTTCTCGTAGGTGACATGAGTTGGGCTCTTCGCCTTGATGAAGCGGCTTGCGACTTACAAGAAATTGCATCCATGCCCGGCAAAAAGTATATGATTCGCGGTAACCACGACTACTGGTGGGCATCAGCCAATAAGATGAGAAATCTCATGGGTGATGCTATCACCTTTTTACAAGGCCATGGTACAGCAGAACTCATTCAAACAGAAGAAGGCCCTCGCATTATTGCCTTTGGTGGAACACGGGCCTACCTCTGCCCTGGAGACTCTCATTTCACACCAGAAACAGACCAATCCATTTACGATAGAGAACTGATGCGTACCGAAGCAGCATTACAAGAAATGAATAAAGCTGTAGATATACTAAGAGAAGAAATCACTGCTGAAGCAAATGTTGATATAACAAAGCTTAATAAGGCTGATACAACAGATTCTGATAAGGCCTATCCATCAGCAATAGATATAGACAGCATACCAGTAACAAAAATCTTATTGTTACACTATCCTCCATTTAACGAGTCCAATGCCCCTTCTGGTTTCACGGACCTTATAGAGCAATACAAAGTAGATACTTGTATCTTTGGACATTTACACGATCAAATATCCTTTAAGCGTATTCCAAAGGAATTTGGTTCTGCTAAATTAGAGCTAGTGTCTGCAGATTACCTAGACTTTAGACTGAAAGAAATTATGTAAGGAGAGACCATGAGTCGCATTCATAAAGAACATTTACAAGCGGGATATATTTTTGGCGATACTATTAACCAAGAATATATTTACTTGCCCTCTGGTGAGGTAGGTACTGACCATCCATTGGCAGTTCTGGAAACACCGACAAAGCGTGAGGATATCACATTGGATGAAGCGGTCCACATGATTGACACATTAACACTAAAACGTTGTAGCCATCCTACACTAGGGAAAAAATCATTTTAATAATATAATGGCACTAACAAATTAAGCGGGTAGATATCTACCCGCTTTTTGTATGGACTTATACAGTTTTTAGATGTTCCATAAAAGGATTATCCCAAGAATCCGCCATGCCCCATGCGAATGCAGTCTTCTTTAGTAATTTCATCGTTTGCTACAAGGCGTGGCAAGATTTCGTCAAAAGCAGTCGGTTTACTAAATAATACGCCACCCGGAACGCCAAGAATCGGTGTACCATCAGCACAGTAAGCAATACAAACCATAGAACCTGGCAATACAGGTAATCCGTATGTCACTACGCGATCTGCATAACGTTTAATGGCCCCTGGTGTTAAATCGTCAGGGTCAACGCTCATGCCGCCGGTACAAAAAATAATATCAGCACCAGCTGCTTTTACCTTGTCGATAGCCGCCACAATATCGTCTGTATTATCCGTTACGATTTCATGGGCTACTTTATTTACACCAAACTCTGCACAACGTTCCTCAATGATTGGGGTGAAAGCATCTTTAATACGGCCTTCAAATACTTCGGAACCTGTAGTAACAATGCCCATTGTTTTGCGTACGAATGGTTTTACATTAAGTAAAGGCTTGCCATTAGCAATTTTCTTTGCATCCTCCACTTGTTGTTCCTCTAATAACAATGGAATACAACGCATGCCCGCTAATTTATCGCCTACTTTCACCGGTGTATTATTAAATCTCGTTACGATAGTAAGCTCGCCAATGCTATTAATAGCATGTAAGCGATCTACATCAACTTTAAAGAGACCGTCTACGTCTGCAATAGCTTCGATTTTGCCTTGCGCCATAGGTCCATCGTGCATATTTTCGCCACCTGCCATATTGTACAAAGCACGTGCCACGTCCTCTTCGTGCAAGAATCCTTCATCCTCAGGTTCCATCACAAAGATATGCTCTTTACCAAGGTCTAGTAATTTTGGAATATCCTCTTCCGTAATCACATGGCCGCGACGGAACGGCGTATCTTTCACCTCTCCTATGACAATGCGTACTAAATCATGTATTAATGCATGCCCCACGGCATCTTGTGTTCTAATGGATTTCATAATATCTCCCTTTATAATCTAGCATTCTGTGTAATGTATTAGACCCAAAATTGTATTCAAACTTTAAATTCTGAACTCTATACAATGTATGTTATAACAACAAAATATACCTAATCCTATTCTGAATTTCTTGCAAATTAGTTTATAAATATCTTCCAAATAAGACCTAAATAGTCTTATGTATTAATCATATAAAAATAGATGTATTTATGCTGTAACTCAAGTCACCTTATTCGGTAAGATCAGATCGCACCGAGTATACGCGCAAGTAGTACACCAATCCAGCAAAGGATTAAGCCCCCTACCACTTGTACAAAGCCATAAAATAAGGCTTGTACATAGGACTCAGCCATCATGAGTTGTAACATTTCAAAGGCAAAGGTTGAAAATGTTGTAAATGCACCAAGTCCACCAACCACGAGGAAGAACCTCGCCAACTGCGATAAATCTGGCTTTTGCATATATAGACCTAGTACAAGGCCAATAATAAGGCAACCAATGAGGTTTACTACAACCGTTCCATATGGAAAGGAACTCACCTTTGTCATAACCCATTCGCCAAGAGCCATGCGACACAACGCACCAACTGCGCCACCAATGGCAACTGCAATGTATTTTTCCATAATGCCTCCTATACTTACAGTAGTATCCTACGATTTTCACAATCCGTGTAATTATCTGAAATAACCGATAAATATCTAGTTTTCTATATTAGTCAACGACCAACAGTCTCAGTATACTATATTTAGAGAGCAGGGAAAAGAAAGGAATCCCTATGAAACCTGCAACAACACCGTTAACTGAGCTGCGAATAAATACCTACGAAGACCCATTTTTACAACATCAATATGTGTGTTTAGGTCATAAAATTGCCAACATTCGCATATCTCTAAATATGTCCCAACACGAGCTAGCACGCCACGTTGGTATTAGCCGCAGTTATTTGAGCAAGCTAGAGTGTGGCACAGGCATATCCGGCATGTCTTTAGAAATTTTATTTAAAATCGCTCAAGCATTCCAAATTGATGTAGCTCAGCTTGTAAGGTTGCGTATCATAGATTATAAAAGTTGCAATGCTCATCTTACGTCACACTATAAACGATTAGAATTTCTAAGTCATACGAGGAACAGCGCGCTAACTAAAGTTAAGCCAAAGCTAAGTTAAGCTAATCAAATACAGTATTAACGCTCGTACAGAAAAAGCCCCGCCAACGGCGGAGCCTTTCATAAAGCATGCCAAGAATAGGCATTATACTTCATTAAGTTTTTTGTGTTGCACTTCAGCATTTGCTTTTTTGAAGATAAATGCATTATTAATATGCTGACGCATAGCAGTTTCTGCTGCCACTTCATCATGACGCTCAATAGCATCTACGATATGATCATGTTCATCGTCGCAATCATGAGTACGCACTGCATTAAAAGAGCTAATGTACATGTCGCGATTAACGCGTTCACGGAAGCTCGCTAAGTATTCTACAACGCGTTCATTACCAGAATAATGAGCAATCATAGTATGGAAACGACTGTTTACTTCAACGCGTTCTGTAGCTTCTTCAATTTCATGCATTTCTTTACAAATTTCACGCAACTCTTTAATTTGTTCATCAGTGGCATGACGGGCACAAAGTCGTGCACCAAGGCCTTCCATTACTTCACGCACTTGATACAATGCAATAATCTCTTCAGGAGTATCCGCCTTTACAGTAACACCCTTCCAAGGAACAATAACTACGAGATTATCTTTAGCCAATTTACGGAATGCTTCGCGAACAGGTGTAGCACTCACTTGCAATTGTTCTGCAATTTTTACTTCGTTAAGCTTTTCTTGTGGCATCAATTCGCCTGTTAAGATAGCTGTTTTTAATGTTAAATAAACTTGTTCACTAAGCGGTAATCTTTCAATAGAGTCCACAGCGGACAATTTGTATTTATCTTTAGAATCTTGTCGTCCCATTAATATCCCCTAATCTTATATCCCGTCAACTCATTCGTACTTTCAAAGAACGGCTAAAATGAGTATAATATATTGTACGATATATATTGTACGATATATTTTGTATTTTGAATAAATATGTTATATGTGATTTAGTACATATAGTATAATTATAGAGCTCACATCTAAGACTGTCAATTTAACGATAGATAATAGCTATATCTCATTTTTGAAAGTAAGGAAGTTGTACCATGAGCCGTTGTTTAGTTATCATAAATCCTGTATCAGGTGGCGGTGCGGCACGTCGCTATGCCCTCGATTTACAATGGAAATTGAGCACCTTGTTTGAAACGATTGAGGTCAAATTCACTACTGGTGAAGGCGATGCTACACGTTTCGCAAAAGATGCTTGCGAACGCGGATTCGATGCTGTATTCTGCATGGGCGGTGACGGCACCGTAAATGAAACCGTTAACGGTATTGCCCAAGGTGGCTTTAAATCTACCTTTGGTTTCATTCCTGTTGGTACTGTAAACGATATGTCTCGTGCCCTTGGTATTCATCAGAATCCAACACAGGCGATCAAACGAATTGATATCAATCAAACACGTACCATTGATATCGGTCGTTGTAACAACAAATATTTCTGCAATAATATCGCAGCCGGTGTTATTCCAAAGGTAATCGAAGAGGTTACCCCAAAGGAAAAAAGCATCTTGGGCCCTCTAGCCTACTTCTTACGCGCAGGGCAAGCCTTATTTACAACAAAAGACTACACATACCGCATCAAAACAGAGAATGACGATTTTATCTGTAAATCTCCACTCGTTCTTGCATTGCTCACCAATGTAGTATCTAGCTTTGAACGCTTCATGCCGGAAGCATCTGTAGATGATGGTTATATGCGCATCATAATATTCAAGGAATACTTCATCCTCGATATTCTAAGCGTATTGCCGCTTATCATTAGTGGTGCCATCTACAACTCCCGTTATACAACAACACTAACCGTGAAAAAGGCTCATATTGAGTTATTATCTAATATCGGTGATTTACCTACTAATATGGATGGCGACCAAGGCCCATCCATGCCAGTAGATATCGAAGTATTGCCACGGGTTCTAAAAGTATTTGCCCCAGCAAAACACAAAAAGAAAAAGGCTTTGAATTTGCCTATACTACCACATATTTAATAAATTGTAGAGAAATCTACAGGACAAAACTATATAACAATCTATAACATAAAAGCTCTCTATTCAAGAATAGAGAGCTTTTTTATGTTCATTACCTTATAGGAAATACCTACCTAGTCCCTGCATATTTCTCATGCATAGCACTAAGTTAAGCATATACTTACAAGGCTAGTCTATGCTGATAGCATCATGCAAACGGAAGCTATAGATATAACATGCTTTCACAGGCATCCCTGTCAATCGCTGCAAGGCCTCTTTATAGAGATCCATTTGTATTTTATAACGCTTGATGAGGTCTTCCCCAGATTTGACGCGGTCCGTCTTGTAATCTACAAGAACCCACTCACCATCTTCTTCAAAGGCAGTATCGATAATACCTTGGAGGAATAGATTTTCGCCGTCCTCTAAGGTATCATATACGCGTTTCCCTTCAAAAAGCATACTAAACGGCAATTCTCGTTCGATACGCTTAGCGTTGATGAGACGTTTCCCAAGATCAGAACTAAAAAATTTATACAAACTTGTATCGCTTAATAAATTTCGTTCTTCCTCTGTGAAAGTCCCTTTCGTTACGAGTGCATCAAGCTCTTTTGTTAAAGAAGCTTGAGTATACTGCGCAAGAGGAAGCCATTGCATGGCCTCATGCATCAAGGTACCCCATTGAGCCCCTGTCAACACATCCTCTTCGGACTGCAGTGCTTGCGGCTTGCGGCCGAATACGGAATTCGCCAATTCGTCGGATGAAACAGTTACATCTGAAGCCTCCGTAATTGGTAAACTAGCAGCATTGATATTCTTCGCCTCAACATTTACAGATGATTTTGGATCTAGCTTAATAGCTTGACCTAAGATTGCATCTGAAATGGCTCGTTTAACCCCTGTATCTACCGTTATAATCGGTTCGTTCAAAGTATCAATAGTGCCTGCTTCAAGTTCCCGTTCTTGGAATCGTCGTTTCAATTCGCTGACGGAAATCTTAGCCGTGCGCCGCGTAGCGTCGCTGTACGGATAACTATAGTTGAAGCGGTCTTCGATTTCCTGTGGCAGTTCCACGGAATTAACAGCTTGTAATTCGCGTACCTTATTGATGGTAGTTTCATCGATATCTGCCTTATAATCGAGGTCACCGTAGAGAGAGCCATCGTGGATTTCGACCTTGATGCGACATTTTTTATCTGGTAAATCAAAATAGGTCGGTCCTTCGTACTCAATGGCTACGCGCAATGGATTACCACCGTCTAAATGACGAGCAAAGCCCATAATTAACCATTCTAGATACGTATTGGCTTGGGTGATAATATCCGTCGGCAATTGTTGACCTTCTACTGACGCTGTATTTTTAATGAGTTCACCTAAGGTACTCAACTTACCTTTAGCATTTTTAAAGCCTTTAAAATGACCTGTCATAATCAGCTTATCTCGTGCCCGTGTTAAGGCTACGTATAGAATCCGTTCTTCCTCTGCTTTGAGGGCCGCTTCCTTTACATCTTTTACATAGAACCACGGCATAGTTGGGAAGGATACCCGAATATCTGGGAAATATCCCTTAAGACCAAGTCCTGCATTCTTATCGATGAGGAGCTCTGAACGAAGATCCATCATGTTGAATCCCTTTTGCACCCCGGATAAGAATACTACAGGAAACTCAAGGCCCTTACTCTTATGGATGGTCATGAGGCGCACCACATTGTCCGCTTCACTTACCACATTAGCTAGCGGCATATCTTGGTTGCTATCGCGCAAGCTTTCCACAAAGCGCAAGAACCTAAAGAGGCCACGGAAACCAGATGCCTCATAGCCCTTAGCTCGGTCATACAGAGCGAGTACATTCGCGCGGCGCACGAGACCATTCGGCATGGCGCCCACATAGTTAACATAGTCTTGAGATTCGTAAATATCCCATAGCAAATCGGTCACACCGTGCCGGCGCGACAAGGTGCGCCACCGCTCCATATGGCCAATAAACGCTAATAAACGTTCATCTTGAGCCTTTTCTGCATAGGCTGGCATGAGAGACCACAAAGAACCCTCACCAGATAGGCGCAATGCACCTAGTTCGTTTGCATCAAGCCCCACAAGACCAGAGTGTAACACCGCCGCCATCGGCAAGTCTTGTTCCGGATTATCTATGATGGATAACAACGCTAGTAAGAGCTGTATTTCTTGTGCTTCAAAGTAGCCATCCCGTTCGTTTACCACCGCAGGAATACCCGCTTGACGCATGGCCTCTACAGCACGGGTCCCCCAACCAGCCAAGGATCTGCGCAAAATAGCAAAGTCGCGCCACTCGATTTGACGGAATGTACCATCTGGATTTTGCACCTTCTTCTTAGCACCGTGGATTTCCTTAATCTTTTGAATGATGAAATCTAGCTCACGCTCGTTGTTTTCAGGGTCACCCCCATCGTCCTCGTCGCTTTCACTAGCACTGAGGGTATCCTTACTCACATCGAGGAGCTGCAATTCCACGTCTCCTCCAATCCAATCCTCCGGTGCATCCTCAACGATTCGGCCAGGAATGAGGGATTCCGCCTCCGTATAATTGAGCTCCGCTGCCTCTTCTGTCATAATTTGGTAGAACAAGAAGTTCGTAGCGGCCAAAATATTTTCGTGAGACCGGAAGTTCTTTGCTAGGTCGATACGGCGTTCTACCGCATCAGTACCGCCGTAGGTATTGTATTTCTCCATAAATAGAGAACTGTCCGCCATACGGAAGCTATAAATCGCTTGTTTCACGTCCCCTACGTAGAACCGATTATCAACGCGAGAAATCAAATTGATAATCGTCTCTTGTACGCCGTTCGTATCTTGGTATTCGTCGACCATGATTTCTTGAAAGTATCTTGCAGTTCCTTCGCTACATCGGACGGCTGAGGATCATCCTCTGTGCCCGGCTCAACAAGAAGAGCTAAACATAGATGCTCCAAGTCACTAAAGTCCATGATACCTTGCTCTTGTTTCATATCCCGATACGCCTTATGGAACGCAATAGTGAGTTCCACTAAACCTTTGATGATTGGATATTGAGCCTTGAACTGCTCTTGCAATGTAGCTTCGGGCACTGTGAATACAGCAGCTTGCATCGCTTTAAGGTCATCTTTATTTTGGGAACCTAAAGATTTAAACTCTGCTTGTAAACTAGGGTCAACCTCTTCTCCAAGTTTATTAAAGCGGTCTTTTATAAAGGTATCCGTATGTTTACAAGCTTCCCCCATATCGTCCCAAGTTTCAGCCCCTGAAAGCATGCTTAGTGCGGCTAGTTGGTTATCATAAATATTTTGCCATTTATGAGGCCCTACTGGATCGAGCAAGATTTGTTCCATCCGTTCTAAGCGCTCGCGAATACGGTCAATAACAGCTACATGTTGATCCCACATATATTGGCCCCATAGGGTCTCACTGGGATTTACAGTCATGGCCTCTTTATAAGGCTCTAAGGCTTTTCGTAACCAACCGTCAGGATTAGCAAGAGACATAGCGTAGTTATATAAAGACATAATCTTCGCCGTTAAGCCTGCATCCGATTTATCATCACTGAAGAAATCCGCTAATTCATAGATATTATAAAGGCCCTCTTCGTAGGATTTAGTCAATAAATCAGCTAATACCTCTTGTTGTAACAATGCCATTTCTGCTTCGTTACCGATGCGAGCAGTAGGGTTAATATCGAGCTTGTAAAAGTAAGACCGAATCACCCATTGGCAGAAGGAGTGCAATGTAGAAATATGAGCAGATGGCAACAGATTAAGCTGTCGTTCAAGGCGCTCTTGCATGGCTGCATCCTCGGTGGATTCCATGGCTTTCGCCAAAGCAAGACCAATACGAGCGCTCATCTCTTGAGCAGCCGCCTTTGTAAAGGTTACAACCATGAGCTCTTGAACGGATAACGGATTATCCATGTCTTTAAGACGAGTAATAATACGCTCTACGAGAACTGCCGTTTTACCTGAGCCGGCCGCTGCAGCGACTAGCAAGGTTTGATTATCTAAGGACGAGTCCTTCGGAGCAATAATGGCAGACTCCTGCTCTGGCGTCCATTTAACACCCATGGTTTTCACCTCCTTCGTTACTATTATTTCTATCGCTACTGTTATTTCCGTCGTTTAGAGCCTCTTTCATCCGTTCTAACGCATCAGCTTCGGACAGTTTAGACAAATAATTATATCGATTTCGACTAGAGTCAAAACGGCATACAGTATTGTAATCACAGTATGTACAAGGTCTATTCTTATTTAACTGGTAAGGTTGAATTGGGAATTGACCGTCCCCAATATGGCGGCCGATGTCAGCCATTACATGATTGGTGTAGCGGCACATCACATCAAATTCACCTGGATTCTTAACCTTGCGCAAATCATTCCTAGAAATGGTTTGATCTTTCGTCGTTGCAATTGGCACATATGGGCCTTGTTTAAGACCATAGGATAAGAACTTATTATCAATATGCGTCAACAACTCAACATCGTCTGAGAAGTACCCACTATTTCTCCACGCGTCGCTTTCCTTAGCTAAAGATACTGCATCTTCATAAGATATAGGAGCATCGGCAGGAATTTTAGGGTTCTTCACATAGGAATACACCACAGCCGCGGGAGCTATAGATTCGCCTTGCGTTTTACCATAAGCAGATTCTAAGGCCAATAGATAGGTCATAAGCTGCAGTTTAAGGCCATAGTATACATCTTGCGCCGTTACGTGTGCGCCGCCCGACTTGTAGTCAATAACCATGCCATAGGTTTGACCATCCCTTGTATATTCATCGATACGGTCAATTTGACCGATGAGGCGTAAATAACGGTCTTCCCCAAGGGGTACCCGAATCGGCTCCCAGCTGCCTTGACGGCCAAAATCTTGCTCTAAGTATTTCGTATCAAAATCACTGCGCTTGGACCACTCCACAAGGCGATCTACCGTCACATGTAATGTTCTTTGTACACGCTGCTCGATTGCCTTTTGGTAGGCATCACTCGTTTCCTCGCCGCCCTGATTTTCTTGTAAAATTTCTTCCGCTACCGTACGGCACAAGTAATGTTGATCCTCTTCGTTAAGGTCACGCCATTGTTTATTGTTATCTAATAGATAATTACCTAAACGCTCTAGGTTAGCATGGAGGAATGTACCAATTTCAGGAGCACCAAAGGAGCGTACACGACGCGGTTCTAGTTTTAAACCATATTGAGCATAGAACTTGAATGGACATTGCTGATATCTCTCTAGACGCGTTACAGAACCAGACATATAGCCTTTAGATAGGAACAATCCATTCACTAAATCCTTCGTAATGACCGGCACATCATTATTATCTCGAATACCACGAGACACCTCCCCTAAACGAGGACGGTAGGTGTCACTTTCACGAGCCCAGTTATAGAGGCCCCACCACAATGGATTGACCTCATGACCACTAAAGAGGGCGCCCCAGCGCTCAGACAATAAGGACAAACTCTGTAAAGGTCTCCATACATAATCCGACTCAGTATCAGGTGCAATGGAAAGAGGAATCTCTATAGGCTTATCTACATAACCAAGGGATTCTAGTCGCTTCACCACGAGGGATGGCTCAAGGCCGGTTCCATCTTCGCCAGAACTTGCATAGGACAGCGTCAAGGAATCAGATGCTCGCGTCATAGCTAGGTATAATAGGAAATTCTCGTTGAAAGCCTTCGGCAAAGCCCCTTCAGCCAACGTAATGCCGGCCTCCGCCAATTCTTGACGTTCCTTATCCTTAATAAGGCCTTCATCACCCATGCTTTGTGGGAATATGCCTTGGTTGAGGCCCATGACGAACACCTTAGGCCACCATTGGCTATAACCACGTTCGATGGTAGTGATTACCACATGATCTAAGGACGGAGGAATCATGGAATAATTGACATCGCTCAAGCCTTCTTCTAGGAGCAACATCATCTCATCTAGGGTCAACACTTCATCCTTCATGACCATAGAGATTTCGTCTATGAAAGAAATAACCGCATTATACATCTGTTCATGACTGGCTTTAGACTCTTGATCCCCCACCGTTTCAGCGTCTTGTGCCCATTCATAGAGACGCTGTGGCACTTGTAAGGTTTCTAAGAAACCATACAGCTGCGCACCCCACTCAGCGCCCGTATGACCTTCGCTATGAGCGGCAAAGTCAAACCACGGGGATAGGATGTCCATAATGGTTTGTCTTGCTTGATTAACACGTGCTCTACGAGGTGCATCTACATGACTTTCTTCATCTTGCCCTTCATGAAAGCCTCGTAAATAGGGCCAGCTTTCACGTTCCCATTTATAATGGTCGATACCAAACTCGAGTACGTAGTTTTCTAATTCATCTACGGCCTCACGGGTAAGGGGCATCAAGTCTGTTTTAAGCAATAAGAACATGCTGTCTCGACTGTAGCTATGGCGCACGATATCAAAGAGCGCCGTCAACAACTCGCCTAATGGATGGTTTTTCATAGGCCGCTGGCGGTCGATAAAATGCGGAATGCCATAACGACTGAAGACCTTTCTAAGGTATCTCCGTACGTTTCCGACTCGCGAAGCATGATGCATACATCGCGGTATCGTGCCTCTGGAGAAGATTCTACATAAGCTAAAATACGGCGAGCCACCGCATCAGCTTCCCGTTCTCGGTTGTAACCACGAATGAGTGGAACAGTAGTATCAGTAGAATTTTGCTTGCTAGGACTAGTAAAGTAATTAGCCTCTAATTCTTGTACGATGTGAGGGCCCCGTTTCCCGTCAAAACCAACCCAATTAATACTAGAACCATAACGAGCCAGTAAGGTATCGTATATTTCTAAAGGACGGCTAAAGAGATGTTCCCCTCGACGTGCAATATGTAAAGCCTTTGGAGCCATTGGCAAGTCGATAGTAATAACTGCTTCCTTAGCCAAATCAAACAAGGTATAGATCAACTCGTAGTGTGTGGGCGTAAACCAATGAAAGCCATCGATAAAGACATGGCTATTTTCCATCAGAGGAGATTGGGGCAAAGCCTCAACGATTTCCATAATTGGATCGATATCGCGCCCCCATGACGAGTGATTTCCTCCTCATAGGCAGCCATACAGATGGCAAGCTCCGCAATTTCTTTTGTAATACTTTATTTTTACGGAATCAGCTCCACGTTCTAGGTCATTAGGACCGACGCGGAATGCGCGAAACTCAGAAAAGAGCTGTTGCAATACAGAAGAAAATTCAGGGCGTTTAGTAGCCTGTTCTAAGAGACCTAGCTCCTTTTGTTTTCGTTTCATAACAAGGCGCAACAACATCGACCGGCCAAAGCTAGATAAGCTTGATTGACCGGCCCCTTTGGACCCTATAGATTGATATACTTGGTAACCCAAACGACCAAAACCTACGACGCGAACCGTAGTAAAACCTTTTCAGGCATAAATTCAGCCAGTTCCCGCTCTACCCTATAGGTAGCTGGCTCAGGAACGAGTAAGATTATAGGTTCTCCTGGACAATCGGTCATGACTTGACGTATCCGTTCATATACGGCACGTGTCTTGCCTGATCCTGCTCGTCCATAATAGACGCTAATACTCATGAGACCTCCCTAGTGAAACTTTCACCATCTCAATTTATATAATTTATATAATTCACAAATTTCATCTTATTTATATATTTCTTGTTCTTAGGTATAGCCTAAAACTATTTTTTCGATATAATATATTACTATACGTAAGTATTATTATATAGTAATATGACATTCTGTGCTTAATTCTGGGGTAAATTTAAGATAATTGTACAATATTTGACTCATCTGATTATATTTGTTTATAATTAAGAAAAAATTTATATTTTATTTACAATTAACAGAATTTCATATATAATACATTTTAGTATTTGTGTTATTTGTAAAATCATGTATTTAGGAGTGAACTATTATGAACAAAAACATTTAGCGGCTGCTTTCGCAGTATTTGCAGCTACAACTATGTCTTTCTCTGCTTTCGCAGCATCCGTTGATGCTAATGCACGTGCTTACGAACGCGCTGCAGCTGAGCAATATACTTACGCTGCACCTCAAGCAGCTACACCAGCGTACCAATCTGGTTATGTAACAAGCGCCACGCCCTGGTTACAAACCATTACCAGCGGTACCTTACACAGCAGGTGACATGGCTCAACAAATGCCTGTATCTAAAGAATTAGGCGATCCAATTTTCGTAGCGCCTCAAACAACAGCTGTAGGTCTTCAAATCATGGACCCTATCGCACCTAGCTACCAACCTGTATACCAAGAAACTGTAACTTCCGTAACAGCTAATGGCAACGGCAGTGCATATGTTTCCCGTTATAAAACTAACCAATTAAACGCATTCGACTTATTGTTGAACGGCAAATCTTACACTTACGACTTGCCTGCATACACTAACGGCTACCAAGTGAAAACTGCTAGCTCCTACAACCGTGCTGGCGACGGCGTTGCAAACGTATTCTCTACAAACGTAATCACTGAAGCAGTTGTAAACAATAACTCCTTGCGCATCACTGTTAACATGACTCAACCAACAGCTGTAGCAGCTGCTAAATTGCGTTCCATGCAACAAACTGGTCAAGTAGCAGGCGGTGAAGTAGCTGCATTGTTCGCTTACAATGAAAGCTATGATGGTGTAAAACAAGCTGCTCAATATGACGTATTCAACAACGGCAACCGTTACATCGTTGTTAAATCTGGTGCTGTAACTGTTCCAAACGGTGCACAACACCCTTACGCAACTGCATTATTCGCAGTAACTGACGATACTGTAGCAGCTGTAACAGTATCTGGCAACACTGCTGATACTTACGATTTAGTTAAAGGTACTGCATACGCAATTGCACAATCTGCTCGCGTATCTAACGCACGTACTCGCTAATTCTAACTATAATTCGTTACGAATTAACTATAACGTGAAGTCTATAAACCTTCACACATGAAGACTATATAAATCATCAAAGCCCCGAATGAGATATCTCATTCGGGGCTTTTTATCATCTTACCAATTGAATTCTTAGATTTATTTTTACGATAATCTTGTAAATACTTCTAACGCTTTATACGCCATCAAACGATAGCCTCTTGCATTAGGATGTACTTCACCGGCAAAGACAATTTGGCCGATTTGATCCGCTTCGTATAATGATGTATAAAAGTCTATAACCTTCAAATCATGCTCTGCAGCATAGGCTTTTAGTTGTTCATTGACCTCTCGCACTACAATGTCGAGTCCATCCATATCACTATCGATTTGTGTTTCTAAACCAATAATAACCTTCCCTTTGTACTCGCTAGTTCAATAGCTTTCACCAAGGTCTTGAACACATATGCACTATCTCGACCTTGTAAGATATCATTAGTACCACACATTAAGAAGATATGACGCGTTGAATCAGCTACAGCTGTAGGTAGCCATTTTTCAATGTTATAAATCATGCCCTGAACGGAGCATCCGTCTTCACCATAATTTGTAAAATGTACACCCTCTATAGATGCATCACAAATTTCAACCCAACCTTGACCATAAGGCACATCATAACCGCGGGTAATGCTATCGCCAAAACAGATAATTTCCATATCTAGACCTCCTGTACTATGCATTAATCATATAACAAAATGACAATTATATACAATATACATACTATGAATTTTTATATGCATTTTTATAGAATTACATGTTTGACTATGGTATACTAATTCCACATAAGAGAGGTCAAAGATGAGAAAACTATATCCCTTTTAATACTAGCATTAGCAACATTACAATCAGCTAGTGCGATTTCACAATATGAATTAGAGAACAAGCCTACTCAATACCAAGTTGCTTATAATAGCCCTTCGGAGACTGTGTATATCGACTTAAGTACACTTAGCCTAGCACAGTCAGGTCCTACATATAGTACGCTTCACGCCCGTACAATTAGTCTCTATAAAAGCAGAATATTATTGCTGATTATTCAACTAATTATACATACCATCGTGGTAACACATCTAAAGATATTTATCTTATGGATTGGCATGTAGCACCGGCGAAATTCTACCAAGTAAATGGTGCACCTATAGGAACTGCTAATAATCAGCGTTCTGTTCTATCTACAGGTGCTCACGTCGCTACAAAGGGTTCTCCTGTAGCTGAAATAGGGCAATTTATTTTACATAATGCATTGGAATTAGAGCGTATTACCTATACAACTAAGAACCCATACGTACCACCTCGTCCATATAAACCATTAAGTACACCGGCTCCAACAGAAGATAGGCCATTATTTGGAGTTCAACCACCAGAAGGTGTCTATAAACCGCTAAACCAATTAGAATCTCCTTATACATCTAATCAACCACGGTTATATCCTTCTAAATTAGGTATGTATGGACCCGTTCCAGCACCGTCTCCACAAGGACCTCGACCTAGTGATTGGATTCTCGACATTCAAAATCAGGACATGCCAGATCCAAATACACCTATGAGTGATTGGAGACCGCAACCTGATTATCATGCACCGCAAAACCATAATCAAAAAATATAGTTACTCGTAACGTATAAAAGAGACTGAACTGTCCCTATTTTGAACTGCACCCCAAAAATTGTGTCCAATTTTGGGGTGCAGTTCATTAGAGATTTAATTCAGTCTCTTTTGTTTCATATTTTGTTTGTTTCCATACAATTAGAGGAACCTATTGTATGATGCTTTCACATTATTTAAGACGTACAAAGAACAATGCAATAGCACCGATAACTGGTGCAATGGCAAGGGTCATCAATGCAGATTGATAACTGCCTGTAGCTGTTAACATGCTACCTAAAATCATAGGTGCCAACATAACGCCGATCTGATTAAACAAGTTTACAAAGCCTGCAGTTGTACCGCGTAAATGAGGTGCTGCAGATTGAATTACGAGAGCATTTGTTAAAGCACTATGCATGAAAGCACCAATACCAAGAATTGGACCTGTTATAAAGAGCATATCTGGATTTGTGGTGCTCGCAAAGAGGATCAATGCTGGTGCAAATAAGAACATAACAAGCGCCACCAAATGGTTCTTCTTAATCGGTAAGATATCAGACAAAATACCGATAGTCGGTTTCGCAATAAGCGCGGCTAAACCAAAGGCAGACATTACATGGCCTGCATAGATGGCATTAACGCCGAGCTGTTTAACCATGTACAAGTTTGACCATTGGGCCACAGCCCAGGTAGCACCGGTAGCAAAGAAGCCTGCAAAGGCAAGACAACAAATGTTGCGATTCTTCAAAACATGTAACAAGTTTTCCTTTAAAGAAGTCTTTTCCCCTATATGAGCAGATGCAGCACTCACCTCTGCTTCTCGTTGAGCTAAGATATCAGCACTTGGCTTACGAACCGTAAAATAGCTAAGAATGAAAACAAGGATTGGTAATACCGCTGTTAAAAGAAATGCATTTTGCCAACCATAATTAGTTGCCACATATGGTGCATAAAGGTTTACAGTAGTCAATCCAAGGGATGTACAGGACATGAAGATACCCACGGCTGCACCACGTTGATTAGGCCCAAAGTAATCCCCAATAGCACTTAAACAAGATGCTTGTACCGGACCAGATACAATACCTAATAAGAATCGTAATACCCAGCCATAGGTGTAATTATCTATAGTACTCATCAATGCCGTAATAACTGCCATGGCAAGTAAGCTTACCAAAATGGTGTAACGATAACCAATGCGATCCGCTAAGATACCACCTGGTAGAACCATGATAGCATAGCCCATATAAAAGGCCGATAAATAGGCCGTACCCATTTGAGGAGTAAAACTCAAGGCCTCATTAACGATAGGCATCAAGGACGCCCAAGATAAACGCATAACAAAGCTAATCAAAATGTTAGCCACACGCTGACAAGAATTAAAATCTGAGTTCGTGAGAAACTAAGTCGATTCATACGAGCTCCTTTCTACAAAAACCTAATAAACATAAGGCTAGCATATCATAGAGGAGAAAGATTGGCTATATAAAAGTACCATGCTTAGATCTATACAATAATAAAAGACCTCTAGGCATAACCTAAAGGGCTTTCTAAGTCGTGGCGGAGATAGTAGCTATTTCGCATTGGTTGCTTTCTCCGTCTTCTTTGGTCTGGTTAAATCCTTTTAGTTTTGTTTAAGTTGTTTGAACGAAGAATAATCCACCAGATAGATCTCGATTCATAAAAATATATCCTATGTTCTCAGTTAGATAAAAATTTCATTTACTTCTTCAGGCAGATCCATTCCTAAGATTTGACCTATGAAAATATATTTTTCTAGAAAATCATCACTCTCTTGCTGTAAATATTCAGGTTGTCCTCCTAGAAAACTCATTTCATCTAAATTCTCAATAGGATTAATTGGATAAAATTTATCTAGGTTAAACTTGAACTGATTTTTATCTCCGATGATAACTTTCGTGTATCCTTGAATAGCATCGTCAATTTCAGTAATGTAGTCAAGAAAATAATCTTCTTTATCATAATAAGAAAAACGTAAATTGCTTTATCTTTATATTCCATATCCTGAAAATCCGTTTTAAATTGAGGTGCAATAGTTAATAGATTTTCAATTGGTATAAAAGCAACTAATGCTAACTCATGACCATCTGGCGCTATCACTTTATTTGAATAGTCTAAATCTAGCCCAACTAATATATTATTTATATTGGGTTTGCTATCTAAAAAGTTAAAATTAACGTATCCATTTTTTCCATTTAAATTCTCCTAAAAATTTAAGGGCATTTCTCACCTACTTTTTCAATTTTCTAAGAAATTTCTTGGCTTCTTTTCTTAATCCTCCTCCAGAAGTTTTGGGTTTGTAATGATAATCCGCTAAATCTTATTAATTAATTGATATTTATCAATATTTTTAATTCGTCTGGTAGTTTGGCACCATTTCTATATACCTTTTAGCCCAAAATATGGCTTTTCTTTATTGCCTTGTGTGAAAAATAAATCGGCTAAATTGGATTGGGCAATTGGATGTCCATTTTTGCCGCTATCTCTAGCCATTTAAATTCCGAATCTTGATCTAAAGATACAAACATATGGTATTGATATAATTTGAATGCTGAGTTTTATCTCCATTAGTGGCGTTCTTTTCGAAAATTTGAATTTCTTCATCTGAAATCCAATAAGTATTACCTGTTGATATAAAGTTAGTCATTTTAAATTTCTTTCCGGATGTTATTTACATGATATTAAAGGGGTTATTACGTCGGGATTGGAGGTTTCATACGGGCTACGGCTTGCTTTGAAATCTATTTTTGAACGTAAGAAATTTATCATATGAATTTAGTTGTTCAGCAGAATAATTTTCCATAATTTCAGTATTATCACTATCTACAATAGAAACAAAAATATGACATTCTTTGTTTTTTCTTATCAATATTTTCTATCGCTTTTTAAATCCTTCTATAATTGAATCATATACTTCCGCCTGATATTGCTCAAAATTATCTTCTGATATTAATGTATTTGCATCATTAAGAATATTTTGAATCTCATTATTGAATATACTATCTATTTTCTCAGGAACCTCTCCAAGCCCTATTGCAAATTGAGGGTAATACCATTTAATAAAAGGCTGTTCTTCTTTGGGTAGTTTACTTTTTCTATTTCATAGTGAGAAATAGTGTTAGCAGCCCAACCCAGATATGAACAATAGTCATCAATAAATAATGTATAGGCAAAAACTTCATTAGAATTATATCTTTCTAATACAAATTTAAATGTCTCTGTAACTCCTTTAGATACATTCTGGATTAAATCTTGAATTATATAATTACTTAAAATACTCATTCTAGTTTTCCTTTTATAAGTTTTGTTATCAATCAGTTTCTATGCACATTTACTACGTGATCTGTATTTTCCAAAACCTTACCACCAATTCTAGTTAATTGCTTACTCATGTATCTATCTGTTTGAGCTTTGTTATACTTATCCAATACTTTTGAATAAATTCTTTAAATTTAATTAATATGAAAGTCCTTTGGCTATGATGTTTATAGCATATCCTTGAGTTATATTTGTTCATATAAAGTTAAATTCTTTTCTGTGCTTTTATATATATCTGTATAGAAATAAATTCTATTATCTTTTATCTCTTTCAGATAAACCAAGTCTTCGATCCCCAATATACCCAATTGATAAATTATCTAAATTTAATGTTGCAAGCCTAAATCCAACAACGCAAAATCGTCTAATAAAACTGGAATATATATTTTTCTATTGAAATACAACAAAGGCCCTCCAAACCCCTGTTCTTTAATAATAACTTGACCGTTAATGGATAGACTTCCAACTAAGGGAGAACCTTGATTTACTTCCATCAAATCAAGGTAACTGACTTCCCATTCGTCAAAAAATTTTTTCTTGAAAGTCTAAAGGAGTTTCATTCAAAATTTTTAGCTTAGACATTTTATATTTTCTCTTGTCAAAGAATTGAAATCTTCTTCTAATTCTACAAGGAGTTTACCAACTTCATTATTAAATGGCCAAGAATCAATTACTATCCGAGATAATAAAAATTCTTTGCCTTTTTTGTTGAAAAATACTTTCTGAATTTAGATAATTAATCATGTCATATAGTTCATTTTTATAGAAATCAACTGCTGTTTATTTGTATAACTATATTCATCGCAATTATAAATCATTTTATCAATTTCGACTAAAACTATATTAATCTTTTTATAAATTGCTTCTGATTCATTGCTTACTAACCTTTCGAAGTCATTAATATATTTGTGTTTATCCGCCAAGAAAACTCAAACCTTGAGGTGCAGCTTTACCTTCAATATAGTTGTTCTTAATAGCCGTCGCTGCAGTAGCCGTGGAAATCGGGTTATTAACAAATACAATTACTCTTAACAAGCTACAATTACTTAAAACAAATCATTTATGTTTATTTGTAATTAAGTTGCCTGCGACTAATAGATCATGATGAATTTTGCATACACATTCATCAATCCAGCCATAGTGAACATCATCATTAATAGAATAATAAACATCATCTGTTAAAACTTCCTTACCAACAGTGAGTCTATTTGCTAGTGATGCAAAAATACTTCCTCCTGAGGCCAGTTCGTACAACATGGCAATTCAAGTAAAGTATTTCCTGCTTTTAATTCTTTATCTAGAATCAGTTGCAACTCTTCACATAATTTAAATTGACCGGATTTTTCATAAGATCTCTTTCTACATGCGATGGTGTCATATTTTTATCTGTCATATATGTATTTCCTTTTTATTTGGCCTTATGGATTTAGATTGCATACTTGCATCGAATCCCGGGAATGGAAGTTTCATGTGGTCTACGGCTTGCTTGGGCTACTTTACAGTTGATAATTAAATTTAGAAAATTATGTCTAATACTCTATTTTTAAAATAAATTCTTTTTAAATGTTCTAAAATATTATCTAACTCTTCCTTGCTTAAAATTTGGTTGGTCTTAGTAAATTTTGCTGTTTTCGCATATAGGGAAAAGTGAAACTCATCATTTGAAAGAACATTTCTCCTTCAAATGAAATTTCATGTCCATTTAAAGAAACAATTAACATACCTCTTGAAATTTTTTCAATTACGAAATCATCCATAGTAATTACCTTTGAAATATAATAGTTGAAATCTTTGTTTTAGAATCTATTATTACTATTTTTGTTATATTAGGATACAAAAACAAGCTGTTATGCGTTGTATATATTTATCTATACCATTTAGCACATCATATCTAGACCAAACATCTATTGCTATTCATATATTCGTGAGGTATTCAAAAGGCTTTTCAAAGAGTACGAAGCATTTTACTTTCAGGATAAGCTTTGAGTTGGAATAGATCATTTGTTCTTATAGATGAGATTTTCAGGTTTTTGTCGGGAGAAATAAGAAGTTTATCAAGGTATTCGGGGTCATACCAGTCATCCCAAGGTGCTAGACTAAAATAAGCTTTAATAAAATCATCAATAATGGCTGAACCTTCGGTATTAATACCAATAATATTTCCTTGTTCAATTAAATCAATATTAGGAAAATATTGTTTCAGTATATTTTTATTTACTATACCTTGTTGAATAATTAGCCAGAATCCTTTATCTAACGATTCTTCAGTAATAAACATAGCAGCAATAACATCGTTTTATCTATTTTTATATCTTCATATAAAGGAAGGTTTTTGAGGAAATTTTCCTTTGGTAATTAAGCAGGCTACACCTATCCAATCATATTTTCCAAGAATCTGTCCAACAGCTAAGAAATCATCTTCTATGGGAATGCCAAAATAATCGCCTACCTGCCATTTCTGTTTTTTCTTGCCATTTTTTAAAGTTCCTTTCTGTAATTCAATAAGGCATGGGAATTTTTCCACCTAAAAGGCGGCCCGAATGCCTTATTCAACATTGTCATAAATTATGTTTTATTTGTAGAAAATATATTATCTTCTATATGACAGTTTTGAAAAGAACAGTTAGATATTAAATCATCTTGTATATGCATTGATCTGAATACACAATTAATAAATGTACAATTAGTAAATTTTGTATTACAAACTATTGCCGTAATAAAAGAACAATTAATAAAATTACAATTAGTAAAGGAACTATAGCTTATGAAAGCACCACGAAATGAACAGAAAGAAAATTTGAGACTTTCAATTTTCCTATGGGATATTTCGTATCTGTGAAAATCAATATTATCTATATGGGTTAACTGTCTAGAAATTAAAGCATCTAACTCTTTTGTTTCGATTTTAATTAGAGACTTTGTAATATTTTTAAGTAATTCTTGAATGTCATTTGATATCATTTTTATTATCACCAATCTATAGGATCTGGTTGTATATCTTTCAAAGGTATTCTTGGTTTAGATAATAGAGCAGTTCCAAGCACCCCATATGCAATCCATTTAGGCAATGCCGCATCAGTGGGGGCTGGAGTCATTGTATCAATTGCAACCATAGACAATGCCCCCTTGGCTATGCTAACAGCATTCAACCCCCAAGGGTCCATCATATTTTGTATATTTTTGCAATCGGAAGGGTTGGTATGCGCTATCCGTTACCATGGTTTCCTCTTTCAGACGACCTTGATGCTGACTAGTGATGAGGTTGTTAAGGAGCAAATATTTCAGAAGACCTCAAAGAAGGATTACAGTAAGTCTATTATAGGTAATTCAAGAATATCTTTCGTTGTTAACTCTCCAATTTTCTTTTCAGTAAAAGACAACTTCTTATTTTTCACTAATTTGTCATCATGGAACGCATATTCGTAGATTTTTCCATTTGTTTTATTATAGACATATCCATAATAATCATCCTGACCATCCTCATCTTCAACAAAATTCATAAAGAATACTTCATCGTCTTGCTTTAATCTCTCTATTACTGCACTGTATAAGTTTGGCACCTCATTTACTACAAAATCTGTACATTCTAAAACACTTTCCAGCAAAATTTTAGAAGTTAATTCCTCAGACTCCATCAACTCAACTCCTATCTTTCTAAATAGTCTACTCAGGCTTGCATCCATTTATCTATATTTCTTAATATCCTGTAAGGTAATTATGCTATTTCTTAAATCATCTAAAAATAACAATTGAATTTCATATTCACGTTTTAAATTTTCGTCCTCTATTTTGCCATCTTCGGAGTATGGGAAATTCGCTAAAGCATCTTTCCAGTTAATTACGTTTTCAGCACATGCAGCAAAGTAATAACTATCAGATGATTTTTGTTGTATACCTAGTAACATATTTCGAATCGAAGCTAATAATTCTATAGTTCCTTGTGTTTCTACCATATCATTTAATGGATCATCATCATTCCAATTTATATCTTCTATAGCTTTTTGAGAGATTCCAATATTTATTTGGGAGAAATCATACCAACCAGCTTTAATGATAGTATCACAGAGTTGGTAGTTCACATTTGAATTAGTTATTTTAGTCATATTTTCATTTATTTTTTTCTCAATGATCAGTGCATTACAGCACCAAGCTGCAAATTTACATTTCTTTTGTAGATCCATTTGATTTAAAATAGATTGTACTCTTTCAATATACAATTCTATATTCATAATTTATTCTTTCATTAATCATATACACCGCTAGCATTGTCAACACTTGGTCATCGAAGTACTGTTTCTGTAATCTGAACGGTTGATGTACATTCCGATAGACCCGCCATCCTTTTTCAGACGACCCAAGGCGGTGCATTCGCCGTACCACAAGAGATTTCTGTCCTTATCGGACATCTCACGCGGGATGCCGATTTGGTAGCAGTGGAAGTAATGGGTTTGTTGTCGGCCTTCGCTGTCTGCGGTTGTCCAATTGCGGACCTGTGCCAAAGGTTCGTAAGAACTGGAGGTTTTGTGTGGGCTACGGTTTGCTATGGCTTACTTGTGATTACCAGCTAGTAATAGGTCTATGCAAATTTACCCAAAATTTTAATAATGATTGTTCAAAAAAACGAAATTCGGACAGATCTTTTTCTACAACTAGACCTAATTCTTTGAAAAGATATTTAGATTTCGTTCTCTCAATAACTTCATATTGACTTAATAACTCAGTAAGCCCTTTTTTTGATGATATATCCATTTCATTATAGTATATTGCAAGCTCTACTTTCTTATCATTGAAAATTGTAACCTCAGTTAACTTTTCATTATCAAACCTTAGTACAAAATTGTTTATCTCTATAATATTTTTTACCTTCGGGATAACATTATTTGATATGTCATATTTTCTTATAACATCTGATAGAGAACAATTTAATTCAAAATCGCCTACGCTCTTATAAGGAATAAATATTAATTTATCATGATTTAAAGTTGGGTTTTTAAGTTTACTTTTTTGAAAGTCTGAGTACTTTTTACCTTTACTATCATATAAATCTCTTATACTCTCATCGTAAATTAATATCTGCAGAAACAAATTATCCTTATAGTCAACATATAAAACTAAATTATATTTTGGAAAAATATAAAAATAATTTTCTTCATCCGAAACTTCTATTAGAGGATTCTCCTCTTCTAAAAATTTTTCAAGATTTGAAAACTTAATAACTTTTCCATTTAAGCAAAATTCATCACAATTCCTCAAGAAGGATACAGTAATCAATTCTGAATCAGATTGTATCTTGTGTTTTCTATCAAACTCTAATGAATAATTAGGATTATTTAAAATAACATCATCAAAGTCAGCCTTTTTTTGACCCAATACAATTCCATCCAAAGAATTATTCAATATTTTCAACATAATATATATCCTTTCCTGTATTTGTCTATGTCAATTAGCTTCTCAGCCATCAGGAAAAACGACCTCTAGATAGAATCCCATTGCTAATGGTAATGAAACTGTTAAAGAATCGATAGCTCAGACGCCTTCAAAGAAGATTTAGATGTCGCTTAAAAAGTAGAAGCCGCGTGTATGTTACGCACATACCCCATACCATAATTAAAAGTTTCATCCGGTCTACAGTTTGCTTTTTTTCATTCGAAAGAAAATTTTAACATTTTTGATAAGCGATTTATAAAATATAGAATTGCCAAATGTTCATCTTGGCAACAATATTCTTCGGTTCTCAATCCTCTTTCAGAATAGAATATATGCCATTTTTTATTTTCTTCAACAATACATAATGATTCATCATTTACTTCATTGATTGAGTAACTATCTTCTGGTACTCCTTTACTTTTAAGAAATGAATTCAATTCATTAATTTTTAACATTTTCCTATTTTCACCTCTTTCAGATGCCCAGATTCTATATGATTTAACAGATTTTGGTAATTCATACTGTGTCCCTAATCCAAACTCTCCAAGCAACGGCATAATTTTACTTGCAGCTACATTATCAATTGGTTTCAGTACCCTATATATGGTATAAGGCTTTCGATTAGAACCAGGAAGTAAGACTCTCATAGGGTATGGTATTCCTACTGGAGATACAGATTGACTCCGCCTGAAAGCCCAATCGGATTCTGATTCACAAACTGACCCGCATCAGGCTCATAATACCTGAAAAAATTGTAATGCAGACCCGTTTCACGGTCGGCGTACTGGTTTTGAAGCCGGAACGGCTGGTATGCGCTATCCGTTACCTTGGTTTCCTCTTTCAGACGACCCCAGCCGGTATAGTTGCCGAACCATAAGAGGTTACCGTCCTTATCGGTCATTTCTCTTGGGATGCCGATTGGGTCGCAGTGGAAGTAGTAGTTTGTTAGCGATTTTCGCCGTCTTCGGTTGTCCAATTGCGGACCTGTACGAAGAGTTCGTAGCTGTCGTATTGTAAGTGTCGGTAATGGTTTCGGGCAGCCATCGGGCGTTGTAGCCGTAGCTGGTGGTGTAACCGGCGGGATCGGTGATATTGATGGCGATTTGGTAGAGGTCGTCTGAAAATATCAAATCTTACTTTTGGTTTTTTTTCTTAGGTTTTAATTCGTCTTTACGCTGCTTATAAAACTGCCAATATTTTTTGTCCTCAATACTAAATGGATAATATCCAGCATCATTATAAGCAATATCAAAATATTTATAAGCTTCATCATATTTTTCAAGGTCATAATAAAAAATACCAGCTAACAGATACGTCCCTGCATTAGTGGTTCCTAAGTCAGCAACACTTAAAGCAATACTCAGCCATTCCTTAGCCTGTTCATATTTTTGATTTTTATAATACAACTCAAACAAAGCAATCGTAACCATTGTCGTTGGATGCGCCCATTGGGTTACTGGCTTGGGTATTAGCTCAAATGCTTCTTTTAATAACTTTTCTTGTTCTAAAAGGTTTATTATAAGTCTCACAGACTAAATCATTAATCTTTGATTCTAATTCTGGATTAACTGCATCTAAATTCATAGCATACAACTCCTCAATAAAATGAAACAATGTCAAATGTAGATTTTATATGTCAATCATGACCATAATTAGATTTCTGTCTAGGTCCGATTGGGTCAGTCAAATCGTATCTACTTCGATTTTGTGCGCCACGATAACAGTTTCCACCTTTTCCCGCACCTTTTCAAGCCTATAGTTATTTGAATCTCTCATCCATGACCTGACTTCAGGCGATTTGGTAGAGGTCGTCTGAAAACAGAATCCGCGTGCGTGCGTATCGCACGCACTCCATGTCAGGACTGAAGGTTTTCTCCGGGCTATAGCTTGCTTATTCGTAAGGAATCAAACAAAGGTCATCTGAAAGTTATGTTTCAAACTACCCTATGGTTTAGTTTTGTCTTGACTCAACCAACTTACTAGGTTTGCTTTAATATTTTTCCCAGGATAAATCTAAATCGTTTTGTGGAATACATCCCATAGTCAAACATTTTACAGCACATTTGAATGCTATTTCTTTAGATAAAATATATTTAGACTCAAATAAACCAATTTGCCCTCCCGTATTTAATTCTATTTTTAAGGTACTCCCAGCCTTAGGGTTTATTAAATTGAAAATGATGCCATTTTCTTCACCTGTTACAACATATTTCCCTCCTCCACCAATCATTAAATAGTTTTCTTCTGATAAAACTAAATTTACAAGAGTATGTTGCTTAGCATCTAATTTTTCTAAAATTTCTAAAAGTCTTTCCGAGGAATTAATATGATAAACCTCTTCCTTACAATGAGATCCATTCCAGTTATCCAAAGTAATTTCCATAATAACCTCCTCATTTAGGTGGGAAATATCTTTTACTTCTACTAGGTGTATGTACATTAATTGACTCAAGCCCTAACTCTCTAGCTAACGAACCAATACCATTGTTTCTACCACATGAAGAGCATAATTCTCTATCAACATAAATATCAGCTGTTTTGCTTTGCCTTTCATACCAGCATTTAAAGCTCTTTGAGTAACGTGCCCTTCTGCATGTGTCTTAGTAATAGCATTGACTTTGTCAAAGTAGTATCTATTCCGTGTCCATTATGTCCATAAAATACTCGACCACCGATTTCTAAACGCGCAGCTGTATGCGCATCCAATTCAGACCCTGCCTTAGGCATTTTTTACGTTTGTGGAATCTAGCCAATAATCGAAACTTGTGTTTAATATCACATGGAGAATCAATAGTTTCCGTTCTAGCCTAACCAGAAGAATCAATCCATCCCAGTACATTAGGCGCAAACTGATACAGGTTACTACCACCTGCCAACCCAATCGGGTCCTGATTCACAAACTGCCAAGTTTGAGGTTCGTAGTAACGTATCAAGTTGTAATGTAGATAAGTCTCCTAGTTTCCTTACACTAATATATCCGTAATCGTAGAGAGGAAATCTAAAATAATACCTAAATATAGATTTTAAAATTCAATGTAATCATCATTATCTATGTAATAATTTAGAGCATCAATAAATTGATCTTTTGTAAAATTTGGATACCGTTCATCTAAGTCATCGTAAACATCCATAAATACATCCCCACTACATAAAATATCTAATCCATTTTCGTTTACAAAATCAGGAAAAACTTCTTTTCTATCCATTATTTTGGGGCCGTTATCCAAATAACAAACCGTCTCTAAATCAAGAATACTCTCATCTTCATCAGAAGAAATATATATGTATGGAAATTTGGCAAATTTATCAGTATCATCATCATTGAATAATCTAGCACAATCAATAACTTCTGATATACTAATTTTTCTTCTATAAAATTTATCTAAATTCATTTTTGTTCCTTCTATGATTAAATTAACATTTATCTAATGGTTTACCAGTGCGATCGTTTAATTTTCCTCGTTGACCTGGTCTACCACCTCCCCATATACTTCTTCCAACTTTTCTTTGTGGGTGATATAGACCATGATTTCTTCTATGGTCATTATAATTAACCAGTACCAACCTTTTGTATCCTCATGATGATGCCACGTTAGTCCCTGTTTATTTTACCTTTTCTCCAATCGGGACTTGAACTCATATCTCCAGATCTCGGTATTTCCCGCGGGCTTTTTGATTTCAGCACGGACGAGCTGGTTTTCTAAATCGTATTGGTAATATTGGTTTTCACCATTAGGCAGCTGGCGGTAGATTAGGTTGCCCAATGCGTGAATGAGAAATTTTAAAGAACGAATGTTTCAGACGGCCTTGATGCTGATCAATAATCGGATTATTAAAGAACCAATATTTCAGACAGTCTCAAAGAACGGATTGAGACTGTCTTAAAACAGAAACCGCGTACATACCGCATACACCCTACGTCAGGATTGAAGATTTTGTGCGGGCTACGGCTTGCTAATAATTAAACATTCCTTTTTACTAATAAAAGTCTTCTAAAGAAGATGATATTTTTTCTAAGGAGTCTTCACTCATTACTCCCATGCCCACAGCAAAAATATTTTGATTTTTATTATCTATCAGAATGGCAACCCTCCACCATTATCTCCAATCATAAGAAAATTCGGCAAATACTCTTTTACTTCATAGTCAATATTCCTTTGTTGGATATCCTCGGCTTCCAAAAGGGTTATCTCATCTCCAAATAATCCATTGCTTAGTTCTAAAATTGAAGATATGAAGGATATAAAATATGCCACTCTGGAGGTAACATTTTTATAGCTTGGCTAGTAGCAGGATTATTTAAAGTATATAAGGCTTCTAATTCATGTCTATTCATTTTAAAGTCCTCCTAGTTCTCTGAAATACGTGTAACTTTGACTTAGTGCTCGTTTAATTTGTTCGTAATACCGCATCAGGTTGTAATGCAGCCCGGGCTCTTCATCATAATACTGGTTTTGCCGTCTTTGGCGTTGTCAAAGATTTGAGATAAAGGTTCGTAGCTGTCGGGATCGATGTAGATATAGGTATATCTGCCGTCCGGGTGGATTTCCTGACTAATGTTTCACTATCACTAGCGATATTTTTTCTTGGGTCTTTAAAAGTTCCTATAAACTTCAAATCATTGTAAAGTTTACCTGGATTTTCCTCATAAAATGTTGCATTAGAATAGTAATATAAAGAATTACCTTCATTTATTCCTTTCTCTTTGCTACTTTCACAATATCTTTTATAACTTTATTGGAGTGTGCCCCAACTTCTTCTGCTAACACTTCAACTGGCACAATTTCCCCATTATCTGTCTGGAATGCCACAAAATAATCAGAATCAATAAATGAAACTCCAAAATCTGCAAAAGCTGAACAATGAGAATCTGAGTCCTCCATTCCATCTGTATATTCATTAAACTCATCAGGTGTTTTAAAAGATGTCCCCATCCACACAGAAATCATATCTTTAGTTGTTGAATCAATCATATAACAACCTCTCTTTATTCATAAATAATATTAATTATATTTTAACATAATAGGGTATTAATCTATATTCCTCAACATCCTCCACCATTTCTCAAAGCATTTGGTATTGCATTCTTAGTATTTGGATCTGCCATAACTTTGCAAATATCTGCAACATTTGCACTATCAAAGCTACCTTTCCCCCATGGAGCTTCGGGAAGTCCCAGTGCATCGACCCATATCTGGCTATTGAAAGCAAATAAATATAGGTTATCTCCACCATCCAACCCAATCGGATTCTGATAAACAAACCGACCTGCATCAGGCTCATAATACCTGAAGAAGTTGTAATGCAGCCCCGGCTCACGGTCGGCATACTGGTCTAGTTGCATACCTGTGCCAAGGGGTCGTAGCTGTCGTATTCGTAGCAAGACACTAATCCGTCGGGCTGGCTGTGTTCGACCATGAGGTATTTCGGTAGGCGAAACCGCGCAGCTTTTTACCATCGCGTCCGTAAACGGTAGTGAGAAGTTGAATTGTTAAAGAACGAGAAAGGCCGTCTGAAAAAGTTTAGGATAGTGTTTTCAGACGGCATGGTGTTATTTTTATTAGATTTGCTAAATGATAAATATTTTTAAAATTGGTTATTCAAATTTTTCAAATTCAGTATCCTCTTCCCACTCTTCAGGAGGAATATCAGGAAAAAAAACACCAAAATTTTCATTTTCTTTTGTAAGAAGGAAACCAGCTTGCCTTCGTCATCGGTCATCTCTCTCGGGATGCCGATTTGGTCGCAGTGGAAGTAGTGGGGTTGTTGGCGGCTTTCTCCGTCTTCGTTGATGTGGTTTTGATAGGCGAAACCGCCTTCGTGCGTACCACAATGCTCTACGTCGGGATTAGAGGTTTCGTACGGGCTACAGCTTGCTATTTTGAATGGGTTATTTTTTCTACTCTCCCATCTTTTTTAGAAATAACTATATGGAAATTACCACCTAGTGCTTGTGGAGGGGCTCCATTAATGATCCAGACATCTTTCTCTTCAATAATACGGTATGGTTTTTGATTTATTGAAACAGTATTTCCATATACGTTTTTTATGTATATTTCAGCAAGCTCAAGCGCCATATTTTCTGAACTGACCAACATATTGCTCTCCTTTTTGTCTAAAAAATCTTTTGCAAAAACTGAAGTAAAACAAAGAAATACTAATATAGTAAAGAGCCAGATTTTATTCATCATTCTTTCCTTAATACCAAAATTTAAATTGAGTCATAAGCCCCATGAGTATGGTAATAAGCCACATCTTTTCCTTTTTGATTGCCAAAGGGGTGCATTTTTTTATTCCCTAAATCATGTTTACTTTTTGGTAGTTCTATAATTGGGCCTTCTGGATTTTGTTTTTGCCACCTCCCACGGGAGAAGGGGAAGGGTATGGTTTGACCTTTTCTAGAAACCTTGGCTTATATATTTGATTAACAAAATAATAAGTAGATTTAGGAATTATTTATTAACTTTTCGAGATATTCAATACTTCTGAATAAATAATGTTCACCTATTTGCTGTATCAAATTTGATGAGCCCCCAAATAATATTTTTTCTAAATACTTTTTAAGAATTATAAGCTCATCTTTTTTTAAGAGATTTAAAGCATGAGTGATGTTTTCTGCGGTAGGTATATTTATAATAAATTCTTCTATATTTACTGGAATATCATCATTTCTAATGCCATTACTGATGCTATCAAAAATTTTAGGCATTAAATAATTTATTCCTTCTGGTGAAAAAAAGATAAATGGTACTAAATTATGTTCATCAATAATAATTTTCTCTATTGGGGTATATTCGTAATACTTAAATTCATCTTTAAATTCCTCTATTTTATAGATGTTTTCTCGATAAAGGTTTTTAAACAATCCTTCTTCAGGATAATCTCTATAAGGAATTTTCAGGAAGGGCATATTTATCTCCATTTTCGGCAATCAATCGGTCGAGGCCGTCGTAGTTAAAGCGGTAGCACGCACCGTTTTCATTGGTGATGGCTGACCGACTATTTTCCCAAGCATACCTTTGTCAGTATTTTTTGGATAAAAATCATAGGGAAGGTCTTCTGAAAATTGATTTTAGACGACCTTGATGTTTTGTTGGGGCTCGATCCAACCTATGGTCAAAAAAAAGGTCTTAAAGAGGCTTGTTACCTTTAAATATATTAAATCTTAATAGATTAGCGCCTTTTGATTGAATATGTTTTATAGCTAATCCAAGTTCATTAAATTCATTAAATTCTTCTATCTCATAATCTTCAGCCTGATCCAATTTATTTTTTGGTACTGTATAGTAATATGTGCTATAAGTTCCATTATTTTTCTTAATAGCAAATACTTGATAAACAATCTCTCCATCAATTTCAATAAGTTCATCATATCCTTTTGTTTGTAAATTAGTTAAATTTAACATATCTATTTTCCTATAATATCAATACGCATTTGTTTCCCATCCGTAATAATCCCCGAACCAGGTCACCTTTATCATCAGTCATTTCACATGGGATACCGATTTTGTCGCAGTGAAAGTAGTGGGCTTGTTGGACGCCTTCTCCATCTTCGTTGCTCCAGCCTCGAATTTGTGCCAAAGGCTCGTAGGAATCCAGATTGGTCTAGATATAGGTATATCTGCCGTCCGGTTGGATTTCTTGCAGTAAATGGCTGCCGGCCCAAACGAATCCGGCTTCCTCTTCGAGGCTGTCTGAGAAGCAGAAGCCGCATGCGTGCGTTCCATTCGCACTCTACATCGAAATTGTAGATTTCATTGGCTACAGCTTGCTCATTTATAGAGACTGTATTACTTCTATATATCTGTTTGTTTTTTTATCCCAAAAAATGTACAAATAAGTAGTATCATGCTTCAACTTCGATATATCTAACTGCCCTAGAAACATTGCGGGAATATTATCAACGATAGGCCAATCAGGCTCCTGTAACCATTTGGGATATTTATCCATGCAAATAAAATATTCCTTAATAATCTTTTTAAAAGTGGTCGCCGTCTTAGGTTTGTACTTATCATACAAGGAATTTAAATAACCCATATCAGCAGGTATCCAGTTAGGAATAGCCTCCAAAATCAAATCAAAATTTTTTTCTGTCGTTGAATTTGAAGAGTACGGGATATGCTTGTAATCTAAAATTTCCCTGAAAATATCCATCAAATTTAACTTTGTATCAAGAGATGTAAAGTCCTGACTAATTAAATATTCATAAGTGGAATTACTATTCATATAAGGTTTAGCTTTAGTATTTTCCAACAAGGAAATTAATTCTTGATTGGAATACAACGCCATTTCCAATTCTTCAGTTGATAATTTTTCTTCCACAAAATTCTTTAAAATTTCTATTGCTTTCATAGCTAATCTCCTAGATTCCTATAAGGGTCAAGCGCTGCATGTTGTTATCTAGTTACTTCTCTCAAATTAAAAGGACTATGCCTATTCTTCTGCCCAAGGCGTCGTAGCTGTAGTATTGTAAGTGTCGGTAACGGTTTCGGGCAGCCATTGGGCGTTGTAGCTGTATCTTGTGGTGTAACAAGTGGGGGCGATGATGCTGATGAGGTTGTTAAAGAACCAATATTTCAAACGACCTCAAAGAAGGTATTAAGGTCGTCTGAAAAACAGAAACCGCGTGCGTACCGCACGCACTCCATGTCAGGACTGAAGGTTTTCTCCGGGCTACGGCTTGCTCGCTCCCTATCTGTGAGTTTTGAGAACTATATAGGCTACGGCTTGTTGTTAATGAAAGAAGTATTATTAATGAATTAAGAATGTTGCCAAAATCCAGCTACTACATCAATATTATCTTTATTATCTTTGTAATATATATAGAATGCCCCATAATCAAAAGGGTAATTACCATTAAGAAGATTATCTGGGTAATAATCTTCATCTATACTCATCAAGTACAAATATCCGTTTTCTTCTAAATTTTTATAATAATATTCTTCTTCTTGAATCAGTTGCAATTCTCCTCCTACTGTTACTAAACCAGATAAATCATCACTATTTGCTTTCCTATACGGTTCAAAATAAATTCTATTTAAGTCCATATTTGTAAATGAAGTAATTTCACTTTCCTCAGATTTTGGATGAGTAAAAACTTTTATTGCACAATTAGGATAAATATTATTATCAAGCATAATATCATGATTTTTAGGCAAGAAAATAGATAAGACAAAATTAGTTTTTAATGGATGTTCAAAACATCCATAAAACATCATTTCTGAAATACAATCTTGTTTATCATCAAAATATTTAGGAATATTTCCTCCTATTCGATTAAGGCTAATTTCCTTAATCTCGTTCAAAATAACTTTTTCTTGAATAGCTTTAGTCATTTTTAATTCCTCATTTGTATTAAACTTATAAGTTGCTTAATTGTAGAATGAAATTGAACACATAAAAAATCCATAGTGAACCTTGTGTTATGATTTAGGTGTCTAATCAAAATTCTAGAACAACTATTTATACAGAATTAAAACGTGGTACTGTAATTCAAATTCGACAAGGTAAATCTCAACTTGTATATTTAGCTGATGCTGGACAAGCAACATATGAAAGACAACATGTTGGCTCCTTTAATACCATAAAAATTGGTGCTATAGGATCTTTTATAAATTGGATTGAAAGCAAGACTCTAGCTGATCATTGGTCATTTGATGCTGCTGTTAGATATGCTAAACATAAGGTTTTAGAGTTTTCAGAGATATCTAATTTAGAAAATGAAACTTTGTCTATTTATTTTGCTCGACCTTATTCTGCTTGGAACGTGAATCAAACGAAAGGCATAATGGTTTACTTCGTAGATGTATACCGAAAGGAATGCCAATAAAAGCCGTTTCAGAGAAAACTAGTCAACGAACACCTAAATGGTGTAATACCTTGCCACGCAAGCTTCTAAATTATAGAACTCCCTTGGATGTCTTTCTTGAAGAAGTTAATAAAATTGTAGATTTGGATACTGTTCAATTTCATATTGCAATTTAAGTAAAAAAATAAGATTCAAAGTTCGTTATATTTTAATGGTAAGCATAAAGATTCCATGAAGCTTTTAGCTTTTTCGGAAACAAAAACTCCTAATTTATCCCCTGCACCATGATAAAAATCCGATTCATTATCAATAGCATAATCCCATTCTTGAGGAGATTTTTTATGAAAACTAATAAAATCATTAGCTTTTATCCACCACAAATTTGGCATTTTGTCTGCAATTGATTGATTGTGCCTACCTTTATCAATTACATCATCAATGGAGTAATATTTTTCAAAATAATCTTCTGAAAGATTTTTCCAATCACACTTAATAATTTTATTTTTGACTGCAAGAATTGGAGTAAATCCAGTTAGTCCTGAAGTAAATAAAGAATCTTTAATTTTCTGGGAAACTATCAAGCTTCTATTCGATACATAGGCCTCTGGTACATCAGGACCTAGTCGATCAATATATATTTCAGGGCTAGGAACATTTCTAGTTTTTTTAGAGGCATGTCCTTCCCATAAAATATAAGCAAAATCGCCGTAAATACCAGTTTTTTCAGAAAGCGAGGAAAGGTCGCTATAAACTTCAAATAATTTCATAATTATTACCTTTCACAAAAAATCTATTATTTTTTCCAATTATAAATGCAGTGGGCCCATTTCGTTTATATTTCTAACATAATTTCTAGTTGCTCTAGGAATGTTGTGTTGTTTCAACATAAAAGGGTTCGTAGGAATCCGGGTCGGTATAGATATAGGTATACCTGTCGTCCGAATGGACTTCTTGCAGCAAATGGCTGCCGTTCCAGACAAATGCGGTTTCCTCTTTGAGGTTACCTGAAACTTCTTTGTCTTTCAGACGATCTCAAAGAGGTATTGAGGCCGTCTGAAATGGTTCGAGTTCAAACAGTTTGCTAAATTTGCTTTTTAAGAATTTTCATTAAATAATCTGAAAAATTATCAGCTAAAGTTAGCAATTCATCAGTGTCATGATTGTAAATCATTACCGTTTTAGATGGGGAAATATAAATAGGATTTCCCCAGCCATCGGTACCAATTATTAAATTACTTTGACCATCTTTAAGATAATCGGAAAATTCTTTATTCAAATCAATAATTGTATCTTCCCCAAGAAATTCGGAATTATGTATTCCATATATTTGAGTATCCCTAACGACACACCCTCCAAATCTCATTGTAAATTCTTTAAAATCGTCATCTAACTTGATATTAAGTGCTTTCTCTATATTGAGGACCTCATCATTAGTTGTTGGCTTACCTTGAGCCACTGGATTTTTTTGAAAGAAAGCTATTAACTGCTCTAAAACAAATTTATTTAACATAAATATTCCTTATTAAACTAACAAGACTTACCTACTTTTAGGCCTCTACGTCTTAACTCTTTTCTGGATCTATATATCCAATATTCTCTACGCCAATTTCCAAAATCACTTCTGACACTGCCATTTCCCACATTTTTACCCTTCCTCCTTTGGTTGTGCCTGAAACTCCTTCTTCCGCCATATATCTTAATGTACATTCTGACATATGAGATAAATCTTGGGGATTTCTAACTTCTAAACTTAACCCTTTTGAGTCGGCGAAAATTTCCCCTTTCTTAGATCGTTTTGCCACTCCCCAAGGGTCACGCCACATGTCCACATTAGGCCCGAACCAATAAAGATTATCCCCACCCCATAACTCAATCGGGTCCTGATTCACAAACCGCCCGGCATCAGGTTGTAATGCAGCCCGGTCTATTCATCATAATACTGGTTTTGACCTAGATTGTTAAAGAACCAATATTTCAGACAACTTCGAAAAAGGATTGAGGTCGTCTGAAAAACAGAAACTGTGTGCGAACCACATACACTCTACATCAGGACTGAAGGCTTTGCGCGGGCTACGACTTGCTTAATAAATTTATTGAATATTCCAATTAAAAATACTTAAATGGATAAACATTAAACAAATTATTACTTATACTATTTACTGAATATATAAACTCAGTTTTTATATTATCCGTAAGTGTCTCTCCTTCATCTAATAGGTGCTCTAAATCTCTGTATAACAAAGCCAACTGGATAAATTGTGAGAAATCTATCCCTAAATTTGTAAAGCAAGATCTGGTATACTCTCCAGCATCATGATTATAATGAAAAATGGTATTATCAATTTTATTTAAAAACCATCCATCTCCCTGTCCTGCTTGCCCAATACTCCAAAAACACCTTGATATTTCGGGATAATTACACTCTAGGTATCTATTTTCATTTAAAGCCTCTTCATAATTAAAAAGAGAAATATCAGGTATTATTTCTACTTCCTGATACTTAGCAATAAATAACAAATAGTTATTATCCAGCTTAGGAAGTTTATCTAACTTTTTAATTTCTACGTTACGCTTAATACATATATTAAAAAAATCCTCGGGAAATAATTTTGATTTGAACATAAAAGTATCCTCCACAAATCACAAACCATGTATCGGATTCACCGGCCGACCGACGCCCACCGCACCTTTGAAGGCCGGGAAGTTATAAATAAAGTTGGATCGTACTTGTTATTTTTTTTTGTGTTTCGACACTAATTTCCTGGTTAAAATTTTGGATGAATTTTAAAAAATCAATAATTAAGTTGATTTGAGTAGTGTTAAATGTCGTACTTTGATTTCTTAGGGCAATATATAAAAATTCAACAACGTAACCATATAAATGAAATTTAGATAAATTAGAAAAAATATATTTTAAACAGCAAGGAGTAAAATATAATAAAGCCTTATTAGTAAAAGCTTGCCACTCTAGTGATTCAAGTATTGAGAGAAAATCATCGTATGTTATCTCAATCCAAGTTTTAGTAGATAGTTGCATTATAGAAAATATATAAGAGTTATCACTATCATCAAAACTTATGATGTTATTTTTATCAACTTTGAAAACTGGAAAAGTAGGCCCAATTTTTTCCTCTAGATAATTTCGTTCTTGTATATATTTTACTTCCGTTAGAAAGTTTTCAAATTCACAACATAGTCCTAAGTCTTTGATAAACTTGGAAATATATTCTAAAAAATCATGAATTATATTGATTTCATTTTTGGTTAAAGATTGCAGTAAATTAAATAGTTCACTTACTTCTCCTTGGGATATGTTGGAATAATAGCTAAATAATTCTATGAAACAATCATTATCTATACTAGGATTTTCTATCGAGCTTAGTAAAAGTGTATTTAAATGTAAAGCATTTTCATTTTTTTGTTTATCTGACATTTGATTTTTAATTAATACAATTAGATTGTTTTTTTTCATGTCTTACTTTCTACATTTTAAGATATGGCACCATTTGATTGATTTATTATCTATTTTTTATTTACGCTTTTAAAATTATTTAATAGCTTTACTATCTTCTCTTTATTTTCGCTGGATGAGTTAGTTGCAATTCTAACGGCATTTTCTCCAAATTCATTTTGTATATTTTTATCAGATCCATTATCAAGGAGTAATTTCACCATTTCTATATTTCCAAACATGCATGCATAATGTGTCTCATATTTTTTTAAAATACATAATAATTTTTTTTCCATTAATTATTGTCCTTGACCAAGAATTTCTTCTCCAATTATTGAATCTAACTCTATCCATGCTTCTTCAAGTTGATTAACAATAGAAGATTTATTTTTATTTGGATCGTCTTTTAGATTGAGATACCAAATATGTGTTAATTTAGGTATTTCATATAAATAAGACGCTAATCTTTTTTCAATTAGATTATGATTATGAGTATAATGCTTTATTTCATTTAAAATTTTTAATAATTCTTGATAGTCTTTTACATCGAATTCAAGATCCATTCTTACCTTATAAATAAACCTATTATTTTCAAGTTTTTCTAATAATTCTTTCATAGGAAACTCCTTTAAGTTATACAAGGCAAAGGATTGCTTCTGCTGGAATAGTTTATTTATTTTAAAAAAGTTAAGCGTTCATTCCAATAGAAATAGATAACACATCTTCCTCATTGTCGAGTAGAGATATATCGATAACTTTATCTATTTTATGACTAAAGAATTTTAAACAATAAAAATTAGGTTTGTTTATTAATTCTAGCCAATTGCTAATATTTTTCATTTTGATAATAAACAAGGGGAATAATTCTATTGGTATTTCAGCCGAATCATTTATTCCTCCATAAAAGTATACATAAGCAATATCATTTTCCTCTGGTGCAAAAAAATTTAATATTTCATTTTTTATCGATAAACTAAATTTTTCTTTTGATAATTCTATATTTCTATAGGGGGTAAAAGTACGATTTATTATTTCACATGAGAGTGGATATGGAATAATTTTTTCAGAATCTGAAATTAAATGATTCAAAAAATGAATTTCTTTCATTTTTTTCATTAAATGATTCTGTTTTAAAGTAAAGATCTTATTTTCTAAAGTTGTCATGATACTATTTCCTGTGTTGTATGGTTACATTATCTTTGTAATACTCCAAGAAAATGTACCATTCCCATTATTTCTTTTTTGACTAAGAGTTCCATCCATTTTGGCAGTAGCTACATACCAGTGCGGTCAAGGATTTTTTACAATCTAAACGGCTGGTGCGCATTCTTGTAAACCCGCTCATCTTTTTTTAGACGATTCCAACCGGTGTATTCGCCAAACCACAAGAGGTTGCCGCGGATGTCGGTCATCTCTCTTGGGATGCCGAACGGGTCGTAGGCGTAGCGGCGGTTAAGTACGGTACCCAAAAGGTCGTCTGAAAATATCGAATCTTACTTTTTGGTTTTTTTCTTAGGATTTAATTCTTCTTTACGTTGCTTATAAAATTGCCAATATTTTTTGTCTTCCATAGAGAAAGGTGTGTAACGTAGCTCATTATAAGTTAGGTCAAAATATTTATAGGCATTTTCCATATCACCCAATTCGTAATAAACGATTCCTGTCCATATAAACACACCTGCTGCAGGTTCATCTTTTCGTGCCTCAAGTGCAATTAACATCCACTCAAGGGCTTTTTGATAATCACCTAATTTTTTATAATTTTCTGAAATGCCACAGGCGATTGCCGAAGTAGGCTCAACGAATTGAGTGGCTGGTTTGGGTAAAAGTTCCCATGCTTGATTCAGAATATCAATGCGTTCCTCCGGCGTAGTAGCATCATTTGAGTTACATACAAAATCATTGATTTTTTTGTTTAATTCATAATTTACTTGATCTAAATACATAATTTATCCTTCTTATGTGCATTCTTTAAAGAGTATTTATTACCATGTTGGTCCGGTTGTGTACCTGTTCCAAGGGTTGTAGCTGTCGGGATCGGAGGTTTCATACGGGCTAAGGCTGCTCAAACATCTTAAGCATTATAATTTAGATAATCTTTAATAAAATATTCAAAGTTCTCCCAATGTTTGCTAAATTGTTTATTTTCTATAAACTTTTGAATAGTGGGAGCCTCTACCAAAAAAACCTCATCGGTATTTTTATCATACAGGATATAATCATCCAACTCATTATTCAACAGGGAAAAATAATTATCAGGTAAGCCAATATTTTTTCTCAAAATTTCTGTTTGGCTACTTGAAAAATCCTCTAAGTCCATTGCTAAATCAACCAAATATCCAATTTTCCCATAAATTTCATCACTATATGTTGACCAAAATTCAATGAAGTCATGATTTACCTCCCCAAAACCTAACTCTTTGAATAATTTACGATATTCCTCCTGACTTTCTGGGAATATTCTACCAAATTCATCATTAAGATACTCTTTAAAATCATTATCTAACATAACAAACCTCTCTATTGTAAATAAAGGATGTAAAGCATTTGTTCTATCTGTAGGATCTTGATTTAACAATTCGCACTTTCCTAAGTTAAACTTTAGTAATATTCTTTATAGAATCATACATTCATTCTTTCAAATAACTAATATTTTCTTCTTCGCAAGATAAGAAGTAATCATAATTATTTATGTCTAATTTCTCACATAAATAAGGTTCAATTACTTTTGCAACTTCATTTGATATCCAATATTCTTCATACATCGGGCTAGTTTCATGAAAATTTTTTTGTAGAAAATTAAGAGGTGGTTCATTCTTAAAATGTATGACTTCAATAAAATTTTCTCCATTTTTTTCGAATTTTGATATAAATCTTATAATTTTTTTCACGGTTCTATCCTTCTACGTAAACAATGCTAGAATTTTCTACATATTACGATATTACGCAAGTTATATCTTGCACAAATTATTGTGCCAAATACCCTGTATCATAATCTAGATCGTCAGTTTCCACAAACTCATCTAAGAAATTATATATTTCTTCTATATCTACTTGAATTGGTATGTTTATTGCATAGAAATTTACATTAAATGCTTCATACTCACATCCAAGATCTATTAGTTTAGTTAATATTTTATCTTTAAATTTCTGGTTTTCATTAAAGAAAACAATCCGCAATGTACTATTTTTACTATGAATTATAGTTTTATCATATAATAAGTAATTTTCTTCCGTTTGTATTCCACTAACAATATCACCTAAAGAGATTTCTTTGCTATAAAAAGGAATATTATTAACTTTAAAATAGCCTTCTTCAGTCACTTCTACCCAAATGCTTTCCATAGATACTGGAGGATAACCATCAATTACTTCTAGATTAAAAAAAAAGCTTTTTCATTTTAATTACCTCAAGGTTTATTAATAAGACCATTGTATCCCAAAGTTTTGTATTTATGAACCCATTGATACAGTTATCCAGAGTTAATACTCGCTACAATAGCTACTGCCCTTAAACCTTGACCAGAAAGAACTTGGCATACTAACTCATATTTTTCTTTTAAATTCATAACTATATCTCATAAAAATACCCCCTTTACTGGTTATCCAGTAAAGGGGGTACATATCATAACCTAAAGGGCTTTCTAATGTGGCGGAGAGGGTGGGATTCGAACCCACGGCCCCTTGCGGAGTCACTGGTTTTCAAGACCAGCTCCTTAAACCACTCGGACACCTCTCCATAACGGTATTATTATATCAGATTGGCCCAATAATAAGCAATAACGTAATAGTTAAGCAAGTAAAAAAAGCTGGCTCAAAGCCAGCTTTTTTCATGTGTATTTGTTGTTAAAGTAATGTTTCAACTACTTACTATTGAATTGAGTATTCAGCTAATAATCAACATTAGAACAAGTCTTTTTTCCACATACCGATAATGGCAATAATAGAGAATACTAATGCAACACCTATAACCTCATAGAATCCATTCGGATCCTCTTGGAATGGCAATGGCACGTTTGTTCCCCACAAGCTAAATACGATTGTTGGCACCGCCATAGCAATAGTAAGGGTCGCCAACATTTTCATAACCAAGTTAAGGTTGTTAGAAATAATAGATGTGAAGGCGTTCATCATGTTCATCAAGATATTGGAGTACATTTCAACCATCTCGATAGCCTGTTTATTCTCGATGATAACGTCCTCTAGTAAGTCCTCATCCTCTTCGTACATCTTGAGAAGATGTTTATAGGAACTATGACCACGCAAGCGCAATAGACGTTCCATAACGGTACCATTCGTGCGCAATGCAGATGTAAAGTATGTCATGGATTTCTGTAATTCCAACAATTGGAAGAAGTCTTTATTTTTTGTAGTATGACGCAATTGGACTTCAATATCGTCAGTACGGCGGTTGATTTGTTGCAAGTAGCGCAAGAACATAGTTGCTGTGCGATACAAGATTTGGAACAAGAAACGCGTCTTTTTGTATGTATAGAACGTAGAAATCTGATTAGAAATGAATGGATACAACACTTCAGACTCTTCTAAGCAGATGGTAATGAAAAAGTCTGGCGTTAAGAAAATACCAAGCGGTACTGTATCATACATATCGTTACCGCGAATAACCGGAATGTTAATAACGATAAAGATGTAGTTATCCTCTAACTCCACGTGAGAACGTTCTTCCATATCGAGAGCGGTCTTTAAAACGTCCGTTGGGATTTCCGTCAAAATATTGATAAGGGATAACTCATCGGGGTCTGGGTTCACCAAATTTACCCAAGAACCTTTTGTGGCATCTGATACAGTGCTATCGGAAACTAACTCTTCTTCTATGTGTTTATACACCGTAATCATGCTATCCCTCCTTCCAACGAACTTATAGTAATCATCTAATAAATTATATACTATTTTATAGCTATTATTCAATTCAATTGTGAAAGTTTTGTGTATCTAGAACATACATATACAGTTTTATGTCTATTTATGATGTACAGATATATAGTAAAAGTATCGTAAATGTTTAATCCACGTAATAAAATAACCTCTAAGTTAGTCAGTTACTAACCTAGAGGTTATTTATATCGGCCCTAATCATTCAGATCAGGATAATGTAATTTATTTCGTTCCTCTACAGAGCTATAAACTCTGCTTTCACCTAATTGCGGCGCAAGATACGAACAGAGTTTAAGATACAAAGGATGGATACGCCAGTATCACCAAATACGGCCCACCACATGGATGCATAGCCCATGAGGCCAAGCGCCATGATAAGGATTTTAACAGCAATAGCGAACACTACGTTTTGCCATGCTACGCGCAACGTCGCTTTGGACAAGTCAAGGATATGTGCAATAGCAGTCAAGGACGGACGCATGAATACAACGTCTGCCGCTTCGATAGCCGCATCAGCACCGCTACCCATCGCACCACCAACATCAGCACCAGCAAGTACTGGAGCATCGTTGATACCGTCCCCTACGAACATAGTTGGACCATATTCAGAGCGAATATCTTGTACTACGGACAATTTATCTTGAGGCAACAATTGAGCACGTACAGCACTTACACCAGTTTCTTTAGCGATGTAATTTGCACTTGCTTCAGCATCACCTGTAAGCATAACAGTTTTAATATCTTGACCATTAAGATTAGCAATCGCTTCAGCAGAGTCTGGGCGAGCTTCATCGGCGATGATGATACGACCTAAGTATGTATTACCTTCTGCCACAAGAACTTCTGTGCCATATTCAGCAGCCTCTGTTGGATAGCCTTGCACATTATAGCGTTCCATAAGACGACGGTTACCAATAAGTACTTGTTGACCATCAGTCATACCCACCATACCTTCACCAGCTAACTCTTGAACGAAATCAGAAGGTTCCACTGTAAGGCCTTGATCTTTTGCTTCAGACACGATGCTTGTTGCGATTGGATGTGTAGAAACGGCTTCGATAGCTGCCGCCATGGATAACAATTGACTGGAACTTACATGAGAGCCTACAGTTTCTACGCTGTGAACTTTGAACTCACCAGATGTGATAGTACCAGTTTTATCAAGAGCTACTGCTTTTTAGCCAACGCCTCGATAACTCGACCACCTTTTAATAAGATACCGTGTTTAGACGCATTGCCGATACCGGAGAAGAATGCAAGTGGCACGCTAAGCACCAATGCACATGGGCAAGAAATAACGAGGAATGTTAAGGCTGTGTAGATCCATTTATGCCATTCACCAGTAATAAGGGATGGAATGATAGCTACAGCCAATGCAAGAGCTACAACGATTGGTGTGTATACGCGAGCAAAACGCGTAATGAAACGGTCGATTTTAGGTTTAGAAGATGCTGCATTTTCCACGGCATCAAGAATTTTAGTAACCATGGATTCTTCAAGAACCTTATCTACACGCATTGTAATGCGACCAGATTCGTTGATACAACCAGACATAAGTTGAGTGCCAGGTACGGCGCGAACAGGTACAGGTTCACCTGTTACAGGTGCTGTATTAACGCGAGTTTCACCTTCAAGAACTGTACCGTCTAGAGGAATTAAATCGCCAGGACGAACTTCGATAGTCCAGCCTACCTCAACCTTTTCAGGAGCCATAACTACGATTTCACCACCGCAGTCTGTATCTACAACCCGCACCTCTTGAGGACGCATATCGACAGCGTTCATGATTTCTGTACGACTACGATCAGTTGCTTTTTCTTCGAAGAACTCACCAATACGGTAGAACAAGATAACACCTACGGCCTCAGGTAATGCATCGATAGCAATAGCGCCCAATGTAGCGATAGACATCAAGAAGTTTTCATCAAATATTTCACCTTTTAGGATATTGCGACCTGCGATGCGCAATACTGGGAACGCAAGAAGAATATAGGCAATATAATAAATTGGAGTTTCAATGCTCTCTGGCAAACCAATAGACGGTACAAAGGATGTTAAAGCTTCATAAATCATGAATAACAAGCCTGCTACGATGACTGCAATTGTTACAGCATCACTACCACGATCCTGGTCAGGACCATGATCATCCATAGCCGCTTTAGATTTACGTTCATAATCTGCTACGGTTACGCCCTCTTCGATGGCATCACAAATGTCTTGAATGTCACGTTTAAGAGCTTCGCGGTCTTCCCAAGAGCCGGTTAATTTTAATTGATGTGTAGCAAGTGTAAAATTGGCAGTCTCTACAACATCCATTTTACGGATACGATCTTCAATTTTTGCTGCGCAGTTCGGACAGTTCAAATTCTTCAACAACAATGTTTCTTCCATGATATCTCCTTTGATAATAGTGAAAGTTTCTATCCTGTATTATAAGTTAATAGTTAATATTTTTCTAATACTTATTAGACATATCTTGTTTCATATCTTGTTATATATGTTCCTAAACATTTTTCATCAGATATTTTTATTATATGAATACCTGTTCATATGTTTATATTACATCAAAGGAGATTAATTGTCAATACAAAATCATATTCAACATATATCAAATTTTATTTACTTTAGTTCTAACTATATTCACCTTATATCAAATTTCGTTCTACCAGGAATTTATGTGCTACATCAGCTGGCAGTTGGTGTTCCGTTTCAACGGCGTAATTCATCTTCGCCATCTCTTGATCTGTAATCGTATGATTCAAACTTTCTAATACAGTCCGCAATTCAGGATGTGCGATTAATATTTCACTACGCACCACATTGCCAGCCATGTAGGATGGATATAGATGCTTATCATCTTGTAACACCGTAATCGGCGCCACACTGAGCTGACCATCTGTAGTAAATATAGGCATTACATCTACATCACCACGACTAATAGCCGCATACTTAAGACCGATATCCATATCTTTAGTCGCTTTAAATCTCATATTATATACGCGTTGTAACCCTGCATAGCCATCTTCACGACCAAAGAAATCATATTCACCGCCTAATGTTAAAGATGGTGCTATGCGAGCAAGATCAGAATAGCTTTTTAGCCCATAGGTTTGCGCCAGTTCATTACGCACCCCGATGCCATAGGTATTATTAAATCCGTACATACCGACCCATTCGAAATTGTATTCCTCTTTGTATGCTTGTGAAAGCTCATTAAATAGACTTTCATCATAAGCATCAGTGCGTTTCAATACAGCAGACCATGCGGTCCCCGTATATTCAGGATATATATCAAACTGACCGGAACGCATAGCCGGCTGAATATTGGACGTACCACCACCTACTCCTTCTGTAACCTCTACGGTTAGATCTGTCTTCTGCTCGATTAATTCTTTTAAAATATTCCCCAGAATAAGCTGTTCCGTCATAGGTTTCGTTGCAATATGAATGACGTCATTCTTCACATGACGACAATACATGGCCCAGCCACCTATACCCATCGCAATTATCGTCATAATCGAAACAAATATAATCGTATAGCGCTTCATATGAGGGCTAATACGCGTTACTCTTTCACCTAAAGAAAAGAGAGCATCAACAGTAATAGCTAATAGGGCAATCAGTAGACTGCCTGCAATTGTCAAAGCACTTTGATTCGTTGTAATCCCCCTATAAATCGCCACACCTAAGCCACCAGCACCAATAAAAGATGCAATACCTGTCAAGGCAATGGTCATAACGAGCATAGTCCGTATACCAGCCATAATAGTCGGCATAGCCAAGGGAATCTCTATATCCCACAAACGTTGAATCCGCGTGAGCCCTAACGCAATTCCCGCTTCACACATGGCTTGATCAATTTGGTTAAGACCAGTAAATGTATTTCGCACCATCGGTAATAAGGCATAGATAACCAATGCAATGATAGCGGTCGTATTACCAACACCCGATACATACAACAAAAGGCCTAACATCGATATAGATGGAATCGTATATAGGAAATTAACCACTACCATAACGGGCGCAGCTAGCCGTTTATATTCGTATATAAACACACCCAATAATCCACCGATGATGGTAGCAATAACAGAAGCTAATACTGAAATTTCTATATGTTCCCATAACAACTGGAGGAAAAAATCATAGCGATTGATAAGTAATGATATGACCTCATGCATTACAGATACCGCCTTTCTCATAAAACAATACAAAGAGTATATATAGTCATATAACAGCTAACCATATAAGGTGTTTTATACGAGAATATAATTAAATTACAACCCTTTTCATCATTGTATACCGAATCACACCTTAACTCTAGCCCTTAAACCATATATAAAGACAACTCTTTATATTGTCATATCATACAGATTCAATTCCTTAATAAATCTAAAGGGAATATCTATGCCTTGAACAGATATAATTTGCATTTGCGCACTAATCATATCAACAGCCCCTATAAGCTCTGTATATCTTTGTTTATTGTAGTAAACAATTCGCACCCATTCTCCGCAATGTATAGTCTGTAAAACCTTATTTAACTCATCTACTTGATCCTCCGATAGCTCTACACGATGCTCTTTAGGCCGTGCCACAGCTGCCAGTAATACTTCAAATCCCTTTAATGCCGCAAAGGGCATAAATTGTTTCGCCCGTTGCAAACGAGACATACGATGTTTCATTAATGTATACCTCCCCTTATGCGACTAATCTATTTTCAATTGCTGTTCTTCGTTCAATTGCCATTGTATCCATTACACTATTTATTCCCCATTATGACCACCTACCAAGGTATTTCTAAAGCGCATTGTCCCTTCATCTTGCAAGCTAGAGGCACGTAAAATAGCGTTTTTACCGAACTGCTCCTTGATAGATAACATCGCCTCATGTACTTGCCGCTCCTTTTCCTCTTCCTCCGTCGCAAGAGAGCTAAATAAATCTACCTCCTGAGGTATAGCAGAGCGATTGACTAAATCCTCAAAACTTACACCTATATGCCGTATAAGTTCATTTTTATGGCAATGTTGTTCATATAATTTAATTACTGCTGTCGTTAATGTTTGCAATGAATCAGTGTACTGTTTAAGCTTTTTAGAACCTCCAGTAGAGCGCACCATATCATCTGCATAGCCAATATGAACATGAATATGATTCGTAACCCCTTTGATTTGTAAAAGCTCTAATACCAAGGACTCCACCATTTCTCGCATAGGCACGTATGCCTCTTCGTACGTATAGTTACGCAATAAAATCTGGCTATGCGAGATAGAATGCTTAATGGGACGATACGCATGGATATCTGCAATCGTACACGGCTCACGCCCCCAAGCATGATCGATAATGAGCTCTGCATTAACACCAAATTCCTTGTACAGCTTGGCCTCTGGAACCATGGTAATACCATGCAAATCATAAGCTCCATATTTATGTAAGCGATTGGCTATGCCGTTACCAATCTGCCAAATGTCGGTCAATGGCTGATGATACCAAATTTTCTCTTTAAAGAGGCTTTCATCAAGATATCCTATAAAATCAGGCGCATGTTTTGCCAGGATATCAAGAGCAATCTTGGCAAGGAACAAGTTTGTTCCAATCCCAACGGTGGCATAAATCTTGGTCGCCTCTAACACCGCATCAAGTAGCATCTGCGCTAGCTCTCGAGGCGTTTTCTTGTAGAGCGGTAAGTAAGGCGTAATATCGATAAAATACTCGTCGATAGAGTATACATGTACATCCTCAGGTGCCACATACTTGAGCAAAACCCCGTAAATCTCAGCAGACACCTGCATATACCGCTTCATATGCGGCTTCACCGTCAAATACTCAATGTGCGGAGGGATCTCAAAAAGACGACTGCGATTCTTAACACCTAACTTTCTTTAAAGCCGGTGAAATGGCCAATGTAATAGCCCCTTTGCCACGAGACCCATCGGCCACCACCAAAGGCGTCGTAAACGGATCCAGCCCCAAATCGGCACACTCCACAGACGCGTAAAAACTCTTCAAATCAATGCACATATACATTCGATCCGTATCAGCTGAACCCATACAAACACCTCCTCAAACCGCTAAATACCTGAAGTTTATAAGAATTACAAGAAGAATAATTTCTATGATTAGTATAACAAAAATACAGAGTATTTTCAAACATATGTTTGTTATTATAGTGGCAAATTTTGGACATAAAAATGAAAAAGTACCTACTATTAGACATCAAATCTAATAGTAGGTACTCTTAAGTACATGTATAACCTAACCCAAAACTTCTATTTCCAGTTCTTCCAACAATACAATGAAAACTATCTAGTGCCACTATATTGATGGGACACCTTCATATCTACAGTGATAAAAAGAAAGGACTATACTTATGCAGCGACATCAGGTCACGAGGAGCAAAGAAGTATAGTCCTTTCTTTTTAATTAAAATGTAGCTATGTTACGGGGCCCCATCAATATATAGGAACTAACCGATAGTTTTCATTATTGTTCCGGCCCCATGTCTCGGAATTCCACGTCTCTAAATTGGGTTAATTCCCCAATGAATTGGAGTTCCACGGTACCGACGGAACCATTACGGTGCTTACGAATGAGGACTTCTGCGTTGTCTCCCTTTTTCGGAGTTTTCATCGTAATATTTATCGCGGTACAAGAAGATAACGATATCCGCATCTTGTTCAAGAGAACCAGATTCACGAAGGTCAGATAGTACAGGCCGTTTATCAGGTCTGCTTTCAACACTACGAGACAATTGAGACAAGGCGATGAGCGGCACGTTAAACTCACGAGCGATCAATTTGAGGTTACGAGAGATTTCAGATACCTCTTGTTGACGGTTCTCGCTGCCCTTACCGGAGTTGCGGCCTTGCATCAACTGAATATAGTCGACGATAACGAGATCGAGACCATGCTCCACCTTAAGACGGCGCAATTTAGAGCGCATATCTTGTACGGTAAGGCCCGGCGTATCATCGATAAATAGCTTGGATTTACTCATGCGATCCGCTGCAGCGATAACCTTCTCCCAGTCAACAGGGTCCATGTTCGCACGGCGCAATTTTTCAGAACTCACACCTGCCACGGAGGATAGAATACGACCAACCAGCTGTTCCTTGCCCATTTCTAGGGAGAAGAACGCTACCGTCTTATCGTACAACATCGTTACGTTTTGAGCGATATTCAAGGTGAAAGCCGTTTTCCCCATCGCAGGACGGGCTGCTACGAGGATGAGGTCAGATTTTTGTAGACCATTGAAGACATGGTCCACATCCTTAAAGCCTGTTGGAACGCCTGTAATTGCACCATCATGCTGTTGCAATGCATTTAATTTATCTAAGTTAGATAATACAACCTCCCCAATAGGCGCAAATGATGATTCGGACTGTGTTTGACCACTTACGTCCAATACCATTTGTTCCGCCTTGTTAAGGATAGCCGTTGGCTCATCTTCGCCAGCGTACGTCATGCCTACGATTTTATTCCCTGCATCGATAAGGCGGCGCAACTGAGCTTTCTCACTAATGATTTTCGCATGTTCCTCCACATTGTAGGACACCGATTCATTAGCCAAAGATGTAATATATGCAAGACCGCCTACCGCATCGAGACGCTTGCGACGATCTAGCTCTTCACCAACAGTGATAAAGTCCGCCGTCTTGTTAGCATGCACGATTTCTAAGATAGCATCATAAATAATACGATGCGCATCGCGGTAAAAGTCTTCAGATTTTAGAATACTCGTTACCGTATCGACAACGGCACCCGAGTTGGATCCATTCGTTAATAAAGCCCCCAAAACGGCTTTTTCCGCATCTAAATTATGCGGTGGAATGCGTACATCCATGATAATCCCCTTTATAAAACCACTAAGGATAAAAGAATTCACCATACTCAAAGAGCATGGTGAACACTATTATTCAGCTACTACGTTAACCTTGATAGTACTTGTAATTTCAGGATGAACACGAACGAGTACATCATGTACGCCTAATGTTTTCAATGGTTCTTTGATTTCGATTTTCTTTTTATCGATATCTACTTTGTATTGCGCTTTAGCTGCATCGGAAATATCTTTTGCAGTAACGGAACCAAATACACGACCTTCTTCGCCCATGCGAACTTTTACAGTTACTTCAACCTTGGTCAATTGAGCTGCCAAGATTTTAGCTTCGTCATTGGCAACAGCTTTATTGTGAGCGATGGATTCTTGCTTTTGTTTCGCATTATTTACGTTAGTTGCTGTACCTTCAAGGCCAAGACCTTTTTTGATTAATACATTACGGCCATATGCATCGCTAACTTCAACGATTTCGCCTTTTTTACCAACCTTTTTAACGTCTTCCAACAATACTACTTTCATTGTTCTTCCTCCTCTTTCTCTGCGGAATGAAGGGCTTCAAGAGCATGGTCTAAAATAGCCTTCTTCGCTTCCTCTATCGTCATACCTTGTAGTTGGGCACCAGCTACAGTTCTATGACCACCACCACCCAAGGCTTCCATTACAACCTGTACATTTACCTTGCCTTTGGATCGAGCGCTAACGCCGATACCGCCGTCATTCAAGGAATACAGTACAAAGGCTGCTTCAATATCTTCATTACTGATGAGCATGTCTGCACTTTGTGCAGCTAATGCCATCATATCCTTCAAACCTTCAGGGGCTACAGAAATAGCAATTCCTTCAGTTCGATTGGCTTCAAATACCATTTTAGCACGCAATTGAACAGAATCGAAGGTTTCAATAAATAATTGTTTAACGCGTTCAATATCTGCCCCTGCACGGCGTAAGAATGCGGCCGCTTCAAAGGTACGTGCCCCAGTTTGTTGCACAAAGTTCTTCGTATCAAGCACGATGCCCGCATAAATGCCTGTAGCTTCTGCTTTTGAAAGTTTTACGCCACCACCTGCATATTGTACAAGCTCTGTAACAAGCTCAGATGTAGATGATGCAGTTGGTTCCAAGTATGTAAGCAATGGGTTTTCTACGAAGTCCGCTGCACGACGATGATGATCGATAACGATGCGTCGTTCAGAAATTTCAAGAGCCTCTTGAGCTGCTACCATTTCTTGGCGATGTGTATCACATACAATGGTGAGCGTATTAGCATCTACCCAAGCTTTTGCCGCTTCAGGAGTAATAATATGTTCTGTCCAGAACTCATCCTCTTTCAGAACAGTCACCATTTTATCAATGGCGCTCGTTTCCTTTTGAAAGTACGATGCGTAATTCTTTACCCAAGGTACGTGCAATAGCTACAACACCGATAATACCACCTAACGCATCATAGTCTTCACGCTTATGACCCATCACAAGTATTTTATCGGAATCAAGCATAAGCTCATGTAAAGCTTGCGATACAACACGAGCACGAACACGGGTATTCTTCTCAACGCCAGCTGTATTACCGCCAAAGAAGCGGGTGCTTTCACCATCCATAATACACACTTGGTCACCACCGCGACCTAATGCAATATCTAAGGCAGCACGAGCACGACTAGAAACCTCTTTTACAGAGCCTACGTTCTCGCTAATCCCGATAGAAATCGTTGCAGGCACTTGACGGGGAGAAGGCAATTTACGGATTCTCTCAAGGATTTTAAACCCATCTTCCTCCATCGCATGAAGTGCACCACGAGAAATAGCAAAGGTATACATATCATCTTGGAAGTTACGAATAAAACCTTCTTGTCTATCAATTTCATCCATAATAATGTTATTAATATCTGTCCAAACGCTAGTATACTCGCGATCACTAAGACCTTTTGTCAATTCTTCGAGATTATCGATTTGAATCATGCCCCACACAGGCTGATTTTCTTCGGCTTTAATACGGGCCTTTTCTAAGTCTGTAATATTCTTAAAGTAAAGCGCCATTACTGCATGTTCTGCCAATTCATCTTCACTATGAATATCTGGTCGTGTATCACGAGGATCAATGAATTTGTAAATAATTTGGAAATACTTATCTCCATACTGTTCCGTCATATATCCAGATTTTCCCCAGATTTTATCAATACGGAAGCCAGGCATAAGAGCAGACATTTTTTGAAGTTTATTCCAGTCTACCTTAACCCAGTCTGCAAAGACACTATTATTCCATACGAGGGTACCTTGTTTATTAACAAGAGCAATCCCCATTGGCAAGTTTTGTAAGGCAAAGTTCGAAGCTTGTGTGACGTTTTTCATCATCGCCCCAAACTGTTCCCTTGCTAAACGACGCCGGTTATGAATGGTGTTATAGTTAACCAAATACGCCGCTACCACGATAATTAAAGCTAGAATTGCAATGGCCCAATTTAGATAGGCCAACAATAATAACAATAATACGATAACGGTAATAATGGTAATTTCTAAACCTTCCCATTTCCGTTGAAAGGATTTCATAACGGCCTCCTTTCTATTACTATTGACGCGCTTTGTAACGTGTCCGTAAATCTAAAAACATATCTATGACACCAAATATGGCTAGTGCTTGACCAAAGAAAAAGGCATACACACCTAGCAGTATCCACTTCAATTTATTACTCATGCGGTAACTACTCATCAAATCTGCTAAAGCTGCAAAACCATGAATAGAACACATAGAGCTACCAAGGAGTAATACATTAGTACTAATGGCTATGACCCAGGAAGAGTCCATATTGATATGCGGCGTACCATATATACCAATAATACCTAAAGCGTATAGCCCTGCACTCCAGACAGGCATCCTCCATTCTTCAATTGGTAAAAATCGAGGTATGGAGATACGTAATCGTTTACCTAGCCATATAGATATCTGAATAGTTATATAACTGTATGATACTGCAGCTATAGCTACAGCCACAAAAAACGCATCCTTCAAACCAGTAGCAAGCTTATCTACATTTTTTACAAATAAATCAGCTTGTTCCTGTGTGATATTAGGATTCGTCTGTAAGGCTTGATCAGCAATCATACGAGCTTGCTCGGTCATCTGTGTATCTATCATTGATAGAGTAATACCAGATACATATACTTGTGCCATTAAAGTTACTAATACAGCAACAAACATAGCAATACTAGGGAGTAGTAGTCGCTTAATCGTCCCTAAAGAAAGACGGTTACCTTCTCCTACCCCTACACCTACCGCAGCAAATAAGCCAACAGGTATACCATTCCATGGTCCAAACAAAACTACCGCTAAGAAAGTAGTAACAACAGCTGCCGATATACTATACTTGCGACCCCATTTTGTTCCAATTATGCCAATGGCTGCAGGTGTAACAAAAAATGATAAAAAAGCGAAAGCTGGTAAATACACACTAATAGCACTAAGGATGACACCTATAGCACTAACAAATCCTGTTTCTACCATCGCTCTTGTATTTGTTTGTTTCATAAATCTCCATTCTATATAAGAAGATAGATTAATTGGTATCTTTTAATTATAACAGTTTAAAAAGGTAACTTCAAATACCCTATATAGTAGACAAATGCGATGGCACCGCTATTTATAGTAGATTCCATAGGTCCTTTTTAACATGTTAAAAGTACCACACCATGAGGTGCGGTACTTTTCGTTTATTGTATGTGATTATACGTCTTGAATAATCGGCAAGATCATAGGACGACGACGAGTTTTATCGTAGAAGAATTTACCCAACGCGTCACGTACGTTTTGCTTGATAGTAGTCCAATCTTTGATGCGTTGCATTTCGCATTCTTCAAGGACTTGGTCTACGCGATGTTCTGCAGCAATCATAAGTTCTTCTGCATCGCGTACGTATACGAAGCCACGAGATACGAGGTCTGGACCAGCTACGATTGTACCAGAAGCTTTATCCATCGCCATTACAACGATAACCATACCTTCTTGTGCCAATTGTTGACGGTCACGGATAACGATGTTACCTACATCGCCAACACCAAGGCCATCTACGAAGATAGCACCAGCTTGTACACGGCCACCTTTACGGCCACCATCTTTATCAAACTCAAAGATTTGACCATTGTCGCCGATAAGAACTTTCTTAGGATCTACGCCCATAGCAACACCAAGTTCACCATGACGGCGCAACATACGGTACTCACCATGAACTGGAATGAAGTATTCTGGGCGAACAAGGTTAAGCATTGTTTTAAGCTCTTCTTGGCTCGCATGACCAGATACGTGGATACCACGATCTTTACCATATACAACGTGACAACCTAATCGGAGCAAGTTATCGATAGTTCTACCTACAGCACCTTCGTTACCTGGAATTGGTGTAGCAGAGATGATAACTGTATCATTCGGTGCCAACTCTACAGTACGATGGTTGCTTGTAGCCATACGGGACAAACCTGCCATCGGTTCACCTTGAGAGCCAGTTGTTAAGATCATAATTTGGTCATCTGTGTAGTTGTGCATTACATCTACGTCGATGATTGTATTTGGTGGAATGTTCAAGTAACCGCGTTCTTGAGCGATTTCTGTAACATTGACCATACTGCGGCCCATAACGACAACCTTACGGTTGAACATAACTGCCGCATCAATAGCTTGTTGGATACGAGATACGTTAGATGCAAATGTAGCTAACACAACGCGGCCCTTTTGCTTCTCCAACAGCTTGTTTAATAGCAGGGCCTACGGAACTTTCAGAACCTGTAGTACCTGGTTTTTCAACGTTTGTAGAGTCGGACATCAAGGCCAATACACCTTTATTACCGAGCTCAGCAAATTTGTGCATATCCATCAAACGGCCATCAACTGGCGTTTGGTCGATTTTAAAGTCACCTGTATGAAGTACAGTCCCGATTGGTGTATCAAAGTACACAGCGCAGGAGTCAGGAATGGAGTGGTTTGTTTGGATAAAACCAACCTTCACTTGACCAATTTGAACTTCATCGCCTGCAGCAATAGTACGAAGACATTTTGGAGATACCTTATGTTCTTTAAACTTGCCTTCAATCAAACCACAAACGAGATTTGTTGCATATACTGGGCAATTAATTTCTTTCATAAGGTATGCCAAGGAACCAATATGGTCCTCGTGACCATGGGTAATTACGACAGCTTTCACGCGATCCTTATTCTCGATGATATAGCTCATATCAGGAATAACGATATCTACGCCAAGCATATCTTCGCTAGGGAACGCAAGACCAGAGTCGAGAACGATGATTTCGTCCTCATATTGGAAGATGGTCATGTTTTTACCGATTTCACCAAGACCGCCAAGAGGGATGATTTGGAATTTACCCTTGTTAGCGCCATTTGGTGTACGACCTACTAATTCCACAGGAGCCTCTTGATTGTTGCGGTTTGTGGAGCGATTATTTGGACGGTTGTTGTTACGGTTTTGACTATTGCGACCATTGTTAGAGCGCGTATTACGCGTATTTTCACTACGTTCACCACGTGGTGCACGAGTTTGACGAGGTTTACGTTCTGTACGTTCTTGACCTTCACCTTGTTCAGCATTGCGACGTGTATTTGTACGGCGTGTCGTATTAGTACGACCACCATTTGCATTTGTACGAGTATTTGTACGGCGTTGACGTGTTGTGCCTTCACCTTCACCAGCTGCATGTTGACGAGTACGACCCTCGCCAGCAGGGCGGCGTGTATTAGTACGGCGGCGAGTCTGTTTATGTTCGCCTTCAGCCGCAGCTGTACGAGTAGCAGGTTTTGCTACTGTTGGTTCTGCTTTCACTTGTGCAGTAACCTGATTATCTGTTGTATTCACAGTTCCTCCTAAAATTTTGTTCATTATTTTATTTAACATAGTTTCTTTTCTCACCTATCACTTGAATTGATCTATGCTATGGAGGCCACACAAAGAAAAAGGCGCTAAAATACTAGCGTCTCGTCAAATAGGCGCAAAAATGCGCTATCAATTTTTGCCGTTCCTAGTGTTGTTGTGACCATTTGCCATAGCAAATGAGTATATCGCCATCATTAGACATGTCAGCCGCGACGGGTACGTTCTCTTCGTCCCTATCCAATGGGTCTTGCAATATAATCCGATCGATTTTGATGAAAGCCTCGCTTTCATACGTTATGTCTATTGTAACATAAAAATAGCGTTAACAAAAGAGGGTAGCCCCCATGTTAACGCTATTTAGATATATCATATTCTATTTATCATCATCTGGCATAGTTTTGTAAAAGCCTTCGATACGCCACGCACCATTCTCTTCAATGACAGAAATATAGCGCTTCATCGGCGTTGATTCTACAACACCAGCGCCAACCTTGGTGGTTTGTAGGTTCGCCTCAAAAACAATACGTTTCAAGTCTCCTGTGCGACTCACCCGTGTAATACCTAGGGATACTACATCCACCTTTGGCGCCTGTTTCATGGACTCTAGCCATTTTTGCTTCTCCACTGGATTTGTACTAGCTTGGCTAATGATATAGGTGAAAGCCTTGTCATAGTCCTTGTTATTTACGGCATCAAAATAATTCTGTACAGAAGCGCGCGATGCTTCCACACTACCTGCACCAACGATGGAATTTGTAAACCATCCGTCGGGGAATACCTCATTAGCTGGCCCCATCGTACGTAAAGATGTGCCAAATACACAGATTACTACAACAAGTAATCCCACCAGAACACGCGTAGTTAAAGCACTACTCGTAGGAGATACTTTCATAATAGATGCCAAGCGCTTGTCTATAACAAGATGCTGTAACGCACTACCATATTGATTGTCTTGAGCTTGCCCTTTTAAGCATAATAGACCTAACAGGATCAAAGGCCCTACAAAGGGAATAAGAAACAACAACAAGGTAGCACTGCTTTTACCGGTATCATGGAGTCGTCGTACAGATAAAGCAGCCAAAGGCATCAAGGAAACTAAGCTGAGTATGGCAACGATAAGACCTGCTAACCCGATTAGATAGGGCCCCGTATGGAATATGGCTGTTAAGCCATAAAACACCGCTAACAAGCCGACAATAGCAATATGCCACAACAATAGAAACTGGAAAAACTCTCTACGAGAGGCGCGTCCATCCGTATCCATAAACTTTTTCCCCATTACATAGAGGAATGTATCCTTATAGCTCAACTGATAATGGGATAAAGGATAAATCACATCACCTTCTGGTGCGATGCGCTCCACCTCTGTTGCCACTGTATACTGCCCACAGGTAGGACAAAACATAGCCGCCTCATCACAATAATGACGGCAAGCATCACAATAACGTTTCATAAACTTCTCTCCGAAACTCTCAATCTTTTATTATTTTAATTATCTCAATCACTTATTATTTCAATAATCGCAATCACCTATTATTTTAAATAGGTATCTACCGCCTCAGCAAATCCTTGTCGATAGAGATTAGCTCCGCCGTTTGCAGGATGGCGTAAACCGATGGCAGATAGGCCAAATTTGCCCATTGTATCGGCAGACTTTTGCCCTACGGCGAGCACAAGAGGATCTGCACCGCCTAATTCTATATGTAGATTTAACAAGCGTTTTGTATACTCCCAACCTACTTGTTGTTCTCTATCCGTAGGTGTACGGTTAGTCAATGGATTTCCATCCTTATGTGGGTGGAAGGGGAATATGTTCCACAACAATGTATCATAAGGATTGATGCCCTTTTCAACAATGGCACTCCATACTACAGTGTCAGTAGGTTCATTAAAACCATACTTTTGCTGTGTTCCTTTTAACAAAGAGCTAGTAGGTGAACTAGTACGTTCCAACTGAATAGTCGTGACATCCTTCGCACGAATGGTTTTATGCTTATCTAATAACATTCTTTCACAAGTAATAGCAATACCTGTAAAGCGGCCCCCTTGATAGCCTACAGCCTCAGCCACCACAAAAGACCTTAGCTCGACCTAAGCGCGGCAATAAATAAGCGATCAAATTATCTTGGCGCACCTGTGCCGCATCAAAGCCCTTTGTGACAATCTCTAAATCAGGATTAACCTCACCCCAAGGATTATGGACAAGACTCCCCGAATACTGAGAGAGCCAATCTACAAAACCGCGCACCTTCTCTACACGCTCTGCATCAAAGGACGCTATATATTCATCAAAAGACAAGGTCTTCTCTAACTCAAATAAAGACATACAGCCTCCAATTTAAATTTCATACGTTATTACCGATATATATCTACTATACATGATAATTACACGAATTGCATAAGAAATATATAGTTATATGTACTACAATCAAGATGTCACCATCTCTAATCCGAGAAATACGGTGCAGTGAGGAGGTGACACTATGGAAGAAATCTTCTTACTCTTTATAATACCTATTATGACAAATGTAATTAGCTACTACACTTGTAAATTGCTCGATAGGTATTTTAAATGGTGATGAGCATCGGGTTATCTCCGTAATCAGATAAACAAAGAACCACCCAAGGTCGTCGAAATACTTGGGTGGTTCTTTTAAGGTGTACACTAATGGAACTCCTTACTCTTTTAGCTACTTATAGTATACATTATTTTAGGATTTTGTCCATTATAAAACACCCAAGCAGAAAAGTTCTTGGGTGTTTCTTTTGAGATGTATATAACTGATATATAAAACTAAATATAGAACTCGATTTTGTCTTCTTTTGCTAGTTGGAATTGTTCGAAGATGTGGTTACGTATATTAACAAAGTTAGCCGATGTACGGTCTGTTCTGTCGATGATGTTCACCGGGATGATAGTTTGTACTCGACCTGGATTTGCAGATAGTACTACAACGCGGTCTGCAAGAACTACAGCTTCTTCAATATCGTGCGTAACAAATACAACCGTCTTGCCTTCTTCACGGCAGATGCGAGAGATTTCGTCTTGCAAGTTGATACGTGTTAATGCATCGAGGGCGCCTAACGGCTCGTCCATGAAGATAATATCTGGATCTACCGCTAGTGCACGGGCAATGGATACACGTTGTTGCATGCCCCCAGATAGTTCTGCTGGATAGCGATTGCGGGCGTGGTCAAGGCCTACCATTTTAACGTATTTATCGATAATAGCGGGACGCTCTTCTTTAGGCACCTTTTTACTTTCAAGGCCTAGCTCAATATTGCTTTCTACCGTACGCCACGGCAACAAACCATAGTTTTGGAATACCGTTACATATCTGAGTTGAGGCGCTTTCACCTCTTCACCGTCGATAGTAATGGACCCAGATGTAACGAGCTCAAAGCCCGCTATAGCGTTTAATAGCGTACTTTTACCGGAACCAGAAGGGCCTAAGAGGCAAATAAACTCGCCCTTTTCAATATCTAGATTAATATCTTCAAGAATGGTGAGTGGTTCCCCATCTTTCATAAATTCCTTGTGTGCATTGCGCACCGAAATGTAACCCATGAGGCCACCTCCTATTTCTCAATACCCCAACGTTTGTAAATCCATTTTTCGATGAGGGACACGCCCCAATCGAGTAAAAGCCCAACGAAACCGATGGTCAAAATGGCTACCATCAAGAGATCGTTACGCAAGTTATTTCTCATATCGATAATGAGGAAGCCAAGGCCTGTTTGAGAGCCTACCATTTCCACCTGTTACAAGGAAGATCCACGCCGTACCGAGAGCAATGTGAAGACCCGATGCAATACCTGGGAATACGGCAGGTAATACGATTTTAAATAATAATTCTGGCTGTTTAATACCAAAGTTGCGCGCTACCTTGATGTACACAGGGTCAATATTTTGAATAGCAGACACGGTGGACAATAGCACCGGGAAGAATGCTGCGATAAAGATGATAACGATAGCTGGTGCTTGACCGATACCGAAAGAATAGAACGATGAACGGCAACCACGCCACAGGAGAAATCGGTCGAATGACTTGAACGATTGGATTGATGTAGTTCCAAATCCCCTTATACCACCCCAAGATAAGACCGAAGAATACACCGGCTACAACGGAAATAAGATAGCCGATAAAGAAGCGTACTAAACTATCTGCAATATCCTTAAATAGAACGCCATCTCCGATGAGTTCCCCAAAGCCGATCAACACCTTATACGGCGTTGGCAATAGCGCTTCATTAAAACCGCCGAGGCGAACGATTAACTCCCAAATTAGCCAAGCTGCGATAAATGAACCTGGCACATATGTATATTTCTTCATGGTCCCCCTCCTATGGTAACAACGATGTATCTACAAACTCTGAATAACTCGGCACCTTTTTTGATTAAATCAATATGTGTCATATGGTGTACGAGCGCATTATAACGGTCCTCTGTAAGGGCTAAATCTTTAAACCCAATCACTTTGAGGGAACGTTCAATAACTTGGTCATTAAACTTCATGTACTTTAAGGAAATCTCCTCTTGTGCCTTTGGATGCTCGTCTAAATATGTACCTGCATCGAGATAGGCTTTTGTGAAAGCTTTTGCCAAGTCATGATGTTCATCGACGAATTGACCATTAAACACAAGAGCACAGCAAATATTATCATGCCAGAGATGGTCAGGATCTTCGAAGACCTTCCCAGTTCCCATTTCAAGAGCTAGAGAGCCAAATGGTTCGGCTACACTATACCCAGCAATTTGTCCTACCGATAGAGCAGAAGGCATTTCTGGAGGGCTCATTTCTACGATTTGTACATCTTTTTCAGAAAGACCCGCTTCTTCAAGCATGCAATCCACGAGAATTTTTTGAGTAGATTGTTTATGAGGGATAGCAAAGGATTTGCCTTTTAAGTCTTGAACGGAGTTAATATTCTTATTTACGATGATAATATTACCCTCTGTATGACCAAGTGCAGCAGCGCGAACATCAATGCCTTGTTCACGAGCCTTTACACCTAGCTCAACGAGTACCGATGCAGCATCTACCTTGCCTGTATTTAATGCATCCATGAGCTCTGGCCAAGATCCATATTTAACAAGCTCTACATGTACAGGACCATCTGCTGTTTCTAATTCTTTTGTAGCGAATACCGGCAATGCATGGGTAATTGGTAAATAGGCTACGCGTACAGTCTTTAATTCTTGAGCCGTCTTTGGTTTATGGTGTTCATGATAACCATAGGCTATGCCGCCAATAACCAAGAGAACTACTCCGATGATTAGATACCATGTCTTCTTCATAACTTCCCCTCTTTCTACCTCATAACAAGGGGCGTTTTTGACACATGTCATTTTTCACACTTTTCTAAAACCTTGATGAAGTCTGGTTCTAGAACACCTTGTCTTCTAAACTTATTTATACCATACTATACCAATATGTATTAATTGTGTCAATAAAACATAGTAATATTGTAGGTATTATTATTTATGTACGAAATACATCAATATAGACCAAATAAATCCAAATAAATATAGCAGTCTAAGTATAGTAGTCTAAGGATATGAACTACTATATCTACAAAAGGATTTAGCACTCCATCTTTAGCAATACTATAAACAAGAACTCTATCACTAAACAAAAAAGCAGGTAGTATCCAATGGATACTACCTGCTACCAACTTTAATATTTTCAGCTTTAATGTTTTTCACTTATTGTTAGATTGTATGTAAAAAATCACTTAAAACAGTGTCTTTTTATTTAGTATATATACTTCCGCTGTACCAGCTTCGCTAGACTCAGATACATTTGGATAGATAGTAGACTGACGGAAGTGCTTGATTTCACCTTTTGGAACGATGAGCATTAGAGCTTTACCAGAGGCGATTATCTTGTTAAATTCCTCTTCGTTAACTTGTTCCATAAGATATTTCTTTGACCACTCGGCACTGCGTTTTTTAATTTTATCTCGATCATCCCAGCGACTTTCATCACCGTTGATTTTAATAATCTTATGACCTGTATAGTATACAGCGGATGTACTGTACCCGTTGTAGTAATAGATATCCCCATCATAGGAGTCTACCACAGGCACTACATCGATATTACTACGTTGTTTTACAAATGGTTCTAACCCTTCTACCACAACAATGGAAGAAATAACCATCGTACCTAGGACAATGACACTAACAAGACGATACCCTTTTTTCGTATACCATGCGTGGAATAAAAGGAGTACGGCTACGGCCGCCACAACATAGAGCAAGAAGTAGAAGCCCCATGGAGCGAAGAATGATCCTGCTACATAAGCAATCCATAAGAGTAAGGTAGGTCCCATAATGACCCATTTAACCGCTCTAGATTTACCTTTACGTATAATCTTCATAACGCCCATAGCGCCGATAGCACTAAAGGGAACTAAGCTCACGAATGTATATAAAGGATATTTTGTAGCCATTAAGGTGTAGAACAAAACGACCCCAACACCCCAAGTCATGTTATAGATAAAGGCTGTATGACGCTGTTTAAAACCATCAATCATGCCGTAAATAACAGCACCAGTCCACGGCAAAGAAGCACCTAGGAAGATGGCAATATAATACCACCACACATTATCTTCAGGATGTTCAGATTGTGTGGCCCGTGTTACATTGTGAAGCCCTAAGAAGCCATTGATAAAATCTTGACCGTGAACGCTGTACATATACACATACCACGGCAAGCAGACTACACAAAAGGCAAGAATGCCACGCCAATCAAAGATAGCTTTCACCATCGACCAAGAACGATTGATACCGGCAAAAACGAGTAAAATCATACCTGGCAAAACGAGTGCTACAGGCCCCTTTGTGAGCACCCCGAGGGCTGCAAAGATATAGGCCACAATCATAGCATGTGGCTTCTGTTCCACCATCCCCTTATAGGAATAAATCATGACCATGATCGTCGTATAAAGTAGCACCATGTCCGTAATAACGCCATGAGCTACGGTCCAGAACATGAGGGATGTACCAAGAACACCGGCCGCAATTAAGCCGAGAGCCCACTTGCCGCTCATAGTACGCGTCGATTGATACATAGTCGCTACAGATAAAGCGCCAAAGATAGCACTTGGCAAACGAACCACCCAATCGGCAATACCAAAGATTTTAAATCCAAGGGCAATGAGCCAATAAATCATAATCGGTTTATCGTACCAATAGGTCCCGTAAATTTGAGGTGACAACCAATCTCCGGAGAGAACCATTTCCTTAGCAGTTAACGCATAGTTAGATTCCACCGGATCCGTAACAGGCAACATATTATTGCCAAACAGATAAAAAACGAGCCATACAATAAATACGACTGGTGTTAATCGTGAAAGTTTCATAAGGGCCTCCTTATCGGCGATTGCGATAGTATTTAAAGCCCAATACAGCCGCTATAATAACGAATACAACAATCATAACAATCAAGAACTCATGATTATATTGAATAAGATCCTTCCAATTTTCACCGAGCACTTTACCCAAGTAAACAAGAAGGATTGTCCAAGGAATCGTGCCTAGTACAGTCCAAATAACAAAATGCCACATAGGATAACGAGCCATGCCTGCTGGGAAAGAAATAAATGTACGAACACCTGGCAACAAACGGCCAAAGAACACCGCGGCACCACCATACTTATTAAACAACTTTTCTGCGAGTTCAAATTTATGTTCATTAAAGAATATGTATTTACCGTATTTCAAAAGAAGTGGACGTCCGCCATACTCACCCATCCAATAGGATAAGATAGAGCCTACAATCCCTGCTAAAGTACCTACAACCATAGTCGTATGTAAATCAAATATGCCTTGAGCAATCAGATATCCTGCAAAACCTAAGACGATTTCACTAGGAATAGGAATGTTAGCATTTTCCAAAACCATTGCAATAAACATGGCTCCATAGCCATACGTTTCCATAAATGAAATGATATATTCCACTGTTTTACCCCTTTTTAATCACCATCCGGGTCTATTATGCACAAATTTTTGGGCATAGTATTTTCATCATTACCATACTTATTCGGTATATCTTATATTTTACCATAATAAAAAGGCCCTCACCACAGGTGAAAGCCTTTTTACCATTTAACTGTATACGATTATTGCAATTCAGTAGTTTGAGTTGTTACTTCACGAGCCGTAGTAAATGCAACAAGTTCTGCATCACCAGAACCAAGGATTACTTTGTTAGCTACTAGCGCGTTAGCCGCTGTTTTAGCATCTTGTAAAGTAATTCCAGCACGAGGAGCACTAATTGTGACTGATGTGCTTTTACCACCGACCGTAGAAAATGTAAGATATACAACGCGTTTTTCCGCCATGTGGGCGCCTCCTTTCACGTTTCATAAACAAGTTCTCGAATTTAGATAGTATAGGATGATCTCTGTAATTCTGAAATTCTGTAATTACACTAATTACACTTAGATTAAATATATCTATCTACAATTCATATCAATAAGGATGGGAATGTGAGGGTTTGCAATCTCTATATCCTGTTACGACTATGGGAGGATATAAAAACTAGCAATAAGAATGTGTTTGGATCACTTAAAAAACGAATAGATAAGATTCAACTAATGTCCTAAGGATACTTCATTGACGCGGACCACGTCGGACAAGCTGTGGTCATACAAGGCTGCCAGCGCATTACCAACGGTTTTCACATTATCGTCGGACGCTTCTTCTGCAACACGAGTATAGGTTACGTCTTTGTACTTCGGCGCATCTTCGGTGCCGATGTTAAAACGCAACACCAATTTTGTGCGTTTAATGTTAGCCATCGTATCACCTCCTTTCACCCTCTTATATTCCTGAGGGGCCCCCTCTCGACAACCCCCTCTAGAGTAATCAAGGTAATCATTGTGAAAGTCAGAGAACAACAACTTTAAATCTATACTTCTTACAGTATTTATATAAATCTAACAAACAATACAGGAGCATACACGCTATAAACTTGTCATAAATACAGAAAAAGACCCTTACAAGTCATTAGCTATACAAATATAACTAACAACCGTAAAGGTCTACATAAGCCCACAAAAGGCAATGAAAATCTATAAAGTACTATAAACCATTATTAAGGTCTGTGCTCAATAGATAAATACTATTCAGTTTTCAAGGCTAGCATAAAGTCATGTGCTTTTACAGCTGCTTCAGTATCTACAAAGTGTAGCGGGTTTAATAAGCGACAGAATTTAAAGAGATATTCATGTTTACGTAAAATTTCTTTTACATGTAACACCGTATCGCGCGCCGTACGAGCCGAACTATAGCCATTCATCATAGCATATAGGTAAGAAATCGGTAGATTATCTTCACGCAAATAACTATGCACAAAGATGAGTAAATCCCAACCTTGCGGTGTAAATTCAGGCCAACGACGACCATTTTCCCAATCTAATAAAGTAACCTTATCAGTATCTGGATCATAGGTGATATCTCGCATGGCAGGACGGCCATGGGACAAACCATAGTCATGAAGTTGTCCCAATGTTTTACCAAAGCTATAGAAGATATGAGTGACCATATCTTGTAAGCTATCATCATCAGGATGTTGCGCTGGCAATTCACTATAATAGGTTAATGTTTTACCAGACCCTTCTGTAACGAAATAATGCTCTCTAAAGCCAGCAATCACTGGTGCTACAGGCAACTGAGTATTTACGAAAGAAATTTTATAAAACTCATAATCAAAAGAAGCTCTAGGAGCTGGTTTAATCCAACTAGAGCGGTGATTACTGATATCTTGTTTTACATAATAGGTTTTATCATTAAACTCTACAGAAAAAACACGATGGTCTTTCTCTTCATCAATTATGCGATCAATATATTCTAATAACATATCATTCATTATAGCCTCCTGTGTATAACACTCTACAACACTAGTGTCCCTCAGCCATATATTTCAAAAATCTAATATAACAATTTACCCTTCTATTGTTATATTCCTCGAAATATATAGTATTAATAATTTATGAGTAATAGCATATTAGCTATTACTCATTTAAGTGTATACAATTAATGTATTTATTATACTACAATTATCATCTCATATCAAAGAGAATTCACTTCACCAATACAGATAAACACTGTATTATCGGCAAACTCTTCATGTTAATCTCAAATAACCCACCTTGGTTTTAACCCACAAAGAAAAACCCTAGCCTAAGCTAGGGGTTCTTCTGGTAATTATGATAATAGGTTTAGATTTAAGACAATACGAGGACCAACTGAGGTCATGTCTAAATCAAACGAATTAACCAACGAATTTAGTCACTGCTGCAGTATCAGTTAAGTGACGTTTAGGCATGCCCATTTCTTCAGGGAAATGCCAAGAGCAAGACCCACTAATTGGGACATGTGCAAGATTGGCATATCTTTGCCACCGCCAACAACTTCTTTGCTTCTTTTGGAACATATCAAGTTGCATTTGGCAAAGTGGGCAAGGAGTTACTACGCAATCTGCGCCTTCTGTAGCTGCATCTTTGTTGATGGAGCCAGTCATTTGCATTACGGAATCATGTGCAGGGTATACAGCATGGAAACCGCAGCAATCAAGTTTACGGGAGAAGTCGATTGGTGTAGCACCGATAGCAGAAATCAAATCTGCTAAGGATGTAGGCATTTGATAATCTTCGAAGCCCAATTCAGTTTGAGGACGAAGAATATGGCAACCATAGTATTCAGCTACACGTAAACCAGTTAAAGGTTTAACAACTTTAGCTTTTAATTTATCCAAACCGTAATCGCGGATCAATACCCATAAGAAATGAGTGATATCAGTTGTACCGCGGTATTGTTTACCGATTTGAGCTAATTTTTGTTAACTTCGTTCTTTTCTTTTCGTTTTTATCAAGCTCGTTTTAGCTTCACGAAGCATCAAAGTACAAGTGTTACATACAGTTAAAAGGTTCAAACCTTTTTCTTCTGCCAATGCAATGTTACGAGCATTTGTAGCAAGTGTAATTTCTGGAGCGATGTCTTGAACGTGGGACGCGCCGCAGCAAGTCCAGCCGTCAAGCTCTTCCAACTCGATGCCTAATTTTTAGCTACAGCAACTGTTGCTAAGTAGTCTTCTTTGGCAGCGCTTTCAAGAACGCAACCTGGGAAAAATGCGTATTTCATTATTTGCTTACCTCCTCAGCTGCTTTCATAAGTCTGCGAACACCATCAATACCATTTACAGGTTTTTGAGGTACTACAAGTTCGAATGGATTGATTTTGCTGTGTTTCCACAAACGTAAAGCATAGAATGCTTGTTTAGCGGAGTCAACAACACCATCAGATTTCAAGCTCATAGAAACTTCTTTCAAGCGACCAGTTTTGTAGAGATCGTCTTTGAAAGCAACTGCATGGCGAACGCCTTTGCTGTTAGTAAGACCAGCTTTTGTAGCTTCTTTACGCATGTTGGAAATATCTTGAGCAGGTTTTAAGTGTTTAGGACAACGGGAGATACAGTTCATGCAGTGAACGCATTTCCAAAGACCGTTGTCGAATGCAGGTTGAATGTGAGCCATAGGTGCATCATCACGACTATCAATACGAAACGGTTAGCTTTTGTGAATACATATGGTTCTAAGAAGTCATCTTGACGTGCAGTCAATTTGTTACATTCAGATGCGCAGCAACCACAAAGGATACATTCTGTACCAGCAACGAATTTTTGAAGTCAGCTGGAGTTTGGCGAACGATTTTGTCACCTTCGTTGAATTCTGCTTTAAGGAAGATCCAAGGAGCAACGGTTTTCAAACGATCAACTTTAGCTTCCCAGTCAACAACTAAGTCGCGGATAACACGGAAGTTGCCGATTGGTGCAATTGTCAATTCATCAGTACCATAACGTTCTGTTAATTCGTCGATTTTAGCTTCGCAACCAAGCATTGCTTCGCCATTTACGCGAATGGAGCAAGCGCCGCAAACTGCGGAACGGCAAGCTGCCAAGAATGTTAAAGTTGGATCTTGAGTATCTTTAATTTTTGAAGGCCCCAAAGAATTGTACGGTCAGCTTCATAGTCAAATTTGAAAGTCTGTACAAACGCGCGACCTTGTTGGTAACGGTGAATATGGTAGGTGATTTGTCTCATCTTAGTACTTCCTTTCTTGTGGTTCGTATTTAGTGAACACTACGTCGCGTTCAGTCAATTCGTACTCGCCGTTAGCACCCAATTTGATCAAAGAGTGTTTTAAGTATCTTTCATCATTACGTTTTGGATGGTCTTCACGGATATGAGCACCACGAGATTCACGACGGTGTAAAGCGCCCATAGCAATAGCTTTAGCTACTGTTAACATGGAACCGATTTCACAATAGTTAACGAATGCCATGTTGTAAGTACGTTCAGGGTCACCTACATAACAAGTTTTGTAATCTTCGATCAATTGATCGATTTCTTTTAATGCTTCAGTAATACCGTCTTCATTACGGAAGATACCTACTTTGTTCCACATTGCATCAGCCAATGCATCGCGGATTTCAACTACAGGACGACCGCCTTCACGAGTTGTTACTTCAGTGAATTTAGCTTCCCAAGCTTTTGCAGCTGCAGCTAATTCTGCATCTACGTTAGGTTGTTCATGTGTTTCAGCATAGTCAGCTGCGCCAGCACCGGATACTTTACCGAATACTACGCCGTCTGCCAAGGAGTTACCACCTAAACGGTTAGCACCGTGGATGGAGATACAAGAAGCTTCGCCGGAGGAGAACAAACCAGGCAATTCACATGCACAAGTTTTGTAATCAACTACGTCGATACCGCCCATTGTATAGTGACATGTAGGACGAATAGGTACTGGTTGTACTAATGGATCGCAATGTTCGAAAGTCATAGCCAAGTCACGGATACCATGAAGTTTTTCAATGATAACTTCAGGACCTAAGTGACGAAGGTCAGCTACTACATATGCGTTAAGACCAGAACCGAAACCACGACCTGCAGCAATTTCATCTTCGATTGCTTTCGCTACAACGTCACGGGATGCCAATTCCATTTTATTAGGCGCATATTTTTCATGAAACGTTCGCCTTCAGAGTTAAGAAGGTAGCCACCTTCACCACGAACCGCTTCAGACATCAAGATACCAGTACGACCAAGACCAGTTGGATGGAATTGAATCATTTCCATATCTTTCAATGCATTACCAGCGCGGAATGCTGCTGCCATACCATCGCCTGTGGAAAGGAATGGGTTTGTAGTACGAGTCCAGAAAATACGACCTGCACCACCAGTAGACAAGATAACTGCTTTTGCTTTAATTTGTTCTACGCGACCTTCTTTCATGTTCCACACAACTGCGCCACCAACGTGACCATTTGCGTCTTTAACAAGATCTAAAGGTACCATTCTTGTAAGAAGTGTACGCCTTCTTTCAAGCATTGTTCATAAGTAGTGTGCAAAATTATGTGACCAGTTTTATCCGCAGAGTAGCAAGTACGTGGATAAGATTGACCACCGAAGTTACGTTGAGCAATTTTGTTTTGCTCTGTACGAGAGAATGGAGCACCCATGTGGTCCATTTCAAGTACGCCTTCTGGACAACGAGAGCAGAAGAATTCGATTGCATCTTGGTCGCCAAGATAGTCAGAACCTTTACTGTGTCGAAAGTATGTGTTTCGATTGTGTCTTCAGCTGCAACGTTGTTCAAACATGCATTGACACCGCCTTGCGCCATCGCTGTTGCAGAGCGGGTTGGGAAAATTTTAGTAATAAGAGCTACTTTTAAGCCTTTGCGACGACCAACTTCAAGAGCCGCGCGTTGACCAGCGCCACCGCTACCTACTACTAGAACATCAAACTGTTCCATAATGACCTCCTCATAACTACCTATTAATAAGAAAACTTGTTAGACTATCTCATTTCAAAACTTATAAAATTTTTGATAACCTAATCATTTTTCTTTCAAGAAAAACCTCATACTTATGCGATTTTTCTATTTCTTTACCTATAATTATAGAGAGCATTTTTAGTCATGTCTAAACCCTATTATGCATAATTAATTTTGATTAATCTAATTGATAATCTATTTCACTTATTGTTTTTCTTGTTTACTTATGAACATTTAAAATAGATTTATGAATATTTCATACAAGAAGTTAAGGATATTACGAAAGTAATTCGGTTCCGAAATTTTTGTATATTTTATTTCTTACAAGACATCAACTAGCCTTATAAATACTGTGTTTATTCAACATCGAAATCATTCATAATAATTAATATCCGTTAAATTCCTACCAAAACCACCTCGAATTTAACCATCGAAAATCATTAAATTTCTACGACTATTATTGGTATTTATCTCTCTGATAATTATTATCACAAGTTTTTAGTGATTTCTTTCACACTCGCCAAAATTGGTAAAATCAGGTCTATCTATGCGCATACGGCAATCTTCGATATAGTTCATCTTTATTCATTAGCAGAATTCATTAAGTTTCAAGTTTTTCCCATCTTTTGGCTTTCAAAACATGAAGAAGGCGCTTATAAACTCGCATATACATTCATCTTTTGCTCATTCCTGTTGTATAAGGTATGATAATAGATAAATAAGTTATATAATATTATATATATAGTCACCGCTATATGGTGTTGTGGCTTTCACAAAAGCTTATATATATATAATGACTATATTAATGTAGTTAGAGAGCTATATTTTAACTCATACATAAGGAGAACAGAGAATGAAAATTTTACTTGTAGAAGACGAAGAAATGCTGAATGGCATTACCGCCAAATATTTACGTGCAGAGAATATGACGGTTGATACATGCTTCAACGGTCAACAAGCGATTGATTATGTAAACACATCCAGCTATGACGTTATCGTTATGGATATCATGATGCCGATCCTCGATGGTATTAGTGCTCTTGCTCAAATGCGTAACGATGGCAATACAACACCTGTATTGCTTTTAACTGCAAAGATTCCTTACAGGATAAAGTTACAGGTCTCAACACTGGTGCTGATGATTACCTTGTAAAACCATTTGATCTTGAAGAGTTAACTGCTCGTATCTATGCATTGGCTCGCCGTAACGCACGTCATGCACAAAATGATATCCATGTAGGTCCTCTTACTATCAATGTGCCTCAACGTACTGTTAAACGCGACGGCGAAACAATCACATTGACGGCAAAAGAATTCGACCTCTTATACTATTTAGCAAGTAACGAAAACATCGTATTATCCCGTCAACAAATTCTTGATCACGTTTGGGAATACGATTATGAAAGCTACTCTAATCTTATCGATGTATACATCAAAGATTTACGTAAAAGATCGATACTGACGAGAATGTAAAACTCATTCAAACAGTTCGTGGAGTAGGGTATGTCCTCAAAACAGAAAACTAATGATCCTCACCGAGATCTAGATACCATGTCTGGGGCAGCTACCGATTTATTTAATCGGCTGCCCCTAACTTTAAAATCATGTCTTGGTATACCATCTTCTTGCTTATCATTTTGATGGTTGCATCCGCATGGATTTATGCATATACGCACGAATCCGATAACAAAGAAGTTCGCGAGCGCTTACAGCAGCAAGCAATGATCATGGCTACGGATATCCGTAAATTTAAACCGTACCAAGATAACACATTCTTCTTTGTATCAACCCAGGATGGCTATATCATTAAAGGTGCGCTACCAGATGGTTTCCCTAATCAAACAGTCCTATCCTTGGGTCAAGTTGGAGAAATCGCTGTTGGCGATGATACCTTCTACTACTACGATACACCGGTTAATGAACCAAATTATCGTGGTATTTTGCGCGCTGTTACAAAGGTAAAACGGCCTCTAAAAAAACAGAAAACCTTTTATATAGTTTATTATTAGGTGATGTTATATTCTTGTTGATTTCATCATTAGGCGGTTATCTATTCATCAAGAAAGGTCTCAAGCCGGTCCGAACCTTGACGAAAACAGCTAAGGTTATCGGTAAGAATAACGACTTAAGTCGCCGTATTGATATTCCATCCCGTACAGCACGGGATGAAATATACGAGCTTACCACCACATTTAACCGCATGCTTTCAGGCCTTGAAGATTCCTCCAATCGGGAGAAGCAATTTAGTTCTGACGTATCCCACGAATTGCGCACACCGATTGCGGTTATTAAAGCGGAAAGTGAGTTTGCTTTAAAATACGGTCGTACGGAGGATGATTTACGCGAAGGTCTGACACATATCTTGGAACAAGCCAAGTTTATGACAAACCTCGTAAGCCAATTGCTCGATGTAGCACGCCTTGAAAATGCTCATGACCTTAACTTAGCGCCTGTAGATGTGTCGTTAATGTTAACGAACATGGTACATGACTATACACGGCTCTGTGCAGAAAATACAGAAAAAAGGATTTCCATCACATCCACCATTCAACCTAATATCCGTATCGTCGCTCATGAAGTATCCTTACGTCGTGCCATTACAAACTTAGTTGACAATGCTATCAAGTTTACGAACTCCACTATCGACATTTCAGCTAAGCTTGCAGGTGGTGAACTGATTATCACGGTAACAGATAACGGCATCGGTATCGAGCCGGAAAACCTCGAGCATATTTGGGATCGAATGTATCAAACAGAGCAATCTCGAAACAAGAAATCCAACCACGGTATCGGCCTTGGCCTGTACTTTGTAAACAAAGTTATTAGCTTGCACCACGGCACAGTAACAGCCACCAGTGAACCTCAAGTAAGAACAACATTTACAGTTCGATTGCCATACAATAGAATTGAAGAATAAGCTAAAGGTTACATACATATAACAAAACGCTAGCACAGAGACATCGTCTCGTTGCTAGCGTTTTTTGTATTATGTAGCATTTTTGTATTATGTAGCGTTTTGTATTATGTAGCGTTTATAGTATATAATCTTGAATGGTTTAGCCTATGAATTGTTGCCATAGCGGCATATAAACGTATTCCAGGAAGGTCCATACAACAAGACCCGCTACAGCACCAACGATGGCACCATTAATACGAATCCAGCTGAGGTCATCCTCCACCTTAGATTCGATGAAGTAAATAAACTTCTCTGTGCTAAGGCCGCCGAGCACTTGGCGTATGATGGTTTCAATGAGGTCGTAGCCCTGTTCGAGGACATAGATGCCAATATTGTGCAATGTATCTTCTATACGGTTTCTCAAATCTTCGGATTGACCATATACAGTCCACAATTCAAGCGCAATATTCACGAGAACTTGTGCTGGTGTTTCCCCATTTTCATCCCCTACGAGTAACAATTCCTCTACATAAGGGCATAAATGGTTTTCAATGACAGATTCCCAATCTTGTTCACGAATCCAACGTTCCCACGCTTCATCGAGAGCATCACAAACCTCACGGTTTTCTTCTATATGGCGAATTGGATCTACCCATTGGCGAAGCCATGCAGTCCGTTCAGGACTATTTGGTCGCTTCCAGTTTTCAAGCATAGCATAAGCCTCTTGAACGATAGCCTGTGCCAACTCATGGTAGTTTACCACATCAGTCGCTTCAGACATGGAGATAAGGAAATCAGACCAGAAGCCTTTCCTCTTTTTCTTATGAGCCTCTTCTGCTACAACCGCTGTAAGCCATGTCACCATAGCTGGATGGTTGATACGTTCTTGAATTACGTTCAATACCTGTACAACCATGCCTTCATAGCGATTATGTTCACATAAATCGAGCAATACGTGTTTTAACACAGGTACGAGGGAATGTTTTTGAAGCAATCCACGAATGCGTTTCGCTCCCCACTGTGCCCATTCCTCACTCGTTTGAGATTTCCATAATAGATGCAACCCTTGATGGATAACGAGACGTGCTGCCCGTTGCCCTTCCGGTGATAGCAAGAATTTTTCAAACAATGGAACAAATTCCACATTATTTAACAATACCTTGCAACGATCCTTGGTAAGCATCTTCGTCTCAACCAACTTAATAACACCATTGATAAGGCGATCCTTATTTCGAGGAATTAACGCTGTATGATACGGGAAGCCGAGCGGCTTACGGAATAAGGCTGTTACGGCAAACCAATCGGCCACGCTACCGATAAGGGCAGACTGCACAGCCCAATAAAGCGGCTGATACCAGCTTTCATGACCATAGAGAAATTGACCTACAAAAACAAAACAGTACAATACAGCAGTCAAACCAAGAATACCGTTTGCGCGCTGCCGCAAGGTGAGGGATTTCAAATAGCTAATCATTTGAGCACCCCCTCTACAAAAATGGTCAAGCCGTAGAAGATGCCGCCTAGGATAGCCCCTACGAGAGAGCCGTTAATACGAACCATTTGAAGGTCATAGTACATCTTGCCGCGTACGATTTGGGTGATTTCCTCAGGTGAATAGCGAGATAGTTCCTGCCCCACCACCTTATCGATAAGAGGGTTCAATTTTTGTAACCACGGAATGCTACGAAGCAAGAAGAACCGTTCAAATGGCGCCTGCTTGTCTGGATTCAACAAGATTTCCGTACCGAGCACATTAAAGCGGTCGATAACGATATCCATGAGGCGTTTCCAGTCTACAGTATCGCCGTCGATGAGCTTGCCTTCCCATTCTTCTAAAACCATTTTAATCCATTGATCTTTGTGCTCTTCGATAAAAGCTTGCCACTCTGTATTAGTTTCCAAATTATTGAAGAAACGAATGGCTTGGCCCCACACGTAACGACCTAAATCAGAATCTATAGACTCATTATCCTTTAGGAATTGAACAGCCTTTTTCTGTACCGTTTCTACCAATCGTTCTGGTGAAAGCCCATCGCCGCCAAAGGCAATAGCCAGTTCACGGAAGAAAGAGTCCTTCGTATAGGTTTTCATAATGTCTAGCATAACGCGGTACAAGTACGGATATACTTGATTAGATGCAATGACACGCTGACATGTACGGTTAAAGTAGAGCCAGAAAACACTTGCTGTTTGGCGCTCTAACATGCAGCGGCCAAACAAGATAACGAGAGGCGTCGCCTTCCAGTTCGTAACACCTTTATAAACAGCCTTGTTGATTTCCTGACGCATAGGTTCAATGTCCATATGTGACAAAACCTGATTACCTACACCATACAAAATATCGCGTATTTGGCCTTGCCCTACATCGCTCATGCCGTATTCGATGATACGAACCATAACGCGCTCTTTTTTGATGGCATAGTACATTTGAGGCACGCGCAACAACTCTTCACTGAGCATGGTACGCCCTATTTGAATAAGACGCTCCTTGCTACGCGGCAAGATGGCTGTCTTAAACGGAATACCCAAAGGCTTCGTAAAGAGTGCCGTTACCGCATACCAGTCCGCTAATCCACCGATCATAGCAGCTCCAGATACGTGCATGATAAATGCCCAAAACATATCTTGCCGTTGTGGATATGCAATTAAAAATATAATAGCCATGACAACCAACAGGGTGGTTGCCACTGGTTTAGTTCTCATCATCACTTGATCCTAACTTACTGAATTACGTATATAGACTCTCCCCATACAACGTAGTAACCACATAGGTCACGAACTTTCACTAACTACAACTTGTGAAAGTATATTTAGAATGTGCATTCATCCCCATCTTTTTGAGGCTCCCATACAGGAACATCGCCAAAGAGTGCTTTAAAATACACGGATGGTGTCCATAGTGGACCATTTAGATGCATAGGAATAAAGGCTTTTTTTACCTCTACACGGCGCAAGAACTCAATACTGCCCCACTCCATAGCGTCTTCTAGACGATTATCTACCGGGAACATCGCCACGTCTACAGATAAGCCGTCTAATTCCTTAAACTCACGCCATGCCATGCGCTTTGCATCAGCATTATTCTCCGGAGTATCGCCAAGCCAATGCCACCAGTTGAGGTCACCTGCATGGAAGATAGAATCAGAATCAATATTTTCCGTATTTGTCTTTACGTAGAAAGAACCGCCTTCATCAGTGCTACCATACATATGGATGCCTACATCATCTAATGTGGCATCTTGGCCAGGGCGCATAGTAATACATTTCTTTACCTTGCCCTCTAATGGCACATCTTGATGGCAAATATAACGAGTTTGAGGACCATCAAACTCTGTAATAGACGGATTAAAGTGATCACCGTGAGTGTGGCTCACAAAGAACCAAAGCTCACGACCGCGTTTCGCTAATTGCCAAACTATATTATTAGGATCTTTATAATAATCAAACACATAGCAACGCTTACCATCATCTACGAGGAAGCCGCTATGCGCTAAAAACGTAACATTTAACATTATTATCAATACTCCTCATTTATTGAGAATTTATATCATTCGTATTGTTTATTATACCATATTTTTCTAAATACATGGCATAAACAAATGGCTATTTATGACATATATAAAGGCCTTTTTTTAGCCTTATCAAATATATGGTCCCCCATCTGTATATCATAATAAGGGCAGAAATGCCGCTGCCGCTTCTTACATGCGGCCAGCGGCTTTCATATAATCAATATATTGGTTCCCCCATATTTCAAGAGATGCAAGAACAGTTTTGAATCCAGCTCCGACTTCCGTAAGGCTATATTCAACCTTTGGTGGAATGGTGCCGTATACTTCACGGTGCACAAGGCCATCATCCTCTAATTGGCGTAACGCTCTAGTAAGTGTTGCTTGTGTAATTGGGTATAAGCGGCGCTCTAATTCACGGAAACGCACTGGCCCTTCGGCTAATTCGTGCATGATCAATAAAGACCATTTGCCGGCTAATAACTTTTGACTCGTTGCAAAAGGACAGCGGCCCACTAAATCATGAACATTTACGAGTTGCTCTGCCATTGTAATTCTCCTTCTCTATATAGCTTAAGTAGCTCTTTATAGTAGCTCTTTATAACAAGGCTAAACCTCTATAGCTAAGCTCAACTATGTATAGCTATACTACTATTTTCATTGCAAGATTAGAAATATGTCTTTCTAATGTAGTTCAAATCATATCACAAATTTATCGTATTGCAAGCATTTTATAGTATCTTTTTTTAGGGTACAAATTCTTTTTGAAAAAATTTTAATCAGTATTTATCATAATTCTATCACTTTTGATAGTACCTATCATAAATAATTCTACTATTCAAAATTATCCCCCATACACGAAAGAACCGCTAGTAAAAACTAGCGGTTCTTTTTGATATCTTATTTCATATTTACTGTATTAGTAATACAGTCTTTTACACTACATAGTTCCTTAACAAAAGGCTCTATATTAGCGGATGTTATGCCAATAATGTTTTCACATCGTACTTAAATTTTGCCGTTGCTTCAGCAGCAGTTTTCTGCCATTCTGTAGGTGCTGTACCGTCTTTCTCAAGGAAGAATCCAGAGTCAAGATAGCGAATGATGATGTAGTTGGAGTCTTTTTGATCAAAGCCATTACCACGACTGAAGTCAATGCCATGACCTGTATTGCGTGTTACGATAGCCTCCAACAAAGGTAATGTGATGGCATTCAATGTGATTTTCATATCAGGAGAATCAAAGATTTTTTTAAGGAATGAACTAGGCTTTTCTTCCTTGTATACTAAAAGCTTGCTAATCGTGCCATTAGATGCACATACTACGCGACGGATATCTTTAATAGGAATATCTCCCTTACCATTAGAGATAACGCCGTTTTTAATGGTAATTTCTCGTTTACCCATAAAGGAAGAGTCTAATGGTAATTGAAGAGTATCCAAGTTTGCAGGAAAATCTGCGGTCAATTTATTTCGAGCAAAGGCTGTAAGAATCGCTTTTGTTTCACGAATGTTATGACCAATGTTAGATTCTGTGCGGTCCGTATCTAAATCTTGGCCTTCTATATTTTTCCAATTATGGTCTCTAAACAAAATCGTATAGTTACTATTTGAATTTAGATATCTTGTAAGATATAGCTCATTTACATCTTCAAAATCAATGTCAGTAATAACCGTACCATTAGCATCTTTACAGAGAACTCCATTGTAACTAATAGTTAAAGTACGATCATTACTTTCAAAAATAACAGGATTTGTATCGAATACAGAAATCATAGCCCTCTCCTTTTTACGACTCTAAACACAATTACACTTGTGCATATCAAGTGTATTCACGCAAGCATTGATTAAATATATTAATCAAATATTCTTAACTTAATCATACACCTTCTATATAAGTTTAAACAACTGCTATATTTTGCTCACACTCTCTGTTCTAAATTAACTTAGAAACACTATATGCTTTCACCAGTATATTTTTAAAAGATAATAAGCAATATATTTCTTAAAGATAACAAGCAATATCTGTATAAAACAAAAAAGCTGATTCCGAAGAATCAGCTTTTAGTGTTTCATTGAAGCACTTCAAATGAAGTTTTAGTTGAAATTAGATGCTTTCAACAGCAGCGATAGCAGCAACGTCTACAACGTCTTGAGCAGAGCAGCCACGGGAAAGGTCATGAACTGGTTTAGCCAAACCTTGAATCAATGGGCCAAGAGCGTCAGCGCCGGAGAAGCGTTGTACCAATTTGTAACCGATGTTAGCAGCTTGAAGATCAGGGAAGATCAAGATGTTAGCTTTACCAGCTACGTTGGAGCCAGGAGCTTTCTTTTCTGCTACGGAAGGAACGATGGAAGCGTCCAATTGTAATTCGCCGTCGAATTTGAAGTCAACATTGCGTTCTTTCAAAATGTTAACAGCTTCTACTACTTTGTCTACTTCTGGAGTGGAAGCGGAACCTTTAGTGGAGAAGGACAACATGGATACGCGAGGATCAGCCATGCCAACAACTTTGCGAGCTTTTTCTACAGTGGATTCTGCGATATCAGCCAATTGTTCGCTAGTTGGGTTAGGCAATACGCCGCAGTCGGAGAATACGAGCATACCGTCGTCGCCATATTCTTTTTTGCTTGTAAACATGAACATGGAAGAAGATACAGTTTTAAGACCTGGTTTAGTACCTACAACTTGTAATGCAGCGCGCAATACGTTTGCAGTTGGGCAACCGGAACCAGCAACCATGCCATCTACTGCGCCAAGACGAACAAGCATAGCGCCGAAGAATAAGCAGTCACCTTTCATAGTTGCGTCAGCTTTTTCAGGAGTCATACCTTTTTTAGCGCGCAATTCTACGAATGTATCAACCATTTCTTTGTAACGATCGTAGTTAGCTGGATCGATGATTTCAGCACCTTCTACGGATACGCCAACAGCTTTAGCAGCTTCTGCGATTTCAGCTGGGTTACCTACTAATACAGGTGTTACGAAACCTTCTTTCAAAATGATTTCAGTTGCTTTCAATACGCGTTCATCTTTGTATTCTGGCAACACGATTTTTTTACCTAATGGTTTTACTTGGTCTTTTAATTTTTGAATTAAATCCACGATTTTTGCCTCCTTAACATTGGCTTTATGCCATATCAATACTATTATTATAGCAAGTTAACAGCTCTCTAACAACCATTCTAAAACATTTCGTTGTTGAATTCCGTCATAATTTGCATTTTTATTGAGTTCATCTAAGGTAAGCAAAAACTTAGGATATTGATCATTGATAGCCTCTAGAGGCGCCAGTTCACGATTTAACGTATTTGGATCGAGCACAGTTTCACTAACCTGATAGTATTCAGTAATACCAGCTTTTTCTGCGACAAAATCAATTTCACCCTTAGCTAGTTGACCTACATATACAGTATATCCACGACGTATGAGTTCTAGAAAAACAATATTTTCTAATATATGACCTGTATCGCGGCTTGTATTGCCAACAATCAAATTTCTCAAGGTTACATCAACACTATAATATTTCGCATTAATGCGTAGTAATTCTTTGCCTCGTACATCATAGCGATTCACCTTGTATAGTAATAAACTATCTTGTAACCCTTGTAAATATCGTTCTACCGTTTTATTATCAATCTTTCGGCCAGCACTAACAAGAGATTTAGCTATTTTATTTGGTGAAAGCAAGCTTCCCACATTCGCCATAATATATCGCACAATATCTTGTAAAATCATGACATCATTAATTTTTAATCGAGCTACTACATCATGTAATAACAAGGTATTAAAGAGCCCCCGAAGATATTCTTGAATATCAAAATCTTCACCACCCAATTGTTGTGTATAAGGGAACGAGCTTTCACGAAGATACGCCTCATAGGCAGGAATCAAGGAGTACTGCTGTTCTTCATATTTGCTAAAGTAAAATTCAGCAAAGGACAGTGGTAACATCTGAATTTCTACATATCGACCAGTCAATAGTGTAGCAATATCAGAAGACATAAAATATGCATTTGAACCTGTAATATAAATATCCGTGTTCTCTTTTACAAATAGGCTATCTACAACACGATGAAATTGATCGACATGTTGAATCTCATCAAGAAAAATATAGTTCATTTGATTAGGCTGCATTTGATTTAATATATATTGATACAGCGCATGATACTCTCGTAAAGGTTCGTATTCTAACTCCTCAAAATTTATAGATATAATCTGTTCCGGTTTTACGCCCTCTGCTAGTAGCTCATCCTTAAACAGACGAAATAATGTCGATTTACCGCAACGACGTATGCCAGAAACGACTTTAATAATAGACCGTTCACGATTCCGTCGTAAAAACTCTATATACCCATGGCGCTGAATCAACTTCATAAGGGCCTCCTCATCTATGTACGTGCTCATAGATGGAACCCAATTACTGTTATTGTCAGTCATCATATCGACCACCTACAAAACTTGGATTCCATTCCAACTTTATACTAATATTACCACAAAATTGGATTTCATTCCAAAGTTTTATTGTATAGATACATAATTTGGATTTTATTCCCATAATTAATCTAATAAATTGTAATACCTCACCTCTATTTGTTCTTATACCAAGGAAGATATATAGCTTTCATTGAACTCTAAGCCTATAAAACGATACAATAGTAAATAGCAAACACTACTAATCGAAACATTAGCTTCTAATCACAAACACCTATTCAGGAGGACTCATGGCCAATACAGAAACGACAATCAACGCAGTTATACATCCACAGCCTAACGAAACGCCCATAAATATTGAAAAGACAATCAAAGCCTTAGAGAGAAATAAATTCGTAGTTCATTATTTTGAAACGTCCGCCGAAGCCGTTGCGTATCTAAAAAATCGCATTCAAAACAAATGTGTAGCCATTGGCGATTCTCGCACTTTATTAGAAATAGGTGTTCATGATGCTTTATCTGAGGTCAACGAGGACATAACAGACATTCAGCGTCCACTGCCTGGTGAAAGCTTTCGCGATACGGCGTTACGCACAATGGGACGCGATGTATTTCTCACCTCGGTAAACGCCCTTTCACAAACAGGAGAAATGGTGAACATCGACGGCACAGGCAATCGTGTGGCGGCCTCTCTATTTGGTTCTCAAGAGGTATTCTTTGTATTAGGAGTTAATAAAATAACGCCTGACTTAGCATCTGCCATTTATCGAGCACGAAATATAGCAGCCCCACTTAACAGTAAGAAAAACAAAAAGAGCTCTCTCAATCCGTGTGCTACCTTGGACGAAAAATGCTATGACTGCGGCTCTCCAGATCGTATATGTAATGCCTTAACTATTTACTATAAAAAGATGCGTAACATGCAAACCATGGAGATTATTATCATCAATGAATCCTTAGGCTTCTAATGGTTTGAGGACCATTTAGAAAATCTTGTACGCTCATTTGCCCTAATCCAGATACAACCCTATAAATTGTGGACCACCGCGGATCAATAGCACCACTTTCAAGATCACTTATATAAGATTGAGCTAGCCCTGATTTATCTGCTAATTGATACTGTGTCATGCCCAATTGTCTACGCCAAAGTAAAATTAATACGCCTAGCTTGTGAACTTCTTGTCGAACCTGTATATCACGACAACATAGGATAGGATTCATAAGCAACCTCTATCTACTTTCACACTCAACACATGGTTATGCCTTTACTATACGTCTAGCCCAAGGACATGACTAGTAGCAGTTGAAATGCGATAACAGAAAAGCCTCCATAAAAACTAAGGCATAAATTAGTTCTATCGAGGCTTTTTTCTTTGCATATTAAGTTATGTCTGATTTCATCAATTCGTGGAATTTTAGTATATCTAGAGGTAATTAAGACTAAAAATACAGGTGTTGTACTCGACAAGCTTAGATTTTATAAGCATTTATCGTAATTTCTATACATTATCTATGCAGGAAACACAAATTTGAATTCTAATATCACACTAGATTAGTCTACATCATAATAGGTACATATATACATGACCCTCCACTTTGACCGTAAACTGAAACCAATAATAAAACACTATAAAAACACTATAATAATCAAATCCTTATAGTAAAAAGAGGCCTATACTAAGTATAGTCCCCTTTGATTATCTCTATAAGATTATTGATTAGCACTTTCTTGAGCTTTTTTGATTTCCATGTATTTAACCATGCCGTCAACAGCTTTTTTAGCTTCGCGCATAGCGAGTACTACTGTAGCAGGTTTATGTACAACGTCACCGCCAGCAAAGACGCCATCGCGATTAGTCATACCATATGGATCTTCAGATGTAATGATATAGCCTTTTTCATCTACTTTCAAGTTATTACCTTCGCCGATAAGACGTGCATTTGGTTTGTGACCAGCAGCGATAATGATTTTATCTACAGGCATAACTTGGAAGTTACCAGTACCGTGGATACCAGCACCATCTTCGTTAAGAGCCATCACTTCGTATTTGAAGCCTTCTACCTTGTCTTTACCTTCTACACCTACTGGAGAAGCGAACCATTGGAATTGAACGCCTTCGGCACGTGCTTCTTCGTATTCAGATAACAATGCTGGCATTTGTTCTTGGCTACGACGGTACGCTACCGTTACGGATTCACAGCCTAAACGTACGCATGTACGTGCCGCATCCATCGCTACGTTACCACCGCCGATGATGATTACGCGGTCACCTTTTTTAACAGGAATTTGAGCTTCATCAAGCTCACCATTTTCTACGAGTTGTACGTTAGTCAACAAGTACATAGCTTGGAATACGCCATGAACTTCATCATTTTCCATGCGCACTTCTTGAGGAATATGGGTACCAGTACCGATAAAGATGGAATCAAAGCCTTCAGCGAAGAGTTCATCCAATGTTTTATCTTGACCGATAAATGTATTACATACGAATTTAACGCCTAAACCTTCAAGACGTGCGATTTCACGACGTACAACGGATTTAGACAAACGGAATTCAGGAATACCGAATAAAAGTACGCCACCTGGTTCAGATTGGCCTTCAAATACAGTTACATCATAACCAAGTTTAGCGATATCGCCGGCTACGGACAAGCCTGCAGGACCGGAACCTACAACGGCAACCTTACCAAGATCTTGTTTGATCTTCTTAGGTTTGCGAAGTTCATTGATGCTTTCAAAATCAGCAGCAAAGCGTTCCAATTTACCGATGTTGATAGGCGGTTTTTTCGCCTTATTCATGATACAGTTACCTTCGCATTGGTTTTCGCGTGGACATACGCGGCCACAAATGGATGGCAAGTTTGTACGTTCTGCCAAAATATCGTTGGCTAAACCGAAGTTACCGCGCGCAATAGCTTGGATAAAACGAGGGATTTCGTTTTCAATAGGGCAACCCATACGGCACAATGGTTTTGGACAATTCAGACAACGTTTCGCCTCAGCGAGCGCTTCCTCCATTGTATAATCCGCATCAAAATGTAGTGGTTTTAATTCGTTACTCATGGCACATGCCTCCTAACAAGGATCCAGTACTATACTTATACAGCGTTGCATGTACCTGAGCAATCCGATGAGCCCTCTCACATAGGGATGCCGCCACATGCTGCTAAGATTTATCTTTTGTAACCATTCGATAGACGTGTGGTCACTGGTCAGACACACACTATTCTATAGTATATTCTAAATTGTGAAAGTCCCAACAGTCAAGCAAATATAGCACCTTTTGTATACCAATATAGCCCCTATTCATGCAAGGATTGCATAGAAACAGAAGATACTGTAACAGCAATTCTTAAGTGTATATTTACATATATATCTATGCATGTATACTGATAATAGATAGAGTAATTAGTTTCCAGCACATTAACATACACGTATAGAGGTTCACTATGAACACAATAGACTTTACTGAAACATACTATATCGCTCGCCGCGGTTCCCATTCTCGCAAATGGGACGGCGAGCACTTAAAATTTAGCCGCACCGATTTATTACCCCTATGGGTAGCCGATATGGATTTTATGCCGCCTCAGTGCATACAAGAGGCTATTTGTACCTATGTAAAAGCCCAACCTTTAGGCTATACCATGACGAATCCCAAGTATCTTGAAGCAGTCATAGATTGGTATAAGCGGCGCCATAACTGTATACTTTCTAAAGACTGGCTCACCAGCGCTCCAAATGTCATTACAGGCATTATGTGGTGTATTGGGGCTTTCACAAAACCAAATGATGCCATTGCCGTTCTAAGTCCTGTGTACGGCGCCTTTGATACGAGTGCTAGCGATGCACAGCGCCAGATCATCGCTATTCCTATGAAACGCAGTGACGATGATCGCTACACCGTAGATTACGAAGCCTTTGAAACCGATATCATCAACCATAAGGTTAAACTGTTCATTCACTGCAATCCCCACAACCCTGTAGGGCATGTGTGGACAGAAAATGAGATGGATCGGTTATTTAGCATTTGTGAACGACACAAGGTGCTCATCATTAGCGACGAAATCCATCAGGACCTCATCACAGGTTCAACACCATTTACATCGGCTCTAACAGTAGTTAGCGGTGCCTATGCGGATAACATTATCGCTATGTCTTCCCTGTCAAAATCGTTTAATATGGCTAGCTTGCATCACGCAGAGATTATCATTCCCAACGAAAAACTGAGGGGCCAATACAATGCCTATAAAACTCATGTATACCATACGGACTCCGACGTTATTGCCGAAACATCCATCACTGTAGCCTACACACATCCAGAGGCGGAGGCATGGCTCACAGCTGTACTAGCTGTTATACGTGAAAATTATGAATATCTGTGCCGAGAGCTTTGTACGGCATTACCACAAATCCGCATCAGCCCTATGGACGGTACCTATTTAGCATGGATTGATTTTGGTGCCTATGTTAAAGCTGAAGATATGCACGACTTATTCGAAAATACATGCCGCATCGCACCAAGCTTTGGCGAATGGTTTGGAGGCGAAAACTACGCCACCTTTGTACGCCTAAACTTGGCTACTAGCCTTGAAAATATCAAGACTGCTACCCATAATATTATCAAGTACGTACACCCTTAATGGGTACCTCTTATCAAAAAATACATTAATTCAGGAAATACATTAATCATATTAGAGAATTCATTTCGTACAAATAAAAGAGGCTGCTCTAGCATCATTCAATGTTAGAGCAGCCTTCTTTGTATCAAAGTTTCACTGTATCACATAACTAGTATTACACTAGTTTTTATTTAATTCTATCGAAATGTTCCTTTGCAAATTGCATGTCTTGTACGAGTTCTAATGTACCAATATAATTATTGTTTTGATCGCGTACAGCCATGTAGTTTACATAGAATGGACGGCCTTGTTTTTCAAGCCATACTGCCACATTATCGCGGTCACCTTTACGGAAGGAGTCGATGATACCGCGTACAATTGGTTCTACCTTTGGCGGATGACAGGAATACACGTCCCGGCCGATTGCTGTAGTAGGACGTTTAAATACCTTTTCACCATCGTTGAAGTAACGGTTAATATCTTCATGGTCAACGAAGGTTACCTCCATTGGCATTGTATTGAGCATAGCATCTAGTTGATCTACAGTTAAAGTACCACCAATTAACCCGATAGCATTATTATCACCACTTGGTTTTGTAGTTTGCGCAGCTAATGCATCATCAGCTTCTGGCCAAGCAATGCGTGTTACACCAAAGATGTCTTCATACTGCGCTGTATCTTTGTAAATTTGATACCAATCTTCTTTGCTGAAGTTTTCTGCACAGATTGGGAACAAGATATTTTGTTCTTTGTAGATCATTTCTTGAGCACGTGTAAGAAGTTCATCAAAACGTCTATACCAATCATCTACACTTTGGCTAGATTTTGCTAAATCACCTAATTGGTCGCGAATATCGCCATCAACAGTCCACATAACCATGGATGGACCACCGATTGCATAATCCACTTTCAATTTTGGATATAATAAATCGCCTTTTTTAGCATAGTGAACAGATAGTTGACGCACTGTATTCACATCATCATAAGTGGCAGTTTTGTCTGCTACTTTTGGACGAATAGTCTCTATCAACTCGTCGAGCGCTTTATTTTCCTCTGTTAATTGGTTTAACGGATGACCTGCAGTCTCTACCAAAGCCACAACGCTCTTGCTTCTTTTCTTGAGCTTCTAGAACCGCTTCTACCTTAGCATGTTCTGCATCCATTTGTTCATGAATGGTGGAACCATGGAACAACGCAGAGTGAAGGTCGCATAATTGTTGTACCTCTTCTAGAGGTGTACCTTCGCGCATAAGACCTTGTTCAGCTTTCATGATTTCACTAGCCTCAACATGTTTGAATTGGCTCGCAAAGTCTTCACGAACAGAACCAAGCTCTTCACCTGTACCTAACCGTTTCAAGAAACCTTTCAATTGCTCTACACGTTCGCTATCTGTAACAGTATCCTCTGCATTAGCTTCTACATTTTTAGTAGCATTAGCTTCTGCACTGTCATTAGCATTAGATGCCTCTGTGTGAGTAGTAGCTGCCTCTGCAGGAGCACCATTAGCAGATGCATCATCACCTTGTAGATTTGGCATTTCACCTTCCAAGGTAAAACCGGCTTTCATAAATGCGCTCACGATATCCATCATGGATACGCCTTTCATCTTAGCCCCTTTTGGGATGGTCATGATTTTACCAACAGAGTTTAACATTACTTTATTAGTGATTTCACTGAACCCTAAACTTTTCATAATCTCTGTTACTTCAGGATATTCTTTTACCAAATCATATACGGATTTGGACAAATCTAGTTTCTTTTCCATTTTGATCCCCTCGTGTCAAAAATATTATTTATTACTTATGTGAGTAGCCCTCTATACGTACTACTGTGTATACAAGGAAATATATACTGTGAAAGGTTTATCTAAAATAACCTATGACCCTATGATAAACGATATCGATTAGAAAATCTGTATCCATGGCTATACTTTTGAAAGTTCTTTCTAAAAATATCAAAATTTATATATATAAATAACGGATAGATAATACATCCCCAGTCAAGTATGGAGGAGAATATATCAACTATCCGTTATCTATTAAAATATATCTAGTTTTGAGAGGATTTAAAGCTATCTTATTGATGATGAGGTTTCAAGGCTTTTTCGTAGTTTTCAGAAACCTTATCCCAGTTAATAACGCGGAAAAATTCCTTGATATAGTCTGGGCGACGGTTTTGGTAGTGCAAATAATATGCATGTTCCCATACGTCTAAGCAAAGGATTGCTGTTTTACCTTCTAGTAGAGGGTTGTCTTGATTCGCAGAGGATGTTACTTCTAGTTTGCCAGCTTTATTTACCACAAGCCAAGCCCAGCCAGAACCAAAGCGTGTAGCTGCCGCAGCGGAGAAGCTTTCAACAAAGGCATCATAGCCACCAAGATCAGCGTCGATAGCCTCTTTCAAAGGGCCTTCCAACTTAGAAGTGTCTGGTTTTGTCATGATATCCCAAAACATAGTGTGGTTCTTGTGACCACCACCGTTATTGATAACAGCTTGGCGGATGTCCTCTGGCACATTAACGATATCGCCAAGGATGCAGTCTACACAGCCATAAGCTAGATTAGGGTATTTCGCGATAGCATCATTCAAATTATTAACATACGCTTGATGATGCTTGTCATGATGCAATTTCATTGTTTCTGCGTCGATAACAGGCTCAAGATAATCGTAAGCATACGGTAATGGTGCGAGTTCGAAAGGTTTCATAATAGTCCTCCTTAAATATAGGGCATGGAACGATATGTATCAGTACGTACGTTCTAGTGAAAGCGTTTCGATGCACCTGCATCTTTATTTCATTTAATTGATATGAATTATCATTTTTTATTTATTGTACATTGTATATAGAAAATCGTCAATATGATTTTCCATGTAAAAAGGCTATAGGATTTCCTATAGCCTTTATGTTAGTTATTCAACGATACATTGGCACATTTTCATTGTTGTTAATGCTGCTTGATGGGATTCTTCCGTAACGCCAGCACAGCAGCTAGAATCTACGTAAACAGGGATTTCTGGCAAACCGGCTTTCAGTATAATAGCATTAGAAACAACGCATATATCGGTACATAAACCAACGAGCGTGATAGACTCAATAGGGTTCACCGAATTCATGCCTTCCAAACGGGATAATAGTTCAAGGGATCCGAAATTTGGCTTATCGATAAAGGATACAGGGCTCATGATAGGACGCCCTTCTGCTGCCTCGATTAAGCCAGACACAATATGCCAACCGTCTGTATTCTTCACACAATGTGTTACAGGTAAGAACTTGCCCTCTTGGCTTTCAAGATAATTAGTATCATGCGTATCGCGTGTAAATATGATAGGCCCGTCAAAGTTCTCAATTTTTTTGCGCACATTTTCTACAATCATCTGTGCTTGCGCTGAACCAAGAGCGCCATCTACGAAATCTTTTTGCATATCGATAACAACTAGAACCTTTTGCATAGCTCCTCCTGTATATAGTCTACAAAGAATACATTAATTATTCACTACACTACTAGTTATACTCTTAATTCTTGATAACATCAATAACAATCATTTATTCTTTTTCCTCAGCCAACGCATGACGTACCCGGTGTGGCTCATTATGAGCTAGCTTTCCTGCCGCAGCTGCCGCCACCGCACCTACTAAATCATCGAGAAAGGTATTACAGTGGCCGCCCTCTTTACTATCCAGCTTTCTTGATAATACCAGGCTTTACCTTATCTAAATACCCATAGTTCGTAAAGCCAATAGAACCATATAGATTAACGATGGAAAAGGCCAGAATTTCATCGATACCATAGAGGCTTTCATCATTAGCCAAGATGCGTTGCAAAGGCTGAGACAGTTTATTCTGTTCTGTTAACTTGTCGAGCTCAATGCCCGTAATTATCGCATTGTGTACCTCTCGTTTTGAAAGCACAGATTCCACATGTTCACGGCACTCTTCAATCTTTAAATTCGGCATATACGGTTTTTGAACGTATAAAACGAGCTCTGCAATATCCTCTACTGTAACACCACGCTCCGCCAGTAGGTCGTAAGTATATTTTTCTAAATCTTTTGTAGCTTCCACAAGTGCTCCTTTATTTTTTCTTAGGCTTATCACCGGATAGCATAACAATACTAACTGGAATGGTTATCACCAACGCTTCCTCTGTATCCACATGCTTTGTATTCCAAGCCGCCTCTTTGGCAGCCTCTTCAAAGATGGGGTAAGCCTCTCGATCTAATTTCCAATTATTAGGTCCCGCTTCAACGGCCACAATATTGCCCTTATCATCGGTCTTAATCTCTACTGGAACAATCAAGGTACCGTCAGCACTCGTTTTGAAAGCCTCACTAGGAATGATGACATTATAAGAGATTTGTTGCTGTAATTCATAGGTACGCTTATCTGTAGGCTTTAAATCAGCCGCCAAAGAACTAACAATTCCCATCGTAGACGCCAATACGGCTAGTAACACAACACGTTTTAACATAATTTCCTCTCGCCTAAATACTTTCACAATACACGCAATATACGTTGATTATACCACGAAAAAATCCCTACCGATGCATAATCAGTAGGGATTGATTCATAATTAGATTTTCTTAACCATTTCGGATTTCAATGCCATTGCACCGAAACCATCGATTTTGCAATCGATATCGTGGCCATCACTAGCACCAGTGATGAGGCGAATATTTTTTAACGCGCGTACCTTGTTTCAATACGCCAGCGCCTTTTACTTTGAGGTCTTTTACAACAACAACTGTATCGCCATCAGCTAGCTCGTTGCCGTTAGCATCGCGAATGATACCTGCTTCAGCTGCAGCTTGCGCGTCAGCCGCTGTCCATTCGTTGCCGCACATAGGGCATATAAACATATGACCATCTTCATATGTGTACTCATCGCCGCACTTAGGGCAGTTAGGTAAATTTGCCATTTAGATCTCCTTTTCTCACTACATAATGAAAGTATTATACCATATAAAACTTTATTCCACTAAAACATTATAACTACTCTATAAAATAGTTATATCTCTATTAATCAATGCTTATTGTATCGCATATTAGTTCGCATTATAATAATAGTGTAGCCGACGAGGTTGGGCCTCTCTTCTTTTTAGAAGGGGGTGAAACTATGAGTGATTTTGAAATTTTATCAATTGTCATAGATATTTTGACAATTCTCATTTCTTTCGGCTCACTTATTGCCCTTATTTGCTTTACAAAAAGCAAATAGCCCTTCGTTACAGCTCGTAGCTAGATAAAACGAAAAGGCCATTTCCTGATTTTTTCAGTTTTTTGAGATGAGCCTGACGTCTCTACTCGCTCGGCTATCTACTCATATTATATGTTGAATACCATATATCGTCAAATTATGATTAATAGGAGGTACCTACCTCCACATTGATACAAGTGCTATATACCATCTACAATAAAACCTAATTAATCGTATTTCTCTTTATTAAAGTTTCATACAACTCTAACTTATCTTCTAGATTATTCTTATAGCCTTCCAATCGTTTGATTTCGGCCTCAATAAACCGATAGTGGTCTTGTAACAGTGTCATTCTTTCATGGACCGTATGAGATCCGGCATACCTTAAATCCGCATACCGCTTGATATTCGCAAGTGGCATTCCCATATCTTTCAAGCGTTTAATAAACTGCACAAAGCCTACATCCTCCGCATGATAATTGCGAATGCCGTTCTGTCGCTCGATGTGAAGGAACCCTTGATCCTCATAATATCGTAATGTAGAAATAGACAGTCCCACCAATTTTGAAAATTCACCGATTTTCATACTTTCACCACCTTGACCTCAAGTATACTCGAGCATATATCATACGTCTAGACGGAGGTAATAATTATGAAAGAAACACGTTTTAACATCGGTATGAACACATTGAAACAAATTGACGGGCTGCACGGCGAGGAGGTGTATAACACAATTCAAGAGATTTCACCGGCCATAGCCGATTTATTGGTCGAGCTGTTCGGCGACATCTACACGCGCCCCAACCTGGATTTCAAGGAACGGGAACTGATTACGCTCGCATCCCTATTAACGCTGGGCGGTTGCGAGGCACAGCTGAAAGTACACACCAATGCGGCACTCAATGTCGGTATTGCGCCCGAGCAAATCGTAGAGGTCTGTACCCACTGCATCCCCTATGCGGGATTTCCACGCGTGCTGAACGCACTGTTCACGGTGAAAGCGGTCTTTGAAGAACGAAACATACTGTAATTAAGGAATGACAGTAATAAAAATCTATTAATAAATATTAGTCTATTTAAAACTAACAAAGGGAGACTCTTGATAAAGTCTCCCTTTTATTCGTGTAAAAGTTGTACGAAATTAATTCGTATTTTTCAATATTCAAAATCCGCTATATACTAATAACGAAAGAGCCATTAACATGAGTTAGGTTCATCTCCGTCTTTTCGAGGGAGGTGACATTATGACTGTATACGAAGCATTATCATTAATGATTTTATTCGCTACCCTCGTAGTGTTAATTCTTAAAAAGTAACTAGTAAATAGTTACAAAATAAGATAAACCTAACGTTTAAGACTAAGTACTGCAATACTTAGACACGTTAGGTTTATCAAATTCCTAATTCTTTGATGAGCCTAACGCCTAGAACACGTTAACTGGCTCTTTTGTACTTATAGTATAGTCTGAATTCTAGAGACTGTCAATTTACATCGTCCTTAGAGGATATTATAAAATGAAAAGGAACATAAATAACAAGATCTTCTTTAACATCAATATACCCTATATTCCAAACTGTATCTTTTGCAGACTGTACTAATTTTGAATATATCTCATCATTAGATATATTCTCATTTGAATCTAACTCAACAGAAGTAATACGTCCTTGAGAATCCGTTCTTATCATTAATGTAAAACTATAATCTTTATCATTCTTCGTTCTAAGGACTTCAGCCGGAACCTTTAACTGAGAATGTATCTGCTCATTAAGAGAGCGTTGTATATCAAACGTGTCCCTCTGATAATCAGCAAAAGCATTAATAGGACTCAAAACAACTAAACATCTACAATCCTTGTAGAAGTTGTAAATAATCTTGCCGTTGACTAAATATATTATATATGCGCACTTCTTTTTCATCATCAAAGACACGATATAGAATAATATTTTTATTAATAATCAACATACGATAGTTTTTATTACGTAAAACAGTATGTCTTGGAATCATGCCCATATAAGGATTATCCGCTAATAAAAGAATTCTATCCTTAATCTCTTGATAAACAGACTTGGCAGTTTCATTGGAAAAAGATTGCTTTACATGCAGAACAATATGATGCAATGCCTGATCGGCCTGCGCCATAATAATGATACGATAAGCAGTGTCTTTCATAACTATTCCGCCTCAGCTAACAACTGTTCTATGCTGACAAAAGTATCCTCAATAGGACCCATTCTACCTTTTCGTTCATCTTCCTCTGCCAAAGCAATAGCCTCTAATAATTCTATCTGTGCTTTCAATTTATTATAGGTTTCATATCCCATACATACCGTATCACCACGACCATTTACCGTCATAATACAAGCTTCATCCCCTGTTTTCAAACTGTAGAGATTTCATTATATTTATTTCTTAAATCCGACGATGGCCGGATACTTTCACGTAATAACCCCATAAAAGCACCTCCTCATATACAAATTATATCATAATTTGTATATGAATTGTGAATCAGTAATCCTATCCTAATCGTTTACGCAAGATAGCATAGAGAATCATGCTAATAATAACGCTCATAACGGCTTGAATGGTATTGGTCACAATACTAGCAATGGCTACGCCTGGATCAAATACAAAGTATTCGGCGATAAAGTAGCCTGCTACGATGATAATGCCACCTACTATGGTTGCCACCAAGGCAGAGGTAGTTGTCTTATTGTTATAGACAGTACCGACAAGATAGCCTTCAATGCCTTTCACCACGAAGGTGATTGGTACAAAGACTGCGTAGCCGAGGAATAAATCAGCTAGCGCTGGGCCGATAGCACCAATATAGGCGCCATATTTTCGACCTAATAATAGAGCTGACGTCATAATAACGACATCTCCAACATTGAAATAGCCGCGAATGCCAGGTACTGGGATTTTTCGTGTACATGGTAAACAATGTTGCGAGGGCAATCAATACGGCTGTGAGTACTAACGCGGACGTAGTACTGCGGGTTTGAACGTGTTGCATAGCGTCCTCCTTATAAAATAGACATGTGACTATATCCATCACATGCCTATACTATATACCTTTATGGTAACACCTGCAAATACATAGAATTAACTATAAGAAAATACTATTAACAGTACTATTCTTCAAAACGTTCCTCTACATTGTAGAGAACCTCGCAATCACACCCGCCACCTTCCTTGATAATCCAGTCTAGTACGCTTTCAACATCTACCTTTTGTTTTTCTAAAAACTCTCTTGTGAAAGTCAGACTATGATCGCAACCGTCATTTGCTTCTAATTTCTCGTCTACATAATCAAAGAGATTCCAAAATAATTCTTCGTCCATAGGTAAGCTATCTTGAAAATTCTGTTTCTCTTTAGCTTTATAGCCTTTCAATAATTCCTTTTTACGCGCTTTATCCATTATGATTACTCCCTTTTATGTCTTATAAGTTATAGCTCATGACTTATATCTCAAGCCTTATTTCTCATATAATTCCGGTCGTTCTAAGACTGTGCCATATTTTAATTTTGGTAATTTAACGAATTCAGGATACAACTGCTTAACCTCTTTACAAGATTTTAACGTAAGATGTTCTAAATTATTGAGTTCTAAAATGGGAGAGTAGTCTTTATCTATCACCTTTGCCGTTAAAAAGCTAAAAAAAAGCGCAACTGTTTCATATGCCGTAAAAATCCTAATGATTGAACCTTAAGAATTTTTGGCGCAGCAAAATCACCTTCTAAGGCGAGACTTTCAAGATGTTTTAGATTAGCTAATGGCGCATAATCATCAATTTGTTGAAAGTTTTCAATCGACAGCGCTACTAAATTTACTAATCTTGAAATAGGCTCTAAGCTCGATACACTTCTTCCAGACCCAATGTGTAGATATTCTAGTTCTTGTAAGTTCTCTAATTTTGAAATATCGGGATAAACACCCCATTTTATATGTAATTTTTTGAGTCTCCGTTGGGCACACACCGCATCAAATAACTCCTGTGGCATTCTTGTACAAAACATGAGCTCTGTAAAAGTATCTGGATGTTCAACTAAAAAATCACACCACTCCTGTAAAATGCGTTTTTTATCTTTGGCAGAATAGTCTTCATCTAGCTGTGTGCAATTAATCATCAGCCTGTCTTCACCATCATATTCAGAAACCTCAACTACAGATTTTAGTTGTTTCTCATCCTTATGATAATAGTCAAAGCCATATTTAATTTGCTTTTCTGTTAACACTGCCATTTACAATTCCTCATCTTCGTCAGTCCTATAATTAGTTTATCTATAACCAGAGCCATGTCTACCAGATTATAACGGGCCTAACAAATTGATACAAGCACATGCCCCTTCGCTTCTAGCACTTTTTTATAGAACACCTTCATCTGCTCAAAATCGTGGAGAATTTCATCTTTGATTTCCTCCTCTTCTTCGTCATAGTCCCAAATATTTGGGTAAAGCTCGGCTTCTTTGCAAGCAGTCATATCAAAAGATTCGAGTGCACTTTCAATATCAAATTGATCTAGAGCTGCCACGATATTGGCTAAATGATTGTGTTCTGTATATGCTACATAGTCTGATATATCCTCAACAGCCATTACGCCTAGTACCGCTTGGCTAAGAGGATTTTTATCGTCTTTATGGTCAGTGCCCACACCAGTTAGCACAAAATGGAGTACATCCCACATCTTGTCGATATCAAGCAATAACTCATCGTCGTCATTCCACGCTTCAACACTTTCAAGAATTTCCTCTTCTTCTGAGCCCATGGCTTTAAGCTCTTTTAAATTTACATCGCTTAAACAGCTATAATTAGCAATTAGTCCCATAGTCTAAACCCTCCGTAGATAACTAGTAATCTAGAATCTCTCTAGATATTTAATAATCATGATTTCTATAAACATTTAATAGAGTATAACCTCCATAGATTATTAGTGGTCAATCTCTGTCAGTAGTTCTAGCAATTTTCCCCTCTTCTTCATTAGCTCCATCCAATGATGGCTTACCTAAGTAAAAGCACTTGCAGTGAGTAGTAATAGAAGCTAAAGAATAAATCAGCCGGGAATACTTCCTCTTCCTCATATCTAAGAATATCTTCGTCTTCATCGTACTCTTCAGACCAAAGATATTCTTCGTTGAGCATATCCGCAAAATTCGATAATTGATCTGCATGTTCTAGCATAAGCCCATCTCTAATACACTCAGCAATCACAGTAAATAGATCTACCAATTGTTCTACTAAATAATGAGCTACTTCATTCTGAGTTCTCTCTTCTAAGGCTTTCTTAAAAATACGAAGCAAGAAAACCATAGCAAATGGCGTAGCATGCCATAAAGTCGATTGATGTTCAATATTTTGGGCCAGCTCTTCACCTGCCGCATCAATGGCATCAACGTTCTTCATATCCCACAACACCTCAAAATGAGCAGGAAAATCTGTGGCACGGCCGTAAGTTGTGGTCAAACGATGCCAAGGTATGTCACTGAATTTCACAGTTTCTATATATTGTTTCGTCACAGTATCCATTAAATTTACACCTTTATAGTAACGCATTCTCCCGAAGATTATTTCTGAATAACCTCTTTCACCAGTTCATAGGTGTCTATGAGGCGCAGTTTTCCTATCCTAGGATTATCTACAATCTCCTCATAGATATCTTCCAACGTGCCTGCTGGTGCTAGTTTCCACAGCTTGCACGGATATAGCTCAACAGTTCCGATGATTTCTAAATTGTCTAGCAATAGGCCTAGGTCCTTATGATTAAACCAACAGTCGGTATCGATAGCGAAATTTGTATTGTCTTTCCGGCAGGCGATTTTACTATTTAAAAACTGCTCCATTGTAGGTTTTTCTTTTTGTAAAAGCCGCGTACAGGCCAAATGGTACTCGATTTTCCGCGGTGATTGATCCACGTCAGATACAAAAATAGCTCCATACTCGTTTTCAAACTTAACAACTAATACGTCGCCCACCTTAAAATAAGGTTCTCGCTTTCTTTTAGATTTACGAACCTTTAGAGGCTTTGGATTTTCACTTTGTAGTTGTACGGCTAACTTATCTAACACCTTTTGACGTTGTTTGAGCGCCTTACTATCAATGTCTAGCCAAAACTCATGAGCGCCCTTCGCGATTATGTCTAATGCTTTCTCTTTGATATCCTGCGATAAATGACCTATCTTCCACAGCGAATAGGCTACGGCAGTCAAATAAATTTCTGTATAGAATTCGTCAGTACAAAAATTCTGCTCTTCAGCCAGAATTTCTGAAACAATCGTATCAATACTAGTGCCATCTCTATAGCGCTCAACAATCAAATTATAAATATCATGGCCATCATCACTATCTATGATTTTTACTCCATCAATAGCCATATAATTCTCCTTTTAAGCAATATGTTTAGAAAAATAGATTTTGTGATTCTGTAACGGTTCCATCATCTTCATGGAAATAACAAATATATAAAAGAGCTCGATGTGCAGCGTCATAGAATTTTTGTAATTCAGCAGCCACATTTACTTCTAAAGGCATTCTTAGCGCTTGAACAACGGTTTCCCATACATCCATTTCTGTATAAGAGATGATTTCATCATGTCGCTCATTGGCATAGGTTTCGAGAGTAGATATATCCGTATATTGGCTAGCGTCACAATAATCATGCCAACAAATGCTGTACACCAACAAATGGATTAAATCATCTACACTTTCAGCTATGCGACCACATTCCCCTTCGCTACTCATATACCCGATAGAGCCATCCTCTAATTGATGATATTCGCCACCGGCACCATCACGAGCAAAGGCTTTGCCGGGTAAAGAAAATGTACATCGCCCTTCAGCAGTATCACGTTCTTCCAGGCCGTCTAATAGGCAGAAATCAAACAGCATATCGAAATCTGCTGCCAAGTTAGAATCTTCACACAATAGTTTTAAATAATCCATATTCTTCCCTCTTATTGATTCTCTCATCTCTCTATTTCATCTATTATTTTCTCGTAATTCTAATAATGCAGAAACTTCATCCATGTCGAGATTAAACATGTTACTTTCAAGATTGATAGGCTCAAAATAGTAGCGAACCATATCCGCACCAAATTCATCGTTCAATTTCGCCCATTCTGCCCCTGAAAGCACGGTAAATCCGAGCGTATCGTTTCCAAGACTTTCAGCAAACCAACGTACCTCATAGTCAGGCTTAACGAATCATTGAAATATTTGATGGTCACATCTCGATCTTGTTCATCGCCATAAGGAATTTGTAGCTTTTTGTTGCCATTCTTCAATACAATATCGTCACCATAAGCCTTGCCATTACTAACCATTTTAATATCGATAGGCTCAGCCATCATATCATTGAAATAATTCACCACATCTTCGTCATCCTCGCGCCAATCAATCCAGATGATAGCTTCGGAGTCAAACAAATCATTTACATCAATATCATTGGCAAAAAAGCTTCTTAATTCTTTATACAGATTTTCCATCGTCTCTCTCCTATGTATCACTTATTTTTTTAGGTAGTCTACAACACCCGTGTCACCACTTTAATACAACTCTATAAGGTTTCATATATAACATCTTGTTGAGCCGTAAAGTTTTCATCAAAAGATACTAATACATATAGTTGTCCTGCTGGGGATTCGCCCACATCATAACCTAGTGCAAATGCATCGTAACAACCTGATTTATCCAACATTATATCCGTTAGTGTTAGCACAACAGACTCTTCTTGCGGTATTTCCTTTTGTATGATTTCCTGTGCTAATTGGTCTAATTTATCTAATTGAACATATAATTGTTCCCACATTGGTAGTAAAAGTACCTCAGCCTCAGTATAATCGGTGCAACTAATATTGAGGTTTTGAAAGGCTTGTCCTACATTCTCTAAGTGATTAGTGCCCAATCGGCGAGATACAAAGTAAACCCCATGCGGTTCTACAGTCCAGCTTTCAACGTTCCATAATGTCATTAATTCAGATTTTATCATTATGATACCCCACTAGTTCGCCACACTCCACTAGTTCATTATCCTGCAATATCCGCATCGACAGGGTTCCCATCCGCATCAATATTGGCTATGATGCAGTGTCCCCAGAAAATATCGTCATCGTCATAATAAACCTCTATGGTACCATCATTGCGGAACGCCAATTCGCCCATCGTAATACGCTTAGCAAATATGTCCGCCGTAATCGGATCTTGGTCGTCGTTGTCTAGCCAATCATTAGCAAGATCTAATAATGTCTCACTAATATAGGTACTAATTCGTTGTTCAAATTCTTTGAAATTATCGATTTTATTGAAAGCCTCCAATGCAACGGTGCAGCTTTCATCAGAACCCTCGTCCACATCAAGAGTGAATGCATAATCATCAATTCTCGCTGTGTAATATTGATACTCTCGATTTAACAGGAAGTCACCCCTGTCGGTATGAAGGTATTTAGGGGTTTTCAAATACGCCGACAACGCCTCTAATTCGCTATGTTTGGCGTGTTCCTCTAACACCTCAAGCACATAATAGCGATTATTCCAAGACGGACGCATATAGCCCAAATCCTCTAAGGGTTTTGCTTTCTTAACTAACAGTTTATAGACACCGTGCGGCTCAAAAGAATAACCCCATCTATCATCAAGGCCCTCTATAATCCATGTCAAAATGCCTTCGCTACGGTCAAGCACGCCAGTTCGAGTATCTAGGATAGCATCGGTGGACACTAATGGTCTATGGTACTTCTCTAAATAAGGACTCGCCCCATTTGCATCGCTACGCGGCAATGCATAGATTTCAAACACTTCCGGCTCAAACTCGGCTTCATATTCTGGTAGACGTACAATACTCATATGACTCTCTCCTATTCATCACATTTATACAGTGCAAACTGTTTACAGTTAAGAATTACGACCTTTTATAGATACTGCCACATTATAATCATGCCACTACATCATAATTTTCGTTACATCACAAACGTTCAGCTACATCGATTCTATGTAATAGCTCTTTCGCTAGCTCTTGGGCTCTTTTAAATTCCTCATTTGAAAGTACCATGAGCACCAAACTATCTGTACCGATGTCCATGCCTACTAACTTATGGTTTTTCCACGTGGAATTAAAATGTGCGCACCAGTCCCCAATACATTGACTGTCATCAAATGCGGCTGTATCAATAGATACATCTCCAGTTAAATTTTCATCAGTAGATAAATTTTTATTATGGATTAACTTCTGCACATTATAAAGAAAATCCTCTAATTCGAATTTCAAAGATAACTCTACAGCACGACCAGTAGATAGCAACTTCTCATAGAGATTCCACCAGCTATCTTCTAGTTCTTCCATGGAATGTAACTTTGCCTTGGACATGAATGATTTGGCTTGTTTAGCATCGCCTAGCAACAACGTTGCTAACTCTGTAAATGTAGATCGCATCTGATTGATATCTAGATACGCTACTTCTACACACAAACTACAATCAGGTACTCTGCGTTTTTTCACAAAAGCCCGCATCATCTTCACTGCGTCAGGATAGCTTACATCAGCCATGCGATAGGTCTTGCCGTCTATATCTAAGAATAAATCTACTGCATCCTGCTTTTTACCTACACGTGCTTTCATGGCTGTACATCCATCGATGGCATGAGGTGGGTATAATTCAACATACATGAAATATCCATCATGCATAGCCTTTAATGTATTATCTATTCCTACTATATTAAAACCATTTCGATTGTAATCAGGGCACTTCATATGCCATTCTTCGTAATCATCAAATAGTTTTTCTTGGATCCAATTGTAAAAGCTCATATACACTCTCCACTATACACTGCAACTTATATGTAATATATATCTTAATAAATGTCTTAATATGTATCTTAATTATATCATTATTAAGGAATACTTATAATAAAAGCACCGCACTTTTACATTTAAAAGAAATATATATTATAAAGACACTGTACTTTCATATTTAATAGAAAAATACCCCTACAAGATACGTCTTGTAGGGGTATTAATCACACTATTTGGATTCTTATTTAGATTCTAATTTAGCTGCCAATTCATTATATTTTTGTGCTAATTCATTATACTTTTCAGATAGGTCTTTCATATCTTTCTTGAGTTGTGCCGCATCTTCAGTAGTTACCTCTTCGGAGCTTTTACCAAATTTGAAATTAGCACCTAAACTAATAGAATTACGGCCGTTACCAACAGTAGTGGCAGCATTAAACATGGTGTTTTTATTAGGGCGATAGAAGGCACCTAAAGCTGCTACATTAGCATTTTTATAATTACCAAAGCCAACAGAGTAGGACCATTTGTCATGTTTATCGAAATCTAATGGATGCAAGCCAGCAAGCGCTGCAGAAGCCGCTGCTACGCTAGATACTTGTTGATCCGTATACGCTTTAGCTTCATTCAAGCTATTCGCGCCACCATTGATAATGCGATTATTTAACGTATTAATATCGCCTTCTATGGTAGTGATACGGTTTTCATGATTATCTACTACATCTTTAATAGCATGTAGTTGAGAGCCATTGACTGCATCAGTAGATGTAGCAGATACACGACCTGCTGCTACATTTGTAATGGTACGTTCTGCACCACTATCACCAATGCTCAATGTACCAACTGCATTTCCACCAGCAAAACTATATGTTCTGCCGCCGATTACACCGGAACTAGTAGATACAGCTGTGTCAGTAACAGACTTAGCCCCGAGTGCAATGCTGTTGTCTGTTGCAGCCTTCGCATTTGTACCGATAGCGATGCCATTTTCCTTTGTTGTAGTTGCGCTATGACCGATTGCTAAAGAGTCCTTTTCTGCTGCTTGAGCTAATGTACCAGCGGCAAAGGCACTTTTACCAGCACTAGTAGAATAGTTACCTAATGCTACAGCATCCTCATTAGAAGCTGCAGTCTTAAAGCCTAATGCGGTAGAATATGCACCACTAGCATTTGCATAAGACCCCACTGCAGTTGTATTCATAGCAGTTGCTTCCGCATTAAAACCAAATGCAGAGGACTGATTACCAGAACCTGTGGAGCTATAACCTACTGCTGTAGCGTAATCATTTTTTGCTTTTGCATTATAGCCAATCGCTGTGCCCATAATGTTATTGGCCTTTGCATTATTACCAATAGCAACTGTATTTAGAGCAGTTGCTTCTGCTTTACGACCAATGGCATACGCATCATCGCATGTTGCTTTCGCAGTATCACCAAAGGCGATAGCATTATTGCCTTGTACCTTGGCACCAGTACCACCTACCAAAGCATTATTGCCTTTAATAGTATTATTCTTACCTAAAGCCACAGAGTCATGTCCGTCAATACTATTATATGAACCAACTAATAAAGAATTAATCGCATTGTCATTATTGGCATGGCCAAAGCCGCCTACGATATTATTAGTACCACCAACAGTATTGCTAGTACCTACTACCAAGCTGTGAGTAGCAGAGTTTGTATTATACCAACCTGCTACGATACTGCCCGGACCAGATGCAGTATTATTAGTACCAGAAGTAATACTATTAGAAGCAGAAGGTCGAACTGTATTATTGTCACCACCGAGCAATATATTATTTACAGGAGAGAACATACCATTCTCAACTTTGTTATTTCCACCATAAGCAATGGAATTTTGCATACTTAATGGCGCAGCAGTGGTAGCACTAATATCTAAATTGGATGCTGCAAGTGCTGTTGTAGTAATACTTGCGGTAATCATAGCCGTTAACAGTAATTCTTTTTTCATTTGGTTTCCCCCTTTTAAGACAACACAAACAATAAACCTAAAAAAAGATTCAAAGCTATCTAATGGAACTTGAATCTTATTGTACCCCTCTATACACTATTCATTGTCAAAATATGAATAAAATATGAATATTACTCTAATATTATAATTCTAGCTCATAAGAATTGCAAGATAATACAAAAAGAAGGCATACTGCTTATAAAAGCTGTATACCTTCTTTTCTATACTGGTGCGCCTAACCGGAATCGAACCAGTGATATCTATTTAATACAAGTGTATCTATTGATTATAATTATAACTTAATAATAAGAAAACTCTCCTTTATCTTGTATTTAATATACTCATCTTACTTTCCCTTATATTCAAAAGTATAATTTTTAGGAATAACACCAGTATCATAAATTAGTACCCTCAAAAGATTTTAAATACATATTGAAATGTAATAAACAATCCGCTACTATAACAATATAATATCCTTATTACTATTTTCAAACTATAAAATAGGTGATGAATATGTCTATTCAAAGTATAGTTCAGAAGTTAGATTCCATCTCCCGAAATTCACATGTGCATTTTAAAAAACTCGACGATTGGCTAAATACATATCTTGATTTTATTCCTCTAGAAAACAAAAATTGTGAAATAAAGCTTCCAAATATAAAACGCGGTCAAATTCTTTATGTTAATTTTGGATATAATGTTCTAAGTGAATTCAGATATAAACATTATTGTGTAGCACTAAATAATAGTCCCAAAAACAATCCTAAAGTAACGGTAGTTCCAATAACATCTAAATACCATCCCCATCAATTATCCATCAGTTACGAACTCGCAGATAACTTAGAAACTATAATTAGAGATAAAGAACGCTCTAACTTTTGGAAACCATTTAGAATGATATATCCCGAATTACAAACTAGAGGCTTTACAGCAATTTCACCGGCTATAGGATCATATGATACAATACTTCCTAATTGTACTAACTTCATCAATCATGCCATGACATATTTATCAGATGAAGATATTGAATTACGAAATACTCTAAAACAAATACTAATTTCACTAAAAAAATTTGATGACTTTTACAAATCCTCCCCTAAGCTTTTACAATCTAGCTTTTTAAAAGTAGAAGATATCACGACTATTAGTAAAGCGCGAATTATTTCTCCTAAGTATAAATCACACCCTTTATACCAATTAATGTTATCTACATCTACATTAGATCGACTTGATCAGGAGATTATTTCTAAATTCACAAAGCCAAATTGACGTTTGAGTAAAGCCCATTTATAATATAGATATAGACAAGGGCTAGCCCCTTACAGATATCTGTTTCTTAAAGAGTAGCTTGCCTACAAAAGTAGCTGTCATTAGACTTTCCTAATGACAGCTACTTTATTTTATAGCTTAAATACATAAATTATAATTTCAATTTAAAATTCTTAAACGCAATCATCGATTATCTATTTTATAAGGATATGGTGGAGTTATTAACTTCAATTTAGAAAGTTTTTCTTTATAACCGTCCCCCACCTTCGTTATTCCATAACTATCTCTATACCATTCATTTCCTTGAAAATCTCTAAAAAATACGCCAACCACTAAAAATTTAGACATTCCTAGTCCTCGATATTGCATCGTAAAGTATTCTCGGTACTGCCCACGTATCTCCCTAACATAGCAAGCTTTTGAAGTGCATTGCCCATTAAATATATCCATATTATTCAAGCCTTGAAGGACAATAACATCATATACTTTAAAATCAGATTTATTATGAATCATAATTAAACTTCTATTTTCATCAGGAAATATATTGTCATAGCTAGGCTCTATCTTTACTGCTTCACTAAGTGATTTATAATACTGTTCTTTCAGCCAAAACTTTTCATTGTTTGTACGAGATCTCCAACTATTGTACAAGCTTATTACCGAAATAAAAAAGCTAAATATTGCTATAATGAGAGTCCAATTAAAATCATAAATAATACTTTCTATCATATTAATCACCCATAATAACAATATACTCCCTCTAAAATAATTGACCATGAAATATAAATATGGCCTTTATGCACTCAGCTAAAAATCAAACTAGGAACACATATTAAGAATAAGATATCTCAATATCAAGATTTAAATTAACTTTTACTTTTACAAATGCAATCTGCTAATAGCCATTTTTCTTCTTTGCAAATAATATTCAAACATTATATGCGCAGGAATTTCTCGCACTTGAATACATTCTAAACCTATTTTATTGAGCATCTCTAACTGAGCATAGCCTATATGAGTAATATCATCTTTTTCCGTAGGCATCAAAAAACAGTTTTTTACATGTTGTATTTCATTTAACTCAATAAAATCTTTAAAGGCTAATTGATATAAATATTGTTTTGTGATATCCCCAATTCCTGGTTGACCATTTATCTTATTATTTTCTAATCGTATTGTATAGTACTTAGCATCTAATATTACAAAGCTATATCCATTCCCATATTGCTCTACAGAGATCAAATCAGGTATAAGAGTATCTGAAAAAGCAACATCATTCATTGTAGATATCCATTTGGGGCGTTCTATTAAATCCTGTAATGTCTTAGGTTTAGTATCTAATATATTATTAGGAATCTTTACCGGTTGTGGTAAAGGTAATGATGATAAAGGTACTTTTAACTTATTATCAAAAACATCTGCACAAACACATTCCCATACTAGATTAAAACTATTAGTCCCAAATAAATTGATATTATTAGCATCACTTACAGATGAGTATTCCATTATCAATGCTGACATGAGCTTCAGTACATACTGTTTTCTCGAATTAAATTCAATATTAAGTTCATTAGAAATACGATGAAGAAGATATTCTTTATCGCCCAAATCCTCTAACAAAAGATCTGTCAAATAAACACCTTGTATATCTAATAATTCAAGTAATGTTAGTTCTTCAAGTTCACGACTACAATGAGTAAGCAAACACTCATGAATTCGTTGAATGAAGTTTTTATCATCAATTGTATTTTTGCGTGTCCATAAATTTATATAATAAGGCTCTTCCTCTTGCCACATGGGGTGAATAAAGTTAATAGTTCGATTCCAATTAATTTCTCCAACACCATTAAGTTCATGTACATTCTGTGTATTAATATAAATTCCATTTTGGAAATAATCATCTAACAAAGCTATAATTAGTGATAATCTACTAAATGATGATGCTTGGAGACCTTCACAATATAATTGTATAGACTGAGTATTTGTATTATATCGATGTAATACCTTAAGAACCTGTTTTAATAACTGCCTACATTCAGTTTTATCCTCTATCTTATCATGTGAAAGTAGATACTTGGGATAACAACATAACAAATACTCATCAACAATTATAATTCCTACATAGTTAAAGATATAACAAGAACTATCTTGATTATCATTTTTCTCAAATAAATAATCATCTAAAATAACAAGATTAGATAATTCTAAATGCTTAGATATTCCTTTAACCAGCTTTAAAATCCCATAATCCTTAAGATTACTTATAAATATATTTAATTGATTAGCATCTAACTCAGAAAACAACTCCATCAGTTCTGACTTTGTATAAAGTTTTCTTTCGCGGATGTAAACCGACTTCATACTTCTACAACCTTCGATTCACTATTTTCAGTTATTGTTTCTTCTGTATTCTTTAACCATTTAGAATTAACAACTCCCTCGGGGAAAATTCCAATTCCAACCTCATCAAAAGCACTACAAATAGAAGAATATCTACTACCAGTTTCACATTTAAAAAATAATCGACGTTTTTGTTTAACTACATCATCGAATAAGTACATTAACACCTTATTTTTAAAGGTTTTATTAAAGCTATCATTATCTTGTAATGCAGATTCTTTCAAAAAATGGCCCCATTAATTTATCTTCGTTAATGTTATAACTTTCAGTAGACAACTCATCATTAATTGCCTTACGCAACCCATTCCAAGAAATCAACTTGTCCGATTTTCCGACTTTAAATCTTGGCCTTAACCCAAGATCAGATAGCTTATCTTCTCCATCATCAAGGCCATAATAGGAAAACTCCCAACGCCGTTTAAAGGCTGTATCTATAGGATATACACCTTGATCTGCACTATTCATAGTTGCCCAGACGAACATATTCGAAGGTATTTTGATAGTATTAACATCATATTTACCACCAAGCTGGCTTTTTAAATAGTGTCTCATATCATCACTTGTTGTTATATTATATTCACTTTCCCCATTGTCATTTCGATCAAGCAATTGAAATATATCTCCGAACACAGCTGCAACATTAGCACGATTGATTTCCTCTACAATTAATATGTAAGGTTTATGAGGATTTTTCAATGCTTTTACTAAGAGTCGCATAAACGGCCCCGGCACATATTCATAAGAAATTTTTTCTTTATATGAATCTTTTGATAGCAACTGGACATACTTTCTTAATGCTCGACCATGGTTTCGTTCAACTGAATTATTATTAGCAGCCTGAGTCCCGTCTTGCTTAATCGTTGTAAAATCATCATCAAAATATAATCCTAAAAGAGCAGGTAACCGTGTCAAATCATTATTATTTTGAAAAATTCCTACAAGAGCATCGTATTTTTCTTGTGTAGTTTTAGTCTCATCTAGTAATACTGAGATAACGGTTTTCGTATCTTCATCTAATCCATCCAATTTACTTGTCTTCATAATCGGTTTATAAGAACCTACAAAATTTGCATACGTATAATCTGGATGAAATGTTACTCTTTCAATCTGTTCATCATTATCAGCAACTAGAGATTCTGCTTCCAACTTTAACGCATAAGATTTTCCTGTCCCTGGTGCACCAAAAAATATTCGTTGTCTAGATATATTATTATCAATATAGATAGGTTCATCTAAATTCGAGTTAATGTCTGAATCTATATTTGATTGATTGGAGTAACTAGTATTAATATTATTAGAAGACAACCGTAAAAAACATCTAACTCTTCTCTCATATTTCTGTAATTCAACATCTTTATTAGGCACAATATTAACTTCATTATTGGAATACTCTAAAACGAGTTTAAGTTATCCTTTAACAATGACTTTAATATTCTTAAGGATCCCTTAGGCTCTTCATCACCATTAATTTCTATCGATCCATTAGTATCAAGAATTTTGCTATATATGCTATCCAAGTTAAAAATAATATCCTTGTTATTATCTACAAGTTTAAATATAGCAGATTCAGATAATACGGTTATTAGCTCTATCAAATTCTTTTCTGCTTGTTTCAAACGTTTAGCATAATTATCTTGTTGACTATAATCTTTATCAATACCCAACCAATATAACAATACACCTAAATATAACTCTCTATCAGTTTCAATCAAAGAATTAATAATATCTATATTGATTGTATATATTAATTTTTTAGGGTATCTAACCCTTCCAGTTCTCTCAGCACTATAAGGCTTAGAACTATCTAAAAATTCGACCTTAGCCAATCTCCAAATCAACTCAAAAGCAACAATTAAAGATTCCATTTGCGCTGTAAATATTGGGTTTGCATTAAGATTACTCAATAGATTATCTTTATCACTACTTATAATTTCAAAAGTATCTATCATGCTAATTATTTTTTCATTTAAATCATTAGTTAAAATAATCTGATCCTTATCTTGAACTGAATACTCTAATTCTCCTGGAGAATCAGAAACAACCCATAGGAAAATTATCATAGCTAAAGCACTTCTAATATTAGGGAATGAAGATTTTATACCTAATTTTAAATCAATATCAGGATATATAGTCAAAGGATTTGGTCTATTCATTATTATCTCTCTTTATATCATTCATAATTACACGTGCTATTTTTCTAGCTAATAACGGCGGAACAGCATTTCCAACTTGCTTCATTTGGGACATTTTACTACCAATAAACTTAAAAGTATCAGGAAAAGATTGTAATCTAGCCCAGCTCTCTGACGGTAATAGCTCTATTTAAAAATGGGTGAGTAAATTTTCCAGAGGAAGGAGTATCAAATCTAGTTGTTATTGTTACTGCTACATCATTTTGTTTCATTCTACTCCAAGTCCCACTATATACAGACTTCGTAATATGTTTCTTCGGAAGTACTTCTTTACCTGCATTTGGAGGAATTAATGATAAACGCTCTAATGCCAATGCAGAGTGTTTTGTTGCCATATGATTATATAGGATTTTAGATCCTTTACGCATTTTCTTTTCATAATCACTCTTAGGTGAATTTCGGTATTCCTGTTCAAATTCACCTTCACCAGATTCAAGATATGCTAAGTCACTTATCGCATCCCAAATAGTAAGCTTTTGCTTACAAGGTAGGGGCAATTCAGGTGGATTCGCTAAATATTTTCCAATAATAATGGCTCTTCTACGATTTTGTGGTACTCCATAGTCTGCTGCATTCAAAATACCATATCGTATAGAGTATCCATAGTCCTTAAACAACCCCTTAATTTCATTAAGGAAGAAACCTTTCTCTGCTGTTAATAAATTAGGAACATTCTCCATTACAAAATACTTAGGCTTTACGAATTTTACTACTTCAACATAATGTTTAAATAAAAAATTTCTTTCATCATTTATTGTTTTTCTTTTACCCTTTTGTGAAAATCCCTGACAAGGTGGTCCACCTATTACTACATCTATTTTATTAACATATTCTCCAAATACTTTGCTCAAATCTAAAGAAGTTATATCGCCCACAACAACGTTTGTACTCTTATGATTCTCCTTATATGCAGTCGCAATTGATTGATCAAACTCATTTGCTAATAATATATCAAACCCTTCCATCTCAAATCCCAATGAAAGTCCGCCTACGCCTGCAAACAAATCTATAACAGTAGGTTTCATAAGTTATCCTTTTATTCTAGAAATAGCTATATCAAAATACTTTTTATCTAACTCAATTCCAATAAATTGTCGATTATTTTTCTGTGCTACAACACCTGTAGTTCCACTTCCCATAAATGGATCAAGTACATAATCCCCTTCATTAGACAGAACATCAATAAAGTGTTGTATTAATATTTCGGGTTTCTGCGTAGGATGCTTTCCATATCGTCTCTCACCATTAGGGGTAACCGAAGTTTCGATAAAATCATGAATAAGTCTTCCCTGATTATTAAAAATACCCGTTCTCTTTTATACGTAAAATATATCCAAGCCTCCGTAGAATTCACAAAATGTAGGTTCATATTTCTTGGCATAGGATTAGTTTTATGCCAAATCCCCGTTGTCTTATAATAAAATCCATGCTTCTGAGCTAATCTTATAATTGTCTCTACCTTTATAATAGCCATAAAGACAATCATTGAACCGCCTTTTTTTATAACTCTAGCCGACTCTTCAAAAAAACAATCCATAGATTTTTCCCATTCCGAAAAGTCCATATCATCCCAGCCTGCCGATCCAAAAAAATTATCTCTCATTTTACTAAGATTCGTATCGCGGTTTCTCATAAAATTTCCCAAATTATAAGGAGGATCTGTGATAATTAGATCAATAGAGTTTGTATCAATTTTTTTCATTGCTACTATACAATCTTCATTATATAACTTCGTTTCTAACACTATATTATCCTTCCTAAATGGGTCCATAATAATTAATTGTACAAATTGTTTATTTGCACCCTTCATTATACAAAAATACTATCAATCTTTTTATAATATAAAAAACACACTATAAATACAAGGTTACCTATTTATAACAATATTAAATGGTAAAACAAAAAGACACAAGGCATTTAAAGCCTTATGTCTAAAAGATTTCAGTTGGTGCGCCTAACCGGAATCGAACCAGTGACACGCAGTTTAGGAAACTGCTGCTCTATCCTACTGAGCTATAGACGCATGTATACTTTATTATATCGTTTTTAATAAAGTATACGCAAGGCGTCCTTATTGTTGTAGGTATTGGTTATTTACTTGTTTTTGTTCTTCTGGGCTGAGGTTTTGGTAGCCTTTAACTAATGCACTTACCCAAGATCCATAAGCAGGGTTTGGGAATACCACAAAGGTAGTACCAAAGTCTTCTTTATGCGCATCGATGATGCCATTTCTTTCAGCTAGGGTCTTACCTTTTGTGCCGATCGGGAAGTCACCAGCGTTATCGCCCATGTATAGAACGACAGAATATTTTTTAGCAATCGCATCGAAGCGAGGTTGTTTGTCAGAGTCTTTTTCGAATAGTAGTACATGGTCTTTATCGATAGATGGGAATCCTAGCTCCTTAAAGTTTTGTACTGTTGCATCATAGTTAACAGGTGCATAGCGGTTTGAAACGTAGAATATTTCTCCCCCTTGTTTATGTACTTCATTTAGGAATTCAACAGCACCAGGCATAGCTTGTGATTTACCTTGATGTACGGCTTGACGCCACCAAGGAGCATCGAAGCGGCCATTGCCGTTAGCAATGCTTTCACCCATTAGTTTTGTATTGTCTACTACTGTTTCATCTGCATCAAGAACGATAGCTAAAGGCTTTCTTTGATGAGACGGATCTGCAACAGCCATTTTAACAAGATTCATCGCCACATTATACCCTTGATATGCCAGTGCTCTGTACTCAGCAGAAGTACGCATCCATAATAATCCCATCGTCTCGGTATCAGCTTGGTACTGCTGTTTTTGCTTCAGCGCTGCCTGGTCGTCCTGAGTTGTAACAGTAGTAGGAAACTATGCTACTTGCTTTCACCGTCGACGGAGAGTCTGCCTGTACTACAGGACCGACGCAAAGGCTACCACCAAGGCAAGCCACCGCTACATACCATGCCAAACTACTACGTTTCATAATTGCCTCCTATCCACATGTGCTCTCTGTATAAATACAATACACAATGTAATTCTACATAGTTATGCTAAAACCCTTTTAAAATTTGTATATTTTTAACACAGCAAAAGAGCCCTTGCTACACATCTCTGATGATTCTTAACTTAGATGTGATTAGCAAAGGCCCCTTAAATGGTTTTATTTGTTTATAAGATAATTGGTGTCAGTGTATAAAAATTTTGTGTGAATTTAGATTTTTTATAGATTTCTTTTTATATAAGTGTAAGAGAGTTATTAGTTAAGAAAGTTCTTTTCAATCGTTAGTATTATTTAGATAAACTATTTTAATATTGCTTAAATAATATCTTTAGTCTTATTTCACATCGCTAAAATCAATGTTCATGCCCAATGCTTTAGCAATGCCTTCACCATAAGCTGGATCACATTGGTAGCAATGTTTTGCATGACGTTCTTTAATGAAATCAGGTACACCATTCATAGCCGCTGCCGTATTGTCAAATAAGGCTTGTTGTTGTTCAGGGCTCATGAGGCGGAACAATTTACCTGGTTGTGTAAAGAAGTCAGAGTCGTCTTCATAGAAGTCATATTGGTAGGCTGGACCAGATACGTCGAGAGGAGGATTTTTGAATTCCGGTTGTTCAGCCCATTCACCAAAGCTATTTGGTGCGTAGCCAATTGTAGACCCATGGTTTCCATCTATACGTCCTTGACCATCGCGATGATAGATATTTACAGGACATTTAGCGGCATTAACAGGGATTTGATAATAATTTGCTCCTAGACGATAACGTTGCGCATCCGCATAGGAGAACAAACGACCTTGAAGCATTCTATCAGGAGAGAAAGAGATACCAGGAACGATAGTAGTCGGTGCAAATGCAGCTTGTTCTACATCTTGGAAATAATTTTCTGGGTTGCGATTAAGTTCCATCACACCAACTTCAATCAATGGGAACTCATCGTGATACCATACTTTAGTTAAGTCGAATGGATTGTATGGCATATTGTTAGCTTGTTCTTCCGTCATCACTTGGATGCATAATTTCCATTTAGGGAAATCACCTTTTTCAATAGCCTCAAAGAGGTCACGTTGGTGGCTTTCACGGTCACTAGCTACCACATTAGCCGCCTCAGCGTCGGAAAGATTTTCAATCGGCTGTTGGCAAACCCAATGGAATTTAACCCATACGCGCTCATCGTTTTCGTTGATAAGACTGTATGTATGACTGCCAAAACCATGCATTGTACGGTAAGATTTAGGAATACCACGGTCACTCATGACGATTGTTACTTGGTGGATTGCCTCTGGCAAGCTAGTCCAGAAATCCCAGTTTGCTGTCGCATCGCGAAGATTTGTTTTCGGATTCCGTTTTACAGCGCGGTTCAAATCAGGGAATTGCAATGGATCGCGGATAAAGAATACCGGTGTATTGTTACCTACGAGATCCCAGTTTCCTTCTTCCGTATAAAATTTTACGGCAAAGCCACGAATGTCGCGTTCTGCATCGGCCGCACCGCGCTCACCAGCAACGGTGGAGAAACGCACGAATAACGGCGTTTGCTTGCCTACTTCAGAGAAAATTTTTGCTTTCGTATATTTTGTAATATCGTTAGTTACTGTGAAAGTACCAAATGCACCGGATCCTTTAGCATGCATGCGGCGTTCAGGAATCACTTCGCGCTCAAAATGAGCTAATTTCTCCATGAGCCAAACATCTTGCATCAAAACAGGACCACGTTTACCTGCTGTTGCAGAATTGCGATTATCCGGTACGGGAGCGCCAAAGGCGGTTGTTAGTTTCTTTTCATTATTCATATTACAAACTCCTACTTAGAGATCAAAATGAAAGTAATTTACTTTACATAATTTTTTAGATTATATATCTCAATTAAGATAAATGTTATTAACGGATAATTATTATCCATTAATATATAATTAGAATATCACATTTTTTTTAACAGAACAACCTTAAACCTTTATAAATCTTGTATACATGATATCATTTACAAAATCCAAAATGAGAATTATGGCATTATATATATTTAAATACTAACTAAATCTCTCTATCAAAATAAAAAACACCTTGCTTCTATCATCAACGTGTAGATCACAAGGTGTTTTCATTCAATTTATGCTGGACGGCTCCAGTCGACTTGTACGTCGATAGCTTCCCACATGCGTGTTAAAGCTAGTTTAAGGTTGTCCAAAGATTCTAAAGGTTTTACGTCAATCGTTCATACGTATCAAGACCTGTAGCATGCTCAATAGCATGTTCATCGTTTAAGTAAGCGATAACCTTATCAACCCACTCTTGTTCAGGTAAATCTACGGACACTGTTTTTGCTTCTGTATCATAAGACAAGAAACCATTGCTGTTGATGCCATAATGGATGGCTACGCGAAATAAACTCATATCTATACCTCTCTTGCGGTAATTTTTAAACACTATATCCATATTGTAACATGAATAAATATATTAGCGAAAGTATTCAATATAAACTTTATGAGTCTATTGTATCAAGTTATATGTCTTCGTTAATGTCGTCTACATCATTATTCTTATATAGGTCACGGCCCTTATCCATTTTAGTAGATTCCACATCCTCATTAGTAGATTGTGCATCTACTGCGGCCTTTAGCTCCGATCGCTTTCTACGCGTTCCATTGTCTCCGTGAAAGCGCTGCCATAATGCGCCACTCATAACGGCCGTTTCACCAAATTTAGATTCTAATGAATCTAATACACCAGCCAATTTATTTTCAGTCTCATTTTTAGGTGATTCGAAAAGACTATCTTGCATAGGTACCTCTTCGTCGAGGCCACTTACGGTGAGACCTAATAGTCGTATAGGTCCAGGTGGATCTATCCATCGGGTTTCCTCAGAAGAATACATAAAGGCTTTAGCCTGTACCTTAGTTGTAGCACCTAAGGATTCAAGCTCTTTTGCTTTTCCTTTAGGTTTCTTGCTCGTCTTATCTTGCATGAGCTTGTTCCACAGGAGCAGAGCAGTTTCGAAGAACACATGCTCATGGTCTGATGGCGTATCTAACCGCTTTTGGCGGGATACGGTGGTGAAATCATCGTACCGAACCTTAATGGATACGGTATGACCTAAGAGATTACGTTTTCTCAATCGCTTTGATAAGCGGTTCGCAAAGTATCTAAACTCTAGTTCAATGGCACTACCATCCGTTAAATCTTCTTCGTATGTCTCCTCAGCTCCGATAGATTGTATTTTGCGATCTGTTTCCACCGGTCTATCGTCAATCCCATTTGCTAGTTCCCATATGCGCCGCGCCTGGTTGCCCACGAGGGGAATTAAACTGCTTTCATCAGGCAACGCTTGAATATGACGCATCAAGTGAAAGCCCCCTGTTTTCAAGATTTTTTCTGTACGAGGACCTACGCCCCAAATGCGTTTAATCGGCAAAGGAGCTAAGATCTCTTTTTCTCGGCCATAAGGTATGACTACAAGGCCATCGGGCTTATCTAAATCGGATGCCAATTTGGCAAGGAATTTATTCGGTGCTAGCCCTGCAGAGATAATAAGACCAGTTTCCTCAAACACTCGGTCTTTAATGGCTCTGCCCAGTGCTTTTGGTCCACTATACATGGTAGACATACCGCTAACCTCGAGGAAAGCTTCGTCGATAGATAGAGGCTCAATGCGAGGCGTAAATTCTTTCATAATAAAAAAAATCTGATGGGATACCTCTTTGTAACGATCCATCCGTGGATAGACATAGATACCATCGGGACAAAGTTTTCTTAGCCCGTGAAATAGGCATCGCCGAATGAACACCAAATTTGCGAGCCTCATAGGAGCAGGTAGCAACAACGCCACGTGAAGAAAGACCACCCACAATTACGGGGTGGCCTTTATATTCTGGATGATCCAATTGTTCGATGGACGCGAAAAATGCATCCATATCAACATGCATAATCCATCGTCTCATTGTTACGCTTCTTTTTCGTGCTCAGAAATACGGCAGTATTTAATTTGCGCGCAAATACACTCATCCTTAGATTTATATAGTTGAGGGATGATATCTAAAATATCGCTAAATGTAGCTTCATTAATGGAATAACGAGTCCATAAGCCATTACGTTGAGAGTTAACTACACCTGCATCAATTAAGATTTTCATGTGGTAGCTCAACGTAGATTGGGACAAATTGAAGCTAGCTAAAATATCAGCTGCACATAATTCATTGCAAGACAACATATCGATGATGTGTAATCTTGTTTCATCGCTTAATGCCTTAAAAATCGTAGCTAAACGTTCGTAAGAAACTTCAACCATATCTTTAACTCCTCAAATCCGTATCAAAAAATGTCAATCTACTTTATTGACTCTATTATATACTATTTCTTAATGTAAATCTATTTTTTTCTTTATATTTGTATCTTAATAATTTATTATGAATATCATTTTTATATAGACGTGTGATTTTTACCACATTATAAACTAATTTAAGTACGTTATATGTTCGTATATTGTGAATATTTTAAATAAATTTTCATCTCATAGATTTATTTAGTTATACATCAAATCTGTATATATAAAGATTTTACGCAATTTTCTTCTTTAGGGTTTTCGATATATGTATTTTTCTGATAACCTTATAGCATACTTCGATATACCGCACCACATTAGCGACCGAAAGGATTAGATGTATTATACTTTTTTTGTAGTCTAAATCATTTCATAACAAAAGGCTCCTCATAGAGGAGCCTCATTTGTATAATTCTATAAACCGATTGCATAGCACTAAAATTTGAGAAATTATACTGCTAAATCGACACCATCGAATGCAATCATTTGTATTATATCAAATTAGTATAGCTTAGAATACGTTTACCAAGTCGATAGTTTGGTTACGGTTAGGACCTACGGATACGATGCCCAAAGGTACACCTGTTACTTCTGCAATACGTTCTACATATTTGCGAGCATTTTCAGGAAGATCTTCGTATTTACGGATACCAGAAATATCTGTTTCCCAACCTGGCAATGTTTCGTACACTGCTTCGCATGTTTCAAGGTCTTTCAAGTTAGCTGGGAAACCTTCTACATCTTTGCCATTTAATTTATAGCCTACGCAGATTTTCAATTCTTTGAATGTATCAAGAATATCCAAACGAGTGATTGCAAGGTAATCAAGGCTATTAAGACCTGCCGCATATTTTACAACCATAAGATCTAACCAACCACAACGACGAGGGCGACCAGTTACAGTACCGAACTCATGACCAAGTTCGCGAAGGTTTATCACCAGTTTCATCAAGAAGCTCTGTCGGGAATGGACCCGCACCAACGCGTGTTGCGTAAGCTTTTACTACACCAAAGATATTTTTCAAGTAGTTTGGACCAATACCAGCACCTGTAGAAGCACCACCAGCGATTGGATGAGAGGATGTTACGAATGGATATGTACCATGATCAAGGTCAAGCATAGTAGCTTGAGCGCCTTCGAACAATACTTTTTTATCCTCTTGAACTGCTTTCAAAACAGCAATGTTAGTATCTGTTACATATGGTTTCAATGCTTCAGCGTATTTGATGTAATCCGCTAAGATTTCATCGTAGTTAACAGGTTCAGCATCATAAACCTTTGTAAGCATTTTGTTTTTGAATTCTACATTGTATGCTAATTTTTGTTTGAATGTATCCAAGTCATACAAATCGCAGATACGGATGCCGACGCGGTTAATCTTATCAGCATAGCAAGGGCCGATACCGTTTTTAGTAGTACCGATTTTAGCATCCCCTTTAGATGCTTCCTCTGCATTATCTAAAGCGATATGATATGGCATGATAACATGCGCACGGTCGGAAATGTGAAGAGATTTAGCAGATTTACCTTGTTTTTCAAGGCCTTCAATTTCTTGTAACAAAACTTTAGGGTCAATTACAACACCAGTACCAACGATATTTTGTTTGTTATCATACAAGATGCCACTTGGTAACAGGCGAAGCGCAAATGCTTTGTCATCTACTACAACAGTATGACCTGCGTTATTACCACCTTGACTGCGCACTACAACGTCCGCACGTTCCGCGATCCAGTCAACGATCTTACCTTTACCCTCATCGCCCCATTGAGTGCCGATAACCATACTTGTTGCCATATCTATATCCTCCATGTGAAAGTCTAAATAATTCATTATCATTATACAACAATGTTCGGACTCTGTGAAAGTATTTATACAAATTCAATCTTTAGTTTCTTGCCGAATGCATGAGCTATTTTCTGTAAAGTCTTCAAAGATGGATTGCCATTTCCATTTTCAATCTTACTAATATCAGACTGAGTAATGCCGGTTAATTCAGACAGCTGCATTTGTGTCATATGAGCAGCTAATCGCGCCTCAACTATGTTTTGAATAATTTGGTACTCATCATCTAACGCATCCCACTCTTTTTTAAACTTCGGATTTTTTAATTGTTTCTCTAAATATTGATCTAACGTTTCCATATTATATATACCTCTCAATATAATCGTTCTTATATTTAACAGCTAATTCAATAGCACTTTTAGGTGTTTTCATGGATTTCTTTACAAAACCATTTGTTAAAACAATTCGTTTTCCCACAAAAGAAGAAATACAATATCATAAAAAACAACAGAAAACGTATCCATCATATTCCTCCTAGTACTAGAAGAAATCTTTACTTAAATTATATGTTAAAACATATACTCAGTAAAGATATGAGATATAGAGATTTAAAGTCTTACTACATCCAATATAAGTATCGAGCCCCTTAAAGTAAACAAATAGGAGGTGACCATTAGTCACCTCCCATGTATTGACATTTTAACTAGTCAAAGTATTCTATTTTGCCCTAGATACTATTCCATTTTCAATTTTTATCTGTTGCTTAAGTACTATTTTGGTTCTTTAAGCAATAGGCTCATTAGGAGCCCCATAAGACCTACAGGTATCAATGTCATCAAAGCAGTTTGCACGTCATAGATGTCTGCTAGATGGCCTACATATGGCGCTACAAGGCCGCCTAAGGTAATGCCAAGGCCTAGTGTAATCCCCGACGCAAAGCCTGCATTTTTAGCAAGATATTTTTGACCGAGTACGGTAATCGGTCCATATTGTGAGAATACGCCAAAGGCCATCGGTATCATAGCACCGAAGAAGCCCCAGATATTAGGCACAAATATAAACACTAAAACGGATGGCAAGAAGATAAGATTGCCTAAGCGCACCGTTTTAAGGAAGCCTAATTTATCAGATAAAGCCCCGCCCATATAGGTAAGGACTGCTCCCATTGCAAAGTACATAGTTAGAGCCAAGCTAGAGGCACTAGCTTCACCGTTTATAACAGTAATGTACAGGATAGGAATAAAGATAGATAGTACAGAGAACAATATAGATCGTGAAGCGATTACAAAGAATAGCTTACCAAAGCTTACCCAATCGTTGGCACCAGTATTAGTGGACTTAGCAGAGCTTTTACTTTCACCAATAACATCGGTAGCTGCAGAACCTGTAAAGGCATACACATACAATAACACGCCAATTAAGGCAATGGCCGTGAACACCCAAAGGAATTGAGCACCAAAAACGTACACACCACCAGCAAGGAGCGGACCCAATGCAAAGCCAGCGCTGCCACCTACGGCAAAGCGCCCCATAGCATTACCAAGCTCATTGGATTGCATACGGTTTACAAGAAGTGCTGCCTCAGGATGGAACAATGCAGCTCCAAGGCCTGCAATGAGCGATAGAGTAAGTATCATCTCATAGCTCGTCGCCAGTGCAATGGAACTAATGGAGACTAATGTTATAGAAAAGCCTACCGGAATGAACCAAGGTACGCGCCACCGATCGGCCACATAGCCCAATGCAGGCTGCGCAATAGAGGCCACCACAGTGTTACAAAAAATAATAGATGCCGATTGGTAATAATTAAGCCCAAAGTTAGCAATAAAGAACGGAATCAATGCGGCCAACGAACCTTGACCGAAAGTCATTAATACAATGAAAAATAGGCGGTCCGTACTTTCGTATAATACGTTTCATATACCCTCCTAATAAAATAGCTAATTTTTCCTAAGATACAGAGATACTCACGAGGAAACTAGCTCATAATTGTGCGCAAAATAGTGTAAATAACAGATTACGTTCAAAATAAAAAGAGTAGATATAGCCAACACCTAATGCATGTGCCATAGGCTTGTTGGTCTATACCTACCCTAGTCTTTCATATGTTATGTGGGAAGTACCCTACAATTATAGGCCAAAGCGAGCCATGATTGTATCTACATGTTTCAACAATTTATGTGGATCGAAGCATGCATCGATTTCTTCAGCAGTCATGTATTTCTTGATGTTTTCATCAGATTTAAGACCTGTAGCAAAATCTTTACCTTCAAGCCAACGTTCCATAGCGTATTTTTGAACCCAACGGTATGCTTCGTCACGTACGGCACCTTTGTCTACAAGGTGAGTCAAAATTGTTTGGCTGAATACAAGACCACCTGTAAGGTTAAGGTTTTTAAGCATTGTTTCAGGATATACCAACAATTTATCAATAGTACGGATTGTAAGGTGAAGCATGTAGTTCAATGCAATTGTTGCATCTGGTAAAATAACGCGTTCTACAGAGCTATGGGAAATGTCGCGTTCATGCCACAAAGCTTGATCTTCGTAAGCAGATTGAGCATAACCACGAAGCAAGCGAGCCATACCGCAGATTCTTTCACATGTAATCGGATTACGTTTATGAGGCATCGCAGAGGAACCCTTTTGTTTAGGGCTGAAATATTCTTCTGCTTCGCGCACTTCTGTACGTTGCAAATGACGGATTTCCAAAGCAATTTTATCCAATGTACCGCCTACAACAGCGATAGTGGACAACAATTCAGCATGACGGTCACGTTGTACGACTTGTGTAGCGATTTTAACAGGTTCAAGACCTAATTTTTCGCATACATATTGTTCTACAAATGGATCGATATTGGAGTAAGTACCAACAGCACCGGACAATTTACCAACAGCTACGCTTTTACGAGCATGTTCCATGCGTTCGATATCGCGTTCTACTTCAGCCATCCACAATGCTAATTTCAAACCAAATGTAGTAGGTTCACCATGAATACCGTGTGTACGGCCAATCATAGGTGTATATTTGAACTCAGCTGCGCGACGACGCAATACTTCGTGCAAACGTTTCAAATCTTCAATCAAGATGTCGCATGCTTGTTTCATCATGTAGCCAAGTGCTGTATCTTTAACGTCAGTAGATGTAAGGCCAAGATGGATGTATTTAGCCGCTTCAGGACCTACGTATTCGCCTACTGCTGTTACGAAGGAAATGATATCGTGGTTTGTTTCCTTTTCGATTTCATGAATGCGTTCAACGTCGAAATTGCCCTTTTCACGAATGGCTTTAGCCGCTTCTTTAGGGATAACGCCCAACTCAGCTTGCGCCTCGGATGCCAATGTTTCTACTAATAACATTGTGTCGAACTCGTTGCGTTCGCTCCAAATATGGCCCATTTCTTCTCGTGTATAACGTGGTATCATGATGTCTCCTTTGCATGATAAAAGCTAGATTTCTTATAGGATAATTGTACCATATGTGAAAGCGCCATTCAATGAATGGACCTAAATTTTCCGAATGATAATTATATTAAATTTACTAATCGTTCGTATTTATTAAAGATAAATGTAATTTATTGAAGTCTTCTGATACGTATTACCTTATGATATACTAAAATTATCTAACATATACATAAACTTGTATATCATTATCGGGAGGCTTTCATGGCAAATTTAAATCGCAAAGAGCGTCGTGCACAGCGCAATGAATCGAATATTATAGGCATGCTATTACGCCTATTCTTTGGGCTCAGCTTTATCGGCTTGGCTGTAGTTCTATTTGGAGAACTTGATCTCAACTATGTATTCTCCATCTTTACAGCAGACATCATCGTATCCTTAATTTACGTGATACTCAACAAATCCCGCATCACTACATCCTTAGCTGTTAACACCAATGTACGCGTTATCATTGCATTCCTCATCATGCTAGTGACTATGTTCTTCTACGCTTTGCTTTATGGCGCGTCGATCAATTTAGCGCACCTATGCAAATCACTTTATTTATCGGTGGCGCCATCGTATACCTTGCGGTATTCAACTCCACTAAGACAATGCTTATTAATCAAGACTAATACAAACATAACAAAAGAGGCATATCTTACATATATTTGTATGAGATATGCCTCTTTATTGTCCTAGAATAACGGGAACCGCTAAGTAAACAGGTTCACCCCGTCGGTTAACGATAGATCCACTGCTTTTGATAATGCGCAGTGCTTCGTCTCGTACAGCTGGTGGTACATCATCCACGATCAGTGGCGTATGTTCACCAACGATGACATTACCGTTAACATCAAAGTTAACTCGTACTACCACCTTGCCTGTTACGGCAGATGTTCGCCCCTGATCTTGCACAGTCCGCAAGTAGTCATGAGGATTAATATCTGGTTTTTGTAAAAGCGCTTGTTGTCCTGGCGTCAATAAACTCAATGCTAAATCAGATAAGACAGATAAGTCACTAGATTCAGGCAATCCATCTCCAGTTACATTCGGATCTGATGTTATCTCTTTACCGATAGGCGCTTTACTATTTTTGGAAAATTTTCCATCCTTAGAATCAGCCCCGTGTGTAACAACAGCTTGTTCACTGCTACTCGTTTCCGATTCAATAGCCTTTGGAACGGTCCACTCTCGGCGTACACTAGAAGCTGCTGTACTATCACTTAACTCTTTAGTACGTTCCTCCTCTGGCTTGCGCTCATTCACCAAAGAATTCCGCCTTAGTTGCCGCGCCTTCTGGAATTACATTCTGTGGTTTTTCCATAGGATTTTCCGCTGGTTTCGGTGCAGTGTCAACCCCTGTATCGCTTTCACCATCATCAGGCAAATTAAAGCTAATTTCCGCCGCATCATGGGCGGCACCTGTACCTGCCATTCCCCGCAAAGAAAGACCCATACCAGAAATCAGCATAGTCGTAATCCCCAAAGACACAACAAAGGGTTTTAAATAATGTGATTCAAACATAGAATCACTTCCGTTCCGTAGCGACACTAATATATTTAGCGCCATTCACCTTGAGCATGTCCAATAGGGCGATAACCTCGCTATAGTAAACATCCTTAGATGCGCGAATGACAAAAGCTTGTCGAGGTGCCTGTTTCACGATAGATTGTACCTCTTCAGCCAATCGGTCGGAAGAGATTTCCTGATTGTCGATATATAGCGTGTGCGTTGTGGTGAGCGTAATCGTAATAGGTTCAATAGATTTTGCTGTAGATGTGGATGCAGATGGTAAATTGAGCGGAATTTGCTGCTCTGTATTCATGTACAGCGTACCAACCATGAAGAATACCAATAAGAAAAATACGATATCGATCATAGGGATAATCATGATGGTCGGTTCTTTTTTAACCCCTAATGTGCGTCGTCTCATATCTCATGTTCCTCGTTGTACGCATCGAGGATGTTGCCGCACTCATGCTCTAATGTAGTAATAGAATCATTTACCTTTGCTGCACAGTAACTGTGAAAGCCGAGCGCGATAATCGCTACAGTCAAGCCTGTAGCCGTAGCCACTAAGGCTTCAGATACACCACCTGTAATGATGGTAGGCGCACCAATATCGCCGCCTACGACTGCGAAGGCGCGAATCATGCCTAGAACGGTGCCCAACAGCCCTAACAACGGTGCCATGGTTACAATCATACTAAGCCAGCTAAGGCCACGTTTTAAACGCTCATCAACGAAAGACACTACGTCTTGCAAACGGTTTTCTAAACCATTATAGTTCTTTGCACTGCGCATAGCGCGAGCAAATAAAGAGCCAAGCTCCTCTGTATCGCGTTCCAGAACACTTGGTAACATAACCCAAGATTGATTCTTCTCTAATACCTTATTAAAACGGCACAAGTCCTTTGTAAACTTACGATATAAAATGATACGCTCAATGCCAATCATCAATGCAAAGAGCAAAAAAATTACTAGCGGATACATAACAAATCCACCAGCCACAAATAAATGCGCTATGCTACTCATACTAACCTCCAAAAGCCTTCACCCTCTAGGCCCCAATAACCTTTATTATATCACGTTTTAATGCATCTAAAAATATGTATGAGACAAAAAAAGGCTATACTAATCATGATACACATATTAGTATAGCCTTTAATTTTGCTTTAATTTTGCTTTTATTCTGCTTCTACTCTACTTCTATTTTTCCTTTGCCGGACCTTAATTCCGTCATGATTTAACCATAGCATAACCATTGCATTCGTATGATTTATTAGTCTTTTTTAAGGAATTTTACAAGTATGCCACCGATTGTTAAGGACAAGCCAAAGCCACTACAGAACATGCCGATAGAATACATCCAAGCATAAGTTTGATTGTTAGAAGAAATTGCTTTAGCTGCCTCTCGTGCATTAGTAGCGTTTCTTGCAATTTCCAAATTTGTTGCAGCTGGATCTGGATTCAACAATAAGATAACAATACCTATAATTAAAACAACTACGCCAACAGGTAACAACATTTTTTTACTCATTTTAAGACCCTCTCTAACATTATACGAAACGGTATATATCATTAGATATTATTTATCAAGTTTGTTCATATCTAAACGATTCATACTGCCAATGAAGCGATTATAGGATTCAACCATATCATTATAATGATCATTTGTTTGGTCACCTAAGAATGTACGAATTCTACCAATAGCTGTATTTAATGAATTCTTAGTACTGTTATATTCCGGACTAGTAATACTATTAGATACGTCCATGATGCCTTGTAACTCTTGGTTAGCTGCATTTACATCAATTTGTTTACCCTCTTCAAAGCCATCCAATAAAGCAGTTAAACGTAAATGAACTTCTTGAGCTGCCGCTGCATTTTTCTTGCCAGACTCTTTAAGTTCTTTCAACTGTTCTTGTTGGTTTTCCGTGTTGTGTTTGTGAATTACTGCGTCTAGTTGATTATACGCTGCATAGAACTGATCATATAATTGAACGTATTTAGGTCCTAATTGTTGTTCCTTAGCATAATTATCTGCTTGATATGAATTAGTTTCGTAGTACGTATCCAATTCACTGGCCACTGGTACAATATCCTTTAATACAGCCAATACATTATCTAAAGGTTCTTTCATATCATCATATGGCACGCCAGCATCTTTAGCGGCTTGTAAGTTCTTTTGTAAAGAATCAAAATGTGGTGACATAAAGCTTGTTAAATGTTGCCCTTCTCTTAGTTTTTGAATGTTTGGACCGATAGCATAGCCAAAGCGCACTGTATGACTGTTAAAATCGCCAACGGCTTTAATGTAGTTGTTAAACACTTTAACGTCATCTTGTGATTTCTTTTGAACACCTTGTTGTACGCTATTGGCAACCTTAGAAACACTACATCCTGTCAAGAATAATGGTGCTGTTAGAGTTGATGCGCACAATACTACGGTTAGCATTTTCTTTACTAGTGGTTTCATAATGACCCTCTCTTTTTAATCACATACAAGTAACAATCTATGATTAAATTATATATCATATATGATATTTATGAAAGTATCAAGTATAAATATATGAAATTTATTTCATGAATACGCATTCATAGGCATAAAAAAGGCACAGCATCTTACTACTTGTTTCACCAACAGCAGTTTTGATACTATGCCTTTTATGGATGGATACATCTTATATATCTAAATCAGTATGATAGCTAATCGGAGTGTCTTAATAGATAAGTTATGCCATCTTATCAAATAGGTATGTAGCTATCTACTCATTTAATAGACTTGTCAAAAACCCCAATTAATTCTTCAACGGCTTGAGATTCGCTCATTTCACCGTCTAAAACAGCTGCTTCGACTTCGCCCATACGACCTTGAATGACTACATTGTTAAAGAATAGGTTGTGCAAGTGTTCGTCAATCATATCACGTACCCAACGGAGGGATTGTTCTTGACGGCGTTTTAAGAATACCCCATTTTCTTTACCTTGTTCAGTAAATTCTTGGATCACATCCCACAATTCGTCGAGACCATCCTTAGTAACGGCTGAACATGTGTAAGCTTGGGTCTTCCATTTTTCCGTAGCTGGACGAATGTAATGTAGCATTCGATCATAATCGCTACGAGCGATGAGAGCACGCTTGAGATTGTCCCCATCAGCCTTGTTAACCACAATAGCATCGGCCAGCTCCATAACGCCTTTTTTGATGCCTTGTAATTCATCGCCTGCACCAGTTAATACGATGAGCATAAAGAAGTCTACCATGGAACGCACGGTAACTTCACTTTGCCCAACACCAACGGTTTCGACGAGAATGATATCGTACCCAGCAGCCTCGCAAAGTAGCATCGTTTCTCTACTTTTACGAGCTACACCGCCTAGTGTGCCACCAGCCGGCGATGGACGGATATACGCTTCAGAATGTTTCGTCAACGTTTCCATCCGCGTTTTATCACCCAAAATACTGCCTTTTGTGACTTGGCTCGTAGGGTCTACAGCAAGTACGGCTACCTTGTAACCTGCTTCAATGAGCATGTTACCAAAGGCTTCAATAAATGTACTTTTACCGGCCCCAGGCACACCAGTAATACCGATGCGCAACGCCTTGCCCGTGCGAGGCAATATAGCTTGCAATACTTGTTGAGCTAATTTAAAGTGTTCCTTATTATTACTTTCTACTAACGTAATAGCCCGTGAAAGTATAACGCGGTCCCCCTGCTCGATACCGCGTACATAATCAGCGACAGTTAACTTCTTTCGCCGCTGTACGGGACGTACCGACGGAGCCAGATGCGCGGAGCTAGACAAGAGCCCGTCGTGCATTTCCTTGACGCCTTTCATCACGTGACACGCAAAGGTATCATCTTTTTTCGCATCTTCTGGCACCCAGTCGGGACGGTAGGTGCTACCCTCGGCGCTTGCATTTTTTACACCTAATTCAGGAGCCTTACCTTCACCAGTGGTAAAAGTAGCGTCCTGTGCATTGCGCAATTCATCCGGAGTAGGCCGTTTATTATTAGTCATCAGACTCTTCGTCTTGAACGTGGCTAGTCAATGTTTCTAGTAATTTTTTCGCCGCTACTGGCAAAGACTGTACCAGGGCCAAAGATAGCCACTGCGCCATGTTCGCGTAGGAATTCATAGTCCTGAGCAGGGATTACGCCACCAATGGCAACCAATATATCTCCACGACCACGTTTCTTGAGTTCTTCTACAAGTTGAGGTAACAATGTTTTGTGACCAGCTGCAAGAGAACTGAAGCCAACGATATGAACGTCATTATCCACCGCATCTTGTGCTGTTTCCTCTGGAGTTTGGAACAAAGGTCCGATATCCACGTCAAAGCCCATATCCGCGAAGGATGTAGCGATAACTTTGGCGCCGCGGTCATGACCGTCTTGACCCATCTTCGCAATCATGATACGAGGACGACGACCTTCGAGTTCTTCGAAATCATCCGCCATTTGACGTACTTCCTTGATGACATCGTCATCTTCATATTCGCTGGAGTATACGCCGGAAATAGAGCGGATAACAGCTTTATGACGGCCACATACCTTTTTCAACAGCAAAGGAAATTTCACCCAAGGATGCACGAGCACGAGCGGCTTCAAGTGCAAGAGCAAGCAAGTTGCCTTCCCCAGATTCTGTAGCATTTGTAATCGCTTCGAGGCAGGATTGAACCTTATCTTCGTCACGGTTAGCACGCAATTGTTCGAGACGACGGATTTGCGCTTCTCGTACAGCTGTGTTATCTACGTCGAGGATATCCAATGGATCTTCTTTATCTAGACGATATTTATTAATACCAATAATTGCTTCACGGCCAGAGTCGATACGAGCTTGGCGACGAGCTGCCGCTTCTTCGATACGCATCTTAGGAAGACCAGTATCAATCGCTTTCGCCATACCACCAAGGGATTCGATTTCTTGGATATGACCCCAAGCACGACGGATCAATTCATCAGTTAAGGCTTCTACATAATAGGAACCGCCCCATGGATCGATAACTTTACATACCTTAGTTTCGTCTTGAATATAAAGTTGAGTATTACGAGCAATACGAGCAGAGAAGTCCGTAGGCAATGCGATGGCTTCGTCAAGCGCATTTGTATGTAGGGATTGAGTATGGCCCAAAGCAGCGCCCATTGCTTCCATACATGTACGAGCTACGTTATTGAATGGATCTTGTTCTGTTAAAGACCAACCAGATGTTTGACTATGTGTACGAAGTGCCATTGATTTTGGATTTTCAGAACCGAAGCTCTTAATAATCTTAGCCCACAACATACGCGCTGCACGCATTTTCGCTACTTCCATGAAGTAGTTTTTACCGATTGCCCAGAAGAAGGACAAACGTGGAGCGAATTTATCTACGTGAAGGCCTGCATTTACACCGGTACGGATGTATTCAAGACCATCGGCCAATGTGTAACCTAATTCGATATCTGCAGTAGCGCCCGCTTCTTGCATATGGTAGCCAGAAATGGAGATACTATTAAACTTAGGCATGTACTGGGATGTATACGCAAAGATATCACCGATAATACGCATGGACGTAGCTGGAGGGTAAATATAGGTATTACGTACCATGAATTCTTTCAAGATATCATTTTGGATTGTACCAGCCATAACCTTTTTATCAACGCCCTGTTCTTCACCTGCTAGGATGTAGAATGCCATAACAGGCAATACGGCGCCGTTCATTGTCATGGATACGGACATTTGATCAAGAGGGATACCGGAGAACAGAATTTCCATGTCGAGGATGGAGTCTACCGCAACACCCGCTTTACCAACGTCACCTACTACACGAGGATGATCGGAGTCATAACCGCGGTGAGTAGCAAGGTCAAAGGCGATAGACAAACCTTTTTGGCCCGCTGCCAAGTTACGACGATAGAACGCATTGGATTCTTCCGCAGTGGAGAAACCAGCGTACTGACGTACTGTCCAAGGACGAGTTACGTACATTGTGGAATAAGGTCCACGCAAGAATGGAGGTACACCAGCCATATAGTCAAGGTGTGTCATCCCTTCATAATCCATCTCTGTATAGAGAGGTTTTAGTTGGATTTGCTCCATTGTTGTATTATATAAATCTTCAAAGCTTTTTCCTGTTTCTTTTTGAAGTTCAGCAAGCCATGCATCGCGAGATGTCGGCGACTGAGATCCCAAGCCAAGAGAGGAGAAGTCTGGATTTTTAAACATGAGCTCACATCCCTTTCTTATCTTGTAATGTATTCAAGATTTCGTAACAATTTGCACGAACGGAAATGAAGTCGTCTACGCCAGCTTCACGGTATACAGGCTCGAGGTCCTTAGGCGGTGCCCCTGCCAAAATAACCGTTACATTCGGCATAGTTTCTTTCAACTCTTTCGCGAGTGGCGGTACTAATTCTGGATATGTATCATCTGTGGAACAGATAACCACAACATCAGCACCACTTTCACGAGCAGCCTTCGCAGCATCAGCCGTAGTTTCATGGCCGTCATTTTTAATCACTTCAAAAGCACCTACTTCGAAGAAGCCTGTGGAGAAGTCCGCACGAGGTTTGTGTTGAGGAATTGGGCCCATATTAGCCAAGAATACCTTCACATTATCTTTCGTACGTTGTTTATACTTTTCAGTGCGCATACGAAGGGCTTCAAACTGTTCAGTCCAGCGATGTGCAATAATTGGTTCGATTGTTTCAGAAGAAATATCGCCTGCATCTAAAGCCTTACGGATTTGGCGGATTGTCAATTTTTGTAATGCCCCAAGCTCAATAAGACCAATCAACGCACCTGGTTCTGTTGTACTTGCTTCTAGAGTAGCCTGTGCTTTCACAACCGCATCAGCCTCTGCACCTGCCAAGTACTCATCAATTTGAGCAGCTCGTTTTTGACACAATGTTTCTTGATTTTCTGGTTTAGGATCAAGTAACTCTTCTGTCATATTCGCATACATATTGTTACCTACAGCCACATCTCTGCGGTATGCAAGGTTTTTGAAGCGGTCATCAAGAATAGCTTTAACTTGAGCTTGTGGGTAGCCTTCTTTCAATGCCGCCACAATGCCACCTTTAGATTCGATAGTTTGGAACTCAGCCCAGATTTTTTCGCATAATTCAGCAGCCAATGTTTCCACGTACCAAGAACCGCCTACAGGGTCCACCGGTTGACGCAATTCAAATTCAGTTTGCAACATAACTTGGATGTTACGAGCAATACGGCGAGAGAAGTCATCCGATTTGCGAATTGGTTGGTCGAATGGGGATACTTCAAGGCTGTTCAAACCGCCTACAACGCCAGAGAATGCTTGTGTTGTATTACGCAACAAGTTTACATATGGGTCGTATACAGTTTTTGTGAAAGCAGATGTTCTACCGTGTACATGAACAGCGCGGTCCGATTCTTCAGCACCGAACGCTTCCATGATGCGAGCCCAAAGTACGCGCAAGGCACGCAATTTAGCAATTTCCATAAAGAAATTAGCCCCTAAGGAGAATGTGAACATCATGCTTCTTCGCGATGGTGTGAATATCGATGTTCCGTTGTGCTAATTGACGCACGTAGCAAACAGCTGTTGCCAATGCATAGGCAACCTCTTGCACATCGTTAGCGCCGCCATTAGCGTATACATCGCCAGATACGAGTACTGTTTTAAGCTCTGGTGCTTGTTCTTTAGTCCACACAACAGTATGTGCCATTTCATCAAAGGCTGTATCTAAGGAAATGTGCAAAGCACCATCTTTCACCCAAACACCGATAGGGTCTGCACCAACGAGACCTTTCAAATCAGATGTTTGTTTTTTAGCGCCTTTCACAGTAGCCGCTAACATGCCAAGCAAGATGGCTGCAGAAGCACCTGTTTCAATGTACAAAGGATTTTCCTTCAAATTGAAGCGGTCAATCAATTGTTTGCAGTCATCCATAGTAGATACAGATGTACCACCAACGCCAACGGATGCGCCTACTTGCACATCTTGATCATGGCGTGTTGCTTCATCTAGGCGGATGTTGTGAATGGTGCCACCTTTTACAATCTCGTATAAACTTGCATGATTGGCATCCTTAGGCAAAGAGTCATCTACATATTGGGATACACCCCAAGAGTCTTTAATATAACCACTTGCCTTAGTACCACGTAGGAACTCGCCTGCCCCAGGGTATACGCCCTTTGGAATTGCTTCTGCATGCAGTGCAGGTGTGTAAATTGGCTGCAACGTAATACCTTCATAGGTTTTAGTAAACATCTTCTTGTGGAAGTCGCCACCTTTTAACGCCTTTTCAACTTCAGCCTGCCATTGTTCATACGTAGGTTTCTCAAATTCATCAAAGGATACAGGTGCTAATAGATCGCGTTCAGCGTCCTTCGAAGTCTTTTTGTCAGACATATATGTGCCTCCTTTTCAACTCGAAACCATACCGAGAAACAGCGCACCGTACCTGCGAAATGTTATATCTATGAATCACTCGAGCTTTCCTATACTTGGATCACATCAACCTCAAATCTGTGTCCACTAATTAAATAATTATAAAGCCTGATTCATACGCTAAACAGCCACTTTCAAGGGCAATAAAAAACGTGCCACCCAAAAGTGACACGTAAGGTTTCTTATTGAAAGGTACACCAAAAAACACTGAAACCAGCATACCCCAATCCCCTTCCTATCGCTCGTAGGTACATAACGGTGATTATCAAATAGGCAGTTCTCCTGGCTCTGGGCTCATCACCTCGCTTTCGCCTTCCCAGATTTCTCCAGTGACATTTATGAAAGCAGGCTCGTCCTTACAGTGGCGGGACCGCATCGGCTTGTACCGATTTCTCTATTAAGTCTTGTGACACCTATTCTCTATATTCGTTGTTCTAAGTCCAATATAGTGTAACAATATGCACAAAGTCAATGAACATAACAGTTAATCATAAGTAACAAATTTCAAGTTATAACTAACGCATATATAAAATGACAAAAACGCATATAACATTATCAGCATGATATAATAATGCTATCAATAAGAGGAGGTAGCATTATGAATGATATAAACAAAAAAGGGCTCAGTGCCACATTACTGTGCTGCTTAATCTGGGGTTTGCTCCCCCTATATTGGGCACTACTTAACCAAGTTTCATCCTTTTCAGTATTATCGCACCGCATCATCTGGTCTGGTGTTTGGATGATCTTCATTATCCTTGCTATGGGACGTCAACAACTGCGCATCGATATTCAATACTTGCGCACACATCTTTCACAGTTCGGCCTATTATTACTGGCAGCCGCCCTTATTAGCGTCAACTGGTTTACCTATATTTGGGCTGTTACCAACCGACACGTTCTGGATACGAGCCTCGGATACTATATCAATCCACTACTCAATGTATTGCTAGGTATCGTCATCTATAAAGAAACCTTGCTGTGGTCACAAAAATTAAGCATCGCCATCGCCGTGCTAGGCGTATCGATCATGACCTATGAACTAGGGTCCTTACCGATTGTCTCCATCGCACTAGCTGTATCATTTAGCCTATATGGAGCCGTAAAAAAACGCCTCACCATCCATCCATTTTCGAGTATTGCCTTGGAGGCGTGGCTTATTACACCAATAGCTCTATTGTATTTGGCAACTATCGATACCTCCTCCTGGATCTTTCTTGAACACGTAACATCCACCGGCCTACTCCTCATCGGTGCAGGGCTCACCACATCAATTCCACTCATCCTCTTTTCGTACGGCGCTAAACTTCTTGCCATTGAACATACTAGGATTTTTACAATACCTATCTCCCACCATGGGCTTTTTCTTGGCCATCTTCTACTTTGGTGAAAGCTTTGGTACAGCCCAACTTATCGCTTTTGGCTGTATCTGGGTAGCTCTCGTGCTATTCTCCCTATCCAATCGAATTACAACCATCAGAAAAATATAATAAACTACCAATAACTTTTGTTCTAACTAGCCTATAAACACATGTAAAAAGCTGTATCAAATGATATCCTCATTCGATACAGCTTTCTTTTTATATCTTATATATGCCTATTAATTTATCACACTATTCTTCTAGCTTGTTTATTGATCCAATTCATTCATATTGGTCGTATTCATATTGGAAATATAACGGTTATAGGCCTCAACCATATGTTTATAATCGTTATCTTGTTTGGATCCCATATAGGTACGGATCGCACCAATCGTAGAGTTTACAGAGGTCTTAACAGAGTCATACTTAGGGCTAGAAATACCATTCGCTAAATCGCCAATAGCTTGTAACTCTTGATTGATAGCATTTACATCTGGTTCTTTTTCACTATCTAGCTTTTCTAGGACTGCAGTAAGTCGCAAAGAAACCTCTTGTGCGGCAGCTGCATTTTTCTTACCTGCATCGCGCAATTGTTGTAACCGTTGTTGCAATCGGTCCGTGTTAATCTTATGCATTAAATTATCAAAATCAGCATAAATAGGAATAAATTGTTCATATAACTGAACATATTTAGGCCCTAACTGTTGCTCCTTAGCATAGTTATCTGTGGTATACCCTTTAGATTTATAGTATGCATCGAGCTCTTCCGCTACCGGTGTAATTTCGTTCAATTTTGAAAGCAGCTTATCTAAAGGCTCCTTCATTTCATCATATGGGATACCTGCTTGCTTAGCCTCTTCTAATTCTTTTTGTAGCTGTTTAAAGTTTGGTGCATTAAATACAGTTAAATGCTGCCCCGCTTTTAACTCATTAAGAGTTGGCGTATTCGCATAATCAAACATTACAGCCATGCGATTAAATCGGCTTACAGCTTTCACATATTGATTAAATAACTGCACCTGATCCTGCTCAGACCGCTGTGCAATTTCCTTGCGACTCTGTTCAGTGCCCTGCCATAGCTCCGACATACTACAACCGCTCAAAAACAATAAGGGGGATGTCAATGTAGCCGCACACAACACAGCCATTGCAATCCGTTTACCCAATGGTTTCATGATGAATTCTCTCCTTTCATCAATATACAACCCGATTTATATACCTTAATTATATACTAATATGATTTATATAAATAGAATTAATGTACAAGAAGCATTAGTAGAAAAGACAATGTAAATTTATGACGCGCTACTGGGCTTCACCATTGAGCAAAGCCTTTACACCATCAATTACTTAGCAAAATTAGGACTACTGTCCACGCAATAACTGCTAAGGTGAGTAATATGATACAAAGCATCCACAGAATTATTACAAAATAGAGCAATAATTTTAGTACATATAATATATCAAACCATATACTATGACGATCTTCTAATCGCGCCATATATTCGGAGAGATGGCGCACCCAAAATGGAGCTTTCACATTAGGATTCAGCTTCTTCCAGTACAGCATGATATACGGCGTTACAAAACAACCTACAAACACTAAGTATGTAAGGAATAGAGGTGTTTCTATATTATGTTGGGACATAAACCCTGACCAGTCTACGACCATTAGACCACCAAGGTATAGAAAAACAAACCAATATATAAATCCTATTACCTTTATAACAAGGCGAATTATCTGTTTTACATCCATATCTATAAGCCTACTAATGTTTTAAATCGCGTATTATTGTGAAAGCGTTCAAAATGGTCTTGTTCTGCTGCCACAGCTTTCACAGATGGATCAATTTTAATTGCTTTTTCAAGCCAATCAAGGGCCTTAGTATCATCCCCTTGGTCTGCATAAATGGTAGCAATGCCATAGACGGACCAAGTGTTACTAGGGTCCTTTTCTAATACCTTTTCAAACCATTGTTTAGACTCATTTAATTGGCCTTGCAACTTGTATACCATGGCCATATTGTAGTAATTAGCTACATTATTTGGATCTAAATCGTAAGCCTTTTTAGTATCTGCTAAACCTTTAGTAGTATCTCCACTTAAAGCCGTAGCAAAGCCACGAACCGAATAAGCGTCTGCATTATTTGGATTATACTTAATAGAAGCTGTTGCCTCCTCGATGGCTTTCGCATAATCACCAGAGGATAGAGCTTGCTTAGCGGCCATAACATGAGTATCTTGCTCTGTTTTAACTTGTTCGTTAGCTGTTGTTGTAGGTTTAGTGTCTTGTTGGGTATTAGTATCTGTACCACAACCCTAATAGACTAAGCAAACACATACATAATAGAATATATTTCATACATTACCTCTATATTAGCCATTTAATACAATTACATAATCGACTATTTACTATCATTACATTATATAGCACTATCATATAATTCATTAAATACTAGCACATAGTTTTTTAATTACCATTACAATTATACCAAAACTATATACAAAAAAGGACGAGCCGCAACTCGTCCTTTTTTGTTATATGGTAGGTAATGTTATAAATCTTATTTTTTTGCTTTAGAGCAACGGTCTAATAGGAATGCAACGCCTACGAATGGGATGCCACCGCTTTCACCAAGGCCAATTTCACATGTGGAACTGGAGCTTACGCCTAGTGTTGCGCCGTATTCAGCAATTTCACCAGCAAGGTCTTTTGTAGCAGATTTGTTAAGTTCTGGTGTAAAGAAACCTTTTTGACCAGCAAAGCCATCGCATGCGAAGGATTTGATATTGAATACATGGTCTGTGCAGAGACGAGCCAAGTCTTCAATGTATTGAGATTTATTCAAAGATTTAATCTTACATTGTTTATGTACGATTACGCGTTCATCGCATTTTTCAATGTCGAGATGAGGTACTACGTATTTGCACAAGAATTCAGAAATATCGTTGATTTCTAAGTCTAGCATGTGTTTGAAAGCATGGTTGAAGCATGCACTATGGTCGATCACGATTGGATATTTACCATTTTGAGATGCTTTCATCAATGCATCGTGCAAGTCTTTAACAGCACGTTCATGAACGTCATCGTAGTTTTCAAAGCTCAAGCCACAGCAGAGGTTTTCGATATGTTTTGGATAGATAATATCGATATGAGCCTTGTTGCAGAGGCTTTCAACAACTTGTTGCAAGCTGCGATCATCGTCATAACCTTGGTTAGGTTTGAATGCGCGGTTTGCACATGTACTGAAGTATACAACCTTTTCAAAGTTAGTTGGTTTGATGCGGTTTTTCAATTTATAGCGATTAGCTTTAGGAGTTGTTTTAGGAACATATGGTGTAACACCTGTTACGCCATGCAAACCTTCAGTAATCTTAGAAATCGCTTTTTGTGTAATGATGGAACCTGCAATGCCTTCAAGGCTTACGCCAGCACGACACATTTGAAGTGTTGTGGAGAAGTTATCATAGATTTTCTTAGCCAATTCTGGTGCAGGTGGATCAATTCGGCGCATGGATAAAGCAATTTGAGCAGTATCGATGCTAAGTGGGCAAAGGCCTTTACACATAGAACAAGCAGCACAAGTGTCTACGCCAAAGTATTCATAGCCTTTTCTAAGTTCAGATGCCAATGTGAAGTTGCCTTCGTTTTCAAGGCGTTTAGTTTCACGCAACAATGCAATACGTTGACGAGGAGTCAATGTTAAATTACGACTTGGACAATGTTTTTCACAGAAACCGCATTCCATGCAGATTGTGAAAGCATCGTCGATAACACATTGAGCTTTAAGGTTTTTCTTGTACACATCTGGATCATCAGTAATCATAACATCTGGGTTCAAGATGCGTTCAGGGTCAAAGATAGCTTTGATACGACGGTTGATTTCGTATGCTTTTTACGACCCCATTCCATTTCAACGAATGGTGCTACCATGCGGCCTGTACCATGTTCGGCTTTCAAAGAACCACCGAAACCAGATACGCGTTCGGACATTTCTTTTACCAAATCGCCGAAGTTTTTAGTATCTTTAGGGTCGCTGAAGTCAGGTGTAATGTTAAAGTGAACGTTACCAGACAAAGCATGACCGAAGATTACGCCACCATCAACGAAATCGTATTTGTGGAATAATTCTGTAAGCATTTCAATGCCTTTAGTGAAGTCTTCGATTTGGAAGCAAACGTCTTCGGTAATAACAGTAGTACCTTTTCTACGTTGACCACCAACGATAGGCAAGATACCTTTACGGATTGCCCACCAGGAATCGTATTCTTTAGGATCTTGAGAATACAGACTTGGGATAGCTGTTGGGATATCTTTCAATTGTTCTTTAATGAAAGCTAAGTTTTCATCTACAGTTTCTTTGGAATAGCTTTCAGTTTGGAACAAGATAGCACTTGTACCTTCTGGTACTTCACGAACGAAGTCAGGTACATTTTCTAGAGTTTGAACTGCTTTCAAGGATTGATAGTCCATCATTTCAGCAGCAACAACCTTTTCACGGCCCATATTAGCCAAAGCTACAACCGCAAGAGATGCATCGTTCAATGTGCTGAAGAACATGAGACCGCAACCTTTATGAGGTACGTCTTCAACAGTGTTGTACACGATTTCAGATACGAAGCCCAATGTACCTTCAGAACCGATGAACAAGTGATTGATGATATCGATAATATCTTCGAAATCAACAAGAGAGTTCAAGCCATAGCCTGTAGTATTTTTAATTTTGTATTTGTGATGAATCAAATGAGTCAATTCTTCATCAGCCAAGATTTCTTTGCGCAATTGCAAGATATCTTCAACCATTTGAGGTTTTTCACGAAGGAATTGTTCAATAGATTTTTTGTCGGATGTATCGAGAACAGTACCATCTAGCAATACAACGCGGATGGAACGGATTGTTTTATAGGAGTTTTGAGCCGTACCACAGCACATACCAGAGGAGTTATTGTTCAAAATACCGCCTACTAATGCTGTTGCAAGTGTAGCAGGATCTGGGCCGATTTTGCGGTTATATGGTTTCAATAAATCATTCGCATCGGAACCGATAACACCACATTCGCATTTTAAAGCTTTGCCATCGTCGATAACTTCCATTTTTTTGAAACCATCATTACATACGATAAGCACGTCTTCACTGGAACATTGACCAGACAAAGAAGAACCAGCTGCACGGAATGTAAATGGTGTACCACATTGTTGGCACAAACGAATAAGGCGTCTTACTTCACGTTCATCCTCAGCCTTTACAACAACCTTTGGTAAATAGCTATAACAGGACGCGTCAACACCATATGCATAACGACGTAAATGATCAGTATAGACACGATCTTTGCAAATCTCTTTTGCCTCCTTGACAAAACGTTCATAATCTTTTATAAGCGTACTCACTTGTATATCCTCCTATCCTCTCTTAAGGAATTTGTCTTATATTTAGTATACGCCGTTCTCATTCTCACTACTATAATTATGCATAAATTATATGTCTCCTAATAATTCTCGATATGCATGGCTTTTTTATTTCTTTACTTGAAAGTGCATCTCAGTGGCATTATCATGTACTCATTTTTTCACATATTAAAATAAAACTATTTTGTTTACTTAGTAATTAAAGAACTCTATAATAAATGAACGCCAAATTGCCCATAAAACTTGATGTATCGTGTATATAATTCTATAGGAAATAGTTTACATAAATTATACATAAAACTGTATATTTCCATTTATTTCAATTTTATCGTTCTCATTTATATTTAAGTATGACTTTTAATCATAACTTTTAGATTTCCCTACTAATAATCGTTCACTTTCACATAAAAAGCCCTCTAGGGATATAACTCTTTCGAGCAACCACTAGAGGGCTTATAGTAAACATATCAAATCTATCGGTTCATACTAACTAGAACATAAGAAGTATAGTATTCGAATTTCTATTGATGATCAGAGAAGCCATATTATCCCAAAATACCAGACTTAAGAATAAGACGTACAGCTAGTGCAAAGACTGCCACGCTCATAAGAGCAAGAATAGATTTTGCTTTCAGACGTTTTGCAATGCGCGCACCTGCTTGGGCACCAAAGATAGCACCAATACTAGTAGGGATAGCAATACTAAATACGATATGATTTTCCAATAAATGCGTTATAACACCTATCATTGTAGATACCGCAAGGATAGATTGGCTTGTAGCTGTAGCCATATGGGTTGGGAATCCCATCAGATAAATCAAGGCAGGCACATGGATAAGGCCACCACCAATACCAAAGATACTGGAGATAAAACCTACAAAAAAGCTAATGCTAATGCCAATAGGTTTGCTATACTTTAACTGATCAAGGGTAAGGCTTTCTTCCTTCCGCTCCCCTTTTTTGAAGTTCTTAAATCCAATCAAACCAGAAGCGCATAGCATAAAGCACCCAAAGGCAAACATAAAGCCTTGTCCAGAAAACCAACCAGACATTTGAGCCCCTAAGATAGCACCTGGTAAAGTCGCTAAACTAAATACAATAGCGGCACTGATAAGAACCTTTTTCTGTTTAATATATGCAATAGAGCCAGAAATAGCATTACACATAACAGAAAAGAGTGATGTCCCTACAATCATAGATGGGGACCACTCCGGGAACCAGTACATGAAGAGAGGAACGAATACAAGGCCCCCTCCGGCACCGATGATGGTGCCTAGCATAGCCGCTAAAAAGCCAACTATGGTAAAGAATATATAAAATACTATAATGTTATCCAGCATAATAAGGCCTCCCTTTACTTAGATTGAAGATATCTCTTTGCTATAAATTCGATTGGAAAAAGTCTTTCGCTGCTTTTAATCGTCCTCGTTCACAAGAGACTTGTAGCTCATCACCTGGTTCGAGTTTTACATCTCCAAGGGGTACAATGTATGTTCCATTGCGACGAATACTTACGATGAGTGTCCCCTCTGGCAATGCCAAGTCTTGTAGTTGTACATCTGTATAGTTTGCCACTACAGGCACCTTCGTTTGGAAGAATGTTTGTACAGCTTCTAGATTGCTTTGCCCACTCATGGCTTGCAATAAGGAATCGTAAATTGGCGGCTCTTTTAAAAGATCTGCCACAAGATAGGCCACCAATGTAACGATACCGATAGCGTAAATATTAGAAAAACTATTCGTCATTTCAAGAACGAGTTGAATCGCCAAAATTGGGGTTCGCATCGCAGCTGCTAGCATACCACCCATGGCACAAATAACGAATTGCGGTACAAAATCAGGTGAGATAATACCCATAGATGAAAGCACGCCTTCACAAAAGGCACCTGCTGAGGCACCTATGACGAGCATGGGCAAGAATATGCCGCCTTGTGCACCACTGCCATAGCAAAAGGTGGTAAGTAAAATCTTACCTAATACGATTCCCACCCAAGAGTAATACGCCATGCGATTGAAAGGCTAGCTGTCCTACTAGATCATTGCCACCACCTAAAAGAAGTTGCGAGTCATAGCCGATAACGGCCACAGTCACAAAGGTAAGAGCTAATTTCAAGAATCGAGAGCATTTCAGCCACTCAAAGAATTTCTTAAATGCGAAGATCATGCGGCAGAAGAGCACCCCACAGAGCCCCATGATAACGCCCACCATAAGCAGTACAGGGAAGTACTCAAGAGGCACACCTGAGGTTACGGAAAATCCAAGAGCTGGTTCGAGGCCAAATATACTAACCGTAATATAGTTAGAAATCAATGTGGCCACAAAGGTGGGAATAACGAGATAGGAATAAAAGCTTTTATGGACCTCTTCAAAGACGAACATCGCCCCCGATACAGGTGCACTAAAGGCAGCCGTTAAGCCCGCCCCTGCACCAGCAGAGGTCAAAATGCGCTGCTCACGTAGCCCTGAATTCATCCAATAGGATACAATTTTACCAGCAGAGCCACCGATTTGTACGGCTGGCCCTTCACGGCCTACAGAAAAGCCTGCAAAACCAGTCAATACGCCACCTATCATCTTAGAAGCCAGCGTCCGATACGGTTTCATATCAAAAAGACCCAGCATTTCTCCTTCGATTTGAGGAATACCAGAACCACCAGATAATGGAGCCCATGCAAGCAATCTGTCGACGATAAAGGCAAAGATGACCATTACTATAAGCCAGCCTATGGCCCATTCCATGGTAATGCCGTCCATCAACTGCCAACGAATATGCTCTGACTCAAGGATTAAATAACGGTACGTAGCACCACAAAAGCCTGCAATCATGCCCACAAGAGCGCCCTTCGCAATGAGCTCCGTTAACAACATACGATTCATGGACATATCTGCTAAGGTAGAACTGCGCTTATTAATTTTCCATAGCCTCATACCATTCCTCCTTAGCATCAGCCAAAATTTAAACACTCGTACATAAACTATGTATTCATATCCTTAGTATACTTATGTAAACCATCATTTTCAAGAAATGATTACATACAACATCAGTTATCTAATTAGAAGACAACGCTACAAACGCAAAGCTAGCCACCTCTAAAACGAGATGGCTAGTTTTGTTAAGCAAGTGTGTAAATGTATTTTCTTTACATATTCGGAGGCATCTGAAATATGTAAAGACACTAAAGATGTAAAGTTCTTAGGGCCAGAGCTCAGCATCATTTAGACTATTAGATTATTTAGACAAGTCCTAAAATTCCTTAGAATATGGATTCGTAAATGCCGATGATTTCTTCCATAGATGCATCTCGTGGATTACCAGGTGTACATGCATCGTTGAAAGCAGATTCAGCGAGGAATGGAATGTCTTCTCGTTTCACGCCCGCTTCGCTAAGAGATTTAGGAATGCCTACATCATCAGCTAGCTTTTGGATTACATCAATTGCTGCTTGACGATATGTTTCTTGATCCATTCCATCTACATCAGGAACGCCCATAACGCGAGCAATTTCACGATATTTTTCTCTTTTATCAGGGCATTGAATTTCAATACTGCTGTTAAAAGCATTGCACACGCCTTGCCATGAGGGATGTCGTACACAGCACTCAATGGATGCGCCATGGAGTGAACGATGCCAAGACCTACGTTGGAGAAGCCCATACCTGCAATATATTGACCAAGAGACATAGCTTCACGGCCTCCGAAGTCACCAGCCACGGCGCTACGCAAGGAACGCCCGATAATTTCAATAGCTTTCAAATGAAGCATATCAGTGAGTTCCCACGCCCCTTTTGTGATATAACCTTCTACTGCGTGTACGAGAGCATCCATACCTGTGGCAGCGCAAAGACCTGTCGGCATAGACGCAGACATATCAGGGTCCACGATGGCTACGATTGGAATATCATGAGGGTCAACACATACGAATTTACGGTTCTTTTCAACATCTGTAATAACGTAGTTAATAGTAACCTCTGCAGCCGTACCAGATGTGGTGGACACAGCGATAATCGGCAAGCAAGGATGTTTCGTAGGCGCCACCCCTTCAAGGCTGCGTATCATCACCAAACTCAGGGTTCGTCATAATTGTAGCAATAGCCTTACTTGTATCAATAGCACTGCCCCCACCTACAGCAACGATAGCTTCAGCACCTGCTGCCTTACAAGCAGCCACACCAGATGTTACGTTTTCAATCGTTGGATTCGGCTTAATATTGTCATATACATCGTAAGCAATACCTGCCGCATCAAGAAGATCTGTTACCTTTGTAGCCACCTTAAACTCAAATAGATCAGGTGTAGACGTAACAAGGACCTTTTTAAAATGGCGATTCTTAATTTCGTTCACAATCTCCTGAATCGCCCCTTGTCCAAAGTAGGACGTACCGTTCAACATAATTCTCCGAGCCATATACATTCACTCCTATAACATAAAAAATAAACCGATAGAGAATAACTATACTAAGTAATTCTCTATCGGTTTATTAAAATCCTTGAAGCTGTGTTATGTATACACTATATAATCATTGTAATATTCCGTTTTCTCATCAATCGTAATAGGGAATCTAAAGACTTAAACGGCTTAGACATAAGTCCCCTCCTACAAGCAAAAACAAATCGCCTAAGAAATTTTACTCATCTTCATAAGCAAGATCCGTTTCACAGATTCATCGAGTCGTTCTTTAGAGATACGACCATCTTTTACAGCTTTCATAAGGCCATTATATGCCTCTTGCATGTGTTCGTACTCATGGCATACAAGCAAGATATCGCTACCGGCAAGAATGGATTGAACTGCCATATCGCCGAAGGTGTAGTGTTTTGCAAGAGCGCCCATGTCCATATCGTCTGTTACGACAACTCCGTTATAGCCCATATCTTTGCGCAACCAGTCAGTAATAATCGCTTTAGACAGACTAGATGGATGGTCTGGATCGATTTGAGGATACATCGCGTGGGACACCATAATTGCATATGTATTCGGTTTAGACTGCTTAATGAGGTCTACAAATACCTTCGTATCTTCATTCAACAAAGTCTCTTTAGACACTGGCACAACACTGGTATCAGCATGTAAATCGACATCTGTTTTACCAATACCTGGGAAGTGTTTATAGGAATACCATAAACCAGCTTCATCATAGGCCTTACTTACAGTGCTGGCATACCGTACAACATCATCGGGCTTTGTACTAAAGGAACGGCCATAGGTTAAGCCCAAGTCCGCTACAGGAGCAAAGTTAATGTTGAAACCCAAGTCCTTTAGTTCTGTACCAGACTGTTTTGCCAAGGATACCGCTTGTTCAATAGGTTCCTTGCCTAACTCTTCTGCAGGAGGAACCTTGATGAGCTGATCCTCCATGCGTGCCACAGCACCACCCTCTTGATCGATACCGATGAATAATGGCGTTAAACCGGCACTTTTACTAGTTTTATTAATATCTGTAATCAACGATTTCACTTGATCCTTTGGACTCCATATTGCGGTCAAACAAGATGATACCGCCCACGCGATACTCATTGAGCATAAACTTCGCATCATCGTTCAAGGTCTTGCCGTGAATGCCAATCATCAACAATTGGCCTACCTTGTCCGCGTCGGACATATTAGCTACTAATTTATCCACCTTTTCCTCTGGTGAAAGCTCGCTCTGTGCCACGGATTCATAGGTTACAGGCTCAGCCTTAGAAGCAAATGGGTTATGTAAACCGCAGCCCGTTGTAAGCGCCAATGCGCCAATCATCGTAGCCGCTACGATACGTCGAAACATATATACCTCCAAAATCTCTAAAAAGTATTATGTATAGTATATCAAATAATAAAGACAACCCCAACAACGCTAATATATAGAGTGCATCGGTAGCGCAAAAAAGACTATTACCCAAAACCTACAAATACATACCGTATTGGTTCCAAGTAATAGTCTTTATATCAGTTAAGATTAAACTTATGCTTAAATTTTGCTTGTGCTTAACTTTTGCTTATCCTTAAATTTTACCTTGCTCTTTCATTTCTGCTAAGAGCTTTACGATGCGAGGGCCAGCCTTTACCACCGCAAGCACCTGTACCAGCACGAGTTGCTTCTTTTACCTCAGGAAATGTATGAGCACCATTCAAAATGGCTTCTTTAATCGTTTTACGTGTAATGCTACGGCATGTACACACCTTTGTAAGCTTGTCCAGAATCGCCTCTGGCACTTGATTTTCTTCAAAATCCATATATATTCCTCATCTATTCACTTGAATATCTATATACTGTATCAATTTAATATATCGATTTACATATCAATTTAGTTTAGTGGATTAGTTTACTATATCAATAGTATCTAACCATACACTGTAACATTAATATATCGAAAATTTACGATTTCTATACACAGTATATCATATATTAGAAACTATATCGATAGTTTTTAATATAAATACAACTATAATTTTGTTCATACTTATAACACAAAAAAACCTCTACCATAGATTTATCACCTATACGGTAGAGGCTTTCACCAAATATATTTATAAAATCGTCCCAATGATTGCAAAGTAAATTTTGAAAATTGTTTGTTGCAATGGACGGATTACCATAGAAATAATCGGTGTATTAATAAGGATGATAAAGAAAATCAAGTTAATCATCCCTAATTGGTAATATTTAATTTGCCATTCTGTCGGTAGCCACGGCAAAATGATATTAAAACCAGGTAATGGTGGGAATGGAATTAAGCAGAAAATGGAAAGGCCGATGCTATACAAAATAATGTATTGCATAACCATTGGTAAACCGGAGACTGCATAAGATTCAAATTACCCAAAAGTACGTATATGAAAGTAAATACGAACCCTGTAATCAGGCCTGCTATAGGACCTGCAAAAGCAAGTAGGCTCATATCACGGCGTGGGTCTTTAAAGTAAGATGGATTAATAGCCATCCCTTTAGGCCAGCCAAATCCAACTAGAATGATACAGATAGTACCTATTAAATCAAGGTGTGCCAAAGGAGATAATGTGAGGCGCCCCGCCATCCGAGGTGTTGGATCGCCAAACCAGGTAGCTACTTTGGCCTCTGCATATCCAAAGACAGAAAAAACGATGATAATAGCAGGAATACTAGCTAATATCTGTATCGGATTTAAATCAAACATAAAACTCCTTTATATGTTACCTAACATGTTTATGAACTATATATCATATATAGATTACATAACACGTTGATGTATTACATAAATTCTTATTGTTTAGCTTCCCATGCGGTGTAGCCGTCTTGAATGCAACGAAGGGCATTCAATGTACGTGGATAGCCGATGTACGGCACGCATTGAGATGCGATGTTAATCAAATATTGTTTACTGTTGCCTACGTTCAAGTTGCCTTCTACGTGAGCCTTTAATTGAGGTTCACATCCACCTTGAGCTGCCAAGAAACAGAAGGTAATCATTTCACGGTGAGCCACACTCAAGCCTTTACGTGTGTAGTAGTCGCCGAACATATTAGCAAGCCACTTTTTGATGTGACGTGTATCTTCAGGACCTTCTTCGTAAGAATGACGCACAGATTCACCAAAGATTTCCACCTGTTTTTCTATGCCTTTTTCAAGACGAGATGCAGCAGTAATTGTACTGCGAGATGGATCCGCAACAGTTTCCCCGCGATAGTCAAAAATCTTATTTGTGACCTTAAAGAATGGACGCACGACCGATGCCAAGATATGGCACAGCTTGATAAAGGAGCTCTATTACTTCATCGGGAATCAAGCCAAAGTTAAGTGCTGCTGGTAGCATCAACGCATATTCATCGACAGCAGATACACCCACTAATGTAGCAAGGATGGCCAAGAAGCGATCCTTGGCAGACACATTACGACCCTCTTCGGTGATAACTTCATCGAACGCAAAATTATCAAATAAAACTTCAAACTCAGGGTCAATATAACCTGCAGGGGCCGCAATATCAGGGAACATGCGCTCCGTATAAGCTTGAGCAAATTCAGATTTAGACATAGGAAACCTCCATAAACAACACTGGTGAAAGCCCAAAGGAGCTTTCACCAGCAATAGTTATGTAATTATTACGGCTTGCGCCATCAAATTATAAAGCTGGGAAAGAGAAGTCAGTACCGTATACTTCTTTCCAAGCAGCCAAGAACATATTGTATTCATTAGAACCAGGAGTGATTTGGTACGCTTGAACATCTGGAGAGAAACGATATACAGTATGCAAGCTTGGATGAACAATATATTTGAATAATGTAGCTTCGCCATATTGATTGTTATGCATGTTCACTACATTGATGCCGAATACATAGTTACGGCTACTATCGATACCACTGAATTGGGATGCTTTATCAAAGAAGTATGTTTCAGAACCATTTGCACTGTTTGGAACCTCTGGATAGTTAGCTAAACCATTCCAGTTTGCTGCATTAGCAACACCACCAACTAATAATGTACCGGCTATTACAAATGCGCCTAATAAATTTTTATTCATAATGCTCTCCTTTTTGCCTTTACGGCATCTCACGACAGGTCATGCTCTCACATGACCTCAGCATAATATGTTATATGTATAGTATATCACATTTTATGAAAATATTAGATATATTAAATTACAGAATGTATGCATATGAGATCTTACTAGAGTACGCTACATTAGCACTTAAGCTTCTCTGCTGTTCTAGCATTAGCGTTATCGATTGCTTCTAACAATTTGTTAAGCAACATACGCATTTGACGTGTTTCTTCAACGTCAAAAATCGGGCCTGCAGCTTCAGACAAGCGACGTGGTATATGAACTGCTTCATCACGTAATGCTTTACCAGTATCAGTAAGGGTTACCATTACTACGCGTTCATCTTGGCGGCTGCGTTTACGCTTTAAGAATGCTTTTGCTTCTAATTTCTTTAAAAGTGGTGTTAATGTACCAGAATCAAGGCGCAATACTTGGCCTAGTTCTTTAACGGACAAATCACCATATTGCCACAATGCCATCATTACGATGTATTGAGTATATGTCAAATTCAACGGATCTAAGTGACTGCGATATGCATTAACAATTTCCTTCGCCACTACATAAAGTGGGAAGCTCAATTGGTTTTCTAATTTCATGTACTCTGCATCAGGTACGTCTTCTTTATGTTTGTAACCTTCGAGTACGCCAATTTCTGCCATATTCTACCTCCATATGCACACAATAATCTACAAATTAATTGTACACAATTCTACAGCAAGCAGTCAACGTAAAAAACCTACTTTGTTCAGATATTTTTAAATTTGTCAATTAATTAATATATTTTTTCTTTTTTATTAAGAAAATGAGTGCATCCATAGAATTTATGGGCAGAAATCACACCATGAAGCTGTGAACCTATTAATAAATTTTTTTTATATTAGAATTCAATACCACATGCAGACATTGCTTCTTCAAGACGTTTAGCATAATCCAATTCTTCTGGAATAGAATGTTCAATTAATTCAGCAATTTTATGAGCACCCTCTTCATTTTACTTAATATGATTTCTTTCTAGATTTATGTCATATAGTATAATAAAAGAAATTCTATATAAACCTGATTGATAATAGGAGGACTATATGAACACCTTAGAATGTATCAAAACACGTCATAGTACGCGTAAATTTAAAGCTGATCAATTATCTCGAGAACTTATCGATCAAGTCCTCGATGCTGGCCGCCGTGCCCCATCGGGTGGTAATACACAATTGACACATTTTATGGTCATTACAAACCAGGATGTGCTCAAAGAGCTAGTAACACTCGTTCAAGAGGAATACGGCAAAATGCCGATTACAGAAAATACATTACCTTACATGGTAAACATCATTAAAATGTCCGCTGAAGGCAAGTTTGTATTTAACTATGGTGCACCGGCGCTCATCGTACTAGCAAGCCAAGCGAGCTATGCAAACAACTTTGCCGATGTATCTTGTGCAATGCAAAACATGATGCTCGCTTGCAATGAACTCAATCTTGGCAGCTGCTGGGTAAATCAAATCCGTCACCTTCAAGACAACGAACGCATCCAAGCTAAAATGCGTGAACTAGGCCTTAAAGAAGGTGAAAAAGTATATGCTAGCCTTGCATTTGGCTATCCAGACTTACCAAACGGTCTTAACCGCCGTGAAATCGAAGCAAAAGGCTATCCTGTAACATATATTGATTAATTTGATTAATTGAGACTATAAAATCAATATATTTACGTACAGTATATAAATATATTCACAATTAATATACAACACAAAAGCGCTATCTATCCTACAACTCTAATTGAGTATCTATCGGAATAGATAGCGCTATTTTATTAACACCATTCATGTATTTTGGTGCTAGTTCTCTCTAATAAATAGTAGATATTTTAATGACCTATAATCTATGCGCTAATCCCATAATGGTGCACTAAAATAACTATTTATCATAATTAAAAATAAAATATAGTCGACTTTTGGTCATACATGGTATGATTACAATGGCATTTTGTAGAAAGGATGTGTGATGATGTCGATTTTCTCTCCAGCTCCTCATATTGAACGATTACCAGAGGGGCAAATCGATTCCACCTACAAACGTCTTCGCAAAGAAGTCTTTGCAGGTACTTTTATTGGTTATGCTACATTCTATTTGATCCGTCAAAACTTTAGTTTGGCTGTTCCGTACATGATTGCTGAGTACGGCTACACTAAAGCGGATCTTGGTATTGTCATGACCCTCTTATCCGTAGCGTACGGCGTAAGTAAATTTGTCATGGGTAATGCGTCTGACCGCTCTAACCCAAAATACTTCTCCACAGTAGGTCTATTGCTCAGTGCTTTAGTTATGTTATTATTCGGCACCTTACCTGGTGTTTTAAGCAGTATTCCTATCATGTGCGTGCTCGCCTTCTTAAATGGTTGGTTCCAAGGTATGGGCTATCCTCCATATGCGAAAAATATGGTAACTTGGTTCTCCGTTCTGAACGCGGTGCTTGGTGGTCTTGGTGGAACGTATCCCACAATCTTGGTGGCGGTATTATCGCACCTCTCGCTACGTTAGGTATCTATCTATTTGGTACATGGCATAGTATTTTCTTCTTCCCTGCTCTTATTTCTATCGTATTAGCTGTGGTTACATTCTTCTTGTTGAAAGATACACCTCAATCTTGTGGCTTGCCACCTATCGAGGAATATAAACACGAAACAGTAGCAACTGAAGTAAAAGATGAAAACAAAACTACTTTCAAAGAAATCTTCTACAAATATATTTTGCATAACAAATACTTATGGTATCTTGCAATTGCAAATATCTTTGTATACTTCATCCGTTACGGCGTAGTAAGCTGGGCGCCTACTTATTTGACTGCTGTGAAAGGCTTTACAAAAGAAGGTTCCCGTTGGGCTTACTTCTTATACGAATGGGCTGGTATTCCAGGCATGCTCGTAAGTGGCTATTTGAGTGACCGCGTATTCCGCGGCCGTCGTGCTCCAGCTACCATCTGCTTCATGCTATTCGTTATCTTGGCAATCCTTGTTTACTGGTTCAACCCAGCAGGCAATATCCTTATCGATAACTTAGCACTTATCGCTATTGGCTTCCTCATCTACGGTCCTGTTATGATGATCGGCCTTCAAGCAGCAGACATGGTACCACGCGTAGCAACAGGTGGCGCTACTGGTCTTACAGGCCTTCTTGGTTACCTCATCGGTTCCGCTGGTGCTGGTGCCTTCATGGGTCTCATGGTTGACCTTTATGGTTGGGATGGCGGCTTCGTAGCCCTCGTTGGTGCATGTATCCTCGCTATCGTATTCCTACTTCTCACACTTGGTGACAAATCCCAAGCAAAGAATAATCTACAACTAATAGTTGTATGAACCTAAAACTCCCTAGTAACACATCATTACTAGGGGATTTTATTATGTCTTAAAATATATACTGTACTAAATTCTATGCTACACACAAAGAACCATTTAAAACTTTCAAATTATACACGAGACCAAGTCGCGCCAAACCGTGCAATGCAACAGCCGTAACAGGATCTATAAGACCAAGTACGCCCACGCAGATGATCGCTACGTGGAATACAATAGACACGATAAGTAGACCTAAATGAGACTGCTTTGTTCCTTTTGAAAGCTCCGATACAGGAGATGGGTCATCCACAAGGGATCCCATCATAAGTGCCACTAAGATAAGCTCCAAGGAACATGGGCATAGTACCAATAACAAGGTTACAGTATGTATGAAATCCTGTGTCAATGCAAAGGAGCCCATAGATAATAGCAATACAGCCACAACAATGACAGACGAATAATTGTTAATGCCCTGACGCATAGCAACGAGTTGTGCTGGCATTGTAGGCAGCATATCATCATCTACAGTGTAATGTGACTCACCCGTAATAAGCTGCTCCAAGAAGAAACCAGCCTGTACAATGAGCCCCACATAGGCCGCCGTATGATAATCGCCATTGGAAATGAGCCACCATGGCCACTACAATGAGAAAATTAGCATGGATCTCTAAACGCTCCCAAATACTTTGAACACTATTAATAAGTAGTGGTAAACCACAAACTAGAACCGTTACCCATGCTAAATCTATAACGGGATTTAATGACTCTGTAATCACATCCAAAGAATAAAGACAACGCCTAATGCTAAAATAGCACCTTGCGTAAATAACGACACCTGAGCCGATAAAGACTGTAAAAACTTCATATAGACCTCTCTATACACTAGAACCGGCTAAACTTGCTCCGGAAACACAACACAAAACAACACAATAATAATTCAAAACTCTTTATACCTTAAGTAATTTGAAACTCTCTGGGCCTAAAGTAATTTAAAACACTTTGTACCTAAGGTGATTTAAAGTTTATGTACCCATAGGGGTATATCTACAATGTAAATATTATACAAGACATACAAACTATATACAAATTAATTTTTTCGATAAATAATAAAAGAACTGCATTTCCATTACAGAATAGGAAAAGAACGAATTCATAAAAATGACCTCTCCCTTTAAAGATCTAGTTGAAGGCGCTTATTTCTTTATTAGATATAGAAAGAACAGGTCCCTAAAAACGACTTAGCTCGCTTTGGAGGCTTTTAGGGACCTGTTCTTTCGGTTACTGATATGAAATTAGAGCTTCAACGCCTCAATCCATTCTGCTTCTTTAAAGCCCACCAGAACTTTGTCTTCAAGAACCAAGATAGGACGTTTTACAAGCATACCATTGGATGCTAACAAAGCTAGTTTTTCTTCTTCACTAAGGTTTGGCAATTTATCCTTCAATTGTTGTTCACGATAAATCATACCAGAAGTATTAAAGAATGCTTTCAAATCTTTACCAGATTGTGGATACCAAGCTGCGATTTCTTCTGCTGTAGGGTTTTCAGATTTAATATCACGATCTGTGTATTTAATATTATGATCATCTAAGAATTTCTTTGCTTTTTTGCATGTTGTGCATTTAGGATATTCAACGAATAACATAGCGTCTCCTTATAGTAATACATAATGTCATAACGATTTATTTATAAAATAAGTGTACCAAATATATCGAAAATTATCAATCAGCAGTACATGAATTTGTAATACATCTTATATTCTTCAAATCAGCTTGAAGCCCCTCTGTATCCTCTGCTTCAAGTAAATCTAAATCCATCTGTAGTCTTAAGAAAAACCCCTTAGACATTCCAAAATATTTACACAATCGTAAGTCTGTATCTGCAGTGATTTTACGTTTGTCTTGTAGGATTTCTTGTATCCGCGATACAGGCACCATAATATCTTTAGCGACACGATATGCACTTAAACCCAATGGCTCCATAAATTCCGTACGTAGAACCTCACTCATTTTAGGTACTGGGATTAGTTCCTTCATACTTTTATCTCCTTAATGATAATCTACAATTTCCACATCATATAAATTAAAATCTTCATCTATACAAAAACATATTCTATATTGCTTATTAATACGAATACTACATTGCCCAAGTCGATCACCTTGTAAAAACTCAAAACGATTACCAGGTGGAACCATAAAATCATCTATAGTCCGACAAGCATGTAACATACGTAATTTTAATAATACTATTTTTTGAATCTGAGTCGGTAAACGTCGTGAGTATCCACGATAAAAAATGCGTTCTGTTTCTTTATCCTTAAATCCGATAATCATAGAACCTCTCCTTCGATTATAACTGTTTTACAGGTATAACTCAATAATATATACCTGTAAAACGAGTATATTATGGAATATTTTTATTCTATAAATCATTTCGGTAAAAGATTTCTCTAAACTCTCACTCAAATCCTACTATTCTCCTGACTCTATTGGTCAACTATTTCGGAATGTATCTAGTTTTAGTCATCACTTGAAGATAAGCAAAGATTAATACTAACTTTTAAAAAATTATCCATATAACTAATGGCTATAAATGTAAAAAGACCTATAATCTCCCGGCTTTCATCTGCAAAGTATAACAGTGAAAGATTAGAGCATATAGGTCTCTTATAAAATCTATATATTATTTTTATTAGTATTCATAATACGATTTACATTAGAGCAAGAATGTAAGCCCCATAGCCACGAAGATGGCTGGCAATAGGTTGGCAATTCGGATTTTACCAGGCCAGATGAGGTCAATACCGACACAGAAGATCAGAATAGATCCCACGTAGGACAGGTTATCGATGGCTCGGCGTCATTAGAGGCGCAGCGATGTGAGCCATGGCTGTAATGATCCATTGGGTAATCCCTACAGGAATAAAGGAGAACAATGCGCCCTTGCCCATAGAGGATACCATAACCATAACGATGATGCCGTCGAGGATGCCTTTCAACAACAGTGTTTGGTAATTACCAGTTAAGCCGTCTTGAATAGAGCCTAGTACGCCCATGGCTCCCACTGTAAACGTAAGGGATGCCGTAATAAAAGCGTGCGTAAACTGTGGATCACCAGTGTTGCCAGTTTTTGCTTTCACCCAGTCACCAAAAACAGTAATCCAACGGTTAAGGTCGATAAGCTCACCAATTACAGCGCCTGCCACCATGCTAATAATCATGAGCATAGGCCCCGTCGTTTGCAGCGTGCCGTTTACGATGACTAGCATATACTGCATGGCGCCGCTCATTCCAAGAAGGAGAACGATAATGCCGCTCACCATCATGAGCGTCTGTTTCAAATTTTCTTTCATAAACCGCCCGAATGCGAGTCCGCACAAGCTGCCAGCTATGATGAGGCCAATGTTAATGGCCGTACCCAAACCAATCATATATTTCCCTTTCTTAATTGTGAAAGTAATACTTTATTTCATCATCAGTATATCAACTATATCGAAACAAATCAATCTGCTATAGCATACAACCAATCTATGCCGCTATATGGCCCTAGATAAAACATATAGCAAAAGACCCTATCCAGTAAAGGATAAGGTCTTTATGTTGTGTTTATAGCTTTGAGAGAGAAGTATATGAGAGCCCCGCTTTGGAGAGAGAGAATATATGTGTTTGTATATAAAGCGGGCCGACATATGATGGAACGCTATCTTTCCATCGACTATAGTGTACACCTTAAAGTATGGTTTAACACAAGTACAATTTTGTAACATCAATCATGTATAAAAACTATTGTTAACTAACGATTATACAAATACGTTACAACATATAGGTAAAAGAATGCGAATTATTAGAAAAAGGCAAAAATAATGAGCTAACTATCAAACATTCAGATTTATATTAATACTCAACATTTAAAACTATATTAATCCTCAGCGTCTACAGGCAATTGAACAATATCTGCTAGCTTATTAATCTCGCTAAAACAAGGGCAGTCCTTACCGTGATCGTTGATGAGACCACTAGCTTGCAGGTGGGAATAGATGGTAACGGGGCCTACAAACTTAAAACCTCGTTTCTTTAAATCCTTACTAATCCGCGTGGACAAGCCATTCTTCGCAGGTATATTTCCATTAGGGTGGCTTTCATAAATAATAGTTTTATTGTCTGTGAAAGCCCAAATATAGTTGCAAAACGAACCAAATTCATCTTGAATATCTTTAAATGCAGAAGCATTATTGATGATAGCTTCAATTTTAGGGCGAGACTTGAGCATACCCTCTGTCTGCAAGATTCGCTCTATGTCGCTTTCACCATAACTAGCAACCGTATCAATATCAAAATGATCAAAGCAGCCTCGGATAATATCTCGTTTATTCAAAATCGTAAGCCAGCTGAGGCCACATTGGAGACTTTCAAGACAGAGATGTTCAAACTGCAACCGATCATCATGAATAGGCCGCCCCACTCATGATCGTGGTAGGCCTGATACAAAGGCGTAGTAGGCCACTCGCAAGTCGCCATCATACACCTCCATGTGCCCACACGAGGACATCATACATGAGAGCCACTACGAGGCCCATCACGAGATGACCGCCTACGTAGAGCGGGATTAACAAATAGATGAATAACAATAAGGAATGTAAGGTTCTGCGTAACCATACAATCGGCGTAGATGTACCGCCGCCGACCTTGCCATCAAGCCAATTGTGAACGATGTAGATAGGCGTACCTAAACGATGAATCCAATTAGGAAGTCGCTTACCAGGATTTAAGCTAGGGCAATATAAAATGACCAATGGTAACGCCACCGCATCAAGAATGAGCAGCATCGTTAAGGTCAAGGAGAACAAATCTATTTCGCCTTCCCACGTCACTGGATGTGCTATAAAGCGGAGGGCCCACAAATAGGCTTTATATACGATATACGGTTCTAATAGCCATAATAAGGGCTTCACTACACTCATGGGACTACCTATACCAAACACAAAATAATAAAAACTACGCATCTGCGTAGTCGTTTTTTATATACAACGTTCCGATCGCATCGATTTAACTATAAGAACTACGGATATTTTAGGCCCAAAGGTGAGTCTAAAAACATCAATTTACACTCACAATTTTTAGTCCTTTTATACATCGATTTCTATACTATTATTATATCAGATTTTGGCCTTTTTGTGGGGTTAAAATTCACAAAATATTGCTTCAATATACAATTTATAGTAGTTCTCACTGAAGGAACCCACTATATAAGCTATCCCTCACTATCGATTCATATATACTTATTTTTCATCAAAATTATGAGTTATTTTGATAAATCCCTTAGAAAAATGCGGCATACAAAGTAACATAAAACCAAAATAAAGAACTAAGAATTCGCATCAACACTATGTGGCATTTTATGCCCATACCCTATGTTATTATAAATACAGGTAGTAAATACCGTCTCACTTTCTACGTTAAACAACGGCAAAAAAGGCAGCCAATAGGGGCTGCCTTTTTTGTATGCCACATACAACTTAAAAATATAGTCATATAGTTATATAATTATACTTAACAACTTAGCCTATGGATTAAACAAGATCAATAGATATGAGAGTATAAACGGGAGATACTACCATGACCAAACTACCAATATTAGCAGGTATTTTCGTGATAAGCACTATCTTATCACCAGTAGGAGCCATTGATGTTAATATTCCTGGTGCAGATTCGAAGATTCCAAAGGATGCCTACATAAATTACAAAACCACGAATCCTGATATTGAAAAAGATGTAACAAACTATGTGGAAACACTCAAGTCAACGGACAAAACTGAAGGTATTAACAAAAGCGAAATGGAATACGCTAAAGCTGCCTCTATCTATCGCAGTCAACATTACCATAATACGGTCATTTCCGTTCATGACAAATACAACCAAATTCGACTTTCATTCCCCGTAGCGGGCGTAAAAAGTGATTATAATATAGGGCGTTACAAAAAGTCCAAGTCGAACCATTGAGGACTATCGAGTGTTTACTGATAATGGAAGTCTTAATTTAGAAATTGACTATGCTGATTACAAAGACTATGACTGGCGTAACACAAAAATAGCTTATGATAAACTAACCGATAAAGACGTTCGTGATTTCTTTCAAGACATGGCAAAACATAATCCAGCAAAACACATTTCTGATATAAAGGGCACTGTATTTTCATATCCTACTGTTACCTACAGCACTTGGGATAGTATGAAGATGCCGCACCTTGAAAACGGTAAAAAAACAACGCTTACCATCGACACGATCAATTTTAAATTTAAGGGCTATAACATGCGTCATCCCTTATATCACGCAGGGTTTGTCTATTATGATAACAACCCCGTTCTGAACAAAGTTCCTACAGATAAGTTATTGGCTAATTATGTGCTTCCCTCTGTGCAAAACCTAAATGAATTAAATCAATATTCACGCATAGAAAACTTAAACGGTGTACAATACCGCGTACCAAAAGACGCCATATACGAAGGTGAAGAAAAGGGCACCGAGTACCAAGATATTAGATACTACAAAAAGGGGAACATAACATTCTTTGTTTCTACTAATAATATTCCTAAAAACCCATATGCACGCGATCTTGTTGTAAACGGTCATTACAATTTTAAAATTAATTTAGATACGTTCTGGGATATTTACTATTACCAACCAACATCAGATTATATTAATTATACCGTTATATGGAATAATAATATTCCTGGACTATCCACACACATCTATACACCTCATAAGGATGATCATATCCTAACCTTTCAATCCTATGATGGGACCTATAGCTTTACCTATATCATCTTTTACCCAAGTTTTTTACATGCTGAGGAAGTTCAAAAATTACGGAATATGATTGAGTTTTTTGACTCTACCAATAATCCTAGCTTTAAACTGAAAGCGCATGTTCTATTCCCAGAAACAGAGAAGCGATACCCATTAAAACACCATTCAAAATCAACCTAATAGTATCAGACGTATAAACAAAACAGCCAGTACTGCAAATCGCAATACTGGCTGCTTTTCTCTCTATTTCTTTTTAGACATAAGTGTACCCAAACAGATAGATAACATATTAATTAAGCTTTAAGGCAATTTAAAAACATCAGCTTCCCAAAGGTGCTTCAGCACAGGAAACTCTTGCTTATTCTGACGACTAATCAGCCTTGCCATTTCTACCATATTACGAATATCATGATAAGACCTCTTCACCTCATTGGCTTTATAAGCAACTTCAATGCTATACACATATTGATCATCACGGATTGTAAAATATGTATAATTAGTACCATTGTCAAATTTTATACTGCCGCTAAATGCAGGCACACCATTATTCCAAATGGTAGCATTATCATTAGCTGAGTACGGATATTTTCGACTCACCGTATCTATCGTAGCAAAAGCACCTGCATAAAAATGTTTTTCATCATTTGGAAAAATCGGACGACGCTTAACTAGCTGCACTATACCGCCACCCTCGTAAACGCGTGTTTCCTCACCATAGGAGGTAGGCTCGTAATCAGCTTTTCGCTTACTATTCTTGAACACACGATATTCAAAGTTTCCCCATTTTTCAACATTAGAATAGCGATCTATTGCTTTTGTATCCTCTACCGATGGGATCACATAATTCGCTAAAGCCCCTTCTGCATAATTAATATGATCAGGATTGCCATTGCCACGGTTTATGATGTTAACACGATACACATGGTTCATATCACTAGGTAAGGAAAACTCAACACCTGTATTTGTTCGCGGCTCAGTTTTCTCCTCTTTTCCAGGGATACTTGTCATAATCCCATACTTCTGATGCCATTGGCCATTTTTTACCGTTTTATATGTGAAAGCACGATCCGTATAGGTAGTCTTATGGTCTACATCCACAACGATATCTGCATTCATACTTTTAATATAATATTGAGGGCTACCATTTACTACATTAACTACTGGATTAGTGCCATCATTAATCACCTTATTTTCAAGGCTTGGATAAGGCATAGAAAAACGAATATGCTGTGTATCATTGTCAAAGATAAACACCGTACTCTGATTAGCTTGACGTTTTAAAAACTTAGCATTACCCTCCATATATGACTTAGCTTGCTCCAAGGTCCTACGCCCATCTCTTACAGTCTGTGCTACAACAGGACCTGAACGACGTCTAAATTGAGCCTCCACAAGATCCATATCAGCACTATTATAAGAATAGCTTTCATAAGCAGTATCAGGCACCATGGCATCACCACCAGGGATATCTATATTGGCAGCATGAGCTGTTACCATAAGGCCAAGTGAGCAAAGACCTGTTAAAATTGCTTTCTTTACCATATAATTCCCTCAATATAAATAGGCCTTATATAAGACTAACCTTCTATAGCCTCAACTACTTCGCCGATGTACATATAGTGCGGTTCCCAGCGATCTTTACCGGCTTGGGTGTACACAGATGGATTGGCTGCATAATATTCCTTTACGCTATCTGCCAAATGAGCTTCATCAAATTGGTGTTCATATAATTTTTTACATACAAATGTTAAATCTGCTTCTTTAAAAGTCACGCCATTCCCTGCCGCTACTGGTGTTAGCCCAGAGTTAGCCACCTTATCTTCGTTGCGACCAGAATGAGAACCTAAATAGCCAAGTGCTTTGCGATGGCTTTCAGGAAAGAAACTAACTGTAAAGGTATCGTATTTTGCCATAAATTCTTGTGTATAACGAGCTGGATGGATGTACACGGTCACCGTGGAAATATCGCCGCCATTAGGACCCCATACGTTGCCCATACTGCCCCAACTAACTGTACACGTATTAAAATCATCAGGCGTACCAGCCGTAACAAGAGCCCAACGCTCCTCGAACATAGTAAAAGCCTTATAATCCTTTGCTTCAAATGGTTTCATAATAACCTCCGAACATAGAATTTAATTAACAATAACCTCATCAAAATGTTCTTTATATACTTCATAATACACCGCATCAGCGATATCGTAAAACTCTTTATTTAGAGAATCTTTCACAATGGGTCTGCGCGCAAAGGCACCTCGATGGATAGGCCGAGGCGTTCCGTCAAAATCAAAGCGACTAATTTCCTCTTCATCGCGCATAATACCTGGATTAGACCACATATCTTCATTCATATCCATATTCGCATCCGCATCAGTATTAATCGCCGTTGTCCCTTGCTGTTGCGCCCGATAAGCCTTACTAGCTGCTGAATTACTACTATCATAGGTGAAAGTCATGTCCTTAACGGTAATCACCTTCTCATCATTCCACTGATACGCTTTATATACCGTCGCCTTAATCGTATAAATAGGCGGCTCAAACCCGATTACCTTTACCGTATTCACGTCAATATAGGACGCGCCACGCTCGTCTACATTAGGAATATCCGACACAAACTGAGATACCTGCTTAAACTGTGGCTGAGACGTGAGCTCCTCAATCGTAACTGCTTGGGCTGGAATGGTGAAAGCTAGCATGAGCCCTAGCGTTATTAAAAATCGATGTAACATATATCCTCTCGTCTTTCTAAACTTTTACAAAATAAATAAACACAACCTTATTAGCATAAGTATACTATGCAAATAAGACTGTGCCTATTATTTATAATTTTATAATTTAGTATATAGGATTTACTTCTAATTGATATTTCTAAGATTGATATTTATAAGATTTATCTCCATTTGACGATATATATCTTTATCCCTATAATATAAGTAGATAGTCAGACGAGTAGTGACGTCAGGCTCATCTCACAAACTTAATAATATGTAGAAATGGCCTTTTCGTTTTATCTAATTTCCGAAGAAACGAAGGGCTATTTTGCTATTTCTAGACAAATAAGCGCCACAAGTGCTCCAAAGGATATCATGACTGATAAAATCCCAAGGATAATCATAATGATTTTATAACCACTCATAAGCAACCCTCCCTTCAAAAACGAAGAGAGGCCCAACCTCGTCTAACTATCCTAAGTCTATTATAGAACGAACTAATATACGATACAATAAGCATTATATTATATAAATATACGAATTAACTAATAAAAGCTGAGCTAATTCTAATAATTAAAAGCTCGGTTTTTAGTATGTTTAAATTTTGAAAATAAACTAATAATTTATCAATGGAATACTTAAAACAGTAGAGACAGAGAGTAAGATATACACTACAAGACATAATTTTAGCAAAAGCAGTAAACTGCCAAATAGGACTTTATAGATAGGTGCTTCTTGTTTCTTAGATCGTATCCAGTCTTTAATTTTATAATATATTTTTGGTTTGTTAAAAGCTGGCGGTAATCGCTTACACCATAAAACAAGCCACAGAATACAGCATATATTACCAAAGAGAAAGAATAGAAATAGGCCGAACTGCTCTAATGAAGATACTTTCAATACATAGATATTATAGAGTAGCTGAGTAAAGGTCTCTACAAAGTTAATCCATAGATAGACAAGATAAGCCTTAAGCAAAAGCACTAATATAGTTTTGATATATTTGAGTTTACTCATTGGCACTCTCCTATCTAATATCATGAAACTTAAAAACAAAATTTCTTATTGAGTTAATATTTTAATCCATTCCATATACCACGGATTAAAGATTGGATCCGCATCAAGCTTCTTTTTATGGCTATTACTTATACGCCATTGAGGTGCCTTTCGTAAACTTTCAACATTATCAAAATCTACATACTCAACCATATCACGCAATTGTTTATGCTTATACGAAGATTTGCTTTCATCATAATCAATGCGATAACTATAATAATATTCAGAATCCTTTGTAAAATGGCGTAAATAGGATTCCTCATTAGATTTATAGCGATCAACTAGGAAGCCTGGAAGACCATTATTCCAAACTGTTGCATACTGTGTAGGAGCCTCAAGGTCACCATATTTATTCAAAAATGCAAAAATTTGTTTTTTTGCCAAACTTTTATCAACAACATTAGGGTCTATTTGAAAGCGTAACACACGGATCTTGATTCCTGAGGCTTCATAAGTACGAACCTCATATTTGTTATCTTCCATAGCCTCGCTCACGAGCTTAGCCTTTTTAGGAATACGATAACTGAAATTATCCCAATGTTTAACATGGCTATAATTATCCAGCCTAGATAGAGATTCGATAGATGGAATAATATAATTACTCATTACTACTTCAGCTATTTTATCTTGGAATGGTTCCTTCATATCACCGCCTCCAAGATATGTAATTCCATAGGTAGTGTTCGTGTTCTTAGGCGTAAACTCTGTATACATTACATGTGTCTTGGCTTTAAGGATTTTCCAAGATGCATTTTCTAAGCCTGGATATGTATAGATACCTTCATTGTGCATACGTTTACTAAATTCTTTACCATGTGGTGGCCCCACCATCAAAATACTTGTAAAACCACGAACCACAAATAAAGGACCATCACTCGATTTAGATTCAACCGTGTCTCCACGTAAGCTAATATTTGGAACAGCTAAACGGATATTATTCTTTTCATCATGAAGTAAGATGACAGTAGATTGTGAGTACTCTCCCAGTTTAACAGCTTTAGCCAATCCAGATTTCTCTTTGAAAACCTTTTCTATCGCAATGCTAGGTTTCTCTACGGTCTTCTGTACTTTAGCACTAAATGCCTCTGCTTCTTGTATCGCCTTTTCATTACTATGGGAATAATTTTCATACGCATTAGCAGGAATGCTCGCATCTGCCCCTGGTATAGGTGATTGTCCTGCTGGCACTTCGATTTGTACAGCACTTACATTCATGGTGAAAGCAGTAGCTAGTGCCATCATAATTATACTTTTACGTAACATAAAACCCTCTTTTTTTCTCTCACATTACAACAAAATAAGCACAACCTTATGAGCATAAGTATACTATGCAAACAAGACTGTGCCTATAATTAATAATTTTATAATTCAGCATATATAAATTTTTTGTATATATTTAGTATTTATGGGTTTCGTATATATTTAGTATTTATAAGGTTTATCTCAATTTGACGATATATATCTTTATCCCTATAATATAAGAAGATAGTCAGACGAGTCGCACCGTCAGGCTCATCTCTGAAAACAAAAAAGCTTGAGAAATGGCCTTTCAGTTATCGAATCATCTAAGATAACGAAGGGCTATTTGTCTTTTCCAAGACAAATAAGCGCCACAAGTGCTCCACTAATAAAAGCCAAGCTATTTCTAAATATTAAATAGCTTGGCTTTTGCATTGTGTAAATAGGTTTAGAGCGTATCAGAAATAAAATATGTGTTTTCAAAAGCTTTCAAGAGCTAACGAAATATCAATCCAAGAATCATAAGCAGAGGAAGAACTAATATAGCACCAGCCAAAATAAAACCAGCTAAAACAACCATAGTGCCATACGTTATTAGACATAACTTTATTAAAAAATCTATACAACTATATATACACATACCCACGGTAGATTGTTCTTTTAAAGAAATGAACCATACTTTCACTCTATAATACATTTTCGGTTTATCAAACACAGGATATAGTTTCTCATACCACAAAATCACCCATGGTAAAACCCAAATATTCCCAAAGCAAAAAATCAATATCGGCAGATAATCTCTTAATGGATATGCTTCTAATACATATCGATCGTACAGTAATGTATAAATCCCCCAAATAGAGGCTCCCCAAATAAGTAAAAGCACAAACTTTAACAGAAACAAAAAAATAAGTTTAATCATCAATCTAAGTCTATCCTCGATTCTGACCATTCTAATACTATCCATAATTTATTATGTCTCATCGTCATAAGCTATACCATATGCTTTTTGATAGAGCAAATTAGGCAATTTATATTTTTCATCACCAAATTCAGCAGGTAGAATCATAGCTTTTAGATTTTCTGCATAGATTCGTTGTTGGCGATTCTGCCCATTATTGTAATAGGTACCACCATCATTAACAGTTCCAGTGATTCCTGAGTTCCCTTGTTTTGCACGCCAAATAGAGATATATGGCGTCTTATCACCTTGTTTTAAACTTTTATCATGATAATTAATCAAATGGCGCAAAGAATGATCCATTTGGTAATCGTATTGTACTGAAAGTCCTTGAATCATATTAGCAGCAGGCATAGAAACATAGATGACCGCTTCGATACGACGATGACCATTCGGTGCCGTTACAGGCTTAACAGATGAAAGGTCCAAATATTTTCCATCCCCTCGTCCAGAGTCAGCACTCGAATCGATGTGCTCAAATCGCTCTGAGTTTAATAAGTCAGCCTGTGATACAGCTTGTCCTTGCATCGGTACTATGAGGCACATTAATAACCATAGTGAAAGTAAATATATGCGTTTCATCGTCCACCTCACTGTACTACAATATCATCAAAATGCTGTTGATACACGGACATAAACATAGCATCGGCTATATCATACATAATAGTATTATTGCGATTAAGTGGGAACTTACGCGTATCGTTTACATAATGCATTGGCTTCGTCGCCCCATCAAAGGTATACTTCGCCACATCTACCTCTGTCATAGCTAAACCAGACTTACTTTCACTAGCCTCAATCAAAGCCATCATAGATGGACTCGGATTCATTATACGAGACGAATGAATAAGGGTCGCTAACGAATAGTTAGCATCATAATCCACGGTGAGCTGTCTCTCATCGATAGTAGATTGATAAGACGTATCCATCACTACATAGTAGGTCCCGCGCAAGGAATACTGTGGCGGTGCATAGCGAAGAGTCTCAATGGAATACGTGTTCAAATAGATATACAAGCCACCACTCTCCATGGGACCATTCATCGATCGAGTATGAACCAACTTGAACTGTGGTGACGTCTTCAACTCCTGAAATGTGATTGCCTCTGTAGGCATGGTGAAAGCCAGCAACACAAGGGCTAGCATTAAAATACGTTGAACCATAAAAACCTCTCTCAAACTAAACAGTCAAATACAGCTTATTTACTCAATAGCTTAATCCATTCCATATACCATGGACTAAAGATGGAACTATTTTCAAGTCTTTCCTTATATGCCCCTTCTTCCCGCCATTGTGGCTCTTTTCGTAACTTTACCGCATCATCAAAGCCTACGTATTCGATCATATCTCTTAGCTGTTTATGTGTATAAGACGTTTTACTTTCATCATAATTAATACGATAGCTGTAAACGTAAACAGAATCTCTCACAACGTGACGAAGATAGGATTCACTATTAGGCTTATAGGAATCAACCAAAGAACCTGCAATCCCATTATTCCATACTACTGCGTATTGTGTAGGTGTTTCTAAATCATTATATTTATGTAAAAAATATAGTATTGGGATTTTAATAATCGTTACATCTTTCTTTTTGTCCTTAATTGAGCTACGTATTACCCGTATTTTAGCTCCTGTATCTTCATATAGTCGCACATCATACACCCCATCTTCAACGGTTTCACTGATTAATTTAGCCGTTTTAGGAATACGATAGCTATAATTGCCCCAATGCTCAATTTGGCTATAATTATCCAAGCTAGATAAAGACTCTATGGATGGAATAATATAATTACTCATCACCACCTCAGGTGCTTTGTTTTGATATGGATCTTCTGTATTAACCCAGCCACCATAGGTAATTCCATACGTTGTCTTTGTATCATTCGGGGTAAATTCCGTATACATTACGCGAGAATTGTTTGACATGAGCTTCCAAGAGGCACTCCTCAAGCCTGGATACGTATATTTTCCTTCACCATCAGCATATTTACTAAATTCTTTCCCATGAGGTGGTCCTACTACTAAAAATGTACTGAGACTTTGAACGGCAAATAACGGCCCTTTCCCAGCCTCTGTTTCTACAACATCACCACGGAAGCTAACATTTGGAACGGATAATCTGATATTCTTATCCCCTTCATGAATCAATACCACTGTAGACTGCGAATAATCTGCAAGCTCCAACGCCTTAGCAAAACCAGGATGTTCGGAATTTAGCTTTTCAAAGGAAGATGGAGGATTTGTAGGCTTTGATTTTACAAATTGACTAAATGACTCTGCCTTTTGCTCCGCTACTTCATTAATATGACGATAATTCTCATACGCATTGGTAGGAATGCTAGCATCTGCTCCAGGCATAGGCGGCTGTCCGGCTGGCACTTCGATCTGTACAGCACTTACATTTATGGTGAAAGCAGTTGCTACTGCCATCATAATTACACTTTTACGTAACATAAAACCCTCTCTTTTTCTTCTCTCACATTACAACAAAATAAGCACAACCTTATTAGCATAAGTATACTATGCAAATAAGACTGTGCCTATTATTAATAATTTTATAATTTAGTATATATGAGTTACTTCTAATTGATATTTATAAGATTGATATTTATAAGGTTTATCTCCATTTGACGATATATATCTTTATCCCTATAATATAAGTAGATAGTCAGACGAGTAGTTGCGTCAGGCTCATCTCTAAACTAAATGAAACATGTAGAAATGGCCTTTTCGTTTTATCTAATTTCCGAAGAAACGAAGGGCTATTTTGCTATTTCTAGACAAATAAGCGCCACAAGTGCTCCGAAGGATATCATGACTGATAAAATCCCAAGGATAATCATAATGATTTTATAACCACTCATAAGCACCCCTCCCTTCAAAAACGAAGAGAGGCCCAACCTCATCTAACTATCCTACAATTATTATATAGCGAACTAATATACGATACAATAAGGAACGAATAATAGAGATATACAGATAAATGCATAGAAAAATCCCGTCATTGACGGGCATTTTTAGTTCCTACTATATATACATTCTCCACGCTCGCAAAGAAACTCCTCTTTGTATTTTCTCCAGTTTTTATGGATAATTAAACTATACTTGATATATGCCCCGCAAGTAGGTAAGGGTGATTTAGTATGTGTCTCTAACTAGTTTGTAGTTTAGGAGGTGGCATATGGATTCTTTAACTATTATATGGGTTATTGTTTGTGCCTATTTATTACTGAATTTATTGGTCGGCGTGTATTGTCATATTCGGGTAAAAGATAGTACTGACTATCTTCTCGCAGGTCGTCGTATTGGGGTTCTTATGACGGCAGGCACGTTAGCAGCTACGGAGATCGGTGGCGGGAGTACCGTTGGTGTAGCCGCGAAAGCGTATGGTTCTTGGGGTTTATCTGCAGGTTGGTATGTAGTCTCTGCAGGGATTGGGGTTATTCTCGTTGCTTTTATCGCACCGCTTTTACGTCGTGCTATGGCAACAACAGTGCCAGAGATTATCGGTCGTCGCTTCGGTGGCTCTAGCCATTTAATTACGTCCATTCTGTCCATGCTAGCAACGATTACATTAGCCGGTGTGCAGATTACTGCAACAGCAACCATTATTAGCGTTCTCACCGGGCTTTCAACAGAGCTCGCCATCCTCATCTGCGGCGCGGTTCTCGTAATTTACACCATGTCCGGTGGCATGTGGAGCGTAACGATGACGGACGTTATCCATTTCTTCGTTCTCGTTGGGGGCTTCTCCCTCGCTGTGCCGTTCGTATTGCACAATGTGGGCGGCTGGGAATCGGTAGTGACAAAATTACCACCTGAACAGCTCGGCTTCACTAAGGTAGGTTGGAAAACCATCATCGGCCTTATTATCATGTACTTCATGACCTTCTCCACCGGCCAAGAGTCCGTACAACGGTACTTCGCCGCGAAGGACGAAAAAACAGCCGTTCTTGGTTCCATCATTTGTGGTATTATCATGGCTCTATTTGCCTTCGTTCCTGCCGTATTGGGCCTCGTAGCATTGGCTGAGTTCCCGAATATCGAAGCGAACAATGCGGTGGCAACGGTTGCACTTAACCTCATGCCTCCAGTAATGGCGGGCTTCGTTATGGCCGCTGTCGTATCGGCCACGCTTTCATCAGGCGCAGGCGACCTATTAGGCGCTGCTACTGTATTCACCAAGGATATTGTAGAACATCATTTTGGTAAAAGCCTCACCGATGCTCAGCTCACTAGATATAGCCGTCTATGCGTGCTATTCCTCGGCATTATCGCCATCGTTATCTCCCTTGTAAGCAAAGCCATCATTCCGATGCTCGTATTTGCTTTCACTATGAGATCCGCTGGCCCATTTGCTGCCTTCCTACTTGGCCTCACATGGAAAAATGCAACAGCAGGCGCTGGCATTTGGTCCATCGTCCTCGGCTCTATCGCAGGCGTGTACTGGGAATTCGTGGGCAACCCATATGGCATTATGTCCATCATCTTTGGTTCCATCGTCAGCCTCATCGTCTTTGTAGCTGTCGTATGCATTGAAAGATCTATGGGTAAACCACCAGCTCCACCGGCTATACCTGATGATTTAAAAGAATAACTAAAAAAATAATGTAAGAGAACATTCTAAAAGAGTTCTCTAAAGAAAAAACTCCTATTGGCTAATCCAATAGGAGTTTTCCTTATTTTACAAGACCTCAACACATTACGTATTATACACATTCATCACAATTTGACGATATATCATAACCTTACTATAATATAGATAGATAGTCAGACGAGTAGTGACGTCAGGCTCATCTCTAAATCAGTAAAAAATTAGGAAATGGCCTTTCTGTTTACTTAGCTACCATGCGGTAACGGAGGGCTATTTGCTTTTTGTAAGGCAAATAAGGGCTACTAGGGCTCCAAAAGCAATGACAATAGCCAAGACTTGTAAAAGAAGCATGATTATTTCATAATCACTCATAGACTTATCCCTCCCTTCGATGACGAAGAGAGGCCCAACCTCGTCTAACTATCCTAAGTCTATTATAGAACGAACTAATATGCGATACAATAAGAAATGAATAATAGAGATATACAGATAAATACTGAAAAGACCGCACCCCAAGGTACGGTCTTTTTCTTATTTCTTTAGCTTCTTTTCTATCTTGCTTCTTAACTGATTAGCGTTTTTAAAGTCTAAATATTCCATCATATTGCGTAACTTTAGATGATTGTATTTAGTTTTACCATCTTTATACGACAATACCATAACATAGGAGTATTCATCAACTTGTATCAAATGGAGTATACGTGATAGCTTACCTGGGTTGTATTGATCCATGATATAGGTAGGAACACCATTATTCAACACCATCGCAGATTGGATTGGTACATTTTGTAACAATAATTTAGAGGATCTATAGATAATATCGTTAAAAACACGTTTAGGATATGCAACCATTGGATGATCTTTCCTCTGTATAGGACCTCTTGTTACAACCAACCGCATGTCTGGTCCCTCATATACACGACCTTCTGTATGTGGACCCTCTTTCATTTCTGATTGTAACTGCATCCCCTTAGGCAAACGATAGGTTACATTCCCCCATGTAACAGTATCACTTGTACGATCTACATCATCTATTGGCTGTAGCGATGGTATTACAAAATTAGCCATTGTACTCTCTACCTTAGTAGTAATTGGGTGATTTATATGGCCAAGTACTGCCACATAATTGTGGTTTGGTTGTATATCAAACGTAACAGCAGCCATCATTAAAGGTGTATTCTCACTAAGATATTTGTCTGTTATACTCCAATTTCCTTTAGTAATACCAGGGTAATTAAAGGCACCCTTTTGTTTAGCCGATTTATAAACTGCATCATCTACAAAGCTTTCACTAGAACTAACAAGCCCAGCAATAACACTGCTTTCAACAGCAAAAGAAGATACCTCATTTTTCTGATGAGCGTCTTTATAAAAACTTCCAGTTACAACAATAGGCACTGTCATTTTAGCCCGATGCTCACCTTCGTGCAGCAAGATAACCGTAGATTCATGAGAAGATATATCCATAGACTTATCATGTGCTTTCTTCCATCGTTCTGCCTGTTCTACACTTCTTTTATTCTCTTCTACCTGTTTATCTAGCATTTCATATATATGCTTGCGCGCTAAAATAATTGCACTCGCATTAGCATTCAGAGCTTCACCGTAACGATAGTTCTGATATGCAGTATCTGGAATACTAGCGTCGGCCCCTGGTACAGGCGGCTGTCCTTCAGGAACAGTATATTGCGCTGCATCAATAGGCATAGTGAAAGCTACTGTCACAGCCAAACTCAACAATGAACTTTTTAGTTTCATACAACACCTCTCAAACAATAATAGGCACGTTCTCTCATTAGTATAAGTATACTATATCCTCGAGAACGTGCCTATGTATGGTCCAAGCGTAAAGCTTAGCTATTATATAACTTATGTGACTATTATAAATACTACAATTACTGTAATTTTTGTAACGCTGCTTTAATTTCGTTTACTTCAGAGCGTAGTTCTTCGTTATCTGCACGCAGTGATGCGTTGTCCGCTTGTAGGTCTTTGATTTGTTTTGCCATTTCAAAGCGGCTTGTTTTAAGTGTCGGATCTTGTTCGCCCACTTTGAAAGAAGCACCGATGTTAAACATGCTTTCACCACCAACGGTAACGCCAGCGTGAACCATGGAGTTTTCGTTCGGCTGATAGGACGCACCGATAGCACCAGCCGTGGAGTGTTTATAGTGGCCCAAGCTAGTGGCAAAGGACCATTTATCGTTTGGATTGTAGTCGAGATAATGGAGGCCCGCTAGTGCCGCAGAGGCAGCGCCCACCTTGGAGACCTGACGATCCGTATAAGACTTGGCGTTATTGAGCACCTTGTCCCCAATATTCACCGTATTATTTTCCAGCGTAGAAATACGGTTCGTATTGTTATCGACCTGCGTTTTCACCTCGTGCAACTGACTGCCGTTGATAGCGTCAGTAGAGGTCTTAGAAACCTCACCCTTAGACACATTTACGATTTTATTATTCCCATTATCGAGGCCTTTGTTAGTGAGAGACACCGTTTTCTCATTATCATGGTCCCCATCAGTAGTCGTGATGGTCACCTCCGTTATACCCATAATTCGTATTGTATTCAGTGCTGTTCTCATTATCATAGTGCACAATCTTCGTGCCATCTGTGCTGAGCTCAGACTTATCACCACTTTGTGCATTGCTCATGGTAAAAGTTTTAGGCTCCATTTGCGCCATATATTTATTTTCTTTTCTGTCGAGAATGGCCAAGCCATAATCCTCTTCCCAAACAAGCTCATGAGTGCCGTTATACATATCAAAGTGACCAGCTCCAATATGAGCATGACGATCATCAGGATGGCCAGCATTCTCTTCTACCGTATCACTAATAGATATACCATCAGATTCGATGCGAATACCATGGTTAATATCACCACCAGAACCTATAAACGTCCCTTGGTATGTAGGATAATTCGTCATCGAAATTTCATAATTCGTAGAACCATCCGCATTCGCACTCCTATTAACTAACAAATTCTCACTATTTGTAGAAACAGTAGAATCTGCATAAGCAGTTAAACCATTTACACACAATACAGACAAAATACCTGCTAATACTAACAACTTCTTATTCATAATTACTCCCCTGAATTCATAGTAAAACATTAGCCATACAATCCCTTATAGTATGGTCTAACTAACTATAAATATGCAAACACCAATAGTAACCTAAAATTTCACAATATACTACAATTATAAGCTTAGCTTATTTTTATTTCAATGATTAACTTTGATAAACTTTCATTATTTATTCATTTTAAATAAAAAGACGCTCCCCTAAAAGAGCGTCTTTTTATTACCTTACATATACTTACATATACTTACATATATAGACAAATCATATGTGTCTGGAAAAATTCTTTATATTCACCAATAGTGGAGAATGCCCCTTTAGTCTCCTTTATAACAGACTCAAAATTAGGCTTCGTCACGACTACGACAGGTTGACTACTAGCTGCTGTAAGTTTTATTTCAGTTATTGATGACTGAGTTCCGTTCCAGAGGCTATTACATTTACTTTCATAGTAAGCCCAACAAGCTTGTGTATAGGCATGTGTAATATAGGCTTTATCATAGTACTCTTGCGCTGAATCTAGATGACCAAGGGCTTCGTCGATTTGAGCCATCGTATAGAAAGCAAAAGTGGACCAACTATAATCACTTGGTACAGTCTCACGCCAATGTCTTGCCCTCTCAAAGCTGGTGTGTAAATCCTGCTTGATTCGTTCTGCCACCTCTCTATCTCCCATGTACATAGCGAGCACCGCCATATACTTAGCACATAAGCATTCTGCGTAATAGTCTTGGAAATTTCGTTTACCATACATAGACCATAATCGGAGCAATTCATTCCATAGATTTCGGTCTAATTGATTTAGGTAGAAACGATGAATTGATTTCAAAAGAACTAAGAAATATACAATATCATTACTATTGAGTTTAGTTTCTATGTCTAGCAAGTTGTGTATTTGCCCATATGCCTTAAAAGGCATCTTGAAATACGGATGATCAATAGACTGAATACGCTGCTCAAAGCTTTCACAATCATCTATTTCAATATCATGATGCAATAATAAGTACTGCAAGCATTCAAGATTAAAGACATTGTCCTGACAGCTTACATCACAAATATAGTTATTGAAATACGGCTCATGAACCAACGGCGTTTGTTCCTGTGCGGCAATGAGTTCTTCCAATAGATTCTGATAGGCATTATTTCCTGTGAAAGCATGACCTAACATGCGATACCATTTAGATAGGCGAGATACTCTCTGCACATACTCAGCCTGCCAAGAGTCAGGAGATTCGATATCTACCTCACCGATAGCTGCGTCCAAAACATTGACGATAGAAACTAGTACTTCATAATTCTGGTATCGTCGAACAGCCTCATAACAACCATCTAGAAGGCAATATATACGTTCTAATACCGTTAACTGAGCACCTTTATGAGACAATAAATCTACACCGATATTCTCAGCATTAGTTATATCATCAGGACAATCATCATCCTCTTTAACGCCTATGTGTATAAGCATTTTCTTTGCATGGCTAGTATAAGGCACCAAGAAATCAAAATACGCTCTAGCTTTATCAAAACCAGGATACAAATCGATGCGTAGCTTTTCTTGAGATAGTTCTCTAACAAGATCATCCGCCAAAGGACTCAGTATACGATGCCTTACGTAACCAAGTACACCTTCATTTCCTTCCTCCCAGTAGTCTAGTCCCCTCGCTGAATCTATCATACAGATTATATATATAATCATGTAATAAACTATCAGCCCAGTCGTTGCTTTCATCATATACAGAAATGATGGCATCATTGGTCAAATTCCTATAAAACCGATGAACAGGTTCACAAACTTTGCGGAAAAAAGGATCTTTGGACAATGTATCTAGTTGTTCAGATTCTGTCTGACCATGCATGGCCTGCACCATATAAGCCCCTAGTGCATCAGCAATCAACAGAAACTCAGACCGGTTTGATTCATCCATAGAATATGTATTATCTAGGGCTTGAACTGCAATTAACTCAGGTAAATAATATCTATCAACGCGATTTATTGCTTGATGAATGGTATAACACCGCAAAGGAGTGGTAATACGCTGTGCTCCTGCTGCCATTCCAAAAATGCCGCTCCTACCATATAAAGACTCTATTAAATATCCCACCATATGGTCAGATAAGAAAAGAAGCCCATTTGTAGCCCTATAATTGCGTTGGAATAGTAAATCCCGTCCACGCTCGCTCTTGTACAAGGCATGGACATTGTAACTCCCTCTTCTCTTGGTTGAAAGTAGCTCCTCACCTTTATAGGTACCATCTAGCATAAACTCAGGCAAAGCCTTTACGAACTCATCTCGTAATTCGTTATACGGTTTACCATGTTCTGCACAAAGAGCCGACACAAAGGAGCGAATTCGTTCATGCTCTAACTCAATCTCAGGACCATTATCTGTAATATCATCGCCCTCTTCAAAAGGCAAAATATCATCCGTACTATACTCCAAAGCATTTATAAACGTAATCCCTTCCTTGCCCTCTACAAGAGGGAACAATGATGGTCGAATTTCATCGAATATGCCTGTCGTCGTAATTGTTACATTATACATACAACACCTTTTTACTATAAAACTATGTATACACTAAGAACGATACGTAATATATAGCTATTGTAACATTAAAACTTGCTAGTAATATAGGAACTATAATATAGGCATATAATAAGGGCTTTACCCTATCCATTGGGGTAAAGCCCTTATTTATTCGTGTATTAAATTATCAATTATCCAAAATAGATTAAATTGTAATCCAAGCCTATTACTGACTAATCTAATAGCTATCTAGGTCATCAATGCCTATTTAACATAAATTAGTGAATAATCCAGATTGCAATTGTACTCGTAATGAAAGTAACGATTACAGGTACGCTTGTACGTTTTACGAGATCAAAGCTAGAGATGTTTGCGATACCAGCTACGGCAATCATAACAGCACTGATTGGGCTAAGTAGACGGCCTACGCTGGCTGCATTTTGCATGCCAAGAAGGATAGTTGTTGCATTACCGCCTAGGTCAGCTGCAAAGTTAGGAACGAGTGGCGCAAATGCGAACATAGACGCAACACCAGAGCCCATTACGATACTTAATCCTGTAATAATTGTAGATACGATAACACCTACTACGTCAGCGGAGATCGCAAGGCCTTGGATAGCGGCAACGAATTCTTTTACGATGCCCAAGGAAGTCAAACCGAAGGCGAATGTTTCACCAGCAACGATCAATGTTACAGTGTTTGCAAATTGGTCGCCCATGCCTTTAAAGAAGGTTTGGATACTAGCCGCCATTTTTACGGAAGTCACGATGACGGATAAGTTCGCAGCCCATAGCGATAAACAAGCTAAGGAACATCGCAAGGTTTACGTTCATTTTAACACCTTGAATACCATAATCGCTGAAACCAAGGATAAAGATTAATGGTAATAATGGCAAGAAGATATATGGTAATGGACCTACTTCAAGGTCATCAGATTTATGAGCTTCAACATATTCTGCAGGAACATGACCAGATTTTCTTATCCATGTATTTTTGCCATACGAAGTGAGCAATAGCTGCCATCAAGCCGCAGATAATATATACTTTCAACTGGTAACCAACGAAGTACTCATGAATAGGCATGTTCACTGTTTTAGATACGAGTAATGTCGTAGCAGATGCAGGACCGATGTCGAGCAAGTGGCCTGTAGCAACGGCCGCCGCCGCACCTACAGGGCTAACACCTAAGCGTACAAGAATTGGGAAGATTGTCACCATCATGAGCATCGCAAGGCCAGATGCACTTGGGATTACTAGAGACATGAACATATTTAGAATAAATGTAAGCGCCATTACTAGGTACGCAGATTTCATTTTTCCAAGTGGTTTAATAGCTGTTACAACGAGGCGAGAGCTGGCACCAATGTGGTCCATGTACTTCGCAAAACCAGTACAAGTCATGATCATGAGACCAAGGTTTGCCGCATCTTTAGCAGTTGTAATATTAATGAATTCAAAAGCATCAAAGAAAAGAACCCCTGTGGCCTTCTTCGCTTCTACGAAAGATGTCGTATAGCCTAACAAATAAGCTGCGAACATCATAATAAGACCGCCTAACAACAATACGGTTTGCGCTTTAAACTTCTTAATAACAAGCGTCCCCGTAATGGCGATGACCAATAAACAAACTAACAAATTCATACAGTGTCCCTCCATTTACAACACAATACTTAGAAGTTTTCCTTTGCTTGTTTGAAATCTTCTTTGATTTTTTCTAACAAGCCTGGTGTTTCAAGGATTTCCTCAACAGATAAAGCAATGCCCTTCGCGCCATACATGATAGCGTCCTCAGCGAGCTGGCTTTTACCATTGTCTAACCATTCCTGAGAATGACTAGTGACCCCCTTACCTACGAATTTCACGCGCAAGCAGGCACCTGGCACGCGGAACGTAACGCTAGAGAAATCGGTGGATCCCGTCACCTTGCGAGGCTCAGAAATCTCTGGGGCCCCTACTCTTTTCTGCATTTTTTAAAAGTATATCGTTCAAGGTTTGTACATTGACTTTGTTGTCGTACGCCTTAACCTCTTCCCATTCCATGGTAGCACCCACCTGTAAAGCTGCACCTTGAGCTACATTTTTCACACGGTCCACAATCTCATCGAGACGAATCCGACTGGAAGAACGAATATACCATTGCGTACACGCATAATCAGGAACGATGTTCGCCGCTTTGCCGCCATCAGTGATGATACCATGCATGCGAACCTCAGTTGGCACGTGCTCGCGCAAGTACTCCATACCGTTAAAGAACAACAATACCGCATCAAGAGCACTGATACCCTTCTCAGGAGCAATCGCCGCATGAGCAGACTTACCGTGGAACTTAATATTCACGAGATTGAGCGCCAAAGACTTGCCGTCTACCGTTGTCGTATCGCTGCCGTGCATCATGAAAGCAAGGTCTAAATCGTCAAACACGCCTTCACGAGCCATAACGAGCTTGCCGCTCGCCGTTTCCTCTGCAGGCGTACCGTACACAACTAACGTGCAAGGTGCTTGCAACGTACGTTTCAAAGCAATCGCCGCCGTACAAATGGATGGGCCTTGTAAATTGTGACCACACGCATGGCCCAAGCCTTCAAGGGCATCGTACTCGCAAAGCAAGCCGATCTTAGGACCGCCACCGTTTATGTGATACACCGCTCTAAAGGCAGTTTTCAGACCACTCACCTCACGGTCTACGGTGAAACCTTCCTTCTCTAATAAATTCGTCAACAACTCATGAGCTTGGAACTCTTCGTTCCCCAGCTCAGGATGATCGAAGATGAAATCGTTCAACTCCTTCATGGGCTGTCTTAATGCTTCAATCTCTTGTAAAAGCTGACTCATCTCTACCTCCAACATACGCACTATAAAAACCTAAAATTATATTTGTTCCATATTATGGAACGCTATTCCAAATATCGGATAAAAAAATTTACAAGGTCGCCCCCATTTGTTTAGAAATGGTTTGACCTAATGCCATCATGACAGATAGATACTCGTTGACGCGCTCTTCCGTGTAGTCTCCTATAGGACCAGAGATGGTCATCACCGCCTCCAACTTATTGCCAAAGGAGAAGATAGGCACTGCGATGGATGCCGCATCAGGTACTCGATTGCCTCGAGTCACCACGTAACCATCGTGACGAATTTGGGATCTTTCACTAGCACTTATATCAGTATCCTTGAAGTCCCCTAGATAGGCCCCAAAAATCTTGCCGGCCGCCCCTTTAAAGATAGGGTACACCGTACCAATCTTAATGTCATGACGCAATGGCTTATCCGCTGCAACGCGCTCGATACAGATTCGATAATCGCCTTGCGCCAAGAACAAATTCACGGATTGCTGCAACTGATCGCGGATAGCCACCATGTATGGCTGTGCAATGGCACGCACATCCAAAGACGTAAGGAAGGACTTTGCCATAGGCAAAACGCCCCAAGACAACTGATACTTCTTGTCCCTATTGAACTCAACCCAATGATGCGCCTCAAAGGTCTTAAGCAACCGATGGACCGTCGTCTTCGGCAACGCCGTCGCATTCGCCAACTCAGTCACACCAAGCGGACCCGCCTCTAACAACCTGAGTATCTCAATACCACGCTCTATTGATTGAACCATATTCACATCCAAAGAAACGTACTAGCACGCTGTGGGCTAATACATTTCACTATTCTATTAAAACTAATAACAATATACCTAATGTGTTTAATTACACATAATACCTCTGAACGGCACACTGTGCATTTAACTCATTATTAATATAACAATAACACATTCATGAAAAATTTAAAAATAACTATGATGCATAGGTAAAACTAATACTCCAATACATATCTACGATATGTATTGGAGCTACCTTTAAGCAAAAATAGAAAGTAATATACATAGCATACATATTGAATATTAATTCTAAGTATGTTTTAATGAAATTAAATACTATTCGTTTATGACAACTTAATACGAACTCTCTATTTGAGACATCTGCTATATTTGCGCTACAAGATAGGTCTTTACTGCCATATTTATATAAATACAAAATACATCATGGTGGTTTTCATTACGTATAGGAGTGTAGATCTATGAGTAAGGAGAAATTAGAGTTTGTAGAACCAGTTGATACAAACACAGATAATGAGTACTCGAGAGAGCCTGTGCCGTTAGGGGCAAGGAAGTCCTGTTTTTCTCTCACCATTGTTTGGACTGGATTTGTTTTTCTTGTAACTAGTATGATGGCTGGCGGTGGATTAGCTGCAGGGCTTACCTTCAATGAATTATTATTAGCCATGATTCTAGGGAATATTTTCTTATGTATCATCGCAGGGCTAGTGAGTGTAATTGCCTATAAAACAGGCCTTACCTTTGCTCTTTTAACAAGATATAGCTTTGGTCAGGAAGGCTCAAGAATTGCTTCACTCTTTGTTCCTATCGTCAATCTAGGTTGGTACACTATTCAAGCGGCTTTATATGGACATTTTATTGCTCAAGTATTCAACCTTTCCTACACAGGTGAAGTCATTGCTATGATGCTCAGTGCCGTTATCATGGGTATCTTTGCAATTCTAGGTATTAAATCACTTGCCGTATTTGGCTATATCGCAATTCCAGCTATCGTATTCCTTTCACTAGGAACAGCGGCTCGTTCCGTTCAAACAATCGGCGGCTGGCAAGAACTGTTTAACTATGTGCCATTGCAACCTATCGATTTACTTTCAGGCATTACTATCGTTATTGGCACATGGATTCTATCTACTGCCACATGTATCGCTGATATTATGCGCTATGGTAAAAGCAAGAAAGATGTTATTACAGCCAGCACAATTGGTTTATTAGGTGGTAATACATTAATGATTAGCTGTGGCGCTATTGCAGGCATAGCTATGCATGATGGCGACTTAATTACAGTATTATTAAGCTTTGGTCTTGTATTCCCAAGCTTATTATTGTTGACAACTAATATCTTTACAACAAATGGTGCAAACCTCTATTCCACATCATTGAATCTAGCAAACTCTTTCAAATTAAACAGAAATATTATGCTAGCCGTGCTCATTGCAATCTCTGCATTAGCAACAATGACGCAGCCGTATAAAATCGACTCTCTCTTTGTATTCTTAAGTACACTAGGTATTATCGTTCCACCACTATGCGGTATTATCTTAGCGGACTTTTACCTAGTTCATCGTGGAAAATATATCGATTACCACAAAGCGACTTTCAAAAAATGGAATCTAGTTCCTTGGATCACTTGGGCCATCGCATTAGTTGGTGTAAAATTCATGCCATTTGGTCTCGCTTCACTAAACGGGATTATAATTGGCGCCCTACTATACACACTCATCACGTATATTGTAAAACCTAATGTCGTTAGTGAAAGCAAAGGGTGATTATCATGGCAATCTATAAACTATCTGCTATACTAGGCACCATAATTATGGGCATCGGAGCCTTTATTACCTGCCTAGCCACAAGTGACAGCACTATTACCCTTGGTAACGGTATGCTTGTCGTGAGCATTATTATGATGGGATTTGGGTACTCTAAATGGCAGCCTTGATTTAATAAATATGCAAATATCAAAACCACCCGTCAAGCGGGTGGTTTTCACAATATCTGGTTTATCTTTCATCTAATTTATTTTTACCATAACGCTTATCAATATAAAATCATTACACAAAATATTTAAATAAATTATATCTATGTATCGTTTAATCTAAACCCTAAAAATATCATCCATATTATAAATAGATACACTAATATTTCTATTTGATTCAAAAAAAGTCTCTAAAAACTCACCCAACTGTGTATTACTATTGAGATATTGTTTATCTATATATCCAAGACTACTATTGCTATTACTAATCCATTGGCTTAATGTACCATTCCGCAATATATAAATACGACTACTTAAATTAGACTCATTGGTAATATCAACAATATATTTAACAGCGCAACTAACAACAGTATCACCAAAGGTATTACGAATACTTTCAATCTCATTTAAGTCTTTTATTATTTTATTAATCCATGTACAACTGTACAGTTTTTTATTTAACCATATATATCTATTTTGTTTTTTATTTATCCATATGTAACAATTTAATTTACTTCTTATCCATTGAAATATACCATTATATCTAAAATTACAGAATACATATTCCCCAGTAGCATATTTAATAATAATGCCTCTAACACTTAATTCATCATGACTTATATTAATATATTTACTAATAGGATTAGACTTAACCTCTATAATACGGCGAGGCTCAATTGTAAGTGGTTCATTAAAGCTTCTTGATAGTATTGGTAAATATTTATTTGAATCAAACACCAATAAAATTTCATTAACACACACTGCAGTTAAACTATTGTTAAAAAGAGTAATGCCATAACTACTACCATTCCAAACACTATTATATGAAGTATATCCAATAAACCTCACCGACTTTCTTAGTGTTAAATATCCTAAATAAATCGTAATAACAGATGCAGAAAGACTTCCTATAAAATTTATTACCTCTTTAAAAGAGGAGAATATATCTGTTAGGTATATTAAAATAAGCTCAATAATTCCCATATCCTAATCTTTCTTCATGTAACTTAACTATATAAATAAGCCTAAATTAAAGACATATTGATGAATACACTATATTAATATATTTCCCAATTTACTGAATCTTAGGATTTAATATAAAAAGTCCTCCCCTGATAACTTTTTCATCCACAAATCTATTAATATAATCATTATCGAAATCTATAAAAATAAAAACTTAATTGCACTCATTTATTAGAATCTATAAACTAGTCCTCATTTGTACTAGCACATTTACAAATGAGATGACTTAGTACAACCACCATAAGTCGCTACCTATATACGGTTAAATATCATCTTAAAGATATTACTAGAACCTCCATTATGCTACTTAAGTTATTAAGACACTAATAAAGCAGAACAATAAGTATACACTTATACTATAATAACAAAAATACAAAGTTACTACCCCAAATATATGCAAGTAAATCTTTAAACCAATATTGACCAATAAAAACCAAACTCATATAATGATACTTAATAAGTTTGGATGAAAGAGGATGTAAATGCGATATATAGGTTCAAAACAACTTTTAATAAATGAGATTAAATCACTTTTAGAAAATTATACTAACGGTACAGAAAAAACCTTTCTTGATTTATTTGCTGGAACTAATGTAGTAGGGCAATTTTTCAAAAGGTATTATACTGTTATATCAAATGATTTACTTTACTTTAATTATGTTAATGCAAAAGCAACAATAGAAAACAATGGAAATTTAACATTTACAAATCTAAAAAAGCTTGGTATCGATAATCCATTAACTTATCTTAACAATATAAAAATTGATATTAATAAGATACCAAAGTCGGCTTACTATACTAAATCATACTCTCCTATTGGTGATGCAATGTATTTTACCCCCTCAAATGCATTAAAAATTGATAAAATACGAGAACAAATTGAAGTATGGAACAAAGCAAATCTATTAGAAGAGTCAGAGTATTTTTATCTCTTAAGTTGTCTGATTTCTGCAATACCATTTATTAGTAATATAACAGGTACTTATGGTGCCTATTTAAAACATTGGGATAAAAGAGCATTAAAGGATTTATTACTTCAACCTTTAGAAGTAGTAAATAATAACGCCTCAAATAAAGCATTTAATGAGGATGCAAATGAGTTAGTAAAAAAAATTAAAGCAGATATTGTATACATTGATACGCCTTATAATAATAGGCAATATGCCTCCAATTATCATGTTTTAGAAAATATTGCCCGTAATACTAAACCCGTTTTAAATGGTAAAACACGTATTTTCAATTGGGCATCATTAAAAAGTAATTATTCAGTTAAAAATAAAGCATTTATTGCTTTTGATGAGTTACTTAACAATATTGAGGCAACTCACATCATAGTAAGTTATAATACAGAAGGCATTATACCAGAAAGTGATTTAATAGAGTTATTAAAAAAACATTCTATTAATAACAAAATCGATATAAAAAGAATCTCTTACCGAAAATATAAATCCAAAAAAATATCAAAGAAACTGATCTAGAGGAATTACTATTATATATCCAAAAAAAGCCATTAAATACCATTTCTAAAGATATCGTTCTGGAAAAAAACACAACAAAATGGAGTATTAAAAGTGAAGAATTTATAAAAAGTCCGCTAAATTATATTGGAGGAAAATATAAATTACTTAAACAAATTCTGCCCTTATTTCCCCCTAAAATTAATACTTTTGTTGATTTATTTTCTGGTGGCTGTAATGTAGGAATAAATGTACCTGCTAATAAGCATATATTCAATGATATGAATCATCTAATAAACGACCTATTTAGATATTTTTTGACACAAAATATGGAGGATTTAATTCAAAAAATCAAATTTAGAATTGAAGAATGTAACCTTTCTAAAACAAATGAAGCAGCTTATCTTGCATTCAGAGATATGTATAATAACAACCCTAACCCTTTAGATTTATATATACTATCCTCCTTTAGTTATAACTATCAGTTCCGTTTTAACAATCAAAAAAAATATAATAACCCTTTTGGACGTAATAGGAGCCACTTCAGCAGTAATATGGAGAATAATTTAAGGAGATTTGTAACTCGATTAAAGGAGTTAGATGTATCTATCACCGATAAATACTTTACTGAATTTAATATCAGTAAGTTCTCAAAAAAAGATTTCTTCTATTTCGATCCACCTTATCTTATTACTACAGGAAACTATAATGATGGAAATCGAGGATTCCAAAATTGGACAGAAGCTCAAGAGTTAGAACTACTTAAATTAATGGATACGCTTACAAGCCATGGTATAAAATATGCATTAAGTAATGTTCTAGAACATAAAGGAAAGTGCAATAATATATTGAAAGATTATATTAGTAAAAACCCTGTTAATGTTCATTATCTTAATAGTAACTATAATAATGCTTCTTACAATAATAAAAAAGGAGATAGTATAGAAGTCTTAATCACAAACTACTAAGATCTTGAATTAAATTTATCTCTTCATTTCTAAACGCTCCTAAAAAGGTATCTAATGATAATGCTTCCTTTTGTATTGCATCTGCACAAAGCAAAAGCTGCCGTACATTTAGTGCTGCTCCAATCGACTTTGTTTCTTGTGCTGTATATTGGACTTGCTCATAGAAATTATTTTTAAAATAGCTTGATATCCACATAAAATAAATTTTTTCTATTGAAATTGATTTTGGGAAATATCTCCACCATTCATTAGGATTACGAACTAAATCACGACGTTGATTATCCTCTATATATCTAATCATTTCATCCGCTTGATTTATCTGCTTCCCATAGCCATCTTTATATGCTTTTGTATCTATAATAATACCAATATCATCAGTATATGCTAAAATATCTGGTTTTCTTCCTCCACCTAATAACTTAACATTTAATCCATATATCTCTTTCAGTAGTTCTGCTGTAATAATTTCCATATCACGATTACGAGAACCATCATGTGCAATATCAATTAGTTCTATAAATTTAAAAGATAATTCAGAATTTTCACGCAAATAGTTTTTGAATTTATTATTATGAGTCCCTCGCTCTTCATCTGTAATATCTAAGTCAGGTATATCAAAATGAAGAATCTTATTATTAATATGAATACTATCTTGTGATTTATTAAAATTGATACCAAAATATTCGAGTTTTTGAATATCTTCATTTATAACGGCTTCCGAGGTCTCATAACCTAAACTATCAAGATGGTTTGATAACGATTTAATTTTTATAGGTGTTTTTGCAGATTGTATTATATGAGCTCTTCTAGATCGTAAATAATCTCTATTTACATTCGCTCCGGCTGCAAGGAATTCCCACATTATATATTGAGGTATTTTTTGATTTTTTGAGCTACCTCTAGCTTGTCTTAAAGCATGTTCTCCCTTAGCAGTAATTTTATATAGAGGAAATCCAGTTAATGATATACCATTAACTTGAATCGGATTTTGTGATTGCTGTACAAGTCCTAACTTTACTAACCACCCTGCAATCATTCTTGCATATTTATCTGAAGTTCCTTCTATATCTTGCTTAATCTTTTTCCTTTCTTCACTATCTGTAGTTTGTAAAAACCATTCAATCATTAATTCTTCATTATAGGATGTAAAACCTTTTTCGCCTCGAAATCCTAATTGATTTCCCAAATAAAATTTAGTACAACCTCTTTTAGCTTTTGATAATAATGATAAAACCTGTATAGCAGGAGGATAAGCTAAAATTGCATTTATTAGAATATCATATTCCTCAGGAGACCCATTTGATGTAATAGAATAAGCTTTACCCAATGGTGTAAGTCTGAATGTATCTTTATCTCTATTATGCTCAACAAACCCCCATGTTACAGCCCATCGCAAAAAACCATCTGCAGTCCAATTATCCGTAAAATGACGTCCCTTAGTTTCTGCTGACTGGGGAAGTATAGTTATCTTAAGTAATGAGTCTGCTTGTTGGTCTGCCCTTACACTTGTATTTCTCCCATATTTATCTTTAATTCCCCCTACTAATTCTTCATATGTGAATGAATCAGCCTTTTCTCTAAGCTTACTCTTAAGTTTTGCAGCTATATCAGGAAAATAAATTATTTCTTTATCTATAATTACATTTAGTAATTTTTGATAATGTTCAGAATCACAATCAAAAGTATTAACTGTTAATTTTAATTTATTTAAATCAGATGGATTTTGTATCCATCCAAATGTACGTATTTCCATATAAATCCTCCCCAGAAAAATTTTAGCTTATTAGCTTATAGAATAATCATACCATATATAAATCTATTTATTTAAAATAAGATACTTTAAGTAACGAGGAAAGTATTTTCCTTAACAATCACCTTTGAGTAAATACACTTATACTGCTACAGAACTGATAAATCTATTCTCTCTAAACTAAAATACTGATATATATGTTCAAAAATGAAAAATATATCATAACCACCCGTAGAACGGGTGGTTTGCTCTGACCCTATAAGGGTCTTTCTCTAGTGGTGGCCCTCTAAAGAGGGCATTGAATGATCTGACAACCACTCTATTACCACTGGCTGCCCCTACTCGGGGGCTTTTATTTGCCTATTTTACTGGCTCACCCGTAAACGGGTCGGTGTATTCTTTAAAGTTTAATGTATCTTGCGCTATATCCTCTTGTAGTTGATTGCGAATATACTCTTTTATCGCTCCTTCATATCGTCCTACCGTATCCACATAATATCCTCTACACCAGAAATGTCTATTTCCATACTTATATTTTAAATTTGCGTGTTTATCGAATATCATGAGGCTACTTTTACTTTTTAAATATCCCATAAAACTCGATACGCTTAAATGTGGTGGTATCGTTACTAGCATATGAATATGATTCGGACAGCATTCCGCTTCAATAATCTCTACATTTTTTCTCTTACATAAATCTCGTAAGATTTTACCTACATCAGCTTTTATCCGACCGTAAATTATTTGTCTTCTATACTTTGGAGCAAAAACAATATGATATTTACATCTCCATTTACTATGTGATAAGCTTTTTACGTCATTCATTGACATTGAACCTCCTATGTTGAAATGTTGTGGTTGCCAGACCAACTTCATTCTATCACTAGGAGGTTCTTTCCTTTTCTCTAAGAATTTTTACCGACCCCCAGTTTAACTGGGGGTTTAGTCATGCCTATTCGGCGTACAAATAAATGAAAACAGAGCTATCTCATAACAAGATAGCTCTGTATAAGAGTGAAAAGCTTTTAGGTGTATTTATGATCACCTTATTTTCCCTATTATTTTTCCTCCCTATAATTCTCCTCCTTTGTCTCTCCCCTATTACTTCATCTCCCCTTCTATTCCATCTCTTCCCCCTAACGTGTTATCTCGTTAGGTCTCTCCAGGCGATAAATAGTTCGGCCACGACTTGTGGGTTTTGGCTGAGTTTGATGCGGGCTAGCATTTTGCGCACGTAATTGCAATGTTCTAGCATGGCTTCGTTCAGTTTGTGTTTGACGTGACGCGGAGATTGGTACACCAAAATCGGTGCGAAGTTCCCCACGTGAATATAGCTCGTATCGGGTTCCGGACCTTCCGTAACGATATATTCATATGGTATAGCCACGTTAAAGAGGCCATACACCACGTCTTTGCCGACAGGGCGCCGACATTTGATATGGGCAAAGGTCAGATGCGGACCATAGGTCTTAGGCGATGTATAGCTACTACGCCGACCGTCGCTGGTCATAATATAATGGGCCTCAACCCTTCCTGTACCGCCAGCTCCCGCGTAATGGTGCGAATCGGCAGACAGACCAGTTCTTCACGACCATCTACGAAATAGCACCTCGTACTGTCACCACCACCAGGCTCATAAGTAGGAATAAAACAAACAATGTGGTTCTTTGGATTCGTATAGATCAAATCCAAATCCTCTCCCTTAGATAGCCGAGCGGCCATCATATCTGTTAATTCATCATGTGTTATCATAGGAATTCTCTCCACTCTAATTAGGAACATTCCTTTCAACAATACAATGAACACGTGTTCTGTGAAAGCAGATTCGCATGCTTTAATCTGCTGCTGATTTAATTGTATATCAGTCTGTATAATTTGTAAATATATACACAAAACTATAGAAATTTATGTAAAATTAAAGACTTTAAGATCTTGTAAAACTAATAGTTACTTATATGTGTCATTATTTTCTCATTTAAATTGAGAATTGCATATTTTATGTATATCTGTTAATCGAGATTAATGTAATTATACAAAAATCAGAATATAAATAAGAAATTAAATTATATTAACACATATTATTTAATACGAACTAGACTCTAATAGACTAATATTCATATGTTTACACTACATATTCTAATCGATTCAGAGTTCTAAGAATCTCATATGTATATAACTCTAATACGTGTATATCTCTAATGAATATATAGCCCTATTGTATTCGTATCTAGTGTACTCGTAGTTTCTTAAAGTCCGTCGTTAGGTATCTGCGCAGCTTCCGAAGGGCTCGTTCATGACGTCTTTGGATAGCTTGGCGGCTACAGTTCAGCTCTTCACTAACGGATACGAGGCTTTTACATTCCCCATATACACGCAAAGGTCTTGTTGGTCTTGAGATAATCTACTCAATGCCCATACGAGACGCTCGCAGCCTTTGTTCTTCATCAGCCGTCATAATCATGTCTGCTATATTTTCTCCAGACGAGAAGATATCCATACCAAACGTGACCTCTCCATCTTCTGTGATGCGGTCTGGTATATGAATCTCACGATGATTACGTAACCGTTCTCGTTTCCAATACCGCATATAACCATATCTAATGCCAGCTTTCACAAAGCCAGGGAACGGTACAGCCCCTTTCAGATCAAAGCTATAAATCGATTCCAAGAGTATGGCCCATAGATAGCTCTCTAGGTCTTCCCTAAACTCACGATTTCCGGTCCGATTCGTATAGTGCAAGATGAGTGGTCGATACCTGCGACAAAGCTCTATTTGTGCCGCATCATGGCGCAGCTCATCAACAGACCACGGCTGATATCCAACAGTCTGAATTCGCATGTTCGGATTTTGACAAATCGACACAAGGCTTTATCCGATAAGGATGTTAATACCTGATGCCCACAAATAAGGGTCTGTAATTTCAACTCCTCTGGCACCTTGTACTTTAGTTCCTTGGAGCACTTCGTTAGAAGTTTTTCTGCAGGTGATAGCTCCTCAGGTTGTATTTTTCAGATTGTGCTTTTTTAGATTGTCCTTTTTCAGATACTGATTTTCTAATAACTAATTTCTCCGATTGTAAGCTTGCAGTTTTAATACAGGTTCGTTGTACTAACGGTTCTTCGTTTGTGTATAACATAAATCCCCTTTCCTGCCATGGCATAGCTTATCTACACAATAACGTGGATTGAGATTTTGACAAATTGGCAATTCTTTGAATTCCGTCATATTCTGTTACAATCTAATATTAATTTCTATCTCTGAAAGGTCATAACTATACATCTAGATAGGTAATTGCTGAAAATGAAATATAATCAAAATAATATGACACATAAATAAGATTCAAAAGAATACTACGGCAAAATAAATAAACAACACAAAAAGACACCACAGAGGAAGTGTGGTGTCTGATTAAATTGTCTGATTAGATTGCAATACAGGAGGCTTCCACAAAGTCTTTCAGTTGTGGCTTTACGTAGGTTTGGTACACGTCTGCACCGTTGCCACGCACGATTTCACCCCAGTATTTATACACATAGCGGTACCAGAAATGGAACATGCTATTGGTAAAGTGGTAGTCTGCGTATTTCGCAGGTCCACGGCTATTCGCTTGGATACGACCTACGAGCCCCATCGCCATGAGGTCATTTAAACGAGATGTAAAGGTGCCGCTTTTAATTTGGCTAGCTTGTAAAAGCTCCACGTAGTATGGTCTTTCAAGGGTAGCAAGGCCAGACAGGATAGCGTTAGCACCTGTTATATTTTTCATATCTCGATGTAAGATATGCTGTGTTTCTTCAAAGTGCGCCCGATACAGAGAAGAACAAATTAATGATATTCGTATCGATGCTTTCACCATTATCAAAGTACTGCACATACGCAGGTAGACCGCCTGTTACGGCGAATACGGTACGCAAGTCATCCTTAGCATAGTGAAGGCCCAAGGATTTCATATCCACCAAGGAGAACGGTTTCACCTCAAAGTATTCCGACACATAGGGACCGATTAGACTGCGATCGCCAATGATGCGACCATCGAGCTGTTCTAAACCATTGGCCATCAAAATGATGTTCAACTGGCTCGTTTCTTTATAGGTATCTAACAAATCACGCAAGTGTATGGGGAACTGAGGTACAGCCTCCACCAAGGAAGGGTAATCATCAATCACCACAGTCTGAGGCGTTTTCACACTGCTTTCAAATAGACCCTCAAAAGCCTCTTGCAAGCTAGTGATCGGTTCGAATTTGTCCTGCTCATCGGTAGGAACAAAACGTGCCTCAAGAGCTCGATTCATATCGGCTACATGGATTGCTTCATTAGCCATGCGACCTGCCAAGTATAACGCCTTATGACGTCGTACAAGCTGGGAAGCCACATAGGATTCCACTGCGATGCGGACCGTACACAACACACAAACTCATTTGATTCATCGCAATACGGGACTGGATACTCTCAATAATTTCAGCACGTCCCACAAAATTCATACTCTCACCTCCAACATTCTATGGAGATTATTATATCATAAATTTAAAACAAATATAAACTTATTTTCATAATATTAACATGACTTTTTATTATGTTATTTTTTTTACGCATAACATATACTTATTTAATGGTTTACTTTTACCCATTCGATTGTGGAATCCCTTTTATTTACTGCATTCTTATAGGTCTATCCTCATCACGTCAACATACAATATTCCGTATATAATCTTTTTATACTCAACATATATAAAAGACGTGCCTACCATAAGGTATAGCACGTCATATGACTCGTATGTAATAAGGATATTTATATAGTCGTTTCTTTATTGTTATAGTTATTTCTTTATTATTGTATTTGTTTCTTTATTGTTGTAGTTGAGTTTGCATCTTCATGAGCAAAATATGCTTAACCGCATCATTGAGTCGGTCATTTGAAATGGTTCCGTTCGCCACTGCTTGCGTAAGTGCGCGATGGACTTCATCGATGTGACCCGTATCCGCATCAAGGAGGACGAGGTCACTGCCTGCTACGATGGAGTTAACTGCAAAGTCCCCTATCTTTTGGTTTGCTTGAAAGCCCCTACATCGACACGGTCGGTCATAACCACGCCGTTATAGCCTAGCTCGTGTCGTAGCCAGTCCGTTATGATTGCTTTCGAGTTACTCGCTAGGTGTTCATTATCGATGGCAGGAATTTGCACATGGCTTATGACGAGCATGTACGTATTCGCTGTCGTCTGTGTAATGAGGCGTTTAAATACGGACACATCGTTGTTGTTCAGATAGGCCTTTGCATCATTAGCGGTCTCAAAGGATGCATCACCAAGGCTCACTGCTGGAAAGTAGTTATAGCCAAACCACATGTGGTTGATTTGGTAACGCTCCGCCATGGCCAGATCCATATGCCCTGCCCACGTAGGGTCAGCTGTATAGGACACATTCGGCACCCCTAGGTTTGCATTCGGTCCCACAATGAGGTTAAAGCCCATATCCCGCATTTCGATGGCCGATCGAGTCACTAAATTAATAATCCGTTCCATCGGTAGTTGCCCCCAACGATTTGGCTCTGGCAAGCGCAACTTTCATTCGTACTCAACACCTTATCCCGATTGATGCCGATGTATGGCGTCACCATACTCGCTGTTGTAGCCGTTTGCATGATATCGCTGGTGAAAGCTTTCACTTGGTTTTTATTATTTAGATTTTCATTGGTTAGCATAACGCCGCTCACACGGTATTTCCTGATGACGTCCTTTTGGGACTGTCCTACCGTGCTGCCATGAAGGCTAATCATCAGTTGACCTATCTTGTCCTCTTGAGACATAGCCCCAAGCCAGGTATGCACCTTCTCAGGGACAGGTTTGTCTGATTGCATGACGGCCCGATACGATACAGTTCGTACCTCTTCCTGCTCTGCCTGACTCTCATGTTGGCATCCCGCAGTACCGATGGCGGCGACTATCAAGGCCATGCCACCTAAGGCACGCCGTAAAAACAAGTTCATCTCTCCACAAAACTCCTTGCTGAACTCTCTTACACATTACTTCTCTATATATTATACACTATATAATTCATCTTTTCCTCATGTGAAAGCTAAACTCCTATACTAATTTATCATAATAAAGTTATAAAGTAACAGTAACAATTACTATACAAAACAATCCATTGATATGAATCCATAATAAGGATACATAAACATCACAATCTAGTGCCTTATGAGATCCATACATATAACATATACAAAACTATAAGAAGGATAAACATAAAAATTTCCTACGAATCGCATGTAAGTTGACACTCAGTAGTCAATATCTACACAAAGTATCAAGTCACTCATGACCCGTAGGATTTATGTATGTTTAGTTAGTTTCCCTTATACTAGTCTAATCAC